>Ga0116227_10000051_pt1 | contig 197629 bp, 182 predicted proteins | sample S1TSphgellanicum_FD_89693 | JGI IMG/M metagenome (GOLD analysis project Ga0116227, IMG submission 89693) | Host-associated microbial communities from peat moss isolated from Minnesota, USA - S1T2_Fb - Sphagnum magellanicum MG | ecosystem: Host-associated > Plants > Peat moss > Unclassified...
CCCGCTTACTTTCATCCCGGAAGTAAGACTGGATAACGTATCTAAATTAGGTGCCTTAAACTTTACTGATAACAATAACGCGCCTACCAAATCAGCTTCGCAATTTGCACTTGCTGCTGTGTACGCGTTCTAAAATTTGAGTTTAATCTCATTGATATAAAAAACGCGCTCCGATATATGTTGGGGCGCGTTTTTTGTTGGTTTCAGCTATCGGAAATCTTATTATTGTATAGATGAAAAAATTACTGATCATACTGGCTATTGTTACCCTTGGCAGCAAAATTGCCCGTGCACAAAAAGAGCTGGTTACGCTTGACGAGCATAACAAATATATATTTTATAAATTGATAGATACACCCGGCACAAAGGCAGATGTGCTTTATGATAAATGCCTTAACGGGATTATAAAAAGCAAACATTATCAAAAACTAAAGCCGGAGACCATTGCCGGATCATCTATCAAGTTAAAAACCGTGGCGATGTTATACAGCAATATGACGGTTGCCAAGCACGAAGCAGGGGAGTTATCCTATACGTTAGTAGCGGAATTTAAAGATGGGAAATACCGCTATTGGTTAACCGATTTTATTTTTGCTCCCTACGAGCGTACCCGCTATGGCGTATACGCTAAAAAGCCTGGAGAGGCGCTAACGTTAGAAGAGGCAAAAACTAAGTACGATGAGCGTACAATGAACAACTACCTCGAGCAAATTGCTAAGCTTGGAAAGGAAACCGGGCAGGAAATGACGTTTTACCTCACCGAGCCGGCAAAAAAAGTAACTGAACCGGCAAAAATAGATACCCGTAAATGGTAACTAAATTATTAGTTTGGAAATAAAACAGGTTGATTATGGTAAAACTAATAATTTAGTTATATGATTTTTGCAATAGTCTGAAAAGTGGAAAATAACGCAATTTGCTGTATTTCAGCGGCGTTAAATAAGAAATTAAATTTCACTTATCATGCTAATTTCAAAATCAGATTTGTACAAGGGCGAGTGGCTCGAGCTTGTATTTAAAAACCGCAACCACAATTACGGCGCTTATCAACTAAGGCAAACTCACGAAAACGTAATGACACGTACTGTTAGTGCACTGTTTATTACGGCGGCGTTGTTTGGTACTGTTGTTACTGTCATTGCGCACAGCAGGCCGATGGTTGAAAAACCGCCTCTCGAAAGAATCATTGATGTTCCAATTCCTAAAGAAAAAGTTTACGATGCTGTAAAACCTAAAGAGCTACCCAAGCCTAAGGTTGCGCCTGCCGCGGCACCGAAAAATTCGGCTGTAGTGCCAACCCAAGTTTTTGTGACACCAAAACCTGTTGAAGACCATCTTGCTGAAGAAATTAAAGAATTGGATCAAAACAAGGCGGTTGGGAGCGTAGAAGTAAATGGACCTTCTACGGGAGCAGTTAATGCAAGTCCTGCGGGTGAGGGTGATCCGAATGCAAAAGGAACAGGTACCGGTGATGAGGATGCAAATGGTGTGAGAGATTTTGCAACTGTTGAAGTAATGCCTGAACCTGTAGGCGGCATGGGTGCCTGGAATAAATTTTTGGAGAAAAACATACGTTACCCGCGCATTGCTCAAGAGAATAATATTTCAGGTAAAAGCTTTGTAAGTTTTATAATTGAAAAGGATGGTAGTCTATCAAACATAAATATTATACGCAAAGGCGGTAACGGTTTTGATGAAGAGGCTATGCGTGTATTAAAATTAGCCAAAGCCTGGAAACCGGGTCTGCAAAACGGCCAGGCAGTACGGGTGAGGTATGTGATCCCGATTAATTTTCAGTTAGAGGAGCAATAGAAATCACAGTTTCACGTTGCGAGCGTAGCGTGGCAATCCCCGGGTAGCATATCGGCTTAGCAAGTCCGCTCTGTCTGTCGGGGATCGCCACGTCGCTGGTAGAAGCTCCTCGCGATGACGTGTTTTATTAAAGCACGTTACATCACACCGCCGTATAGTACTCTTCCTTCTCCGAAGTATGAATACTAATAACGCCCGACAAGGCCAGGTTAACCAAAATACGTTGAGCAGCTTTACGACCGATGGTAAGTAAAGAACAAAACTGCCTGATATCAATGCGGTTATGCTCTTGCAGATAGGTAAGCAATGTCTTTTCATTGGCAGAGTATTCAATTAATACGCCCTGCTCATCTGCAGATCTTTTCAGTACATCTACCACAATTTTACTGGCCAGTACGCTCTTATCCAGCACGCGCACATATACCCACCATTTACCATCTTCGCCCAGGGCATAGTGAGGTTTAGTAGTGCTATTTTCAATGTTGACGATCAACACTAATTTATCATCTACATAAACCTCTTCAAATACAGGTTCCAAAGCGGGGCGAATGAAAAAATTAGCTGCACGGGTAATCATGTATTTTTCTTCTTCCTCGTATTTAACGCCTTTAATGCTGCCATCGTCGGCTACGCCAATTAGCAGACGGCCACCTTTGTTATTGGCGAAGGCCACCATCGTTTTGGCGATCTTCTCGCAACGGGTGATGGTTTTTTTAAAATCAAGAGAAACACCTTCACCTTCCAGTATCAGCCTTTTAATATTCATAATTATGTCTCCCTGTTATTGTTCGCTGTAAGGCGTAAAAATTTCCATCCATCTGTCGGGTTTGCTAATTACCGTAAACCCAAACTGGCTGTATAAACCGTGTGCATCGGCGGTAGCTAAGCTCCATCTGCGCAGGCCCTGCAAATCAGGATGCGCCTTAATGGTTTGCATCAACCATTTAGATAAACCATGCCCGCGATATCCATCCAGCACAAAAACATCGCAGATGTAAGCAAAGGTCGCCATGTCGCTAACAACACGGGCAAAGCCAATCTGTTTTTGTTGATGGTAGATACCAAAGCACAAAGAATTAGCTATTGCTTTCTTCAGTTTATCTAAAGGAATCCCCTTCGACCAGTATGATTGCTGGTCAAGATATTGATAAATCGTATCTATATCAAGCAAATCCTTATCGTTAGATATGGTGAACCCTTTTTCTAAAAATACTGCGTCGTTCATAAAAGTCTTCATTCGGGTTGCCAGTCTAATCTGCGTGCGTATGCCTCTGTTTGCACTACAACGCACAATTCGTTTTGCTTGTTAAAAATTTCTATTTGAAAGGTTTTAATAAATTTCCCTTCCTTCCGTAATATTTCTTCTGCTTCAGCAATAGTTACATCATCAATACTGATATCGAAGTGCATGTGGCCCGCCGCGGGTTTTAAGTATTGAATCTCGGCCGATTTTAGCCACACGATTACATTATGCCCCTTGCGTAGAAAAATCTGATGAAATAGAACCGGGTAAAATGGATCAGCAGCAGCAAATAACGTTCCTCCGAAAATAGAGTTGTTATAATTTTTATTGAGGAAACTTTTGCGAATAACAACGCTGACGCCTTTAAAATCTTTAGCGAAACCGCGTACCCAGATACGTTGAAAGAGCAGGGGAGGGTACAGCCGCATCGCCCATTTTAAAATCGATTCCGAAATTACCATGACGGCTAAATATCACAATAAAAGCAACAACAAGCAATCAGCGCAGATGAAAAAAAGATGAAATAGCTTAAACAAAGCTGGTTTAAAGGGGTTTATAAGTGTAATTGACATTAATATTAAAAACATATCTTATGAAAAAGCAAATTTTAAGTTTCGCCCTTGTCGCGGCGATGATAGGTTCTGTTGCAGCGGGCTGTAGCAGTTCAGAAAAAGCGGCTACCAGTTCAGATAGCGCCAAAATGGACTCAACTAAAATGGCAGCGCCTAAGGATAGCGTAGCTAAACCGGATTCGACCAAAAAAGATACTACCAAAACACCACCTAAAATGTAGTGATGTTATTCTAATTATTAAAAGGCTGCCCGTAAAAAGGCAGCCTTTTCTTTTTGGGATTATCCTATGCCGAAAACTTTATGCGTTATCTATGGTTATATCTAACAATAAATTAAAATATTATTAAAATATTGAATATGAAACTTAAAATATGGATACCATCGCTGCTTGTTATAGCAGGCATGGCGCAAAGTTGTGTTAGTACAAAAAAATATAAAGAGCTACAGGCTAATTACGATCAGTTGCAAAAAAGCACGGAAGGCATCAGCATTAAATACCAAACAAGCGAAAAAAACCTGGCGGTAGCTACTAATCAAATTCAAAGTCTGGATCAGCAGATAGCATCTGAACGGGCAAATGCTAAGCAATTGCAAGATGCTTTAAGCAAATGTTTAAACTCCAGCAGCCAGGGTAACGTGAATATTTCTAAACTGGTTGATGAGATAAACGCATCAAATAAATACATTCAGCAATTGGTTGCCGCTAAAAATAAAAGCGACTCGCTTAACCTGGTGTTGACTAATAACCTGACCCGTTCGTTAAGTCAGGCTGAGATGAAGGATGTTGATGTACAGGTGTTGAAAGGTGTGGTATATATTTCGTTAGCCGATAATATGTTATATAAATCGGGTAGTTATGAAATATCTGATGCAGCCGGTGCGACGCTGAGCAAGATCTCTAAGATTATCACCGATTACGCTAACTACGATGTACTGATTGAAGGTAATACTGATAACGTACCAATCAGCCAGAAAAACATCCGTAATAACTGGGATTTAAGTGCGCTGCGTGCATCGTCGGTAGTGCAGGCTTTACAAACTACTTACAATGTCGATCCTAAGCGTTTAACAGCTGGCGGTCGTGGTGAATATAACCCGATAGCTGATAACACCACAGAGGCCGGTAAAATCAAAAACAGGCGTACGCAAATTATCATCACCCCTAAATTGGATCAGTTTATGGACTTGATTGGTAAAGCTCCTGCTAAAGCAGATACTAAATAAGTTTTCAGTTTGCAGTAAGTAAACTGAGATATAGAAAAGCCGGTCTTAATAGAGGCCGGCTTTTTCTTTTGATATCTATTTCAACTCATCGAAACTATATTTGGCAACGCTCCAAAATTCGTCCAACGCTATAATCCGGGGTTTAAAAAAGCTGATGAGTTTGGGCCAGTCTTCGCGGTTAAATATGCTGGCTTTGGGTAGCTCCATAAAAATACGGCTAATGGTTTTGCCTTCCGTATCGATGTGATGCAGCTGCCATTCCCATTCCTCGTTCAGGTAGCTATGCAGCATGGTTTTAAGTTCGGCAAACTGCTCGTAAAATAATTCCTGTATGCCGGTATCGTAATGGGTGATCTCGATACCTATCCGCGCCAGGCGGTTCTCGGCTTCCATACGGAAGTAAACGAACTTAACGCCGGTTTTATAATTAATCCAGTTTACCTTTTCGCCATCGGCACTTAACTGTGGCCTTAAATACCTGCCGAAGGTAGTCCAAAACTCCTGGCGTAATGCTGCGGCCTCTGCTTTTGAAAACATGGTGCAATAATAAATATTAACAACTAAATTAGCGTTCTGTTAAACCTTTGTTATGAAGAAATTAATACCCGGCTTATTTTTAAGTATGTTGGCCTTGCAGGGTTTTGCCCAGCAAATACCACCAAAACCCTACGGACCGCTGCCTACCAAAACGCAGCTGGCCTGGCACGAAACGGAGATGTACTGCCTGATCCATTTCGGGCCGGACACTTATACCGATAAAGAATGGGGCTATGGCGATGAAGACCCGGCAATATTTAATCCGGTTAAGTTTGATGCCATGCAGATAGTGGGCGCGGCTAAAGCCGGCGGTTTTAAAGGGATTATTGTAGTGGCTAAACATCACGATGGATTTTGCCTGTGGCCAACCAAAACTACCGAACATAACATTAGCAAAAGTCCTTATAAAAACGGTAAAGGCGATATCCTGCGCGAGTATCGCGAAGCCTGCGATAAGTTGGGAATGAAAATGGGGGTATACTGCTCGCCCTGGGACAGAAACAGCCCGCTTTACGGCAAGCCTGAATACGTAACCGACGTGTACCGTAAACAGTTAGAAGAATTATATACCAACTACGGCCCGCTGTTTACCGTTTGGCACGATGGCGCTAACGGCGGTGATGGCTATTATGGTGGAGCGAAAGAAGTACGCAAAATAGACCGGTCGACTTATTATGGCTGGGATGTTACCTGGGGAATTGCCCGTAAGTTGCAGCCCGGCGCCGCAATTTTTGGCGATGTTGGCCCCGACGTTCGTTGGGTAGGTAATGAAGCAGGTAAAGCCGGTGAAACCAGCTGGGCAACCTACACACCGCATGCTCCTGAAGCCGGAAAGGCGCCGGGTAACGGTTTTGTATTGGATAAAGAAGGAGTAGAAGGCCACCGCGACGGGCAGTTTTGGATGCCGGCTGAGTGTGATGTGGCTTTGCGCCCGGGTTGGTTTTATCATAAAAGCCAGGATGATAAGGTGAAAACGCCAGCACAACTGGTTAACTTGTATTTTAACAGCGTTGGCCATGGAGCGGATCTGGACTTGGGTATCGCGCCCGACAGGGATGGTTTGCTGATTGAGAATGATGTAAAATCATTAGCCAGATTTGGTGCGATATTGGAAGGTACCTTTAAAGAGAACCTGGCCGATGAAGCCACCTTTACGCCCAGTAATATTCGCGGAAACAACAAATTAAAATACGGCCCTGCGCATTTAGTTGATGCTGACCGTTACAGCTACTGGGCCACGGATGATAACGTTAAAACACCTGAGTTGGTGATCAAGCTCACTTCGAAAAAGGCGTTCGATGTAATTCGATTGCGTGAGAATATTAAACTGGGTCAGCGGATTGACGGCGTAGCCATAGATATTATGGTTGGTAAAGATTGGAAAGAAATAGCTACGGCTACCAGCATCGGCCCTAACCGCTTAATTCGCCTACCGGCCGAGGTAACTACTAATATTGTACGCCTGCGGTTAACAGGCGCGCAAGCCAGCATCGCGTTAAGCGATTTTGGGCTTTATAAACTGGCTATGAACGGTAGTGAAGCAGCAAACTAACACCATCAAATTTATCAAATGAAAAAAATAAAACTCAGTCTTGCGCTTATAATAATGGCGGGAACGGCTGTAAAGGCACAAGATAAACCGCTATATGATACTACGCAGAAGGCACAACTTATCTCCAAACAATTCGCTTTTACCGAGGGCGCTTCGGTAGATAAAAAAGGGAACGTGTTCTTTACAGACCAGCCGAATGATAGGATCTGGAAATATGATACTGATGGTAAGCTATCGGTATTTATGGATAAAACTGGCCGGGCCAACGGAACATTTTTTGATAAAAAAGGAAACCTGATTGTTTGTGCAGATGAGAAAGGCGAACTATGGTCTATCGATAAAAACGGCAAAGCCACCGTTATTCTGAAAGATTTTGAAGGGCACCAGTTTAATGGACCTAACGATTTATGGATGAACTATAAAACCGGCGGTATCTATTTTACCGACCCTTATTATCAGCGCGATTACTGGACGCGTAAAAAAAGCGACCTGGACGGGCAGAAATTGTATTATGTGGGCAAAGACGGTAAACCTGTGGTTGCAGATGGCGACTTAAAACAACCTAACGGCATTGTGGGCACGCCAGATGGTAAAACTTTGTACGTGGCGGATTTGGGCGCCAATAAAACTTATAAATATCATATCGAACCAGATGGCAAGTTGACTGATAAACGATTATTGATTAACCAAGGATCAGATGGAATGACGCTGGATGAATTGGGCAATATTTATGCTGCAGGTAGGGGAGTGAACATTTTTAATCCCGAAGGAAAGAAGATTGGTCATATTGATGCTTCGGAATCATGGACGGGCAACGTTTGTTTTGGTGGGAAGAATAAGGATATTTTATTTATCACCTCATCGAAAGGAATTTACACTTTAAAAATGAATGTAAGAGGAGTGGAGTAATTGGCCGGCGGTTTTCATCAAAAAAATTTAGTTGATGTTAATCGCTGTTTTTATCTACTTCGGTAAATTAATTATATCTTAGCTTTTTAAATTATTACGAATATAACATGAAATTTTCTGTTGATAAACACGAAAAATACGTACTGATAAAACTTAACGAATCGAAGATCAACTCGTTAGTTACTCCTCAATTAAAATCTGAACTGATATTGGTAAACGCTGAAGGTCAGCGTAATATCGTGCTTGATCTGTCGCAGGTAAAATTTGCCGACTCATCTGGCTTAAGCAGCCTGCTGGTTGGTCATCGTCTTTGTAAAAACGCCGACGGTTCTTTTATTATGGTTGGCTTGAATGACGCTGTTGCGCGCCTGATCACCATATCTCAGTTAGATAGCGTTTTGACCATAGTTGGTTCGGTTGACGAAGCGATAGACCTGATCTTTATGGAAGAGATTGAGAAAGAATTAAAAAAAGAAGCAAAATAGGCTGATGATTGTTAAACATTCATGAAATTCGAAGTAACAATACTTGGAAGCAGTTCAGCAACACCCATTTTCAATAGAAACCCTACAGCACAGGCGCTCAATGTAAACGAGCGCCTGTACCTGATAGATTGCGGCGAAGGCACCCAGCAGCAAATGCTACGCTTTGATATCAAGGCCAGTCGTATCGATCATATCTTTATCAGCCATCTTCACGGCGATCATTACCTTGGTCTTATCGGTCTGTTATCCTCTCTTCATCTAAATGGAAGAAGCAAACCCTTGCGTTTATTTTGCCCGGCACCGTTAAAAGAAATTATCGATCTGCAATTTAAGATCTCTGAAACCCATATTCAATATCCTATAGAATACACTTTTACCGATGCTACCAAGCCGGTAAAACTGATAGAGAACCAGGATGTGACAGTTTACAGCTTTCCCTTAAGTCACCGTATTGCCTGCACCGGTTTTATGTTTACCGAGAAAAAACGCTTACGTAAGATTATTAAAGAAAAAGTAGAACCTTTAAATGTCCCGATTGAGTTTTATTCGAGGTTAAAGAAAGGGGATGACTATACCGATGCTAAAGGTAAAGTATACAAAAGCACAGAGTTAACAACGGATTCAGATCGCCCCCGTTCATACGCTTATTGCTCAGATACCATTTACAGCGAAGCTTACTTCGATCAGATAAAAGGTGCAGACCTACTTTATCACGAAGCCACTTTTATGCATAACATGCTGGACAGAGCCAACGAAACTTTCCATACCACTGCCCTGCAGGCTGCAGAGGTTGCCCAGGCAACGCAAGCTAAAAAACTACTCATAGGCCATTTCTCGGCCCGGTACAAAACCCTTAACGAGTTGTTAGATGAAGCCCGCAGCGTATTCCCCGAAACGGAACTGGCTATTGAAGGGAAAACGTTTTCTATTTAATCATTTAAGCCTTCGGCGTCATTGAGTCATTACGCTGCGCTGTCATTATGCCTTCGGCGTCATTGGGTCGCTGTTAAAATCGAAAAAGCGATGAACTATTATATCCATCGCTTTTTTGTATAATTACCTAATGACAGCGTAGCGTAATGACTTAATGACGCGAAGCATAATGCCTGCGCAGCAATTAGTCTTTCTTCCCGCCAAATACCGAGAAGCTTACGTAGCGTTTTGGATGCGCTTTAAGATCAATCAGTAAATCGTCTAAGCTTTTGGTAGCGTTAGCCATGTTATCGTAAACCTTAGTATCATTCAGCAATAAACCTAAACTACCGTCTTTGCTGTTTACTTTGGCCATTGTTGCCTGCAGATCGGCCATTGCTTTGTTGGCGTTATCCAACGTTTGTTTGATGTTAGAGTTAGCCAAATCGTTACTTACTTTTTTAAAGTTACCGGTAACATCATTCATATTGCTAACGGTAGTTTTTAACCCGCCCGAAGCTGCTTCGGCGTTGGTAAGTATACCATTAATGTGGCTGGTTTGAGAGCCAACTAAAGCGTCAATCTTTTTGGTAGTTCCTTCTAAAGTTTGCAGCGAATTGGCGATGCTGGCAAAACTGCGGTCAACGTTTTTCTGAAATTCAGGGTTTAAAATCTTGTTGATAGCTGCTAAAGACGAATCTACTTTGCCAATCAATAATTCAGCTTTCCTTTGGATCGGTTGCAGGCTTTCGGCTAAACTACCTTGAATATCTGCACGCAGCGTATCTTTATTTTCGGCCAGTTCTTTACTGGTGCCCAGTTCAAAAACAATGGCTTTACCGCCTAACAGGTCTGTGCTTTCTAATTTAGCCAAAGTATTTGATGGGATGTTATAATCAGGATCGATCTTAAATTCCACCACGGTCGATCCATTTCCGCGCAATTCCATGTGCGATACACGGCCTATCTGAAAGCCGTTAACCAATACGGGTTTAGATACGGTTAAGCCTTCAACACTGCGGTAAATGGCGTAGTACTTATTAGAGCGCGAAAAAACGTCGTTACCGCGCAGATAGCTGTAGCCTATAATTAATATAGCTATACTTACTGCCGTTAATGCGCCTATTTTAGTTTCGTTAGATATTTTCAAGGTAGATGTGTTTAGTGTTTTTAGTCTGCTTTTTGTTCAACTTCGTTTTTGTATGCTCTTATAGCCCGTATCAATGCGGCAACAATCTCTTCCTGTCCCGCTTCCGAACTTAAATATTGTTCTTCTTCGGGGTGATTAATATAGCCCATCTCTACCAGTACAGATGGCATTCCGCTTCGGGCCAATACGTGAATGCTTTGTTCGCGCACGCCTTCGCTTTTGCGGCCATCGTTTATAAATTCATCATTCACTAAATTCGCAAAACGCAAACTTTGTTTTCGATATTTCTCTTTAAATGCACTTAAAAGAATAATCGATGCCGGATCGGTAGGGTTCAGCTCCGAATTTTCTTTGTTGTCCGGGTCTTCCAGGTCGTTTTCCCGTATGGCAGCTTCCTGCTCGCCGGCGCGTCTGAAAATATAGACCAGCATCAAAACCCCTTTACCGGAACGATCAGGTACACGGATTTTTTTACCGTGCGCGCCTCTGATAATTTTATCTGACAGGGAGTTACAGTGCAGTGAAATGTAGAGGTTGCCTTTGTTTTCGTTAGCGATGATAGCCCTTTGCTGCAGGCTTACTTCATTTTCGTCGCTGCGGGTCATCACTATCTTTACATCCGGAAATTCTTTTTCTATCGCTTTCTGCAATTTAAGGCCTACAGATAGCGTTACAATGCTTTCCCTTGAAAAGGAACCCGAAGCGCCGGAGTACGAACCATCTTTACGGTGGCCGTGGCCGGGATCGATAACAATAGTTTTTAATTTAAACGCCGGCGCAATTATCGTATCGGCATAATTAGTAACCGTTTTTGTTGAGGAACTGAATGAGAAAAGTGTTAAGGAAATTAGTGATAAGGATAAACCGCAAATCAATCTTTCTAATGCTTTATTTTTCATTATTTTTGGGCGCTGTTAACCATATACGCAAAATTAGTATTCATAATCGATTTTGAAATTTATCCGACTTTTTTTTCTGCTCAGCTTTGTATTATTGGTTAATGAGATTGCTGCCGCGGCCAAAATCGGGCGTCACGATTATGCGTTAGCTAAAGATACGATTATTAAGCTTGATTCGGTCAGAGACCGTAAATTATTACGTATAAAGGATACAAAGCCCGCTAAGCCTGTCGCCAAACCCAACGGTCGTTTATCCGACACCACAAAGAAAAAAATCGGACAAGACACCACAAAAAAAGTTGTAAAAGATGGCGAGCCCGATGATATCACCGAACAGGTAATCTCAAAAACGGCCGATTCGACCGTGATAGACCACGAGCACCAGATGAGTTATTTTTACGGAAATGCCCGTATTACTTACGGAGAGATGGAGCTCGATGCCGATTTTATCAGGGTTGATGAAAAGAATCACCTGATATTTGCCAGCGGCAGGAACGATCCAAAAACACATCGTTACTCCGGTCGCCCAATATCTAAAATGGGGAAAACCGATAAGCCGATAACATCAGACTCTTTATTAATAGACTACCGAACCAAAGGCGCCCACGTGTGGAATAGCGCTACCGAACAGGATGGTAACTTTATATCGGGAGGGCAGGCTAAAAAACTAAAAAATGATGAGGTAGCTTACGAAAATGCTTTGTTAAGCACTTGTGATTTGCCGTATCCTTATACGCACTTTGGTATAGTTATTACTAAAGGTATTGCCGAAAAGAACAGGATCATATCCTCGTTGTTTTACATAGAGGTTGCGGGGGTGCCCTTGCCCATAGGTTTGCCATTTGGATTTTTCCCCAAGCCCGATTCCCGATCGTCCGGTTTTATCTTGCCGACTTTTGGTGAAGATGCCAAACTGGGTTTTTACCTGCGAAATTTTGGTTATTACTTCGCCATTAACGATTACGTTGACGTAACCACACAGGGAACATACTATGCAAAAGGATCGTACGAAGTTGCTACCGATATCCGTTACACCAAATTATATAAATATACTGGTGGATTGAGCTTAAACTACGGCTCACACAATTACGGCCTGGAAGGTGATCCGGCACAAAAGGATTTTAACATTCAATGGTCGCATGCGCAAAGCCCGAGTGCGCATCCGGGAACTACGTTCAGCGCATCGGTGAACGCGGGTACATCAAGCTTTTATCGTAATAACCCTGCAACTACCAATTATAGTTTAACCCAGTTAACGCAAAACAACTTACACTCAAGTATAGCTTACGGCCGTACCTGGGAAGGTTCGCCTTTTAACTTTACAGCCAACATTGCCCACAGTCAGGATCTTACCCGTAAAACGGTAACGCTTGAGTTGCCCAGCTTTAGCTTTAACATGGCTACCATTAATCCATTCGATAAAAAGGATAGGGTAGATGCGCAAAAATGGTATCAAAAAATTACAATAGGATATAGCTTAACCGGTACTAACCGTTTAACCAGTATCCCCGAAGCCGAGTTATTTAAAAGCAACACATTACAAAAAAGGCTGCAAAATGGGTTCCAGCACCAAATTCCGGTTGGTATCAATTTAAACGTGTTGAAATACTTTCAGTTAAACGGTAGTATTAATTATACCGACAGATGGTATCTACAAACCACCCGCAAACGCTTTGCCCGTGGTAGTTTAACCGGATTAGATTCTATGATTGTTGATACTGTGCCTGGTTTCCGCAGGGTGGGCGAGTATAGCTTAACCGCAGGCGTATCTACCAAAGTTTATGGTATGCTAACCTTTAAAAACAGCAAAATCAGGAAGATCAGGGATGTAATAACTCCTTCTATTAGTTTCAATTATCGTCCGGATTATAATAGTTTATCTTATGGTTTTAACCAGGTTGCGGTAAGTAATGCTACCATACCTTATCCTGCATCGGTACAGCGGTACTCTATTTACGATCAGGCAGTTTACGGCGGGCCCTCAGGCGGGCGATCTGCCGGTTTAGCGTTGGCGGTAGATAACACTATTGAGGCCAAGGTAAGGGCCAAAAGCACGGATACATCAGGTTTGGACAGGAATGTGCCGATTTTGCAGGGTTTATCCTTTTCAACTTTCTATAACTTCGCAGCCGATTCATTCAGGCTTACGCCGATATCATTCAGCGGGCATACATCGATACTTAACCAAAAAATATCTATCAGTTTTGGTGGTACGCTTGATCCTTATGTGGTAAATGTAAAAGACTCCATTTCCAACAACCAGGTAGTGCGTTATTTGCAAAAGGTTAACAGGTACACCTTTCAGGATGGTAAAATGCCGTTTTTAACGAATTTTAATTTATCAATGGGCGCCAGTTTAAATCCGGCGGCATTTAAACCGGCGGCTAATAATAACCGGTCGGCGCTTAGTCAGGCTCCGCCTAATACCTTACAGAATATGACTGCGCAACAGGCTAACAAACTGGCGCAGTTAAACAGTGACCCTAATGCTTACGTTGATTTTAATGTGCCTTGGAATTTAAGCTTAAATTATAGCTTTAACTATAATAACGACAGGATTACTACTGTAACATCAAACACCATGCAAATAAGTGGTGACGTAAGCCTTACACCTAAATGGAAGGTTGCGTTTACCAGTAACTACGATTTAAAAACCCAGCGCTTTAGCGATGCGACATCGTTTTCTATTTACCGGGATTTGCATTGCTGGGACTTATCAATCGGTTGGATACCGTTTGGTTACTTTAAATCGTATAACGTAACGCTTAAAGTAAAGGCAACTATTTTACAGGATTTAAAACTGACCAAACGTAAAGATTACTACAATAGCACTTTATAATGCAGGCTGAAATTATAACCATTGGAGACGAGATATTAATAGGACAGATTGTAGATACCAATTCGGCCTGGATAGCTAAAGAATTAAACCAGATAGGCGTTAGAGTGAAACAGATCTCGTCGGTATCTGATGACGCTACACATATTTTAAAAGCCCTGGCCGAGGCGCATGAGCGGGCAAATATCATCATCATCACCGGGGGCTTAGGGCCAACTAAGGATGATATCACTAAAAAAACACTGGCTCAATATTTTAATACCGGCTTTGTGGAAAACGCGGAGGCTTTGGCCAATGTGGAGCAGATCTTTAAAAAATATAACCGCCCGTTGTTAGAAGTTAATCGCCTGCAAGCCCAGGTACCAGCCAATTGCGAGGTTATTTTAAATAACAATGGTACCGCACCGGGTATGTGGTTTAATCACGAAGACCGCGTTTATGTATCGATGCCGGGCGTACCCTTCGAAATGATGTACATGATGGAAGAGACGGTGTTGCCTAAATTGAAAACGACCTTCAAACTTCCGTTCATCATCCATAAAACACTTTTAACCGTTGGCGAAGGTGAATCTTTCCTGGCTGAGCGGATAGTCGACATTGAAGATAGTTTACCGGCTCATATCAAACTGGCTTATTTACCCAAATTAGGGCAGGTGCGTTTGCGCCTGAGCGGATACGGCGAGAACGAGAGTACGCTAAAGAGCGAGATAGAAACCTACGCTAACAGGTTATCGGAGCGAGTAGCTAATGTGCTGGTTGCCGAAGAGGATATCCCATTAGAAAAAGCAATCCTTAATTTTATGGAAGCCCGTGGATTGACCTTGTCTGTTGCGGAGAGTTGTACTGGTGGCTATATTTCACATTTGCTTACTCAGCATGCCGGTTCATCGGCTGTATTTTTTGGCGGCGCGGTGTCTTACTCGTACGAGTTAAAGGAAAGCATCCTGGGCGTAAAGAACGAAACCTTGTGGCAACACGGTGCGGTTAGTCAGGAAACTGTAAAAGAAATGGTAGAAGGCGCACTTTTAAATTTTAAATCTGATTATGCCGTAGCCGTTACCGGTGTTGCCGGGCCGGGTGGTGGCAGCGAAGATAAGCCCGTCGGAACGGTTTGGATAGCAGCGGCTTCGGCTACCAAAACGGTGACAAAGAAATTCACATTCGGGACAAAAAGGGCCCAAAACATCGAAAGGAGCGCAATTTCGGCCTTAGGAATGTTGAATACTTTACTAAGAGAAGTGGAAAACTAAGCGATGTTTTGATTATTTTTGAGCCATCTATACTTAATACTTAATATGGCCAAATACCAATTGTTGTTGCCGAAGATGGGTGAGAGTGTTGCAGAAGCGACAATCATAAGATGGCTCAAATCTCCCGGCGATTTTATTGAAGCGGATGAGGCGATAATGGAAATTGCAACCGATAAGGTTGACTCGGAAGTACCATCGCCGGTAAGCGGCAAACTGCTAACACAATCATTTAACGAGAACGATGTAGTACAGGTTGGTGCGGTAATTGCCGAAATCGATACTGAAGCTACTCCTGCGCAAAAATCTGCACCACAACCGGCTGCAGCTCCTGCGCCTGTTTATAAAGAGTCTTACCCGGCTAACGATACCGTTGCTTTTGAGGAACAAAAAATCCCTGGTATTACTCAACTACCAACCGAAGCGCAAAAGGCAGCTCCGGCGCCTGTTTTAGCGCCTGCGGCCGTTGTATCTAACGGAGATCGTTTTTATTCGCCGTTGGTTAAGAATATTGCATCGCAAGAGGGCATAAATAATGCCGAACTGGATAGCATACCCGGCACTGGTACCGATGGCCGTTTAACTAAGGACGATTTGCTGGCTTATATTGCAAAACGCCCGGCGGTTCAAGCTAATCGTACACCTCCAGTTGCTGTACCGCAGCAACCGACTGTACAGTCTACTCCGGCTGCTACCCCTCAACCCGTGGCTCAAACTCCGGCTCCGACGCCTCGGGCTGCACCGCAGCAACAAAACCATCAACAGCCAGCCCCACAAGCGGCACCTGCGCCTAAACCGGTTTATTCGGTATCAGGCGGTGATGAGATCATAGAGATGGACAGGATGCGTAAGCTTATTGCCGACCATATGGTGATGAGCAAGCACACGTCTCCGCACGTTACTTCGTTTGTAGAAGCTGATGTAACCAACTTAGTAAACTGGCGTGAGAAGGTTAAGAAAAACTTTGAAAGCAAAGTTGGCGAGCGTATCACTTTCACTCCAATATTTATTGAAGCTGTTGTTAGGGCTATAAAAGATATGCCGCTGATTAACAGTTCGGTTAACGGTAGTCAAATTATTCGTAAAAAGGATATTAACATTGGTATGGCTACTGCCTTGCCAAATGGTAACCTGATTGTTCCGGTAATTCACAAAGCCGATACACTGAACCTGGTTGGTCTAACCAAATCGGTAAATGATTTGGCTAACCGTGCTCGTGGCAACAAACTGGTTCCGGATGAAATAAAGAATGGTACGTTTACCATCACCAACGTAGGATCTTTCGGTAACGTAATGGGTACGCCAATTATTAACCAGCCGCAAGTAGCAATTTTAGCCGTTGGTGTAATTAAGAAAAAGCCTGCCGTTTTAGAAACTAAAGATGGCGATGTGATCGCGATCAGGCATATGATGTTTTTATCCCTATCATACGATCATAGGGTGATTGATGGCGCATTGGGCGGGTCATTCGTTCGCCGTGTGGCAGATTACCTGGAAAACTGGGATGTGAACAGGGAAATTTAAAAGAGAACCAAGATAAAGATCAGTTAAATACCTTAATGCAAAAAATGCCGGTAAACTATTGTTTCCGGCTTTTTTGTATAATGTCGGCGGCGAAATCTCCGGTACGGGCAAATCGATAACCTTTGTTTTGAGCCCAGTTGATAAACGACTTAATTCGATCTATAAAATCATCACCGGTATTGCGCATTACATACCCGGGAAAGCCATATTTTTCGGGCTTGTTTAAATCTGTAAACTCCCAGGGGTGGAAGTAGAGATTCAAATAACCGTCTTTATTATAGGCCGCACCGCACATCCATTTTAATAAACCCATGGGCAGGTTATGAAAACTCAGCCAAAATAAAGGGAAACGAATTAATGGTGAAACGGATGCCGGGATCTGCAATACACCATCCTGGAAAAACCATTTACGCGGCCTGCTGAAGTTATTATATCGCCCTGGCAGCCAGGTAGGGTTAATGGACGAATTGTATTTATATCCCGCCATTTGTATCTCCTTCTCATCAACCGGCATCATCCGCGCCATGCGGTAACCGGTAACCGGCGTATCTGAAATTTCTTCCAGCACTTTTTTTGACGAAGCCAAATGCGCCGGTATAAACTCCGAATGGAAATACCCGTGCGATGCCAGCTCGTGGCCATCATTAATAATCCGTGCCACCACGTCTTTTTTATTCAGTGCGTAATTAGCGGTGCAGTAAAATGTAGCTTTGATGTTGGCTTGTTTCAGGAGCGCTAATATGGCCAACGTTCCTTCGGTTGATACGGCTAACTGCTCATCAAACTCCAAACTCTTGCCATATTCAAACGGCATATCAAACTCCTCTATATCAAAGCTTAGTAATATCATTATTCATTTTTATTAAGTTGGTAGAGCGTACAATATAATTAGGACGCTGTTTAGATTGCATAAAAAGTTTGCCAAGGTAGAGGCCGATAATGCCCAGCACCATCAACTGCATCCCGCCAAAAAACACCACCGAAGCCAGTACCGAAGCCCAGCCCTGTACCTCATGCCCGAATTTAAACGTCCATAGAATATATAACGGGTAGATGAGCAGGGATATCACCGAGAAAAAAGCACCGATACCAATAGCAATGTTTAAAGGCCTTACACTAAACGCCGTAACACCCTCTACCGCAAAGCGGATCATCTTTTTTAGCGTGTATTTACTTTTGCCGGAGAAGCGTGGTTCGGCTTTATAGTTAATAGCAAACTGCCTGAAACCAAGCCATTTGATCAGCCCGCGCATAAACAGGCCAGTTTCGTTTAATTGGGTTAAAACGTTTGCCACTTTACGGTCTATCAGCCTGAAATCGGCAGTTCCCTTTTCGATCTTGGTATCCGAAAGGGAGTTGATCATGTTATAAAAGATCTCCGACGATTTGGTTTTGAAATAGGTCGCCTCATCGTGATACTCGCGGGTGGTATATACCACATCATAACCTTCTTCCCATTTCTCTAAAAACTGCAGAATTAACTCGGGTGGATGCTGCAGGTCGCCATCCATGCTGATAATACAATCTCCATCCGCATAATCATAACCGGCTTTCAGCGCATTTTGGTGACCAAAATTGCGGGATAGTTCAAGGTAGTAAAGGTTATTGTTCTGGCTATTCAGTCCTTTTAAAGTTTCAAGCGTATTATCCGAGCTGCCGTCATCCACAAAAAGAACTTCGTAAGTATAAGGCACCTTATTAAGGACAGCTGTAAGCCTGTTCACCAGCTCGGCAATGTTGCCGGCCTCGTTAAAAGAAGGAATTACGATGGATATTTTCTTCATGCTATAGCCGGTTCTGTTGGTTGCTGCTTAAAATCACGTATCCAGGTCTCATAAATAATTTTCAGCCAGATAACAAAACATGGCAACGCTTTTAATGAGTATGGCTTGATATATTCCCGGTTAATAAATTTAGGAAACAAATCAGACGGGGATAAGCTGGTAATTAGCAACGCAAATATTAGTAAAAATATTTCAAACCCTTTCACCGGTCTGTTCAGTACCATATACCAAATCGCTACGCCCACAAAAGCGATGATATATGTCGGAGATTCGGAACCGGTACTGAAAATCACGGTAAATAGCAGGGTAGAGGCCAATATCAGTAACTGATAAGTAACGTTTTTGAAACTCATAATTCTTAAATAGGAGGAGGCAAACAACAACATCCCTGGAAGGATAATGATAATGTTTGAGAGCGTTGGTAAATGAAAAATCCGCCTGATCATTCCCATTACCGAAATATCCTGCATGATATCGCCGGCATTTTTCTCATTTTTGGCGCTCAGGCTGACATACCAATCTTTATAACACTGCACAACAAACTTCGGCGATGAGATAATCATTGGCAGCACAAACAGCACAATTGCCCAAAACATCAGCGAAAGAATGAATTTGATCTTGTTATCCGAAAAGAAGAAGAACGCCAGTCCCACAATCCCATAAAGTTTAATATAGGTACCGGCAATGATAAGCAGCGCGGCCCAAAAATCTTTACCGCTGCGGATGAACACAAAGCTCAGGACAATAATGGTGGTCATCATTGGGTTAAACTGCGAGTTGTAGGATGCTGTCATTAACTCATGCGCGCAAATCAATAAGATTGCATATTGAGCATTCTCTTTAACCGGCAGCATTAATATGGCTTTATAAAGCACCAGTGCGTTAAGCATCGTCCATAAAACAGCGCCAAGGCCATCGGGCAGTATGGCAAATGGCGCAATTACCAAAGCAAACAGGGGGCCGTAATGGTTGGCATCAAAATAATATTGCGGCTGCGGGATATATAGGTTTACCTGATGAATAAGGTTAAAAAAAACGTACTTAAAAATAAAGTAGTTATTGTAGGTATGGGCTAATACCATTTTCAATATTGCGAAAAAGCTTAAACCAAACCATAAAATGGAGATGAAAATTTGGTTGGTAAATAACTTAATAAGTTTAGCCATTAACAGGGACGGTATACGGTATTAGGCAAAGATAAGGATAGTTTTAAATTATTATGTCATTGCGAGCGTAGCGCGGCAATCTCATAGATAGTTTACAAGCGACGAGATTGCCACGTAGCTCCATTTCACTATCCTGTACCCGGCTCCTCGCAAAGACAAAAAAATGTTATACACAAAAAAAGGCCTCCTGTTCGGGAAGCCTTTAAACACTCAGTTGAGAAAATCTACTAAAAAACTTCAGCTGATTGTTTTACTGCCGAGGCTAAACTGACCCCTGTTAGCTGATCGGCAAAGGCAACGAATGCCTTACTGGTGAATATACGTTGCTGGTTATCAATCAGATTTTGCAGATTGATTTTTCCGGTAACAAACTTGTATTTGCCTGAGTAAAAACGCTCGTGGATGTATTCAAAGTTCAGCGCCTCAACTAAATCTTCATCTTCGTAACGTAGATAGATGTTCAATTCGATGTTGTTAGTGAACGTTAGATCTTTCTTCGATTTGGCTTTTTTATACTCGTACTGGTAGTCGTAACGCAAAGCTGCGATATCAGAAAGCACAGCCGAACCGGTAGGGTGACCGCCGGCACCTTTTCCGTAAAAGAATTGCTGATCGGCAAAGGCTGCTTGCACGGTTACGGCATTATACTCGTAATCAACGTTATACAGAAACTCTTTCTCGTTAACAAATTTCGGCAGAACAAACAAGCATACATGCTGATCGTCCAGTTCCTTTGCTACTGGTACCAGTTTAATTTTTAGTTTCTTTTCGCGGGCGTATTGTAAATCGCTGGCCGACAGGTTTTGGATGCCGATGTTCAGCACATCGTCCGGTTTTACAATTACGCCATAAGCATGTGCCGATGCGATAACCAACTTATATTTAGCATCATACCCACCAACATCCGAAGTTGGGTCGGTCTCTGCAAAACCTAAGTCCTGTGCTTCTTTAAGAGCTGCGTCGTAATCTAAATTATCGTTGTAGCCTTTTGATAGTACAAAGTTTGATGAACCGTTAAAAATCCCGCTGATAGAGTGTAATAACTCGTTGTCATAATATTCTTCCAGGTTACGGATGATTGGGATACTGCCGCAAACAGATGCTTCGTAAAGCAAGGAGGTGCCGTGTTGCTGCTGAAGCGCAATTAACTCCTGCAGGTAAATGGCCAGCATTTTCTTGCTTGCCGATACCACGTTTCGGCCGGTACTTAGTGCAGTTGAAACAATTTCATAAGCAGCTTCGGTATCATTAATCAATTCAACAACGGTATTGATTTCCGGGTTATTTAAAATCTCGTTCCGGTCGGTGGTAAATAAATCTGCCGGAAGGCTGCGTTTTTTTGTCGGATCTTTAATAGCGATCTTAACAATCTCGATGTTCAGATTTTTGGTTCGGATGATATCATATAAACCCTGGCCAACTACGCCAAAGCCAAATAAACCTATTTTTAATCTTTTGCTCATTATAGTATATGTTGCAAATCGGCCGATTTGCTTTTTGTTTCTGTTTTAAAAAATGTTGATATAATATTTGTAAGTTCTTCTGTATCAATTAAAAATCCATCGTGACCGTAAAAGGAATCCAGTTCGGCAAACACACCGTCTGGAATGTTGTCGGCCAGGTAATGCTGCTCATCAACCGGAAATAAAACATCCGACGTGATCCCGATAACGAGCGTTTCCGCCTTAACGATTGCCAGCGCACTTTCAATTCCACCACGATTGCGGCCTACGTTGTGCGAATCCATTACTTTACTTAAATACCAGTAACTATAAGCATTAAAGCGTTTTACCAATTTATCACCCTGGTAATTTTGGTAACTTGTAGCGCGATAATTATTTAAATCATCTGATTGATCTTTCTGCGTTTTACCGTAGGCATTGTAAGTGCGGTATGATAATAGAGCTATACTACGGGCCGCTTTTAAGCCTTTTGAGCCGCCACCCGGTGTGTTGTTATAAAAAGTATCGTCGGCGCTTAAAGCCAATCTCTGCGACTCGTTAAAGGCTATTCCCCAAGGCGAGTGACGGGCATTAGTAGCAATCAGCACTTGTTTTTTTATACGCTCAGGCTGTAAAATACTCCACTCCAAAGCTTGCTGTCCGCCCAAAGATCCTCCAACCAATAAGGCAATATCATTAACGCCTAAGTGATCGGCCAAAAGTTGATGCGCTTTAACCACGTCACGGATAGTATAATCAGGAAAAGTTAAATAGTAGGGTTCACCTGTCGACGGGTTTACATCCAGTGGACTGGTAGTGCCGTAAGCTGAACCTAAAACATTAGCACATACAATATAATGCTGCTCGGGGTTAAAGTAAAAACCAGTACCAAACAAACCTTTCCACCAGTCCAGTACATCAGAATTAGCGGTGAGCGCGTGGCAAACCCAAATCACGTTATCGCGCTGTTCATTTAGGGTACCGTAAGTATGATAACCAATCTGCAGTTCAGGCAAAACCGCGCCCGATTCCAGTTCAAAAGGTTGTTTATATGTGAGTATTTGTGTAGTCATTTATTATTGCAGATTTAATTGTGGGGCATAGGCGGATATGGTAATCCAGGCCTTGGCGGGATGCACGTGTTTTCAGTAAAGTAGAAAAGGGTACGTGATCGCGTTAACAGCAACAGCACATCATATCGTTAATAACGATATAAACGGTAGAATTTGTGCGCTTTTGCGCCGACTGAGAATTTTGCCCGAAGTAGAATTTAATTTTCATGGTGTTTAATTTATATCCCCCGATGATCCATTCACCGGGCCAGGATTTGGCACCTTCTCCACCTTCCGGAGGGTTGCCAGTGGGTCTCAGAGCCTGATCTCTCGCCACTTCTTTATAAATCAAAACCTTTACAGGAGTGATTTGGGGTATTTGGCATGCCTACCAAATAATGTTGCGAATATAGGACGAAAATATATTTGTCTCCAAATTTAATTTTAAGTATGCCTTAAATTAATAGTGCCCTTTACATTTTACTATTAAAATATGATCTGGCGTAATCTTGTAAACGAGTCGATGTTCGCTATCGATTCTTCTACTCCAATAACCGGCCCAGTTTCCTTTGAGTGGTTCAGGTTTTCCAATTCCTTTAAATGGATCGTGGTCAATATCCCTCAAGAGCTCTTTTATACGTTTAACGATTTGTGGATTAGATTCTGACCAATCGTTATACTCTTTAAACGCAGTTTGTGTAAAGCTGATGTTCCTCACAGTTACTTTTTAGGACTATAGGCCATGAAATCTTCCATGCTAAAAGAAATAAGATTGTCACCAATTTCGGCTTCTTCGATAGATTGATTCAGACTATCAGCATATTCTGCATCGAACTCTTTTAAAGAAATAGTCACATCAATATTATTCTTATTGCCAATAAAACTCCTGATTTTGTCAAGAAGGTTCTCGTTAAGTTCAGAAGGGTTTATTTTTATAATCGTTTCCATTATACAATCTTTATATCAAAGCTACATATAAAAGCTGAAATGTTAACGTATATCTAATTCAAGGCCTGCTCCATATCCTCAATCAAATCATCGACATGCTCCAACCCAACAGATACGCGCAACAAGTTCTGCGGGGTGTTGGTATCCGGGCCTTCTACCGATGCGCGGTGTTCTATTAAACTCTCTACACCGCCTAAGCTGGTAGCGATGGTAAATAGTTTCAATTTAGATAACACGTTCTTAGCTTCATTAATCCCACCCTTAACGCAGAAAGAAAACATGGTACCGAAGCCCAGCATTTGTTCTTTAGCGATCTGGTGCTGCGGATGCGAAGGTAAACCTGGATACAATACCTTTTCTACATTTGGATGTTTTTCAAGGAATGCCGTTAACAATTGTGCATTATGGGCGTGGCCTTTCATGCGGTAAGGCAGGGTTTTTAAACTGCGTACCAGGTAATAGCAATCCATAGGCGAGGGGATAGCGCCGCCCATTTCCTGCACCTGGCGGATTTTTATCCACCAGTCGTTTTTTTCGGCAGTAATCAAAGCGCCTCCCATTAAATCGCTATGGCCGCCAAAGTATTTAGTTGATGAATGCATTACTAAATCCGCACCCAAACTTAATGGTTGCTGAAATACCGGGGTTGCGAAAGTATTATCGCACACCACTTTAATATGGTGCTGCTTGGCTATCGCAATTACTTTTTTAATATCAGTGATTTTTAACAGCGGGTTAGATGGTGTTTCAATCCAAATCAATCCTGTGTTGGTTTTAATATGAGCCCGTAATACAGCTTCGTCATTAACATCAATAAAATCAAACTCCAGTATATCAATAAACAACGTTTTGATCTGGTTGCGCAAACCGTGATACATATTGTCAGGCAGAATGATGTGCGTGCCAGGTTTTAAAGATTGAAAAACGGTCATCCCTGCAGCATTGCCCGATGAGAATGCAGCCGCATCGGCACCGCCCTCTAACTGAGCCAATACATTTTCCAGCATGCTACGGTTAGGATTGGCCGCGCGGCTGTAAATGTATCCTTTAGCATAACTGCCGTCTACTTCCCGTTCAAAAGTGGTTGACATAACGATGGGTTGAATTACCGCTTTGGTGGCATCGTCTGTTTTATTACCGGCGTGTATGGCTATAGTTTCAATTTTCATATCGGGGTTGTAGCGTTTGGCGGCTAAATTACGTAAAGACAGTTAAAAACCTTAAAATGATCAAAAATCTACTTTGTATTTTATTTGTTGTGCTTTGTGTATCGTGCAAAAAAGAGCCTGTAGAAAATAGCGAATTAGAAACCAGTCGCCAGTTTTGGCTTAAATACAAAGCAGCGGTAAATAACTCTTATTCGTACATTAGTTATGGTGGATCTGTTTTTGGCGGGTATACCGAAACTAAAATCACCGTACAGAACGGAAAAGTGATCAAAAGAACATATCTGTCAGGCGTGTATCCGCCAAACTCTCAAACCTTAACGGTAAAAGTCACCTGGACGGAAAATACTGCTGATTTAAACAGCCATAATCAAGGCGCGCCAACTTTAACGCTCGATGAAATTTACGATCAGGCTAAAAATGATTACCTGACTGTCGACAGAAAATCAAACACAATTTCTTTTACTACCGATGGTAACGGATTGATAGCCAGTTGCGGTTATACGCCTAAAGGTTGCCAGGACGATTGTTTTATGGGGGTGCATCTTAAATCAATTCAGCAATACTATACTGTAGTTCTTTTTTAATTGATTAACATTAACGACAATGAAAAAACTGATCTGCATACTTTTAGTATTGGCCTGTGCAGGATGCAAAAAAGATACTGCTGATACCAGCGATTATGGCATCAGTCTATCTAAATGGAATAATTACAAAACATCTATTCATAACAGTTACAGCTATATTAACTTTTTCTACGTTACTATTGGCATCAATCCCACCTATAACGAAACCAAAATAACGGTTAAAAATGGCGTGATAGTTGGCCGGGAATATGCCACTCACTATATTACTATGCCTAACGGTACGCCGCAGTATACCTATACCGAAACACAGACCGATTTAGGTACCCACACCGAAGGTGGCGAACTGCTTACCATTGACGATATCTACACCAAAGCCAAAAACGTTTGGTTAAAATCAGACCCAAGTCACGGGCCAGGTATTTTAGAAACCAATAACAACGGACTGATATCAACGGTAGGTTACACCATTACCGGGATACCTGAAAGTAATTTTGTTGGTATCCACATTAAATCGATTACGCCGCTGTAAAATCCCTGTCAATTTTTGATGTTTAAACACACACCTCAAAGCTTTTGTAGTTTTTGATGCGGTTTTTACTACATTTGGACAAATTTATTTACAGATGGATGTATCAGATAAATTTCAGGTTTTGTTGAATGACCCGCATTTAGCGCCTGGATTAAAAAGCATCGCCGAGAAGGTACTCCACGGTCAGCGCATTACGTTTGATGAAGGCGTTTTGCTGTACGAAAAAGGAGAGTTGGGTTACCTGGGCATCTTAGCAAATTATATTCGCGAACAAAAACACGGAGATAAAACTTACTTCAACCGTAATTTCCATATCGAGCCTACTAACCTGTGTGTGTACGATTGCAAATTTTGCTCGTACTCGCGCCTGATTAAAGAGCGCAGCGAAGGCTGGGAGTATACCATGGATGATATGCTTAACATCGTAAAAAAATACGATGGCGAGCCTGTTACCGAAGTGCATATTGTAGGCGGTGTATTACCTCAATACGATGTACCTTTCTATATGGAGTTATTCAGCCGGATAAAAGAATACCGTCCGGAACTGCACGTAAAAGCGCTTACACCTGTAGAATATCACTACATCTTTAAAAAAGCCAAGCTTGATTACGCCACCGGCATGCGCATGATGAAAGAAGCCGGACTGGAATCGATGCCTGGAGGTGGAGCCGAAATCTTCCATCCCGAAATTCGTGATCAGATTGCTAAAGATAAGTGCACTGCAGATCAGTGGTTATCTATCCACGAAGAATGGCATAAATTAGGTATGCGATCTAACGCGACGATGCTTTACGGTCATATAGAAGAATACAAGCATAGGGTAGACCATATGGAACGCCTGCGCGAGTTGCAGGATAAAACCGGCGGTTTTCAGACTTTTATTCCGCTGAAATTCCGTAACAAGGATAACCAGATGAGTAATGTACCCGAGGTGTCGGTGATTGAAGATTTGCGTAACTACGCTATCGCACGGATTTATCTGGATAACTTCGATCACATCAAAGCTTACTGGGCAATGATCAGTCGCACCACGGCGCAACTATCTTTAAACTTTGGTGTTGATGATATTGATGGTACGCTTGACGATACTACCAAAATTTACAGCATGGCCGGCGCTGAAGAACAGCACCCTGGCATGAGTACTAAAGAATTAGTAGAGTTGATTAAACAGACAGGCCGCCACCCGGTTGAACGCGATACGCTTTATAACGTGGTAACTGATTATAATGAGTTTGTTTTCCCCGATCAACCCAAGCCGCAGTTTTATAAATTACCGGTTATTAATTAAGTCATTTGCTGCGCTGTCATTGGGTCATTGAGTCATTACTCTTGATATGATAGCAAAGTATAATGATTTTAACGACGCGAAGTACAATGACAGCGAAGCGTAATGACCCAATGACTCAATGAAATGACCAAGAAAATATTATACATCGTACGCCACGGCCAGACTGATCTGAACAAACAAGGAATTATACAAGGCCGGGGTATGAATACCGAACTGAATGCCGAGGGCCGTTTACAGGCCGATCTGTTTTTTCATTCGTATAAGGATGTTCCGTTCGATAAGATCTATATCTCTGAATTACAGCGCACACAGCAAAGTATACAACAGTTTATTGATATGGGGATCCCATACCAAAAGCTGGCCGGTTTAGATGAGTTGGGCTGGGGTATTTACGAAGGTAAAGCCAGCACCCCTGAAACCCAGGCAGCTTTCTTAAAAGTAATGCGCCATTGGACAGCCGGCGATCTGGACGTGAAATTTGAAGGCGGCGAAAGCCCTAACGATGTCAAAGCACGCCAATTACAGGCCCTTGAAACCATCATGAGTCACCCGGAAGAGAAGAACGTGCTGATTTGTATGCACGGCAGGGCATTGCGCTTATTGCTTTGTTTATTGACCGAACAGCCGTTAACTAAAATGGACGAGTTCCCGCATCAAAATCTAATATTATATAAAGTTGCTTACGATGGTGAGAAATACCAGATCATCGATTTTAACAACTCCATTCATTTAAATAATCACTAACCAATATACGGTGGATAAGATTAAAATATCGGCGGTTAGTTATACTAACACGCTTCCTTTTATATATGGCATTCGTCATACCGATATCATCAATAAAATAGATTTAAGCCTGGACATCCCGGCCGACTGCGCCCAAAAGCTGATAGACGATAAAGTTGATATCGGGTTGATCCCGGTGGCGGCTACTATTAATATGCCTTATTGGGAAATTGTATCCGATTATTGTATTGGCGCCAACGGCCCGGTTAACTCGGTGTTTGTTTTTAGCAATTGCCCCATAGCTGATGTCAAAACTTTACAGTTAGATCCTGAATCGCGCTCATCAAATAACTTGGCCCGGGTATTACTTAAAAACTACTGGAAGGTTTCGCCGGAGTTAATTACTAATGCGGTTGATTATACAGTATCTACCGATGTAAACACTGCCTTTGTGCAAATAGGGGACAGGACTTTCGGAAAAAAAGAAAAATATGCATACGTGTATGATCTGGCGGAAGTTTGGAAAGAATTTACCGGATTGCCGTTTGTATTCGCCGCCTGGATAGCCAATAAGCCTATTGCGCGACAATTTACTGATGAGTTTAATATCGCGTTAAAACATGGTTTAGATAATCGCCAAACGGTAATTGACAGTCTACCTAAGCGGGATGACTTCGATTTGGATGATTATTTAATACGTAAGTTGGATTTTGACCTGACCGAGGACAAGAAAAAAGCCCTGCATTTATTCATCGGGTACATAAAAGAGCTAAATCGCGCAGAATTGGTTTGATTTAGCGTCATGCCAATGTAAGGTAACAAAAATGTGATACCTTAGTGTACTTTATACAATTAGCATATTGTAAAAAATACACTATCGAGAATGGGGTTATTTTAACATTTTAAAAAATTCTATCCTGTTTTATTAAATTTTCATAAAAGTTAAATTTTATTTGCCAAACTTTTAATACTGCGGTATTTTTGTGATGTAAATTAAAATGAAAAACAACATGAAAAAGTTAATATTATCAGTTGCCATGTTAGCAACAATCACATTTTCGGCCGTAGCTGCAGATGATAAAACAACAAACGACGATTCAAAAAACGTATCAAACTTTGTGATCAATCAGTTCAACTCTGATTTCGTAAAAGCTAAAAACGTAGTTTGGACTATCTCACAAAACACTCAGAAAGCTGATTTCGTTGTGGATGGTGTTGCTAAAACTGCTTTCTACAACTTAAACGGTACTTACTTAGGTTTAACCGAAGAAGTTAGCTACAAAGTTATTGCTGACGAAGCTAAAACTGAAATTGCACAATCTTACGAAGGTTACACTGTTGGTAAAGTGATTAAATTCACTTCAGCTGAGTCTGAAACTCCAAACTTCATGAACAGCCAGATCACTCAAACTGATGGTACTGTAAACTACTTCGTATCGTTAAAGAAAGCCACTGCCGAAATATTGGTTCAGGTTTCTGAAGCAGGTGGTATCTCTTTCTTTCAGAAGCTGAAATAATTTAGAGATTTCCTTCACAATACAAAAGGTCGTTTGTTAACACAGACGGCCTTTTTTTATTTGGTTTTTGCCATTTTTACATCAACTTTCAAACGAAATTGTTAGAAAAACAAAATATTTGTTTTTTTTTATAAATAACTATATATTTGGATAACAGGATGTAACATATTCCTCACTGATAATTAATACCCTTTATTTTTCAGTCTGGTTATTATATATCAAATGCTAACAATTAATACGCTTATTACATTATTATGAAGACTGGAAAAGTTAAATGGTTTAACACACAAAAAGGCTTCGGCTTTATTATTACCGAAGAAGGTAAAGATCTTTTTGTACATTTTAAAGATGTGCAGGGTGGGGTAAACGCTATCAAAGACAATGATACCGTTGAGTATGACGTGGAGGAAGGCAGAAAAGGATTACAGGCAGTAAAAGTGAAAAAGATATAATTCGATATTTTTCTGAAAAGGATTTGAACCTTTGCTTTAACCGGGCGAAGGTTTTTTTATGCAAAAAATTTCAGGCTGTGTACATAATCAACTATTTTAGGCAACCAATTATAATTTATACCCCTTTGTTTCTATTATGACTGATATTACTACTGAACGCAAAAATCTGAACGTACTGTTCCTGGTACTTGTAGCCTCGTTAGGTTACTTTGTTGATATTTACGATTTGCTGATTTTCTCCATCGTCCGTGTAAAAAGCCTGACGGATATTGGTGTGGCTACTGCCGATTTAAAAGCGCAGGGAACTTTTATCATCAACGTTCAGATGTTCGGCCTGCTACTTGGCGGTATTTTATGGGGAATTGTCGGCGATAAACTTGGTCGTATAAAAGTGTTGTTCGGGTCTATCTTATTATATTCTATAGCTAATTTTTTAAACAGCTATGCGGGCAGCGTTAATACTTATGCAGCCATCCGTTTCTTTGCGGGTATTGGCCTGGCCGGCGAGTTAGGAGCTGGTATAACCCTGGTAAGCGAAACCATGAGTAAAGAAAAACGCGGCTACGGTACCATGATTGTGGCCGTTGTAGGTTTGTTCGGCGCCGTGTTGGCTAATATTGTAGCTAAGCATTTTGGCTGGCAAAATGCTTACAGGGTAGGTGGTGCGTTAGGCGTTGTGTTGCTGGCATTACGTATGGGCACTTTCGAATCGGGTATGTTTAAGGAAGCCGAAAAATCTACCGTTTCGCGCGGCAATATGTTAATGTTGTTTAATGACAGGAAACGCTTTTTAAAATATCTGTACTGTATTTTAATTGGTGCGCCGCTATGGTATGTGGTAGGGGTATTGGTTACGCTCTCGCCTGAGTTTGGTAAAGCTTTGGGCGCTAAGGATGCATTAAGCGCAGGCGATGGCGTATTGTATACATACATCGGCATTTCTGTTGGAGATCTTTTTGCAGGATTGTTGGCACAGGCCACCAAATCGCGCCGGTTAACTATGATGATATTCCTGCTGCTGTCGGTGGTAGCGGTTATCGTTTATCTAAACTCAAAAGGAATTACCAACAGTCAGTTCACCTGGATCTGTTTCTTTATGGGATGCAGTGTTGGGTACTGGGCTACCTTTGTAACCATTGCTTCCGAGCAATTTGGAACCAATTTAAGGGCTACAGTTACTACGACCGTACCCAACTTTGTCCGCGGTGCGTTAATCCCTATAAACGCTTTATTTGGCCTTTTCACCGCACATTACGGTATGATTACCAGCGGGTATATCATGATGATTTTACTGACCATCCTTTCGTTGTTCTCGTTGAGTCAACTGAAAGAGACTTTTGGTAAAGATTTGAATTATGTTGAAGGCGAGGTGACGCCGGTTTAGTCATTGGTCATTGGTCATTGGTCATTAGTCATTGGTCATTGGTCATTGGTCATTGGTCATTGGTCATTCGTCATTGGTCATTGGTCATTGGTCATAAAAAGGTATAAGTTACGAAAAACGATTGACCAATGACTAATGACTAATGACTAATGATTATTTTAGCCCCGATGATCACTAAGGAACAAATCACCGCCGATTATAAACAGATTCAAGATGAGATATGCGCCGCGCTTGAGCAATTAGACGGTAAAGCTACTTTTGTTGAAGAGCTTTGGCAGCGCGACGGCGGCGGCGGCGGCCGTACCCGGGTTATCCAGGATGGCAATATTATTGAAAAAGGCGGAGTGAATTTCTCGGCTGTTGAAGGCGAACTGCCTGAAGTAATGAAAAAAGCGCTGAAGGTAGATCAAAGCGATTTCTTTGCTACCGGTGTGTCTATCGTAATCCACCCTAACCATCCGCTGGTTCCCATCATCCACATGAATATCCGGTACTTCGAAATGCCATCCACCATTGGCGAGGGCAAACAGCCGGTACGCTGGTTTGGCGGTGGTATAGATTTAACGCCGCATTATGTTTTTGATGAGGATGCTCAATATTTCCATCAGCAGCTAAAAGATGTGTGTGATCAATTCAACGCTGATTTTTATTCTAAATTCAAACCCTGGGCCGATGATTATTTCTTCATTAAACATCGCAGCGAAACCCGTGGCATAGGCGGTATATTTTATGATAAATTAGTCGCTACCGACGATTTAAGCTGGACGGATATCTTCGAATTTTCCAAAGCCCTTGGTCGTACTTTCGCACCAACTTATATCGAACTGGTTAACCGTCATCGTGATCAACAATTTACTCAGCAGCAACAGGAATGGCAATATCTGCGCCGTAGTCGTTATGTAGAGTTTAACCTGGTGTATGATTCGGGTACCAAATTCGGACTGGAAACTAACGGCAGGATCGAGTCTATTTTAATGAGTTTACCGCCAACCGCTAAATGGCCGTATAATTATCAGCCGCAACCGGGCAGTGAAGAAGAAAGAACCTTATCTTTATTAAAAAAAGGCATTAACTGGTGAAGCTTATGAAAAACATCGCGTTGGCAATTTTAATTATTCTTGGCTTATCATCTTTTAACGGACCTGCACTAACCGGTACCTGGATTTTTAAGGGCGGCATTTACAATGGCAAAAAAGAAGGTGCGCCCAAAGAGTATACCCTTCAGCGGAAGTACAAGGCAACCACCTTCGATGCTTTCTTGTTAGAAAAAGGGCAAAAGACCCAGAAGTATCAGTCGGGCAAATACATCATCCAAAACGAAAGCTATCTGGAAACAGAAACCTACAGCTTGCAGGAATCTCAAATGACGGGCAAAACCGTAACTTACCAATACACGCTGCGTAACGATTCGTTGATATTACGGGCCACTTTACCCACCGGGATGAAAGTGGAGGAGTATTGGAAAAGAGCGCGGTAAATTGTGGAAAAATAATGCCTTGAAAACGCCCGTTTTATGTGTAAAACGCGTGCTATGTTAGTAAAAAAATCGTACCCTTAGTGTAAAATAGCTATCTTCGCAGGTCGCTTTGTAAATGAAAAATACATGAACCTATAACAGCGAAAATTCTATTAACTATTTAAGATGGCTGAAGACACAGAAAACGAGAACTCGCATAAAGAAGACAGAATAATTCCGATAAATATTGATGAAGAAATGCGATCGGCTTACATTGATTATTCAATGTCGGTTATCGTATCACGCGCGCTCCCCGATGTCCGCGATGGACTAAAGCCGGTGCACAGGCGCGTTTTATATGGTATGTTAGACCTTGGTTTGGCCAGTAACAAACCCTACAAAAAATCGGCCCGTATCGTGGGTGAGGTTTTGGGTAAGTACCACCCGCATGGTGATACCTCGGTTTACGATGCCATGGTACGTATGGCGCAGGATTGGAGCTTACGCTACCCATTTGTAGAGGGACAAGGGAACTACGGTTCGTTAGACGGCGATCAGCCGGCGGCGATGAGGTATACCGAGGCGCGTTTGCAAAAGATAGCCGAAGAAATGCTGGCCGATATTAACAAGGACACTATCGATTTCCAGCTGAACTTTGACGATTCGTTAGAAGAGCCGACCGTATTACCGGCAAAAGTTCCAAACTTACTGATTAACGGTGCATCAGGTATCGCAGTAGGTATGGCCACCAACATGGCTCCCCATAACTTAACAGAAGTAATTAACGCCACATTAGCTTTAATAGATAACCGCGATATTGAGGTTACCGAGCTGATGACGTATATCAAAGGCCCTGATTTCCCTACAGGCGGTATCATTTACGGCTACGAGGGCGCCAAAGAGGCTTTCTTAACCGGTCGTGGCCGGATCGTAATTCGTGCCCGTGCCGAAATTGAAATTTACAATGGCGATCGTGAACGAATTGTAGTAAGCGAAATTCCATACCAGGTTAATAAGGCGCTGATGATTGAGCGTACTGCCGAACTGGTGAACGAGAAAAAGATAGAGGGCATTACCTCAATCCGCGATGAGTCTAACCGCGAAGGTATCCGCGTGGTATACGAGATTAAACGTGATGCTAACGCGCTTATCGTACTGAACAATCTTTATAAGTATACTTCACTGCAAACATCTTTCAGCATTAACAACATTGCCCTGGTGCATGGCCGCCCAATGTTGCTGAATCTGAGAGATCTGATCCATCATTTTGTTGAGCACAGGCACGAGGTTGTTGTTCGTCGTACCAAATACGAACTGGCCGAGGCTGAAAAGCGTGCACATATTTTAGAAGGTTTACTGATTGCTTTAGATCATTTAGATGAAGTGATCCGCCTGATCCGCAGCTCGAATACGCCGGAAGAAGCCCGCGATGGTTTGATGACCCAGTTTGGGTTATCAGAGATCCAGGCCCGTGCTATTTTGGATATGACGCTGCGCCGTTTAACCGGACTGGAGCGTGATAAGATCAAGGACGAATATGCCGCGCTGATGGAAACCATCAACTACTTAAAATCTATTTTAGCTGATGAAGGTTTGCGTTACGGTATCATCAAAACCGAACTAACCGAAATCAGAGATAAATACGGTGACGAGCGCAGAACCGAAATGGTTCACTCATCGGCCGAGATGAATACCGAAGACTTTATCGAGGATGAAAACGTGGTGATCACGATATCCCGCGAAGGTTATATTAAACGTACCTCGCTGACAGAATATCGTCGCCAGGGCCGTGGTGGTAAAGGATCGTTAGGCAGTAACAGTCGCGATGAGGATTTTATCGAGCACCTGTTCATCGCATCTAATCACAATTACATGTTGTTCTTTACCGAAGCCGGTCGTTGTTTCTGGCTGCGGGTATTTGAAATTCCGGAAGGAACGCGTACTTCTAAAGGCCGCGCTATCCAGAACATCATTAACGTACCTAAAGAAGAGAAGATCAAAGCTTACATCAAGCTAACTTCTCTAAAAGATCAGGAGTACCTGGAGAATAACTTCATTATTATGTGTACTGCTAAGGGTACCATTAAGAAGACATCGTTAGAAGCTTATTCACGTCCGCGTACCAATGGTATCAACGCGATAAACATTAACGAAGGCGATACTTTACTGGAAGCAAACCTGACCAGCGGCAGCAGCGAAATTGTAATGGCGCTTAAATCAGGCCGTGCAATCCGCTTTAACGAATCTACCGTTAGGCCGATGGGACGTACTGCCACCGGTGTGCGTGGTATCACTTTAGAGAACGATCAGGATGAGGTTGTAGGTATGATCAGTATTGATGATCCGACTACAACCGTACTGGTGGTATCAGAAAAAGGTTACGGTAAACGTACCGATATTGAAGATTATCGCGTTACTAACAGAGGCGGTAAAGGTGTTAAAACCATCAGCGTTACCGAAAAAACCGGCAAACTTGTTGCCATAAAAGGTGTTACTGATGAAGAAGATTTGATGATCATCAACAAATCCGGCATCATTATCCGTATAGCGGTGAACGAATTGCGTACAATGGGTCGTGCTACACAAGGTGTTAGATTAATTACCCTGAAAGGTGATGACGAAATAGCATCTGTTGCGAAAATTGAACGCGAGGAAGAAGAGGAAGAAAAAGTTGAAGGAGAAGGAGTAGAGGGCGAAGCAACAGAAGGGGAGACCCCGGCTGCTGATGCAACCCAAAGCGACGCCCCTGACGCAGAACCGACCGAACCGCCTGCCGACGAGCAAGAATAAAAAACTAAACTATATGAACCGTAAAATAATATTTTCGGTAATTATGTTATTGTGCACTAAGTCTTTAGCCTTCTGCCAGCCAGAAGTGCTAAAGAATATAGTGAACAATTTAGCATACTACAAAAAGCAACAGGATGTTAAATACCTGACCAATGCTAAAAAAACTGTCGACAGCCTGATCAAAACCAGGAAAGATTCGGCCGACATTAAGAAAAACGTGTACAAAGCAGTAGTATATTGTGCCATTGCCTACACCGATTCTACCAATAAATCTAACCAGCCACCTACATTTTTACGTACCACCACGGCGCATTTTGATAAACTGGCCAGCGAAAAGAAAATTTACCGGTATCAAAGCGAGATGAATTTTGCTGCCCGCTGCCTGGCAAATTCCTATCTGCGATACGGTTTCAGGCAAATGCGGCTTTATAATTACAATAACGCGCTGCAGTCTTTTAAATTAGCCGAAAAATACGCACCGTCATTCAGGCAGGTAAATGCTTATATCGCTTTCTGTTATAATAAATTGGGTGCTATATCAGAGTCGGCTAAGTATTATACGATTTTGTTGAACACCGATACCATTCGAAGCGATTATGTAGAAGCGGCGGTGAGCACTTATAAAGCTGTAGGAGACACGGTGAAGGCCCTGCAAACGCTGCAAAAAGGCCGAAAGCTTTTGCCGAACGATAAATCATTTCTATTGGAAGAAGCTAACATCTACAATAATCGTAAAGATTATAAAGCCTTAGCGCCGCTATTGCCACAACTACTTGAGGATAATCCCAATAGCGCGGATATTGCTTTTATAGCAGCAAATTGTTGTGATCAGTTAAACCAGTTAGATAAGGCAGAATCTTTATATTTACACACCGTAGAATTAAATAGTGTATTTTACGATCCTGTTTTTAACTTAGGCTTGTTATATTTACGGGCAAGTACCTTAAAAAAAGATGCTAACGCAGATAAAGACTTGAGCAGGGCAGGGCAGTGGCTTGAAAAAGCAAATGAAATATCGCCGTATGACCCAAAGTGCTTAAATTTATTAAAAGTAATTTACGCCCGGGCTGGTAACCAGGAACAATTAGACAGAGTAAACAATAAACTAAAACAGTTAACCAATTAATAGATCATGAAATTAAAGTTTTTGATGACGGGCGTTTTAGGCCTGGCAACCGTAGCAGCTTTTGCGCAGAAAGGTGAATTAAATAATGCGCAATCTGAACTTTCAAAGTATGAAGGCCTGCTTGGTAACAAAGTAATGGCTAAACTTGCAGATGCTTCCTTAGAAAGCGCAAAAGCATCGATAGACAAAGCTGCTGTAAACGAAAAAACATCGGCTTTGCCGCAAACTTATGCTATAAAAGCGGCTCTTTACTCTTATTATATGCTGGCCGATACCGCTGCGGCAAAAGCATTGCCTTACTTTACCGGAGCTGAAGCTGCATTGAAAAAAGCAGTAGAGCTTGATACTAAAGGCGAGAACAAAAAAAATATCGAAACGGCTACCGTTAACTTAGCTAACTTCTCGTTTAACAAAGGAGCGAGGGAGTACAACGCAAAGCAGTACGAGCAAGCTTACAAATCATTTGATTATTTCTCATCATTACGCCCGGGCGATACCACCGCTATTTTATATGCTGGTTTAGCTGCAGCTAACTACAAAAATTACGAAGGCGCTATTGCTAACTACAAAAAATTATTAAGTACAGATTATAAGCAAAAAGCCAGTTTATATGGCGATATGACTTATTTTTACATGTCTCAAAAAGACACTACGGCCGCTATTAAAAATCTGGAAGAGGCAGCTGAGAAATTCCCAACCGATCCAAGCTTTAGCAAACGTGTTATTGAGTTAAATATCTCAATGGGTAAGCAAACCGAAGTGTTAGCTAAAATTGAAGGCGCGATAGCTAAAGACCCTAAAAATAAGACTTTATATTACTACGGTGGTGCCACTTATGTACAAGTAGCCGATGCTGCTGCAAAGAAAATTAAAGGCAACAAGGATGCAGCTCAGGTTGCAGCTTTAACTAAAACCAGGGACGAAAACAATAAAAAGGCTGAGGATATGTACAAAAGAGCCTTAGAAATTGACCCTAACTTTGCTGAGGTAAATTTAAATCTTGGTTTTTTATTGTTAGCTCCGGCAATTGATGTTTATAACCTGGCGGTAAAAATCCCGGTAGAAAAACAAAAAGAGTATGATGCTGCAATGGCTAAAGCAAATGCAATGGCAGCGGCTGCTAAACCATACCTGTTAAAAGCGGTTGAATTAAATCCAAAAAGTGTTGACGCGGTTACCAATTTGTTAAACTACTACATCACTCAAAGAGATACAGATAAATCTAACGAGTTGAAAAAGAAATTGGCCGATCTGCAAGCAGCAGGCGGTAAATAATAATAGAGGAGGCCGAAGAAATTCGGTCTTCTTTTTAAAGCACCTATTTAACATAATATTAATAGTTAGTTAATAATGTACCTTTTAGTTAATTAAGTAAGGAGAGGGGAGGTTATACGGATAATTTTTATCATTGACATTTCTCCCATTTTCATCACAGAATTCTTGCCATACTTCGTACACTTTAGCCGACAGATCAAGCCTAAAATCACCATAATCTGAAATTCGCGGAGAGTCAAAATCAAAACAAGCAACGGTCTTACCATCATCAAAACCACGATAAAAACGTTCACCGTCTAATGATATCTGAAAATGCCCCCCAGGACTCAACTCGGACAATAAACACTCGCGCATACAATCGCGAAATTCTATAACACCGCCAATCATGACAACAAATGCTTATCCGTTAATAACGAAACCACACCATTCTGTCTAATGGACACGTAAGGGTTTACGCGCGTGAGGGAGTCCACGGAATCCTTAACCGCGTGACCTTTTGAAATAAATTTTTTGAGTACCCGAAGCTGATCAGCAGGGGAGAGCTTCAGGAACGAAGTCCTGAAAGTGTTCTGACTTTTTGACATGTGTCTTAGGCGTTAAATTAATATTACAGGAAACAATAGTGTCGCCGATAGTTCCAGTATCGGCGTAACAATGTTAATTAATTTCACACACTTGTCAAAACCAAATGTTAATAACTTCGCATTTTTTTGGCAAATGTTAAAAACTTTTATTGTATATCACTTGTATAGCCGTCTATTGATGAAAAGTCATTAGGTTTTGATGGAGACTAATAAGGCGGGTAAAAATTATCCGGCCTATCTCTATTAGTAAAACTCCCGATCTGCTGACCTTTATAATAAACATTACCGAAACGCCACCCCTTTTTGTTCTTATCAAGCCATTTATAAAGCTCTTTAAATTTAGTCACCTTATGGTACCAAACCCAATCGGTCGCGCTTAGCTTTAATTGAACTGCAAAATGTACCTTCGGGCGTGGCATTAGTGATGATTGATGAAAAGTAAGGGGTATTGAAATCTACCTTTTAACGGTGGAAAAATAGCTGCGCAATCTGAAAAAGTTTTTCGACTACGAAATAAACTATAGCAACTTTCCCGCCATGGTGAGCGAGGATTTCAGTTTTGCGCTTTGTGGTATCAATTACAGGCGTTTCCGTTGGGTTTAAATCTTCTTTCATTATGTATTTCTAAACTCTAAAATTTGAAGGGTTAAAAGGTACTTTGGGGCGGTTCCTTGCGTCACTCCGGCCAGTTTGTCTAAATAGAAAATACGGCGCGGTTCAGGCTGAAACAATACGGCAGTATCGTACGCATATTGCGCGCTGAAAAACTTTGCTACGGCCTTTTCATACTCCGTAGTATTGGCAATAAATACGGGTTGCGTTTTACTGTCAGCTACGTCAGGGCTATCCATCCCAATCAGCAGATAGGGGTAGGTACTTACATAGTCAATGAATGACTGCGTAGCTGGGTCGATTAAAAAGGTTTTGGTAACCAGTACAGGTAAATTTTGCATGCTATTTATCGTAAATACGTGGATAGATTATTTGTCCGGCATCCGATGCGGCACCCTCCGGTACCTCCGGCGCAGCATTTGGTAAATGCTCCATAACATACTGTATGGTAGTCATAAAACCCTGCATCGTAAGTAAGTCACCAACGCCGTTAACATTAAGGCCGTTAGATATCTGCTGACCGAGGTTTTGCACATCGTCCGATGTGGCTAAGTTATACAGACCGTCTACATTGACAGTTGCACCATTTTCCCACGATACAGGAAGCGTAACACCTTCCGGTAAAGCTACGCTAACCGGAAGCGTTGTTTTCAAATCAGCGTCTTTAATGGTCAATCCAGTAGCTACCAATTCAACAGCAGGGGCGTAAAATTCAACGAACAGACGACCGGACATAATAGCGTTACGGTAGTCATCTATAACGATTTCCGTTTTGAAGATTGCCCAGCTATCTTCGATATTATTATTAACGCTATAAAACTCGTCAGGATAGCCCAAAATCTTAGCTATGGAACCAATCCATTGACCGCCATTTTTTTCAAAATAGGTAATCGGGTCAGCCGGATTATTCGGCAACATAATTAACCTACGAATTCCCACATCTAAAAAACTTTCATCCCCTCCATGGGTTAAAGACCTTTTAAAATGGACGTTAACTAAGTCAGGGTTATTGTCATCCGGCATTTCATCAACCGGAACGATATATCTTGCAAACTTCATTAGATGATATTTTTAAGCCTTAAATAGGCTATTTGTTCACTTGTTAAATATTTAGCACAGTCAGCTTTGAGGTCGCGCCCATCGGTTGCGAGGTCGCGATATGCCGTTACCAGTATAGCCAACATTGCAGGATTGGTATAATTCTTAACCAGTCCGAAGGCCGTGTCTTCGTCCTCTGTATAAGCAGAAAACGCAACGAATGCTAAAATCCCATCTCTTTTACGCCATCCGAGCGCGTCAGCGATCTGATTTGCATCCGATCTGATCTTCTCTGCTGACCAGGTGGAACTACCAGTATTATTAGCAGCATCAAACGCATTCAATGCAGCGTTTTTGTCCTTCGCAAAAAGCGTGGTTAACAGATCGAAAACGCCTGTCTTCCATAAAATGAAGGTAACAACACTTAGCACTATTGCGAACGTCTGCCATGGGGCATTGAGTAGGGAGTGTATCCCGCTTTGCTTTCTGTACATCTTAAACAAACATATGCACTACGTCATCCGTAGTATCTTTAACACTTTTTACTAAACCGTCCAAATGGCTTGTACACCAATACAGATAGGCGTAGGCGCCGATCAATAACAGGGAAACTAATCCGCCGATATAAGGCGTAACGAATTTCGCGGCCTCTGCCGCTCTGCGATCTTCAAGCACTTTGAGGTATACACCTGCGCTTGTACGGCGGGTTGTTCTGATGGCCTCGGCAACCTCGGCATAGCTTGCGCCTGCGTTCCAGAGTTTAAGTACAGATGTTTGAAGCCCACCAAGGCCACAATTATACCCGTAATCAAAAAAGGCATCGAACTGATTTTGATTCGGACGGCGGTTTCGCGTGTTAGCGTTAATGAAGTCGACGACATTTTTACTATCTGATTTAAATAACGCTAAGGCTTTTGCTCGGGTGATGGTTCCCGTGAGTAGGTACGACTCGTTAGGCTGAATTTGATGTCCAACACCGATAGTATACTTTTGAACACCACCGATAACGCCATCTTTATATGCCTTAAGGACGATACCTTCTTCTCCGGCTGTGGCTGCGATTTGTTTTGCGCTAACATCCATTTTAGTCTTTAACTTCGTCAGCATCAAACACACCCAGTTCAACCCCTCTATTGTGGAAGAACTCGGCAGTATCTGCGATCAATTGCCCGAACTTAGTAACGCGCATTATGCGCTTAGTAACTGTTTGTAGTTTTGTAAACATGGTGATTCGTGTATTAAAACCGATGCAGTAGGGCAGGGCAATTCGATTCCCTGTCTATCCCTACCACCAGTTTTGATTAAATTTTAGCTCTTTAGTATTGGCCGCAGTAGCCGCCGTTCGGGGCTTTTGGGTTTAAAACAACCTGCATATCCTTGATAATGGTTTGACCCGTTTGGACGTCCATTAAGCCAAATACAACTTCTTTTTTGCCCCATTTTTTGGTCATCTCAATGATAACGGTTGACCACTTGCGACCCGATTTTGACACACTTTCAGTCGAGCCGCTCCATTGTTTCGCAAACAACTTAACTAAGCCGTTAGCCTTGGACACGTTCCAACCATTTGTCCATCTTGCGCCGTTATCAAAAACTCCCGTTTTCGAGCCGGTTTTTTTCTTACCCGAACCGCCGTTATCGTTGTTATTCGACCTGCGGTTATTGTTCGAATTTTGCTTTTTTCTGTAGGTTCTTGCCATGGGATTAAGCCGCTTTTGATGGTGTTACAGCGTTTTTAGCGCTGGTTAAAATTCCTTGGCCAGTTACTGTATTAAACAGAAAATAATAGCCTGCCGCGATTACGCCGCCGATGATGATAAACCACTTCATTTTGTCGTTTTTAGATTTGCCGTACCTTTTTTTGAAAAGTGCCATGTTGTTTAGTTATAAGCCCGTTTAGGCGTTTTTTTGTCTGTTAATAAATATCTGATACCCAGTATTGCAGCAATCACAGCGAACACGATCACAACCGCACCCCATGGATTTTTATCCGTTGTAGCTGTATTCGAAGTTGGCACCACAACGTTTGTGCCTTTCGGTACGACTACGTTACCGTTAGAGCTTGCGGATACAACATTGCTGACCGCATTAGCCACACTACCGAGAGTACCCCAAAACCCGCCTTTATTTGCCGCTTTTTGAGCGGCCACGCTATCCGCGTTGGCGTTGGCATCGTAAGCGTTACCGTAACCACCATCAGCACCGTTATGAGCGTTATTAATCCAACCGCTGTAGTCATCCTGACCGTAACTACCGACGCCGATGTAGTTACCATCGTTATCATAAATTGGCACCATAGTCGACACCGCTTGCTGATCTTTCGTTTTAGCGTTACCACCAAAAAATGAACTCACAAAGCCTAACATTCCTGCTACCGCAGCCCACGTTACTGGTTCCATTATTTTTTAGTAGTTAAGATGATTACCCACGTTCCCAATAAGCCAATTATAGCCAACCAAATCCAATTATTTTTAGTCGTGGCGACCGTGTACTTTGTTGCGCTATCTTTGATCAATTGCGAACCTTGTTCGGTTTGAGCCACATTGTACGCCGTTCCGGCTAACAGATCAGACCAAAAATCGCTTTCGGTTCCGTTGCCGACCGAACCGTCAGCGTTAATCATATTGGCACCCTGACCGGCTACGCCGCCTGTTAAGTTTGAAGCCGCAGCCCGTATCAAATTACCTACGAACGTGCCACCCGCTTTTTTGTCAAACAGTCCCATTACTTGCCTGTTATTAACTTATACAAACCGAACACTACCGTTACCATAATGGCTATTAACCACCAATAAGAGCGGGTAGAAGTGACAGGATGCGCGACCGATGCTTGCGCAGCAGCAGCAGGAACCATAATTCCGTCCATATCAATCATTCCGTTATCAGTTGGCGCAATTACCATCGTTTGTATATTACTTGTTAAAATATTCCCAATCGGCGCGGTTTCCTGTATCAATACAGGTTGCGTAACTGGCTGAATTATTGGAGCGGGAACTATTACGGGTTCAGGTTCTTTTACAGGTTCCGGAACGGGTTCCGGCACCATTGTAGGTTCAACTATGGCGGGGATTACATCCCCGCCCGTTGGCACCACCACATTCCCCACGTATAATATTTCTTGCTCCGGTTCAGGTACGGTATAACCCGTTTCCCAATTATAAACTTCGTTCTTTACTTCGTTTACGTCTCTCATAGCGGGCTACGTTTAGTAGCCTACTACTGATTGCTGAATGACTGTCAAGTCAACACCACCCACGGTATTGATAATAAAGCTATCAACGCCGCGCAGGTCTACTTTTAACAACTCCGCGCCACCACCTGCGATGGTTTGGGCAACCGCATTCGATGCGGTATTCAGGGTATCAGCAGCAAACGAAATGTCGTTTGTCATGCGTAACAGGCCGGACAACTCCGGTACTGTATAAGTAACCTGACGACCATTTTTGTAAAACAACCGGATACTTTCCATAGCATCGTTATTGCTTACAAACACAGCAGACGAGCCTACCGTACAGGTGAATTGATTTTGTTGAGGGTCGGCACCGCTAATAGTACGCGCCCATTGTTTGAAAGCCACTTTACCGTTCATTCCGGCTTCAAAACCGTAAACATTGTAAGTCGAACCACTTACCAAGGCTGAAAGGTTCAGGCTTAAAAAGTTGTCATCATCCAAGGTCAAAGCGGAACCGTCCGGAGTTAAACGGATCATATAAGCCGATTTGAAATCGCCGTCCGCGATTTTTTGGTGTTGCTGATAGCCTAAGCCGAATTGACTCATTACAGCCAAGCGGCGTAATTTTGAAGTAGGAATCAACGGTTCAGAACCGCCTGACTTTTTGTTCAAAGTCAACGAAATGTTTTCGTCGGTGATCAACGCGGCACCGCGTTTCTCAATCAGCAAAAATGAAATACCTTGCTTAATTTCGGTCTGTAAACTGGTTTCGCCTGTTAGGCCTAATTTGATTATCATGCTTGTAAACTTTTTATATACTGCTCTCTGTCGAGGCTACCCGTTATCACTTCGTTATTAATTCTGAAGTGTTGAGCTTGTAACCTCGTGTATTGTGAAAGCAAATGTATATGCAGGGTCTCCCCGTTGTCAAGTTTTGCCTGTACGACACGAAGCACATCATTATATATTGAAGCAAACGCTTCACTTGTGAAGATTTTCACACTTGTAAAAAGTCTTGAAATCGTGTTTGAGCAGTTCCAACGGGTACCATCTATCTCGCTTTCATTTTTGGTAACGTACTTAGTTACGTAGGTAGCAACCCGATCAACGTTAAATATTTCCTGCCTGTCTAAAGGGTTTACACCGCCCTTACCAGCGTGGCGGCGTTCGCCTTTGAACCTAATACCGGACTCATATTGAATTTTCACCCACTCCGCATTCATGCGAACTATCGGTAAATATGGAATATCAACAATAATATGAGCATGTAAACGGCCAGTCGATTTCGTTTGTATTTCGAGTACGTACAGGTAATTTTTAAAGGGTAGATATTTACGACACCAAGTAAAAAACTTGTTCAGCATAGCGTTGAATTGTCGAGTTTGCCACGCTTCGGCCTGATGGTTAATACAGCAATCCGTAGGACAGGGCGCATAATCCCCATTTTGATCAATCACATAGGAGGGAAGGACGTAATTGTAACACGGCACAGGGCATTCATGCCCATTCTGATCAATAATCGAAGGGCGTATAAATTCGCCTTTTGCATTCACCAAACGGCCAACATGCGTTAGGCCGTTTTCGTCTACCTGATCGCCAACAAGCCCGAGCGTAAGGAACTGGAATTTTACGCCGCCTTTCAGTTGGCGCGGAGTCCGTGACCAAGCCATCATTTTTTGACGGATTTTTGTCTTAGTTCGTTTACTCATGGAGCGGTTACCCGCTCCGATACCTACAGGTTTAACCGGAGTATCCCGTTGAAATTGGTCGAAAGTTGGCACGGTCGTTGTATCGGCCAAAATCCTGTCTTTTACGTCTGTTAAATACTCTGACTTTCTGTCATTATTTTGACGTTTTTCTTTGGTATAGTCACCACCTTCAATTATCTTTGATACGGATACCTTTGAACGGCACATAGACGAGCCACACAATACTGTTGTGTTGTTATCGTTATATTTTCCAGTCTCAATAGCATCCAGTTCGTTCGTGGTCAGCACGAACGCATTTTGGCTTAAAATCATTTACTTAGGCGTTATGGTTTTAGGTATACCTCGCAACGGGGTTCCAGCCTGAAGCGAGGGCAAAATTTAGAGGTAGCACCGTCGAGGGTGCTACCTTTTTTTTGTGCGCTATTCCAACTGTTTACCTTAAAAAGTTCCAGTTTTTAAGGCGAGTTTGAATTGTTGCACATTAGGTAAACCCACTTAGAAGGGCTTCGCCCAGAGGACTACACAAGCCTCATAACATCACAATCACGCGGCACATCAAACTCAAATTCGCGATAAGGGTCTTTAGCATGCTCATACCATATCGTACGCCCATTGTTACTAAAACGGGTCACCGAATAAGCTATACTACCTCTACCGAATTTAAAAACATCGCCCACGCGTAATGAACCAATCCACATTTTTCTCATATTTACAAAATTTAATTTGGTTTTCAGGGGGTGCAGCACCACCCAAAACAGAATATTATTTGGTCATAGTGGCCGTATGGCCGTGCATAATTCTTTTAATTTGTTAATCTTTCGATTTATAAAGTCTTCATATTCTTGATGTTTCTTAAAGCAGGTAGGGCAGAGGTATAAGCAAAAATGAAGCTCACCGCACCACTCGAAATAGCTATGATGTTTCACTTCTTTAGTTGCTTTACAGCGGTCACAAACCGCTCTTTCACCCGTACGAAAATCAATTTTTGGGTTGGGATGATGTTTAAACATTTAGTTAGAACAAAACCAACTGGCTATTTAGTTTTGGCTTAGCAACGTATTTCGGCATTACCTCAAAGGAAGTCGGCACCAGTTCTTTCATACGGGCTTCAAAAGCAGTCATTTGAGCATTTTCTAAAAGCCATGGATTGTCGAAACACTCGCACAAATCGCGTTTTTGCTTAGAATACGCATACCAATGCGCACACTCAAACCAAGACATTCCGCTAATGCGGATATCTTCTAAAATGCTTTGCCACCTCATTACGCAGGCATAAATTCAAACCAACCATTTGAGATTAGGCCATGAAAATGGCATTTCTCTAAAAGCAACTTCAGGTCGATGTTAACACACAAATCGAACTGCACCAACTGCTTTGAATGTGGACTAATAACGCGACAATATGCGCCATCCGGAATAAAGCAACAGGTTCCAAACTTCGTTTTTAGTATAACTTTGTTATTGCCATGGGTTTCGGCTTGAAGCTTGTGTTTACGTGAATAGGCTAATAATTTATTATAGAGGGGATGTTTTAAGGCTTTACAGGGCATACGTGATAAGGTAGTGAGCCTAAATATACGCTCTTTTAGAAGGTTCTTTTTCATAATCGTATTTAACATAATATTAATTATGATTACAAAATAGATTTATCCTAAATATGGACAATTTGACTTCTTTGATATTGTTTAACTGTAGAAGTCTTCAGTGTGCAGATCACTGAATGCCTTTTTCTTTTTGATAAAGAAATCCCAAACGATGTTGTGTTTATACATACACTTTAGCGTGGAATGATGTGCTTTGGAGACTTTAACACCTGATTTATTAAATATCGTACGGAAAAAGTTTTGGTGCGCACGGCTTACCGCCCAGGCATCTTTGCGTTTACCTTCGTTCATAAAACGGATTACAGCCAGCAAATCCAACCAAATGCGCAGACTGATGGTAAATACAGCACGACCGGCTGAAAGATTCTTTTTTAGCAGCAGTAAATTATTGCGGAAATTAAGATAAGTTTTAAATGGGTTTTCTTTATCAAGCGTACCGCCGCCAACATGAAAAACTTCAGATTCGGCGCAGTACATAATTTTATAGCCCAGATTTTTTAAACGCCAGCACAAATCGATTTCTTCCATGTGGGCAAAAAAACGTTCGTCAAAACCGCCGGCAATGTCCCAGCATTCTTTTTTGATAAACAACGCAGCGCCCGATGCCCAAAATACTTCGCCCGATTGATTGTATTGTCCTTTATCTTCCTCAACCTCGTAAAAAATCCGGCCGCGGCAAAACGGATAGCCGTAGCTGTCTATAAAACCACCTGCAGCGCCGGCATGTTCAAAATGCGTACGTTGATGGAAAGCTTTAATTTTTGGCGCAGCCGCTGCAATTTGATCATCGGCAGCCATCATTTCTATAACCGGTTTTATCCAGTTTGGAGTAACTTCGATGTCAGAATTCAATAAAATATAATAATCGGCATCAACCTGATTTAATATTCGATTATAGCCGCCTGTAAAGCCGTAATTTTGATCGTTCTCTATAATGCGGATACTGGGGAAGGTATGCTGCAAAAAGCGCACAGAACCATCGCTTGAGGCATTATCACCGACGACGATCTCTAAATTATCCCATTCGGTTGCCAAAACCGAGGGCAAAAACTGACTAAGATGCTTTAAGCCGTTCCAATTTAAAATTACAATAGCTACTTTGGGTGAAGTACTCATTTATACGTGTTCGGGCTTAAATTTCCATCTCTTGTGCGACCATAACCAGTATTCCGGCTCGGCTTTTATCATTTTTTCCAGGTATGCTACGTGCAAATTGGTTATCTCGTATTCGGCAGTTTGCTTGGGTTCGGTGGTAAAAACAACAAACTCATAAGTGTAAAATCCGCGTTTAACGCATCTTACATCCCAAAAACCAACAACCGCATTGGTAGCCATGGCCAATTTTTCAATTCCTAAAAAAATCGCCGTAGGCTGATTCAAAAACTGGGTAAAATATTGAACCGTTTCGCGTACAGGTGTTTGGTCTGACACTAACACGGTTAAACTTGGTTTGCCGCGCAAAGTTACCAGTTTACGCAAAACATCTTTCATGGCTACCGGCGTTGCGCCAAAACGTGCCCGCATTTTTTTGAACATGTCATCGTAAACCTCTTCATTCAGCGGTTTGTAAACTACCACGCGTTCGGCATCTGTTATCATGCTGCAGCTTAAAGCGGTCAGTTCCCAGTTGCAATAATGACCAGCTGCTACCAAAATAGCCCGGTTATCTGCATTAAAGTCTCTAACGCGTTGATCGGTCTCGGCGGTTAATGGTCGCATGCGGCGGCGGGCCTCGCCCGGCGAAATCGATAACATTTTAAAAGTCTCGACAATCAAATCGCCAAGGTAACGGAAATACTTTTTTTCGATGACCTTACGCTCGGCTACAGATTTTTCGGGAAAAGAGTTAGCCAGGTTTTCAGCCACTACCCCCCTTCTGTATTTAATTAAATAATAAAGGATTACGTACAAAACATCAGACAAGATGTAGAGCATCCAAAAGGGCAGCAAGGAGATCAGGTACAAAAAGAATACTCCTATTCTTGAAAGCCCTTTAATTATCATTATTTTCGACCAGTTTTAATTTGCAAACATAAAAATTTATGATGGATAAAGGTGCTGTTTTTCCAATGTTTTATCTCCCTCCGGTTGAATATTTTACGCTGCTAAATCAGCATAAACAAAACGTGGTTATAGAGCGTAACGAGCACCTGATTAAACAAACCTATCGCAACCGCGCTAACATTTACTCGCCCGATGGCCCGCTGGCGCTTACAGTGCCTATTATTAAAGGATCGAAAGTGCATACTAATATGAACGATGTTAAGATCAGCTACGATTTTAAATGGCAGCGTTTACATTGGCTAAGCATACAGGCTTGTTATCGCCGATCGGCATTTTTTGAGTATTACGAGGATGATTTTGCCAGATTTTACGAGGACAAAACCGAATACCTTTTTGATTATAATCAGGCTTTGCTCAACATGCTTTTAGGCATGATTAAGCTAAAAGCCAATATCAGCTTTACCGAAGAATATCAACATGTGTACCCCGACATGATGGATTACCGGAAAAGTATGAATGCAAAAGAAGAAACCAGCTTCGAACAAAAACCTTATTTCCAGGTTTTTGAAGAGCGGCATGGTTTCCTGAAAAATTTGAGCATTGTAGATCTGCTTTTTAACCAGGGGCCGCAATCTATAAATTACTTATGATCAATCCCCTATCTAAAGCCCGCTTAAAACTGAATATCAAACGCAGAGTCGGCAATGTTGGCGATATGCCCGGCATGATTAATATTGCCGACGACGCGATGCCGCCAAAGATCAATATCTACTCGTACAACGAGAAAGAGCTGGTCACTTGCGAGGGTACCGATATTCCTGAAATACTGGAGCAGTTTAAAAAATGCGATAACCATTACCACTGGATTCAGATTAACGGTCTTGGCGACAGAAAACTGATAGAATCCATCGGGGAACATTTACAAATCAATCCCCTGGTTCTGGAAGATATCACCAGTAGCCATCAGCGGCCAAAGTTTGAGGAATATGACGATTATGTGTTTGCCGTGAGCCGCATTATGCATCTAAGCGATGATAACGAGCTAACTAATACACAATTCTCGGCCATTGTAAAAAAGCATCTGATCATCAGCTTTGAAGAAGATCACGAACATCGCTTTGAAGCCGTAAAAAACAGGCTAAAAGCAGGCAAAGGCGCCATCAGGGAAGCCGGCCCGGGTTATATGTGTTACGCATTGACAGATACCATTATCGATCAGTACTTTGTGATACTGGCAGCTATTGGCGATAGTTTAGATAACGTAGAAGATAAACTTTATATCAAACCCGATAAAAGCATCATGTACGATGCGCAACGCTTGAAACGCTCGCTGATTATTATGCGCCGTGCCAGCTGGCCCGAACGGGATAAAGTAAATGATATGATCCGTACGGATAGTCCACTGATTAATAAGTTGGTAAAAACTTATCTGCGCGATGCATACGATCATTGTATCCAAAGCATGGATTTGATTGAAAGTTATAAGGAGATCACTTCCAGTATCATCGATCTATACCTATCTATGGTAAGCAACCGGATGAACGAGATTATGAAGGTGCTCACCATCATCTCGGTGATCTTTATTCCGCTGACTTTCATTGCCGGCATCTACGGTATGAATTTTTCCCGAACTGGTGCTGACGGTAAAACGGTGATCAGAGACAATATGCCCGAACTTTACTGGAACCACGGCTACGTTTACGCGTTAGTATTGATGTTTTTGATAGCTGCTGTTCAGCTATACGTGTTTTGGAAAAAGGGTTGGTTTAATCGTTTGTAAGTTCAATTGAAACCGTCATAGCGAGCGATAGCGTGGCTATCCCCGATATGCAGAGCGGATTGCATAACCGGGGATGGCCACGTCGCTGATAGAAGCTCCTCGCCATGACTACTTGTGAGTGCATTTCGGACTAAAAAGAAAAAGCCCTCCGGTTTCCCGGAAGGCTCATATCCCGTGAGGGATTGTTTTAGATGATTGTGGTGGTTTATTGTTTAAAGTGACTGATGATCAAACTGGCCAGTTCGGTACCGATGCGTTCCTGCGCCTCGTTGGTAGCCGCACCTATGTGTGGGGTCAATGATATTTTTGGATGTTTTAATAAAGCCTCGTTAGGGGTTGGTTCGTTATCGTAAACATCTAAACCTGCAAAACTTACTTTACCGCTGTCTAAAGCAGCAGTTAAAGCGGCCTCGTCAATTATACCACCGCGAGAGCAGTTAACAATGGCCACACCTTTTTTAACTTTCTCAAATTCTTCGGCGCCTAAAATTGGTTTCTCAATAAACGGAGTGTGCAGGGTAATAAAATCAGCTTGCGCGATAATCTCATCTTGTGTAGCTGCTTTAACCGCCACGTTTACTTTAGTGCCACCGCTGCCCAATACAATTTCCACCTCGGGGTTGAATGGGAAAAGATCGTAAGCCAAAACATCCATACCTAAGCCAATAGCTATTTTTGCCACCTCGCGACCGATACGGCCAAAACCCAAAATCCCGATAGTTTTGCCGCGCAATTCAACACCTTTAGCATAAGCTTTTTTCAGATCGTTAAACTTGGTTGCGCCTTCAACCGGCATTTTGCGGTTGCTATCCTGTAAAAAACGGATCCCGGTAAACAAGTGTGCGAACACTAATTCGGCAACTGATAGTGAAGATGATGCAGGGGTATTGTAGGTGGGAATGCCTTTTTCTTTAGCATACTCCACATCAATATTATCCACACCTACCCCACCGCGACCGATGGCTTTCAAGTTCGGAGCAGAATCAATTAACGCCCTGCGCACTTTGGTAGCGCTACGCACGGTAATTACATCGTATTCGTTTAAACGGGCAGGCAATTCATCCTGCGGTATGTTGGTTGTATCTACAGTAAAGCCTGCTTCTTCCAGCAATTTCTTGCCTATTGGGTCTATACCGTCGTTAGCTAATATTTTAATCATAACTAAATTTTTAGCCCCCCGCCCCCTAAAGGGGGAGCAGGTGAGCGGATTTTGTATTCCCCTTTCAGGGGGTTAGGGGGTTAATTATTCGCTTCAGCAAATTCCTGCATTGCTTCAATTAATACATAAACACTACTGATAGGCAATGCATTATAGATAGATGCGCGGAAACCACCAGCGCTGCGGTGACCTTTAATACCTTCAATACCTTTTGATTCGGCAAATTTCAGGAATGGTTTTTCGTGCTCCGGATTTTCTACCAGGAAGCAAACGTTCATGTGCGAACGGTCTTCAGGAACGCAAACACCTTTAAATAATGGGTTACGGTCAATTTCCTCGTATAGCACGCGCGCTTTAGCCTCGTTTTCTTTTTGGATAGCTTCCACACCGCCTTTGGCTTTTAACCAACGCAGGGTAAGCATCGAAACATAGATAGCAAACACAGGCGGAGTATTGTACATTGAACCACCTTCAATTAATGTCTGGTAGTTAAACATCGATGGGATTTTACGTCCGGTCTTGCCTAACAATTCATCTTTAACTATAACCAAAGTGGCACCTGCAGGGCCCATGTTTTTTTGAGCGCCAGCGTAGATAATGCCAAAATCGGCCACGTTTACTTTACGGCTGAAAATATCCGAAGACATATCGCAAACTACCGGTATCGGTGATGCAGGGAACTCCTGCATTTGCGTACCGTAAATGGTATTGTTTGATGTGATGTGGAAATAAGCCGCATCAGCAGGGATGGTAAAATCTTTAGGGATATATGTAAAATTAGCTTCCTTGGCAGATGCTACTACATTTACATTACCGAAAAACTTTGCTTCTTTAATAGCCTTGTTAGCCCATACGCCAGATTCTACATAGGCCGCTGTACCGCCATCAGGCAACAGGTTATAAGGTACCAAAGCAAATTGGGTACTTGCACCACCTTGTAAAAACAGTACCGAATAACCTTCAGGTACGCCTAATTCTTCTTTAACTAATTTAACAGCTTCGTCTAAAACAGCTTCAAACTCGGGCGATCGGTGCGAAATTTCAAGGATAGATAAACCTATTCCGTTAAAATCTAAAACGCCGGCTGCGGCCTGTTTTAATACCTCCTGAGGAAGGATGCCGGGACCGGCACCAAAATTATGTTTCATGTTATAATTGATTTAACCCCGCCAATAGACCTGCGAGTGGTTTAACGCCCCGAAGGTAAATAATAGAAATATAATTTTGATGATAATTTGTGTGATTTATTGCAAAAAAGTTACAGATGTTAATAATTTAATAACTCTTTCGTAATCAAATTAGCTTTAAAATAGACTAAACTTATAGACATTGTGGGATATACTGCCACTCGGAAATAGTTTTCCACATCCCATATTGTGGACATAAATACCACTTAACTACAGCCGGACACCTGGTGATAAACCTATATTTGCTTAAATGCAATCCCCAATCCAATTATATAAAGAAGCTTACAGCGGGCTCTCGCGCAATAGCTGGTTCCTGAGTTTGGTTATTCTGATCAACCGCAGCGGTACTATGGTTATTCCTTTCATGACCATTTATTGCACTCAACAACTGCATTTCAGTGTTACCCAAGCCGGACTAATTATGGGGATATTCGGCGTGGGATCTATCAGCGGAGCATTTTTGGGTGGCAAACTGACGGACAAGTACGGCTTTTACGATGTGCAGGTCGGCGCGTTACTATTAGGTGGAATCCTGTTTATGCTCTTAGGCTTTCAGCGCACGTTCGAATCGTTAGGTATAGTGACCTTTGTTTTGAGCTTGTGCAACGAATCCTTCCGCCCCGCTAATTCAACGGCTATAGCTTATCATAGCTCACCTGAAAATAAGACCCGCTCCTATTCGCTAAATCGTTTGGCCATTAATTTAGGCTGGTCTTTCGGCGGGGCTTTGGGCGGCTTACTGGCATCTTTTAATTATCACCTGTTATTTTGGGTAGATGGCGCGACTAATATTTTAGCGGCGTTGTTATTATTAAAACTATTACCGCGTGCCGGTTTTACAGCCACAAGCAAGATTAAAAACAGGGATGAGATACCTGCATCAGCTTATAAAGACAAAGTATACCTGGCCTTTATTGCTATGGCTATTTTGTATTCCATCTGTTTCTTTCAGCTTTTTACTATACAGCCGCTATTCTACAAAACCGAATGGCACTTTAACGAACGTTTTATAGGCGCGCTGATGGCTTTAAATGGTGTACTGATAGCAGTGTTTGAGATGGTAATTATCAATAATCTGGAAGGTAAAAAGCATCCGCTCAGTTATATCACACTCGGCGTAATACTTACGGGTATAGCCTTTTTAGGATTGAATTTCCTGCCGCCTGGAGCACTGGCGGGTATTATTGTAATACTATTGATCACCGTTGGCGAAATGATGAGTATGCCCTTTATGAACGCGTTCTGGGTAGTCCGCACGTCGGATCATAATCGCGGTCAGTACGCCGCGCTTTACTCCATGGCCTGGTCTGTAGCGCAGATTGTAGCCCCAACCGTAGGCAGCCAGATTATTCTTTACTGGCATTTTAACATGCTTTGGTGGGTACTGGCCGGGATGTGTTTGATATCGGCAGTGGGATTCGTGGCTCTATACAAGTTCGTTAAAATTTAGCATTTTGTCATTGCGAGGTACGAAGCAACCGCGAACTTAAAGAGCGGCTCTGCTTATCCGCGATTGCTTCGTACCTCGCAATGACAAAGCTGTGAATTAGCTCATTATTTCCATCTTCTCGGCAAAGTGTGCGCAGTAATCGCGCAGGTCTTCAACGATATTGGTTTCGCCGGTAGCTTTTAAAAAGCTGTCGCCCATGGTCATCAGCGTTTCGTGGAAATAACGTTTCATCTCATCAACCGGCATATCTTTAGTCCACAGGTTAATGTGCATGGTGTTTTGATAGTTATGATCCCACACGGCCAGGTTCATGGCTTTTACGGGCAGGGCTTCTTTATTTACCTGATCGGTTGATTCCCAGGTAATAGTTTCAGGCATGTTTTGATCGTCAAGCGTAACAATTAGTTTTATTTCGGCAGTTTTCATTCGTATTATTTTCGGACAAGTAAGAAAAATATAACAGCTATAAATATCACAAACGTGGACTCGATAATCCACAGCGTTTTGGTGTGAGGAAAAAAATTGCGGAACATTAAATCGACCACAAAAATCACAAAGGCAAATAGGAAAAATACCCAAATCAGCGTATTGCCTAAGTTTAATTGCTGATACTGTAAACCAACAATATTAGCCCCGTATATCCAGATGTAAATGGCGATGAATAGTAAAAAGGCGCTCAGGAAGTTTAGTGGAGTAATCTTAATTTTCATACCGGCAACAAAGGTCAGCGTTTCTTTTTAAAATTTCGGGTTGATTTTTTTGCAGCTAAACCAGGATTGGCTTTGGCCTTTTTTGCATCGAATTTTTTATGCTGGCTCTGCGTTTTCTTTTCGTGGAAAGCTCCTTTAAAATCAGGATCTTCCTTACGTTTCTGCAAGTCTATTTCCCTGTTCTGATCCTGGCGCTCATCGTAACCGGTTTCATCAATAAATACACCATCGGGTATAGGGTAAACATCAACCATCTGACGGATCAGCTTTTGAATCTTACCCATATAATAAACCTCGGCCGGGTTACAAAAAGTAACAGCCTCCCCTGCCTGCAAAGCACGCCCGGTACGACCGATGCGGTGCACATAATCTTCATACACTACCGGTACGTCAAAGTTAATTACGTGACTTACGTTGCTCACATCTATTCCGCGCGATGCCACATCGGTAGCAACCAAAATCTTCACCTCATCATCCTTAAACGAATTGATGGAGTTGATCCGGGTATTTTGCCCTTTATTAGCATGCAGTACTTTAACCTCTTTGTCGTTATATTTGCGTACCAGGTATTTATAAACATCCTCGGCCACCACGCGGGTTTTACAGAAGACAATTAGTTTAGTGATCTTGTTATCCTCTTCGTCCAGCAAATTCCGCAGAAGGTTGATCTTGGTCTTTACGTTAGGGACGTAGTAAAGTTTTTGCTTAACGGTCTCAGCCGGAGTAGCCTGCGGTGATACTTCTATCACAGTTGGAAATTCCAGGAAATTACCCGCCAGCTGATGGATCTTCTCGGACATGGTAGCCGAAAACAGCAGGTTTTGACGCTTAACAGGTACTACTTCCAGTATCCGGTTAATTTGCGGCATAAAGCCCATATCCATCATTTTATCGGCCTCGTCAAGCACTAATACTTGCAAAGGTTTAGTGTGGATATGGCCGGCCAGATAAACGTCCATGAACCTACCCGGAGTAGCTACAATGATATCTACGCCTTTTTGGATATTTTCTATTTGAGTTTTAGGGCCTATGCCACCATATAATACCACGGTACGCAGGTCGGTATATTTAGAGTAGATGCGTACGTTTTCTTCGATCTGCATAGCCAGTTCGCGCGTTGGCGAAATGATGAGCGCCCGTGCATGTTCGCCCTGAGCATATTTCAGCTTCATTACAATGGGTAACACGTAAGCGGCGGTTTTACCGGTCCCGGTTTGCGCAATACCCATCACATCCTGCCCGTTCAATATGGGCGGGATAGCTTTTTGCTGTACAGGTGTAGGTTCGGTATAACCGGCATCGGCTATCGCACTTAAAACCTGCTTATTAAAATTAAAATCACTGAAGGCTGCTGCCATAGCCGGCAAAGATAGGTCTTTTAGTCGGAAAGACAGGAAGTCCGTAAGACCGAAAGATGTTTTGACGGGGAGATGGCTTTAAATCGGGAGCCTTCTAAACCTAATTCTGTTGTCTTCAACCGTTATAATAAAATCGCCATCCAGTTGATCTGCAAACTTCTCAAATACCAAATCAAGCTTGTTTTGGATATTGGCCGGGGTGAAATCCGAGACTCTGAATTGAATCAAAGAAACTTGTCGGATATTGTTTATGGCCAATAAATAGCCAAAATCCATATCTGCCGTTAAAATAATGTAATGCTCATTAAAAGCTTTGATAATGATTTCTTCATCCGGTAAATAATTAAGGCCCTCATCGTTGAGATGCAAAGCATCATGACCTTTCGACTGAAGAAAAGCGGCAACCTTTGGCGATACTCCCATATCTAAAAGGAAACGCATTCTAAGATACCTTTTGAGTGATATATAATTCTTCTTCAGCTAAATAAGCCGCATATCTTAGGCATTGATCAATATCCTCAGATTCCAAATATGGATAATCTTCAATAATTTGCACTTTTGAAAGACCGTTTGCTATCAAATTAAGCACTAACGATACTGTAATTCTCATCCCGCGAATACAAGCCTTCCCGCCCATAATATTAGGATCTGAAGTAATTCTATCTATCGTCAGCATAAAGATGTCTTTTTATAAAATTACAATATTTATCTACAGCGTCAAAATAAACTAATCACTCCCTTTAATTCTGCGATGCGGGGTCAATCACTTCGCGTAAGCGAATAAATTGACCGTTACGATAGTCAATTTTCATATCGAAGGTAGATTCGCTGTTGGCTAACATCAGTGAGCCTAACATCCCAAACATCATGCTGGCAGCAACCTGGTCACCAGCAGATGCCGTTACTTTTACCTGGCCAGTAAAATATAGGTCGTTATCCTTTTTCTTTAGCTCGTAATAGTCGGTTTTGGTAGCAATATAAGGTACGCCCATAAACACGATGGCGTAAATATCTTTACCCTTTACTTTGGTTGTTTTGCCGTCGGCTTCTACCTGTTTTACCACGCTTGGATAAATAGCATAGCCGTCAACTTTAATCGGTTTATCCGGCGTTTGTGCGGCGAATGACTGGTAAGTACTGTAAACACCATCCACAAACTTATCAATATTATAAACCTTTATTTTTTGTTTGGCCAGCATATCAGCGTTCAACAGTTCGTAATAGCTGAGGCCAATATTACTAATTGGTTGGCTGTGTAAATGTGCTTTAACAAAATTAGTAAGCGCTGCGCTGGTTGCTCTGAGCAGAGCTTTTGTAACATCCATACCTGATTTCATTGAAATCAAAGTATCAATAGAGGTAATATTCAGACACTGATCGCCGTTTTTTGCATAAAGCGTTGCCTGCAAACCGCAATATCCCATTTCAGAGAAACCTTTTGTCACCTCGTATGCCTGGTACTGCGTAAGCCTGACAATCAACTCCCCGCCAGTTGAAGATTGATCGGTTATACCGGTAAGATAAGCCGACAACTGATCGCGAAGCGGCTTTTGCAGCACAACTTTGGCGTTCCGGTTAAATGCGCCTAACTGCACGGTTCCCAAATTGGTGGTATCTACCCGGGCGTCTATCAGGCTTATTTTATTGTAAAGACTGTTTTTGATTACCGTATCCGGATGCGCAAGATCCAGGTTTTGAGTGGCTTGTGCAAAAGCCCCCGTGCCTGCTGCCGAAAGCATTATTGCAAAGCAAACGTTTTTTGTGATTTTGATTAGATTCATGGTTTAAAAATAATAGAAAATAGCGATACCGAAATACGTTTTTTAAACACACTTAATCTCTATCTTTCACCTTTCTGGTTATCTTTGCCCTATGTCTACCATTCTCATCAAATCTGCCACCATAGTTAATGAAAATCGCCAATTTGTTGCCGACGTTTTGGTAAAGGATGGCTTTATCGAACGCATCGATTCGTCTATCAGCACACAAGCTGATCGTGAAATCAACGCCGAAGGTTTATACTTACTGCCGGGCTGTATAGATGATCAGGTGCATTTTCGTGAGCCCGGTTTAACGCATAAGGGTGAGATTTATACGGAATCGCGCGCGGCGGTAGCAGGTGGAATTACTTCGTTTATGGAGATGCCTAATACTATACCTAACACGCTTACGCAGGAACTATTGGCCGACAAATATGCTTTAGGTGCACAAAAATCGCTGGCCAACTACTCGTTTTTTATGGGTGCCAGTAACGATAATTTGGCGGAAGTATTAAAAACAAACACCAAAAATGTTTGCGGCATTAAAGTTTTCATGGGATCATCAACCGGGAATATGCTGGTAGATAACCCGGTAACGCTGGAACAATTGTTTGCCGAATCGCCAATGCTGATTGCTACCCATTGCGAGGATGAAGCAACTATTCAGCGTAATCTGGCGCACTACAAATACATTTTGGGCGATAATATCACGATCGATTATCACCCGAAGATCCGTAGCGAAGAAGCCTGTTATTTGTCTTCATCAATGGCGGTCGAGCTGGCTAAGAAGAACAATAGCCGTTTGCACATACTGCATATATCGACCGAGAAAGAAACTCATCTGTTCGATAATACCATTGCGCTGAAAGATAAACGAATTACTGCAGAAGCCTGTATCCACCACCTTTGGTTTAGCGATGCTGACTACGCCACAAAAGGGAATTTCATTAAATGGAACCCGGCCATTAAAACGGCACAAGATCGGGATGGAATTTTAAAAGCAGTTTTAGATGGACGGATAGATGTAATTGCTACCGACCATGCCCCGCATACTATCGAGGAAAAATCGCATTCGTATTTACAGGCGCCATCCGGCGGGCCGTTGGTGCAACACGCGCTGATTGCCATGCTGGAACTTTATCATCAGGGCAAGATCACTTTAGAACAAATAGTCGAGAAAATGGCGCATAACGTTGCCATCTGTTTCCAGGTTGAAAAGCGGGGGTTTATTCGCGAAGGTTACTGGGCTGATTTGGTATTGGTTGATTTAGATAAAAAATACAACGTTCAGAAAAACAATATTTTATCTAAATGCAATTGGAGCCCTTTTGAGGGTGATAGCTTTAAAAGTTCAATAACGCATACCATCGTTTCAGGAAATTTGGCTTACGAGAACGGGCAGTTGATTGAGGGTAAAAACGGTGAACGAATGACCTTTGAGCGTTAGGCCACTTTGATATCGAAAATATCTTTCAATGCTTGCTTAGCGGCATTGTAGCCACACATGCCATGCACACCCCCACCCGGCGGTGTTGCTGATGAACAGATGTAAATTCCTTTGGCTGATGTACGGTAAGGTGAGCGTCTCAAAACGGGACGGGTGAACAACTGGGTAATATCCATGGCACCGCCATTAATATCACCGCCGATGTAATTAGGATTATATTCTTCCAATTGCTTGGTATTGATGGTATGCCGGGCTAAAATGCGTTCGCGAAAGCCGGGTGCAAAGCGTTCTACCTGCTGCTCAATTGCATCGGTAATGTCTTTAGTCGACCCAGCCGGTACGTGGCAATAGGCCCAGGCTGTATGTTTGCTTTCAGGTGCGCGGGTTTTATCAAAAAGGCTTTGCTGGGCAAGTAATACAAAAGGTTTTTCAGGGTGCCCGCCGTCCCAGGCAAATTGTTCGCTTTCAACTATTTCCTGCATGGTGTTGCCTAAATGTACAGTACCAGCCTGCCTTGCTCCTTCTGCGGTAAACGGAATAGCATCATCTAAAGCCCAATCAATTTTAAAAACACCCATGCCATAGCGGTAACGCTCTAACTGCCATTTATAAATTGATGAGAATTTATGCCCTGCGATACCCAATAATTGTCTTGGCGTAATATCAAATATCACGGCTTTGGCCGAAGGTAACTGATCAAGCGACTTGATATATATCCCAGTTTCAATTTTGCCGCCTAAAGCTTTAAAATGCGCTGCAAGGGCATTTGCAATACTTATAGAACCACCTTTTGGTATGGGCCAGCCTTTTAAATGGGCATTAGCTAATAAAACCAACCCGACGGCTGATGTAGCTATGTTAGTCAACGGTTGTATGCCATGCGCTGCCATGCCGGCAAATAGGCCTTTTGCAGTTTCCGTTTTAAATTTTTTGGACAGATAGGTGGCCGATGTTAAAGCATCTAATCCAAAACGGGCCATATCTATAGGATGTTTAGGATAATGCAGCGGGCCTAAAATATCCGCAGCCATACCATTCCAGGTTTTTACTAAGGGTTGGATGAGGTTTAAATAGGCTTCCGAGTCGTTGCCTAAAAGTGAAGCTGTTTCTGAAAGGGAATTTTTCAGTAGGGCTGCTGTGCCATCATCAAACGGATGGGCTGCCGCAATATCGGGGATGATATATTCCAGTCCGTAATCTTGTAGCGATAAGGTCTTAAAAAAGGGCGAGGCGATGGCTAAAGGATGAATTGCAGAACAAACATCGTGCAGATAGCCTGGTAAAGTCAGTTCTTCTGTGCGGAGGCCACCGCCGATTTTGTCTTTACCCTCAATTATTAAAACCGAAAGACCTTGTTGTTGCAGCAAAATACCTGCGGCCAATCCGTTAGGCCCCGATCCTACTACTACTACGTCGTAATCCAATTTTTATAATGATGAATAAGAAAGCAATTAACGGAAAAAGATTCGATCAATAAAAATCAGCTCCGTTAACTTCTAATAAAGGAGATGCAAAACCCCACATTTCAACAATGGCGGCTTTATCCGGATTTTTATCACGCGTATCTTCATTTGGTATTTGTACCGTATCTTGTACTTCCAGTGTATCGGCATGCGATAACAATACAGGAAGCGAGCTCATCAGCTCTACAGCTTGGTAATAATTAAGTATCATGGCGATGTGAGTATTGGTTCACTAAGATACATGAAATTTAGATGAAATGTTTTATCTTTTTATTAATTTTAAGATAAAAAAGTTATCCCCTCAGCTTAAATAGAGTTTCCATTAGCACACATGCCTATAAATTTATAAATTACGTACATGAAAACCACTCATCATTCATCAACCAACATCTGGCAAAAAGCAAAGCCTGCTTTATTAGGCTTATTGCTTTGCAGCAGTTTTACTTTCGCGCAAACCGGAAAGCCGGTAATTGATGCGATTTTTAAAGAAGAAACCACCAACTCGCAGTTAGAAAAACTGGCTCACGAACTTTTTGACGGTATAGGCCCGCGCCTGGTAGGTACGCCGCAAATGAAAATGGCTAACGACTGGGCCGTTGCAAAATACAAAAGCTGGGGCGTAGATGCCCGTAACGAAAAATGGGGGGAATGGCGCGGTTGGGAACGCGGGATCTCGCATATCGATATGATATCGCCACGAGTAAAGACTTTAGAAGGTACCCAACTGGCCTGGAGCCCGGGTATGGGCAATAAAACCGTTACCGGCGACGTAATTCTGCTGCCCGAGGTTACTGACTCTGTAGCATTTGCCAAATGGTTACCACAGGTTAAAGGTAAATTTGTAATGGTATCGGCTAACCAAATTACCGGTCGCCCGGCAGATAATCTGAAAGAATTTGCTTTGCCTGAAACCATAACAGAATATAAAGACAAACAAACAGCTATTACAACAGCCTGGACTAAACGTATAAAAGCAACAGGTTACACCGCTAAAACTTTACCCGTAGCTTTAGAGAATGCCGGTGCTGCCGGTATCATCACCAACTTATGGTCAGCAGGTTTTGGGGTTGATAAGATCTTTAGCGCCAACACCAAAAAAGTGCCTACTGTTGATATCGCTTTAGAAGATTACACGCTGATGTACCGTTTAATTGAAGGCGGAACCACACCAAAGATCAGTATGCATTGCGAATCGAAAGAATTAGGCAAAGTACCGACCTTTAATACCATTGCCGAAATTAAGGGTAGCGAGAAACCGGATGAGTATGTGATCCTTTCGGCTCACTTCGACTCGTGGGATGGCGGTACCGGCGCGACTGATAACGGTACAGGTACATTAACCATGATGGAAGCCATGCGTTTGTTAAAGCTTTACTATCCGCATCCAAAACGCACTATTTTGGTTGGGCACTGGGGCAGCGAGGAAGAAGGTTTGAACGGATCTAAGTCTTTTGTAGAAGATCATCCCGAAATCGTAAAAAATCTGCAGGCGCTATTTAACCAGGATAACGGTACCGGCCGTGTTGTAAATTTAAGCGGTCAGGGTTTTGCTGATGCTAAAAATTACCTGAGCCGTTGGTTAGCCGCTGTGCCTGATACTATAAAAAATCGTATTAAAACAACCTTCCCGGGTGCGCCAAGTGGTGGCGGGTCGGATAACGCATCGTTTGTAATGGCTGGTGCGCCGGGCTTCTCGTTAGGATCGTTAAACTGGTCGTACTTTAACTATACCTGGCATACCAACCGCGATACTTATGATAAGATCGTATTTTCGGAAGTAGCCAACAACGCGATGTTAGCCGCAATGATGGCTTACATGGCCAGTGAAGACCCTGAGAAAACATCGACAGTAAAAGCTGAGGGTGTTAAATGGCCGGCATTTGTACCGCCAACGCGTAAGGGAATGCTGGATAAGTAAGTTTTGGCAATTAAAAAAAAACGCCCGATGGATGATTTCCATCGGGCGTTTTTTTTAGTATTTGTCATTGCTGGTACGAAGCAATCGCGAACTTTAAAAGCTGCTCCACTTATTCGCGATTGCTTCGTACCTCGCAATGAAAAAAAATTTCTACACCAAATTCCTATCCTTAAACCAAACCTCGTCAGGCTTAGCCGTGAAGTTTTCCATTAGGTTTATCAATTCAACCGGATCGGCGGAGGTAATTACCAGGTCGCGGTTGGCTTGTTTCAGGAAGCGTTGTTCAACCATTACATCCATTTGCTTTAGCAGCAAATCGTAAAAACCGTTAACGTTCAACACCCCTATCGGGTTATTGTGCAAGCCTAATTGCAGCCATGTTAAAACTTCAAAAAATTCTTCCAGTGTACCGAAGCCGCCGGGTAGCATAATGATACCTTCGCAAAGGTCATTCATCATTTGCTTACGCTGATGCATGTTTTCTACAATGTGCAGTTCAGTCAGGCCGGTGTGGCCTACTTCCTTATCCATTAAAAACTGAGGAATAACGCCGATTGTTTTGCCGTTGTTTGCTATCATAGCATCGGCAAGCAGGCCCATCACCCCTACTTTACCGCCACCAAATACTAAAGCAATCTGTTTGGCGGCCATAACTTGCGCCAATTGTTCAACAGCTTGTTTTAAAACCGGGTCGCCGTTAAAATTGGCTCCACAGAAGACAGAAATGCTTTTCATATCAGAGAACAAAGATTGACGATTAGTAATTGGTTTCGAAAATCGGCAAAGTTGAGGAAGCATGGAAGAAAAAGTTATCAAGATACGATGAAGAAAATAAACTTCTTATCTTTAGTAACATTTTAAATACACATCCATCATAACCTAAAAACCATTTATCATGAAAAAGCACCTAATCTTATTTTTTGTACTGATAACGGCTTGCGTGCCATTGTTCGCCCAAAACATTGTAAACCCTTTAATTGAGACCAGCGAAAGCGAGAATAACAAGGTTATTAAAATTGAAACTGACAAACTTCATACCATTGTTTCGTTTGAATACACGGCAACGAGTGACGGTGGGTGGGCCAGAATTGACAAGGGAATATTTTTACAAACTCCGGACGGGAAGCATTACAACTTTGTGAAGGCTGAAAATATCACCCTTGCGCCAAAACAAACTACACTGGCTAATGCAGGAGATAAACTGATATATAAGATTTACTTCCAAAAGTTGCCGTCGACAGCAAAAGTGATTGATATTATTGAAAAAGCCAGCCCAGCACCGGATGAGAATTATTTTAACTATCATGGCGTAAGCCTTACCGAGGTAGCCCCGCCTGCCCCGGTAGTAACTAAATCTGCCACCGCAGATGTTACGTTACGGGCGCCAGATGTGACCGGTGCGAATTTTGGAAACGAAATGTTTGGAGCACTGAACGCTATGGGCCCGATGCTGACTAATATGGCGACAGCAGTGATGAATGCTCAATTGGACTATTTTAAACAGCCAGGCAAACTCGCCGAAATTGCTAAACTAAACAAGCAATACTTTGATGAGTTGGTTAACGCAGGCTTTACAAACGATCAGGCTCTGAAAATACTTACAGCAGATAGTTTGCTGCCGAAGGCAAGCGGAGTTAAATAATTACCGGTTAAAGCCTTTAAAAAAGAAAGCGGTGAGTAAACTCATCGCTTTTCTTTGAATCCCAATCTCTAAGCCTCAATCTCTAACGACTGTAATTCGGCGCTTCTTTAGTGATCGTAATATCGTGTGGGTGGCTTTCGCGGATACCTGATGAAGTGATGCGAACAAATTGAGCTTGCTGCAATGCTTCGATGTCCTTAGCACCGCAATAGCCCATGCTGGCGCGCAAACCGCCAACGTATTGGTACATTACCTCGGCAAGGGTGCCTTTGTATGGTACACGGCCTACAATGCCTTCTGGAACCAGTTTTTTGATATCATCTTCTACATCCTGGAAATAGCGATCTTTTGATCCCTGCTCCATGGCCTCAATTGAACCCATACCACGGTATGATTTAAAACGGCGGCCTTCGTAAATAATGGTTTCGCCCGGCGCTTCTTCTGTACCGGCAAATAGCGAGCCTGCCATAATAGTACCCGCTCCCGCTGCAATAGCTTTAGGGATATCACCGGTGTGTTTAATACCACCATCGGCAATAACTGGGATACCTGTACCCTTTAAAGCCTGCGCGCACTCGTAGACAGCATATAACTGTGGTACGCCAACACCGGCTATAATACGTGTTGTACAAATTGAACCGGGGCCGATACCAACTTTAACGGCATCTGCGCCGGCTGCAGCCAATGCACGTGCCGCAGCGCCTGTGGCTATATTACCGGCAATTACCTGCAGATCAGGAAACGCGGCTTTAACTTCTTTTAATTTATCAATTACTCCTTTTGAGTGACCGTGAGCCGTATCGATAGCAATCACGTCTACTCCTGCTTTTACCAAAGCTTCTACCCTTTGCATTGTATCAGCGGTAACACCTACTGCTGCACCTACGCGCAGGCGCCCGTGCTCGTCTTTACAAGCATTTGGATAGCTCTTTAGTTTTTGAATATCACGATAGGTGATCAGGCCAATTAGTTTGCCGTTATCATCAATAACCGGCAATTTTTCTATTTTATGGCTTTGCAAAATTTCTTGCGCCTGTGGTAAGGTGGTACCATTTGGGGCAGTAATTAAGTTGGTTGTAGTCATCACTTCGCTCACCGGGATAGTCATATCCTTTTGGAAACGCATATCGCGGTTAGTGATAATTCCTTTTAATATACCATCAGCATCAACCACCGGGATACCGCCAATGCTATGCTCGCGCATAATTGTTAAGGCATCTCCAACTAATGCGTTAGCTAACAACGTAATCGGATCGATAATCATACCGCTTTCCGAGCGTTTTACTTTACGCACTTCTTCGGCCTGCGCCTGGATGCTCATATTTTTATGCAACATACCTAAACCGCCAACCTGGGCAATGGCAATCGCCATCCGTGCTTCAGTAACAGTATCCATCGCAGCAGATACAATAGGAATGTTAAGCTTGATTTTTTTGGTAAGATAGGATTGCGTAGTTACCTCGCGCGGTAAAACTTCAGAATAGGCCGGGACAAGCAATACGTCGTCGTATGTTAAACCTTCGGCAATAAATTTTGAGGAATCTGGTGGGTGCATAGCAAATAATTGAGATTGATTACTTGCCGGGCAAAGGTAGTATTTTATTTCGGATTTTGGAATTTCGATTTCGAAATTATGCGATATGACAATGTGTTGATGATTTCGGATTTTAGATGTTCGATTTCGGATTTATGTCACTTAGAGCTACCTTTTACAAATAAATCCGAAATCGAACATCCGAAATCCAAATTCAACTACATCTTCCCTGCAATCACTTTATAAAAGTTGTTATAATCTAAATACTGACCGGCTGTAGCAAGGATTTGCTCGCTGGTGATGGATTTGATGGTTTCGGTGTAATAGTCGTAATAATCGTAATCTAAACCCGAGAAATAAATATTCTTGAACTTATCGGCATGCGACATGACATTCTCCAAACTACCCAATAACGAACCCAGCATATAGTTACGCACCAATGCTAACTCCTCTTCAGGGATCAATTCTATTTTCAGGCGGTTTACTTCCATCTCAATTTCACCCAATGCAGCTTTGCAAACATCAGCCCCCACCTCGGTTGCAATAAATATCGAACCAGATTGCTTTAATGAAGTCATCGCTGAACCTATGCCATAAGTATAACCCTTATCCTCCCGGATGTTGGCCATCAATCTCGACCCGAAATAGCCTCCCAACACGGTATTCATTACCTGTACTTTCGGAAAATCGGGGTGTTTGCGGTTAATGGTCGGCAAGCCCATGCGGATTGCCGATTGCAGCGCGTTTGGCTTTTCGATAAAGTAGAAATGTTCGGTTTCAGGCTGTAATTCAGGTTGTGATGTATCAGCCTTGCCCTGGTTATCTTTCCAATTGGCATTAAAGTTAACATCCATCAGGCCCAGTAATTCGCTATCCACCTTACCTGCCACTATAATGATACAGTTTGATGGCTGATACATTTGTTTAAAGTGGGTCTGCATATCAGCCTGATTTAATTTCTGATAATCAGCAACTTCAGTGGCATGTCCGTAAATAGTATCGCCGTAAAGCGCGCGGTTAAATTGGCGACGGGCCAACACATCATTCTTTTGTAAACCTACCTGCAATTTTTGCTGCTGGGTTTTAGCAAAGGTTTCAATTTCCTTTACCAGGAATACCGAATTGTTCAACACATCGTAAACAATCGGCAGTGTTTTAGCCAGGTGTTTGTTAAGGCTATACAGCGTAACGGTACAATTATCGTAACCGTAATCAACCTGTAAAAATGCGCCGTAATAATCAATCCGATCGGCTATTTGAGCGGCGGTGAGCGTTTCAGTTCCTTCCGTCAGCATAGCATTTACTGCCATATTAAGTAACGGATTTTCGGGGTTGGATCGCAGATTACCAAAAATCCATTCAATCCGCACCAACTCCTGATCGCCGGAGTTAAAGTGGAATAAGTTACACCCGTTTACATATTCAATGTGTTCGGGTTTAATTAAGTTAATATGTTCAACCTGTTTAAAATCAGGCGCTATAGTTCTGTTTAGCATTTCATTTAATTGATAAATGTCATTTCGACCAACGGGAGAAATCTTATATAAGCAATAGGTCTGGGTGTATAAGATCTCTCACTACGTTCGAGATGACAAGCTGTTTTTAAGCTTCTACGTCGGCCTCAACCTCCGCCAAATAAATCATAGTCGTCGAATTCTCTTTCCTAAACATGCGTTGAGCCTGCTCCTGAATTTGCGCTGCTGTTACCTGCAGGTATCTTTCCGATTCCTTATTCATTAAATCAGCATCGCCTAATAATTCAAAAAATGCCAGGTTCATTGCTTTGTCAAGCAAGCTCATTTCACTGAATACCAGGGTCGACTCCGTTTTATTTTTAACTTTAGTTAGCTCTTCAGCCGGGATTGGTTCTGTTTTCAAACGTTCTAACTGCTGCCAGATGGCGGCTTCGGCTTGTTCAGTACTTACACCTTCAGCGGGTTTGCCTTCTACCACAAACATAGATTTATCTATACTGCTCGATGAGTATGCGCCAATCTCAGTAAACAGTTGCTGATCTTTAACCAAATTACGATGCAATCGGGACGAGTTTCCACGTGATAGTACGTCAGATATCAGGTCGGTAGCATAATAGGTCTCCGAGTTACGTTCATCGGCCTGAAAGGCTACATAAACCGAATTTAGCGGTACTTTACCTGTTACAGTTGCACGGCGCTCATCTTCCTGAAGGGGCTCCTGCGGTAAATCCCGATAATATTTTTCGCCGGCAGGGATCGGGCCAAACCATTTTTCGGCCATGGCTTTAATATCATCGGTCTTGATATTGCCACCAACCACCATAATGGCGTTCTGCGGATTATAATGCTTTTTGAAGAATGCTTTAACGGCATCTATCTGCGCATGCTCAATATGCTCCAACTTCTCGCCGATGGTTGCCCAACGGTAAGGGTGTTTTTTATAAACCAAAGGGCGCAGTTTCAACCAAACATCGCCGTAAGGCTGATTTAAATAACGTTGCTTAAACTCTTCCATCACTACGTTGCGCTGTACTTCCAGGCTCTTCTCACTAAAAGCCAGGCTAAGCATCCGGTCGCTTTCCAGCCAAAAGGCGGTTTCCAGGTTTTCGGCAGGCAGTGTAATGTAGTAGTTAGTGATATCGTTGCTGGTGAAGGCGTTATTTTCGCCGCCTACGCGCTGCAAAGGTTCATCGTAACTGGGGATGTTAACAGAGCCGCCAAACATTAAATGCTCAAACAAATGAGCAAAGCCTGTTTGCTCGGGATTTTCATCGCGGGCGCCAACATCATAAAGCATATTAAGGACGGCCATGGGCGTGGTATCATCTTCGTGCACCAGCACACGCAGGCCATTAGCTAAAGTAAAACGGTTGAATTTAACCATGTATTATTATAAATTTAACGGACAAATGTAATGAAAGTAGCGAGGTTGGCAAGGACCCGGATATGGTTATTGAGCCTTATTGACTTTTAAATTAGATGCGGATACTGTTATGACGCAAAGCGAAATTGTTAAATACCTGATTGACAACATTGGCAAGCCAAAAGTGATGGCTTTGAGCAATACTTTGGTTACAGAAAAATACGATTTACAGGAGTTAATCGATATAACCTTTCATCCCGATCAGGGCGTGGGCTTTAGAGCGGTATGGGCGCTTGAATTTATAGTACTGGATCATCCTACGGTATTTTACCCTTGTATCTCTTACTTCTACAGCACAATTAAAGAAGTTACCAACGGTGGCTGCAAAAGGCATTATGCAAAAATTACCATGCATATCACCGATAAAAAAGCGCCGATCTATTTTAAGCGATGGTTCGCCGATAATGACGTGGAACCGGTTGTAGAGCAATTATTTGACTGGTTGATAGACCCTAAAGTAAATGTAGCGGTAAAAGCTTTCGTAGCCGAAGCATTGTTTAATCTTCGAAATCGTTATGATTGGATTGCAGAGGAGTTAGCCAACCAACTGGAATTTTTAATGAAAGATGGTAGTCCCGCTATTCAAGCGCGGGGGAAGAAGCTGTTGAAGGGGTTAAAAAGCTAAATACTAAAACGAAAAAGACTTACGAAGTTTTTGAAACTTCGTAAGTCTAACCTTGCAATTTTTATTTTTTTTTAACTTTTAAATTAGGCAGTAGGCCTATCTGAACCATGCAGGTTTTTGCTTACCTGATAATGATGTAGCTTAGCTAACACTGCCGAATCGCTGTCATCCGCATAAGTACCGTAAGCATTAACCAAGGCGCCTTTAAGTTTATATTTTGGCGATGATATGGCATAAAGAATTGACATATCTGATGGATTACTTGCCCCTTCAAAGCGGTAAAATTCATCAATCTCAAAATCATCAGGCCCCATATGGATATCGGCCGATTTATCATCTATCGTGTTTCCGTCTAAACTTAAGTTAGCGGTATATCCTCTTTTATTAAGGTCGTTCAAAGCGTCGACCATCGTTTCATAGTTTTTCATGGCTTTTAGGTTTACTGTTATACCTGAATAACCATTAGGCAACATAGTTTGTTTGAAGTTTTTTATTAGTCCGAAAGTCCGCATAAGTCAGTACGTCCGGAAGATGTTGCGCCCTCACCCCTATTTAGAGTAAAACGTCGTTTAATTCTATTTAACATAAGTTAGCAATTAATGCAAATCGTAAAACAAGAAAAATATTAGCTATCAGTCTCGCTCCTGTTTCCAGACTTTCGGTCTTCCCGACTTGCGGACCTATTCAGATCTCAAACTGTTAACAGGGTTTGCCACCGCGGCTTTTATTGCCTGATAGCTTACTGATATCAACGCTATTGCCAGCGCTGCTATACCCGCCAAAGCAAACATCCACCACTGAATTTGAATATGATAAGCGAAATTTTGGAGCCAGGTGTACATTATCCATAGCGATATTGGTGTGGATATCAGGAAAGCCAAACCTACCATCCTAACAAAATCTCCCGATAACATCAGGCAGATTTGGCTTACCGATGCGCCTAAGATCTTGCGAATGCCAATCTCCTTAGTACGTTGTAAAGCTACCAGCGACACCAACCCAAGTAAACCCAGCGAACTGATAATTATGGCAACCATTGCCCCTACCCAAATTAGTTTTTGTTGAATGCTTTCTTTTTGATACAGGCGCGCTATTTGTTCGTCAACAAACTGGTAACTGAAAACCTGGTCGGGCAGTATACTTTTGTATGTTTTTTGAAGATTGCCGATGGTTTCAGCGGTGTTTAGGGGAGATAGTTTTACGGCCATAACTTGTTGCAGTGTACTATCCTCTAACATGATAGACGGCTCGATATGGCCGACCAAAGAGTTAATGCTGAAATCTTTTACTACGCCCACTATCACGCCCTTAGCATCGCCCGCTGAAAGTTTTTTACCGAGCACATCGCCTTTATATTCCGATCTCAACATATCAGCCATAGTTTTATTGATCAGAAATTCGGGGGTGGCCTGTCGGTGGCGGATATTACGACCGGAAATAATTTGCAATCCGAACGTACGTGCGTAGGCAGAATCTCCCAGTGCAAAACGACCGGCCCATTTTTCCCAGTTATGATTATCGTATTGAACGGTAGCCCCCCGTTGGCTGGTACTTGAAGGCGAGTTCAGGCAGAAACTAACCGATTGTACACCCGGCATATTCCTTAAACTTTGCCTGAACAGATACTGTTGCGACGAAGTTGTTGGCCCTGTTGGTATAGTGATAACCATCTTTCTATCGAAACCTAAATCAGTATTTTTAAGGAAAGAGACCTGCATAATAATGATAATCGTACACACAATTAATCCCTGTGTTACCGTATTCTGAAAAACCACCAGTACCTTACGCCCTATGCTCGCCGGCAAATTCAACACATTGTTTTTTAAGGCTTGTTGGATATTAACCCGGCTTAACAAAAAGGCCGGATACAAGCCGGTACCAATTGCAATAATGATCAGTACAACAAAAACGCAGACTATTAACCTCGTTGCAGATAGGATATGCACAGGCGCTTCGGCAAACAGCCAGGTGTTGGCCACAGGTAAAAGCGCAGTTACCACTAAAACAGCTATCACCACCGCGATTAATGAGGTTAGCGATGACTCGACGATAAACTGCATAAATATTTGCCCTGTCGATCCACCCAATACCTTACGGGTGCCAATTTCTACACCGCGTTTGGTTTGCTGCGCAACCACGATGTTGATGTAGTTGATAACGGCTATGGTGATAATCAACAGGCCTATCACAGCCAAATTCCACAATAATGATTTTTGAATTACGCCCAGATACCGGATATCAAAGTGATTATCTTTTAATGGGACTAAAGGAAAATCAAAAATCTTTTCGTCAGTGCCGAATAGTTTCTTTTTCTCCGATGCCAATTGCTGTTCAACAACGTGCTGATCTGCCGCGTTATGCAAAACCACAAAACCGGTGTATTTAGTACCAATGTTACCCCAATTATTTTTGAAATACTTATCAGCAGCATAAGGAGGGCTTACTTCAAATAACGAACTGAAAGAGATGTATATATCCGATTTTAAATCGGTATTGTACGGCGCATCGGCAATTATACCGCTAACTTTTACCGGATGTCCGTCAAATAAAATAACCTTCCCTATTGGGTCGGCATCCCCAAAATACTGATGTGCCTTTCGCTGGCTCAGCGCCACGTTTCCAGGAGAGTTTAACTGGGCGGCGCTACCGGAAATCCAGTTGTAAGTAAATATGCTAAACCACTCCCCATCGGCAAATGAAACGGAGTTATCCTCCTTAAATCTTTTTGGATTATCGCCCGTGGTATTAACTATAAAACTTTGATTGCGCAACAAAAAGGCAGCCTTTTCTACTTGTGGCGAAGTTGTTTTCAGGAACTTATATTCGGCGTAGGATGTACCCGGCCCATATTCGGTTTTATCGAAATGGAGTTGATTAACCAAACGAAAAGTTCGATCGGCGTATGGATGATAACTATCAAAGCTTAAATGATAACTACTGTACAGGTAAATAAATATGCAACAGCTAATGGCCAACGCCAGCCCGCTGATATTTAAAAAAGTATAAAACTTGCGGTTCAGGATGTTTCGCCAGGCAATTTTGATGTAGTTTTTAAGCATACTTCTAATTTAACGCTAACCAGTTATATGATAAAATCTAAACCAGATATTTAACATTATTTAGCATCTCATTAGTCATTAGTCATTACGCTTCGCTGTCATTAGTCATTGGGAGAAATCCCACAAATAATTAAAACAACAATTGATACTAAGAATTCCCACTAATGACTAATGACTAATGACTAATGACTAATGACTAATGACTAATGACTATTCCGATCTCAAACTTTTTACCGGGTTTGCAAATGCAGCCTTTACAGCTTGCCAGCTTACGGTAATAAAGCAGATAAGTAAGCTAATCAGCATAGTTGCAACAAACATCCAAACACTAATTGAAGTATGATAAGTATACTTGGTTAACCATTGGCCGATGCTGAACCAGCTAATGGCCGATCCTATTATAAAAGAGATTAATACCAGTTTAGCAAACTCGCCCGAAAGGGTAAACCATAGGCTGCTGATACTGGCCCCCATTATTTTACGGATCCCTATCTCTTTACTGCGACGCTCGGCCGAGAAGGCTGCCAGTGCAAATAAGCCAAGGCACGATATCATAATTGCCAGCAACGTAAATCCGGCCGACATGGTACCTAAAAGTCGTTCGTTATTAAACTTAAGCCGGAAGTTATCGTCGGTAAACGAATATTCGAACTGGTAGGCTGGGTTGTATTTTTTATACAATTGCTGCAATTTATCCAGGCTTTGCGATACCGGGGCATTGGGATTAAGCCGTAATCCCAGGCTGCCAACCCAATCTTTACTGAAGCCAATAATTGCCGGTTTAACCGGCTCGTAAGGCGACGACCACACAAAGTTTTTAACTACCCCAACTACAGTACAATTTTTATCCATCCATTTTACGCGTTGCCCTATCGGATTTTTTAACCGCATCAATTTTACTGAAGCTTCATTCAAAATAATGCCGGTGGAATCGGACAGAAAATCTTTAGAAAAATCGCGTCCTTCAATCAACTTCAACCCGTAGGTATTTATAAAATGATAGGTAACGGCCATGCAATCAAAAGGAATCTTTTCCTCGCCCGCTACTTGTCCCGGCCAGTTTACGTTCCATACAAAAGCATCGTTAAAAGTAATTTTGCTTGATGTTTTTGCGCCGTCGGTTATGGCGCCAATATCGATAGCCTCCTGCCTGAATCTTTCGAAATCGCCATACATACTGCCATCAAGCGGCATTTCTATCAACCCGCCTCGGTTATAGCCTACCGGCCGGTCTTTTATATAATTGATTTGCTTATAAATGGTTATACTGAATAGTATCAGGCATATAGCAAAAGTAAACTGAACAACTACTAATACCTGTCGTGGCCTCACTGTGGCCTGTGGATTAATAACCTGCCCTTTTAATACATTAACCGCTTTAAACGATGATAGAAATATCGCCGGATAAGCACCTGCCAGCAAACCTGTTAACAACGTAACGGACAACGCTGCTAACCAGGCCCCAACATTTCCAAAGGGCATTACCAACAGCGTACCCAGCGATGCATTAAATACAGGCAGCAGCACACACATTAATCCTATGGCGATAATTAACGACAGCGAAACCATAGCTAAAGATTCGCTCATAAACTGTTTAATTAACGACCAGCGCTGAGCGCCTATAGCTTTGCGCACCCCAATTTCGCGGGCGCGTTTGCCTGACCGGGCGGTAGCCAAATTCATAAAATTAATGCAGGCAATCAGCAAAATCCCGATCGCTAAAAACAGAAATAACCGGACATACTCTATGCTTCCGCCTGAGTTTACACCATTTTTAAACTCGCTATGCAAATGCAAACGGGTGTACGGATAAAGAAACAACTTTACTTCCTTTTCAGATGCGCTGTATTTGCCTAAAAGATTTTTAATTTTTGGATTCACCGAATTAAAATCGATGCCCGGCTTTAACTGAACATAGGTGTAGTACGAATAATTGCTCATACCCGCATCGCCCATCCAATTATAATGGGCTACCAGAGTTTTCCACGAGATCAGGGCTTTAAACGCAAAGTTTGAATTGCGAGGGTTGTCTTTGATAACGGCGGTTACTTTTAACGGGAAAGTGTCGGCATATCTAATTACCTGTCCAACTGGGTCGGTATCGCCGAAAATTGCCTTGGCTACGGACTCGGTTATTACAATTGATTCCGGCTCTGATAATGATGCTTTGTTGCCGGCAATAAAGTCGAACGTAAACATATCCAACAGCGCCGGGTCAGTGGTAAGTGTACTAACTTTTATCCCGTTATCCTTAAATTTCATCAGAATATCAGCTGGCTCGCTGGTATGGGCGGTGTTTACTACTTCAGGGAAATTTTGCTTTAAGATCTCACCCAGCTTGTATTGTGTAAACGGCCTGGTTTTTATCTCGCCGTTATTAGGTTGATTCCGGAAAACCTGGTATAAATTATCCTTATTAACGTTAAACCGATCAAAACTAAACTCGTTATAAACATATAATAACAACACAAAACTAATAGCCATACCAATAGCCAGTCCGCCGATGTTAATTAAACTATAAAGCTTATTTCTAAGGATGTTCCGCCAGGCAATTTTGATGTAGTTTTTAAGCATACATCTAATTTAATGTTAACCAGTTACATGATAAAATCTAAACCGAATATTTAACATTATTTAGCATTTTGTGGTCATTGGTCATTACGCTTCGCTGTCATTAGTCATTAGGGGGAAAATCCCACGAATAATTAAAACAACAGTTGATATTACGAATTCCGACTAATGACTAATGACTAATGACTAATGACTAATGACTAATGACTTACTCCGATCTCAAACTCTTCACTGGGTTAGCCATAGCCGCTTTAATAGTTTGAACGCTTGATGTGATAAAGGCGATCATCAACATCCCTACCCCGCTTGCCGCGAAAATCCACCAGCTGATGGGTGTGCGATCGGCAAAGTTTTCAATCCATTTGTTTAGGGCATACCAGGCTACAGGCATCACGATGATGAAGGCCAACACAATCAGCCAGATCAACTCGCCCGATAGCAGGGCCACAATTTGACTTACACTGGCGCCTAATACTTTGCGTACACCAATCTCTTTAGTGCGTTGAGTGGTTGTATAAATAGCTAAGCCAAGCAGTCCAAGGCAACTGATTAATACCGACAGACCGGTGGCCCAGTTTAAAAGCGTAGCGGTTTGCTGTTCGCTTTGGTACAGGCCGGCTATGGATTCATCAACAAACTCGTATTCAAAATCTTCGTTAGGATAAACTTGTTTCCATATCGTCGCCATATCGCTAAAGGTTTTTTGCCAGTCGTTGCTGCCCGTTTGTGACGCTTTCAAAGCAATGTGGAATGTGCCATTAAAGCCAATATCGCTGCTATTGAGTATCACCAGTGGCATGACAGTCACGTGCATGGAGGCTTGCTGGAAATCGGATACGACGCCTATAATCTGCTTGCGCTGATCTCCGTTGAAATTATCGATGTTTTGCCCTACCGCTTGTCTTACATCGTTAAAGCCCATAAATCGTGCATAGGCTGCGTTAATCAGCACGGCATGGTTGGTATCCGCCGCCTGCAGGTTACGGCCCGCCAACAGCTTGATATGATAAAGTTTGATATAATTTTCATCGCCAAATTTCTCGGCAACTTCTGTACGTAACTCTTTTTTACCAGTGATGAAACTTGCTTCTGTCGAACTGGTATTTTCTGATGATGGGGCATCGTTACCGGCGCTTACCATATCAACACCGGGAAGCATTTTAAATTTGCTGAGCAGATAAGCATTACTTGTAGCCGTGCGATATCTGAAAGGAGAATTGACGGTCACAACCGCATCTTTTTTAAAGCCCAGATCTTTATGCGTGGCGTAATAAATTTGCTTACTCACCAAAATAGTAGCCATAATAAAAAACTGAGCTATCACAAATTGCGATACGGTTAAACTGCGCCTTAACCAGCCGCTACGTGTTTTGCCGGTATTGCTTTGGGCCTGATCTTTTAGCACTGCTACAGGCTTATAGGATGACAATATCAATGCCGGATAAAAACCTGACAGTAAGCTAACTATAATCGTCAGCGAAATTAAAAATACAACTACTGTTGGTTCGGTTAAAGCACTCGCACTCACCCCTTCCGGAATTAATCCTTTAAATGATTGAATAATTGCCGGGCAAGCTAAAATGGATATCCCGACAGCTATTGAAGTGATTAAAAACGTCTCACTTAAAAACTGGAAAATGATTTGCTGGCGACTGCTCCCCATTGTTTTACGGATACCAATTTCCTTAGCCCGTTGGGATGCTTGCGCAGTAGTAAGGTTAATGAAGTTAATACAAGCCAATATCAACAGGAAAGCCGCAATCAATAGTAATCCGTACAATACGGGTTTACTGGCGTGTCTGTCGCTTGTATCGATACCTTCATAACGCTCGCTAAAATGAATATCGCCGAAAGGTTGAAGAACAAACTGCTCGGTTTTATGCTTGTATTGGCTTTTATCAATATTGCTTTGCAACAAACTGTATAATTGCCGCTCAATTTGTTTTGGCGTAATACCAGCCCATAGTTTCACAAAAAATTGCTCTTTTACACTTACGCCGCCCCAGTTGTTTAACCGAAGATCAGCTTTCAACTCGGGATTAGTTAGGTAAGTATTGTAAGATATAAAATCGTGGAAACTTAAATCGGAGTTTTCTTTCAGCGTTTCTACAATGCCGCTTACCGTAGTTTTAATGCTATCGTAAACCACCGTTTTGCCAATCATATCCCGGTAAGCCAGTTCCGGGAAATATAATTTGGCCTGCTTGTCGGTTAAAACCACTTGCCCCGGTTGTTGCATGGCCGCTTTCGATGATCCCGCTAACCAGTTATAATTAAACATTTTAAAATAACCTTCGTCGGCCAGTACAACCCCTTTTTGCATTTTGTGCTTAACAGGTTGATTATTATGGCCGGGGATAAACACATCAGGCAATAAAATGCGGTAAGTGGTTGCAATACCTTCCAATCCGGTAACCTGACTTTTAACCCCAGCCGGCAAAGCCCCGCTCACACCCGGATTATACGCCGCCCGCCCATCAAACGTAAAATTGGTTACTACCCTATAAATCCGGTCGCCATCCTTGTGGAATTTATCAAAAGTAAGATCGTAATGAACGATCAGGTAAATAACCACCGACGCGCTGATGCCAATGGACAAACCAATGATATTAATCATTGTAAATAGCTTATGCCGCCAAAAGCCACGGATTGCTGTTTTAAAGTAGTTTTTTATCATTCACCCCTCCTAACCTCCCCGAGGGGGAGGAACTTTGTTAATTAGACTTTATTTACTACCCTGCTTCCTGCACCTCCCCTTTGGGGAGGCCGGGAGGGGTGATCTACTCACTTCTTAGGCTTTTCGCCGGATTGGCCAGCGCTGCTTTAATAGTTTGGAAACTAATGGTTATTAGCGCAATAATCAACGTAATTACACTGGCCAGTACAAACACCCACCATTGAATATCGATACGGTAAGCAAAATCCTGCAGCCATTTTTGCATAGCATACCAGGCTATAGGCGATGCAACAAAAATAGCAATAGCCACCAGCACCACGTAATCTTTAGAGATCAGCGCGTTAATATTGGTTACGCTGGCGCCAAGCACCTTGCGGATACCAATTTCCTTAACACGTTGCTCAGCTGTAAAGGTAACCAAACCGAACAGACCTAAACAGGCCAAGAAAACGATCAGCACGCTAAAGCAAGTAAACAATTGTTGTAACTTATGTTCCGCGTCGTATTGGGCGTCTACCAAATCGCCTACCCAATCACTCTTAACGGTTTTTTCGGGGTAAAACTCTTTCAGCTTTTTGTTAACGTCGGTTAACACCTGTCGCTCGTGGCCAGGCTTTACGCGTACCAACATAGCGCCGTAATCAGGATTATCAATTGCCTGCACAAAGGTAGGCTGCAGTTTGGTGTGTAAAGATTCGCTATTAAAATCCTCCACGATACCAACGGGTACGCCGTTTGATTTCAAGGAACCACCCGCACCTGCCTTGTAAGGCGTGTTCAGCTTTAACTGAAGTAAATTGGCCGTATAAGCTGTTGCTATAATCGGGCGCAAGGCTAATTGATCTTTAGAGCGTTGGCTTTGCGGATTCATGGCTGAGTCTCCATTCATTGCATCGGCCGGAATCTGTGAGCTTAACAATCGGCCCGATTTAACTTTAAGCCCCAATACCACAGGCATATCAGCATCGCCCTCAATGTAATAAGCATTTATTTTCTCAGTCGATCCGGGTATGTTTACTGTGCGCGACATATTGCCTGCACCACCGCTGCCTGGATACCATTCGGATATGGCAGCGTTTTCTACATTAGGTATTTGTTTTATCGCATTTTTAAACGCTGTGCTTTTATCGCCCCAGGCAGTATAATTGATGCTCAACAAGTTATTCTTGTTAAAGCCCAAATCCTTTTTACTCATAAAATCAATTTGGTTGTGCACCACAATGGTTACAATGATGATAGCAACCGATATCACAAACTGCCCGACAACCAACACCTTTTTAAGCAGGTTTAATTGTACGTTCCCTTTCAGTTTGTCCCTTAAAATAACAATAGGTTGCGGGCGCGATAAAAACCAGGCCGGATATAAACCGGTTAATAGACTGGTAATTAACACCAAACAAACTGCTGTTAAAAGGAATGTGCTGTTGCGCAAGTTTAAGATCAATTCGTGCCCTAAAAAGCCTTCCACAGGTTTTAAAAATACGGGATACAGCACAAAGGCGACGATGAAAGATACCACAAAAAAGATCAGCGACTCTGATAAGAAGCGCACAATTAATTGTGCCTTACCCGCCCCTAAAACCTTGCGGATGCCGGTTTCTTTAGCCTGGTAAAACACCCTTGATACCGTGAGGTTGATAAAGTTGATACAAGCTATTAGTAGTAATAAAACCGCTACCCCGGCAAATATGTACACGTTCCGGATATTCCCGTGTACTTCTCTGCCTGCATCAAAGTCAGACTTTAGATAAATATCTTTAATCGGTTGAAATTTAAACTTATAATCAGCTTTTTTTCCTAATTGCTTTTCGTACCACACATCTACCTTCTTCGTAAATGCATCTACCGAAGTGCCTGGCTTCAATAACACATACTGTGGGAAGAATGACGCATATCCGTCTTTAGGAACCTCATTATCGCCGCCTTTGTATTGGGCCAGGGTGATGATATCCGCACGTAAATGGCTGTTTTGAGGGATTTCTTTAATTACTCCGGTAATCAGATATTTCTGAGCCTTACCATAGGTCGGGCTGTTTTCAATCCATTTACCTATTGGGTTTTCATGCGCAAAATATTGCTTGCGGATTTTTTCTGTAATTACCAGGTTAACATACCCTGCAACAAATTTACGTGGGTTACCTTGAGTAATCTTAAAATCCAGCACATCCCAAATGGTGGCTTCGGCATCAATGGCTTTTACCAGCACGCCATCTTTATCATCCCCCATTTTCAACCGGTCGCGATTGGTAGACATACGGCAATAACTTTCCACTTCCGGGAAATCTTTTTTTAACGATGGCCCCAAACCGGCAAATGCAACCGCCATTGGCTGGTCGCCTTTTACTTCGTTATTCACACTGAGCACCCGGTAAAGGTTATTGCCTTTGCTCCATTGCCTATCGTACGATAGTTCATCAAACACAACAGTTGCGACAATTAAACAAGCTGTAAGCCCGATACTTAAACCGGCAATATTTATGGCCGAATATGCTTTGTGTTTCCACAAACTACGCCAGGCGATTTTGAAATAGTTTTTTATCATTTATTTGGTCATTTGTCATTAGTAATCGGTCATTAGTTCCGGCCGTCATATCATCCAATGACTAATGACCAGTGACTAATGACTATTCGGAACGAAGGCTCTTAACCGGATTAGCCAAAGCTGCCTTAATTGATTGAAAGCTAATGGTAGCGAAAGCGATAACGGCCGTCACTCCACCGGCAAGAGCGAAGATCCACCAGCTCAGGTTTTCCTTATAAGCGAAGTTTTGCAACCATTTGTTCATAAAGTAATATCCTAAAGGCATGGCAATTACGGTAGCTATTAAAACCGGTTTCAGCAGGTCTTTTGATAGCAGAAGTAATATATTTTGTACCGATGAGCCCAATACTTTACGTACGCCGATCTCCTTAGTCCGTTTGGTAGCTGTGAACGATGCCAGGCCGAACAAACCTAAACAGGCTACAAAAATGGCCAAACCCGAGAAGATGCCCAGGATGGTTTGCTGGCGAATGTCCTTTTTATAAGTGATATCAAATTTCTGATCGAGGAAAGTATATTCTAACGGATACACCGGTGCCACACCGCGGTACACATTTTTGATAAAGGCCAATGATGCGTTTAGATTACCCGGCTTTAGTTTGATCACAATAACCCGGTCATCTTCCCCCCGCGATATAGCCAGCGCATCCATATTTTCTTTCAGGGATAAGAAATTGAAATCTTCTATCACCCCTACTATTTTCCGTTTTACGCTATCGCGGATGGTGTTGCCTATCCATTTACCAACGGCCTCCTGCGGGGTAAAGCCCAGCCTGGTGGCTGCCGTGCGGTTGATGATCATCGCGTTTGCACTATCTGTTTTAAATTGGGCAGAAAAATCGCGACCGGCAATGATCTTCAAACCTAAAGTCTTCGCATAATCGTCATCACCATAAGCTGATCGAGCTTTAAAAATATCCCGTTGACCTTCGGCATTAAATGCCTGGATATCAAAGAAGCCTCCCGGCTCGCCAGACATAATGGATACAGAGGCGATATTGTTGCTTTGCAGTAATTGATTTTTAAAGGTTACCCGATGATCGTAAATATCGTTATTGTCAATCGGGATCACCACCGTTTGAGCCTTATCGTAACCTAATTGCTTGTTTTTCATGTAATGCATCTGATTCATGATCACTATAGTACCGATGATCAGTAACACAGAAACGCTGAACTGAACTACTACCAGCAATTGCCTGAAGAAAGAGCCGCTTTTGCCCAACTGCAATTTCCCTTTCAAAGCCTGAATAGGCGAAAAAGCCGACAGAAAAAACGCAGGATAGCTACCCGCTAGAAAACCAACGGTTAATATCACCCCTAATAAAAACAGGTAAATAGGTGCGGTATTCCAGGATACGGTTAAACTGTAGCCCAACAAGCTGTTGTAAGCAGGCATTAGCAGAAATAAAAGTCCGATGGAAAACGCACAGGATATGATAGTCAACAGAATGGATTCGCCGATAAACTGGGCCACCAAATGATCGCGAAGGGCACCCATCACTTTACGCAAGCCAACCTCTTTAGATCGCTCGACTGCGCGAATGGTTGACAGGTTGGTGAAGTTGATACAGGCAATCAGCATAATCAACACGGCTATCGAGATAAAAATATAAACCACCGTTTTATCGCCGTGCTTTACGTTATCAAAATCGCCGTTGGGTTCAAAATAAATATCCTTCATCGGCGTAAGCGACAGCCCGAATTTAAAGCCGTATTTACGCATATCATTGCCCATGTATTTCTCCATAAAAGCATCAAACTTGCTTTCCAACTTGGCTTTGTCGGTATTTTTATCCAGCAGCGCATAAACAAACAGACGATTATTAATCCATCGTTGAAAACCGGCATTCTTAGTGAAATTCTCTATAGGCACCACCAAGTCAAAATCAAGGTGCGAATTTGATGGAACATTTTTTGCAATACCGGTCACGGTTAAAGGCATATTCTTATCCAGCTTAATCACCTTACCCATGGCATTATTCACACTGCCGAAGTACCGTTTAGCGGTATTTTCAGTTAAAACAACACTGTTAGGATTTTTTAACACATCATTAGCATTCCCCTTAACCAGTGGAAAAGAAAACAAATTGAAAAAGCCCGGATCGGTTTGGTAAACCTTACGTTCAGAAAAGGCCTTATCATCAAACGATACCAGGAAGTTGTTAACCTCTACCCTAACGGCCATTTTAATATCGTTAGGGAAATCGTTCAACAAAGCCGGTGCGTAAGGGCCTGAAAGGTAAGGTACCTTCATTTTCTTTTCATCAAACCTGCGCATTACGCGATAGATCCTATCCTCGTTTTTATGAAAACTATCCACACTAAACTCGTTCATGATGAACAGGAAAATCATCATACAAACGGTTATCCCAATGGTTAACCCTAAAACATGGATCAGCGAAAATGCTTTATGCTTATAAAGATTCCGCCAGGCAATTTTGATGTAGTTCCGTATCATTTGACCTCTCCTAACCTCCCCAAAGGGGAGGAATTATTAATGTTTAACTTATATTATTTGCCACCTTACTTCCTGCTCCTCTCCTTGGGGAGGCCGGGAGGGGTGAATTATTCCGATCTCAAACTCCTCACCGGGTTAGCCAATGCAGCCTTAACCGATTGGAAACTAATAGTAATCAGCGCTACCGCCACCGCAGCTAAACCAGCCAGTGGGAAAATCCACCATTGTACGTTGGTTCGATAGGCAAAATCCTGCAGCCATTTGTCCATGCCATACCAGGCAATTGGGGTGGCTATCACGATAGAAATAATGACCAGCGTTAAAAAATCCCACGATAGCATGCGGGTAATACTGCCAACGCTGGCGCCTAATACCTTGCGGATACCTATTTCTTTTGTTTTCACCTGTGCTGTGTAAGTAGCTAAGCCTAATAAGCCAAGGCAGGAAATCATGATAGCGATGCTGGCAAAAACGTTAAACAACGCCCCTGTGCGCTGATCAGTTCGGTACATCTGGTCGAAACTCTCGTCAAGGAAGATGGAGAAGAACGGCGTTTGCTTATCAAACTGTTTCCAGATACGCGATGCGGCGGCAATCGCTTCCTTAGCAGCATTCGGCGCGGTTTTAATATAAATTCGGGCGGCGTTATTTGGGGTGTAGTTCAACACCATCGGTTCAATCTTTTTATGCAGGTTACCGATATGGAAATCGGCCACTACGCCAATAATGGTTCCGTTTGTCTTCCATAATCTGAATTTTTTGCCTACCGGATCTTTAATCCCCATTTGTTTAACGGCAGTTTCGTTCAGGATAAAGCGCGCCGAATCTGCAATCGAATTGGTGAAGTTTTGTCCGGCTATCATTTTCATTTTAAAGAAAGGGATCAACGTTTTATCGGCCGATAACGGGTGGAAATAAAGGTTACCACCTACAGGCATCCCCTCCCAGTCAGCATCGCCGGTGAACGAGCCTACATTCAGGATATGCGAGCTTGAACGGCTAACCGACAGGATAGATTTGTCTTTTAACAACTCGTTTTTAAAGGCCTCGTAATGCGGGGCTACGTCGCCCATGTAAAACGTCATTACATGTTCTTTATCATAACCAAGGTTTTTGTTGCGGATGTAGCTTAACTGCTTACCAATAATAAAGGTGCCGATGATCAGTATAATTGAAACCGAAAACTGAGTGGTCACCAATATCTTACGGAAAGTTGCGCTACCCATTCCTGCCGAGATCTTGCCTTTCAGGGCCTTTAATGGATCGAAAGAAGAAAGCAGCATTGCCGGGTAAATGCTTGACGCAGCAAGGGTAACGATCAGCGCTATAGCAATTACGCCCCATACCTGCATGTTGCCTAAACTAAAGGCCAGTTCCTTGCCCGAGAATTGATTGTAAACCGGCATCAGTGCAAACATTAATGCAAAAGCCAGCACGGTGGCAATGGTATAAAGTACAACCGTTTCAGTAATAAACTGAGTAAACAGTTGGCTTTTAGCTGCGCCGATGATCTTGCGCATGCTTACCTCTCTGGCCCGCAGCATAGATAGCGCTGTAGATAGGTTAACGTAGTTGATGCAGGCGATAATCAATATCAAAATAGAGATGATTGCAAAAATGCGCACCGTTGACATGCCGCTATCTGCACCATCTGATTTGTAGAGGTGCATTTTAGCCAAGGGTTGCATCAGATAGGCTACATCGGTATCATCGGCCTTATTGCGGATATGGATATTGCGTAGCTGGGTCTGGATTTTTTGAAGATTGGGTTTAATGCCGGGTTTAATCAGCACATAGGTTTCATAGTTTAAACTATGCCAGTCAGCATCCATGGTTCCTTTAACTGTCGTGTGGTTATAGTCACTCTTCGCCGCCCCGTAGATCACCTCGTTGTAGTAACTCAAAGGGAAAAGCATTTCGTAAGAGATGCTTGAATTAGTTGGGAAGTTTTTGATAACACCGGTTACATGATAACTCACTTTGTTATTATCAGTAATAACCTTGCCAATGGGGTTATCATTACCGAAATACTTTTGAGCGGTTTTTTCGGTCATCACCACCGAATTGTTGTCCGGGAATGGGTTTGTTTTATCGCCATTAATCAACGGGAAATCGAATACCGAGAAAAAAGAAGGCTCGGTAAACGCAGCCCGGTCATTGTCAAAGATCTTCTCGCCATACTGGCGGTAGTTAGACAAGTAATTGCCGGTTATACGCACGGTATTAGCTACTTCAGGCACTTCCTTTTTAGCGAACATGCCTATCGGTGCCATATCTTCGGTAAAAATGCGCCTGGCCTGGCCGAGACCGCCAACCGTTTCCAGTTTATAGATATTATCAGCTTGCTTATGGAACCGGTCGAAACTCAACTCATCCTGCACCCAAAGCAAAATCAATAAACCTACGGCCAACCCTACGGTTAAGCCGATAATATTAATCGCAGTATAAAACTTGTGCTTCAAGATATTCCGCCACGCGAATTTGATGTAGTTCTTTAACATTTTTCATTTTTTTAGTCCGGAAGTCGGAAAGACCCAAAGTCCGGAAGGTATTAGTGTACAGCTTCGCTCCTGCTTTCGGTCTTTCCGACTTCCGGACTTCACGTCTATTCAGATCTCAAACTCTTCACAGGATTTGCAACCGCTGCCTTTATAGATTGGAAGCTGATGGTAAACAACGCAATTACAACCGTTATCCCGGCAGCCAAGCCGTATACCCACCAGGTTATAGTAGTGCGGTAAGCAAAATCTTCCAGCCATTTGCTCATAGCATACCAGGCCAGCGGGAATGCTATTAACGATGCAATAATCACCAGCTTTAAAAAATCCTTACTCAGCATTTGTACCACATTTTGTACCGATGCGCCCAATACCTTACGGATACCGATCTCTTTATTACGACGTTCTGCTGTGTAGATTGCCAGCCCTAATAAGCCTAAACAAGCCACTGTAAGCGATAGAAAAGTAAACACACTAAATACCTTGCCAATAGTTTGATCGCTGCGATACAAGGCATCAAATTCGGCATCAAGGAAACTGTATTCAAACGGCACATCCGGCAAAAACTGTTTCCATTGGGTTTGTAGTTGAGCTACGGTTTGCGCGTAATCGCCGGATTTTACTTTAACCGTGATATATGAATTGCGGGCACGGTAGGTTTGCGATGTGGTATAAAAAAACGCAAACGGTGTTACCTGGCTGCGCAACGATTCGGAATTAAAATCTTTAACCACACCAACCACCGTAAATTTTTGATTACCGTTACCAGGGTACTGAATGGTTTTGCCTATAGGCTGCTTCCAGCCCATTTGCTTAGCTGCTTCTTCGTTCAGGATTACTGAAGCTGAATCGGCAAATGACTTGGAGAATGCGCGCCCCGATTGTACTTTCATACCCATGGTTGGGATAAAAGCATCATCTACCATGTACGATGATAAGGCAATGGTATTCTGCGCTTTGCTGATATTCCCCGGATCAACCTCGGGCGTATAAAAATCTCCAAAGGAACCGCCAGAAGGTATACCGGTTGATATTGATGCGTTGACCACCTGAGGCATTTTTAATAACTCCTGGCGCAGGCTCTCTTCGCTCTTGTTCAAACGCTCGGCATTGTTAATGATAATTACGTTTCGTTTATCAAGACCAAGATCCTTAGTCTGGCTATATACCAATTGCTTATAAACAACAATAGTACAGATGATGAGCGTTGTTGAAACCGTAAATTGAAAAATAACCAACGCATTACGGGTGAAAAAGTCGGTGCCTTTGCCCTTGAAAAATCCACTGCCTTTCAATACGCTAATAGGATTAAGTGAGGTTAAAAAGAAAGCAGGATAACTGCCGGCAAGCAAACCGGTAATTGCAATTACAAACAGCAGGCTTAGCCAGGCCACCGGGTCAGAAAACACCTCCAAACCGATTGCTTTATTAGCCAGTTGATTAAAGGCAGGCAAAACCAAGGCTACAATTAACACAGCAATAATAGCGGCGCAAACGGTGTACAACATTGCTTCGGCAATAAACTGACCGATCAATTGCTTACGCGCAGAACCTAATACTTTCCGGATCCCGATCTCTTTACCCCTTTTAGCTGATTGCGCGGTAGACAGATTCATGAAGTTAACGCAAGCCAGTAGAATGATAAACAAGCCTACAGCCGAGAAAACGTACACGTTCTTAATATCGCCCTGCTCAAAATAACGGTTGATGATGTTTGAACCGTACAAATGCACATCTTTAATTGGCTGCAAGCGCAGTCGCCAATAATCGCCGCGTTTTTTTTGCTCCTCTAAAGGCTGACCAACACGGGCAAAAGCGCCTGCCGCCTGATCGGCTATCATGGCCGGGATCTTACTTTCCAGCTGTTTAATGCTATTAACGTCGGTAGCTGCGCCCGGTTTAAGCTTAACAAAAGTGCCCATTTGCAACCAGATCCAGCTCCAGTTGAAGATTTTAACAGGCGGCATCCCAACATTAGAGATCAGCACATCAAACTGTAAAGATGATGTGGCGGGCAAGTCTGCCAATACGCCGGTTACTTTGAAGGTTTTGTTAACCTCCGGGAATATCAGTGTTTTACCAATGGCATCCTGATCGCCAAAATATTTTTTAACCGCTTTTTGAGTCAGGACTATCGAACTGGCTTCCATCAGGCAATCGCCGGCTTTGCCGGATACCATTTTATAACTGAAAAACTTCAGGAAGTTACTATCAACAGAGAGCAAACTTTTTTCGTTGATCGATTTTTTCTCGCCGGTGTCTACGTACTGAATAATCTCGTTACCGGGGCGAAAGATGCGGGTATAGCTCTCTATCTCGGGGAAGGTGTGAACCAACGCAGCCCCGGCCGGTGGCGGCGTATGGCCTGAAATGCCTGTTTCGCTGCCGACCTTAACATCTGTATTTACCCGGTAGATTCTATCGGCATCTTTAAAAAAACGATCGTAGCTAAATTCATCCTTAACGTAAAGGCCAATCAATATCACACAAGCTAAACCTATAGATAAGCCACTGATATTAATAATACTGCTCACCTTGTTACGGGTAAGGTTGCGCCAGGCTATTTTGATGTAGTTACGAATCATAATTACTGAATGATTGAGTTACCGTGTTATTATGTTTATCTACACATTACATAGAATAAATATACCAAACTATTATACCACTGATTATCAATACAATAACTCCAAAAACCTACCCGTACACCTGTACGCTTATGTAACAGAAAGCGTTCGGTTATGATACATTTTTTCAAGTCCGAAAGTCGGTAAGACGGAAAGTCCGAAAGATGTTAATCGGAACCATTGTTCCTGCTTCCGGACTTTCCGTCTTACCGACTTTCGGACTACTCAGAACGAAGACTCTTCACCGGGTTGGTCAGCGCGGCTATGGTTGCCCTGTAGCCTATGGTTAAAGCAGCTATAATAAATGTTGATACGATGGCAGCAATGAAAATGCCCGGGCCTAAGGCGATTTTATAAGTAAAATCTTTCAGGTAATTATGCATGGCCCAACCGGCTAAAGGTGCGGCTATGCAAAATGCAATCAGTACCAATGCGCTGAACTCTTTACCGAATAACCAAAGCACCTGCGCTATATTAGCACCAAGTACCTTACGTACGCCTATCTCTTTATTTTTACGTACTGCCATAAATGATACCAGTCCGTATAAACCAAGGCAACTGATGGCTATCGCGATAGCAGCAAAGGCTTCCACCAGTTTCAGCAGGATATTATCCATCTCGTAAAACTTCTGGAGCGAATCATCTAAAAACTGGTACGAATACAGTTCATCAGGGAAATTGCTGTTCCAAATTTTTTCGAAAGCGGCCAGCGATGTTTTAGCATTGCGCATATCTATCTTAACGGCAATGGCTGAAAACCACCCGGTTTGGCTGGCAATGGCTATCGGTTCAATTTCGGCATGGAAAGAGTTGTTATGAAAATCTTTTACCACACCTACCACCGGGCCGGTAAAAGATTTACCGTTGACCATGATAGTTTTACCTAAAATTTGTTGTGGGGTAAGGCCCAGTTTGCGGGCAACGGTTTCGTTAACTACAAACTCGCGAATGGTATCAGCCGGGAACACATTACGCCCGGCAATTAGTTTGATACCAAAAGTTGCCAGATAATTATTATCAGCCATCTTCAGGTTAATACCCCAGTGTTCGGCTTCGGGCCGGTGATCGTAAATAATACCGGTAGTACTGTTTTGGCGCGATGCCGGTGCAGCAAAGCAAAATGAAAGATTATCTACACCAGGCACTGCTTTTAGTTGGTTGCGCATAGTGCTGATGATGGCCTTATCGGTTTTAGGTAAACGCAGCATTACAATGGCATCCTTTTTAAAGCCAAGATCGGCAGTTTGGGCATAGCGCATTTGCGATATTACCACTATGGTACCGATGATCAACACCTGCGATATTACAAACTGGGTAACCACCAATACGCGGCGTAACGAGAATCCCCCGATATCTTTTTGAGACAGTTTACTTTTTAAAGCCTGGATAGGTTGAAACCTGGCCAGCACCAGGCCTGGGTACGATCCGGATAGAAAAACTACCACAACGATGGTCAACAAAATAAAACCACTCAACAGCGGCCAGTTAAAGCTCATCTCTGATTTAAATAGACCGTTTAGCAGCGGTAAAAACACCTCGGCCAGGCCCATAGCAACTACAACCGCCAGTACGGTTATTAAGGCTGTTTCAGCAATAAACTGCCAGAACAAATGTCGCGGCATGCTACCCATTACCTTACGGATGCCAACCTCTTTACTACGGTTTAACGCCTGTGCAGTGGCCAGGTTAACAAAGTTTACGCAAGCCGTCACAATTAAAAATACACCGATAAAAAACAACGACCATAAATAAGCTTTACTTGCATAAGCGCCCATTTTAGTATTAAAGTGAATATCGGCCAAGGGTTGTAATTGATAACCCCAAACTTTCGCATCGCGGCCGGTATAGTTCTTCTTCACCAGTTGGGCAAAGGCGTTGTTAACCTGTGCTATGGTAACACCGGGTTTTAATAAGGTATACGCTGTGCTGGCGCCTTCTACCCCGCCCCAGTTATTTTCGTTATCCCAATCGTCATAATCAATCAGGCTGTTGTAGGATACGTAAACTTCCGTAGCCCTGTCTGTATTAGCGGGCAGGTTTTTTAATACCCCCACAATGGTGAAGCCGGTTTTATTCTCTACTGTTATCACCTTGCCTATAACATCTGTTGTACCAAAATACTTAATAGCAACCTTTTCGGTAACTATAGCCTGTTTTGGCTGCACAAACAGGTTGGTTTTATCACCTTTAACCAACGGGAAATTGAATATATCAAAGAACCCCGGCTCGGTAAAGGCCACGCCGTTCTCCTCCCTGAATTTTTTCACATCACTGCCGTTACGAATGGTTACCAGCATATTGCGCAGGTTAAAAATGCGCGCCGTTTTTTCAGCCAGTGCATATTCGGTGCGGAAAGCCTTACCTACCGGCATAGGCACCGAGGGAGACTGTTCAAAACCATCTTCGCGCCAGGCGGTGGTGATGCGATAGATCCTGTCGCGGTTTTGATGGAAATTATCAAAACTTAAATGATAGGTCACTAGTGTAAATATCAGGATACCGCAGGCCATACCAAGGGCTAAACCAATAACACTAATAATGGCGTAAGCCCTGTTGCGCTGTAAGTTGCGCCATGCTAATTTGATGTAGTTACGTATCATTTTTACCCCTCCTAACCTCCCCGAAAGGGAGGAACTTGTTTAATTGATTAATATATTTCTACCCTATCGCAAAGTCCTCCCCTTTGGGGTGGATTTAGGAGGGGTGAGCTATTCAGATCTCAAACTTTTTACCGGATTTGCGACCGCAGCCTTAATAGTTTGGAAACTAATGGTTAACAACGCGATGCCGATAGCGATAATGCCGGCTGCAACAAAGATCCAGGCGCTAACATCTACCTTATACACAAAGCCCTGCAACCATTGATTAATAGCCCACCAGGCAATGGGTGACGCGATGATAATAGCAATAAACACCAGCTTTAAAAAGTCCCGCGATACCAAAGCAATTATGCCGCTCACGCTGGCGCCAAGCACTTTACGGATGCCGATCTCTTTAGTCATGATTTGGGCGGTATAAGTAGCCAGGCCAAACAAACCAAGACAAGAAATGACAATAGCAATTGCGGAGAAGATATTGAACAAGGTACCGCTGCGCTGATCTGATTTATAGAGCGCGTTATATTCTTCATCCATAAAATTATAATCGAAGGGGAAACCTGCGTTGTATTTTTCCCACAAATGCTGACACGCCGCAATGGCCGATGCGGCTGCCTTGCCCGTGGTTTTGATATACATTTTACTGCCCACTGGTTCGTAGTAAATTACAGCCGGTTCAATTTTCTCTTTAAAGGATGCGGCATTAAAATCTTTCACCACCCCTATTATCGTTCCTTCGGTTTCCTGGTATTTAAAACGTTTGCCAATAGGGTTTTTAATACCGGTCATTTGCACGGCAGTTTCGTTCAGTATAAAATGTGAAGAATCGGCCTTACCACCTCTGAAATTACTACCCGAAAGCATTTTGATTTTCATGGTCGGGATAAAATTCTCGTCCATACCAAAATGATGGATAATGAACGATGTGTTAGTCGGTTTCCCGTCCCAATCAACCCCGGCGGTGGTATGTCCGTTGTTAACCAGCTTATTATCTGAGGTTGTAACAGCCAGTATCCCAGGTTGATTTTTGAGTTCAGCTTTTACAGCGTCCAGATGGTCGGCCAGTCGCGACAGGCGAAACGAAAATACCTGCGAACGGTCATAACCAGGATCAGCCTCGCGAATGTATTTCAGTTGCTTGCCGATAACCAATGTTACGATAATCAGTGTAACCGAAAATACAAATTGCATAGTAACCAATACTTTACGAAACGCAGCATTGCCAATACCTAAAGTTAATTTGCCCCTCAGCGCCTTTAACGGCTCAAATGATGATAAAAGTAATGAAGGATAAATAGAAGAAACAAAAAGTGTCCCTATAAAGGTGATCAATACCGTTTTCCAAAGATTCAGATCAAGTAAATTCAACTGTAGATGTTTACCTGAAATGTCATTATAATAAGGCAACAACAGAATAATCAGCCCGAATGCCAGCACCAGCGAAATACAGAAAAACACAACCGACTCTACAATAAACTGCGCAAACAACTGCTGCTTTTGCGCGCCTACTATTTTACGGATACTCACTTCTTTGGCACGCAACATTGACCGCGCGGTAGACAGGTTAACGTAGTTAATGCAGGCAATCAGTAAAGTAATAATAGCCACGATAAGAAACGTGCGCACGGTTTGCATACCGGCTGATGAACCATCGGCCTGGTATAAATGTATAGATGTTATGGGTTGAAAATGGTAGCCATCCTCAGGTAAGTTTACCTTAATCCAGGGCGCTACCTTCATTTGGGTGCGCAAGATGGCTTCACCGGCTTGCTGTAGATTAGTGCCCGGCTGTATCTCTAAAAAGGTGGTATAACCGAAATTACCCCAGTCGGTATCTAAAGATTTCCAGAAGTTTTTTCCATCGTAACCGTTCGCGATAATGCTCATCGGGAAAAGCATATCGTAATTGATGCTGGAGTTATCCGGAAAATCGGCAACCACTCCGCTTACCGTGAAATTGGTGGTATGATTTTCCTGTATAATCTTCCCGATCGGGTCGTCGTTACCAAAATATTTCTGCGCGGTTTTTTGCGTAATTACCACCGACTGATCGCTCGGGAAGGGTTTTTCGCGATCTCCTTTGATCAACTTAAAATCAAACATCTTGAAGAAAGACGGATCGGTGTAAGCAATGTTATCTTCCTTCAGTTGTTTGTCCTGATAATTATAGATCCGGCCCCCGCTGCCCGCTATACGTACTGCATTTTTAACACCGGCGATTTCGCGCAAAGCCGTAGTTGCTACAGGTCCCTGGGCATTATTCCAAATCTTTCTACTTTGGCCCGTGCCGGTAATCGCATTAACCCGGTAAATAGTATTGGCTTTGGTATGGAAGCTATCGAAACTCATTTCGTCCTGCACCCATAATAATATCAGCATACCAATGGCCAGCCCAACGGTTAAACCCGCAATGTTTATTACCGAGTAAAGCTTACTTTTTACCAGGTTACGCCACGCGATTTTGATGTAGTTTTTTAACATAATTATGTCGTTTAGTCCGGAAGTCGGGAAGACTGTGCAAATCCGGAAGTCCGAAAAATATTAGAGATCAGTTTTGCTCCTGCTTCCGGACTTTCGGTCTTACCGACTTCAGGACCTCTATTCTGATCTTAAACTCTTCACCGGATTTGCTATTGCCGCTTTGATGGATTGAAAGCTAATGGTTAAAAACGCGATAACTACCGCTACAATCCCCGATAGGACGAACATCCACCATTGAATGTGTACCCGGTAAACAAAATCCTGCAGCCATTTATCCATCGCATACCAGGCTATAGGTATTGCGATCACGATAGACACGATAACCAACGCCAGGAAATCTATAGACAACATGGCTGTAATATTGGTTACACTGGCGCCTAACACCTTACGGATGCCGATCTCTTTAGCTTTTACCTGTGCAGTGTATGTTGCCAGACCGAACAACCCAAGACAAGAAATAAGAATAGCAATCACGGTAAAAATGCTGAACAACTTACCCGACCTCATATCTGATTTATACATACTATCGAAAATATCGTCCATAAAATTATAGTCGAACGGAAAATCGGGGTTGTATTTTTGGTAGACGTTTTTCACCGTTGCCAGGGCTTGCGCGGCATCTTTGCCGGTTGTTTTCACAAACATCATGTAGCCGGTTTCGCGATACGAAAATATAGCCGGTTCGATTTTTTGTTTAAGCGATGCGAAATGAAAATCCTTTACCACCCCTACAATAACGCCTTTACGGTCGTGCAGGCTAAAGCGTTTGCCAATAGGGTCTTTAATGCCAGCTTCGCGCACCGCGGTTTCGTTTAACAGGTAGTGAGCCGAATCAGATTTCTCGCCACGGAAATTTTCGCCAGCGGCAAACTTCAGTTTAAAAAAGTCGGCGTATTGGGCATCTATACTAATTGGGTGTATTAAAAACTGCGAACCCTTTACTTTGCCATCCCAGTCAGTATCGCCGGTGGTGCTACCAATGCTTACAATGTTATCATTAGCACTGGTGATACCTTTTATACCAGGATGCGTCAGTAATTCGGCACGTACTCCCGCATAATTTTTGCTCATATCGCGCATGCCGAAAGCAAACACGTGGGTTTTATCATAACCCAGTTCCCGCTCATGCACATATTGTAATTGCTTGTTAATAATCAGTGTGCCTATAATCAATCCTACCGAGAACACGAACTGGCAAACCACCAGTATCTTACGGAAAGTTGCGTTACCTACGCCCAGGCTCATTTTACCTTTAAGCGCGTTAATTGGCTTAAAGGATGACAGTAACAATGCAGGATAAATGCTGGATGCCACTAAAGTGCCCAATACTGTGATCCCGATAACACGCCAAATGGCAGGGTCGAGCAGGTTAAAGCTTAGGTTTTTGCCGGCCAGTTCGTTATAAGCCGGCATCAGTAAAGCTATTGCCGCAAAGGCTAATATTAAAGCTATGGCGAAGAACAAAGCCGTCTCTACGATAAATTGCATAAACAATTGCAGTTTGGCTGCGCCGATAATTTTACGTACGCTAACTTCTTTTGAGCGAAGCATAGCGCGTGCGGTAGAGAGGTTAATATAATTGATACAGGCGATCAATAAAATCAAGATGGCAACGATTAAAAACACCCTGACCGTTTGCGCACCGGTTTCCTTACCGTCGGCGCTGTACAGGTGCATTTTATTGAGGGGCTGCATCAGGTAGTGGCCGTCGCTCAGTTTAGTGCCACTATGGTTTTTGATGTGAATCTGCGTAAGTTGATTAGCTACTTGTTTTGGGGAAATGCCGGGTTCCAGCATTAGATAGGTATCGGCGTAAAAATCGCCCCAGTCCGAATCCATCGACTTCCAGAAATCATTCGGTCCGTACTGTTTTTTACGCACTTCTATCGAAAACAGCATATCAAACTTAATGCTCGAATTGCCGGGCATATCTTTAATCAATCCGCCTACGGTATAATTATCCTTATTGTCCGCTTTAATAACCTTACCTATCGGGTCTTCGTTACCGAAAAAGCGCTTGGCTGTGGTTTCGGTGATAAGTATAGTATTATCGTTAGCGAAAGGTTTGTTGGCATCGCCTTTTAAAAAGGTAATATCGAACATCTTAAACAGGGAAGGATCTACATAGTAGTTACCGTACTTGCCGTTGCCCAATACCTTATCGCCATATTTAAAAACCGAGTTATCCCAGTTCTGAATCACCCGAGCGGCTTTCATTACACCCGGTACTTCTTTCAAGGCATAAGTGGCAATAGGCCCCTGCACGTTCCAAATCTGACTGGTGTTGCCGGTAACTAATTCAGCATTAACTTTATAAATCTGATCGGCATTGGTGTGGAATTTATCGTACGTCAACTCATCCTGCACCCAAAGCAAAACCAGTATCCCCACAATTAAACCGGTGGTAAGGCCAACAATGTTAATGGCAGCATAAAACTTACTGCTGATGATGTTGCGCCAGGCTACTTTTAAATAATTCCGTATCATTTTAACTTCGTTAGTCCGAAAGTCCGGAAAGACCGGAAGTCCGAAAGGTATCAGTAATCAAACTCGCTCTTACTTCCGGACTTTCGGTCTTGCCGACTTCCGGACTTTTTTACTCGCTCCTCAAACTCTTCACCGGGTTAGTCAGTGCGGCAATTGTTGCACGATAGCTGACAGTTATAGCGGCTATAATGAATGTTGACAGTATAGCCATCAGGAAAATACCGGGGCCGATGGTGATCTTGTATTGAAAATCCTGCAGGTAGTTGTGCATGGCCCACCAACCCAGCGGTGCGGCTACAGCAAAAGCTATTAACAGCAAGATAGTGAATTCCTTACCGAAGATCCACAGCACCTGACCGATGTTAGCGCCCAACACTTTACGCACGCCAATTTCTTTGTTTTTGCGCACTGCCATAAACGATACCAAACCGTACAAGCCCAGGCAACCAATAAATATGGCAATACCGGCGAAAGCTTCAACTAAGGTTAGCAGGATGTTATCCAGCTCGTAAAAGCGTTTAATTTTATCATCCAAAAACTGATAAGAATAAAGTTCTTGTGGATAGGTGCTGTTCCAGATCTTTTCCAACTGACCTAAGGTGGTTTTAGCGTTACGCATATTTATCTTCACGGCAATGTTATCATAACCCCGGTAATCGGGCATAATACATATCGGAGAAATTTCGGAGTGGAAAGAATAATTGTAAAAGTCCTTCACCACCCCTACTATCGGCGCTTTGGTAGAGCCACCGTTAATGGCCAGTTGCTTACCTATAATATCCTGAGGTTTTAAGTTGAGCTTACGCGCAAAAGATTCATTAACCACAAACTCGCGTGTGCTATCGGCCTGGAAAAAATTGCGTCCGGCTACCAGTTTAACGTTGAAGGTTGAAAGGTAATTTTCATCGGCAGTTTTAGTATTGATGCCCCAATGCTCATCTTCGGCACGGTGATCGTAATTAACGCCGGTGGTATTGTTAGAACTTGAAGCCGGCGCGCTGTAACACAACGATGCTTTCTCTACCCCCTGTACCTGGGTAAACTGATTACGCAAGGTATTTACAACAGTCTTCTCACCTCCCGGGATAGGAATCATCACGATGCCATCCTTATTAAAACCAAGGTCGGCGGTTTGCGAATAGTGTAGCTGCGATACGACAATGATGGTACCGATAATCAGCACCTGCGATATAGCAAACTGCGTAACTACCAATACCCGTCTCAGCGAAAATCCACCAATATGTTTTTGCGATAATTTACTTTTTAAAGCTAAGATAGGCTGAAAACGAGCCAAAACTAAACCCGGGTATGATCCTGACAGGAAAACTACCAACACGGTTATCAGCAAGATAAAGCCGCCTAACTCCAACCAGTTAAAGCCCATTTCAGATTTAAACAACTGATTGATGAGCGGCAGGCAAACCATGGCCACACCGATAGCAACCAATACGGCCAACACCGTAATTATAGCCGTTTCGGCAATAAACTGCCAAAATAGTTGATAAGGCAGGCTACCTAATACTTTACGGATCCCTACTTCCTTAGCCCGGTTTAATGCCTGGGCAGTTGCCAAATTGACAAAGTTTACACAGGCAGTAATAATCAGGAACAAACCGATAAAGAACAGCGCCCAAAGATATTTTTTATCGGCGTAACCGTCTAACTCGGCATTAAAGTGAATATCGTTTAAGGGTTGCAGTTTAAATACCCAAACTTTTTGATCGCGTCCCTGGTAATTTCTTTTAACCAATTGGGCCAGAGCTGCATCAACCTGCGCAGTGGTAGTAGAAGGTTTCAATAGCGTAAAAACGTGAGTAGCGCTGTTTACACCACCCCAGTTTTCTTCCCGGCGCGGGCCATTATATTGTAAGATGTTGGCGTACGATACATAGATCTCCTCCCTCCTGTCAGTATTAGCTGGCAGATCTTTTAATACACCGGTAATAGTAAAGTTCATCTTGTTTTCAAAACGGAAAACCTTACCGATTACATCTTCAGTTCCGAAATATTTGCGGGCTATTTTTTGGGTAACCAGCGCCTGATCGGGTTTACTTAGCAGGCCTTTTTTGTCGCCGCTTACTAACGGAAAGTTCAGGATATCGAAAAACTCCGGCTCGGCAAAGGCAACGCCGCTTTCTTCCCTGAATTTCTTCAGTTCAGATCCAACCGTAAAGCTAATCAGCGTATTGTTAGTACTAATTACCCGGGCAGTCTTCTCGGCCAGGGTAAAATTGTTTTTAAATGCCTTGCCTAAAGGCTGCGGCACACCTTGCGATCGACCGATCCCATCGTCATGCCATTCGGTAATGAACCGGTAAATCCGGTCAGGATTTTTATGGAAATTATCAAAACTCAGGTGATAGCTCACCAATGTAAAGATCAGGATTCCGCAGGCTATCCCTAACGACAGACCAACCGTACTAATAAACGCATATGCTTTATTACGTTTTAAATTTCGCCAGGCTATTTTGATGTAATTCTTTATCATAATTTTAAGTCCGGAAGTCGGCAAGGCCGAAAGTCCGAAAGGTTTTAGTGTTTAATTTTTATTTCTCTTGTTTCGAAAATTTCACCAATTGATTTTCCTCTTTTCTTCCGGACTTTCGATCTTGCCGACTTCCGGACTTGTTTTTGCTACTCCGATCTTAAACTTTTTACCGGGTTTACAATTGCTGCTTTAATAGATTGCACGCTGATAGTAAGCAGAGCAATGAATACCGAAACCAAGGCAACTATCACAAACGTGAACCAGTTGATATCTATACGGAAAGCAAAATCCTGCAGCCACTTATTCATAGCATACCAAGCTAAAGGCCAAGCGATAACGTTGGCTATTAAAACCAGCCTGATAAAGTGGGTTGATAACAATACCACGATGTTTTGTACCGAAGCACCCAGTACTTTGCGTACGCCTATCTCTTTCACCCTTTTCTCGGCCGAGTAAGAGGCCAGCCCGAATAAACCAAGGCATGATATCAGGATAGCCAAACCTGCCAGAATGCCAACAATCTGGCTTACCTGATTATCTGCCAGATAAACTTCTTTAAAGTGGTCATCTAAAAACTGGTACTCGAATGGAAAATCAGGATTAATACGTTCCCAAGTGGCTTTAATGTAAGCCATGGCTTCGGTTGTTTTGCTGCCGTTTATTTTGATAGAAACCTGGCTAAAACCCCAATCGCTATGGTTGGATAAAAACAGGTTTTCGATTTTATAATGCAGCGAGTTGAAGTTGAAATCTTTGGTTATACCTACAATGGTACCTAAAGAATCGAACCCGAAATGCTGGCCGATCAGCGATTCTGTTTTAGCTTTGGGATAATCCTTTAGCAGCATCTTTGCCATCGATTCATTTAAGATATATTCGGTACCGATCTTGGCCTTATCACTCGAGAAATTTCTGCCTGCCGCCAGTTTAATCTTGTAAACATCAAGGTAGTTTTGATCGACGATTAGTCGGGTTGCAGCGAGATTTTTCTTCGGTTCTGCGTTATATCTAAATTCAATCCCACTTTGATCAAGATGACTGCCTAATTGATCTTGCGCGCCGGTTACCCCTTCTATTAAAGAATTGCCCAGTAATTTCTGTTTAAAAACATCATAATTTTTTTGCACCTGGCCGCTTTGCGGAATCATTACAATCTGCTCGCGATTGAAACCCGGATCGCGATGCTGCATAAACCGCAGCTGCTTCACCACAAAAATGGTAGCTATCATTAGGAAAACAGCACAGGCAAACTGGCCCACAACTAATATATTTCTGAAATTGCCTTTGTCTTTGCCGGTCTCTACCGATCCTTTTAAAACTTTAACCGGTTTGTAGGATGACAGGAATATCGCCGGGTAAATTCCAGAAATGATCCCTACCATTACCGTCCCGGCAACAACGGTTAATATTACCCAGGCATTATGAAACAAAGGCCCGCCAATATCTCGCTGGCTCAAATTATTTACAAAAGGCAAGGTTGCTACTACAATTATCAAAGCCACTACCAAGGCTACCAGCGACAGCAAAATAGTTTCGCCCAAAAACTGAACCGATAATTGGAAGCGTTGCGCGCCTATTGATTTACGAATACCTACCTCTTTAGCGCGTTCCGCCGAACGCGCGGTAGATAAATTCATAAAGTTGATACAAGCTATTACCAAAACTATTATCGCAATAATGGCGAACAGGTTAGTTGAGCTTTTATCAAACTTTTGAAAGTTGAGGTAATCCAGCCCAATATCAGCGGCGTTGGCGTGAATATCTTTTAGTGGCAACAAAAATAATTCATAATAGCTTGCCTGTTCGGCCGGCATGTGTTTCTTCAGATAATCTGGAAACTTCTTTTCCAACGCAGTTATATTGGCCTTGGGGTCTATCTCAAAATAGGTATCCAGCCAGTTACCACCCCAACCGTCCATCCACGGTTTATAAATGGTTCGGAAATTAAACAGGCCATCAAACTGTAACTGCGAGTTTTTAGGGATATCCTGCAACACGCCAGTTATAGTATATAACGTAGTATCGCCACCGTAATGGGTAATGGTTTTACCCATAGGGTTTTCGCTGCCGAACAGTTTCTTAGCCGTTTCAGCCGTAATTACTGCGGTATTAGGCTTTTCGAGCGCGGTATTAACATCGCCACTGATGAGCTTGAAATCGAATATTTTAAAGAAGGTAGAATCAACAAAAAAGATTTGTGGCAGAAACACCTTCTTATCCTGATAAGTAGTTTGATATTTCTGTTTCCAGTTAATACGGGTAAAGTTTTTGATCTCAGGGAAATCAGCTTTAATCGTTGGCCCCATCGGGTACATAGAAAGTCCAACCTTTTGCGAAGCATTCATCCCCGGGAACTTCTGTACCTCGTTTAAACGATAAATGTTTTTGGTATGAAAATCGTCAAAGCTTTTTTCGTACGATACAAAAAGCATGATCATAATACAGGCCGCCATCCCTACCGAAAGGCCAACAATGTTTATCCCCGAAAAAACTTTGTTTTTCCAAAGGTTGCGCCACGCAATTTTGATGTAGTTCTTTATCACAATTATTGAATTAATGATTTATTGAATGATTGATTTTAAAATTGCTTACTGCTACTTCCAACTGCAACTACTCTGATCTCAAACTCTTCACCGGGTTAGTCAACGCAGCTTTTATACTTTGGTAACTAACTGTACAAATGGTAATTATAATAGCGCCCAGGCCTGTTAAGGCAAATATCCACCACGATAGTTCGGCGCGGTATTTATAGTTGAGCAACCAGTTGCCCATATAGTAATGTGCTATTGGCGTGGCTATTATTAATGAAATAAACACCAGCAATACAAAGTCGGTAGACATTAACTGCCAGATATTAAATACTGAAGCACCTAAAACTTTACGCACACCTATCTCCTTGGTTCGTTGTTCGGCCATGAATGATGCCATACCAAACAGCCCCAGACAACTGATAAAGATTGCCAGCGAGGTAAAGAATGCGGATAACTTGCCTACACGTTCTTCATCGGCAAATTTTTTGGCATATTCTGAGTCTGTGAAACTGTAATCGAAAGGGCTTTCGGGGTCATACTTTTTAAATATCGCTTCAGCTTTGCTTAAGGCTTCTTTTACGCTTACGTTAGGGTTTACCCTGATATTCATAAACGCCTGTGGCTCGTCAAGTAAAACAAAAAGGGTTGGTTTAACGGGCTCGTACGGTGATGACATCACCAGGTCTTTCACTACACCAACCACGGTGTACGCTTTATTGTCGTGACGCACAATCTCGCCTACGGGGTGCTTCAAATTCATAAACTTTACCGATGCTTCATTTAATATCATAGATAAAGAATCACCTTTATTATTTCTTTCAAACGCGCGGCCATCCAGTACCTGCCAGCCTGCTGCTTTCCCAAATTCGGGACTGATGGGCACGTAGGCAAAATCATCCTGTGTGGTAGCAGCTTTGCCCTTCCAATCAAAGCCGCTCCAGTTAGACCACACCTCGGTCAGCGCACTGCCCGATTCAGCCAATTCGGTAATTGCGCCAGTTGCTAAAAGTTCGGTACGTACCGCTTCAAAATGCTCGTGAATAGGTGCAGTTTTCATTTTGATATGCACCAGGCCATTTCTATTATAGCCTACCGGGCGATTTTTGGTAAACTGCACCTGCCTGAAAACAATAATGGTACCTATAATCAACGTGATGGAAACCGTGAACTGTAACACTACCAATATTTTACGAGGCAAAGCAGCAAAACGCCCGGCCTTGAAAGTGCCCTTTAATACCTGCACAGGCTGAAACGATGACAAATAAAACGCAGGATAACTCCCCGCAACAATGCCGGTAAATAAACTAAAGCCAATACACAACAACCAAAAAATCGGATTAACCCATAGGATGTGCATATCCTTATCGGCCACCTCGTTAAACCAACCTAAAGCTAACTGAACAAACAGCAGTGACAGCGCCAAACTAAATACGGTAACCAATAACGATTCGCTAAAAAACTGTTTGATTAACTGACTGCGCAGCGAGCCGATAGTTTTACGGATCCCCACCTCTTTGGCGCGACGCTCTGACCGGGCGGTACTTAAATTCATAAAATTGATGCAGGCCAGCAAGATCACAAACATGCCGATAATGCCAAACATCCACACAAACTGGATACTACCGCCGGTATTTACACCGTTTTTGAATTCAGAATACAAGTGCCACCTACTCATTGGGAAGGCGAACAGCAATGGTTTAAATGAGGCGCTCAATTTATCGCCAGCAGCATCTAAAGCTTTGGCTTTTATATTACTAATGTGAGCGGTAGCATTCTCTACACTAACATTTGGGTTTAACTGGCAAAATATCTGCCACGAGTTGTTTCCCCATCGCGTGCGGGCTTCTTTTAGATAGCCCATTGTAGTCATATACAAATCCCATGGAGCAATGAACTCCATATCATTAAACTCTGTATTTTTAGGCAAGCCCTGGTAAACGCCGGTTACTTTTACGTTCCATTTACTATCTATTTTAATGGTTTTACCCATCGGGTCAATATCGCCAAAAATAGCTTTAGCCAGCTTGTCCGAAATAACGATGGATGATGGATCGCTCAGGCCTTTACGATTGCCCTTCAACATCTTTAGTGTTAGCAGATCGGGAGCTTCGGCCTGCATGTAATTACCTAACTGGTTAAGCTTTTTATCGCCGTAGGCTAAAATATGTTCAGATGTCCAGCTCGATAAAACAACGTATTTAAAATCGGCTTTGTAGTTCTCTCTCAGCACATATCCTAAAGGAATTGGCATAGAGTTTTGGGTGCCGATTACGCCATTAAAACTTTGGTGCTGCTTTATGCGGACGATGCTATCGTAATTATCGAAATATTTATTGTAGGATAATTCATCCCATATCCACAGCCCGATTAAAATGGCCACGGCCATACCGACGGCTAAGCCCGTAATATTGATAAAGGTTGAGAACTTGTTCTTACCCATATTTCGCCAGGCAATTTTGATGTAGTTTTTGAGCATAGGTATGGCTTTTAAATCCATTTACAGATCTCTTCCCCGGTGTTGGGAAGAGACTGTAACGGCACTTTAATTAACTGATATATAAACTTTAGGCTGCTATTTATTTAGTCCGGAAGTCGGAAAGACCGGAAGACCGAAAGATATTGGTGGTGAGTATTACTCTTACTTTCGGACTTTCGGTCTTCCCGACTTCCGGACTTATATCATTATATTTTCCATCACGGTCTGACCATCCAACAGGCGGATGATGCGGTGACTGTAACGGGCATCATGCTCAGAGTGCGTAACCATGATGATGGTTGTACCTTGTTCGTTAAGGTCGGTTAATAACTCCATTACATCGTTACCGTTGCTGCTGTCCAGGTTACCTGTCGGCTCATCCGCAAGGATCAGTTTAGGGTTATTCACCACCGCACGGGCAATAGCCACACGCTGCTGCTGACCACCCGATAATTGCTGCGGGTAGTGGTTACGGCGGTGCATAATCTGCATTTTATCTAACACGGCCTCTACTTTTTTCACCCTGTCTGCTGCGGCCACACCGGTATAGATTAGCGGAAGCTCCACGTTTTCAAACACGGTCAGCTCATCGATCAGATTAAAGCTTTGGAAAACGAAACCGATGTTATGCTTACGCAGATCGGCGCGTTTACGTTCGTTAAAACCGGCAACCTCAATGTCGTTAAACAGGTAGCTGCCTGCATCCGGATCATCCAGCAAACCCAAAATGTTAAGCAAAGTTGATTTACCGCAGCCCGATGGGCCCATTATTGCCACAAACTCACCTTTTTTAACTTCCATAGATAGTTTGTTCAACGCAATTGTTTCCACCTCTTCGGTGCGGTAGAATTTCTCAAGATTTGTAATTTTAATCATTTGGCCTCCTCAAACCCGCAAGGGGTTGCTTATTTTTTATGTGTGATTAGTTTATTTTTTTTATCCAATATTGTCTTTCTAAGCTTTACGCTTTCAGCTTTCAGCTCTATTTCAGCACCAACTCCTGTATATCTCCATAAGTTTCGTAACTGCTGGTAATTACCTTTTCGCCCGGTTTTAAGCCGCCTACCACTTCAAAGTAATCAGGATTTTGACGGTTTAGTTGGATATCAACACGGTATGCTGTTTTACCATCAGCTGCCACTTTAAAGATCCAGTTACCACCGGTTTGCTGGTAGAAACCGCCTTTAGGAACCAAAATCGCCTGAGTCTCATCGCTCAGCGCCAACAAGATTTGCAAGGTTTGGCCGCGGCGGATACCATCCGGTACCTTACCCACAAACTGCATATCCACCTGAAATTTTGCGCCGGTAATTTGAGTGTATACCTTTTTCACTACCAGTTTATATGGTTTGTTATTCAGTGTGAACGTTCCGTTGATACCCACGTATACTTGCGACAGGTAGTGTTCGTCAATATCAACCTTAACCTTATAACCGGTAATCACGTCTATCTGACCGATATTCTGACCTTTTGATTTATTCTGACCGATCTCAGCATCCAAAGCGGTTAGCTGTCCGTCAACCGGGGCAACAATGGTTAAGCCCTGCACTTTCTTACGCATCAGTTCCAGCGTGCTTTTCATGTGGGCATATTGCTCTTTCGTTTGTTTCTCTTGTTGCTTAGCAAGTGATGTATCTGCCGACAGAATTTGTTTAGTCAAAGTATTACGGCGAACCTGGTAGTTATAATCGTTTTCCGATTTTTTAAACTCTTGCAAGCCAATTGCTTTTTGTTCGTATAAGTGTTTGTTCAGCTTGTACAATCGATCAGCTTCTTTTAAAGCGTTATCAACATCGGCCATTTGGTTCAACTTGGTAATGGTATTTTGCTGGGCGCTGTTATGCGAGATTTGCATCTGCGTTAACTCGGCAAATACGCTGGTTTCCTGGTTGGCCAGGGTTAGTTCCAAATCGGTATTGCTTAACCTTAAAATCGGGTCGCCTTTTTTCATCATGGCGCCGTCCTCTACATATTTTTGCTCCACACGGCCACCTTCGGCAGCATCTAAATAAATAGTATGAATGGGTAATACGGTACCATTTTCAGGTATAGTAACCTGGAAAGGGCCTTTAGTAACTTCACTAACGGTTATGCGTTCTAAATCAACATTTAATTTGCTTTTTCCTGATGTAAAATAGATGCTGCCTGCAATAAGCAGTACCAGCAAAGTAGCCCCGCCAACGGTCATTATCCGTTTGCTATTCCATGCCTTCTTTTCAATTTTTCTGTCCACGTAGTTTTAGTATTTTGGCATAGGTTACTACAAATTAATGCCACAAATTAATTTACTGTTTATCAGCTAATTAAGTATCATATCCTACTGTACGCCGTACGCTTCTGTTACATCAGGTGTTCGGTATTGATACACTGTATTTACAATCCGTTTTTTAAAAATACTGTTTATCAGCAAGTTGGCAATATGGGTATTAATTTGGTAAGCAGACAGTTAAATAAAGTTAAAATAAGGGACGTAGTTAAAGTAGTTAAAAAAGAAATTTGGGCAATACAGTCAATCATCCGGCTGCTTTTAACTTTTTCATTTACTTTTACCCAAATACCCCCTTTTAATACTTTTAACATCTCTAACTAAAGGAAATGATACTTAAAAAAGCATGCGTTTTAATTGTTGATGATGATACCGATGTACTTACAGCGGTAAAGTTGCTGCTAAAAACCGAAGCGCAGGAAGTTATTACCGAAAAAAATCCCGAAAATATTAACTGGCTGCTGCAACGCAACCAGGTTGATCTGGTGCTGCTGGATATGAACTATAACAGCGCTATTAATACGGGAAACGAAGGCATTTACTGGCTGCGCAAGGTTAAGGAGTGGAAACCAAACGTGTGCGTAATTATGATTACGGCCTATGGCGATATTGATTTGGCTGTACGATCTTTAAAAGAAGGCGCCAACGATTTCATTGTAAAGCCATGGCATAACGAAAAGCTGATTGATACCATTAAAGGCCTGCTTGAAAAACAGGAAGGCACCAAAACCGTAAAAACGCCGGCTAAAAGCACAGCTGGTTCTACATCTATCCTGGGTGAATCGGAGGCGATGCAGGATATCTTTCATAAAGTGAATAAAATTGCACCTACCGATGCCAACATCCTGATTTTAGGCGAAAACGGTACCGGTAAGGATTTGATGGCTAAGGCTATACACGAACGATCTATGCGCGCTAATAAGCCTTTTATTAAGGTAGATGTGGGCGCGCTAACCGATACCCTGTTTGAAAGCGAACTGTTCGGCCACAAGAAGGGAGCATTTACTGATGCCCGTGAAGACCGCTCTGGTCGTTTTGAAGACGCGCAGGGAGGTACTTTATTTTTAGATGAGATCGGCAACATCACCCTTCAGCAACAGGCCAAACTGCTTACCGTGCTGCAGAACAGGCAGGTAACGCGCTTGGGGACGAATAAACCTGTTGATATCGATATTCGCTTAATCTGTGCTACTAACGTTCCGTTGCAGGAGTTGGCGAATGAGAATAAGTTCAGAAAGGATTTGATTTACCGGATTAATACTGTAGAGATTACTATGCCGCCTTTACGTAAGCGGAACAACGATATCGTGATACTGGCCCGCCATTTTGCTAAAGTATATGCATCTAAATATGCCAAGCCGACCATGGATTTTGAAGCGGCGGCGCTTACTAAATTAAAGCAGTACAACTTCCCGGGCAACGTGCGCGAGTTACAATATTCGATTGAGCGGGCAGTGATTATGGCAGATGACCATATCCTGAAAACAGACGACCTGATCTTCTCATCGCTGGAAACAGCGGTAGAAACCGTAGAGCTGGATGATAACGTACCATTGAGCACGATGGAAAAAAGCGCCATTTTACGCGTGATAGAAAAACATAATGGCAATATCACCCGCGCTGCCAAGGAACTTGGCCTTACCCGCACCGCCCTTTACCGCAGATTAAGCAAGTATGACATATAACCGATACGAACTGCGGCTTTTAATACGCGTACTGGCATTATTTGTCACCATAACACTGGCGGCTTTTATTGTGGTAAAGGCTGTTTATATTTATTTGGTGTTTATGGTACCTATGATCACCTGGCAGATGATAGACCTGATCCGACTGCAACGCAAAGCCCACGACGAGGTTAACCAATTTGTTGAATCGATCCAGTACCGTGATTTTTCGCGCCATTTTGATGAACGCCACGCCCCTACCGAGTTAAAGCCGCTACGCAAAGGTTTCAACGAAATTAACAGCACTTTTAAATTGATCAGCCGCGAGCGGGAAACGCAGTATCATTACTTGCAAAAGATATTGGAACTGGTAGATACCGGGATTGTATCGTTTGATGCAGAGACAGGCGAGACCGGCTGGATCAATGAGTCGTTTAAAAACTTGTTGAGTATCCCATATCTCAAAAGCATTCATTCTTTAGATAAACGCGAGCCCCTACTTTACCAGGATGTAATTAAGTTGCGCCCCGGCGACAGTAAAGTAGTAACACTTACCCGTAATCTGCAACAAATTAAAGTACTGGTAACCGCCAGTGTTTTGCGGAGCGACGATCGTTTATATAAGTTATTAGCCTTCCAAAACGTAAGCGAAGCTTTAGATGAAACAGAATCAATGGCATGGCAAAAGCTGTTGAACGTAATGACGCACGAGATTATGAATTCGGTTGCGCCGATATCATCCTTAGCAGATACCTTAAAAAACCGGTTACAAAGTCCGGAGATTGCCAATAGCCCGGTAAGCAGTCAGTTAGAAGATCTGGAGCTGGGTATCGACACCATTAAACGCCGTAGCGAGGGCTTATTGAAGTTCACCGAGAGTTATCGAAACCTTAACAAGATCACCAAACTTGATCTGAAAAAAGTAATGGTACGCGATATCTTCGAGAACCTGAACAACCTGATGATGCCCACGCTGGACAAAAAGAATATCGAATTAGAGATCATCCTGCGCGATCCGCAACTGGCTATCGAGGCTGATATTAATTTGGTTGAGCAGGTGCTGATTAACTTACTGGTAAATGGTATTGAAGCTGTTAAAGACCGCGAGGAGCCACGCATCACCCTATCGGCTGAACTACAGGCCAACAACAAAACCATCGTTAAAATATCCGATAACGGCGTAGGCATGCCACCCGAACTGTTGGACAAGATCTTTATCCCTTTCTTCAGTACCCGTAAAACAGGCAGCGGTATCGGTTTAAGTCTATGTAAGCAGATAATGCTGCTGCATAAAGGCAATATCCAGGTGCAATCATCAGAAGGTAAGGGCTCGGCGTTTTTGCTACAGTTTGTGCCGTAGGAAATAAGACCTCTTGTCATTTCGAGCGATAGCGAGAAAACTTATACAGGGGATAAGCACCGGCAAAGTATATCGTACCAGATTTCTCCCGATGGTCGAAATGACAATTTATTAGATCATAATTATGAATAAAACCATACTCGCCATTTCTGGTAGCTTGCGCGAAGGCTCGTCAAATACACAAATACTTAAGCTCATCGGCACCTGGTTGCCTGCTGATGTTGACTATCATATCTACAACGCATTAGGCTCGTTGCCACATTTTAGTCCGGTTAATGAAGGAGAGCCTTATCCGGATACCGTTGCAGAGCTGCATCAGCAATTAAACCAGGCAGACGCTATTATAATCTGCACGCCTGAATACGCTTTCGGTTTACCCGGATCACTTAAAAACTTACTCGACTGGACAGTTGCTACCGGAAATTTGGTAGATAAACCCGTGGCGGTGGTAACCGCATCATCACAAGGCACCTACGCCCACCCGGCATTGCTGACGACGCTCGGTGCCTTGTCAGCCAAATTGATTGATGGCGGCACTTTATTAATTTCCTTTATCCGATCTAAGCTGAATATTGATGGTAATATTACCGACGATGCCACTGAAAAAGATCTTCGATTGGTAGTTGACAATCTATTAGCTGCAATTCAGTAAATTTGCGCCCATGCCCGAACAAGCCAACAATCCACTCCACGGTAAAACGCTGGAAGCTATACTCAACCACCTCGTAGCTCATTACGGTTGGGCCGAAATGGGTTATCGCATCCGCGTCAATTGTTTTTTAGATAATCCCAGTGTAAAATCAAGTCTGAAGTTTTTACGGAAAACCGATTGGGCGAGGAAGAAGGTGGAAGAGTTGTATTTGGAGAGTTTAAATTAAATTGCATTAGAATAATTGCCCGGTCAAGTGTCCACACTTGACCGAAACATATTTTGGAGCGTCCCCGCTCCCGTCACAAAGGCGACAAAAAGTAAGTGTGGACACTTACACCAACTTTTGATCAAGTGTAGACACTTGATCAGGCAATGTTTTAATGACCCTTACCGTCACCAATAATTGCCCAACATGCCGCATCGTATGCTCCGCAGAATGCGTTAGCAAGCCAATAACCGTTGATGGTATTTGCGCCCTGCCTACTCCCCTAACATCGGTTAATGTCGTTTCGTTAGTATCAATCAGTTGCGCTATGGCTTTGTCAATCTGCTTATTAAAAGTATCAACAAGTTGTTCAGTTGTTTTACTTTGATCTTTGCCTTCATCGGCCAGATATTTCAATTGTCCGTCAGTAAGGCTTTCGCCCAATGCGTAGGTAAAAAGGCGATCTAAAACGCCGGTTAAATGTTGCAAATGAAATCCTGCCGAAGCAAGGCCTGCTACACCATTCCAAAGTTGATCATCCGGGAAACCGGCCATCATTTCATTTACTTCTTCGCGGGCTTGTAATAAAGCGTGGGCAACGGGTTGCAGCAAGGCCGGAATATCGTTAAGGGGGCCGCGCAGCCATACTTCGGGTAATTTATTTTTCATTGGGACTGACCTGTAAATATTATTCGGTGTATCAATTTTACAACTATTAAATGTACCCATAATTCATCGTCAGCTATAAAATAAGCTAAAATATGGCTTGGTATAAACATTGTATAGCTCCTCTTATATATATAAACCTATGATTATAAATTATACTCCGGTTAAAAACAATAAGGCCGCATTATTCCTCTTTTTTATCTTTTGTCTTTCTTTCGCGTTTCAAAGCTGTAAAAAATCCCGCTCGGATATGGGGAAAGAGCTTTTTACCAAAACCAAAAATAAAGTATACAAAGATGTAACTCCCGAAGGCTTCGCTCCCGTTTTCCAAAAACTACTTGATGAGAAAAAATCTACTTTAAATAATGGCGGTATCATTTCCGACTATTACGCATCGCATGATTACGATCCGGTACTATTGATGGATCATTTAACCAAAGACGATGTTAAATTTGTGCCTTACTATTTGAATAAAGCAAACGACCATGGCTTAGATCCCAAACTATTTAAAGCCCGCGAAATCGATAGCCTGTTAGATAAAATCTACGCTAAAAAAAGCATCAAAACTTTAGACGAAGTTTACCAGGATATGGCACAGGTTGAGCTGTTGATGGCTAATGCTCTGATCAGTTATTCAAACGATTTGCAATTCGGTATCCTGAATCCGCATAAAATCTATGCCCGCTATTATACCGCTACCAAACGCCCGGATACTGCTTTTATGACTCATGTGTTTGCCGTTAAAAATTTCAAGGCATATCTGGATAGTATCCAGCCGCAAAGCCCGCAATATAAGGCTATACAAAAAGCTATGGTTGCCGGTTACGTAGCTCCCGGCCAAACTAAAGTAGAAACACAACGCACTTTAGTAGCAAATTTAGAACGCCTGAGATGGAAAAATAAACCTACCGAAGACCGCTACGTGATTGTTAACATTGCCGATTTTAGGTTGGATGTAATGAACAACGGCAAATCGGAACTGAATATGAAGGTTTGCGTTGGCGAAGGGCGAAATAAAGACCACAGCAACACTTTGGTTGAGTATGATGACAGTGATAAGGTAGACCGTCCATTCTCGCGTGAGACCCCGCAATTGAACAGCATGATCAATATGGCGCAGGCTAACCCGGTTTGGAATATCCCGGAAAGTATAGCTAACAAGGAAATAATTGTAGCGGCACAAAAAGACCCCTACTATCTGGCCGGTAAAAACATCAACGTTTATAAAAACGACAAACTGGTTGAAGATCCTGAAACCATTGACTGGGGCAACGCCTCGGCATCAGAATATTCGTTTAAACAGCAACCAGGTGCTGATAATTCTTTAGGTAAAATTAAATTCCTGTTTCCTAATAAAAGCAGTGTCTATTTGCACGATACGCCTGCCCAATTGCCTTTTAAACAGGAAATGCGGGCTGTAAGCCATGGCTGCGTACGTTTAGAAAAACCCCTGGAATTTGCCAGGGCCTTATTTGGCGATGGCACCGAGAAGTTTAAAAAGATTGAGACATTAATGAGTCAGGATAAATCAGAACCTACCGACCTGGTGTTGCCTAAAAAGGTACCGGTATATTTAACATACATTACCGGCTGGGTTGACGAAGCCGGCCAAATGCAGATCAGACCTGACGTTTACGGGTTGGATATTGTGTTATACGCTCACCTGCAAAAACTGATCAGAGGGTAAAAATATTGGATATAAAAAGCCCGCCGGGGTTACCGGCGGGCGTATCCACTCGTGGGATGTATAATTGGTTAGTTGGTAAATATATCTTTAACCAGGTTAAAACTGGTTTCATTAAAAGCTGTTTTGGCAGCAATATCTTCATCCAGGTATTTTGATGTGTAATTAACATCACTGCCTGCAATAAACAATAAGTTTTTATTCTTCACGGTCTCGATGATCTGATCGCAAAGATCGGTTGATACAGCTGGGCAACCAAAGCTGCGACCTAAACGGCCCAATTGATTAATCGTATTTTGATTCACGTAATCAGCGCCATGCAATACAATAGCACGCTCGCGGGCTTTATTATTAAAGCCGGTATCAACACCATCTAATCTTAACGATTTCCCGTGTTTACCCATGTAGATATCATCGGTAATATAGAAACCTAAACTGCTCTGGTGCGACTCTTCGTTGTTAGAAAAAGCGTTAGCCATATCATCACCGCTGCCTTGTCCGTGTGCTACCCAAGTGTTCAGCAATAACTTCTTACTTTTTAAATCAACAATCCACATGCGCTTGGTAGTGCTGGGTTTGTTAAAATCAACAACGGTTACAATGCTGCTGGTAGTTGGTAATAAATTAGCTGTTTTAAGATTGTAGTAACCGGTTAGGGCTTCTTCAAAAATCGTAGAATCCAACCCGGCAGCACCTAAATTGGCCGATGTATAAACATCATTTACATAGTGAACAAACAATACTTTAGCTGATGAATTTCTCGCTTTTGTAGATCTCACTGCGCTGCTATCGCTGTAAGTAAGACGCTCTGGTTTGGCAAAACCCAAACTGATTGCTGTTACCGATGATGCAACAAGTGCGCAGATAACCCATAAAAAGTGTTTTCTCATATTTACTCAGTTAAGTGGTTAATCAATAGCTTAGTAAAAAGGTGGTCTATATTGGAATAGAGATCAAATATACCATTAATATTGTTACAAACAAAACCACAGCAAGTAAAACACATTAAAAGGAAAGTTAATTTACTTTTAGTTAACAATTGATTTTTTTGTCATTCGAGGCACGAAGCAATTGCGAACTTTAAAGGCCGATCTATCTATGCGCGATTGCTTCGTACCTCGCAATGACAAAGCTTATAACAAAAAAGTCCGCTGCTTTTGGCAACGGACTCTATATCACAAGTTAAACGGAGATTATTCTACCCATTTAATTTTCTCTTCAACGGCTACTTTTCGTTTGCCTTCCGGATGCTCATCTGAATAGCCCAGGTATAAAATACCTAAAACATTATCATCATCGCCTAAGCCTAAAAATGTTTTAAATTCAGGACGCAGGGTCATACCACCGGTGCTCCAAAATGATGCGATATTAAGTGCAGTAGCGCCAATTAACAGGTTTTGTACTGCTGCTGATGCTGCCATTACTTCCTCAAATGCAGGGATTTTTGGCAAATCGCCGCGTTTCATACTGGCTATTACAATGTGCGATACTTTTTCGCCCATATTGGTAATATTAGTGAAAGTAGTTGGATTGAAAGTATCCGGAGCGGCACTTTGCTGATACAATTCGGCGTGCTGAGCGCAAAATTTAGCGGCATCAGCATAAACCACAAACTGCCATGGCCGGGTATTACCGTGGTTAGGCGCCCAGTCGGCCAGCTCTAATAATGCTGCAACATGGCCGTTAGGTATTTTATTCCCGTTCATCATATTAGGTTTAATAGTCCGACGGGTTTTAATAGTATTTGAAACGATTGAAAAAGTATTAGAATCCATATTTGTTTGTTATTGTTTGTTCATAGTTGATAGTTCATAGTTCATGGTAGAAGTTTAGATGGCAACTACCATGAACTATGAACTTTTAATAAATAGAAGGATATTTGCCCGGGTTAGCTTCGTTCATCATGCTGTAAACCGTATCAACCACATCATCTGCAGATGGCTTGGTGAAATAGTCGCCGTCCGATCCGTATGGCGGGCGGTGCTCTTTGGCGCAAAGCGTTTTAGGGTGAGCATCTAATAAATAATAGCCGCCTTGTTTTTCAAGCACCTGTTGCAGGATATAAGCTGAACCCCCACCTGGGATATCTTCATCAACAATCAGGATTTTGCTGGTTTTCTTTAACGATTTAATACACTCCTGGTCGCGGTCGAATGGATAAAGCGTTTGAAGGTCAATTATCTCTACGTTAATGCCCATGGCTTCCAATTCTTCAGCTGCTTCCATTACAATGCGTAAGGTTGAACCGTAGCTCACTATCGTTACATCGGTTCCTTCCCGCATTACCTCGGCAATACCAAGTGGAACCGTAAAATCTGCCGGGTTAGATGGTAGTTTTTCTTTTAAACGGTAGCCATTCAGGCTTTCCACTACAATAGCCGGCTCATCGCCACGTAATAGTGTATTATACATCCCTGCCGCCTGGGTCATATTACGGGGAACGCACAAGTGCAAGCCACGCATGCTGTTCAGAATCATCCCCATAGGCGAACCTGAGTGCCAGATCCCTTCTAAACGGTGCCCACGGGTACGGATGATGACCGGCGCTTTTTGGCCACCGTGCGTACGATAACTTAAACTGGCTAAATCATCACTTAAAACAGTGATAGCATATATCAGATAATCAATATATTGTATTTCAGCTATTGGTTTTAAACCACGCATAGCCAAACCCATCCCCTGCCCGATGATTGTCGATTCGCGGATCCCGGTATCGCTGATGCGGATATCACCATACTTAGCTTGTAACCCGGCAAATCCCTGGTTTACATCGCCTATAGCGCCTAAATCTTCACCGAAGGCTACGATGCTTTTATCACGCTCAAAATTAGCATCAAAACAGGCATTTAAAACCTCGCGACCGTCAAGCACCTTAGCATCAGCATCGTATAAAGCTGGTACCACGGGCACATTTAAAGGCGAGAATGGTGTATCGCTGAATAATTTTGAATTATAACGATCCTGCGCAAGTTGGGTTTGATTGGTCAGCCATTGTTTCAGCTGATCTTTCTCGGTACTATCCTCGTTAATGGTGATCCGTAAAGCTTTACGTACCGCCGATACCACCTCCCCACGACCTGGATCAACCGTGCCTTCCATATTGGTAGCAATTTCCTGTAGCTCCCGATTTTTATCAGAGCGCAAGGATAAAGCATTAATTAACGTAGATGCGTCAGTCAGATCTTTTTTGATTTCTTCCGAAATCTCAGCCCAGGCCTCACGCTGAAAATCGCGCACGGTTTTCTTAGCGGTAGCTTCCAGTTCATCCAGTTCCTCATCGGTACTGATAGCCGCACTGATCATCCATTTGCGCATTTGCAACAGGCAATCATGCTCGGCCTCCCAGCTTAGGCGTTCTTTTGATTTGTAACGCTCGTGCGATCCTGAGGTAGAATGTCCCTGCGGCTGGGTCATCTCTATCACGTGAATCAGCACAGGTACGTGTTCTTTACGGCAAACGGCAATGGCACGTTCGTAAGTATCGCAAAGGGCTACGTAATCCCAGCCTTTTACTTTAAAGATCTCAAAACCATTAGTCCCCGGCTCGCGTTGGAAACCTTTCAGTACTTCAGATATATCCTCTTTAGTAGTTTGCAAACTGGCAGGCACAGAAATCGCATAAGCATCATCCCAGATGGAAAGCGCCATAGGAACCTGTAAAACCCCGGCTGCATTGATGGTCTCAAAAAACACCCCTTCGGATGTTGCTCCGTTACCAATAGTACCAAAAGCAACCTCGTTTCCGTTGATAGAAAAGTTCTTCAGATAATCGAGTTCCTTATTCTGACGATATAATTTTGAAGCGTAAGCCAGGCCCAAAAGGCGGGCTACATGGCCACCGGTAGTCGAAATATCCGACGAGCAGTTCATCGTTTCGGCCTGGTTTATCCAGTTTCCGTAGTTATCAATAAAGCGGGTGGCATAATGGCCATTCATTTGGCGACCGCCAGATGCAGGCTCTTTTTCAATATCAGGATGGGCATATAACTGAGCAAAAAACTCTTTTAAATTGCTCATGCCGGTGGCAAACATAAAGGTTTGGTCGCGGTAGTAACCTGCACGCCAGTCGCCGGCTTTAAAAGCCTTTGCCATAGCCAATTGGGCTACTTCTTTACCATCGCCAAATATGCCAAATTTTGCCTTACCTGTAAGCACTTCTCTCCTGCCCAGGATACTGGCCTGGCGGCTTTCGTAACCTATCCGATAATCTTCTATTACAATTTTTCTAAACTCTTCAAAACTAAGTTCAGATGCATCAAACCTACTGGTAGCACGTATGGTGGTTTCAGGCATATTATATTCTGTTAAGCGGGTAAAATTAGGAAATTCTATTTTGTAAACAGCATAAAATCCACATGAATAGTTGTGAACAAAATGGATAAGCGATAAATATTTGAAATATCGTTAAACCTTATATCTTTGTAATAATCAAACCCCAAAAATAAGATATGAAAAAGTTATTTATGTTGTGCGCAGTAGTGTTAGGATTTACATTTGCTGCTTCTGCTCAGGACAATACGAAAGCCGAGTTTAAATTTAACGAAGAAAAACACGATTTTGGTAAAATTGCTCAGGGTAAACCGGTTACTACCACTTTCGAGTTCACCAACGTTGGTAAAGAGCCTTTAATTTTAACTGCTGTTCAGCCATCTTGCGGTTGTACTGCTGCCGATTTTACTAAAACTCCGGTTAAACCGAAAGAAAAAGGTATCATCAAAATTACTTACAACGCAGCGGTAGTATCTCCGTTCACTAAAACTATTACTATCACATCTAACGCCGCTACTCCAACTAAAATTATTTATATAGTTGGCGAAGTTATTGCAGCTCCTGCAGCTACATCAAGCAAATAAGCGTTAATTATAACAATATTTTGACAAGGCTCCCGGTATACCGGGGGCCTTTGTTATTTTATGCCTGTCCACATTTTTTACTAATTTTGTGCCATGCCGAAAATATCATCAAAAGGGCAGCATATGCCTGCATCGCCTATACGTAAACTAACCCCATTTGCCGATAAAGCTAAACTGGACGGTAAAAAAGTTTATCACCTGAACATCGGTCAGCCCGATATTGAGACGCCTGAAGGCATGCTTAACGCGATAAAGGACATCGATTTTAAAGTGTGGGCCTATACCCCATCTGAAGGAACTTTATCATACCGCAAAAAGCTGGTTACTTACTATAACAAACTTGGCTACAACATTAGTCCGGAAAATATTATTGTAACCGTAGGCGGATCAGAAGCGATTACCATTGCTATGATGACCTGCCTTGATCCTGGTGATGAGGTGATTATCCCTGAACCATTTTACGCCAACTACAACGGATTTGCCTGCGAAAGCGATATTGTGGTAAAACCTATCCTATCGTTTATCGATAATGGTTTTGCCCTGCCCCCTATCAGCGAGTTTGAAAAGCTAATCACCGATAAGACCAAGGCGATTATCATTTGCAACCCTAATAACCCGACGGGCTACTTATACAGCCAGGAAGAGTTAAACGCGCTGAAAGAGCTGGCGGTAAAATACGATCTGTACATCTTCAGCGATGAAGCTTACCGCGAATTTTGCTATGATGGTCGTGAGTTTATCTCCCCTATGCACTTAGATGGTATTGACGATAATGTAATTGTGATGGATACCGTGAGCAAGCGTTACAGCGCATGCGGCGCCCGTTTGGGTTGTATGATCACGAAAAACAAAGCCGTGATTGCTGCCGGATTAAAATTTGCGCAAGCGCGATTAAGCCCGGGTATGGTTGAACAAATTGCCGGTGAAGCAGCCGTTGATACCCCGGACAGCTACTTTGAAGCCGTTAATATTGAATACACCAAACGTCGCGACATTTTGGTAAGCGCCTTAAATAAGATGGATGGCGTTTTTTGCCCTAATCCGGGTGGTGCTTTTTATGTGGTGGCTAAATTCCCGATTGATAATGCCGATAAGTTTTGCCAGTGGATGCTGGAAAGCTTTGAATACAATAACCAAACTGTGATGATGGCCCCTGCTACCGGCTTTTATAGCAGTGCAGGTGCAGGCAGTAATGAAGTGCGGATGGCTTACGTTTTAAACAGCGAAGATTTAGGCAACGCCATGACCTGCCTGGAAGAAGCTTTAAAGGTATATCCCGGCCGCACGGTTGCTGACGCATCTGCAATAGCATCAAACTAAAAAACAACATGCGGTTGCAGCAATGTAACCGCTTATAACCACCTTATGAAGAAGATCTTATCACTATTTGCTTTAATCTTATTTGCAGGCATTGCAGCGGCGCAAACGCCAAAATTTGGTATAAGGGCAAGGTATACATCTGCCAAGATGACGACAAGTCAAAGCGGGATCAGTTCAACCAGTAACGCTGTTACTAATGTTGATGCCGGTTTTTTTGCCGAGATGGATTATGGTCTAATTTCTTTTCAACCCGGGTTAGCTTTTATTTTAAAGGGCGGCGGTAACGGCAGTTTAATCGCGCCGACCACATCCGGTGCTACCTCCTACAGCGCAGTTGCAACCGAACTTAGTTTTAAAAGTTTAGAATTGCCGCTAAACGTTTTATTTAATATTAAACTGAAACCGGGCAAATTATTTTTAGGCGGCGGTCCGTTCATAGCCTACAACCTGGCAGGTAAAGCCGAATTTGATATCAACACTTATAATTTTAGCGGTGCGCCGATCAGTCATGATCACAGCAGCCAAAAAATATCCTTCACCAGCGATCCTAATGATTTTAAAAGATTTGAAGTTGGATTAAACGCCATTGCAGGTTTTCGCTTGAATAACGGCATTGAACTTAACTTGGGTTTAGGCAGCGGCCTTACCAATATCACTAACGATAGTTATACTAAAATAACCAACCATACGCTGAGTGCTGGTTTGGGCTATTTCTTTAAATAGGCAGGTTTTTACGATATACAAACATCCTGACTGATATTTCGGCAGGATGTTTGTATATTTGTAATTCTTAACTGCAAACTGATAGCTGCAGACTCAGAAAAAATGGGGTCGACCGGAATTGACAGGATGGAGATAAGTAAGTAAGCATACAGCGCGTTGGGTGAATTAGCGCTTAAATCTGAACGCTCAAAACCACAAATGGCGAAAATAACTACGCCTTAGCTGCCTAATTTAGAATTAGCATAGCTTTTGTCCCGCCGGTTTTGCGTCCCAATGGGCCGGCAACCGGGGCATCGAAAATTGGAACTGGCCCGCTGATGGTGTTACAAGCAGGCGAGAACAAACACCTAAGGATAATAGTATAGGCAAGCAACTGGCCTTCTGCTATCCCGACAATTAAACAGAAGCTAAGTATGTAGAAAGCTTACCTTATACCATGTTTGGACGAGGGTTCGAATCCCTCCGGCTCCACTGGGAGGGATGATTGCAAAATCATCCCTTTTTTTTTCATATATTAAATACCCTTTATCCTTCATTAACAGGGAATTATGCGAAAAAACATTCATCATTGTAGGTGTTCGATAGATGCCTTCCTGATAGTATAAATTGCTGTCGAACACCAAGTTTACAAATTCTCTTTTTTGCATTATATCAGCTTTAAGATACACATATTTTATATCGGTCAGCATTTCTAAATTCTTTTCCAAAATAGTAAACGCACGTCCCTGATTTTGCCCTAAGCGATCAATTGCTCCTTTAAGAGTTTGGATTGTATTATTATAGGTAGAGTACCATCGGTCATATGTATCTCTAGTAATCTCATTTTTAATCCACTTTTCTTCTAATGAGAACATTTTAGCTTGAGTGTCTTCCAACAGATGCCTCTTTTCTATCACTTTCTGCTTATTAGCTTTCATATCTTGTTCTAAGGCAATGCTGGATCCCTCTCTGATCTCCCTTATTCTTTGTTGTGGTAGACTCATCAATTCACATGCACCTAAAAATTGATCGTGAGCTTTAATAGCACTTATATTATTGTGTTTTGAAGATTTACATTTATAGTAGTAAAAATACTTTCCAGACTTACCTCTCGAAGGAGCACCAGTTAACGGATTACCACAATGGCATTTTAGTATTCCACGTAACGGAATTTCATCATCGATAACAGTTCTTGTTTTTTCAGGTTTCTTCATCTTGTTTTGCACCATCTGCCAAGTTGTAATATCTATTATTGGCTCGTGGATAGCAGGAAAAATGCCGCCAGGATATTCTTTATACCCTTGAACCTTTAGCATACCAGCATAGACTGGATTAGCTAGGATTCTTTCAATGACTGTATTACCCTTTGTTTTAAATCCTAATTCATAGGCTTTTTCTTTTATTTTATATAGAGGCATACCTTGAAGATATGCATCATACATAAATTTTACCACCTTTGCTTCATCTTCTTCAATGAATAACTTTCTTTCTTTTTTCTCTCCCTGTTTGACGTATCCATATGGTGGTCTTGTAGCTATATACCGTCCCTCTTTAGCTCTCGCGGTATAGAGTCCACCTTTAATTTTAATGCTTCTGTTAATGTTGTCTTCTTCGGCCAATAATAGCTGTAACCCGGCCCTAAAGAAACTGCCAGGTGTTTCATAATCAAATGTTATACCCTCAGTCACACTAACTACTTGAATGCTGTATTTTCTCTGAAGCATTTTAACCATACTCATTGCTTCACCTGCATCACGGCTAAATCGATCCAACTGATCTACCAATAGGTAGTCAACGGATTTGTAATGTTTAGAAATAAACTCTTGAAGCTTGATAAAATCAGGCCTGTCAAAAGTTTTAGCACTTTTGCCGCGATCAATAAAGCTATCTACTAACTCGACCTTATTAAATTTTAGCCATTGATCAGTGTACATTTCTTGCCTTTCAATAGAACCATTGCTCTGCCCTAATTGGCTAAATCTTAAATATCTAATCGCTCTCTTCATAAAACTCTTTTAATGTGATTGACACAATGATTTCAATGAATAAATTTACTAATTTTTGTTCTTTTTCGCGCTGAATTTCTTCATTATTTTTCAAGATAATTCCTTCTATATCAACGTCTTTAACATTCTCTTTCTCCATTCCACACCTCCTTGTTATTGACAGCAAAAGCCCTCTAAGGGCTTTGCAAATTAGTAGTCACATATTCTCCTTAAAATCATTTTCTATCATTAAAATATATCTTACTTCCCTGATTACGCTTAAATGATGGTATATAGCTAATATATCCGTACTCACTTAATTCTTTAACGCATTTATGGTAAGTGATAGGCGCAGAAACTTTGGCTATCTGCATAATCTCCCGTCCAAAAAACTGTATCGGATTTACAAAACCTTTATCAAACCTGTACTTCAGCAAAGCAGCATAAATGCAGATATGCGTTGTACTGATACGGCCATCTTTCTCAATGGCTGAAAAAAAGTCCGATAAAGGCTTTGACTGATCCATCAGTTATGCTTTTAGCCGGTTTGACTTTTTGGCTTTCTGCTTAGTCTCTTCACCATCAGTAACTGATGCCTCCTTCTGATTGTGCTTCGCGGTCTTAGATTCGCCTTGGGCAACTTTTTCCGACTTTTCCAGGCGGCTGCCCACAGATTGCATATCCGCGTCATAGACTTTGATTGTCTTGAACTGCGGATCAGCGGAAACAAAGTGTTTCTGGTCAGCGCCATCAACTATAAAAGTTACAGATTGTATATTTCCCTTTTTAAGACTGCCAATCAAGTCGTCTTTATAATCATCGCGGGTTAGTTCTTTAATCGGATGCTTTGATAATTCGGCATCCAAATCGTACCCAAAACTCTCACCAAACTTTTTTATACGAAAATTTCCATTGTTGTCAGTGTGTTCAAAATCAAGCTTGACCCAGGCATTATACTGCTCACCCTCTTTGTTAGTTAGATTTTTATTTACCGACCGACCTTCCAGCATGTTATATGCTTCCTTGAGGGTGATATTTTGACCATAGTTGATGTAAAAAGTCTGGTTCAATTTCTCCGACTGACCTTCCTTTTGCAGGCTCACATCATATGAGTTGTAGAAGTACATATCGGATTTCTTTGATTTCGAGAAGTTAAGGGTAGCCTCAACGGTATCATTACCAAATTTGACCTCGTGCTTAAGTTTAAAGTCGTCGCTCCCTTTTTCGATGTTCTGTTTAAGTTCGGTTGCCAATGTTCCCTCACCTAAGCCGGAATACATTATCTGGTCTTGCAGATATTCTAAATTTTTCTGGTTCATAAAATTATCTTTTTTATTATTTAATACATCTTCTACCTCTATGCGCTGTATCCTTGCGCTTACCATTGCTGATATATCTATAAGGCCACAGCGTTCAATAAACAGGGAATTATCCTGCATCGCTTCGCTCATTACCCTGTACACTGTACGAATAGCGAGGTAATCATAAGTATCTACATCTGTCGAGTTCTCATAGCAGAATTCCTTTACCTCGTAATGATCTCCAAAACAAAAGAGGTCTTCCTTAACTACGGCAGCGGAATCGTTGAGGAAGGCAACAAATTCATTGCCTTCCCACCGCTGTTTTACCATATATTTAAGGATATCCTGATAATCGTCTGTGCGGATTCTCATATTAGTTTGCTGCTATTGTAATGGCGAGGCTTTGATTATGATTTTGTTTTTCACACTCACTTCCAGGTTCCTTCCGCCATTTTTCTCCATCATTTGGACGGCAAGGTATTTTTTGTCCGGGATCGTAAACTTGGGAAGCGCGAAAACCATTGTCTGTTCGCTGAGTGGTTTGATCTTTTCGGTATTGTTTTTCACACTGACCGGGACAATCTCGACCTCCTGGGTTGCTGTGCGGTTAACCTTTTTTTGATCTCGGACAAAGAAACGCAACTGGTCAATATCGTATCCGATATTTGTTTCGTTTACTACCTGTAAGCGGCAATAGATAATATCGTCCTGGATAAAAAAGCCCCCTACACGAAGCCTGATTCCGGAACTTTCATCATTTACTGACCGCCCAATATCACGGGACCGTAGCGTGATGGCCGCAAACTTGTCGATATCTGCCAAATTGCGATTGTCCGGCGAAAGAGTAATTTTATCTGTACTTGCTGCTTTTGAAATGGAAAGGTTAAGGATTTGCGGATCACCCTCATAATTCACCAAAAAAGAACTAAGCCTCCCATCAGCTGTCACTACCGTCAGATTAGTTTGGGGAAAACTGTCCCTTGCAGCCTTCACCTGGAGGATATTTTCCACGCCTTTGGCTTTTTGGGCAAGTATATCCCTGCTGCCCCGATCCACACTGATGATCGCCTGCGGAAAAATGATGTTTGTAGTTTTGCTGTATGTTACACCCAATTGCTGTGGCAGTATCGGCTTTATACTTTGATCAGTTACCTGTTGAGCATAGCTGTTTAGGACATTAAAAAGAATTCCCAGCACAATGATTAATTTAATCGCTTTCATATATGTTTATTATTAATTGTTACTTATTGATTTCAACGGATGCCTGTTTCTCTTTACCATTCTGAAGAAAGACCTGGTACCCTGCCTTTACAGTCACTTTGATAAGCTTCATCTTTTTACCAAACAGGGTTTTTGCAGCTTCAATGCCTGCTCCGGCGGCCTGAACTCCCCACGAGGCATCCAGAGAATTGATACCTACATTCTGAAGTGACTGGTCTGCCGACTGAGCCGCAACATCCCGCGTTATAGCTCCGGGTATTCTTATACCTTCCAGACCGTCGAGGTCAAAAACTTTAAGGTCAACCGGATAAATAGAACTTTGATACCGAAGGTTGCTGATGTCAATGCCGAGCCTTTCACCGCTCAGGGAAGCCACGCCATAGATAAAGCTGTCTTTCGGAATACGAATACCATTTATAAAAATCTCCTGTTTAAGCCTGAGTTTAACAATGGAGCCGCTCACGAGCGTCTGCGTTTCATTTACCACAGCCTCAATAGCATTTGGCTCAGGGGATACGGCTGTTGAATCATCAATGGAATAAAATCCGTTGCCGGAAGCCTTGTAATCAGCTTTATTCTCAAGCATGGAAATCCCCTGGCCACCTGCAACTGTTGTTACTGAAAATGGCTGACCTTTCTTTGCTTTTAATTTTTCGCGAACCAGTTCAGGATGTTGTAATTCAACAAGTCTTTCCAGCATTGAATTGAGCTGTTTCATTTCCGGATCTTCAGGATCGCCGTGGCTCATTGCCTGCATCATTTTTTCAAGTCGGTCAACATCCGCAGTTCCTTCATTATTGCCAAATTGCTTTTGATTTCCTGTATATGGCTGGGTTGTGCTGTAAGACGGGGACGATGCTGGCCTGTTCAGTTCTTTATTGAGCAATTCTAACCTGCGATAAATATTCTCCGTGTTGGGATCATTCGGTGTGCCGTTGCCCGAAAGCGACGTATTGAGCCCACCGGCTCCGTAAGGGTTACTGGCGGCGGCTGAACCATCCATTCCTTTAAGATTGGGGTCATTTTGCTGCTGTGCCTTTAGTTTGCTTGAATCCTGCATAGCCTGGTCATAATAACTCATCTTATCCATTGGCTTTTCATCTTTAAGGTTAGCATCGGGAAGCGCAAGATTAAAGCCCAGCTTTTGCGTGGTTGCTGCCTCAGCAGCATCAATTTTGCCTCCGCCCAGCGACCAGAATATCAGCGTTAAAAAGGGCAGTGCCAGAAGTGGCAGTACCAGCATAAGTTTTCGCTGGCGGATCATTTTTGGTGTCAATTCTTTTTTTTCCATGATTACTTAAGTTTTAATTGTTTATAATAATTTTCTGCCTGCCGCAGGCTGTCCAGCAGTCCCGGACGTTTTTTAATAATACTGTTGTACACATCCTTTCCGGTAGGGTCAGCAGCGAGGCTGTCCAGATAATGCCTTATGCTAATAATTCTTAAATATTGCTTGTCTGATGTACCTGCTTTATTGTTCACTTCGCCGGTTTTACTGATATGGGCAGGCTTACGGATAGTAGCCGCTTTGATAGTGTTAACCGCATTGCCTGTAAAACCACAGAAAATCAGGTATCCGCTGTAGCCACCCATACAGGTCATCAGCACGATAAGAATGGCAATCCATTCCTTTTTGGTTAAAAGTGCAGTGCGCCTTGACATCCAGCCTGCCCACCCTGACTGCAATTGAATGAAAATACTTTCTACTTTTTCAGTGAGAATACCTCTTTCTTCCGGTAGCTGATTATCAGCCCTTTTCTTTCCAAATAATTTCATAGCTGGTAGTTTAGCGCCTTGCGGTCGTTTTCAAATCCCTGTTTTCAATGGTGCTCCAACGCTCAATGAGGAAGCCGTGCGGGTTATTATCGCTTCGCGACACATTGCGAAGTGCCCCTTCAGTAATGAGGCTTCGACTGGTCTGGCTGGTTGGACGTGTAATGCTCTGTGTAGCGTAGCAGCGGAAACGGTAAGGATATTCCTTTATATCAATTGATATGCTGTCTATTGCAAGGGACTGGCTGACATTTCCAGAAATTAAACCAGCGTAATACCCATTTTCCTTTAGATCATCATAAGCACGTTTTGCACTGCCATCTGCAAGATAGAGGGCTTGGGATATGGTAGCTTCTATTGCCTTATCATCAGGGGCAAGAGTGAAGAAAAGCTCATGAAAAGTCTTTACATGGTCGCGTGCCTCGACCGGAACATTGTCTTTTCGCCCAGCAGAAAATGCTTCCAGTGCTTTGCCATTGGCAAGGATGTAAACTTTTGACTGCGTTTCTGAAACCATGCTGAAGCTTTTATAAAGAGCAAAGCAGCAAATGATCACACAGGCTGCAATCATTGCTATGCTGAACGTTTTTAAATGGCGGACTGCTGTGTCAATATTTTTCATCTTAGTAAACATATTTCCTCCTTTTAGTTATGAATTGCCTTTTAATTTATCACGCTGGTGATGGCCGGACTGACTGCCGCTGCCGTTTTGATAGCCTTCTAAAATATCAGAAGGTGCATTTACAAGGTTCAGCGCGCCGCGCCCCATGCGCTCGCCAATTCCTCCGGCTGCCATAGTAGTTGTATTGATTACACTTGAGGAAGACCCCCCGAATATGCTTGTGACCTTTTGTTGCAATGCGCTGCCACCTGCATGAACTATATAGTTCGCGACTGATGGTACGGTGAAGTATCCAACGATGCCAATGATCATGAAAATGAGGTATGCCACATCGCTCTTGCTGAAAAAGGTATCGCCCTGTTGCTGTATTTGGCTCACATCAAGCTGGAGCATTTTCTCCTGAATTTTACCTATGATTGCCCCGAATATATTGGCTACGGGAAGCCAAAGGAAAATATTGATGTATCGGGCGAGCCATGCTGTCAGTGTATGTCCAAAACCGTCAAAGACGGCTAGCCCGAAGATTAGCGGGCCCAAAATCCCAAGTACAATAAGCTGGAAGGTACGTAGGGTATCAATGCAAAGAGCGGCGGCCTGGAATAGCACTTCGAGTACTTCACTCATCCATTCCTTGATAGAGTTACGGAAATTGTAACTCAACTTTGACATAGCGAATTTTATATCGTTTCCGATGCCAGCAACCACGCCTTCTTCATCCGGATCAGCATTGTCGTGTGTGTACTTGTACCATTTATCCCTGTCGCCGTCGCCGCTTGCACCGACATACATTTGATATGCATCTGAACTTTTAATCGCGGCTTCCTTGGCTTCGAGCAGTTTTTTTATCGCCGCATCAGACCCTTCAACCATTGCCGCGGTAGCGGTAACTGTAGGTTTCATAACCCCGTTTATTATTCCTAAAACAGATGGAAACATAAGTATGCAGAACCCCAGTACAAACGGCCTGAACAAGGGATAAAAATCAATGGGTTCGGCATTAGCTAGGTGCCTCCATACCCTTGATGATATATACCACAAGGCGGCAAAGCCTGCCAGTCCCTGACCGGTGCTTATGAGCTGGCTGCAAAGAGGAATCATTTCATCATATAACTGGTCGAGCACACCGTGCATGCTGTTCATTTCTTCACTTATGCCCTGCGCATTTGCGAACGTAGGCACCAGGGCTGCGCATGTTATAATTGCTGTCTTTATAATTGTCTTCATATTAAATAGCTTTAATGTTGTAATCCGTTAAGTTTCTGTACCGCCCGGCTGTCGTTGAATTCTTTTTGTCTTTGCAGGGAAAGAACCGATGTGTTGTTATTGAAATTTCGCAGGAACTCAAGTTTATCCTGCATATCGGCATGGATGCGGTCAATGGCCTGCAACCGTTCGTCATCGCTCATCCGCGCTTGACCCGCAGTAACTATAAGCAGCAGCTCATCAAGGTTGCGCAGGCTTTCTTTAAAGAGATGGTCATAAATTCCGCCGATGTAACTGATTTCTTGCGGGGCAAAAAGATGGTCTGACCGGAACCTGTTGTAGGCCGCACGGTATTCCCTTACAAGTACCACCTGGTAGTTTACAATTTCTCCAACCTTATGATAGTTTCGCACGGTTGGGCTGACTGCCAGAAGACCATCGAGAAAAGCCTTATGCAGGTTAAAATTCCCTTCAGAAATATCCTTTATAGTATTGTAACCTTTTTCTAAAACCTGGTATCCCTTTTTCATATCAGAAAGGATTTGCTTGAACTGGGCAAGCTTCTCAGTATTGAGGATAAGCTGCTGCGTTTCCTGTGCCTGTGCCCATGCAGCCTGAAACTTTGTAAAGGCAAACAATAAAAGCAGTGTTGTAAATATTTTCTTTTTCATGGCTGTGGGTTTTTAAAGCCTTGCAGAGCGCGACCGGTTTTTACATCATTCATTTCTTTTTTTCTCGCTAAAGCCATTTTCGCTGCCTCGTTTGAGAAAGTCCTGCAGAAGTTCCAATTGTCCTGCATTTGCAGATAGAGTTTATCAATACGGGCAATGCGCTCATCATCGCTCATCTCCAACTGCCCGTCAGTGGTCACTGCCGTTAGTTCTTCAACTATAGTTGTGCAGTTATCAAGCAGCCGTTTAAACACTCGAAAGACATAGTCTAATTCCGCATCTTCAAAAGCTTTATTTTGGGACAATTCATCGTGTGTGCGATTATAATCGGCAATGATTCCTTCCTGAAGGGTGATGATATCTCTAACCTTTACATAGTTTTTTATCTTCGGGTTAACAATCCTCCTTGAATTCAAAAACGTACTGTGCAGATTAAATTCTGATCCCGCGAAGTTGCCGATACCGTTAAGTCCGTTTTTAGCGATGCTGTATCCTTTTTGCCCATAATCTATATATACTTTTAAGGCTGCGATCTGCTGAAGTAAATACTTTTTTTGGGTGCTGTTTTGCCGGAACCATTCACTCCAGGTCTGCGCGTAAAGGCTGCCGCCCGCCGCCATGAGCAACATGACTGCAAGAAAAATCTTTTTCATGATTCTTAGTTTATTGTAGTCCATATAGGTTTTTGACTGTTGCGGCTTCATCGGCATTCTTTGATCGTTGCAGACTGAGAAGTGAATTCTGGCGATTAAATAGGTTTAGGTCGCTGTAGTTTTCATCCACACGGTCAGCAGCCTCATTAATCAGTTCCAGCCTTTTTGCATCACTCATCGAAGTTGAAAATGATTCAACCACAAGGGCGATCTGGTCGATATTCTTTATACTTTCATCCAGAATTCCCTTATATACTTTTCCCATGTAATCTATTTCGCCGGTAGTAAAGTGCTGATCCTGGCGGAGCAGGTTCCAGGCCCTGTTATATTCATTTACCAGCCGAACTTGCTTTTGCGTGATATCACGTACTCTTTGGTAATAGCTGATGACAGTCTTTACCTTTTTGAGTTCATTATAATAGTTTTCATACTGGGCCTTTTGCTTCTCTGCCCAATCTGCGATCTGGTCAAGCTTTAATTTGGAAAGGGTGTTCTCCATTGTCTTCTGCGCATTCTGGAGCCAGATGGTTTTGTTTTGCAATCGCTGGATTCGCAAATCCATTGCCTTGATTACTTTTTTCACGGCACCTGTTATGAAATCCACACCGGGAACTTGTGCGTTTGCGTGTTGCACCGGCACAGCGATCCAGATGCAAAAGGCCAGCAATAAAATATTTAATGACTTTTTCATAATTCAGAATTTTAGGTTTTACTTCTTATATCAGCGGCCATCGCCGCAATTGCCTTGCGGATATCCCCGCCAAGCCTCTCAGCATATTGCATCAGTTTGACCTTTTCGGATTGTTCGGTTGTATAGGCCAGGTATTCTTCAAGGCTTACCTCGGTGCGGTAAACACGGCTTAAGGTTCCTCCAAGGCTGATGAATACTTCTTTGTATTTTTTTGTAGGATCATTGGCTTTATTCATTGAAAGAACAAGTGCCTTTTCCTTATCGGTGAGCCCCAACAGCTCCTGTATCTGGTCGAATTTATTCTGGTATTTTGACTGGTCAAGCAGTATCTTACAATCACTGTTATTTACGATTGCCTGTTTCACAACCGGCGATGATATTATGTCTTCGATATCCTGGGTTACCACGATTGCTTCACCGAAGAATTTCCTGACTGTTTTAAACAGGTACTTTATGTATTCTGCAAAACCTTCCTTCATCAGGGCTTTCCATGCTTCTTCAATCAGTATCGTTTTTCGCACGCCTTTTATCTTGCGCATTTTATTGATAAAGACCTCCATGATAATGATGGTCACTACCGGAAACAGGATTGGGTGATCCTTGATGTTATCAAGTTCAAAGACAATAAATCGTTCCTGCAACAAATTCAGGTTTTCAGTTGCGTTCAGAAGGTAATCGAACTCACCGCCTCTATAATAAGGCCTTAGCACATACAGGAAATTATCAATATCAAAGTCTTTCTCCTTTACGCGATCATTCTCTAGTACTTTGGTATATGTATCCTTCAAGAACTCGTAGAAACTGTCAAAACCGGCAAACACATGGCTGTTTTTATCCAAATAATCATAATAGCCGCCGATAGCGTTTGACAAGGCAACGTATTCACTACGCCTGAAACTTTCGTCGTCCTTTTTCCAGAGTGCCAACAGAAGTGTTTTGATACTTTCCTTTTTTTCAGTGTCAAGACTGTCACCTTCACCGATGAAAAAGGGATTGAATTTTATCGGGTTCTCAGTGGTGTAGGTAAAGTAGTAGCCGCCTACCATGTCGCATAGTCCCTTATAACTGTGGCCCACATCCACTAATACGATATGAGTATTCTGTTCGTAGTAGCTGCGCTCCATGTGGTTGGTAAAAAAAGATTTTCCGCTACCGGAAGGCCCCAGGATAAATTTGTTCCTGTTGGTGATAATACCTTTTTCCATAGGCTCATCGCTGATATCCACATGAACCGGCTTGCCGGTCAGTCGGTCGCCCAGCCTGATCCCGAACGGGCTGATGGAAGATTTGTAACCTGTCTCTAAATTGAAAAAGCAGGTTGACTGTTCTGCAAACGTATCAAAGGTATCATTCATGGGAAAGTCGGCAGCATTTCCCGGAATCCCTGCCCAAAAGATTTGCGCAGCACCCACTGTCTCCTGTTTAGCCACAGCATCCATTTGCGCCAAAGCAGATGATACCGTATTTTTCAGATTCTTCAGATCTTCCTTTTCATCAGTCCATACCAGCACGTTAAAATGTGCCTTGACCGGGAGGCGCTGCTGGCTGATAGCTTCATTTAAAAAGTCATTTGTAGCATCCCTTGCTATCATATTCTCACGGCTGTAAGCCGATAGTGATTGCAGCCGGAGCCTTTTACTTTCCAGCTTTTGGATGGTTTTCTGGGCATCTTCGATAAAAACATATTGATTAAATATGTGGTCACATGGCAGCAACTGGCCCAGTGCCGAGGCAAATCCAACACTGAATTTTGTCCTGTCGGTGGAATACTTGTCGTAATTGATCCTGCTTCCGCACATCGATGGCAGATCGGCGGCATCACCAAGAGTATATAATTGGCAATGTTTGTCACCCACTTTTAAATTCTCATCAAATGCTAAATCGTTTATGATAAAGCTGTTGCGATCTGAGAGATAGCAATATTTTTCGATCACGCCAGCCTTACGGCCCTGGCTCAGCAACTCGCTTTCAGAAAGTCTTTTGAACGCCGCAAAACCGCTGTCTTCCATGATGCGCCTGAATTGACCGGCGCTGTCAAGAAAGTCCTGCAAGTGCTGCGGCTTTACCATTTCTTCGGGCACAACGCTCTTTTTAAGGAGTGTTGAAAAAAGTGACGTAGCTGTTTTCCGCTTTGCGGGCTTTTTGGTAAGGAATAGGTAGCACGTGTGGGCCAGGTAGGGCCGCTCGTTAAAAAATCTTTCACTGCTTCTGCTTAAAAAACTGTTCCCTGCCTTTTCAAAATTCGGCTGGTATGTTGTCTGTAAAAACCAGTCCTGTTTATGCAGGATGCTGAATTTCGGAAGCACCTTAATTGCTTTTACCCAAGACTGGTGAAAGGTTTCGTATTCCTGGTCAGAAAGCGTAAATATTTCCGGCAAGTCAATTTGGTAGGCAACCGTTATGTCTCCCATCTTGCTTACAATGCAGTCATGTTCCACATCCATTATCGGTAAAAAATCATCTAATATTTTTTCCATCTCACTATATCTTTAAAAAATTATTTTAGAATTTTATATGTGCCGGCCCCTGCGCTGGCGTTTGGCTTGCACAGTTTTCTGCTTAGGATTATTTGATGCGTCTTTATCCTGACTTAAATTCTTTTGTATAATCGCCTCGATTCCGAGCGACTTCCAGTCAATGATCTTTGCCTGGAAATGTGTCCTGACACCTACAAATTTTAAATCAGCCTTTTCATCCAATCCCATTTTTCTGTTCAGGCCAACCGGATCCATAAAGTGTTCATGGGGAATTTCCACAGCTAATAATTCCTTGGGTATCGCGGTAAGGGTATCGCCATCAATATCCTGGAACTCGTGGGTTTTAGGATTATACGGGAAGGTATATACATGCCTTTGATCATCATAGCAATGGTCGATATCCCTGAAAGAAACCCCGTTAGATAGAAAATCATCCTTTGGCCTTAGCCTGTCCATTCTCAGATCAACATAAAAGGTATGGCCGGCAATATCAATAGTTGGGAGAAACCCCATAAGCCTGTGCTTAAGCGCCTCTTGGTCAACCATGAGGTCTAAGTCACTTTTGCCTTCGATACCTCGCTTTCCATCGCCATATCTAACTGCCATCCCGATTGGATCAAGGCTTACCAGTGATGGAACCGACACTGTAATATTGTCAGTGCCGCCATTGAAAAAAGATGGTGTGTTTTTATCATGCAGACTATAAGTAAACTGGTAACGGTCACCAAGGTGCCGCATTTCAGAAAATGAGATAACGTTTGATGGATTGCTTTTCTCACGAAGTTCTAATTTCGATACATCCACAATGAATTCGGTTCCTTCAATTAAATAGGTGGGCAGTTCTCGTTTCATGGCTTTTTGTTTTTAATGAAGAATATTTTTCTTGTTCTTGATTTGAGCACCTTAGGCACCTGTTTGCGTGCCAGAGCTTTCATCATGCCATGTTCACCATACTTGTTACTCATTGCGTAAACTTTCACGAGGAGCCCTGTACCAGCGATCAGGATTGTACCAACGCAGAGATAAGATGGCAACCCGATAATATACATGACCGCAAAGAGGATCATCAGGATGACCAATCCACCCCCGAGGTACCAGATATACTGGGCCTTTAGTCCCTTAAATTCAATTGAAGCATTAATCCCCTTATTGATTTGATATACACTGTTTGCCATTTTCTATATTTTAAAATTTCATCCTTGAACTTTTCCTGACCGTACTGTACATATTTCCCTCTTGCAGATCGTTTGTCAATTCTATTATCGGAACTTCTGGTACCACTTCCGCATGCTTTTCGGGTATCTCTTCCTGTGAGTCCCTGAGTTGTTTCTCCTGGATGGTTATCGCAATTTGCCTTTCCAACCCTGCCAGTTCCGATTTAAGTTGTTCCAGTTCCTTTTCCTGTGTAAATGTTCTTTTTACCAGCGTCTCTAACTGGGAAACTTCTGTTTTTAGCTCATGGAGATCTCTTTGATACTTTTCTTTCAGCGTTTCAACCCGGTCAATAGCATTCAAAAAATGACGGGTTGCTATTTTAGGATTGTCAATATTGGGCGATCCATTGTTATAGGTATATTTAATTCCGTCAGGGCTGCGCTGTGCGTAAAATCGGTTAGAAAGGCGGTACTCATACATTCCATCCTTCTCATAGGCTTCACGATGGGAATTTATATAAAGAGAAAATCCATATAGTGTACCTATCTGCTGAGATTCTTTCCCATCCGGAGGTTTCCAGTCATTATAAAGTTGTATGAGATGTCTCCCTATAGTTTCGCTGTCTGTACTGTTGATGCCTGTTAAGTGAATGGGGTTTGCCTTGGTACCGTCCTTTTCATACTGCAATTTTTCCTGATAGAAAGTATTATCTTTTGTCAGTTTATCGAGGGTCTGGGTTAAATTCAGCATATCCCTTTGCACGCTTTGCAGTTTATATCGGTTTCGGGTAGCCTCGCGATAATGGGATACTTTCAGGCTTTCCATTACTGCCACTTTTTTCTCCAGCTTGCTTTTCTCCAAAAGCGATGTATCCCCTGAAAGGATGGCAATATATTCTGAAAAATTCATCCCGCTTTTCTCATCCACCGATCCTTCGTCAAGGGTCCGCACATTCAATTCGCAGTTTTTCATCTGTGAGATAAAAGTCTGCTTGTTTTTCAAAAGGTTGAACTTGTAGTTATCAAGGGATTGCTCAGTGGCGTAAATAAAATTGCGCACCTTATTTCCGTAAAACTCTTTGGCAATCTGGTTGCCCTGGCGTGCTCCGCGACCGTTTCGCTGTTCCAGCTCCGAAGGCTTCCATGGAATATCCAGGTGATGAAGAGCAACCACACGTTTCTGGACATTCACGCCGGTACCGGCTTTTTCGGTGCTGCCGATCAATATGCGGATATCCCCGCGGTTCATTTTAGCGAAAAGTTTGGGTTTGCGCTTGTTGGTCCAGTTATGTATAAAGGTTATTTCTCTGGCTGGAATCCTAAAATCTTGCACAAGCTTTTCTTTGAGAGCATCATATACATTGAATTGACGAACCTTGGGCGTTCCTATGTCGCTGAAGATGATCTGCGTTCCTTTATGCCGATTGCTTTGCTTATATATCTCAGCTATGATCCTTGCGGCCGTATTGATTTTGTTGCCCGGATGATCGTTGAACCTGTATTCTCCGATAAGCCGCATATCAATAGCCATCTTTTTGGCATAGTTAGTAGCGATCAGCATCCTTCCTTTATCTTCCTGCCGGGTAAGCTTTCTGCGACCTATCAGTTCACCGTCGCCCGTTTTTGCAAACTGCATCAGTTTTGTGATGAACTCGCTTTGCTCAGGGGTAGGCTTTATATTTACCAGGGTTTCATCCAGCTCAGGCTTATCAAGGTTGATGTGTCTTGCGGTTTTATAATCAGTAATTTCATTGTAGAATAATGCCAGTTCAGGCACCTTTATAAAATGGCGAAAGCGTTCTTTTGCAATGATCTCATTGGTGACACTGAACTCAAAGTCCGTTGTCTTGCGTGTAAATACCGCCGCCCAGCCGTCAAAGTTTTCAACGCCCTGCCGCCGCATTTCCCTTGGACGCATGTACTTAAAAATCAAGTACATTTCCGTCAGGCTGTTGGATATAGGGGTGCCTGATAAGAAAGTCACGCACAGGTCAGCATTAAACTTGTCCTGGAGGGTGCGTACCGCAAAAAGCATATTCAAAGCCTTCTGACTTCCTTCAATATTTCCGAGGCCAGCAACGCGATTGTGACGGGTTGAAAAAGTGAGGTTTTTAAATTTATGGGCCTCATCAATAAAAAGGTGGTCAACACCCATTTGCTGAAAATCAATCCCACTGTCTTTTTTGGCATCAATATTTTTAAGGATTATCTGAAGCTTACCCTCAAGGTTGTTTTTACGTATTTCAAGCCCCTTCAGCATTTTCTTTGAAATGTCCCCTCCAATTTCCTGCACTGTTTCCAGGTCACGCTCTACGTTATCCAACTCAGTCCTGAAGATCTGCTTTTGTATTTCGGGTGACTGGGGGATTTTACCGAACTGGTCGTGGGTCAGGATCACACAATCCCAGTTATTGTTTTTAATCTCGTGGAAAATCCGAAGCCTTTGCGAAGGCGTAAAATCGTTTTGTCCCGGAAATAAAATCCTTGCCTTTGGATACGCTTTACGATAAGTTTCTGCGATCTGTTCGACATTAGCTTTCAAGGCAATAATCATAGGTTTGTTGACAGTTCCAAGCCTTTTCATTTCCTGGGCCGCCACAATCATGGTTAGGGTTTTGCCAAGGCCGACTTCGTGATCCACGAGCGCGCCACGGTTCTGGACAATTCGCCATGCCGCGTTTTTTTGAGAGGAATACAAATCGGTAATACCTAACGCCTTTTTATCCAGTCCCGGAAAATCAAGGTGTGATCCATCAAATTCCCTAAGTACATAACAATTGAATGTGTCATTATATAGCTGTTCCAGTGCATGCTTATCTTCTTCAGGCAGATCTTTCAGCCAGTCGATAAAGCCGTTTCGCATCAGCTCTATCTTTTGGTGTGCAAGCTGGGTGGCTTCGTTGTCAGGGACACGAATCGTTTTACCATCCCCAAGTGACACTTCATAAGTGAAAAACGGTGTAGTATTTTCAAGGGCATTTTCAAGCAACGTGTACCCATAAGTTGTCCTGCCACTTTTTGGAGTAACGGCGAATTCTGTATTTACCTTGACATTGGAACCTGTCGAAACTTTGAAAGCATCCAGGGACGGGAAGTAAACTACTTTGGCTTCCTGTTCAAAAAGGAAGGAAGCAAAACGCTCGTAATAATTGGTGGGAATACACCGCTCACCTAAATTAAAATCCAGTAGCTCAAATGGTATGCGTTCCGGCTGCACTTTCTCCAGTGCCTGGAAACTTCGTGCAACTTGTTGATTATTGGGCTGTTCATTGTACAGTTTTTGCACCATTGCAACCTTTTCTACCACGTTTCCGCTAAGGAACTGATCTGCTGTTTCCCATATATGGCTGACTGGATTTAAATAAATATGGTCACCGAGCCTGCGGATTACTTCGTCCTGATCGGTATCCATCGCAGCCTGTATAAATTCAAGGTCCACCTTTCCTGTGTCGTTAAGACTGTGTGCCAGTGCCTCAATGGGATCATCAGTAGCAAAGCGTTCAGGTGACTGCTGTAACAGACTAACTAGGACATCTGCCTTTATGAAATGCTCACCTTCTTTACGTTCAAGTGATGAAAGTGTAATCAGTCCAAAAGCGGTATCCTCCAGAATACGCCTGCGGTTGGAAGGACTGTTAAGCAAACCGTAACGGGCTGTAAATTCATCATAGCTTTTGCCCAGCGCTTCACGCTCTGCAGCCTCTGCATCAGCCCCGTTTGACTCTTTAACTGAAAGTTCAATGTATGCGTTGCGCAGGGCAGTATACTTTTCATAGAAAACAATACTGCCCTGCGTTGACAGCGGCTGGAAAGCGGCCTGTTTAAAATCAGTATCAGGCTGGCTGATGGTTCCAACTTTGCCCGCGTGCACCACCAAAGTACCTGCTGTATAATAAGGTTGAATGTTTTCAAAAGGACTTATTTGTATGCGTTCCAGTCTGAACATATCCTCCAGTGTGCGGTCGCCCTCGTAAAGGAAGGTGTGCTGGTAAGCCTTCAAGTTTTCAGAAAGCCTTTCCAGTTTATCGCCAAGAAGCTTTGCGTCCATCCAGTTAGCCGACAGGCTGTTAATCTCCTTAACATTGGAATACAGCTTATAAATAAAGCGGTTGCTTTTGTGCTGTCTGGCTGTAAGCAATACCACACTCTCATGCAAAGGATTATCCGTGGTTTTTATCATACTGATAATGCGTGCGGTGTTTGACTGCACAACCGTTTCATCCAGCCGCGTTATATATGCAAAAGCCCTGTTGAAACTTTCCGCAGGTGCCATATCAAAAAGGCCAAGCTGGACCGACTGCGTAGGCGCCTTGCTTCGAGGCATAGGCAGGTAAGTCAGTTTTTTTGTATCCTGCTGAGAGATTTCAAATGCTGATTGTCGGGCTTTATTAAAGAGTGCTTTGTCAAATCGGGTTGCAAAACCATCAGACAATACAGTTTGTAATTTGTCCGCTATAGCATCAATATCGCCCTTCTGCCAGACGGATTGGTTGGGCTGGCCGTATTGATTTTTTCCGGCTTTAACTTCATTGCCAATAATAATTTCAGGATGTTGTTGAATAAACAGGTTTTGATGAAATTCTCCAAATTCATTTTGGAGCATTCCGGTCACAAGCAGAAGTTTTTCATCGTTTGAAAGTCCATTCTTGGCTGTGTGCTTTTGCACAATAAGCAAATGGTTGGGCGCTTCTGTATTTCCTGTTTCTTTCATCAAGTTGTCCGGCATCACTGCAAGGCTTAAAAAATCGGCGCGGTCAAATAAATGCTGCCTTGCTGTCTGGTTGGAGGGGCTGTTCAGAAAAGCATCGGTAGTGATGTAAGCCATTATTCCGCCTTCGGCAAGCTTATCGAGACCCTTGGCAAAAAAGTAGTTATGTATTTTACCGGATAACGCTTTATCAGGGTACGCCTCATCAAAAACAGAAAAATTGCCAAAAGGGATATTGCTGACCACAAGGTCGTAAGTTCCGTTATCACTTACCGGGGTTTGTTCTACTCCGCTGATATGAGTCTGTGTCTTTACCGATAAGGTGCTGTTTATCGCAGAAAGAACCAGGCCCGATATTTTATCTTTTTCAACAGCAGTTATATTTTCCAATACGGGGAAAGCTTTTACCGCCTCAGATAAAAATACCCCGCTGCCCGCAGATGGTTCATAGAGTCTCTTTGGCGCTATATCTTGTTGCTTTAATGCTTTGTATAATGTCTGCGGGACTACGGCAGGGGTAAAAAAGGCGGTCAGTACGCTATTTTTAAGGGAATCGATTATTTCTTTATACTGTACATTGCTGTAATTCTCTCTCAGCACTTCGTGCAGCTGCATCATCGAACCATGCAGTTTGAGATCTTCTGAAGTCGCGCCGCTGCGCCTCCATTCCTCCTGGTTTCCATAAGGATACAGGATAGCTTTGATGCCGCCAAATCCGGCATACGCCTGAAGGAGGGCAAGACCTGAATCTGTGACCTGCTGACCTTTCTGGTAATCCAGTGCAATTTTAATTGCACGGATATTGCCGTTTAATTTATGGGAAACATTATAAGCCATGATCCTGCTTTTTTATTTTATCACACTCGCGTTTACTCACACCAGGTAATCATGTACCTGTGCGATAATGGCATACCGCAGATGGCGGTTGTCTTCATTTTGCTCCGAAAATTCGAAGGCTTCAAAAATTTCCGTGCAGGCCGTAATCAGGTTCACAACCTCATAGGTCAGGGTTCCGCTTTCCTGTAGGCGTGCGAAATCATCGGGAAATTCTTCCTCAATGACAGAGCGCAGATAAAGGAACTTGGAGGGTTTCAGGTCTGCCGTCATGGTATTCAGGCACAGCTCCTTAATGATATACTCAGGCTTATCTTCAGCCATCAGTTCTGTGACCATCGCCATGACACTGCTGACTTTTTCTTCGAGGTACCGCGTAACCGAGTAATCCTCCTGGAGGGTTATCATCAGGTCAGGATTATTGTGGACAATAAATGCCCACAGCTTTTCTTTCAGGATGTTCTGCATATCCGTCTTATGAAATGCCAAAGAATGACTGGATAACTGTAGCCACTACCACTAAAAAGATGCAACTTCCAAACCATGCAGCGGCAACCTTTCCTGTATCCTGGTCACCTGCATTCCATTTCTGGTAAACTTTAACTGCCCCAATGAGGCCAAGTATGGCCCCCACTGCATACATCAGATTTGTGCCTGCGGCGAAGTAGCTTCGAACTTTTTGGTTTGCCTCATTAATGCCTTCGATACCATCCTGTGCCCATACACTGCTGCTGATGGCTATTATTGCAATGGCTGTAAAGGCCACAGCAACCCCGTTCAGGGTAAATTTTTTCTTTTTCCTGTTCATATCAGATGTTTTTAAAAGTTTGAATTAAATTGTAGAGATAAAAAAGCGGAGGGCCTCGCCGTCGCATACCCATCTTCATCCTCACTGTTGCCTACCGCACCGGGACGGACAGGGAGACGCACTCCGCTTATGAGCTGTTATTCTGTGTCCCAAAGAAGGTCCACCTCGTCCTGGCCGAGAGAAACAGCACCATATTTTTGACACTCAGATTCTATGAGTTCATTGACTGATGATCTTAGGGGCGAGTTTTAACTGCGGGATACTCCCGCAGGGTTAAGCCGATGTAGCGTTTTAAATCATCTTTATCAGCGTTAGTGGAAGCTTCAACAATGACCTTTTTCAAACGCCCGATAAGATCTTCCACATCTGCAAATTCATCTTCAGCATCCTGTCCCGCAAAAAAGGATGATCTTTCTTCTTCAACTTCAGCTTCGCCTGCACCGGCCCGCATTTGCCTGTTATATGCGAAAGTAGCGCCTTGATCTTTTTTAAATCCTTTGATACTTATGCCTGGAGCGTAATAGCGCACCAAAATAACCAGATAGTAAGCGGTCGATAATAGGCCGACTGTGATAAAGTACTGTTGCCATGTAATGTGATTTAACATAATGCTAGTTTTTAATTATTTAACTGCCGGACACCCTGCCACGGCTTTCATATATTTTCGATAGCAAAGGAACTGCTGAGCGGATGCCTGTACAAGTCCAACTTTTTTCTGTACCCTTTTTGGACTCCCTTATACTACTGTATATGAGTATGTTGGTTGTAAAGACCAGAGCGTGCTTTAATTAAAGGAAATAATATCATCGAGCATTCTGTCACAAATTTCGGCAGGCGATTTCGGAGGCGCAGCAAGAAATTCCCCCATAAATGCGCTCGCAAACTCGCGCTTTATTGCGTTGCTTCTTGCGCTTGCTCTTCGCCCGCCGGCATGAGGTTCCATAATTAATCTTAAATATTATAATCATGGAAACCTTATCAGAAAACAAGAATTTAAGGGTAGTGGCTGAAATTGAACTGATTTACAAAACGAAAGTCAAAGCTTCTGAGCGGCCAGTAATTTCGTCATCAAAGACAGTATATGAAGTTCTTTTAAATTCATGGGATCGCGGACAAATTGAATTAAGGGAAGAGTTTAAGATCCTGCTGCTAAATAATTCCAACAAGGTGTTAGGACTTTATGAGGTCTCTAAAGGCGGAATAACCGGAACTATCGTCGATAAGCGTTTAATCTTCGCAGCTGCACTTAAGGCTAATGCCTGCGCATTAGTCCTGGCGCACAACCATCCGTCTGGTTCACTGATACCCAGCGCAGTGGATAAAGATATAACCAGAGGCATTAGGGAGGCCGGTCAGACACTGGGCATTAAAGTTTTAGATCACTTGATTGTCACCACTAACGGTTATTACTCATTTGCAGATGAAGGGCTTCTTTAAGCCCTTTTTTTTGTCGTGTACTAATAATTAAACGGCCATTGACCTAATTATAAAAGCTGAATAATCCCTTTGCAATTTATTCACAGTCAGAAAAATCAACGGTCAAATTATTCCGTGACTTCCAGCGAAGCCAGCCCTCCATTGGGCGGTAAATATCAGAGTCCGCCATAGCCATGCAGTCACTCGATGATTTTATATGGATCATATCATTCTTAACTGCCAAAACAGTAAAAATTTGCGATTTGCTATTATCAATAGTTTTTCCTGAAGCGTCCTTCAATAGATTGCAGGCCTTTAAGGTGACAATGTTTCCTGTCAGATAATCCTTCCAGTTTGAGTATGTGTATTTGACTGCCGATTTTTTTACTTTTCTTTTTTCCTTATTCAAATAAATAATTAAATAATCATTATCTGTTGCAACATCCTCCGCGTCAAAATCGAATGAGGCGAAATCATAAACCGTTTTGACATCTCGGGCGACAATTTTCTGCGGCATATTAAGTGTATAGTAGGTCAAGTCCTCGTTTAAAGATAGAAACCCAAATTCAGTTCCGTCCATGTTGTAAAAATCGATCCTGTTGTTTACATCGAGGGCAAATGATACTACACCGGAACCCCTTATTATATCTTCGGTATAGCTGGAAAAAACATCCTTTTCTTCATACACGAGCTTTTGGCCAGGCTCGCATTCATTCCCAGTAGCTGATGGTTCTGCTGGTTTAGCAGAAACATCTTTTGAAGAAGGCCCCGCTTCCTGTTCATTACCTGTTATTTTAGATTCCGGTTGCTTACAGGCAAGTTGCAAGCTAATCAGTAAAGATATTGTGCAAAGTATTTTGGTTTTCATGAGATATGTTTAGCGAAATTTTTGAAAAACTAGAAACAATACAAAAAGTGAAATTAGAGGCAAAACGCATAGCACCATTTTAAGGGGCTGTTTTATTGGTTCGGGAACTTGGCCTTTGGCCACTGCACGAATTGCGGAAACCATTCCCAAAATATATAAACCTATCATAAGGATAATTAGCGGAGTTAAATAGACAGATGCATTACTCAGTTCCATAGCCACCTTTACAAATATTTGTAAGGTAGCAAGCATACAGACAATCCCTATTATCCCTGTAATCCTAGCTTTGAAAAGAGACAAGGGAGCAGCAATTATTATTAGTACAACGGCACCCAATAAATTAACATAAGGGTAGCCATAAGCCAGATCGTTAAATTCCCAAAGGAACATCGTAAAATAAAAAACGAAAATCCCATATCCCAAAAATGGAAAATAAAGTTTAAGCATACGTTTTTGATTATATCTTATTTATAAGCTAAAATAATGTTTACTAAAGGCACAATCCTTTTGAGGGCTAAGGCCCTGAAGCAAAAAATAAGCCATGTATCTGCGACGACTATAACGATCAAGATGGTCAGCACCTTGGCGGTTAATACCCTTTTATTTTCCGAATCATCCTTTCAAGAGCCTCAATCGCTATTTTCTTATCCTTCTCTTCTGCGATATACGCTTTACTCCTGACTGCATCAAATGATAAATCATCTTTGAAAGGGGTTGATAAATGTGGCACAAGTGTTTTAAAAACCTCATTCATTGATTTAGCTATCACAATCCGCAACTCATCAGCAGACCTTATGATCAACGCAAGCTGGTCGCTTGATAAAGCGCACATAACCTTTGGAAGTTTTTTTCTGAGTGGTGCATCACTTTGCCGAAGTCCGGTGGAGGTACTTAATATGCGTTCATAATACCCGATTTCTTCCCTAAACCAATTATCCATTATGGTCTCCAGGTCATGAAATTTAGGGTTAAAAACCAAGTCCTGCCTGTGATGGTGCTGTTTAAATATTTTATAATAAAAGAGCAGCGTTTCGAGTTTGTCATCAGATGACTCGACTTTTGCTGCTATATGCGAAGTAATGGCTTTCACATAGGCCTTGGAATTAAAATTCAGGTAGAAAATCAAATCATTTAAATCGGCCCAAATAGTATCGTCATCCCATTTTAATTGTTCAAGTTTGGAAACGAAAATATCAACATAATGAAGATTTTTGAATGTGATTTCATAAGAAGGTTTATCGGCGTTAGTAAAACGTAAAAGACTGTTAAGCACAATCTGCATAACTTCGCTGATCGAAGCAGCTTTTTCGGATTTCCTTTTAACATTCAGTAGCCTTCTGCGAAGTTCCTTGGTCATGACGTTTAGATATGTTGCAGGGACGCGCTCATCCAAGGTGAGATATGGGCTAAACCTGGTTTCAATAAAGACAAATAACCCATTAAGGCAGACCAGTGCTGATGCCACAACAGTATGGTAAACACTTGCTTTGGGAAGCCCGGTTGACTTTTGATTTAGAAGGCATTGGTTCAGCAGTATAATTAGTGCGGAGTAGTATCTTGTTATCAGTAGTTGGATTTCGCCTTTCGTGCTCAACGCGAACACTTGCGACTTTATAAGGGACTGCAATTTTATCTCTTCATCGGCAAGTTGCTGGATGAGATTTATAGCATCTTGCTCCCCAATTGAAAATTCAGGGTTCACCTGTGGATTCAGTTCCCTGGTGATTAAAGAGTCGAGCCACTCCAGCGGATATTCATTGCGCTCTGAGTTGGTAGAAGTATAGTTATTCATGATCTGTAAGATTTGGGGTGGTTACATTCATAATCAAGCCTCCTGAAATAGAGCCTGCCAATAAAGGGTTTCTATGCGGTTTAAACGCATTTTTCCAGAAAGGAGCTTAGCATTGATATGGCAGGACTCGGATCAAGTCCGGGGGGATTGGACTGCCAATCAGCGGGATTCAGGTTATCCGCAATTTTTGACGCAACGGGGCCATGCGGCAGTGTCCTGTTTTTTTTACACATTGGCTTGTAAAAAATACAGGAGTTGCGGCAGGTAAATATGTAATACAAACAAGTTGTTTGTTATCTTTTCATCCAGTCTTTAAATGCCGTTGCTCGGTCTTCACTCACAACACACAATCTTATGTGTTCTGAGGGGATACTTACGGTACCAGGATAAGGCTGGGGTTCAACTATTATATCAAGGGTTTTATTTTTTCCAGGGCTGTAAAACTTTACAGCATTGAAACTGACTATCATCTGCCTGTTTATCCTGAAAAATTGCTTTTTGTCCAGCGAATCTTCAATTGCTTTAAGATTCTCATTTATCTGGTAACTTTCATTTACACTATCCATCTCAAATGTGCGCAAAAAAACAGTGCCGCTTAAAATGTAAAGATACGCGATTTGCTCAGTCCTAACGGGAATCGACTTGGTTGCGGTGTCTACTATCAGTATTTGCTTCTTGCTTTGAACTTCGTTTAAAGATTCCCATCTCTCCGGCGAGGGAACAGGATAAGGATAATCTGCTTCAGGTAAAATGACTTTATTTCCTGCAACCTCTTTATACCGTAAAAAAGAGTGAAGCCCGAAGTAATAAATATTTACAGCTAAGAGCATAAAAATAATCAGCGTGTAATCCTGGCTTAGATAAGTCGTCTTTAAAATGTTCATGTCAAAAATCCAGAAGAAGAATGCGGCCAGCATAAAGGCAAACAATGCAGGGCTTAAAAAACCAATTACAGTTTGCCAGAAAAGCCGTTGCAGGGTTTGGTCATGCCAGTCAAACCTGCTGTCAAGTCTGAGAGTTACATAATGTATATACTGTACCAGCAAAAAGGCTATTACAAAAGAACCAAGCATTGCCCGCAGGTAAGGCCACCTAAATACTACCTCAAAAAAAGAATGGGGGTCATTGTACATTACAATCAAATGCGCCCCGATCAGGGCCAGTATTATCCTGAAGTAAAAATCGTGATATGTCGTTGTCTTATTGCTCATTTTGCCTGCAATCGATCATTATAAAGGTAAACATTTATCATTTTTTAAAACCCTCAAAAGCCATTTCGTGTTTTATTCCATAAGGTTTAACTTAAAACTATTATAAATATGACGCAGCAACCATTTTCTGAAACAGGCGTTCAGGACAAACAAAAAGAATTATACGATCTAAGTGACAATGACTTAAGTTCAACAGCTGGCGATATCCGTTCAGATTTTAAAAGATGGGTAAGAACTAATTTTAGCCTTACTCCCGACCAGGATTCCTACCTTGAATCAATAGGCGGTGGATTTCTTCGCGCACTGACCTCTGAAACTTCGTCAGCGATAGAAAACCGCTTCCCGATCATTTTAATCATTACAAGGGATACTGGAACAGTGGGCGGCAGCAAATTATTCGGGCTGATAAAATCCCTTGATGCCAAATACGACAAGGACGGCACCAATGAGGTGAGCGGAAAGCTGACCCTCAACATGGTCTATCCGAAATAACGCTGGTTTATTTGATTTCCTTTTTTCTTAGCATTTTGCTATCTTTAAAAATGCGGCCTTATACCGGTTTTAAATAAATGATAGCTACTAAGGATGAAATTGAATTACTTGAACAGCTAAAGAATGGCGATCACCGGGCGTTTGAGCAAATTTATCATTTGTATAAAGTCCGGATGATCGCTAATTTACTTCGTCTTTTAAAATCCCGCGATTTGGCAGAAGAAGTCCTTCAGGAACTTTTTATTAAGGTTTGGACAAACCGCCAGCGGATTGATACCTCCCAGCCACTCAATGCGTACCTGTACAAAGTAGCGGCAAATATGTCTTACGATGTCTTTCGAAAAATCAGCAGGGATCAAAAACTGGTTGAACAACTTTTTTTAAATACTGCCCAGGGCTACGACCACATCGAAAGTTATATCTTCAGGAAGGAAAACAATGACCAATTATCAAAAGCATTAGAGTTACTGCCTCCCCAGCAGCAAAAAGTATTCGTACTTTGCAAATTAGAGGATAAAAGTTATGAAGAGGCAGGGCGGATATTGAACGTATCGGTTGGTACCATTAACAATCACCTATATCGCGCCAATCTATTTCTTAAAGATCATTTTGCCAAATCGCGCGGCGGTGAATTGGCAACTACGATTATTCTGTCTGCTATTTTAAACAGTCTTTAAATTTAACACCTGGTTTACAGAGAGATAATAGCATTTTAATATTTTTTTGCAAATTTAACTGTGTGTTTTTTACACTCCAAGCGTAATACCAATAAAAAACGCTTTGGAAAGAAAAGACAAAATCAGGAAACTTTTTAATTCTTACATCCAAGGGGATATTTCCAGGGAAAAACTCGGGGAATTCCTTTCCGGTTTCATAGATGAGGCCGACAAAGCCTACTTATCTGAATTGCTGCTGCAGGAACTCGAAAAAGAGCCCGATATGCAAGGCCAGGAGGATTTAATCCGGGACATTGCGGATAGTGCCGAACTAAAGATTTTCGCTGCAACAAAATCTGGCACCAAAGTAATTAGGTTACGAAAATGGATATCTGTAGCGGCTTCCCTTCTTATTGCCATATCCGTACTTTCTTACTTCCTGATCCATAAACCAGCTACAACAAATTCATACCAGGCATCTACGACGGATATACCTGCCGGTAGCAACAGTGCCATTCTTACTCTTGGTAATGGCAGCAAAATTAACCTGGATGTTCAAAAAGGTGGCAGGCTACAAGCACAACCGAATACCGTCATTGATAGAGTTGCGGGCAGTTTACAATATGGCAAAAGCGATGATCCGGGCAGTAAATTCGCTTATAATATACTTGAAACTCCCAGAGGCGGCCAATACCAACTAACATTACCCGATGGCAGTAAGGTTTGGCTGAATGCAGCCACAAAAATAAAGTACCCAACTTCGTTTAATGGTAGTGACAGGACAGTGGAGCTTTCAGGAGAAGCTTATTTTGAAATATCAAAAAATAAAACAAAGCCATTCAGGGTCATTTCCGGTGAACAGACCATCGAGGTACTGGGAACCCACTTTAACATCATGGCGTACAATGATGAAAGCTATAAAAGATCGACCCTTTTGGAAGGTTCAATAAAGGTCATCGCGCATGGTCAGCAAAAGATGATAAAACCGGGAGAACAGGTTACGGTCGACAAGAATAATAGGTTGGATATAAGCGAAGCTGATTTGGACGCTAACATGGCTTGGAAAAACGGAAAGACTTATTTTAAAAATACTGATATACCTACAATGATGAGATCACTTGGACGCTGGTATAACCTGACAATTGAATATCAGGGCGAAATATCAAGAAGACATTTCACAGGAGGAATATCGCGCCAAAGCAGCCTGTCGGGGATGCTCAAAATTTTAGAAATGAACGACATCCATACCAGGATCGAAGGACGGAAACTTATTGTGTTACCCTAAAGATTTAAACCAATGTGCCTATGATGATATAAGATCAGTTAGTTAATAGTTCCAATTAAAAGGCCGGAGAGTGCTTGCAACACTTCCGGCCAAGTTGGGGCTATCTTCCGGCAAACCGGATAAATCCTTGTGAAGATTATTGATTAACCCTAACCCCAAAAGTATGACTTTTTTTACCCTTTTTTTTAAAGGGCGCATTTTTAAAACTCTTTGTGTCATGAAGTTTACCCTTCTTCTTGTCATCCTTACCTGTTTTAATGCTTCTGCTTCAGTAAAAGCACAAAGTATTACACTTAGCGAGAAAAATGCACCCTTATCCAAAATTATTAAGCAAATCGAAAAACAGTCGGGCTACAGTTTCTTTTATGATGAAGAACTGATTTTAAAGGCCCAAGCCGTCACTGTAAATATTAGAAACGGCACCTTACAGGAAGTTCTCGATAAGTGTTTTGAAGACCAGCCCCTCATATACTCAATCGTTGACAATACAATCATCATTAAATCCAGGCCGAAATCCCTGCTACAAAAGGTAAAGGATGTGATAGTGTCGCCTGTGCCGGTCAGAGGCAGGATTACAGATTCTACTGGCAAGGTGCTGCCAGGGGCATCAATTAAGATTCAGGGCAAGGCTATCGTAGCTATTTCAAACGACGATGGTTCCTTTTCAATCAACGCAGATAAAGGTGATATCTTGATTGTTTCATATATTGGTTATTATCCCAATTCTTTTACGATTTCTGACGTACAGGTATTTATAAGCATCACTTTACATGAAAATAAGAGCAGCCTTCAGGAAGTCGTAGTCAGTACAGGATATCAAACCTTGCCTAAAGAGCGTGCAACCGGATCTTTTGTACAGTTAAATAACGAAATAATCAATCGCCGTGTCAGCACAAACATCCTGGATCGAATTGATGGTTTGGCAAGCGGTGTTCTTTTCAACAGCAGTCTTGCCGCGTTGGGCAATCTACCTGCGACAATATCACCTGATACAAGGATTTCGGGCTACTTAATAAGGGGCTACAGTACACTTAACGGCCCACTAAGCCCACTCATTGTAGTAGACAATTTTCCATATGACGGTGAAATTAAGAATATCAATCCAAACGACGTAGAATCGATTACCATACTTAAGGATGCTTCAGCAGCATCAATTTGGGGAGCCCGTGCCGCGAACGGTGTTATAGTAATTACTACAAAGAAGGGACGATTTAACCAAAAAATGGATGTGGAGTTCAATGCAAATGTGACAGTAATTAATAAACCCAATTTAAAATATGATCAAAATTTCCTAAACTCAAAAGATTATATAGATATAGAAAAACATCTCTTTGATCAGGGCTTTTTTGACCCTTACCTAAACGATAATTTTACCTTTCCAACAATTTCACCGGTGGTGGAAATATTGGCCAAAGCTAAGGCCGGCACCATTTCATCTTCACGAGCAGAAGCACAGATCGCTGTTTTAAAAAGCAATGACATGAGGGATGATTACAGTAATTACTTTTATCAAAAGGCCATCAACCAGCAGTATTCTCTGGCAGTAAGGGGTGGAACTGAAAAGACAACTTATGCGTTGTCTGTAGGTCGCGATCAAAATAGGGAAAATGTAATTGGTAATGCTTATGAGCGTACCACCATTAATTCGACAAATACTTTTAAACCCCTAAAAAATCTTGATATCACAGCCGGATTAAATTACAGCGAAAATAAAACTACATTAAACAATCAGCAAAATATTTATGGCAGCAGTATTGGAATAGGCGGCCCATATCAGGAACTATACCCGTATGCAAAATTAGCCGATGCTAATGGCAATGCTTTGCCTGTAGTAAGGGATCATGCTTCCACTTATGTTGACAGTCTGCAAAAATTGGGATTTTTAAATTGGCAATACAAGCCACTGGACGAAGTTCGAAATTCAAATAATAGCACTAAGATTAATGACATCCTTTTCAAAATTGGGTTGCGGTATAAATTTTTTCAGTTTATAAGTGCCGATGTCCAGTATCAACATGAAAAGCAGGTTGTGAATAATTATAACCTACAAAGCCAAGAAACATATTTCACCCGAAACCTAATCAATCAATTTGCTCAGTACGACCCATCGGTCCCAACTATCAATTATGTCATTCCTCTTGGCAGCATACTGAACGTCGGTAACTATGACTGGAACTCAAGTAACCTGCGGGGATCACTTTATTACAACCAGACAGTCAAAAAGCATGAGATTACGGCCCTGGCAGGTGCCGAAGTCAGGGAGTTAAAAATTGATGGATTTAGTCGGCTCTCATATGGATATGATGATAAAATTGGTAAATCCAATAATAACCTTGATTATAAAAATTATTATCCGACAAACGGTGGCTTTGGTGGCTCAATCCCTTCACCAGATGGAGATGTTCTCGGGTCGCTCTACCGATATATATCATACTATTCAAATGCCGCATATTCTTATGACAAACGGTATACTGTAAATTTAAGCGCGCGCCGGGATGGGGCAAACCTCTTTGGTACAAAGACTAATGATAAGATTACGCCGCTGTGGTCGGCAGGCTTAGGCTGGAACTTATCGAATGAAAAATTCTACCACGCCGATTGGTTGCCTTACCTGAAGGTCAGAACCACTTACGGCTTTAACGGTAATACTTATAACGGCATTCCTTATTTAATTGGCACATATAGCGTCAGTAATGCTTATCAACTTCCGTACATCGGAATATTTAGCCCACCAAACCCTCAACTTCGATGGGAGAAGGTCAAAAATATAAACCTCGCAGTTGATTTCTCAACTCGTGGAAATCGGGTCAGCGGAACAATTGAGCTGTACCGCAAAGATGGACAGGATCTTATCGAAACAACGCCTTTAGCCCCTCAGAGTGGATTCACAAGGTATCAGGGCAATAATGCCGGTCTGAGAACCGACGGTATAGATGCTACTATTCAAAGTCAAAACTTAAATGGTCAATTTAAATGGGGAAGCACACTTCTTTTAAGTGCGCAAAGGGACAAGTTGACAAAGTTCAGCGTACCGCCGACTCCTTACAACCCTGTAGGTATTGTAGGCAAACCATTATCGGCAATCTACACCTATAAATGGGCCGGGCTTGATCCGAATACCGGAGACCCCCAGGGCTACTTAAATGGAAAGATCAGTAAAGATTATAATGCGATCATAAACAATTTCAGTCCCGATAGTTTGCAGTATATGGGTACTGGAACGCCAACTTTATTTGGTGCTTTACGCAATGACTTTTCTTATAAGGGCTTAAGTCTTTCGGTGAATGTAACATATAAATTTGGATTCGTATTCCAGCGTCCCTCAACGAGCCTTAATTATGAAAGTGTCCTGGCTCACCCCAATAGTGACTACAGTAAACGGTGGCAAAATCCAGGTGATGAGAAAACAACCGATATTCCTTCAGTAATTTATCCCACTAATTCTGATCGCAATTACTTCTATCAGAGGTCCTCGGTTCTAATAGAAAGCGGAAGCCATGTCAGGTTGCAGGATATCAGGCTTGGTTATGAGCTTTCAAAAAATGTCCTAAAGAAAACACCCTTCGAGAGATTACAATTATATGCTTACGCAAATAATTTGGGTATCATCTGGAGAAAGAACAACTATGGCATAGATCCCGATAATTACAGTGCCGGCATATTACATTCCTATCCCGTGCCTTTTTCGATTTCCATAGGTTTAAACGCTAACTTTTAAATACGTTAAAAATGAGATGCAATTTTTTTAAAACCGCCATATACCTTGTGTTTGCTTTACAGCTACTGATGTCCTGTAAAAAACAGGACGATTTCCTATCGGCCAAGAGAAATAAAGGGGACATAACACCAGAAGCTGTAGCAGATTTCCAAGCTATGCTTGATGATGACGGGCATATTAATGCGTTATTCGCTTCGGACGGGCTTGCTGGCACAGATAACCTTCTACTAACTGATGCAGGTCTTTCCTCTGCCACGGAACAGGACCGAAAAGCTTACAACTGGTCTGAGTTTACATGGGTAAATGGAAAGTCAAGCTCCTGGAATTATCTGTTTCAAACCATAGGAACCGCCAATATCGTTTTGGAAGGGTTAGAAAAAATCTCCGAAAGTGAACAAAACTATCATAACGTTAAAGGACAGGCAGCGTTTTATCGCGCAATGTCAACCTACACACTTGCCCAGCTGTTCTGCAAAACCTATGACCCTGCCACAAGCTCGTCTGATCTTGGCCTGCCCCTAAGATTGTCGTCAGATGTCAACATCATTTATCAACGGTCAACTGTGCAGGCGACTTATGAGCAAATGCTTAATGACGCAAAGACGGCTGCCGGTGAACTGCCGGAAAATTCCATTTACAATACCAGACCAATCAAAGCAGCTGCTAACGCCCTTCTATCAAAAATCTTCTTAATCATGGGTGACTACAATAAAGCTTTAGAATCAGCAAATTCATGCCTGAATAATTCAGGTAATATTTTGGATTATAACAGTTCAGGGGTTAACCCTTCATCCACCTACCGCTTTCCGACTTATGGTATCAATAATCCCGAAATTATTTGGTTTGCCAGGGCAAATCCCAGTTTTAATTCTGTATATCCATCTTCTTCAAGTTATGGAGAGGTAGATACAGCCCTTTACGCATCCTATGCTAACAACGATTTAAGAAAATCAGTCTTATATAAAGACAAAGGAAAGGGACACGCCAAGTTTCAAGGAACTTACTCCGGTAATTTTTCGAATTTTTGCGGCATAGCTACAAATGAAGTTTACCTGATCCGGGCAGAATGTCTGGCCCGCCTTAGTAAGACAACCGATGCTATGGCGGATCTTAACAAACTCTTGAAAAACAGGTACAGAACAGGCACTTACCAAGACATCAAGGTCAATACGGCTGAAGAAGCCTTAACAGTAATTCTTCGCGAACGACGAAAAGAGCTCCCCTTTACATCCAATATCAGATGGGAGGATCTTCGCCGACTAAATAAAGATAGCCGCTTCGCAATCACAATTAGGAGAGTAATTAAAGGCTTCGCTGTAACTCTTCCTCCAAACGATCCTAAATATGTGCTGCCGATTCCGGAACAAGAGATTTTACTGAGTGGCATCAAACAGAACGAAAGGTAATCCCAAAGGTCAGCAGTAAATAAACGATATACCTGCATAACTGAGGCTCAAATTAAGAGTCTGGGCCACGCCTGTGCTCAATTTGGCAGAGTTGAACAATAATCAAGTAATGTAATTAACCCAAATCCATAAACATTTAAATTAAAACAATGGCACTATTTCCATTTACGCCCACCGGCGTTAACGACAAACGCAATGAGCTTTACGCGCTATCAGACACTCGATTGTTTGCTGAGGCAGATGCAATTGAAGCTGATCTTAAAGGCTGGATGCCTCTCAATTTTTCATTAACAACAGACCAAAGTACATTCCTGGCTGGAATGAAGGATGCGGCACTCAAATATTATGGCCGCCAATGCGCCTTATGCTTCCGCAATCGCTTGCCGATAATCCTAACCTATCCTTCTCCTCCGGCTCCTGGTTATGCAAAATGGACGGTAGCCAGTGACACCCTTGCTGTAAAAGCTGACAGTCACGGGACGCAGGAGGTTACAGGGACACTTAATTTTACTATGGAGTATCGTCCATAAAGATAAATTGGGGATCGCTGCTGCGATTCCCAATTTATTAGAGACTCAGAATGGTGAAGAGTAAAAATGAATACCTGTTAGCGGAAAATCTCATAAAATGTATTATAAATTCTGATTATCGCTTTAATTATCGTCATTATTAAAATGATTTGGAACAGGATAAATGGAAAAGATGATTTGGATCGAATGTGTTAGCACCAAGCTAATAGTAAGTAAATATTTATGATTAAATTAAAAAAACCTCGCGACTTTATAACGTTACTTTTTTTCGTACTGTACTTAACATTTTCCGGCAACGCGGCTGTAAAAGAATTAAAGAGAGATACTGTTAAGATCAATAAGATTAAAATAAATATCTTATACAAACAGGCAAAACCAGGTGACAGCCTCAGTACCTATTTGGTCGATATTATTAATCCTTCGACGGAATTTGAAAGCAGGATCGCCCAATGGAAGCCAAAAAGTGCCGACGGGCTTTTTCATTATGAATTAAGCAGTAAAGCTGACTATGGCTATTTCAAGATTTGTGTAATGGACAAGATTAATTCCACTCTACAGTACGGTTATGTCAGGACTTTGACCGAACCCCTTTTTTGGGAAAAGGGTGATAGTATTACTATCGAACTTTCCAACGCAGGAAAACAGTCAGGTACAAACTCAATCATGTACTTCTCGGGACCGGGATATGAAAAATATACAGTTAAACAGGCTGTTTTAAACGAGATTGAGAAGAAGTACTCAGAGAAATATCCAACTGACCAATCTATGATAAATGCTGTGGAAATACCGATATTCGACAGGCAGTTTAAATTTCAGAGCTTCGAACAGATGGGCAGGAATATTGGGGTGGAAACTTTGGAAAAATATAAATCAGAATTATCGGATGTGAGTTACAATATATTAAAAGCAGATTTTCTTTTTGGCAATTCATCCAGTTACCCAAATCGCATCAGGGACTATATGGCATCCTCAGGAGCTAAGTTTTCAAATGAAGAGATGAAGTTATTTTTAAAGGGATATAAGTCCTCTTACAGCAACGTGAATTTTCGAGAAATCGATTCTTCGTACGTCGCAGAATCAATTGGCGGTCTTGGTTATTTGCGGAATAAATTTATAGCAGATTCATACGTTTATAATAGCAAGCTCGATCCTCTTTTCATTTACAATGCGATAAAGGCAAGTCTTAAGGGGAAATTGCGGGATCGTACACTCATATATACCTTCAATCAGACTTCAAAAAGGACCCCTAATACTGACAGCATATTAAGAGATGCCAGGATTGTAATGAGAGACACACAATGTTTAACTGAACTTTCAAGGCTGGATAAAATTTATAATAACAAAAATTTCCTTAAATATTCCCTTTTAGGAAAGGACGGAAAACCTGTCAACCTGAATAAGTTTAAAGGCAAGGTAATCCTCATCGATTTCTATTTCGGAGGTTGTGGTGCCTGTATAGAATACTTTGGATCTGTCCTGTCCAAAGTAGAGCATAAGTATAGAAATAGTAGCGACGTTGTCTTCATCGCAGTTTCTGCCGACAAGACTCGATCAAAATGGTTCCAAAGCCTGACAAGTGGCAAAATGACTTCAGATTTAGCAGTAAATCTTCGTACTAATAATAATGGTTTTTACGATCCAATACTTACTGAAAATGAGATCCATCTATATCCATCGGTGGTTCTGATTGATAAAAATGGCGTTGTGAAAAATTTTAATAGTGCAAATCTCTATCAAATAGAATCGTTGCAATCTGCCATAGAATCTATTAGATAAAAGTAAGCCCAAAGATGGCCAATCATCTTTGGGCATCTTTTACTTAGTTAAACGAATGCCTGTCTTCAATTTTAACCTGAGCTGAATTTACAGTGCTTTGCGGTGCTGTTGCTCCCAATGTCAAGCTGGTTGTAATCCTGCAAGGCTCTTCTTCTGACTGGCCACAATTGGCCGGCGCCGTAGTTGAAATATTGTAGTAAGCACCTGATCCTGTACCACCTTTTCCTGTCACGTAATAGGTATTCAGTAAAGCAGGCTTAGCTACTTTCGGCTCAGCAACAAATTTAGTTGCAGTAAACGCGCTGCCGAATGCAAAAACCAGAATTGCAGCGGCTACAAAATGAATTTTTTTCATGATCGTAAATTTAATTAGGTTATAAATTTTCCTACTCTTTAGGTTTTCGGATTACCCTTCAATCTCTGGCCAGATGGTTGAGTGATAAATGTATAGCCAATCAATTATATAAGTCAATAGGCAAAAGTGAAGATGGTTGCCAAACCGCAGAAAAGGTTGCCAAATCGCATGAAAAGGTTGTCAAACCGCAAGAACTGGTTGCCAAATAACATTTAAAAGGTTGCCAGTCAACGATGATAAATAAATAAGCGGCGGAATTTTATTTGTACCGTGTCCGGAATTTTTCTAAAAACGGCGGAATGTACTCCCTTGTTACCTGAAAACTACTTAATTCTATGCGTTTAGCTAACTCCGTATATTCAGGTTTAAGTACCAAGTCTAAGGTGTCACGCCTTAATCCGTTCTCATACCTTTCAACCAATTTAAGATTGATCATCACACTGCGGTTGATCTGACAAAAGTCCGATCTGTTATATTTCTCAGTAAGCTTACCCAAGGACATTTTGACAGGGTAATCGTTTCCGGCAGCATTTACTAATCGTACTATATTATGCAGGCGATAGTAAAACAAAATATCCGATATGTTTACCTCGATCTCGCGTCCCCTGTATGTTGTTTCAAGTTTATCTTCTACAAATTCCAATGGCAAATTAACAGTATGGGGTTCTGTCTGTTGGTATTTAGATTCCATCACATTATGTCCTCCTTCGGTTAGCAATAAATGATGTATGAAGTAATAGGTATTGAGCAAGAACAGCAATAAAATGATAACAGGAAAATCAACTAACAGAAATCCGTTTTCTATTAAGTTTTCACCTTTCGCCTCAAAGTAAATTGATACTAATAGTATTTCTATTAATGATGGTACAAGCACACCCAATGTGAATTGAAGGATTGCACGTTCTGCCGGCATTTGCCGCCATCCGCACTTGGTATCAAGCCATACGGTAATGTTATGTATAAAGCTTACTAAAATAAGGGCAATTCCGAAACTTACTGCAAAAGCGAAATAGAAGCCCGGAGAAGTGAATGCGCGTACAATCTCCAGCGGTCTTCCGTGAAACAGCATGTACATCGAAGCACCCAGGGCAGCGATTGTTCGCAGCCTGCGGTTATCATAACGAATCTTCATGGCAACACAGATTTATGGCAAGGGCCATGTGTTAGTAGGATGGAATAAAGATAAAATAAAAAGAAAATATTTTACCTTTATGTTACGACAAAATAACACCGTGAACCTTCATCCCGATTTAATATGCCATCATTTGCCTTCTCAGCAAAAGGTGTGGAAGATAAATTATCTGCACTCTATGCGCTAACTGACTCCGCCCTCGCGCAGCAGTCCATTGCCATAAAGACCAATTTCAAGCAGTGGCTGTTGTCAAGCTTTAATTTCAGTGCTGCGCAAACTGCCTATGTCGAGAATTTAGATCCCCTTGCAGCTGATTACTACGGAAATCAATGTGCGTTGTGCTTTACTGCCAGGCTACCCATTACCCTCATATATCCGGCACCGCCATCAGATCCGGGTTATGCTAAGTGGTCAGTTTCCGACGGTGGCCTCCAGGTAGAATCAAATAGTGCTGGACAGGCGATAATTTCAGGATCTCTTACATTCAGAATCGTGTACAAATATTAAAAAAATAACGCTGTGCAATTGCACAGCGTTATTCCCGTTTTTACTTCTTTTCGTTGCCTATAGCGCTCAGCTTCTCGCTGAATTCCACAAGGTCTGCCTTTTGCAAACATTCGTCGGCTACTGCCTTAAGTTCCTGTTTGCTTTCCTCAGGGATACTTGCCAGGAAAGCGTTTGACTGGTCATCCCCGTTGGATGCTAAGCCATGCGTTATTACATGGTTTAAAAGCAACACATTTTTTCTGGAAATTTTAAGGTCAATTTTTACGGTGTCCTTCATTCCAGGGCTGGCTAAAACCGTGTCCAATACCATCGCCACATAATTCTGATCCTTCATAGTTTCACGTTTTTAAGTTAAAAATATTTGATACAAAGTTATTTGATAACGCCATACACATCCCAGTCAAAATATGATGAGGATAGGCAGCAGTCATTTTGTGTATATACATTTGCCTCAGTGAGAATATGTGAGATTGAATTGTGCGGTTATGGAACTCAGGAAAAAGAAGCTGTGTATCAGCGAAGCAAAAGAAATTGACATGGTGCATTTCCTGTCAAAACTTGGATATGAGCCTGCTTATATCAGAAACTGTGACTATTGGTATCTGTCTCCTATTCGAAGCGAAAATACACCATCATTTAAGGTAAACAAGAACCTTAATCGTTGGTATGATCACGGTCTGGGCAAAGGTGGCAATGTGGTAGATTTTGGGGTGCTGTATTGGAACTGTGAAGTGGGTGAAGTACTAAATAAATTTTCAGGTGATTTTTCCTTTCAACAGCACGCTTTTCAAGCTGTCGAAACCACCCCAAAGAGAGAAAGTAAAATCAAAGTAACGGATGACTTTTTGTTGTCGTCAGATTCCTTGTTATGCTACCTGCAAAACCGTTGCATACCAATTGAAATTGCGTCTGATCATTGCCGTGAAGTGCGATATGAAATTAACGGTAAGACATGGTATGCCATCGGCTTCAAAAATGACCTGGGAGGTTATGAATTACGGAGTACCTACCACAAGCTTAGTAGTTCACCAAAAGGAATAACGACGATCAAAAACGGGGCAAATTATATGGCTGTTTTTGAAGGCTTCTTTGACTTTCTTTCCTACCTCGTGATCAGTGAAAATGGTGATTATAAGTCTAAGGATTATATCATTTTAAATTCTGTTTCTTTTCTTCAAAAGAGCACTGAACTGTTAAACAAATACCAAGTTGTCTCACTTTTTTTGGACAACGACAGTGCCGGCCAAATTTACACCAATTCCCTTACAGACGGAGAAAGCAAATATTTTGATAAAAGCTCCCTTTATACAGGTTATGACGATTTAAACCATTGGCTTGTCAATTCACCTGAAGCTGAAAAGCATCGTATCGCCGTGAAAGTGGCAAATAGCATATTTGACGGCAAGCCGCCAGATCGTTAAAAATATCTGAAATAATTAAAGGAACTAAAAGGCATCAAGGCAGGCTGGCTAAAGTTACAGTTTGCTCAGGAGTTAGTAACGTTCCTTCTAACGGCCAGATGTACGATTGTCGGACAATCGGATCTGGCTGCCTAATCCCTCGGAACTCGGGGGCAGTGCTGATTTGAAGCTAAATGAGTTTGAAATGTGAAAAATGATGATGTGATGGAGAAGGAAAATTCAGTTAGGAAAAACCGTATTACTTTCAGGCTGACACCCGAAGAATACCAAAAAGTTGAACACAGATGGAAAAAAAGTACCTGTCGTAAATTAAGCGATTATGTGCGCCAGAGGTTATTTGATAAGCCAACTGTTACCACGACCAGAAACCAATCGATGGATGATTTAGTAGCTGAATTATCGCTTTTGAAAAGGGAACTCAGTGCCATTGGCAACAACTTTAACCAGTCGGTAAAAAGGCTTCATACCCTTGACCACCTACCCGATTTCCAACGCTGGCTAATGGCATATGATATCAGTAAGCAGACCCTTTTTAATAAGGTGGATGAGATAAAAAAACTGATTCAAAAAATTGCCGAATCATGGTTGCAAGGATAAAAACAGGACACTCTCTACACAGGATTATGAACTATAATGAGAACAAGGTCAAAGAAGGTGTAGCCAAGTGCATCGGGGCGCAAAACTATCCGATAGATGCCGAGAAAATGACTTTAAATTTCAAGATCAATTATCTATTAAACCAATTGAAGTTAAATGAAAATGTGAAGGCGAACAGTGTACATATTTCGCTGAATTTCCACCCTTCAGAATCAGGTTTGGATGATGAAAAATTGATGCGCATTGCGGACAGCTATATGCAAAAAATAGGTTTTGAAAACCAGCCGTACTTAGTCTATCGCCACCACGATGCGGGACATCCTCACATCCATTTAGTGTCGATAAAAGTAAGGGGCGACGGCAGCCGAATTGACATGCACAACATAGGCCGTAACCAGTCAGAAACAGCACGCAAGGAAATTGAAAAAATCTTCGGGCTTATGCCTGCTGAAGGACGTGGGCAGAAAAAGGGAAATGAGCTGCAACCCATCGCTGTTGGAAAGATTAATTACGGTAAAATGCAATCCAAAAAAGCGATTTCAACAGTACTGAGTGAGATACTTCCTGCTTACAGATATTCTTCACTTGCTGAACTCAATGCTGTGTTGCGACAATATAATGTGCTGGCAGATCGCGGGAACCAAAATTCAAGGGTGTTCAAGGGCGGAGGATTAGTTTATCGTATCCTGGATGCCAATGGCAAGCCCGTCGGGGTACCAATAAAAGCCAGCGATCTTTACAACCGGCCTACCCTGAAATTTCTGGAAGAACGATTCACCGACAACGAACATAAAAAGCGGCCGCATAAAGCCCGCATTACAAATGCAATTGATATGGCACTTGCAGGAAAAAAAATCAAGCTTGATCAGCTTGTAGGGCATTTGGAAAGACAGGGAATCCATGTTTCCCTGCGAAGCAATGATAAAGGCCTGATTTACGGCATTACCTACATTGACCACCAGACTAAGTGTGTATTCAATGGCAGTGACCTTGGAAAGAGTTATAGTGCAAAAGCAATACAGGAAAGGTGCCAGGATAAAATTGTGGGCCAGCAATCAGTTGCAAAACCTGAGTTAAGTTTACCTAACGGTAAAAAATCAGTACAGCAGACTGATGAGGCAGCGAAAACTGATACTCCTTTAATGGGTGACAAAGGCATTTTAGATACACTCTTCCAGCCGGAAAACAAATCAGATTATTTGCCGGGACCGCTTAAAGGCAAAAAGAAAAAGCGTAAGAAAAGAAACAACAACAATAATCTTCAATAATTAATCCTATAGCTATGCAGACCGGAGAAAATGAACAGGCGCTACGGAAAATATTAGATATGACCCGCCTCATCAGCATTGTAATTTTAGTAATTCACTGCTACTACTTTTGTTATGCGGCATTTCACTTTTGGGGGCTTAGCAGCACCTTCAGTGATCGCTTACTGGGAAATGTTTACAGGACAGGGATGCTGTCGAATTTTTATAAATCAAAATTAATTGCTTTGGGATTCCTTGCAATTTCCCTGATGGGTGCCAAAGGCAGAAAAGATGAGAAGCTAAATTATAAGACAGCTTTTGCATACCTGATAACTGGCTTGCTGTTATACTTCGCCAGCTACCTTTCACTGAAGATGGAATTGCCCGTAAGCTATCTTGCAATATTATACATGAGTATCACCTGCATTGGTTTTTTATTGGTACTAACCGGTGGTACCCTGCTGTCGCGAATTATAAAAAACCGTCTTAACAGTAAAGACATTTTTAATAAGGAGAATGAAACCTTTCCCCAGGAAGAACGCATACTGGAAAATGAGTATTCCATAAACCTGCCAGCCCAATACATGCTAAAAGACAAACTGCGCAAAAGTTGGATCAATGTTATCAATCCATTTAGGGGGATTATGGTTTTGGGAACGCCAGGATCTGGTAAGTCTTATTTCTTTATCAGGCACGTTATTACCCAGCATATCAAAAAGGGCTTTACCATGTTTATTTATGATTTTAAGTTCGACGATCTTTCAAAGATTGCCTACAACACGTGGAAGAAATACAAACACCTGTATTCAAAGCCTCCTGCATTTTACGTAATTAATTTTGATGACCTTGCCCGCACACACCGCTGTAACCCATTAGAACCTTCGGCAATGACAGATATCACCGACGCGGCAGAATCAGCGCGTACTATATTAATGGGCTTAAACCGTGAGTGGATTAAAAAACAAGGAGACTTTTTTGTTGAATCGCCGATAAATTTCCTGACAGCCATCATTTGGTACCTGAAGCGTTTTAAAGACGGTGAGTTCTGCACGCTTCCTCACGTAATAGAGCTTATGCAGATGGACTATGACAGTCTCTTCACGCTGCTTCGCACTGAGAAGGAAATCGAGGTATTGATCAATCCTTTTGTGAATGCTTACCTCAATGATGTAATGGAGCAATTGGAAGGACAGATAGCTTCAGCAAAGGTCGCGATGGCGCGTCTGTCATCACCGCAGTTGTATTACGTCTTATCAGGTAACGATTTTACTTTGGACATTAATAATCCCGAAGAACCGAAGATTGTCTGCATGGGAAATAACCCGCAGAAAATTCAGATTTACGGTGCCGTGTTGTCGCTTTACGTTACACGACTTGTAAAGCTGGTAAACAAAAAAGGACAACTAAAAAGCAGCCTGATTTTTGATGAATTCCCGACCATTTACCTCAATAACATGGACAGCCTGATCGCGACTGCAAGAAGCAATAAGGTATCTACCTGCCTGGGCATACAGGACTTTAGCCAGCTTCGTAAAGACTACGGGCGCGAGCAGGCAGATGTGATAATGAATATTACAGGCAACATCGTTGCCGGGCAGGTTACCGGTGATACTGCAAAGCAGCTATCTGAACGTTTTGGCAAGATTATGCAGGACCGCGAAAGCCTTTCCATCAATAGCGGCGATACTTCAATCAGCCGGTCCAAACAGCTTGAATCCGCTATTCCTCCTTCCAAAATATCGGCGCTTAGTTCCGGTGAGTTTGTTGGTATGATAGCCGATGATCCGGATAATAAAATCGAGCTGAAAGCATTCCATTGTGAGATATTGAACGATCACACGGGGCTTAAAAATGAGCAGGATAGCTATGAAGATATTGAGGTGATACGAAAGATTGACAATACGATAGTGCAAAGGAACTATCTGCAAATCAAGCAGGATGTGCAGGACATTTCTCATTCTGAAATGGAGAGGCTTTTAAACAACCCTGCTTTATCGCATTTAGTGATAAAAAAATAAAGATTATGATTTTATTTTCGATGCAAAAAAAAATGTAAAGCCAATGCTGTGACGGTGTTACAACAAAATAACAAATAAAGGACTGTTATTGATTTGTTAATAACTTTTAAAAAACCACGTAATTCGCATTACGTGGTTTTTTAATTTGCAAACTGTAAAATCAATCGCAAAAAAGCTGGACCTGTTCATTTCCCGGAACCCCTCCGTTGTCCCGCTGCAAAATTACTATCATGAAAAAACACTTACTGTTTGCAGCAGTTGTAATGACCTGCTGCAATGTACGATCCCAGGACATCAACTGGGAGAAATCCTACGGCGGCCGCCAGGCCGATTACCTTTTTGATGTGCAGCCTACCGCTGATTATGGATTCATCCTTGCAGGCAGTTCCCTCTCGCAGAAAACGGGTACTAAAGACTCAAAAGGCAGCGGCAATTTAGACTACTGGATATGGAAAATGGATGAGGGCGGCACACTCGACTGGCAGCAGTCATTTGGGGGCAGCGGTTCTGACCTTCTTAAAAGCGTGCGCCTGACCGGTGATGGCGGATATGTTTTAGGCGGCACCTCCAATTCCACCATTCTAAAAGGCACAATGCCTTCTGATAACGGCGATGGGGCCAAGCGTGAGCCTTCGCGCGGGGGTAACGATTTCTGGATCATAAAGCTCGATGCCAAAGGCCATGAGGTGTGGCAGCGCACATTGGGTGGTTCAGCACAGGATGACATGCTGGCGGTGATCCCGACCCGTGACGGCGGGTATCTCGCAGGTGGCTCTTCCGCATCAGAGGACAACGGCGACAAAACAAGCCGCAGCCATGGCAACATGGACTACTGGATCGTAAAACTCGACAAGGACGGCAAAACACAGTGGCAGCAAACCTTCGGCGGGCCGTATGCAGAACTGCTCAGGGCGATGCAGGCAACTACTGATGGAGGATACATACTTGGAGGTTATTCCAACAGCCCTTCCGGTGCAGGCGGCAAACAACTCAACGACAAAGCACATGACAATTACGGCGAGGGCGGGGATTTCTGGATCATCAAGCTCGACAAAGACGGGAAGATACAATGGCAGCAGGTTCTTGGCGGTGATGGTGACGAGCAATTGTTTGCCCTTGTCCAGACACGCGACAATAAATATTTAGTAGGCGGCTCCTCAGCCTCCGGTGCCACCGGCAACAAGAACAAGACCAACCGCAGCGGCAGCGACATCTGGCTTTTGGAGCTGGACGATAACGGCAATACCGACTGGCAGCAGACTTACGATTTCGGCAAGGGCGACTTCCTTTGCAGCATCATTGAGAACGACGACCATACTTTCCTTTTAGGCGGTTATGCCAAATCCGAAGGCACAAAAGACGATAAAGGCATCAACGATTACATCGCCTTCAAGATCGATGCAAAGGGTGAAGAGTTATGGAGGCGCACTGTCGGCAGCGAAGGAGAAGATATCCTTTCCAAAGTCATAGAAACCCGTGATGGCGGTTACGTGCTGGCAGGCACTTCCAACCCCGAAGCCCCGAAGTACGACGCGTCGGGGAATACCCGGAAAAGTAAAAAAGACAATGTGAAAGTGGGAAGCGGCAGTAATGTGGCGGCGCTTGACAATGCACAAAAATCGGCCAATGATGCGATCAATAATACGGCGAGCGATGCCAATAATGCCGTTAATAAAACGGTAAACGAAGCAACAGGAAAAGTAAACGATGTCATTGCCAACGCCAATCCTGATGACCGTATCAAAGTGGGCGGTATCGGCACGAGCGGCAACATCCTGAACCCTGGCCAAAGCGGCGGCAATGCCCTCGACAAGATCGGCGACAGCTGGAAAAACAAAGGCCCGAAGGAAGGCCTGCATGCCTCACGCGAGAAGAAAACCAACTACGGCGACCGCGATTTCTGGGTGGTGAAACTGAAAGACAAGGACAAGAAGGTGAAGGAGCGAAAGTCAATAGAGGCTTTCCCGAACCCGACTTCGCAGTACAGCAACGTGGTGGTCAGTTTTGACTTTACAAAGGGCAGCCTGTCGGTTTATGACATCAGCGGACACCAGCTGCAGCAATTCGACATAACAGAACGCACCGTGCCGGTGGACTTCTCGGGGTATCCTGAGGGGATTTACATTGTGAGTGTGAAGACGGATAAGGGTGAGGGAAGTGTGAAAATAATGAAAAGTGTAAAATAATTAAGGAAACAAGAAATGAAACATTTAGACTGTTTATATAAGATTTTTATTCTCCTGTTAGCAGCTCAATTAAACGCACAGGATATTACGCCCCCTGATTTTACGCCCCCTTATCCAAATTCTGCTGACCTGGGAAAATACGGGAATGTACCTATTGGTTTGCACACGGGTACGCCGGCTGTAAACTTAGAAGTGTATAACTTGAAAGAGGGTGGAATAAAATTTCCCATTTCGCTGTCATATAGTTCAAATGGCGTTCAGGTTGATGCAATGCATCGTCAGCTTGGCATTGACTGGCAGCTGATTGCAGGTGGTGTGATTACAAGGGAAGTGAGGGACAGGGATGATTTTGGGAGTACATACTATACACCCTCAAGTGAATCATCACTATGTTTTCCATCGGATTTATCAGCCATCGCATTGGCCTCAAACGTTGATTCGGAAAAAGACATATTTAATTTCAGCGCCTTAGGGATCGCAGGCAAATTTATATTGGTAAACGATATTCCCGTCCAACTGGAGCCGTCAGGCAATAAAATCTCAATATCATATGTCGATAACAATGGCGTAACTGAGCGGGTTTTTAAAATTACTGATGTGTACGGCACACAGTATTTTTTCGGCGAAAATAACTCGAAAGAAACTTCGCTCAACATGAGTTATTGCGGCAATCCTGCTCCTGGTGACCATTATGAAACTGCATGGTATCTGACAAGGGTAAAGGCAATCACCGGACAACAAATGTTTTTGACCTATAATCATGAACAATATTCATTCATTTCAGGATATTCTCAAACCGCTTCTATGGTTTCTATGTATGGGAACGCTGCAGCACCCGGTGGACCAGCCGGGATCTCTGTTCCCTGCCAAAGTGTGGAGCACCATAATGCGGTATTTCTGTCAACAGTTACTGTAAATGATAAAAAAATCATTTTTGATTATGTATCTCTGGAACCCTCTCCTGCAAAATCCAAGCAGGTGCAGACGATATCTGTGTATTGGAACAATACCACTTTACTGAAACAATTCCAATTTGATTATTATCAGTACGCTTCTAACACAGCACCCTATTTACAAAATGCAATCTCATCAAATGTAACCCGTATATTTTTAAAGAGTGTCACAGAAGCACAACCCAATACTTCCGAGACGATAACCAAATATGCATTCGACTATTATTCCCCGGAATTACTGCCTCCGAAATATACTTTCTCAAAGGATATATATGGCTTTTACAATGATGCCCATAATACCAACATGGTTTACAATAATCTGGGAAGTGGAGACACCTATTTTTCTAATTTTTCTGTTGTGACTACAAATCGGGAGCCCAACCCCCAAGTTAGCTATTATGGGATGCTTCATGATATAATATACCCAACAGGTGGAAAAACCGAATTTGTATATGAACCCAACTCCGTTTATGTCACCAAAACAATTACGCCGCCGCCGACCGGTGTAAACGCCGGTGACCAGGGCCAATCCGTTTTTAACTATACCGTTTATTCTGCGAATTTTACACCTACTTATACCCAGCAAGCTCAGGTATATGCAGAAGCACATAGTTATATTACGCAACCGGGAGAAACACCCAACTGCTCGGCTGATCCATCACATCCGCCACAGGTCTATGTAACAGTGATTAATGTTGCAACAAATCAAATAGTTGGCAGTGCAATTGGCACCAGCTCTGGTGTATTCGGCACGGCTATGCTACAGGCAGGGGTAACCTATAAATTAAGTGTCAAAGCTATGTGGAAATGTGTTGAAACGTATGGGTCAATTAAGTACACCAATGCTCCTTATGATGTAAGCCTGAATCAGCCTGTTGCCGGATAAAGGGTACAAAAAACTAAAGATTATGATGGAAAAGGCAATATTGTCACCAAAAGCTATTATTACGGAGATTTAGACTGTATGACATGCAGCTCCGGCTCTTTCATGGTAATTAATCCTGCTGCGATAAGGAATTTGGATACATATGGACTGGCCATGGAAAATGGAAAGAAAAAAGTCACAATGTCTTCAAACGCAAAAACCCCGCTAAATTCTTTTGAAGGCCCGGTAGTCTCTTATGGTACGGTGATAGAAGCAGATGGCAACGATTTCGAAAGAGGTTTTTCGCTTCATAAATTCAATTCGGAAGCTGATGAATATCCAATTGTCCTTTGTGATGTGCTATTCAGGGGTACAAATTATTCAAATGGGTCCAATCGTGGAGAAGAAATAGAATTAAATAAATACAAAAAAACAGGTAACAGCTTTACAAAGCTGTACTCGGAAATAAATACGATATATAACGATGAATCCTTTGATATGGAGGTGCCTAATTACACCGGTTCATTGATAGGAGAATATCACGATCCGGGAGGATGGGTACAAAACACTGAATATTATTATGCCTTCAACAAGTACTTTACCCGCGTTAAAAGGTCATATCTTTCTTCAAAACGGACTATAACTTATGACTTAAACGGACTTAATCCTGTAGAACAGGTTGTAAATTATTACTATGATAATCCCAATCATTTGCAGCTGACAAGGACTGAAACCTTCGATAGTAACGGTAATTCAAAAGTTGAAAAAAAGTTTTATCCGGATGATCTTGCGGGCGAACCATTTATGGCGGACCTGAAAACAGATAATCGTATAGGGGAAACAATTATGTCCGAATCCTATGATAACGGGACAAAGATTTTTACTAAAAAAGCGTCTTATATTAAAAACGCAGCCAGTTCGAATCTGCTTTTAGTTGGAAATCTATACAAAGCCAAATTTCCAAATACGCTGCCTTCTATAGCCAATATCGGGCAGCTCACACAGATTGGCACTTTTGATAAATATGATGTAAACGGAAACCCACTCCAGTTCACACTAAAGGATGCCGTTCCCGTGATTTTTGTGTGGGGCTATAATAAAACAATGCTGATTGCGAAAATTGAAAATGCATCATACATTTCGCTTACCAGTAGTCAAAAAGTACTTATCGAAGATGCTGAGTCTGCTTCAGATCTTGACACAAATACCTCAGGTGAGTCAAACCTGAAATCAAAGCTTCAGCTCTTGCGTGACGGCTTTCCCGACTCGATGGTTACAACTTATACTTATGACCCACTTGTTGGAGTAACCTCGATTACCGATCCGAAAGCATCGGTAACCACATTCGAGTATGATGCTTTCGGCAGATTGTCTGTGAAGAAAGACACCCAGGGGAGCATACTCAGCCAAACAAAGTATCATTTCAAAAACTAACACAATGAAGAAATCTTTAATTTTTTTAATGATATGGGCAACAGTAAATTGTTTTGGCCAGACACTGACTGAAAACTGGATTAAGACGATTACATATAACGTTCCGACTGCGGACGGAATCTTCACTAACGAAGACGGCCCAATGGCAATTACGGATGCCGACAGGAATATTACAGTTACCTATTTCGATGGGTTAGGCAGGCCTATACAAAAGATCGAAGGGCAAAAGTCGGCAAACGGAAAAGACATCATAAACCATATTGAATATGATTCAATTGGATTGCCTATGACGGATTATCTTGCTTATCCATCGTCACAGACCGACCAGGCGTACATAGATATGTCAACTGCCAAGAGCACTACGGAGTCATATTATTCCGCAGTTTACGGAGATAATAACCCGTATGCCAAAAAAGAGGAAGAGCCATCCCCCCTTGGCCGGATCATTAAACAATCAGCCCCCGGCGATGACTGGGCAATGGGAAATGGTCATGAGGTAAAAATGGTTTACAGCAGCAATACATCTGAGGAAGTTCGGATGCTTAAAGCCATCACAACTCCCGATAGCTTTGGAGCTTTTAGCAGTACGCTGGAAAATACAGATTATTATCCCGAAGGCACCCTTTTCAAAAATACCACATTTGATGAAAATTCAGCGGCCGCGCCGGTAGAAGGCGAAGAAGGCACTGTGGAGTTCAAAGACAAGCACGGGCACTTGGTCATGAAGCGCATTTATGGTGTTTCGGTCGTGGATGGTGTTGAGTTAACTGTCTCCCATGATACATATTTTGTTTATGATCAATATAACAATCTCAGTTTTGTAATACCTCCGCTTGTCGACGCCGGTCAGGAAATTTCCGATGATATACTTAACGGGCTTTGTTACCAGTACCGCTATGACGGAAACAACCGGCTTGTGGAGAAAAAATTGCCGGGAAAAAACTGGGAATATTTAGTTTATGATAAGCTCGACCGGCTCGTGGCAACCGGACCGGCCAACTCACCGTTCCCGGATACGGACAATACCGGTAAATATGGCTGGATGATTAATAAGTACGATGCATTCAACCGCATTATCCTGACAGGCTGGGTTCCTGAAGGTGGGACTTTTGATTCGTCGCTTCGCTCGCAATTACAGGGCAGTTATAATGGGCTGACAATTCTCAACGAGAGTAAATCGGCAGCAGACATAATGATAAGGGGGGTTGCCTGCCGTTATACCCATTCGGCTATTCCAAGCGCAATGATGGATATACTGTATGTGCTTACAATCAATTACTTTGACGATTACAACTACACAGGTGCGCCAACTTTGCCAGTAACGGTTGAAAATGTTTCGAGCTATTATGATAATGCTTCTCACAAACCTAAAGGTTTACTAACCGGAAGTTTTGTGCGCGTGCCTATTCTCAGCACCCTGGTCCAGTATAATTTTAATTATATTATTTATGACCGAAAAGCAAGGGCGCTTCGCAATTACACCTCCACCTATCTTGGTGGGTATGCTTTCAACGATACGAAATACCGCTTTGATGGCCAGCCTGAGCGCATTGTAAGCTACAATAAACGAACAGCATCAAATCCTGGCTCTTTTTACAAGGTCACTGAAGACTTAACCTATACACCACAGGGCAGGCTTTTAAAACATACGCACCAAATCGGGAACGGCCCGGTTAACCTGCTTTCATTCAATACCTACAACGAACTGGGACAGTTGATAGAGAAAAAGGTGGGTGGTACCGACCTGAGCGGTAACACCGGTTTTATTCAAAAAGTAGATTATAAATATAATGTTCGCGGTTGGCTTACTGCCATCAACGACAAGGATCATCTGCATGATTTACCTGTTAACGACCTTTTTGCACTTAAGATTAACTACAATACAACTGAAAGCTCCCAAGACGGTACTTATATCGGGGAAAGCCGCTACAACGGTAATATATCGGAGACCTACTGGGTTACCGCAAACGACAATAATGTCGTACGCAAATACGGTTACTTCTATGACAAGTTAAACCGCCTGCATGATGCGTGGTATATGAAGCCTAACAGTATAAATGAAGTATCCCATTCTTATGACGAGGACCTGTCGTATGATAAGAACGGTAATATTATTACACTGCACCGGAATGGTATGCTGGACAGCGATTCCGGGGAGACACTTACAATTGACGATCTGTACTACAGCTATAATGAGTATTCTAACAAAGTCAGGCGCATCGACGATTCCAGCAATGTAACAAACGGTTTTATAAATGCGGCAAGTGTCGCAAATGAATATCTGTATGATGGAAATGGCAATGTCGTCCGTGACTATAATAAGGGCATTAGCAGCATCGCTTATAATCAGTTAAATCAGCCGCTTAATATCGCGATAAATGATGGCATTTCATATATCTACGATGCCAATGGCCTTATGCTCAGGAAAACCGTCAGACAAAACCAGGTAAGCAATTCAACGGACTACCTTTGGGGTTTCCAATACAAATTCAGGACTGGGCAACTGGAGTTCTTGACAACCGCAGAAGGTTATGTCCAAATCCTACAGGATGATAACGGAGAGGATTATTTCAGGTATGTTTATAATTACAAGGATCATTTAGGCAACATACGCCTCAGCTACGCGCAGGACGCTGACGGTACGACTAAAATTTTAGAAGAAAACAATTACTATCCATTTGGCCTCAAACACGAGAATTACAATGCCCAGACCTATCAGTTTGATAAAGAACGGTTTCTTACAAGCACCCAAATGCATATCATCCTTGCGCCGACTGACAGGCTTGGTTTCCAATACAAATTTCAAGGCCAGGAATGGCAGGATGAACTGGGGCTTAACATCTACTTTTTCAAATTCAGGATGTCGGACCCTGCTACGGGCCGGTTTTTACAACTTGATCCGCTTGCACCTACCTACTCCCATAACTCGCCATATGCATTTGCAGAAAACAATGTTACCAGCGGTATTGACCTTGAAGGGCTCGAACTTTCGTTTCATCTTGACGGCAACAGGGCTACTGCCCAATACGGCCCACGCCTGACCGGGGGAGCGAATGGGAATTATACAGTGCAGGAATTAAGGAGCCATCTTGCTAAAAAGCAGGCGGAGAATGATCGATTACTGAAAAGGAACATGCCTGGCGATACGAGAAGCATCAATACCGGTGATATCCATATGCCCGCATCTGACCTGAGTGTTGCCAAACATAATGATCCATTTGTGATGGCTGCTGACGGGGCAGGCATCGCCGCATCAATGTTAGCAATAGATGGCGCAATCGGGAAAGGCCTTGAAGGTATTGCATATTTCGCTAAAGCTGAAGAAAGTGTATGGGGACTTAATTCCTTGCTGAGGGGAAGAAGAATTGAAGCTGCACTTGGTGAAAATTTAGGATGGAATTTCCCGACGATTGACAAAATTGTGAATAAAGTTGCTACCAGTATCAAAAGCATGGATTTGACAGCGCCAAGTTATAAAGAGGGCAATAAAGTTTTTAATACATTGAAGGGTTATATTGATAAATTAGCCAATTTTTCTCAAACTACTTATAAAGGTATACCATTTGCAGAAGGAACAGATTTCACATCTAAAGCTATAGAACTCGCTATCGAGCCAGGCAAAGGGTCAACTGCGCAATGGGAACAATTAGGGAAGGCAATCGAATATGCAAAGCAGAATAACATTACATTTACACTTAAATTTATAAAGTAGAATGATAAAATCTATTCAAATCTACAGGTTTAATGATGATAAAAAATTCATTTTACACCCAACGGCACAAGTGAAGGACTACGCATCCATACCAACACCTCCGTTTCTGACTTTCTACAATTTAAGCACAGAGGATTTGTTGGAAGAAATATTAAATCTTCTCAATCTTGTCGTGGAAGCCGAACGTCCATCTGATATGAACGAATTTCAAAAGAATCTTTTAAAATCATTAGGGCTAAAAACTTTTAAAGCCTTACATCATAATAGTATATCACTTACAGTTTTTTTGAAAGAGGGTCTTATTAACTTATGCCCCACAAAAAATTTGGGGAGTAGGAAAGGTTTTTACGGTGTTCCATTAAATGAGAGAGTAGTCATTCCATTTGATTCTCCAAAAGATGAATATTTAAAAGCTTTAGAATTGGCCTTAGAAAAATGCCAGTAATATGACCAAATCGGTAAGCATATATGTATTTAAAGATGATAACAAATTCATCTTACATCCGGACGCGAAGGTAAAGGATTGGGCTTCTATCGCATCACCCCCCTATTTGATTCTGTACGATTTAAGTTCTGAGGAAGTGTTGGAAAAAATGCTGTATCTGCTTGATTTAAGTAAAGAAGGTACTCGTCCACCTGATCTGAAAGAATCACAAAAAGAATATTTGAAATCCATGGGATTCAAAACTATGAAGGCGTTACATACCAACAGTATTTCATTAGGAGTTTTTCTAAAGGAAGGTGTTTTAAATTTTTGTCCCTCAATTAATAAAGGAAGTAGGCAAGGATTTTATGGTGTGCCTTTAGATCAAAGAGTATTAGTTCCTCTTAATTCGTCTAAAAATGAGCTTATTAAAGCTTTAGAATTGGCCTTAGAAAGATGCCAGTAATAATGATTAAGGGAGTACAGATATATCACTTTAAAGACGACAACAAGTTAGAATGATAAAGTCTGCCGGTATTTACCAGTTTAAAAATGACAACAAAATTATTATATATCCTGTAATGCAAGTTAAAGATTGGTCGGGATTGCCTTCACCTCCTTATCTTATCAATTATGATTTGAGCTTCGAAGAAATTTTAGATGAGCTTTTATTTGTGCTTGATCTAAGTAAAGAAGTGGAGCGCCCTGCTGATAAGAAAGAGTCTCAAAAGGACTTTTTGAAAGCGTTAGGTTTAAAAACTTTCAAAGCATTACACGATAATAGTATCTCACTTAGCATTTATCTGAAAGACGAACTTATTAGCTTCTGTCCAACGATTAACCTGGGGAGTATGAAAGGTTATCATTTACTTCCATTAACTCAAAGAGTAGTCATTCCATTTGTTGCTCCAAAAAAAGTGATGGCAGACGCATTGGAAATCGCATTATCCAGGTGTCAATAATAATTAAATTTACTGGCTTTGAAAATTGCGAAGTCAGACCTTGAGATTTTTTTGAATTTTTTGCATTCCGTGCTTTATCTCCAAAAACATTGATTGAATATTTTGTGGGCTTAGATTTTCTGGCTCAAATTCTTTCGTTGCCAGGCTGCAAGTATATTCCCAAATTTCCAATATTTCCGAGCGCCTGATTTCAAAAGGGCTGTAAAAGGTATTATCAGATTGCAGCATAAGGGACTTTGCTCCTTTTTTCTGCAATCTTTTGTAGATGATGCCTTCACTCTTTGTCAGCAGCACATAGGTTTTCCCGTTTTTGGCTTCGTCCAGTTTTTCCAAATAGCGGCCAATGATAAAAGAACCTTCAGTATGCGGCGGCATAGAATCACCTTCTATCGGGAAAGCCCTGAATTTCCCATCCTTTAAAAATGGAAGTGAAATCTGCTGCAACCCTTCGATGAACTCCGGATCACTGTAGCCGGTAAGGTATCCCGCTTTGGCCTTTTGGGGGATTATTTCTATAAAATTTTCGCCCTGGGTATTGACCGTAATAGGCAAAAGTATGCGGTTATCGTCAAGTTTCAGCAGCCCGTTCATGTCAATCTTCCGAAGGTCTATGGAGACCAAAAGGTCGATGCTTACATGGTAGTAATGGGAAATTCTTTTCAGTATTTCCAGTGGCGGTTCCGACTTAGCATCTTCATATTTCGCATACCTTACCCTTGTGATCACAAGATCATCTGCAACCTTTTGCTGGGAGAAACCCCGCTGGCTGCGCAAAAACCGCATATTTTCTGATAATAATGACATTGATACAATTTGTATCAACGAAGGTAATAAACTTTGATACATTCTGTCCTAATTTTGTTTCGATTAATGAAGCGGATTATGGAAAGGTCAATTGTTCACATGGATTTGGATACATTTTTTGTATCCTGCGAGCGTCTAACTAACTCAAAATTAGCAGGAATACCGCTGATTATTGGCGGCGGCGACCGCGGTGTGGTTGCATCCTGCTCCTATGAGGCACGTGTCTTTGGGGTGCGCTCGGCCATGCCGATGAAGATGGCCCTGATGCTTTGCCCGCAGGCAAAAGTGATCAAGGGCGACATGGAACTCTACAGCAATCTGTCCCATACCGTCACTGAAGTGATTAAAGAAAAGGCCCCGGTCATGGAAAAAGCCAGCATTGATGAATTTTATCTGGACATAAGCGGCATGGACAAATTTTACGGGGCTTATAAATGGACCGATGAGCTGGCGCGTGAGGTAATTAAGCAGACCGGCCTACCCATCAGCTTTGCCCTTTCTGTAAACAAGACGGTATCGAAAATCGCGACCGGCGAGGGAAAACCAAAAGGCAACCTCCAGATACCTGAATCTATGGTACGTCCCTTCCTAAATCCCTTATCCATCCGAAAAATCCCAATGGTTGGCGAAGTTACTTTCAACCTGCTTTCAAGGATTGGCATTCGCCACATCCAGACGCTCTCCGAAATGCCCGCGCTGGTATTGCAGCAGATGATCGGTAAAAACGGGCTGGAACTCTGGAAGAAAGCCAATGGCATTGATGATAAGCCCGTGGAACCCTACAGGGAACGAAAATCACTTTCCACGGAAAGGACTTTCGAGCAGGACAGCATCGACATACCGGCCATACAGTCGCTGCTCATCGGTATGGTAGAGAAGCTGGCCTTCAAGCTGCGCCAGGAACAATGGCTTACCTCTACTGTGGTCGTGAAGATCAAGTATGCCAATTTTGACACCGAGCCCAAACAATGCAAAATTCCTTATACTTCAGCCGATCATGTCCTTATAGCGGTAGTCAAGGATCTTTTCAACCAGCTTTACCAGCGCCGGATGCGCCTTCGCTCTGTCGGGATACAGTTCAGCGGGTTAGTGCGTGGTACATACCAGATAAACCTTTTCGAGGATACCCAGGAAATGATGTCACTCTACCAGGCGATGGATAAGATAAAGAACCGCTTTGGGACTAACGCCGTTGGCAGGGGATCAACTATTCTAAACACGCTGTAAGATGTATCTGAATTGCCACTCTTTCCACAGCCTCCGCTACGGGACAATTTCCCTTTCCGAGTTAGTCAAACAGGCAGTTGATGCAGGTGTAAAGGCGCTTGCACTTACTGATATCAATACCGTTACGGGTATTTACGATTTCACCAAAGAATGTCTTGCAAACGACATAAAGCCGCTTGTAGGGATGGAATTCAGGAAGGAAAATGACCTGCGATTTATAACCATTGTAAAAAACCAAAGCGGCATTGGTGAGATATGCAGGCTGCGGACGACCCACAACTTCGGGGAAACCTCGCTGCCTTTCTCGGCGCCCGACTTTCAAAATGTCTTTGTGATCTACCCTCTTGAGAACCTGCCAGAGAACCTGAAAGAACATGAGTTCATCGGCATTCGTTCAGAGCAGTTGCCGTCCCTTTTCCATAAAAAATGGTCTGGGAAATTAAATAAGATGGTGATGCTTCAACCGATTACCTTCAGCTCTGAAAAGGAATTTGAATTGCATAAGGTGTTGCGCGCCATTGATGAAAATGTCATCCTTTCAAAACTTGATGATAAACAGCATTGCAGCGATAGCGAAAAAATGATGCCGTTGCAGGAACTTTTAGATTTATACCGGCATTACCCGCAAATCATTGAAAACACAAGGGCTTTGATTGATGCCTGCAACTTTGAATTTCAATTTGAGACACCACGCAACAGGAAGTTTTATACCAAGAGCAGGCAGGCCGACATGAAGCTGCTCACAAGCCTTGCCGAACAGGGGCTGGTCAGAAAATATGGTACTAAAAACAAGGCAGCCAGGGCACGGATGGAAAAAGAGCTTAAGGTTATCGAAGACCTTGAGTTTTCCGGCTATTTTTTGATCACATGGGACATCATCCGCTACAGCAACAGCATGGGATTTATGCACATCGGCCGCGGCAGCGGCGCCAACAGCATCATTGCCTACTGCCTGGGCATTACCGACATTTGCCCGTTGGAGCTTGACCTCTACTTTGAGCGGTTCCTGAACATAAACCGCAAAAGCCCACCGGACTTCGATAGAATCCCCTGCTATGCGGGGCCTTCTGCGCCGCCTGAAATGCGATAACTACAAGGTACTGGTTGCCGCCTCATCCATTATACGTCCGGGCGTTGCCCAGTCAGGCATGATGAAGGAGTACATTTTCAGGCATAACTTTCCCGACAAATTCGAATATTTCCATGACGTTTTCCGCGAGCAGCTCGGAGAGACTTACGGTATCATGGTGTACCAGGAGGATGTAATCAAGATCGCCCTGCACTACGGTGGCCTGCCGGCAGCAGACGGCGATATATTACGCCGGGCGATGAGCGGTAAGGGCAGGTCGAAGGCTGCCCTGCAAAAAGTAAAGGATCACTTTTTTGAGTGCTGTGAGCGGCAGGGACATCCTGCGCAGTTAAGCCAGGAGATATACCGGCAGATTGAATCCTTCGCCGGCTACTCTTTCTGTAAGGCCCATTCCGCATCCTATGCAGTTGAAAGCTACCAAAGCCTTTATCTCAAAGTTCACTATCCCATTGAGTTCATGGTGGCAGTCATCAATAACCAGGGTGGATTTTACAGGACTGAGGTGTATGTCCATGAGGCAAAAATGTCCGGAGCTGTAATCCACAATCCCTGTGTAAACAAAAGCGAATACGAGACAACACTGTATGGAACCGATGTATATTTAGGTTTTATACACCTTCATGGACTGGAGGAGAAAATATGCCGTGACATTGTGGAAGAGCGGGAACGCGGCGGCGATTACCTTTCCCTAGAAGATTTCATAAACAGGATTCCAATTGGCATAGAATCCATACAGACACTGATTTTTATTGACGCTTTCAGGTTCAGCGGGAAAACCAAGAACCAATTGCTGGTCGTTGCCCGGCTGCTACTGGTCAATTTCAAGCCGGAGAACCGGAACCTTTCCTTCTTTCATGAGCCCATAAAAGAGTTCGAGCTGCCGGTACTGGCACGCTCTCGCTTTGAGGATGCCTTCGACGAAATTGAGCTTTTGGGCTTTACCGTTTCCTGCACCCCGTTCGATCTGTTGGTTACAAAGTTCCGTGGGGATGTGATGGCAAAAGACCTTTTGTCGCACCACAAAAAGCAGGTTCGAATGCTCGCTTATCTTGTCTCGCGTAAGCATGTGCCGACAAAGATGGGTGAAATGTATTTCGGGACCTGGATTGATGCAAATGGCGAGTTCTTTGACACCGCCCATTTCAATGACAGCCTGAAAAAATATCCCTTCCAGGGCGGTGGATGTTATCTTCTTCTGGGCAACGTAGAAGTAGACTATCACTTCCCCACAATCACAATTTTGAAAATGCAGAAAATGCCTTTTATGGCTGACCCCCGCTACGGTCATGGCGACGAGAACCAATATAAGGCGCAGCAAAAATTAAGGGAAGATGTAAGTATGACCGACCGCGCGCCATATCCACAGGAGCAGGAGATTAATTTGCCGAGGTTTAAAATGAAAAAGGATTAGGTACATGTTGTAATGTTCGTCAGTTTATGCGACAAAAATGAAAGTTTTACTTATTGGGCTTTGCAATTAATATTTAATGCCTAAATTTACACATGCTTTTGGCAAGCGTGCTCGTTCGTGCGAAGATCTAATCAGCCAATGAATAGTTTAATAATGCAAATCCGCCTGCTTATTATCCAACCAAGATTACGAACGCAAATACTCAGGATAATATAGTAGGTCTAAACAGGAATGTATTATGAAACCTATTGACTATCTAAAACAACAAGCAAAGAATCTTCAAAAAGATTTCAAAACCCAAACTTCTTTTCTCGACGTTAAGCAGCAGCGTAACTTCTACTGCTACGATCCGAAGTTTTTTCAATTCGATTTGATTGTCCAGGACTTTAATATCGATGAAGAAAATTTTAAGCTAAGCAATGCCCAACACATCATTGCCAAATTATGCGGATTTGAAAAATGGTCGGAAATGTCAAAAGCGTCACCCTCAAGAATGCAGCTGGCAATCCTGTTATATGATAATATGGATAGAGTCGATTTGCGGGATTGGAATCAATATCTCTTAGGTATAGAATCTGCAAACAAGGTGACAATCGATGATGAATTAAAATTGCAAATCTTTAGGGATGTTTTCCTTGAAGGTGAACAAGAGGTCTACTATGACAGTTATCGCTTGCTACCGCATGAAACATTTACTGACGAAGGTCATAACGAACAAATAGACAGCACTGAAACGTATTGCCCCGCTAAAATCACATCACTACCGCTTGACGAAAATGAACGCGCAGAATTTATAAAAGTGGCAAATGAGTCTTTTGAACGGGTCTTTGATCGTATTGAGCCAGCAAACCCGCAACTGACCCGTTTATTATGGGATGCAGAAAAGTTTATAGATCAAGAAATTTTGACTTTTGATAAATTACCAATCGACCGCGATTATGCAATTTCCTTGGTTGATGCGTTCATCGTCGGCCATGTGATACAAATTGCTGCGGATGCTGACCATAAAGCAGCACCGTGATGGGATATGAGTATGAAACCCCGCTGTATTTCAGAAAAACCAAGTATAAAGGACAGCGCGCTATTTCCCCAGGAGTTGAAGTTTCCGGATACTAGATGCACAAAGTTAGGTACATAAATCGTGTCTAGTTTGTACTATTTTAATTATCTTCATCAACTCCCAAGCTATATTGTAATTTGGATAGCAACGGACAGACCTTACTCACATGAATGCAAAAGATCTCGTACAGCAAATATTTGACGAAAAATTTGACAATCGAAGTAACTCTCGCGATCTCGCGAGACTGATCAATACACTATCGAAGACCGTATTCGGCCATATAAACAGATTTGTATTTGAGCTACTTCAAAATGCGGATGACGCTTCAAATTTAGATGATGCCCAAATTGATGTACGCTTTCAGTTGCTTGACAATTACTTAGTCTTTTCGCACAATGGAGCGCACTTCACAGCGAGTGACGTCATGGGAATCTCAGGCATCGGAAATAAGGCGAGTGAAAAAGATAAAAGCATCGAAAAGACTGGTTATAAGGGTATAGGTTTCAAATCTGTCTTTGGATCATCGGACTACGCCCACATTCTTTCAGGTGATTATTCATTTCGCTTCGATAAAGGATACGAAGGTTATGACGGTTCTGAAGATTATCCATGGCAGGTAATTCCAATTTGGACTGACAGTCCGGTCAAAGAGATATTGTCTTATTGCGATCCGGATCGCGTTAATACTATAATTGAAGTCATTGATCGAGATACAATACGCAGTGAGATAGAAAAAGTGCTGAAGGACTGCCAGATACTGCTTTTTTTAAGGCGCGTTGGAACGATAACGTTTTATGATCAAGAGGATATTGTAACGGAGTTGTCAAAGGGTGTGGAAGCAAACGGCATTATCAATCTGTATAATAATTCCAGCCTTATAAGCTCATGGATATTGAAAACATTTAACCTTGATATCAGTGCGGAACTGACAGCCAAGCTAAATGCTTTACACGATTCTGAATGCCCTAAAAAATTAAAAGAAGCCTCGACAACCAAGATCACATTTGCCGCAAGTGTTAAAGAGGGGCAGTTCTTGCCTTTAAAAAGCGCGGTGCTTTATTCTTACCTGCCGACCAAAGCAGACCTGAATTTCCCCTTCCTGATCAACGGCGATTTCCTGACCAATGCCGAACGAACAGACCTGATGCAAAATGCCTGGAATGAATTTTTATTAGCAGAAATCGCGTTGAAACAGATTGATTGGTTCATGAAACTTCAGGAAACCGACTTCAGCCATGACGTACTTACCTTGCTAAAAGGAAAGTATCCCTCCTATGATCTTACCGGGATACAAAAAGCCTACAACGAAAGCCTCCAGATAGCTGCCGGCACAGTTGACTTTATCCCCGAACAGAAAAGTGAATGTCATGTTTCAATAGCTAAAGGCATAATCGACCAGACGAGATTTACCGAATATTTCGACCCTGAGCTTGTCAGGGATTTTTTCAAGCTTGATATCTATCATGGGGTGATCGACATTGCCGTCAGGAACCAAGCCAATACAGCGGGCCTTGGTACAAGGCTATTCACTTTTGAAAATGTGCTGCAGCTTATCGCAACGGGCATCATCAGCGATTCTCACCAAGGCATAAACCTGGTTGTGTTTTTTTACAACAGGACCCTTAACGGGCATAACCAAAATTGGCTGCCGATACTTGCCGAGGCCGCATTTATACTGGATAACGCAGGACATATTAAAACACCCAAGGAAATTTTCTTCCCCTTGGAAGAGCAGGACAGCGACACCGAGTTTGAGAGCCTTAGTTTCATCCATCCCGATATCCTTGCCCATTTTTCGGCCAGGCCGGATGTTATTATATGGCTGCACCAACTTGGCGTAAAAGAACCTACCGATATCGAAATTTTTCGAAAAGCTATTGTTCCGTTTATAAAAGGAGGCAAGGTCATTGATGATAATGCTCTTCGCATTACGAGGTTTATTTTCAGGGTATCTGCATCTAAGATGCTTTCCGAAGCTGATTATGAAGCTTTAAAATCATTGAAAGTACTTACCGTCAATGGTCTTCGACTGCCGGGGCAGGTGTATTTATCGGATTTCTATGGGCCCGAGAAAAGTTTATCCGCCGTGATACCTAATGCTGACTTCCTCTTGGATATCTATCCCGAAACCGTTGAGGAGGTTTCGGAATGGAAAATGTTTTTTATAAAGATTGCCGTAAGGGAGGCCATCTCAATTGAAATTAAAAAAGAAAGATTTGAACGACTTGCTTTCGAAAAAAATCATCCAGAATCTAAAGCTTATTTTGAGTGGCTTGAGGAAAATTTATACTATCCAAAAGTTTACCACCCTTATAGTCAATACGGTCAACACTCAATTCAAAATTTTACCGCAATAGATTTCCGGCAGCATTTAACATCATCTGAATTCTCAAAATTCTTTTGGTCCAAAATGCTTAACGGTTGGGAAGATTTCTCGGCAAAATGCTCTCAGACCTTTTATTATTATAAAGGAGGAAACGAGAAGGTTCCGAGTTTTGTACAATACTACATCCGTAATTTTAAGTCAATTCCCTGTACTGATGGGCATTGCTATAAGGCTGCGGAAATCTTTTCCCCGGTTTTGAAAAACATTGTCGGCACTTTCTATCCGGTTGCCGATTTACCTGCGTCCATTACCAAAGAGCAGGCAGATTTCTTTGCGTTTAAAAGAAGCATCTCTATCTCTGAATGCCTTGAGTTGTTAGATTATCTGTCGGGTCAACCGATATCACCTGAGATACAAAAGCAGATTTTTGCAATATACGAACAGCTCATTAGTCTTACCTCCGAGCGTTCGGCAACCTTAAACGCAACAATCGCGCAGTGGCGTAAAACGGCCCGACTGCTGACGACAAATAAAACGTTTCAGCCTATTACCGATCTTTATAGCTTCAGTGTTATTGGCGCAGAAGCCCCTCCGACATCGGATCGGTTTATAAAGATTCCTCCTAAAATCAGCTTTGACGAAGTTGAGGCCTTATGTGATCTCTTGCAGATCGACATGATAACCTCTAAAAAACTGAAATTTGTCTCGCAAGACGTTCAGGATGAATTAGGCCTGCCCAAAGCAATCCTTGAGCGTTCAAAATTTTTGGCCCTTATCTATTCACACATCTCTGGAGAGTCTTTTGCCGATGTACTCTCACGGCTTCGCCGGACAATAAGCGTCACACGTTTTTTTTCAGCGGATTTGCTTAGCCTGGTGTATGAAACTGAAGCAGGCGAGATCATTGTCGATTCGCCCATCGAATCATGGTCTGACACTTCAAATTTATATTTTAAAGGGAGATGGAATTCCGCAATCACGCTCTACAACCTTAGCAGTACAATATGCTCCTTACTTAATTTTAAGGACATGGAACGAGAGTTCCATGTTATAATGCAAAGCACTGAACAGGACATCTACGAATGGCTACAACAAAAGGGATATAGGGTAAATGAGTTTTTGGAAATAGACAGCCAGCCGGAAATTTTCGATGAACAGACTGATGAAATACAAGATGTAATAGATTCTGATCCTTTTGAAGGCATCGATATTGAATTTGAAGAGACTTTTGAAGAAAAAGTTAAAGTTGAAGATATCGATTTCAGTAACATTACACCAGAATTTAAGGTTTATTCGAACCCTGTTGCAGCTTCAACAAAAGAGTACACCCAATTGACCTCTAAGAAAGTCATGGTTGACGTTGGACGATGGTCGGAGAATTTCATCCATGAGTATTTTAAAGAAAACGCCGGCACATTTACCGAAATTAACTGGCTAAATAAGGATACCGAGAGTTATTTGCCTTACGATTTTGAGGTTACAGAGAACGGCGTTAAAAGACTCGTTGAAGTCAAAGGCACATCTTCCTATACAAAAGAGATTGTCTATATGTCTCCAAATGAATGGAAAACCTTATTCGAGCAGGGTCCGAATTACACCTTATTTCGAGTTTTTGGAGCCGGAACCGAGGACTTTAGGTTTGAGCGAACTGATAATCTGAGGGATTCTATTGAAGCAGGTCTTATTATGCCATCACCAATACAGTTGATGATCTGAGAGACGTCATTTAAGTTCACATAATATGAAAAGAAAGATTGGAAGATATAAGCTTAGTTTATTATTTGGCATCGCATTTCTTGCGGTCATTTATCTTTATTATCGCAATGTTATTGATGCTACGGCATTGCTAGCTACCTTAGGATCAATTGCGACGATTTACTACGGAAGTTTAAAAACACAGCTTGACAATGACGTTTTATTTAAAGAACTCTTCAATACTTTCAACAGCCGGTATGATGCCCGGATCAATGACTTAATAAACTCCCTGCGAACAGAAGGAATAAGAGATCTTTTTCCCAATGAAAAAAACTTGATAATAGATTATTTTAATTTATGTGCAGAGGAGTACTTGTGGATGACCAAAGGACGTATTCCTCACGACGTCTGGAAAGCCTGGAAAGCCGGGATAAAGGACAATCTGGAAGTACCTCAGGTACGCGATCTCTTTATGTCTGAGACACGTACCGAAACCGGCAAAGCATCCTATTACGGGCTTTACGATGAGGTTATGAATTAATTGCATAACTGTACGGGCATCACCTTCGGCCCGGGCTTTACTCTTCAATCTTTTCCTTCAAAAAAGGATTTACGCTTCAATCCCTGATGCGTTTTTTATAACCTTCACAATATGATTTTCAGTCCGGCTCCTAAGCTGGATTTTTTTTGCTCTGCTATGAAATTTGGTAGTTAATGTGATTTTAAATTTTCCAATACGAAAACGACACAAAAAGGGCAGCTAAGTTAGCGGGCGACGCAGGTTGCGCGCGCATAATGGCCCTGCTCGTTCCTCACAGTCCCACCCTTCGGGACTTATAGCTCTCCACCAGCTTTCCCCCGCTTTCAACTGGCTTTCTTTTTTTCTCGTTTTTTTCTTTTGGAAAAATTTCTGTTTTGATTGAGACAGACGGCTAAAAGGGAAGGGTTAAATATTTATAAACTTAATTTTTTAGTTATGGAAATGACAGGGCGCATAACCGCGGACGCAGTGACGAAGACGGTTAACGGAGACAAAGAGGTGGTTAATTTCACAATCGCCATCAACGATCGCTACAAGAAAAAAGGTAGTGACGAGTACACGGAAATCACGACTTACGTGAGGTGTGATTACTGGCTGAATCCCAAAATTGGGCAATACCTGAAAAAGGGCACATTGGTGCAGCTTAACGGGCGCATTGGTCAGGAAGTGTACATCAATGCAAGCGGTGACGCAGCAGGGAACATAACCTTCAATATCAGCAAAATTTCAATACTGGCTTCCGCCCCTAAACAGGAAGCGACAGCCCCTGCACCACAGCTTGCAACAGGCAAAGGGAAAAAAGGTGCAGGGCAGGAAAACGACGACCTCCCATTTTAATCTATTCCATCCACATTTAAATTTTAGAAATCATGCACAACTTAAATTTCAACGAGCAGACAGGTGAACACAGTTTTTTCAGCGTAAAGGAAAAAGCATGGCACGGATTGGGCAAAATCATCACCGATTACCCGACAAGCGAACAGGCAATCAAATTTGCAGGGCTTGATTACGAGGTGGATAAACTCCCCAACGTACACGAATTGCCAAGCGGCAGGATAGTGGAATCTGACAAAAGTTTTTTTACTTACAGGACAGACAACGAAGCAATTTTGGGCAGTAGTGTCGGCAAGGACTATCATATAATACAGAATCGCGACGCCTTTTCTTTTTTTGACAGTATTGTAGGTGGCGGTGATGGCATCCTGTATGAAACCGCAGGCGCGTTAGGGAAAGGAGAGCGCATATTTATCACAGCTAAACTGCCCGACTATATCCGCGTAGGAAACGATGATGTTATTGAAAAATACATCTTTTTGACTAATACCCATGACGGCACGGGAAGCATTACGGCAGCCTTTACCCCCATTCGTATAGTTTGCGCTAATACCCTGAACGCAGCAATCCGCAATATGTCCAATGTAGTGCGTATTCGCCATACCGCAAACGCTAAGGAACGCTTGGAACAGGCGCACAAGGTTATGGGCATTGCAGATACAATGAGTACCCAATTGGAAGCGGTATTTAATGACTGGTCAACGGTGCGCATCACCGACAAGCAGGTGCGCAAACTCATTGAACTCGCACTCGCCCCGAACAAGGAGGTACTGAAGAACCTGCACGAAGGAAATCGGGACGACCTCTCCACTTGCTTTACCAATATGGTGGATGCGGCACACGAATACGCACTCACCAACGACACACAACAAATGGACACCACCAAAGGGACAGTCTTTGGCGCATACAATGCGGTAACAGGATATTTCCAAAACGTGCGCAGCTACAAAGACAGCGAAGCAAAATTATCTTCCCTTCTTATGGGAGGAACCGCGCAGCAAAGGAATCAGACCGCCTTTAACCTATGCGCTGACTTTGCAAAGAACGGCGGTGATTTTTTACAACTCAACTAATAACTATGGACAGGCATTAACCTGCCTGTCCTTTAAATTTCTATATCATGAAAACCTTAAATAAAATGACCAACGTTGACAAAGCGCGTTTGCTTCATCAATGGTTTCCAACCCAAATATCCTCCTTTGTGGAATTTACCGAAGGTATGTGTAAGACCATCAAACAGGAAGAACCTTTGCGTAGAAAAAAGTGGACTAATGGCCTAATCAGCTTTGACTTTTGGCTGCATTTGGTAAATAACGTCCAACAGGCAATACAGCAATACGGGTCAAGACTGAACGTAAAAAGCACACTATTTGCCGATCAACTATTTGACGGTTATCTCGCTATATATTCCGCCGAATGCCTTGTTCAATTCGCAAATTCCATCGAAGCAGATAACAAGAAGTTTGCCCTTGCAGTCAATTTGTTTTTTAATCCCTGAATGATGGAATCCATTATTGCTTTTATATAGGAGAAAATCACAACACTGTACAGCAAAGAAAAACAGCATATAACCTGTGCGTCGATTTGCAAAGAACGGCGGTGTTTTTTTTCGCTCAACTAAGAATAACTATGGACAGGCATTAACCTGCCTGTCCTTTAAAATTAAATACCATGAATGCATTAAATAAAATGGACTACGTGGAAAAGGCTAAACTGCTCTACCAATTGTTCCCCGAAGAAATGCCCGAGCTTATTGACTTTATCGAAGAAATGTGCATAGCCAATAAAATACAGGAGCCTATCAATCGCAAGCTATGGGCTGATGAAATAGATACCTACGAATTATTTCTAAAGTCACGCTTCGCGGTTGAACTGGCTATTAAAAAGCAGGGCAGGACATTGAAAAGCTGCTATGTATTCTCCGAACAGCTATTCACCAAAGACCGCTATATCTTTACTAATTACTCATTACTTGCATACGCTTCAAAAAAGAAAAAGGTAAACCCAAAATTTCATTTGGCAGTCGAATTACTCTTTCAACGATTATGGAAACCATTATAGATTTTATACAGGACAAAGGCACAGCATTGCTGTGCCTGATTGTCGGGCTGTCTTTGCGCCTGTGGGTACAAAGACGCAGGTTCTACCGCCGAGGTGTAGGTGGCTTGCAGCATTACAGCAGCTATAGTAAAGCACTTTTTACTTCATTTTTAGAATGGATGCTGATTATAATAAGTATGCTGATGATTGCAGAGGCTACCCTATTATTTATTACCAAATAATGCAAAATCGAAAACTATGGGACGATATATGACAGTGGTGCTTAAAGAGGAAAACAGGACTGATGTTTTTATCCACTTACTCAATGAAGACCTATTCCAACGGTTTGGGTCAAACAACAATGTAAAATTCAATCCGTGGGATTTTTTGCAGTCGGAAGCCGATTATCTGAACAAAGAGACGGAAGGCAAAATGATGCTGCCGAACTGGACAAGACCAATTACAAAGGAAGCCCTGCACCACAACTTTTTTTGGTATCGGAACGGAGCATACTCTTTCAAGCTATCAGGCGAGGTTACAAGCGACGAGGCAAGAGACGTAATAGCTGTCTGCAAATGGCTGATGGCAACCAAATGCAAATTCATTGACATGGCCAGTTCAGGCAATTACAGCAGGGAGATTGTACAGGAATACCTGAGCAGTGCATTTGAGGAGGATGGATGTGATATAAACAAAGTATGGGAACTTCCCCAAGAAGGAGAAATCAAGAATAGCTAAAAATCTGATTATGGAAACAAATTTTTTTCAATCCATTGCTGCCCTACAGGTTGGGGGCGGATGGTCAATCAACATAACAAACGAAACCGCCGAGCGCATGATTGTATCTGTATTGTACTTTGACAATACCGTAGGCGATGATGCACGAAAGCAAGTTCCTCCAATGCTTTTAAAGGGTACAGCCCAAGAACTTGACGAAGGTTTTTTTGCTGCCATAGCAAAGCCCGTACAGGAAACCGCCGCCCTTTTTGCCAATATGGAAACCTTCCTGAAAAGGCGTGAAGAAGCAAAACTTGCCTCGCAGATGGCGAAGGAGAAAAAAGCAGCGGAAGACAGGGACAAGACCGAAAAGCAGAAAAAGTATGAAGAAGCGATGAAGAAAGTAGATGAACTTGAAGCCGAAGGAAAATTCAGGGATGCGTGGGTAAAAGTGCCGCTTTCAAAGGATTATCCTGATAACGCGGAAATATTAGACAGCCGCCGCTCGTCGCTTTCCGCGCAATTTGCTCCTGATTTGTTCAATTAAAAACGAAATACCATGTTATTAGCAACTGATTTACAAAGGACATTTTCGTTCAGCGACAAGGGACACAACGTGCAGCTTGCCGATCCTTCCCTGTCATTCAGCCCGGAGGCTGTACTGAACTTTTACGCACAGACATATCCCATTCTGACCACCGCGACAATTGAAGGGCCATCTATTAAAGATGATACCGTCCAGTATAAGTTCGTCACCCAAATCGGAACAAAAGGATAGCATTATGGAAACTAAAAGCAAAAAAGGTTCAATCACAATGCCTAAAAATAAAAAGCAATGCAGACTACATCACCAGTTAGGCGAGTACGCCCGACAACTCAATTGGGTACAGGATGCCCACGAAGTGCAAAGAAACAAGTTAAGGTCAGCACCTGCAACGTTGCTGCCGATGGTTTTCTGACACATAGCTTCCTGCCGCTTTACAGGCGGGAAGCTGCCCCCTCGGGGCAAACGGTGCAGCAGGATTTTTTCCGTTCTTTAGACAAACTGGCACAGGAACATGGCTTCACGCCCTTAAAATCCTGTAACGCTCAATATCCTTACAATGTCCTGTTGGCTTTTGACCATGCGCAGCAGCAGGTCGAAGTGTTGGGAAAGGAGTTATCAATTAGGCAAGCCACCAATGGCGAGGTTTACCTGATGACAAAAGAATCCATAGAAATCTATAATACACTGTACTATCTTCCTGTCTTACCACTGTATCGGATGTTGCAGGACAAAAAGCAGAAGCGCACTGGGGAATTGCTTCTCTCTGTCTGTGCTTATTTGTACGCCATAGCGGGTGTGCCTTATTATAGGGATGAAAATAGCTATATCGGCTATATGTATAATTGCATGGCTGACTGGTATTCCGAAATTGATATACCTGATGAAAATGACAATCAAAGCATTTCAGAGTTACGCGCCGCGCTGCATTATGGCAGTATCATGGAACGTAAACTCTACAATCCTTACCAGCTAAATAATCTCCCGCGAAGGATAGATGCTTATCGACCTACAACCGAATACGAATATCTTGTTCTGAAAAATGCAAAAGCCGCCCTGCATTTGCTGAATACTTATCCTAATCAACGTCTTTTCAGTAACATGACGATACCAGAGCGCAAACCAAGTGATGAATATGAGTATTACGACGATGAAGTACTTGAGGCTTGGCAATATATTTCGTTTGTAGCCCAAACAGATGGATTGGCTTACAGCCAAATGGAACATATGATTAATGATGAATTTGGCAACTATGCCGAATCGGAAATGCCCATCCTTACCAAATGCTATGACAATGCATCATGCCCAGGGAACAACAACCTCGATTTTGAACGGCTGCTGTTTGCCCTACTCGATAAAACCTGCTACCTCTTAAACAATACGCCATGAAAGATATAACCCAAAGTTTCGGTACTGTTTACCGTCCAATCAAAGCCCTTGTCGTTTTTAACGATGATAAGAAGAACACCTATGTAGAAAGCTACGACATGGATGAAAACGGATGTCCTGTCAACGCGCATCCGCTTACCGTGGGTGAAAGCGTAAAACTCGCCAAGGCGTTGGACACGTCCGATGCCTTGCAGCGCAACTTCCTCAAACCCGCAGGGCTGCTGCCTTCCAATGTACTTTATATTAATCCTGACCACAACGGCTTCGCTGTTTGGCATACGCCGAAGCAGCGCGTTAACCTGCTGTTTGTAGAGAGACTTAAGATACCAAACGGAATTGCCAGTATTCCCGCTCTGTTGTGGAAAGCATCTAAAGACAACCTTTATATATATGCACTTGCAGATAATACAACAGTTTCAGAACACACCGCCCTTTACAATGCGCCATTTTTCAACCTATATGAAGACGGCAAGGTGTGTATGGGAACCGTCAAGATTAATATACCATCGGACTGCCTCTTGGAGGAATTCATAGCATTATGGCAGAATTATTTCTTCAATAGTTTTTTCAGCCATACACTTGGGGGCAGAAGTTCCGTAAAGGGCAATATCATACAACTATGGCAAAGCCTAATCGGAAAACGTAAATCCTTTCCCGCAGAAGTGCTTCTCCAAAAAAAATTAACCGTTAAACAGATACTCCTATGAAACCATCAGCCATGCACTTTGCCGATAATTACCTGATAAACCCAACAAACCCCATTTCTGTAAACCTTATTGGCGCAGGGGGAACGGGCAGCCAGATGCTCACCGCCCTTGCAAGGATGAGCCACAGCCTTGTGGAGTTAGGACATCCCGGCATAAGCCTGAATTTGTATGACGACGATAAGGTGACAACCGCCAATCAGGGCAGACAGCTATTTGCTGATTGCGAGGTCGGACTTTATAAGGCGGTAGCACTTATCAACCGTAGTAACCGTTTTTTCGGCACGAACTGGAAAGCGGTAACCAAGCCCTTTTCTTCAAAAACCATTACCGCTATGCCAAATGGCGGCAAGGCAAACCTCTACATTTCCTGTGTTGACACAGTTGCCGCGCGCTTCGACATTGCAACTGCTCTGGAAATCATTGAATATACAGCAGGCGACGAAAGAGACAAACCTTTATACTGGCTTGATACGGGCAACACCAAAAATACGGGACAGGCACTACTGGCAACAATAGGGGTGATTCCGCAACCCGAATCAAAAATTCATAAGCCCGTTGCAAACCTTCCTTTTGTAACCTCCGAATTCAAAGAGGAACTGGATCGCGAAAAAGATAACAACGAACCGAGCTGCTCGCTTGCGGAGGCTTTGGAAAAGCAGGATTTGTTTATCAATACAGCTATCGCAAACATGGCGGCCTCCCTTCTTTGGAACTTGTTTCGCGAAGGCATGACAAACACACGGGGCTTTTTCCTGAACCTGAAAAATTTTCAATCACAGCCGATAAAGGTCGTCTAAAGATACCGACCTTCCCCGCCGCCCCGTAACCGGCCGACTTTTGTCGGTGGGTTACGGGGCGCTTGTTTGCTTTATGTATGCCAGCCAACTATTACCCCATCTATCAATTTTCTTCATTATAGTCCGAATTAGCTAACAGCTTAATCCTCATGCAGGCATCCAATATTTTTGCTTCATCATGCGGTATTAATTGTAAAGCAATTTCAAGCATTCTCGCGGTATCGACATACGACCCTTGTATATCGTCAGGGAGATAATCTTCCACGGCGTGTATCTGTCGAACGCTAAGTTGTATCAGGTTACTGATGAAGTAGAACAAATCATCGTACCCTGTAAATTTGACTTTAGCTTCGAAGAATTTTTCATTGTCTGTAGGCTGCAACATTGTTAATTGTCGGTTGGCAAGTTCACTTAAATTCATAGTTCTTTAATATTTTAGGTTTGTTAATGAACCTGAATTTAAACACCAAATTAATATTACCAGTAATCCATATGGATAATGGATAAATCTGAAAAGTAAACTATAAGTTGCAATGTTTTATGCATAGCCTATACCTATTATTATGGCTATAAGATTTTTTGATATCCATGCCAACCACCACTTAAATTAGGCCTGTCAATTTAACGAATTTTAGTCTGTTACGATTATCCTCAATATGAAGGTAAGATAAAGTATCATCGATAGCAGATGAACTCCCGGAGTAGATGCAGTTTATAATTAATTTTTAATAACTACTTTTGGTAAACAATTTGAACAGTGCAACGAATTTATTTAATTTAAATGCTGCCTAAAACATAAAACCTTATCAGTGAGTAAGAAAAAACCGTTTAAAGTATCTGCCAGAACAGCCAGGCTGATTGGAAGGGAAAATGTTTCTAACGCTGATGGCGCGCTAATTGAATTAGTTAAAAATGCTTATGATGCCGATTCTCCGGCCTGTATTCTATTGTTTGACATCGTATATGAACAAGTTCCGTTGGACTTTGAAGCTGAAGGTTTAGTGTCACTTCTGGAAAGCGAAAATGAAACCACGATCAAACTTATAAAAAAATGCTATGATTTGGTTGATTCAGGCTCATACCACCTGAAAGCTGAGTTACCAAAGGAAGATATTGATCAACTAGAATACTTTTTTAAAAGCAAAAATTCACTTTATATTATAGATAGTGGTGATGGGATGACTGAAGAAGTAATCGATCAGCACTGGATGACAATAGGAACCAATCACAAACTGACGGATGTGTTTACGGCATCAGGCCGCGTGAAATCTGGGGCAAAAGGTATAGGCCGTTTCGCTTTGGACAGGTTGGGAACTATTTGTAATATGATTACTTTTCCCAAAGGTGAAAGTGTGCATTTTGACTGGGTCGTGAATTGGGAAGATTTTGACTTGCTTAATGCGACAATCGGTGAGATTAATGCAGACTTTGAAGAGGTGAAAGATGGCAATTATCGGCATGAGATTGTACGCATGACCCATAGCGGTAAAGTAGCGGAAATTATCAAAAAGCATACCGGACGTTTCCAGAACGGAACTCTGCTACATATCAGGGAACTGCGAGACTGGTGGACAAAACGAGAGATGGACAACTTGTTTAATAGTCTGCAGAATCTGTCTCCCCCAACTGACAAACAAAGGTTTGATATTTATTTATTTAGTAAGTCTTATCCAGACGCGTATGGAAAGGTAAATAATGAAGAATTTAAAGATTTTGATTATAAGCTAACTGCGCATGTGAAAGCAGATAAAACTGTCAAAATCACGATTGAACGTGACGAGTTCCAGTATAACCGTGTTGATAAGGACCTTTTTAAAAGGCCGCAAATGAAACTTGAACCTTTTGATGAGGAAACGTTCAAACTTAAAAAATACGATATCCACACTTCAGTTAATGAGCTTTTGCCGTGGCTAGCTAAATCAGAACTACGAGACGAAGCCGATCAACTCAGTGAGTTTAATTTCGTGTTCTTTTTCAGCAAGCAAATGGTAACAGAGGGCGATAAGGAGCGGTTTTTTTACAAAGGATTTAACCGTTTGACACGAACCGACTGGTATCGTAAGTTCGGCGGTATAAAAATTTACAGGGACAATTTCCGTGTACGTCCCTATGGCGAACAGGATAATACGGCTTTTGACTGGTTATTGTTAGGTGACCGCCAAGCGAAAAGTCCAGCCGCTATTACAAAAAAAGGTGCGGGCTGGCGTGTAGGACCTAATCAGGTCGCAGGTGTTGTTAGCATTTCCAGACTGGCAAATTTAAAATTTGAAGATAAATCGAGCCGGGAGGGATTTCAGGAAAACGAAACTTTTTCCGTTTTTAAAGATCTTATCTTGGCGATCATAAGCGAGTTTGAATTTGATCGACATACCGTAATGCGTGAAATGGATTTGCTATTCCGTCAAAAACAGGAGGAGGCAGAAGCCAGGCGAAAAGCGGAAGAATTACTGGAAAGAGAGCGAGAGGAGCAAGAACGACGGGACAATTCATCTGAGGAAGAGTCCTCTGATGATTCTAAGGACGGTGATGGGCAGCAGTCTGATCCAGAACCCGACTATAAAGACGAGCGGGACACATACAAGAAAGCTTTTGAGGCGGTTAAATCTGACCTCGAAGATGCTGAGGAAGAAGTACGTATACTAAGTGCACTTGCCACCACTGGGTTGATCGTAACGAGTTTTGCTCATGAATTTTCATCTTTTCAATGGCGTTTGGCCCGTCATACCAATTATATGGAAAAAGAATTGCTGACACTGCTGGACAAGGAAAAGATCGACCGTGAATACCCTGCGAAAAAAAACCCTTTTGTGATGCTCGAAAAATTACGGGCGACACATTTGGGTATCAACCAGTGGCTGAATATTGCTTTGGCGGCAGTACGCAAGGACAAACGTCTGAGCGACGATATTGACTTTGCTCAATATCTCGGAGATTTTGAAGCAGCATGGGACGAAGTTTTAAAGACCCGAAAAGTGAGTTTGGAAATTGAAACGGATATTCCAGAGGAATTAAAGATACATGCCTATATTATTGATATTGATAGTATTTTCAACAATTTACTTGTCAATTCATTTGATGCCTTTGATGTAGATGGTTTCGTCGGCCCGCGTAGAGTTAAACTCATGCTCGATGTCTATGAATCCCAAGAAGAAGATAAAAAGTATTTACAAATCATTTACAAAGATACCGGACCGGGTCTGAATAAAAAAATTAACAATCCAAACTTAATCCTACGACGTGGCTATACCACTAAGGTTGACAAGGGCGGTACTGAAATCGGTACGGGCTTAGGCATGTGGCTGGTGAATGATGCAGTTACCTATTACGGCGGTACGATTAAAATCGAAAGGCCGGAGACCGGTTTTGAGGTCAATATTCATCTTCCTTTTAATGAAATAAAATTATGAGTAAAGTTAAGATAGCCTATATAGACGAAGAAGAGGATGGCCGAGATACTTTTGAGCTATATTTTGAGCAATTCGGAGAAGACTATGAAATTACGTGTATACTACCCAGCAACAAAACAGTAAATGATATTGTTGGCGAGGTAGTAGAATTAAATCCAGATCTTGCGGTAGTTGACTATTATCTTAAATATACGGATGATACTGTTCCTGCAAATGGAGATGTCGTCTTACAAAGGATAAATGACCGCAAGCCTTTATTACCGGTAATTATTTTTACTTCTTATTCTCCTGAAGCCAGAAATAGCTTTCTGTCTCCGGATAAGAAGAAAAGTATTTATACTAAGATGGAGATCGCAGATCCAAATAATACCAACTTTCGCGATACAGTAAATGACTATGTCAGTTACTATAAAGAATTGGTTGCTCATTATAAAAATGAGTTTGCAGAACTTAGCTTGAAACCGGAGCCGACAGATGAAGATCAAGGAAGGTTGCGAGAACTGGATATTATACTAGAAAGCTATCCGGATACCCAGAACGCATACACACCTCAAGACAAGTCCGATGAAAAGTTCGAGAACTTGATGAAATTAATCGGATCGACACAGGAATTATTAAAATCCATCAAAGAAAAGAAAGACAATAATGGATGATTTTAGAGTTTGTGTCCCCACAGATACCTGCACCAAAATTTACGCAGATTACAAGAGCTATAAAATCCCTTGGTTAAAAGAGGACTTTTTTGAACGTTGTGGTTATTGCAATGATCATGATGCTTGGTCCAATGGGCGAAGGGGCATGCAAATTGATCACTTTGTACCGAAAAAAAAATTTGCCGCTGTATTTAACGTGCATCAATACTCAAACCTGGTATATAGCTGTTTCTATTGCAACAATAATAAATCGGATGACTGGGTAACTACCGATCCTTTACAGCCTATCGGTCCTGACGGTAAAAGAGGTTACATCCATCCCCGTAATCCGCAATACGACCTGGCTTTCAAACGTGGAGTAGATGGTAGTATAATTCCGCAAAATGAGGTTGGCAATTACATGTACACGGTTTTATGCTTAGGTTTGAAGCGTCACCGGCTGATTTTTCACTTGGAGAAGTTGTTGGTGATTTATAACGAATTAAAAAGTGAGATTGCCGATCTGAACACATCTACAGCAGACCGAAAACTGCTCAAAGAAAAATTGCAAGAGATTGCGGTAGAGTTTGTTGATTATTATCAAGATTTTAGAATAACGCTTAACAATTAATGTGCAAAAAGCCGTTTATAATTACCTTTCCAAATACTATGATGATGCTGAACGGGTTGACCGTCTAATCATTTGCGCTTTTATGCAAGTGAACAAGTTGTCCTCGACGCGTAATCACTTGCTTAAAAGTTATGCTATCCTTCCAGAAACTGAAGAAGCGGTAATACTAAAAGAATTTATTGAAGTTATTCTTCTGGCGGAATCTGCTTTGAACTTCGAGCAATTGATCGAGCTTTTCGAGTTTGTGGTATCACCATCGGATAAAATTGTGAATGGAGCAGTTTATACTCCGGAAAATATTAGGGACTACATTATCCACCGTTGCATAACCCAAGAACAAGCGAGCCGATTTGACTATAAGGTGGCAGATATTGCATGCGGATGTGGAGGTTTTTTACTGGCTGCAACCGAGAAGATTAGGGAGCTAACAAACCGCTCTTATGCCTCTATCTACCAGAATCATATTTATGGTGTAGATATTACTCCTTACAGTATCAGCCGGACTAAAGCTTTATTGACCTTATATGCCGTCACAAAGGGGGAAGACCTAGAAGAATTCAATTTTAATTTGTTTACCGGGAACTCACTCAGCTTTGACTGGGGACAGGAGTTAGGTGAGGTAGAATTTGATGGGTTTCACTGCATTGTCGGAAACCCGCCTTATGTTGCCTCGCGTAATATGGATGAGTCGACATTAAAAGAGTTAAAAACCTGGAGTGTGTCAGGCACTGGTCATCCGGACCTTTACATTCCTTTTTTTCAAATTGGTTACGAAAATTTAACACCAGATGGTATCTTGGGGCTAATCACAGTGAACACTTTTATTAAAAGTATCAATGGACGCGCATTACGCCAATACTTCGAAACTCAGCAAGTGGGTCTTGAAATCATTAATTTCGGAGGGGAACAGATTTTCCGTGACCGAAACACTTACACCTGTATTTGCTTTTTGCAAAGAGTAAGACCAGGTATAAGATATATCCGCTGTGAAAGCAAAACAATTGAAAAATTGAATCCGCAAGATTATGCAGTTTTCGCTTATGCTGATCTTCATCATAAAGATGGTTGGAATCTGGTTAATTCCGTGGTAGTTAGCAAAAGATTATCTCAAATTGAAACGGTCGGCATCCCATTTAAAAACCTATATGATACTAAAAACGGTATCGCGACACTTAAAAACCACATATTTAAATTTAAGCCTGTCAGAGAAGATGATATCTATTATTATTTGACTGGAGAATTTGAGGGCGATAAGATTGAAAAAGAAATTTGCCGCGACATTGTTAATGCAAATAAGTTAAAAACTGTTGACGATCTCTTTCTAAAACTCGAAAAGATCATATTCCCCTATCAAATCATAAATGGATATGTCATCATTATTGATGAACAAAGTATGATCAAATCCTATCCATACGCATACCAATACCTTTTAAAGCATAAAACACTCCTCGCGACCCGTGATAAGGCTAAGAAAAAATATGAAACATGGTATGCTTATGGTAGGCGGCAGTCAATGGATATTAAAGGATACAAGTTATTTTTTCCACATATATGTGAACGCCCACGTTTTGTTATATCAGAAGACCCAGATCTTTTATTTTATAATGGCATCGCAGTCGTTTCGGATGATCTCCAAAAATTATTGGTACTTAAAAAACTATTGGAAAGCGAACTGTTTTATTTCTATATTAAAAATACCACTAAAGACTACGCATCTGGTTATATCTCCTTAAGCCGGAATTATCTTAAGAACTTTGGTGTCTACCAATTTTCTCCAACTGAGCAAATAGAACTTTTACGATCAGAAAATCCTGATCTTTACCTGCGCACAAAATATGGGTTATAAAACAAAGCAAATTGTTTCTCATCGTAAATTTAAACCGTCAAAAAATGCCAAAATAGGGATTAGGTGTTCGATTGAAGCCCCTTCAACTCCACTAAGTTCAATGTTAAAACAGACTAAAAGCCTGCAAATCAAATGATTGCAGGCTTTTGTTTTTTAGTCAAATGGCTATATTATTCACCAATTCGCAATAAAAAGGAGCGTAATTCGGTGAGTAAGTTTTAAAAGTTCCTTACTCACCAAAACGACATATCGATTTGATAATCAGGGTGTTCAAATTTTGAACATCTTGTACAGATGTGATTGCAAGCTTAATTTTGTTTCACTTTTAATGCTTAAAACATTATGAAAACTAATTTCAGCTTGCTTTTCTATTTAAAAAAGCCAAAAAACTATCAAGTCGGCCTGGTGCCGATTTATCTACGTATTACCGTAAACGGTAAACGTTCCGAAACTACCACAGGGCGGGAATGTGAGCCTAGTCTATGGAACAGCATTGCGGGCAGATTAAAAGGGACTAAGGAGGACACTAAATCTTTTAATGCCTATTTAGACACTTTGCAAAAACAAGTGTATGAGGCGCACAGTCAATTGACCGAAGCAAAAAGCAGTATTACCGCTGAAACTCTTAGGGATAAATTATTGGGTAAAAGCGAAAAAACAAGAATGCTTATAGACATATTTAAAGACCACAATAAGAAAGTTGCCACATTAGTTGGTAAAGAATATGCCGCTGGTACGTCGATACGCTATCAAACCTCACTAAAACACACCCAAGAATATTTACAGTGGCAATACAAGGTGTCGGATATAGATATTAAAAAAATCGACCATGATTTTATTACCAATTACGAGTTTTATCTCCGTTCAGAACGCAATTGTGCTAATAACTCTGCTTTTAAATACATAAAGAACTTTAAAAAAATCGTTGGCATTTGCTTATCAAGCGGGTGGTTAGACAAAGACCCATTTATCAATTACAAAATAAGGATTAAGCAGGTTGACCGGGTTTTTCTTAATGGCGATGATTTGCAAGCTATGGCGAACAAAGTATTTTCAACAGAGCGCTTAAACCAGGTAAGGGATATTTTTTTATTTTGCTGTTTTACGGGTTTAGCTTATGCTGATGTAAACAAGCTTAAACGCAACGAAATTGTTAAAGGCCTGGACGGAGAAAAGTGGATATTTACAAAACGTAAAAAGACAGATACCCCAAGCCGTATTCCATTATTACCATCTGCCTTAACTCTACTTGATAAATACACAGATCATCCAATTTGCAGTAATTTAGGTAAAGCCCTTCCGGTAAGTACCAATCAAAAAATGAATGCTTATTTAAAAGAAATAGCAGGAATTTGTGGCATAGATAAACCTTTGACTTTTCACATTGCCCGACATACTTTTGCTACCACCGTTACACTATCCAACGGTGTACCTATAGAGAGCGTAAGCAAAATGTTAGGTCATACCAATATTAAAACTACACAACACTACGCTAAAATATTGGATTTAAAAGTTAGCCAAGACATGGCGGCCATTAGACAGAAATACGCCACAATTTAATTTTATGATCTCTAAGGTCACAAAATGTGACCTTAGAGCTTTTCATTAATCACCCAACATATTAAAAATGGAAAATCAAATTATACCTGATGAAGTCATCATGACTAAGATATTTTACATCAGAGGACAAAAAGTAATGCTTGATAAGGATTTGGCGGAATTGTATGGTACAGAAACCAAAAAGCTCAAGCAACAGGTTAACAGAAATCTTAACAGATTTCCAAACCACTATATGTTTGAGTTGACGAAAGAAGAAAATGAACTTTTAAGGTCGCAAAATGCGACCTTAAAGAAAGGTGAACATTCCAAATACCTGCCATTTGTTTTTACAGAACATGGTATTTTAATGTTATCTAATGTGCTTAAAAGTGAAAGCGCAGTACAGGTAAGTATTCGGATTATAGATGTTTTTGTTAGGTTAAGGGAAGTCTATGCCGAGCAAACTGAAGTTTGGTTAGCTATTGAAAAGATAAAATCCAAGCTTGATAATCAGGATAAGAATATGGAAATAGTATTTCGCTATCTTGATGAACTAATTGATAAAAAAGACAACCCGCCGCCCCGTAAGACAATTGGCTTTAAACCGGATGGATTTTGACTAATGTTGAATTGAATGCTTTAATTTTTGATTAACACAGATTACATATAAAAACTGTATTTCAATTGCATTTCTTCATCGGGTCCTAAATATTTTAAAATCTCACCAACATTTCTGGCACATTCAATAGTAATAGGAAATTTCCGATCAAACTGTGTATTGTTCCAGTTCATCTTTGTGAGTGCCAGGATTTCATCACATATTAAGTTAGGGGATTCATCATAAGAGGCTAATTTTATTTCCAAAGCGCTCGGAATATACATACCCGGATAAGTTTCATAATAAGGTACTGATCCCCTTGTATATAAAATATGATGTTGGTCGGTTAAGTGCAAATGAGTGCCCCGCATTGGCGGATAGCCGCCAAATCTATAAAGGCGAATGTCTGATTGTTGAATAGAAACAAGGTCAACTTGATTAATGTGGAAATTTTTAGCTGCTTGTTTAAACCCATATATCTCCCCTTCATTAAAATTAGATGTTTTGTGTGGAGATTCCGCTCAAACTGACCACCCCATTCCGGTTTAAAGTGACCACCCGTTCCGGGTTCAAACTGACCACCCCATTCCGGAGCAAACTGACCACCCCTTATTTTTGAAATTCAGGC
>Ga0116227_10000052_pt1 | contig 196268 bp, 181 predicted proteins | sample S1TSphgellanicum_FD_89693 | JGI IMG/M metagenome (GOLD analysis project Ga0116227, IMG submission 89693) | Host-associated microbial communities from peat moss isolated from Minnesota, USA - S1T2_Fb - Sphagnum magellanicum MG | ecosystem: Host-associated > Plants > Peat moss > Unclassified...
ACGATCACCATCGCGCTGACCGATCCGCACGGCGCGGCGCTGTACAACTATTACGCCCATGGCGAATTGCGCGCCGAGGGCTCATCGGTTGCCGAAGGGATCGGGCAAGGGCGGATCACCGCCAATCTCGAAGGGGCGCCGATCGACACCCAGTTCCGCGTCTCGGACGAGGAAGGGCTGTACTGGGTCCGGCGTCTGCTCGCCGAAGAAGGGCTGTGTCTGGGTTTGTCGAGCGGGATCAATGTCGCAGGCGCTGTCGCGCTGGCCAAGCAGCTTGGGCCGGGCAGCCGGGTGGCGACAATCCTGTGCGATAGCGGATTTCGCTATCTGTCATCGCTCTACAACGCCGACTGGCTCGAAGCCAAAGGTCTGCCGGTCTTCCCCTGGCTGCGCAGTTGAGGTATGAAGCGCCGCTATGGTGCTTTTCACCAGAACATCCGAGCGGCTGAAGCGGATCGACAGCCGTTCAGCCGGCTTTGCCGGTTCGGCGTCTGACCAGGGGTCCGGCGCCCGCCCGAGCTATGTCCAGCCCCAGCCCGGTTTGCGCGACATGCGTGCGCAGGCAGTGCATCGGCTGCAAGTCGGGATGTTCGGGCTGGCGGCCATGCTGCTGCTGGTCAGCCTTGCCAGCGTGATCATGCAGCGCGTGCAGACCGCCGATCGCAGCGCGGTCGCGACCGAACCTTCGGGCGGTGCCAGCGCATCGCCGGCCAATGATCCGCTGGTCGACCTGGGAGTCGCCCCGGAAGTTCCCGTCGTCGGCACCACCAGCCCCCACGCCAAGCCTGCCAAGGCCGCTCCCGCGCACTGATTGCCGCGTTTTAACGAGTCGTTTCAAGCTGGTGCACCCGTAGGCGGCCTGAGCGGGAAATTACGGGAAAAATCGTACGGATGGTTTTCGACAGGTTGAATCCGGCAGGAATCGGCATGTTTTCGGATGCTTGCTTGGTTTACGCAGCGTTAACGAGTATGGCTGGGCCAGGGATTCTCGCCGATGAATCAACCCTTATCCGCTGTTTCCCGCAATTTCCCGTTGTGGCCCCGATGATCCCACGATAAGAACGCCAAATCGGGACGAATTCCTTGCGCATCCTTGGGGGTGATCTGCCGCGCGCATCTCGCGCGGCGGGGCAAGGACATTTGTGTCTTGCCAGGCGGGGGGTAGTGGGTGACGGGTGTGCCGTCCAATTACTGGGGGAATGGCTTTTCGCCGCGTGGCGACAAGGGTCGTTTTGTCCTGCCCACCGATTTCCGCCCCGCCGTGATCGCCGCCTCCGGCAACAGCCCGATCCTTTGCCTGGACATCCATCACAAGTTTCCCTGCCTGGTCGGTTTTGGCCTGTCCCGCGCCGATGCCTTTGCCGAACAGATCCTGCACGAGGAACGCGTCGCGCTGGAACGCGGCGAACCGTTCGATGCCGACGAACGCGCGTCGCAGCTTGGCGGTTTTGAACGCAGCAAGTTCGATGAATCCGGCCGCTTCATCCTGCCCGACTATCTTGGCGAAGCGATCGAGGCGGGCGACGCGCTCTATTTTCATGGCGGCGGCAACCAGTTTACCATCTGGGCGCCCGAGGTTCTGTTCACGATGGGCGCGGGCTGGGACAATGCCAAAAGAAAGTGCCGCTCGCTGATCGATGGCGGCGCGGGTCGGGGGCGCCGCAAATGAGTGTCCCGCATATTCCCGTCCTGCTCGACGAAGTCGTCGCCGCGCTGTCCCCGGCGCCCGGCATGACGATGGCCGATGGCACGTTCGGGGCCGGCGGCTATGCCCGGGCGCTGATCGCCGGTGGCGCGCGGGTGCATGGCCTCGACCGCGACCCCGATGCGATTGCGGCTGGCCGGTCGCTGCTTTGCGCCGGCGGGCCCGATCCCAAGCTGGTGCTGCACCATCGCCGCTTTTCCGAACTGGCCGAAACCCTGCGCGATGCCGGGTGTGCGGCGATCGACGGCGTGGTGTTCGACATCGGTGTCAGCTCGATGCAACTCGACCAGGCCGAGCGCGGCTTTGCCTTTTCAAGCGACGGCCCGCTCGACATGCGGATGGGCCGCGACGGGCCGAGCGCGGCCGATTTCCTCAACACCGCAGACGAAGCCGACATCGCCGACGTGCTGTACCGCTATGGCGAGGAACGGCAGTCGCGGCGCATTGCCCGCGCGGTGGTTGCGGCGCGCCCGCTGACCACCACGCGCCAATTTGCCGATGTCGTGCGCCGCGCGCTCGGCTGGCACCAGGGCATGCCAAAGGATCCGGCGACCCGCAGTTTTCAGGCGGTGCGCATCCACATCAACGGCGAACTGGACGAACTGGCAGCAGGGCTCGCCGCTGCCGAAGCGGTGCTGGCGCCCGGCGGACGGCTGGCGGTGGTCACGTTCCACAGTCTGGAAGACCGCATGGTCAAACAGTTTCTGCGCGAAGCGTCGGGCATGGTGCCGGCCGGATCGCGCCACCTGCCGCAACAGGCGCAAAAGACCGCGCCGGCGTTCGGCAAGCCATCGCCGGCAATCCGGCCGGGCGATGCAGAAATTGCGCGCAACCCGCGCGCGCGTTCGGCCACTTTGCGCTGGGCCATCCGCAGCGATGCCCCGGCCCGAAACCAGAGGGATCTTGCAGGATGATCGTCACCGCGCGACGTTTGCGCTCGATGGGCTGGGTCGCAATGCTTGTGGTCTGTGCCGCGCTGGTCATGGTATTGGCATTCCGGGTCAACGCGCTGCGCAGCCAGGTGCATCAGTCGCAGGCCCGGATCATCGCGCTGAAGCAGGAAACCATGTACCTCGAAACCGAATTCGAAACCCGTGCCAACCAACAGCAGTTGAAGGCGTGGAACGACGTCGAATTCGGCTACGCCGCGCCGACGGCGGCGCAATACCTCGACAACGAGCGCCAACTGGCGTCCTATGCCAAGCCGATCGAACCCGGCGCGCCGGCGCCGATCCGTGTCGCCAGTGCCGACGACAGTGCGGTGGTCTATCCGGCGATGGTTTCGCCGATGACCGGAAAGCCGGTTGCCGATGACGGCGACCACGCCGCGCCGGCCGGCAACGACGACGGTGCGGCAAAGCCTGTGGCAAAGACCACGCTGGCGGTTGCGACATCGGGCCTTGCCGGGCTGGGCGACCGGCTGTCGACCGTACACCATGCCGGCCATGACAAGACGGCGACGCACACCCAGGCCAAAGCCAAGGCGGTGAAGACCGCCAAGGGCAAGGACGCCAAAGCCGCGAAATCGGGCGCGCGTCTGGCCAGTGCCGCCGATTCCCATGCGCACGGGGCCGCTGCGCATCATCGCACGGCGTCGGGCAAATCGTCCGCGGCACCGCCGATCAGACTGGCACTGAAGGATGCAAAGGCGGTCAAGTGAGCGCCAACACCGCCCGGACAGCCCTTCCCAACGCGACAACCGCCCATGCCATTTCCGGTGCCACGGCGACCGGCCGGCTGCATTATGCCAATTTGCGCGCGCGCTCGCTGCTGACCGCCAAGATGCGACTGCTGTGGGTGGTGGTCGGCTTTGTGTTCTTTACCCTGACCGCGTTCGTGCGCATCGGTCAGCTTGGCATGGTGGCGCAGAGCCCCGACCATGGCGCCGCCGGCGACGTGCTGGTGCCGCCGCGCGCCGAAATCACCGATCGCAACGGCGTGCCGCTTGCGCGCGCGTTTCCGTCATATTCGTTGTGGTTCAATCCCAAGGCGCTGGGTGCCAAAGGCCAGCCGTTGGTCAAGACGCCAGAGGAAGTCGCCCGCGCGCTGATGCAGATCTTTCCGGGCGAGGACTATGCCGATCTGCTCGACAAGCTGAAAACCGGTAAACCGACCTATCTGCGCCGCCGCGTCCTGCCCGAAGAAGCCAACAAGGTGTTCGCGCTGGGCGAACCCGCGCTGGAATTCCCGCGCGAAACGCAGCGGTTTTATCCGCAGGGCTCGCTGGCCGCGCATGTGCTCGGCTATGTCGATGCGGACGGGCATGGCAAGCTGGGCATGGAAGAATACCTCGATGGCCGGCTGACCGATCCCGCGCACCGCGCCGAGCCGGTGGCGCTGTCGATCGATGCGCGCGCGCAAGGGGCGATGGAGGACGAGCTTTCGCATGAAATGCTGGAAACCCATGCCAAAGGCGCCGCCGGGATCGTGCTTGATGTCGATACCGGAGAGGTGATCGCGCTCGCCTCGCTGCCCAGCTTTGACCCCAACCGCAGCGATCTGGCCGACAACGATCACGTCAAGAACCGCGCCACCAACGAAGTCTATGAACTCGGCTCGACGTTCAAGCCGTTCACGGTTGCCTCTGCCATCGATGCCGGCGTGGTCACCGACCTTGCGGTGCGTTACCCGGCAACCCCGCTCAAGATTGACGGGTTTACCATCCACGACAGCCACAACTTCGGCGCGTCGCTCAATGTGCCGGAGGCGCTGATCCATTCGTCGAATATCGTCACCGCGCAAGTTGCGGACAAACTGGGCGGGCAAAAGCTGCGCGACACGATGATCGCGCTGGGCATGAACCAGCGGGCCAGAATCGAATTGCCGGCCAAGGGCTTTCCGATCTGGCCAAAGGGTGAATGGCCGCGCCTGCGCACCATGACGGTGGGTTTCGGCCACGGCATTGCGGTCACTCCGCTGCATCTGGCGCAAGGCTATGCCGCGCTGGTCAACGGCGGGATCTGGCGGCCGGCGACGCTGTTCAAGGTCGACCCGGCGCATGCCCCGGCCGGGAACCGCGTGTTCCAGGCATCGACGAGTGCGCGCATCCGCCAGTTGTTGCGCCTGATCGTGGTCGACGGCACCGGCAAATCGGCCGGTGCCCCCGGCTATCGGGTCGGCGGCAAGACCGGTTCGGCGGAAAAGGCCGGCAGCAACGGTTCCGGCTATAAAAACAAGCATTCGCTGATTTCGACATTTGCCGCCGCGTTTCCGATGGACCGCCCGCGCTTTGTGGTGATCGCGATGCTTGACGAGCCGCAGGCGACGCAGTCGACATCCGGGCAGCGCACCGCCGCCTGGAACGCCGCACCGGTGGTCGGACGTGTCATACCGCGCATTGGCCCCTTGCTTGGCGTGGTGCCTGATGGCAGGCGCGATGTCGACGTGTCGGACCTGACACCCCTGGTTGCCAACGGAGATGGGGAATGAAGCTGACGGGCCTGGCGGGCGATCTGGCACCGGGGGCACAAGCAAATGTTACCGGCTTTGCCATCGACCACCGCAAGGTCGCGCCCGGCACGGTGTTCGGCGCGTTTCCCGGAACGCGCTTCAATGGCGAGGATTTCATTCCCGCGGCAATTGCCGCAGGCGCCGTTGCCGTGGTCGCGCGGCCCGAAGCGCAAGTCAGCGGCGCGGTGCATCTGGCAGCGGACGAACCCCGCCGGCTGTTCGCGCAGATCGCGGCGCGGTTCTTTACCCCGGTGCCCGAAACCGTGGTCGCGGTCACCGGCACCAATGGCAAGACGTCGACCGTTGAAATGACGCGCCAGATCTGGCGCATGGCCGGGCATCGTGCGGCCTCGATCGGCACGCTGGGCGTGACCACCGCCGACGAAAGCGTTTCGACCGGGCTGACCACGCCCGACATCGTCACGTTCCTGGCCAATGTTTCCGGGCTGGCGCGCGAGGGCATCAGCCATCTTGCCTATGAAGCGTCAAGCCATGGGCTCGACCAGTTTCGCAACGAGGGGCTGCCGGTCGCGGCCGGCGCGTTCACCAACCTGTCGCGCGACCATCTCGATTATCACCCGTCGATGGAGGCCTATTTCGCCGCCAAGATGCGCCTGTTCGACGACGTCGTGACCGACGGCGGCGCCGCGGTGGTCTGGGCCGATGACGCATGGTCGTCCCGCGCGATCGACCATGCGCGCGCACGCGGTCTGCGCCTGCTGACCGTGGGACAGGCGGGTGACACGATCCGCCTGACCGGGCGCACCCCGACGCTGCTCGGCCAGACGCTGGAGCTCGAATATGGCGGTGACCGGCGCACGCTGACGCTGCCGCTGATCGGCGCCTATCAGGCGGCCAATGCGCTGGTTGCGACGGGGCTGGTGCTGGCAACCGGCGGTGACGCGGCGCGCACGTTGGAGGCGCTGGCGCGGTTGCAGCCGGTGCGCGGTCGGCTCGAGCGCGCGGCAATCACGGGCGCCGGGGCGCCGGTCTATGTCGATTACGCCCATACCCCTGATGCACTGACCGCCGCGTGCGAGGCGTTGCGCCCGCATGTTGCCGGTCGGTTGATCCTGGTCTTCGGCGCGGGTGGCGATCGCGATCCGGGCAAGCGCGCACCGATGGGCGCGGCGGCGAGCGCCGGTGCGGATGTGGTGATCGTGACCGACGACAACCCGCGCGGCGAGGACCCGGCGGCGATCCGTGCCGACGTCATGGCCGGATGCGATGCCGGTGCGCGCGACGTGGGCGACCGCCGTGCCGCGATTGCGGCGGCGATCGCCGAGGCGGGTGCGGGCGACATCGTGCTGATCGCGGGCAAGGGGCATGAACAGGGCCAGATCGTCGGCCGGGGCGATGCGACGCGCATCCTGCCGTTCGACGATGTGGCCGTGGCGCGGGAGTGCACGGTATGACCACGGTTCTCGCGTGGCCGGTCGAAGCCGCCGATGCGATCGGCACCGTGCTGTGGACGGCGGATGACCTTGCCAATGCCACCGGCGGCACGGTTGCGGGCGGTGATTTTGCCGTGGCGGGATGCGCGATCGACAGCCGCGAGGTGATGGAGGGGGACCTGTTCATCGCGCTGCCGGGCGAAGTCGCCGATGGGCACCGGTTTGTCGATGGCGCGTTCCTGCGCGGCGCGGCCGGAGCGCTGGTGGCACAGAGCGTCGCGTATCCGCATGTCCGCGTCGCCGATACCGCGGCTGCGCTCGATGCGCTGGGCCGTGCCGCGCGGGCACGGCTGGGGCCCGATGCGCGCGTGATCGGCGTGACCGGCTCGGCGGGCAAGACCGGCGTCAAGGAAGCGTTGTTTGCCGCGCTCGACCGGTCGAGCCGGGGGCAGGCGCACCGTTCGGTCAAAAGCTATAACAACCATGTCGGTGTGCCGCTCAGCCTGGCGCGGATGCCGGCGCGCACCCGGTTCGGCATTTTCGAAATGGGGATGAACCACGCGGGCGAGTTGAGCGCGCTGACGCGGCTGGTGCGGCCGCATGTCGCGGTGGTGACCACTATCGCGCCCGCGCATATCGGCCATTTTTCCGGCGAAGCGGCGATTGCCGAGGCCAAGGCAGAAATCTTTGAAGGGCTTGAGCCCGGCGGCATCGCGATCATTCCGGCGGACAGCCCGCATGTCGACCTGCTGGCCGCCGTCGCGCTGCGCCATGGCGCCCGGGTGATCCGCTTCGGCACGGTGGCCAGTGCCGATGTCCGGCTGATCGATGCGCTGCCCAATCCGCTGGGCGGGACGCTGGTGACCGCGGAGTTCACCGCCGCGACGGGAACCGCGCGCAAGCTGTGTTATACCGTGTCGCAACCGGGCGCGCACTGGGCGGTCAATTCGCTTGCGGTGATGGCGGCGGTGGCGGCGGTTGGCGGCGATCTGGGAGCGGCGGGTCTGGCACTGGCCGAATTGCCCGATCTGGCCGGGCGCGGCGCGCGCCATGCGATTGCGGCAGGCGGCGGCGACGGGTCGGGCCGGGCGCTGGTGATCGACGAAAGCTACAATGCCAATCCCGCCTCGATGCGCGTGACGATCGCGGCGCTCGGCGCGATACCCGCGCGCCGGCGGCTGGTGGTGCTGGGCGCGATGCTGGAACTGGGTCCGGCAAGCGACGCCTATCACGCCGAACTGGCCGAGCCGCTGGCGGCGGCGGGTGTGTCGCGCGCGGTTCTGGTTGGCCCGGAAATGGCAGCGTTGGGCGATGCGCTGGGGAAAATGGCGCAATCCGCGCTTGCCCAGGGCATCGACTTCGTCCACGTGCCCGGCGCCGCTGCGGCTGCTGAGATCCTCGATGCCGGGGATTGGGCGCCGCAAGGCGGTGACGCGATCCTGATCAAGGGTTCCAATTCGGTCGGGCTGAGTGCGCTGGTGAAGGCGCTGACTCAACCGGGCCCACGCACATCTGATGGTCGGACGGCGACCGGGGACGACTGAATGCTGTATATATTCGCGCAGTGGCTTCATTTTGAAGGACTGACCAATCTCATTCGCTATCAGTCGTTCCGGTCGGGCGCGGCGCTGTTGACCGCGCTGGTGGTCGGCCTGCTGATCGGTCCGCGCTTCATCGACATGCTGCGCTCGCGCCAGGGCAAAGGCCAGCCGATCCGTGCCGACGGGCCCCAGACTCACCTCGCCAAGCGCGGCACGCCGACAATGGGCGGGTTGATGATCGTGGTCGCGCTGTCGATCGCGTTGATCCTGTGGATGGATCTGAGCAGCCGCTATGTCTGGGCCTGTCTGGTGGTGACGCTGGGTTTCGGCCTGATCGGGTTTCTCGACGACTATGACAAAGTGACCAAGTACGCCCACAAGGGCGTCCCGGCCAAACTGCGTCTGATCGCCGAATTCATCGTCGCCGGGATCGCGGTCTGGCTGGTGACGACGCAGACCAATATCTATCTGCCGGTGTTCAGCAATCTCTATATCCCGTTGGGGCCGTTCTATTACCTGTTTGCCGCGTTCGTGATTGTCGGTGCGGGCAACGCGGTCAACCTGACCGACGGGCTCGACGGTCTGGCGATCATGCCGGTCATCATTGCCGCCGGGACGTTCGCGATTATCGCCTATCTGGCCGGGCGCGCCGACTATGCCCACTATCTGGGCATCGTGCATGTGCCCAGGGCCGGCGAACTGGCGATTTTCTGCGCGGCGGTGATGGGGGCAGGGCTGGCCTTCCTGTGGTTCAACGCGCCGCCGGCTGCGGTGTTCATGGGCGACACCGGCAGCCTGGCGCTGGGCGGCACGCTGGGGGTGATCGCGGTTTCGGTGCACCACGAGATCGTGCTGGCGATCGTCGGCGGACTGTTCGTGGTCGAGGCGGTTTCGGTCATCGTGCAAGTGTTCGTTTACAAACGCACCGGCCGCAGAGTGTTCCGCATGGCCCCGATCCACCACCATTTCGAACAGTTGGGCTGGCAGGAATCGACCGTGGTGGTCCGGTTCTGGATCGTCTCGATCGTGCTCGCACTGCTCGGCCTGGCCACGTTGAAAGTGCGGTGAACAGCGCATGATCACCTCTTCGCGCTTTGCCGGCCAACGCTTTGCCGTGCTGGGTCTGGCCCGATCGGGGCTCGCCAGCGTCGAAAGCCTGTTGGCCGGTGGCGCCGAAGTGACCGCGTGGGACAGCCGCGAAGAGGCACGCGCAACGGTCGCCGGGCGGGCGACGCTGGCCGACCCGTTGACGATCGACCTGACCGGGTTTGCCGGGGTGGTGGTCTCGCCCGGCGTCCCGCTCAACCGGCATCCGATCGCCGCCCATGCTGCCGCGTTCGATGTGCCGGTGATCGGCGATATCGAACTGTTTGCCCAGATCCGCAGCCAGTTGGCGCCGCACCGCGTCGTCGGAATTACCGGCACCAACGGCAAATCGACCACCACCGCGCTGGTCCATCATCTGTGTCTGGCGGCCGGACTGCCGGCGCAGATGGGCGGCAATATCGGTCTGCCGGTGCTGGGCGAGGCGGCTCTGGCGGCGGGCGGCGTCTATGTGCTCGAACTGTCGAGCTATCAGATCGACCTCACTCGCTCGCTTGCCTGCGATGTCGCGGTGCTGATCAATCTCAGCCCCGATCACCTCGATCGCTATGACGGGTTTGCCGGGTATGCCGCTTCGAAAGAGCGGTTGTTTGCGATGCAGCGCGACGACCAGACGGCGGTGTTCGGGCGCAGCGATCCCGACACGCTGGCGATTGCGACGCGTGTTGCGGTGGAACGCGGCACGGCGCGGGTCGTGATCCCCGATCCCTCGCTCCTGTCCGGCCAGACCGACTGGCCCTCGTTGCAAGGGCCGCACAATCTTGAAAACGTGGCCATTGCCGTTGCCGTGGCAGGGGCGCTGGGCATCGATGAAGCGGTCTGGCGTCCGGCGCTGGCCAGCTTCGTCGGCCTGCCGCACCGCATGGAGCGGGTGGCGGAAGCCGACGGCGTGTTGTTCGTCAACGACAGCAAAGCGACCAATCCCGCCTCGACCGCGCCCGCGCTGGCGGCCTATCCGCGTGTCCACTGGATCTGCGGCGGCTTGCCCAAGGCGGACAATCTGGATGAATGCGCGGGCGCGTTCGGCCATGTCGTTGCCGCCTATACCATCGGCGAGGCCGGGCAGCGCTTTGCCGAGATCCTGTCGCCGCATATGCCGGTGACGCGCAGCGAAATGCTGTGCGACGCGGTGCGTCAGGCGATCGCGGCGGCACAGCCGGGCGAAGTGGTCATGTTGTCGCCGGCCTGCGCCAGTTTTGACCAGTTCCGCGATTTCGAGGCGCGCGGCGATGCCTTTCGCAACATCGTCGTCTCGTTGCTGGCCGATCGCGGCGCTGCCGCGCAAAGGGGGTCATGATGGCGACAACCGCTGCCACCAACCGCGCCGTGCCCGAAACGACTCGCGACGGCGGGGTGCGGGTGGTCGGCCGCGCCAACCGCTATCGCCGCAGCCGGCGCAGCGAACTGGTGATCTGGTGGCGCGAAATCGATCGTGTGCTGCTGGCGCTGGTCATGCTGCTGGTGGTGATCGGCGCGATTGCGGTGGCGGCGGCCTCACCCGCCAGCGCGCATCGCCTGTCGACGCCGCAAAAAACGCTGTCCGATCTCTATTTCTTCTGGCTGCATCTGCGTTGGCTGGCGCTGGGGCTGGTGACGATGTTCATCGCCTCTATCCTGCCCAAGGAAACCGCCCGGCGGCTGGCAATCATTCTGGCGGCGGCGATGATCGTCGGGCTGATTCTGGTGCCGATCGTCGGCACCGAAGTCAAAGGGGCGCGGCGCTGGCTCAATCTGGGGATCAGCCTGCAACCGTCGGAATTCCTCAAGCCCGGCTTTGCCATCGCACTGGCGTGGATCCTGTCTTGGCGTGTGCGCGATCCGAAAATCCCGGTGATGGGGCTGTCGATCGGGCTGATGGTGCTCGTCGGCACGCTGTTGATGGCGCAACCCGATTTCGGATCGACGGTGCTGTTCCTTGCGGTGTGGTTCGTGCTGGTGCTGCTGTCCGGGCTGTCTGTCAGCCGGGTGCTGTGGAGCGTCGGCGCCGGGCTGATGGTGCTGGTCATGGCCTATCTGTTCTATCCCAACGCGACGCACCGCATCGATGCGTTCTGGTCGGGGGGCAGCGAATTCGACCAGGTCGATCTCGCCATGCGGACATTGCTGGACGGGGGTTGGGGCGGCACCGGGCTGTGGCTGGGGACGCGCAAGATGGCGCTGCCCGAGGCGCACACCGACTATATCTTTTCAGTGATCGGCGAGGAATTCGGGCTGGTGATGTGCGCGGTCGTCGTGCTGTTGTATTGCGCGATCGTGCTGCGCGTGCTGCTGCGTCTGCTCGATGAAGACGATCTATTCACCGTGCTCGCCGCCGCCGGGCTGACCGCGCAACTGGCGGGTCAGGCGTTCATCAACATTCTGGTCAATCTGCAACTGTTTCCGTCAAAAGGGATGACGCTGCCGCTGATCAGCTATGGCGGGTCATCGACGATCGCGTTGTTGCTGGGCGTCGGCTTCCTGCTCGCCATAACCCGGCGCAACCCTTATCTGTCGCGCGAAACGTTCGATCCAAGGGAACGCCTTGCGCCATGACTGTCTCGCGTCACTATGTCCTTGCCGCCGGAGGAACCGGCGGCCATCTGATTCCGGCCTTTGCGCTGGCGGTGGAGCTTGACCGGCGCGGGCACCATGTCGCGCTGGTGACCGATGCGCGGGGCGCGCGCATTCCCGGCAAGCCCGATTTCCTGCCCGCGCATGTTCTGCCCGCCGGGCGATTGGGCAAGAACCCGGTGACCGCGGTCAAGGGCTTGCGCGCGATCTGGCGCGGGCGGGCGATGGCGCTGCGCCTGTTCGACAGCTTTCAGCCGTCGTGCGTGGTCGGGTTCGGCGGCTATCCCGCGCTGCCAGCGCTGCTGGCGGCGCAATCGGCGCGCATTCCCACCGTGATTCACGAACAGAACGCGGTGCTGGGCCGGGTCAACCGCCTGCTGGCGCGACGGGTCGACGCGATCGCCACGGCCTATGCCGATGTCGACCGGCTGGATGCCAGGTGGGCGTACAAGGTCGTCCAGGTCGGCAACCCGGTGCGCGACGAAGTGCTTGAACTGCGCAAGGAGCCGTTCCCGCCGCTCGATGGCGATGGCCTGTTGCGCGTGCTGGTAACCGGCGGCAGCCAGGGTGCCTCGGTCCTGTCCGACGTGGTGCCCGATGGTCTGGCCATGCTGCCGCCCGCGCTGCGCCACCGGTTGCAGGTGACGCAGCAGTGCCGGCCCGAAGACATCGATGCGGTGCGCGCGCGCTATGCCGCGCATCACATTCCGGCGGAACTCGGCACCTATTTCGAGGATATGGCGATGCGGCTCGCCGAAACGCATCTGTTCATCGGCCGGGCCGGCGCCTCGACGATTGCCGAACTGACAGTGGTCGGCCGCCCGGCGATCCTGGTGCCGCTGCCGATTGCGACCGACGACCATCAGGCCGCCAATGCGCGCGAACTGGTGCGGGTCGGCGGGGCGCGGGCGATCCGCCAGTCGGGCTTTACCCCCAAGGAACTGGCCAAGCAGGTCCAGGCGATCGCGCTCAATCCGGAGGCGCTGGCCAATGCCGCGCATGCGGCCTGGAACTGCGGGCTGCCCGACGCGGTCGGCGATCTGGCCGATCTGGTCGAATCGTTTGGCGGGGCGCCGGTCATGGATGTGATCCATGTCGGCCATGCGGCGGGGCGGGCGCAGACCGCGACGCAGACGGCGGCAACCTGCAGCGGACGGGATGAAGTGCGATGAAAGGCGTCGGAGTCGAAATCGGCACGATCCATTTTGTCGGCATCGGCGGGATCGGCATGTCCGGCATTGCCGAAGTCATGCACAACATGGGCTATCGCGTGCAAGGCTCTGACATTGCCGAGGGCTATGTCGTCGAGGGATTGCGCGCGCGCGGCATCACCGTGATGATCGGGCACAACGCCGCCAATGTCGCAGGCGCGGCGGTGGTGGTCACTTCGACCGCGGTGCGCCGCGAAAATCCCGAAGTGGTCGCCGCGCTGGAGGCGCGCATCCCGGTGGTGCGCCGCGCCGAAATGCTGGCCGAACTGATGCGGTTGAAGAACACTGTCGCGGTGGCCGGCACGCATGGCAAGACCACCACGACATCGATGGTCGCCTGCCTGCTCGATGCCGGTGGGGTCGATCCAACCGTGATCAACGGCGGAATCATCAATTCCTACGGATCGAACGCGCGGCTGGGCGACAGCAACTGGATGGTGGTCGAAGCCGACGAAAGCGATGGGTCGTTCCTGCGCCTCGACGGCACGATCGCGGTTGTCACCAACATCGATCCCGAACATCTCGATCACTATGGCAGTTTTGACCGGGTCAAGGCGGCGTTTGTCGAATTCATCGAGAACGTGCCGTTCTATGGCGCGGCGATGTTGTGCATTGATCATCCGGTGGTCCAGGCGATCATTCCGATGGTGCGCGATCGCCGGGTGATCACCTATGGCTTTTCGGCGCAGGCCGACGTGCGCGGCGAACATGTCACGCCGGTGCCGGGCGGCAACCGCTTTACCGTGTGCCTGCGTCGCCGCGACGGCAGCTTTCACCGCATCGAAGAGATACATTTGCCGATGTCCGGCCGCCACAACGTGCAGAACGCGCTGGCGGCGATTGCCGTGGCGCTGGAAATGGGCCTGCCCGACGATGTCATCCGGGGCGGCTTTGCCAACTTCGCCGGGGTGAAGCGGCGCTTTACCAAAGTCGGCGAGATCGCGCTCGGTGCCGGCCCGGACGGTGGCATTGCGACGGTGATCGACGATTACGGCCACCATCCGGTCGAAATCCGCGCCGTGCTGGCCGCCGCGCGCGAAAGCGCCCGTGGACGCGTGATCGCGGTGGTGCAGCCGCACCGCTTTACCCGGTTGCGCGACCACATGGAGGAATTCCAGGGCGCGTTCAACGATGCCGACATGGTCTATGCCGCGCCGGTCTATGCCGCAGGCGAAGTCGCGATCGAGGGCGTGACGTCCGAAGTGATGGTCGACGGGATCAAGGCGCGCGGGCACCGTGCCGCGCATTGCATCGCCGGCCCCGACGCACTGGCGGGCGAACTTGCCGCAGTGCTGCGCGCACAGGACATGGTGGTGTGTCTGGGCGCGGGTGACATCACCCGCTGGGCGGCGGGGCTGGCCGATGCCGTCCGTCGCGAGCGAGAGGTCGCATGACCCGCCTGCTGACCAAGCCGCGCGGCCGGTTGACCGAACAGGCCCCGCTGGCGCCGCTGGTCTGGTTCAAGACCGGCGGCGCGGCACAATGGCTGCTCGAACCGGCCGATGGCGATGATCTGGCGGCGTTCCTTGCCGCGCTCCCGGCCGATGTTCCGGTCATGGCGCTGGGGCTGGGGTCGAACCTGATCGTGCGCGACGGCGGCGTGCCGGGCGTGGTGGTGCGGCTGGGCAAGGGCTTTGCCGGGGTGCGCCGGACCGATGCGGTGACGCTGAATTGCGGCGGTGGCGCATCGGGCGTGCTGGTGTCGTCGACGGCGCGCGACAATGGCATTGCCGGCCTGGAATTCCTGCGTTCGATACCCGGCACGGTCGGCGGCTTCGTACGCATGAATGGCGGTGCCTATGGGCGCGAGGTCAGGGACGTGCTGGTCGATTGCGACGTGGTGTTGCGACAGGGGCAGACGATCACGCTGTCTGTCGGCGAACTGGGCTATGCCTATCGCCATTCCGATCTGGCCGAGGGGGCGGTGGTCGTGGCCGCACGGTTTCGGGGCATTCCCGGCGATCCGGCGGCGATCCAGGCGGAAATGGACCGCATCGCGGCCGCGCGCGAGGCATCGCAGCCGCTGCGCACCAAGACCGGCGGTTCGACCTTCAAGAACCCGCCCGGCCACAAGGCGTGGGAACTGGTCGATCGGGCCGGGTGCCGGGGGTTGACGCTGGGCGGCGCGCAAGTCAGCGACAAACACACCAACTTTCTGATCAACACCGGATCTGCCACCAGCGCCGAGATCGAGGCGTTGGGCGAGGCGGTGCGCGACAAAGTGCGCACGGCGTTCGGCGTCGATCTGCAATGGGAAATCAAACGAGTGGGTAACCCGTGACTCTGCCAAAGCTTCATGTTGCGGTTCTGATGGGCGGCTGGTCGAACGAGCGGCCGGTTTCGCTGATGAGCGGGAACGGCGTTGCCGATGCGCTGGAGGCGCGGGGCCACCGCGTGACACGCATCGACATGGGCCGCGATGTCGCGCAAGTGCTGGCGGCGACCGCGCCCGACGTGGTGTTCAACGCGCTGCACGGGACGCCCGGTGAAGACGGCACGGTGCAGGGCATGATGGACCTGATGGGCCTGACCTATACCCATTCCGGGCTGGCCGCGTCGGTCATTGCCATCGACAAGGAACTGACCAAGCAGGCACTGGTGCCGCACGGCATTCCGATGCCCGGCGGACGCGTGGTGCAAGTCGCCGAGATCCACGAGCACGACCCGTTGCCGCGTCCCTATGTGCTCAAACCGGTCAACGAAGGATCGTCGGTCGGCGTCGCGATTGTCACCGAAGGGGGCAATTACGGCCATCCCATCGCGCGCCATGTGCCGGGGCCGTGGCAGCAGTTCACCACGTTGCTGGCCGAACCGTTCATTCGCGGGCGCGAGTTGACCACGGCCGTGCTGGGCGACCGCGCGCTGCTGGTGACCGAGTTGAAGACGCGTTCGGAATTCTATGATTTCGATGCCAAATACACCGATGGTTTGACCGACCACATCTGCCCCGCCGAAATTCCCGATGACATTGCCGAGGCGTGCCGGGACATCGCCCTGCACGCGCATCGCCTGCTCGGGTGTCGCGGCACCAGCCGCAGCGATTTCCGCTGGGACGACGAACGCGGGATCGACGGTCTGTTCCTGTTGGAAGTCAACACCCAGCCGGGCATGACCCCGCTCAGCCTGGTGCCCGAACAGGCGCGCGCACTGGGCATGGATTACGGGGACCTTGTCGAGGCGATCATCGCCGAAGCACTTTCGCAGAAGGAGGCGCGCTGACATGGCCCAGACGATCCGGCGCAGCGGCAAAGGCGTACGGCGGGCCGCCGCGACGCGCAATGCCCGGACAAAGGTCGCCACCGCGCGCAAGCAGACCGGCAATATCGTCGATCAGGCGATGCGCTGGTTGCCGTTTTCGGACGAGACATTGCACCGCCTGATGATCCTGGCGATTATCGGCACAGTGGCGGCCGTGGCGATTGCGGCTGCGGAAATCGCCGGGGTGCCGGCCTTGGCCGAACAGCATCTGGCGACATTTGCCGGCGAAGTCGGGTTCCGGGTCAAGCGGGTCGAAGTGCGCGGGGTCAACCGCATGAACGAACTCGCCATTTACGAAAAGGTGCTGGGACAGCGCGACCAGGTGATGTCGCGGCTCGATCTGGCCGCGCTGCGGACCGATCTGTTGTCGCTGTCGTGGGTCAAGGATGCGCGGGTGTCGCGGCAATTGCCCGACACTCTGGTGGTCGATATTGTCGAACGCAGCCCGCACGCGGTGTTGCGCGATGCCGGCCATTTCGTGCTGATCGATGAAACCGGCCACGAGCTTGAGACGGTGCCGCAGTCGCGCGCCAAGGGCATGCTGGTGCTGTCGGGTCATGGCGTCGAGACCCAGGTGGGTGCACTGGAAAAGCTGCTCGAAGCCGCGCCCGCGCTCAAGACCCAGGTGGCAGAGGCGGAATGGGTCGGCAACCGGCGCTGGAACCTGACGTTCCGCACCGGACAAGTGCTCGCCCTGCCCGAAGGCGATGACGAAGGCGCCGCCGCGCTGCTGAGTTTTGCGCGGATGGACGGCGTCGACCGGCTGTTGGGCGGCAAAGTCGCCGCATTCGACATGCGCGTGCCCGACCGGGTCTATCTGCGCGTACCCGGCCATGCCGAAGAGGTTGCGGCCGAAGCCAAGGCAGCCTCGGTCGCCAAGGCGGCCAAGGCGGCCAAGGCGGCCGGCGCCGACAGCACGACGCACAGCAAACCGGCGGCGGCACACGACTGACACGATGGCCATTCCGCGCATCACCAAAGTCTTTGCCGCCGTCAACATCGGCTCGTTCCGCACCTCGGCGATGATCGCCGGGCTGGCCGAAACGGGCGATCTGGTCGTGCTCGGGTCGGGCTATCGCGCCTCGGCCGGGATAAAGCGCGGCTATGTCGTCGACATGGTTGCAGCCACGCATTGCGTGCGCGATGCGATCGAGCGCGCCGAAAAGGCGGCCAGCGCCAGCGTCCAGTCGGTGTGGATCGGGTGCGCCGGGGCCGGCCTTGCCAGCACCACCGCCCGCGTCGAGGTGGAAATCGGCGGACGCAGGATCGAACAGGACGACATCGAGCATCTGCTGATTGCGGGACGTGAAGTGATCCAGCCCGACGGGCGCCAGGTGCTCCATGCGCAGCCGGCGCATTATACGCTCGATGGCGCGCACGGCGTGCCCAATCCCAAAGGGTTGCACGCCGAACGGCTGGCGGTGGATATCCATGTGATGCTGGCCGATGGCGCGCCGATCCGCAATCTGAAGGAAACGGTCGAGAACGCGCATTTGAAGGTCGAAGCGGTGGTCGGCTCGCCGATCGCGGCGGGGCTTGCCTGCCTGACCCCGGAAGAGCGCGAAATCGGCGTGGCGCTGGTCGAATTCGGCGCCGAAGTGACCACCGTTTCGGTCTATGTTGCGGGCATGTTGCTGGGCATGCAGGTGATCCCGTTCGGGTCGGGCGACATCACCGATGCGATCGCGTCGGCGTTCGGCATCCGCCGTTATCACGCCGAGCGGTTGAAATGCATGTCGGGGTCGGCGATTGCGAGCCCTGCCGACCACCGCGAGATGATCCCGGTCAACGCCCCCGGCGATCCCGAAAGCGCCGGCCCGGTGGCGCGCCATGCCGACGACAAGAACCGCATTCCGCGCGCCGAACTGATCTCGGTGATTACCCAGCAATTGGGCTATTTCACCGAAGAAGTGGGCAAGGCGTTAAAGGCGATGGGCTTTACCGGCCAACGCGGGCAGCAAGTGGTGCTGACCGGCGGGGGTGCACAGATGCCGGGTCTGGCCGATTTTGCCCAAGGTGCGCTGGGCCGTCCCGTGCGCATCGGATCGCCGCCGACGATGCTCGGCCTGCCCCCCGGCAACGCCACACCCAGTTCATCGACACTGGTCGGTCTGTTGCTCTATGCGGCGGCAGAGCCGGTCGATATCCGCGCCATCGGGCCACGATCAAAGCTGGAAGGCGATTATCGCGGGTTTGCCCTGATCGCGCGAATCTGGCGCGCCTTGCGTGAATATTTCTGACCGGTGCCCCGCCAGAGCGCCTGCCCTGCCGTCCAATTGGCGGGCCATGGCGCGAAATCGGCACGGTCGGGCGCCGATCGGGCACTGGAACTGTGGAAAAGCCGTGTTTGACTCTGATTAGACGAATCAATCCGTGCCAAAGCTGCATACCGACGCCATAGTGATTTTGCTGGGGCCCGCCCTTAACCCTATTGCCCTGAACCGTACCGGGAGACCGACATGAGCATCAACATCGGACCGCCGTCGATCGATGAACTGCGGCCCCGCATCACGGTGATCGGGGTTGGTGGCGCTGGCGGCAACGCCATTGCCAACATGATCGGCGCCGGGATCGAGGGCGTCGACTTCGTCGTCGTCAACACCGACGCGCAGGCGCTCAACAATTCGATCGCGGATACGCGCATTCAGCTCGGGCCCGCCATCACGCAAGGGTTGGGCGCGGGTGCCAGGCCCGAAGTGGGGCGCGCCGCTGCCGAAGAAACGCTGCCCGATCTCGAACGCGCGCTCGAAGGCGTGCACATGGTGTTCATCGCCGCCGGGATGGGCGGCGGCACCGGCACCGGCGCCGCGCCGGTGATTGCCGAAGCGGCCCGGCGCAAGGGCGTGCTGACCGTGGGCGTGGTGACGAAACCGTTCCTGTTCGAAGGCGCGCGCCGCATGCGTGCCGCCGAAATGGGCATCGAGGAACTGCAGAAACACGTCGACACGCTGATCGTCATTCCCAACCAGAACCTGTTCCTGGTCGCCAAGGCGGAAACGACGTTCAAGGAAGCGTTCGGCCTGGCCGACGAAGTCCTGCAGCAAGGCGTGCGGTCGATCACCGATCTGATGGTGATGCCGGGCCTGATCAATCTGGACTTTGCCGACGTGCGCTCGGTGATGGGTGAAATGGGCAAGGCGATGATGGGCACGGGCGAGGGCGAAGGCCCCAACCGCGCGCTCGAAGCCGCCGAACGCGCGATTGCCAACCCGCTGCTCGACGGCGTGTCGATGCAGGGTGCCAAGGGCGTGATCATTTCGATCATCGGCGGCGACGACATGAAGCTTCTCGAAGTCGACGAAGCGGCCAACCACATCCGCGAACTGGTCGATCCCAACGCCAACATCATCTGGGGGTCGGCGTTCAACCCCGATCTCGACGGCAAGATCCGCGTTTCGGTGGTTGCCACCGGGATCGAACAGACCAACGAACAGGCCGAGATTGCCTCTCGCCCGGCGACGATCGGTGGCGCACGCGGTCCGGCATTTCCGGGTGGCGGGCTGTCTGCGCCCACGGGAATTGCGCCGCGCCCACCGGTGGCACCGCCCGCGCCGCAGCCGCCGGTTGCCGAACCGGTCGCGCCGCCGCCGGTCGCCAGCGCGCCGGTGCAAGGCTATGCGCCGCAGCCGCCCGAACCGGAAGACGAACCGTTCGACCTGACGCTTGATCTCAGCGAAGAACCGGCGCCCGCGCCCGCGCCGGGCTTGCCGCGGTTTGGCCGGGGCGGCACCGTGCCCGCCGATGGTCCCGAACCGCCCGCGCCCGCGCGTCCGGCGTCGGGCAATTCGACGTTGTTCGAACGCATGGCCAATCTGTCGCGCGGCAGCCGTCCGGCCGAGGAAGAGCCCGCTGAAGAAGACAGCAAGGCGCTCAATATCCCGCGCTTTCTGGGTCGGCAGAACAACCAGTAACACGGCGGTCGACGTTTCAACCGGTTGGCGCCATCATCTGTCGCATGATGGCGCCACCGGGGCACTTTCGCGCTAGGGAGGCGGGCAATGATTCGCATCCCCACTTTGATCGCTCAAGTCCGCCATACTTTTGGCACAGGCCCCGTTACCAGCGCGCTGTTGGCCGGCGCCGTGTTGACCGGGGTGCTTTTCAACGGCGCCCCGGCACTGGCCGCGCCGCGGCAGCAGGCCGATGATGATGATGGGCCGGCCAGCGTGTCGCGCGCAGTGGTCCAGCCGACCGCGCCCACCGCCGGCAGAGCACTCAACGCCGCGCTGGAGCGGCTGGCGAGGGACCCGCGCAATGTCGATGCCTTGCTTGATGCGGGAAATGCCGCGCTCACGCTGGGCGACAACGAGGCGGCGCTGGGCTTTTTTACGCGCGCAGACCAGTTTTCCCCGGCCAATGCGGCGGTAAAGACCGCCATTGCCGGGGCGCGGCTGCATCTCGACGATCCGGTCGAGGCGTTGCGCTGGTATGCCGAGGCCGAAAGGGCCGGGGGCGATCCGGCCGGCTTTGCGCTCGACCGGGGGCTTGCCTACGATCTGGTTGGCGACAACGCTGCGGCCGTCGCGCAATATCGCAAAGTGCTTGAACGCAGCGGCGACGCCGCGACACGCGACGAGGCGACCCGGCGCGAAGCGGTCAGCCTGGCGGTCGGCGGCGACCGCCGCGCGGCCGATCTGGCGCTGCTGCCGCTGTTGCAGCGACAGGATCGCGCCGCGTGGCGGGCGCACATCTTTGTGCTGGCGATTGCCGGGCGCAGCGATGATGCGGTGGGTGTGGCGCGCGCGACGATGCCGCCCGATCTGGCCGAGGCGATCGCGCCCTATCTGCGCTTCATGGTGCGGCTGACCCCGGCGCAGCAGGCCGCGGTGGCCAGCTTCGGCCGGTTCCCCCGCGCTGCCGATATCGGCCGAGACGATCCGCGCGTCATGGCCTATGCGGTGGCCCACCCGCGCGTGCCGCTGGTGCCGTCAGCGCCGCCGGCCCCGAAGCTGGCGCAAGCGGCCGCGACCACGGCGGCCGATGCCAAGTCGCATCGTCGCCGTGGCCAGGGCCCGGAACCGGTAAAGGTCGCTGCTGCGGCGACGGTTCCCGCCGAGCCGGACATCGCGCTGCCACCACCGCCGCCGCCGCCGACATCCGCCGCGCTGGCCTATGCCGCTGCGCCGCCGGTCGTGTCCGGCGTCGGTCGGACGACAACCCCGGCGCGCGGCGGGTTCGACCTTGGGCGGGTTTCGGGCAGCAGCCAGCCGATGGCGGCGGCGCCCGAAGCGGCCCCGGTTGTCTCTCCGGTCGTGCCGCGGCCGACAGTGTTGTCACGGCTCGATATGCCGCCACCGGGGCGGCGCACGTCCGTCGCACCGGCACCGGCCAGTCCGCCGCCGACCCGGCTTGCGCTGGCGACGCCGGTCGCGGTGGTCCCGTCGGCGCCGCAGCCTGCCGCCGCGTCGGCTGTCCCCGTTGCGGCCGATCCGGTGCCTGTCCCGGCGCCGGTGGTAACCCCGGCCGCAACGCCGGGCATCGTGGCGGTGGAACTGCCGCCCTCGGCCGCCGTGCCGGCGCCGTCGACCAGCCATGCGGTCGTCGAGCCGATTCCGCCGACGCCTGAAAAGCCAGTTATTGCCAAGCCTGTCCACCCCAAGCCCGTCGAAGCGGTTGCCGATCAGCCCGCATCGACCAGGCCGGCCAGAGACAAGTCGACCGGGGAAAAACCCGGCAAGGCCAAGGGTGCCCGAACCAAATCGGGCAAGGAGAAGGCCGACGAAGCGTCTGACGCCGCCGATGATACGCACAGCGGCAAGGGCAAGGCATCGCGCGCGCTATCGGCCCACGGCAAACCCGCCAAGGATGACGACGCCGACGAGGCACCGGCGCCGTGCAAGCCCGCTGCCACGGCCCGGAGCGGGCACAAGGGCAAGGCGGCAAAGGAAGAACGCGGCGCGGTTGCCAGGGGCAAAGCGCGCCACGCCGGCAAAGGCAAGAAGGATGTCAAGGACAGCGATACTTGCGCGCCGACGCTGCGCGGCGATCGGCCTGACGGCCCCGGCGACGTCTCGCGCGACAGCGACAGCGATGATGCCCGCACCGCCAAGGGCAAAGCCAAAGGGAAAGGTCACGAAAAGACCGCCGACAGCGAAAAGAGCAGCGAAAAGGGCGGGCGCCACGCGCGCTATGCCAGCCGCATCTGGGTGGAAGTGCTGACCGGCAACGACCGCGACAAGATGCCCGGCGAATGGCGCGGGTTGGTTCGCAAGGCGCATGCGCTCAAGAAGCACAAGCCCTATCTGACGCCGTGGCGAAGCAATTTCCGCCTGTTGACCGGTCCGTTCGACAGCGACGCGGATGCGCAGGATTTCATTGCGGAATTGCGCAAGGACGGGGTGTCCGGATTTGAATGGAACAGCCCGGCGGGTCAGGCCGTCGACAGCCTTGCCTTGCCATGATGTTCGCAGAGCTATCGCGCGGCGCGGCTTGTCGGAATGTCAAAAAGGCATCGCAAAAACGTGATAGGGAATGGACCCTAATGGCCCGTCATGCGATCTTAACGGCATGTCCACAGGTTTTGCACAGGCTTGTCGAGTTTTGCGCAGGCGGTTGAGACACCTGTCATTGCCGATCAAGGGCGCGTTGGCGAATGGTCGGCGAAAGCGACGTCGGGGACGGTCGCAGTGATGGACATGGTCAAAGGCCTTGCCCGCCACGGCCGGACCGATGTACTGGAGTGCCGATGATGCGGACTGCCCACGATAATGGTGAACGCGAGGATGCCGCGCCCGTCGACATGCTTGCGTCGCTGTTCGAAGCACGCGGTTGGCCGTTTGAATTCGTTTCGGACGACGAGATCCACGGCGAAATCCAGGGGTCCTGGGCCAATTACCAGATCCGGTGCATCTGGCGCGAAGAAGATCACGTGCTGCAGATGCTGTGCCTGCCCGACATTCGCGTGCCCGAAGACAAGCGGGCGTCGGTGCACGAGGTCATGGCGCTGATCAACGAACAAGTCTGGGTCGGCCATTTCGACATGTGGTCCAATGGCGGCGTGCTGCTGTATCGCCATGGGCTTATGCTGGGCGACGAAGGTTTGCTGAGCCTGAGTCAGGCGCAATCGGCGATCGAGGCGGCGGTCGATGAATGCGACCGGTTCTATCCGGCGTTCCAGTTCATCCTGTGGGGTGACAAGACCCCAGCCGACGCACTGGCCAGCGCGCTGGTCGATGCCGTGGGCGAGGCCTGAAGCGGCCTTTGGCGCTGCGCGCAGGGTGGTTGCTGTGCTGTTCAACATAAGAGGCCCTCTTGCGCATTTTCCTGTTTGGTTGCGGCAATATGGGTGGGGCGATGCTGGCCGGGTGGCTGGCCGGCGGGCTCGATCCGCATGGCTTTACCGTGATCGATCCCTATCTTGCGGCGGCACCGGACGGTGTGCGCCTGTGCGATGCGGCGCCGGTGGGCGAAGCATGGGCCGACGTCGTCCTGCTGGGATTCAAGCCGCAGCAGTTGCCGGTGGCCGCAGGCGCGGTTACCCCGTTGGTGGGCCCCGGCACACTGGTCCTCTCGATCCTGGCCGGGGTTGATCTTGCCACGTTGCGCGCCACGTTTCCGGTGGCGGGGGCGATCGTGCGGGTCATGCCCAACCTTGCCGCAGCGTTGGGCAAATCGCCCATCGCGCTGTTTGGCGACGCCAGGGACGCGGCGCGCGCGACCACCGATGCCCTGATGGCCCCGCTTGGTCAGGCCGAATGGCTGACCGAGGAAGCGGCGATGGATCTGGTGACCGCGCTGGCGGGATCGGGGCCCGCGTTCGTCTATCGCTTTATCGATGCGCTGGCATCGGGTGCGACAGCGCTGGGTCTGCCGCGCGATCAGGCCGATCGGCTGGCGCTCGCCATGGTCGAGGGCGCCGCGCAACTGGCCGCTGCTTCGCCGCACAGCCCGGCGGAGCTTGCCCGCCGGGTCGCCAGTCCCGGCGGCACGACCCAGGCCGGGCTAGACGTGCTCGACGCGGATGACCGACTCGCCCGGGTCATCGCCGACACGCTGCGCGGTGCGCGTGATCGCAGTGCCGAAATGACCGCAGAAGCCACCCTGCGCCTGCGCGAAGAATCCGAATAGCGTTCAGGGATCCGCAAGGGATCTTGTGCAAAAGGGAAATTCGCGGGTTTCGCTTGAAAGCAGAGGCAACCAGCGCGATATTGCGATTGTGGGCCTGAGATGAGGCCTCTCAGACGGAGACTTGAAGCACATGGCAAACTGGAACGACCCTCAGCCCTCTTCGACGGGCTTCGGCGCGTCTCCGAGCCTTTCGGGTGCCAGGGGACGCAGCACTGTCCATGACGCCGGGCTGCGCCGGCACATGCTTTCGATCTACAACTACATGGCCTCCGGCATTCTGCTGTCGGGTATTGTTGCGCTGGGCTTTGCCTTTTCGGGCATGGCCGAGGCGGTGATGGTGACCCCGCTGCGCTGGATCATTGCGCTGTGCCCGCTCGCGTTTGTCATGGTGATGAGCTTTGGCGTGAACCGCCTGTCGACTTCGACGATGCAACTGCTGTTCTGGGCGTTCAGCGTCGGCATGGGGCTGTCGCTGTCGTCGATCTTTCTGGTTTATACCGGCCCGTCGATTGCGGTGACGTTCTTTGCCACTGCCGGCGCGTTCGCGGGGCTGAGCCTGTTTGGCTATACCACGCAGAAAAGCCTGTCGGGCATGGGTACGTTCCTGATCATGGGCCTGATCGGGATCCTGATCGCCTCGCTGATCAACGTTTTCCTGAAATCGTCGCCGCTGGCGTGGGGCATCAGCTTTCTCGGCATCCTGATCTTTGCCGGGCTGACCGCCTATGACACGCAGAAGCTGAAAGAGCAGTACAGCTATGTCGCAGGGACATCGATGGCCGGCAAGGCGGTTATCATGGGCGCATTGCAGCTCTACCTCGACTTCATCAACATGTTCCTGATGCTGCTGCGCTTCATGGGCGACCGCCGCTAAAGCGACGCCGGCTCGCGCAAACCGATCGTCTTATCGCAAACACACCACACCCGGCGGGATAAGCATCCTGCCGGGTGTTTCTTTTGGGGGATCTTGTTGCGATAAGCAGGGGCGCGATGCCAGAGCGCGGCGCGATGGTTTGCAAAAAATCACGCAACAACAAAGACACCTGGAGCATCCTGTGATTTTTCCCTATTGCAGCACGCTCTTGGGAAACGGGGGCAGCGCGTAACGACGCTTTCGCTCTGTTATCCCGCGCAACGGACAAGATGAAGGAGTGGGGCAGCCCGTGAGAGATCGATTGTCGACAGACCCTGCCGGAACCGACCTGTCACGGCGCACGCGGCGCTGGGGCAAATTCGTTGGCGCCGCGCTCGCGCTCGCGCTGGCGTCCTGTGGGCACAAGTTGCCGCCGCCTCCGCCGCCACTGCCCCCCGCGCCGCCGCCGGTGGCGGTGATCCCGCCGCGCCCGACCCCGCCCGACGGCGCTTCGCCCGATCTGATCCCGCCGCCGATCGAGGCCGACGGCCAGCGTGAATCGGTCAATCGCAAGGTTTCGGTCAATCAGATCATCTGGAACTTGCGTTCGGCTTACACAGTGGCCGCGCTCGACTGCAAGAACCCGCGCAATGCCGCAATCCTGCTGCGCTATCGCCAGTTTCTTGATCGCAATGTCAAAGTCCTGAAAGTGGTCTATGACCAGATGGACCATGATTTTCGCGCAAAGTATGGCCGTGGTGGCGAGACGCTGCGTGATGATTACCTGACGGTGTTGTACAACCATTATGCGCTGCCGCCGACCAAGGCGGAATTCTGCGACGTGGTCGACCAGACGATGCTGGAAGGCGCCGATGTCGCCCCAGAGGATCTGGGCACGTTCGCCATGACCAAAGTGCCGGTGATCGAAAAAGTCTTTGACGATTTTTACACCCGTTATGACCAATATCGCAACGCGCTGGCTGAATGGGAAGAACGCTATGGCCGGGTTGGTCGGGTCAGCGTCGGGCCATTGGCCCAGCAACCGCCGTTGCCGCCAAGTCCCGGGCCGTTCTTCCAGCGGCCGGCTTCGCCGACAGTGCCCGATGCGCTGACGCAGCAGCCGTCTGCGTCGGCGGTGTCCGAACCGCAGGCGCAACAGCCGGTCTTGCCGACAGCGCCCGCACCGCAGGCGGTGCCCGAGCCGGGGGCGCAGCAGTCGCTGCCACCGGCAATTCCCGAGCCGCAGGCGCAGCCATCGCTGCCGCCGGCAATTCCGGAACCGCAGCGCAATCCGGCCCCGTCGACCACGCCATAGGGCTAAATTTTTGCGGCGGGGGCTTGGCAACCGGGCAACGGGTGCGCTAAGGGCGCGCCTCCCGTCAGGCGCGGGTGGCCCGGTGGGTCATCGGCGCCCGCCGGCGGAACACTGGAACGGGGCCGTAGCTCAGCTGGGAGAGCGCGTCGTTCGCAATGACGAGGTCAGGGGTTCGATCCCCCTCGGCTCCACCAGAGTTCCGGTTTGAACTGTCGCATGGGCGGGAAACGCTTTCCCGCGACCCGTGCGGAACATGAACCAGCCTGCGTCTTGCATCTGGATCCGGTTGTGGTGATCCCGCAGCGGAGGCCATGTGCAGGAGGCGGGCTCTTGCCATTTGCGCGGGAGGCAAACGCCTTTGGCGCCGGATTGGCGGACAACGGCAATGCATTTTCTCGACCAGGCCAAGATATTCATCCGTTCGGGCACCGGTGGCGGTGGCGCGGTCAGCTTTCGACGTGAAAAATATGTCGAATATGGCGGTCCTGACGGCGGCAATGGCGGCAAGGGCGGCGACATCGTGTTCGAGGCGGTGGCCGGGCTCAACACGCTGATCGATTTTCGCTATACCCAGCATTTCAAGGCGCAGCGCGGCGGTGGCGGCGCGGGCAAGAACCGCTTTGGCGCCGGCGGCGATGATCTGGTGATCAAAGTGCCGGTTGGAACGCAAGTTCTCGCCGACGATCAGGAAACCGTGTTGCTCGATCTGGTCGAGCCGGGCCAGCGCGTGGTGCTGTTGCGCGGCGGCGATGGCGGGCGCGGCAATGCCACGTTCAAATCGTCGACCAACCGTGCTCCGCGCCAGTTCGGGCCGGGCTGGCCGGGTGAGGAGCAATGGGTCTGGCTGCGGCTTAAGCTGTTGGCCGATGCGGGTCTGGTCGGGCTGCCCAATGCCGGCAAATCGACGTTCATCAACCAGATCACCAATGCGCGCGCCAAAGTCGGCGAATACGCCTTTACCACCACCCGGCCGCAACTGGGCGTGGTGCGGCACCGCAATCGCGAATTCGTGCTGGCCGATATTCCCGGGCTGATCGCCGGGGCGGCCGATGGTGCAGGGATCGGTGACCGGTTCCTTGGCCATATCGAACGCTGCCGCGTGCTGATCCATCTGATCGACATTCACGGCAGCGACCCGGCCGAGGCGATGCATGTGGTGGCCGACGAACTCGAAGCCTATGGCGCCGGACTCGACGAAAAGCCGCGCCTGATTGCGCTCAACAAGATCGATCTGGTCGATAGCGAACTGGTGCGCGCGTTTTCCGCCGAACTGATCGCCGCCGGGGCCGCCCAGGTGTTTCCGATTTCCGGCGCGACCGGCAAAGGCATGGACGCGCTGCTCGATGCCGTGCTCGACCACCTGCCGGCCGCGACCGCGACCGAACGGCCGGCGGGCGAGATCGAGGACGAGGCCGAGCGCACGCCCTGGTCGCCGTACTGAGCGTTGTTGATTCCTGAAATCCATCGGAATTCCGGCGCGGTCGCTCAACTGGTCCTGCAAACCGGGCATTTTGTGGACCCATCGCGTTTTGCGAAAAAACCGGTTCCCACTTTTTTGCGCGATGCTTTAAGCGCAATCCGATCATGACCATTGCCCAGCTTGCCCACATCGCCGACTCAACGCTTGCACCCCGCCTCGTCGTCAAAGTCGGCTCATCGTTGCTGGTGGGGGCCGACGGCAACCCGCGCCGCGCCTGGTTGACCGCGCTGGTCGGCGAACTGGCGGCGGCGCGCGCGCGCGGGCAACAGGTGATCGTGGTGTCATCCGGGGCGATTGCGCTCGGTGCGCGCCGGTTGGGGCTTGGCAAGGGCGGACGTGGTTCGCTTGCCGATGCGCAGGCCGCCGCCGCCGTTGGCCAGATTGCCCTGGCCGGACTGTGGGCAGACCTGTTCGCCGGCCATGGTGCAACCGCCGCGCAAGTCCTGCTGACGCTCGATGATCTGGAGGATCGCCGCCGCTGGCTGAATGTCACGGCCACGCTCGGCACGTTGCTGGCGCGCGGTGCGGTGCCGGTGATCAACGAAAACGACACCGTCGCGACCGAGGAAATCCGGTTTGGCGACAACGACCGGCTGGCGGCGCGGGTCGCCCAGGCGGCCGACGCGAGCGCGGTGCTGCTGTTGTCCGATATCGACGGGCTGTATGATCGCGATCCGCGCGAGCCTGGCGCGACGCGCATCCCGGTGGTGCGGCGGGTGACGCCCGACATCCGGGCAATGGCCACCGGTGGATCGTCGTCCGGGCTTGGTTCGGGCGGGATGACGTCAAAATTGCAGGCGGCAGAGATTGCCGGGATGGCGGGCATGGCGCTGGCGATCATCGACGGGCGCCCGGACGCGCCGATCGCGGCCGCGCTGGGCGCCGGTCGCGGCACGCTGTTCCTGGCACGACCGCACAAGGGCGCGCGCAAGGCCTGGCTGGGGGGGCGGCTGCGGATGCGCGGGTTCCTCCATGTCGATGCCGGGGCCGCCAGCGCGCTGGGGCAGGGGGCAAGCCTGCTTGCCGCCGGCGTGGTGCGCGTCGAGGGCCAGTTCGTGCGTGGTGACGCGATTGCCGTCGTCGGCCCGGCGGGCGAGGTGCTGGCGCGCGGGCTGTCGGAATACGATGCCGGCGAATGCGCGGCGCTGGCCGGGCGCAACAGCCGCGATCATGCCGAAATCCTGGGCTATGCGCCGCGTGCGGCGCTGATCCATCGCGATCAACTGGTTCTGGTCTGATGGCGGCAACGCGCCAGTCGGAACTGCTGGCGATCACCGGCGCGACCGGATTTGTCGGGCAGGCGGTGCTCGATGCGGCGGCGGCGGCGGGGCTGGACGTGCGCGCCTTGACGCGCCGCAGGCAAGAGGCGCGCGCCGGGGTCGAATGGGTCCAGGGCGATCTTGACGACCAACGCGCGCTGCGCCGGCTGGTCACCCGTGCCAGTGTGGTGATTCACATCGCCGGGGTGGTGAACAGCCCCGATGCCGCAGGGTTCGAGGCCGGCAATGTGCGCGGCACGCTCAATGCCGTCAACGCCGCGCTCGACGCCGGGGTCAACCGCTTCATCCATGTCTCGTCGCTGACGGCGCGCGAACCGTACCTGTCGGTCTATGGCGGATCGAAGCGCCGCAGCGAGCGTATCGTCGCGGCATCGAGCCTCGACTGGACGATCGTGCGCCCGCCATCGGTCTATGGCCCGCGCGATACCGACAATTTTGAACTGTTCCGTCTGGCCCGGCGGGGCATCGTGCCGCTGCCGCCGAAGGGCGGGCGTGTTTCGCTGATCCATGTCGCGGATCTGGCAGCGTTGCTGTTGTCGCTGATTCCCGGCGGCGAAGATGTCACCGGGCTGACGTTCGAACCCGACGATGGCCAACCGGGGGGCTGGAGCCATGCCGAAATGGCGCGGGCGATCGGCATGGCGGTGGGCAAGCGGCCGTTCGTGGTGTCGCTGCCACGCCGCATGCTCGAATGGGTGGCGCGGGCCGACCGCAAAGTGCGCAAGGACGGCGCCAAGCTGACGCTCGATCGGGTGGGCTATATGTGCCATCCCGACTGGACCGTCGATCCGGCGATGCGGCCGCCGGTCGAACGCTGGCGCCCGCAAGTCGAAACCGGCGTCGGGCTGCACGCCACGGCCGGGTGGTACAAGGATATGGGCTGGTTGAAGTAATACCAGACTTCAGACGAACCGTTTCGAATGTCCGCTGCACGGGCGTCAATGCAACAGCCGGCGGCCGGCGCTCTTTGGCAGGCGCAGTGCGTCGATCTGGGCGATCAGCGCGACCAGCGCGACAATCAGGAACGCCACGCGATAGTCGCCGCCGGGGCCGGCCAGTGGCGCAAACAGCGCAAGGCGGGTCAGCGCCGCACCGGCGTGGACCGCCGTCGCCGCAAGCGTGATTCCGGCCGCGCCCGCCAGCAGCATGGTGGTGTTGAACAGGCTGCTGGCGTCGCTGATCGCGGCGCGGTCGATATCGGCAAAAGCGAGCGTCGCCAGGCTGGTGAATTCAAGACTGCGCACCAACCCCTGTACGACCAGGATGACCGCGACCAGCGGCAATGGCAGCGCCGGGGTGATCAGCGCCATCGCCGCCAGGCTGAGCGCGCACAGGAAGCCATTGATGACCAGCACGTTGCGGTGCCCGAACCGGCGCAGGATGCGGGTCACAAACGCCTTCATGGTCATATCGCCGACAAACAGCGTCAGCACGAACAGCCCGGCGTGAAACGCGCTGAAACCGTACCCGGCCTGCAACATCAGCGGCAGCAGGAACGGCGCGGCGTTGATCGCGATCCGGCTGACCGAGCCACCGCGCGTGGCCATGCGAAAGCTGGTGGCGCGCCAGGAACCGAGGTCGATCAGCGGATGGGCCACCCGGCGTAAATGGCGGACGGTAAGTGCGACCAGGATCGCCCCGGCAACCGTCAGCCCCAGCGCCAGCGCATCGGCATGGCGCGGGCCGCGCTCCAGCCCCAGTTGCAGCGCGAACAGCCCCAGCGTGCTCAACGCGAACCCGGCCCAGTCGAACCGCCGCGCCGCCTCGCGCACATCGGGGATCAGCCAGAGGCAGGCGATCAGGGCGATCACCCCCAGCGGCAGGTTGAAATAGAAAATCCAGCGCCAGCCGAACGTTTGCGTGATCAGTCCGCCCAGCGGCGGGCCTATGACGGGCGCGATCAGCGCCGGCCAGATCAGCGCTGCCAGGGTTTCGACCAGCTTTTCGCGCGGCGTCAACCGCATCACCACCAGTCGCCCGACCGGCACCATCAGCGCGCCACCCATGCCCTGCAGAATGCGCAACAGCACGAATACGGTCGGGCCGCTGGCCATGCCGCACAACGCCGAGGCCAATGTGAACAGCGCAACGGCGGCCGCGAACACGCGGCGCGCGCCGAACCGGTCGGCGACCCAGCCGCTGGCCGGCACGAACACGCCCACGGTCAGCAGATAGGCGGACACCCCGATATCGAGCGCGACCGGTGTGGTGCCGAACGATCGCGCCATCGCCGGCAATGCGGTGGTGATAATCGTGCCGTCGAGGATTTCCATGAACAGCGCCGCGCTGACCAGGGCCATGACCAGGCGTTGGTGCAGGCCGCTGCCTGGCACAACAGCGCGGAGACGGGACAATGCGGCAGCAGGAGGGGTCATCGCTGCCCGTCCTTAAGCCAACGCCTTACAGGCACAAGCCGGCAGTCGGTCCGGATCCATGAAAAGTGGGCCGCGCCCATAAGCTTGCTTGTCTTGGAGATCGGCTGAACCGCGCAAGATCGGGTCGGGCGAGCGATTTTTTGCAACGTGGCCTGCAATTCATTGCGTTTGATTGGAACGGGTCGAGTGGAGGACAAGCGCGTGGACGATGACCGCGCCAAAGGCCCCTTTCCGCATATGAACGCACCCGTTTCGCAACCCATTGCCCCAGTGACCGGCGCGCCCCTGGTCGTGCCGCGCGAGGCGACGTTCGATCCTGCCGACCGGGCCATCCTTGCGCGGCACTGGTATCCGGTTGCGCTGGTCAGCGATGTGGCGGACAAACCGTTGTCGGTGCGATTGCTCGACCAGCGGCTGGTGGTTTATCGCGTCGGTGCAGAGATTGTGGTGGCAAGCGAGTTCTGCCCGCACCGGGGTGTGCCCCTGGGGCAGGGGGCAATCACGCCCGATGGGGTTCAGTGCCCCTATCACGGGCTGCGGTTCGGGGCGGGCGGGCGCTGCGTGCATATTCCGGCGCATCCCGACCGGGCGATCCCGGCGCAGTTCAACTTGGCCGCCTATCCGGTGATGCAGCGTTACGGGCTGGTGTGGACCTGTCTCGATCCCTCGTCGGACAGCGTGTTCCCCGATATGCCGCACTGGGATGAGCCCGGTTATCAGCAGATCAATTGCCCGCCGGTCGATATCGGCGGTTTTGCCGGGCGCCAGGTCGAAGGTTTCCTCGACGTTGCGCATTTCGCGTTCATTCACACCGCGACGTTTGCCGATCCCGAGAACCGCGGCGTGCCCGCCTATCGCCCGCGCCGCACCGATTATGGCTTTGAAGCCGAATACTGGAGCACGGTCGGCAACTATCCGGCGGGTGCTGCGCACAAAGGCGCGGAGGGATTCGCCTGGCTGCGCCATTTCCGCTGCACCCCGCCGTTTACCGCGACACTGGAAATTCATTTTCCCAACAACGGCCGGCTGGTGGTGATGAACGCCGCCTGTCCGGTGGCGGCGGGCATGACGCGGATGTTTGCGCCGATCGCGCGCAATTTCGATCACGACATTCCGGTCGCCGATGTCCATGCGTTCAACGCGCGGGTGTTCGAGGAAGACCGTATGGTGGTCGAAACCCAGCAACCGGTGATGCTGCCACTCGACCCGGCGGCCGAGGCACACCTGCCCGCCGACATGAGCGCGATGATGTATCGGCGGATCTTGAAGGAAATGGGGCTGGCGTTCACCCGGCCGGCCTAGCCTAAAACGCCGGTTCATACCCCGGCGGCAAGTCGTCGTCCGCCTGTCCGGGAACGTGGATGCCGCATTCGGTCTTGTCCCAGCCTTTCCACCGGCCGGAGCGGGGGTCTTCGCCCGGTGCGACTTTGCTGGTGCAGGGGGCGCAGCCGATCGAGGGGTAGCCGCGCGCGACGAGTGGATGGCGCGGCAGGTTGTGCGTGTCGAACCAGGCGTCGATATCGGTCTGGGTCCAACTGGCGAGCGGGTTGATCTTCAACCGGCCTTCGCCGTCGGTGTGGTCGATTTCAAAGCGTGGCAGCCCGGCGCGGGTGTGCGACTGGAACCCCTTGCGCCCGGTGATCGAGGCGTCGAAGGCGGCCATGGCGCGTGCCAGCGGCACCACCTTGCGAACTTCGCAGCAGCCATCCGGGTCCCATGACCAGCGCAGGCCCTTGTCGTCCCTGGCCGCCAGCACGGCGGCGTCAGGCGCCAGCACGCGCACGCCGGTCAGCCCCAATCGCGCCACCAGCGTGTCGCGATAGGCCAGCGTTTCGGGAAAATGCTTCAAGGTGTCGAGAAACAGCACCGGCAGGGCCGGATCGACTTCGGCGACCAGATGCAACAGGACGGCGCTTTCGGCGCCAAAGCTCGACACCACGGCAATGTCGCCGGCCAGCCCGTCGCGGATGACCGTGTGCAGCATGTCGCGCGTGTCGCTGCCCCGGAACAGATTGTTCAGGCGGATCGCGTCGGCATCGGTAAAGCGCGGCGCCGTGTCGAGCCGATCGATCCGCCGTTCGGTCACGGGGCGAGAGGTTTCAACCATGCCGCAGCGCCCAGATCGCCGGGCGTCCGTCGACCGTGCGCTGATAGACTTCGGGCCAGGTCCGGATCGCCTTGTCGACCTGGGCGCGGGTGATCGGCTGGTCGGGCAGGAACGCGTCAAAGCCGACACGGTGGTAATGGCTCAACTGGTCGATCAACACGTCGCCCACCGCGCGCAATTCCCCGGCATAGCCATATTCGCGCAAGATCGCCGCCGCCGAATAGCCGCGCCCGTCGTTGAAGCCGGGAAAGACCACCTCGATCAGTTCGAGTCGGTCCAGCAACGGCAACAGCGCGCGCGCATCGTCGCCCGGCGACAGCCGCACGGCACTGGCATTGCTCGCCCCGGTCAGATCGGCAAAGGCGATCACCGGCGCGGTGCTGGCGGCGTCTTCGCGCAGCCGGATCAGGGTGTCACCCATAAATTGCTTCCTTGAACGGGGCGCTGCCGATGCGGCGGAATGTATCGAGAAAGCGTTCGTCGCCCGTGCGTTGCGCGAGATAGAGGTTTGTCGCGGTCTCGATCGCGTCGACCAATCCGTCTTCGGTGAAACCGGGGCCGATGATCGCGCCGAGCGAGGTATCCGCGCCTTCCGACCCGCCGAACAACAACTGGTAGTTTTCCAGACCCTTGCGGTCGACACCCAGCACGCCGATGTGCCCGGCGTGGTGATGGCCGCAGGCGTTGATGCAGCCCGAAATCTTGAGCTTCAGTTCGCCCAGTTCGCGTTGGCGGCCGATATCGGCAAAGCGTTGCGAGATTTTCTGCGCCAGCGGAATCGATCGGGCATTGGCCAGGCTGCAATAATCGAGCCCGGGACAGGCGATGATATCGCCGATCAGGTCGAGATTGGGCGTGGCCAGTCCCGCCGCATCCAGCTTTTGCCAGATCGCATGGAGATCGCTGCGTTTGACATGCGGCAGGACGACGTTCTGCGCATGCGTCACGCGCAATTCGTCAAAGCTGTGGTCTCGGGCAAGATCGGCGATCAGGCGGATCTGGTCGGCGCTGGCATCGCCGGGGATGCCGCCCGTCGGTTTCAGGCTGATGGTGACGATGCCGTAACCCGGCGCCTTGTGCGCATGGACGTTCTGATCGACCCAGAGCGCGAAATCGGGGTCGGACAAGTCGATCGCCTGTGGTGCGGCCGGATCGAACGCGGGGTCGGCGAACTGCGCCTTGATCCGTTCGAGTTCGGCCGGCGGGGGTTCGAGCCCGAGAGTGAGGATATGCGCGAATTCCTCTTCGACCTGGCGGCGGTATTCGTCGGCGCCGATTTCGTGGACCAGGATCTTGATGCGCGCCTTGTACTTGTTGTCGCGCCGGCCATGGCGGTTGTAGACGCGCAGGCACGCTTCGAGATAGCTGATCATCTGCAACGGCGGCAGCCAGTCGCGGATCACCGGCGCGATCATCGGGGTGCGGCCCATGCCGCCGCCGACGTGGACGCGCAGGCCGGTTTCGCCGGCCTGGTTCCTGACCACCTGGATGCCGATGTCGTGCAGCTTCATCGCGGCGCGGTCGGTCTCGCTGCCGATGATGGCGACTTTGAACTTGCGCGGCAGATAGTCGAATTCGGGATGGAACGTCGACCATTGCCGCAACAGTTCGGCATAGGGGCGCGGATCGGCGACTTCGTCGGCGGCTGCCCCGGCGAAATGGTCGGCGGTGGTGTTGCGGATGCAATTGCCGCTGGTCTGGATCGCGTGCATCCCGACGGTGGCGAGGTCGGCCAGGATCGCGGGGGCATCTTCCAGCTTGATCCAGTTGTACTGAATGTTCTGCCGGGTGGTGAAATGGCCATAACCACGGTCATATCTGTCGGCGATGTCGCCCAGCATGCGCATTTGCCGGGAATCGAGCGTGCCATAGGGGATCGCCACACGCAGCATATAGGCGTGCAATTGCAGATAGAGCCCGTTCTTGAGCCGCAACGGCTTGAACTGGTCCTCGGTCAGCGCACCCGACAGCCGCCGCGCCACCTGATCGGTGAATTCGCTGACGCGGCTGTCGACCATCGCCTGATCGTAAGTGTCATACTGATACATCGGAGGGGTCTTTCGCGTAGAAATCAGGCGATCCAGGCAGTCGCACTCGGGTCGTTGGGGCGAAGCGACAAGTCGAGGCGCACGGTGGGGCCAAGCGCGCGAATGCGCTCCTTGATATGTTTGGGCCGCAGGCCGTGCTCGTCGCGCATGGCGTCGATCGCATAGGCGCCGACCACGCGCTGTGCGGACTGTTCGGCGGCTGCGATCGTTTCGGCGTTATCGCCCACCGCGACAGCGTCGTCGACTGCTTTTGACCAGCCATTGCCGGTCCACCAGGTCACATCGCCGGTCAACAGGTCGTTGCCGGTCAGAACTTTGATCCGTTCGCTGCTCACAGCGTGTTCTCCACAAGGCTTGTCAGGTGTGCGACGCTTTCGCGTGCGGCCACTTCGCCGATGATGATCAGGGCCGGGCTTTTCACCCGGTGGGTCGAAACCAGTGTGTCGAGGCCGGCCAGCACCCCGCGCAGCACGCGCATTGTCGGCCGGGTGGCGTTTTCGATGACGGCCACGGGCATGGCCGGCGACAGGCCGTCGCCGATCAGCTTGTCGGTGATCGCCGCCGCTGTCGCGAGGCCCATATAGATGACCAGCGTGCGTCCCTTGCCGGCAAGTCCGGCCCAGTCCTGATCGGACAGGCCCTTGCATTGTCCGGCGACGAACGACACGGTCGAGGCGGCATCACGGTGCGTAAGCGCGATCCCGGCCGCCGCCGCGGCGCCGAGCGCCGCGCTGATCCCCGGCACGACCGCAACCGGCACGCCGGCCGCGCGGCAGGCCTCTGCCTCTTCGCCGCCACGACCGAAGACGAAGGGATCGCCGCCTTTCAACCGCACCACATCGTTGCCCGCCAGCGCCTCTTGCACCAGCAGCGTGTTGATCGCCTCTTGCGCCATGGTGTGCCGCGACCGGCTTTTGGCGACCGAAATCATCCGCGCGTCGGCCGGCGCCATGGCCAGAACGGCCGGATCGACCAGTCCATCGTGCACGATCAGCCTCGCCGCCATGATCAGGCGTGCCGCGCGCAGCGTCAGAAGGTCGGGATCGCCGGGTCCGGCGCCAACCAGATGGACGGTGCCGACATGCACGGCGTCATTGGGGTTGGGGGTCAAAGCCATGATCCGGCAGATGGGGGGTCAGGCCAAAATGGTCCAGCGAGAATGCCTTGTCACCCCGCTAGAGCAACTTTAGGCATCGGGCGTCGTGCTTTTTTCGGCGTCGTTGTGCGAGAACATGTGCGCCAACCGACGCAATCCATCGGAATCGCGCAAATGCACATCCTGTTGCGGAAACGGGATTTCCACCCCGCGTTCGCGAAACAGGTGCCAGGCATTTTTCAGCACTTCCGACCGGATCCAGCCGATGCCGTTTTCGGGATCGTTGATCCAGCAGGACACCGACATTTCGATCCCGCTGGGACCCAGCGTCGACAGGATCACGCTCGGCGGCGGATCTTCGAGCACGCGCGGCACGGCTGCGGCGGCTTCGAGCAGCAGCGCTTCGACCAGATCGATGTCGCTGCCATAGGCAATGCTGATCGGGATCGACACCGACACCCGACGCGACGAATACGACCAGTTTTCAACCTGGCTGGTCATCAGATTCTGGTTGGGAATCAGATATTCGCGATTGTCGAGCGTGGTGACGGAGATCGCGCGGATGCCGATCTTGTTGACCACGCCCATTGTCGTCGTGCTGCCGCTGGTCACCGCGATCACGTCGCCCGGCTTGATCGAACGGTCCATCAACAGGATGATCCCGGCGATCATGTTGCCCGCCGTCGTCTGCAACCCGAAACCGATGGCGAGGCCGAACGCGCCCGAAAACACCGTGAACGCGGTCAGGCTGATGCCCAGCGTGTCGACCGTGGCGAAAAACGCAAAGGTCCACACCGCCAGCGTGATCAGCTTTTCGCCGAGCGAGACTTGCGCGCCGTCGAGGCCCTTGACCCGGCGCAACAGGCGCCGCGAAATGCTGGTGGCGACGCGCGCCCCGGCGAGCGCCAGCGCGACGACCATCGCCATCCAGATCGCGTTGGCGAGCGAGATGTGGTACTTGCCGACATCGATGCTGATGTCGTCGAGCGAATCCACAAAGTCGTGAACGCGCGAGTTTACTGCAACCAGATGGGCATTGAGGTGCCGGCTGGCAGAGTTCATGCCGCGCCCCCCGTGACGTTGCGCCAGACGTTCAGCGCGCCGTCCAGATCGGCAATCAGGTCGGCCGCATCCTCCAGCCCGACGGCGAGCCGCACGCCGAACCGGTCCGCCGCATCCCACGCGGCGGGGGGCCACGGCGTTGCGCTGCGCATCGATGCGGGATCGACCGGTGTCGCCAGGCTTTCAAACCCGCCCCAGCTATAGCCGATGCCGAACAGCGCCAACGCGTCGATCAGGGCATCGCGGGCGGCGCTGCTGCCGCCTTTCAGGACAAAGCTGAACAGGCCGCAGCCGCCGGTGAAATCGCGCAACCACAGATCGTGACCCGGTGCGCCCGGCAGCATCGGGCATAGCACATGGGCGACCTCGGGCCGGTTCGCCAGCCATTCGGCCAGCGCGAGCGCCGTGGCGGAGGTGCGTTGCAGGCGGATGTCCATCGTGCGAAGGCCGCGCAGCATCAGCGCGGCATCGTCGGGCGATACGACAATGCCCAGTCCCTGCGCGCGCAGCCGCAATTTGCGATACCAGTCCGCGCCCGCGCCGGCCGAACCCATCATCGCGTCGGAATGGCCGCTGACATGCTTGGTCAGGCTCATGACTGTAATGTCGACGCCGTGGGCCAGCGCGGCAAAGCCGAGCGGCGTCGCCCAGGTGTTGTCGATCACGCTGACCAGTTTATGCGCGCGGGCGATTTCGACCAGGCGCGGCACGTCGGTGACTTCGAGGGAAAGGCTGCCGGGGCTTTCGATCAGCACGGCGCGCGCGCGCGGGCAGATCGCCGCGACCAGGCTGTCGGCATCGGTGGGATCGAACCAGCGTGTTTCGATGCCGAAATCCTTGAGCAATCCGCGCCCCATCGCACGGCTGGGTTCATAGGCGTTGTCGGTCATCAACAGCACATCGCCGGGGCGCAGCACGGTCAGCAGCACGCCCGCAATCGCCGCGACTCCCGACGGATAGAGCACGGTGCCGACCGCGCCCGGCTCAAGCGCGGTCAGTGCCTCGGCCAGCGCCCACTGCGTCGGCGCACCGCGACGGCCGTAATAGAAATGGCCGTCTTCGTTGCCGGGATGCGCGCGCAGCGCGGCCATGTCGGGATAAAGATGCGTGCTGGCACGCCACACCGGCGGATTGACCACCGCCCCGGGGTGCCCCGGCGTCCCGGTCCATTCCGCGCGGCGCCCGGCGGCGGTGACCCGCGTGCCGGGGCCGAGATTGCTGTCGTTGTTACCGCTCATGGCGCTGTGCAAAGCAGGATTGGCGGGCAAAGACAACCGGGGGTGCGTTCGTTTGTCGGGTTTGGAGACATCCGGCAAAACGCAAACTCTCGTGATTGCCCGATATTGTCATCCGCCTTCATGTCCGGGTTTTGTCCCCCCGTTGCGGGGCGATGGCCGTTCGAACATGACCGGGCGATCGTTCCCTCACAACAAATAACGTGACATCCCGACGCCTGACGTGCCGCAAAAGGTCGGGCGTTGTAGCGATCGCGAAGATCGCCAGGGAGAGTTGTCGTGTCCCACTCCGACGATGCTGCAATTCGTGACCTTACCGCGCGTTTTGCCGATGCCATCAATCGACGCGACCGGGATGCATTCGCGACGCTTTGGTGGAGCGAGGGCATATGGGAACTGACTGAACCGTACGGGATGGTTGCGTCCGGCCTTCCGGATGTTCTGAGCATGTATGACCGGCTGATGGATGGCTGGGAATTCTTCGCCCAACTGGTTCATAGCGGTGTGATCGATATCGAAGGAGTCCGGGCGCGTTCGCGCTGGACAATGCGAGAGGTCGCCAGAGGCGGCGAGAACAGGAGCAGATCTTACGACAATCTGGCGATCTATGACGACACCCTCGAACAGCGTGGTGGCGTCTGGCGCTTCGCCAAGCGGCGCTATTGTTACATCTGGGTTGACGACACTTCGATACCGGGCCGGTCGTTTCCACTCCCGCCTGATCTGTGTTCGAAATGATACCTGTGACGCCGTACCGAGACCGGGATTTATTCCCGGCTCTCGCAGTCCCGGGCATCCGCCGAAGTCACCGCGCCGGCCCCGTTTCCACCGGTAGTTCCGGATCGGCGCCCCATTCCGCCCAACTGCCGTCGTAGAGCGCGACATCCTGCTTGCCGAGCAGATGGGCGGCAAACAGCACGACATTGGCGGTCATGCCCGATCCGCAAGTGGCGATCAGCGGCTGGTCCAGGTCGACCCCGGCGGCGATGAACGCGGCGCGCAGGGCATCGGGTTTTTTCCAGGTGCCGTCGGCGGCGAACAGGCTGGCATAGGGCAGGTTGCGCGCGGCCGGGACATGGCCGGAGGCGAGGCCTGGGCGGGTTTCGGCGACATCGCCGGTAAACCGGCCGGCGCCGCGGGCGTCGACGACCTGTTCGGCCAGGCTGTCGATGTTGGCCAGGATTTGCGCCTTGCTGCGCACGCGGGCGTTGTCGCTCCACACGGTGAAATGGCGGTGGCGCAATTGCTCGCACCCCTGGGCGCAGGGCCGCCCTTCGGCTTTCCATTTGGCAATTCCGCCGTCGAGCAGCGCGACATTCTGTGCGCCGAACATCGTCAGCATGAACCAGGCGCGGGTTGCCGAATGGATCGGGCTGTCGTCATAGACGACGATGCGGCTGCCATCGCCCAGCCCGAGGCTTTGCATCCGGCTGGCGAACCTTTCCGCAGAGGGCAGGGTGTTGGCAAACGGTGCTTGCGCATCGACCAGATCGTCGAGATTCATGAACACCGCGCCGGGGATATGGCACGCCTCGTATTCGCGGACGCCATCGCGTTTGTGTTCGGGCAGGAATGCCGTCGCATCGACCACGCGCAAATCGCTCGCGCCCAGTTCGTCGGCAAGCCATCGGGTGGTAACCAGCGATTCCATCGGGGGGTGTGCTCCTGCCAGTTGCGACCCGTCCTGGCTTGGACGTTGTTTTGGGCATGTTTAAACGACCGTACAGCAGGCGTCGAGGCGGTTTCCCCCCGACTCGCACGACCTGACGCTTGCCCAGGCGTGGCTGTAGCGGCATGGAGATGAACCATGACTGATCTCAATCCACTTTATCTTGGCCAGCCGAGCGTGTTGCCCGCTTCGCCGGAACAGGCCGTGCTCGACTATGTCCCGAATCCGCGCGCCGGATCGCTGTTTCTGGTGCGCTTTGCGGCGCCCGAATTCACGTCGCTGTGCCCGGTGACCGGCCAGCCCGATTTTGCCCATCTGGTGATCGACTATGCACCGGGCGAAACCATTGTCGAATCAAAGTCGCTGAAACTGTTTCTCGGCGCATTCCGCAACCATGCCGGATTTCACGAAGATGTGACCGTGGGCATCGGGCAGCGGCTGTTTGCCGAAATGGCGCCACGCTGGTTGCGAATCGGCGGCTATTGGTATCCGCGCGGCGGCATCCCGATCGACGTGTTCTGGCAATCGGGTGTCGCGCCCGAAGGGCTGTGGGTGCCCGAACAGGGCGTCGCGTCGTATCGGGGGCGGGGCTGAACATGCATTTCGATTTTGCCGAAGTTTCCGCCACCGACCGTTATCGCCTGATGGCCTCTGCCATCACGCCGCGCCCGATTGCGTGGGTCACCAGCCAGTCGACCTCGGGCGCACGCAATGCGGCGCCTTACAGCTTTTTCAACATGATGGGCGCCAATCCGCCGATCGTGGTGATCGGCATGGGCCGGCGGCCCGACGGCACGCACAAGGACAGCGCCGCCAATGTCATCGAAACCGGCGAATTCGTGGTCAATCTGGTCTGCGAGGCGGATGCCCCGGCGATGAACCTGACCAGCATCGATGCCCCTCCCGGCGTCGATGAAATCGCGCTGGCCGACATCGCGACCGCCCCCTCGCTGGCGATCGCCCCTCCGCGCATCGCATCGGCGCCGGTGGCGATGGAATGCCGCGTGTTTCAGACGCAGGACATCGGCAATTTTACGCTGGTGATCGGCGAGGTCGTGCAATTCCACGTTCGCGACGAATTCTATGACCCCGTCCGCCGCCACGTCCTGACCCCGGACATGCACCTGGTCGGGCGCGTTCACGGCGCGGGCGGGTATGCGCGCGCGACCGATCTGTTTGAAATGCAACGGCCGACTTGGGCGGATTACGCCCACAAGCCATAGCCGGACATTCGGCCGGATATCCCGATGATTTAGGGCATAGCCATCGGGCGCGGTTTTGCCCATGAAGGTGGCATGAACCAGACCACCCTGACCGCGCCGAATTCGGCCGAAGCCCGCGACATTCAGTTCCACCTTCACGGCTATACCAATGCCCGCCTGCATGAAGCGGTCGGGCCGCTGGTGATCGAGCGCGGCGATGGTGTCTATGTGATCGACAGCGAGGGACGCCGCTATATCGAGGCGATGTCCGGATTGTGGAGCGTCGGGCTGGGATTCAGCGAACAGCGGCTGGTCCGGGCGGCGACCGAGCAGATGAACAAGCTGCCGTTTTATCATACGTTTACGCATAAGTCGCACGGTCCGGCGATCGATCTTGCCGAAAAGCTGGTGGCGCTGACCTCGCCCCTGACGCCGGGCGGGATGAGCAAGGTGTTCTTCTGCAATTCGGGCTCTGAAGCCAACGACACCGCGATAAAGCTGATCTGGTATCGGTCGAACGCGCTGGGCAAGCCGGAAAAGAAAAAGCTGATTGCGCGGCAGCGCGGCTATCACGGGGTTACGCTCGCCTCGGCCAGTCTGACCGGGTTGCCCAACAACCACCGTTCGTTCGACCTGCCGATCGCCGGCGTGCTGCACACCGGCAGTCCGCACCACTGGCGCGATGCCTTGCCGGGCGAAAGCGAAGAGGCGTTTGCCACGCGCCGGGCCGAGGAACTCGACGCGCTGATCCAGGCCGAAGGGCCCGACACGATCGCCGCATTCTGGGGCGAGCCGGTGATGGGTGCGGGCGGGGTGGTGGTGCCGCCGGCGACTTATTGGGCCAAGATCCAGGCGGTGCTGGCGAAATACGACATTCTGCTGGTGGCCGACGAAGTGATCAACGGCTTTGGCCGCACCGGCAAGATGTTTGCGTGCGAGACTTATGGCATCCGGCCCGACATCATGATCGTGTCGAAGCAGTTGTCATCGTCGTATATGCCGATCGCCGCGCTGATCGCCAACGATCGGGTGCTGGGCCCGGTGCTGGACGAAAGCGCGCGGATCGGCGTGCTGGGCCATGGCTTTACCGCCGGCGGACATCCGGTGGCGACAGCGGTCAGCCTGGAATGTTTGCGCATCATCGAAGAGGATGGCCTGGTTGCCAATGCCGCCATCCAGGGCGCCCGGCTGCGCGCAGGGCTGGCGGCGCTGGCCGATCATCGGCTGGTCGGCGAAGTGCGCGGCGTCGGCCTGATCGCGGCGGTCGAACTGGTCACCGACAAGGCGGCAAAGACCGCGCTTGGCACGCCGGGCCAATTGGGCGGGCTGGTCAACCGGGCGTTGCAGGACGGCGGGGTGATCTGCCGCGCGACCGGGGATGCGATCGCGTTTTGCCCGCCGATGATCATCACGGCGGAACAGGTCGATACCATCCTGGCGGTGTTTGCCGCCGCACTCGATCGCGTGGCCGACGAACTGGGGCTGTAACGATGGCCACCGCGCACAAACCCGCCGAACTGTCGCTGCGCGGCGTGATTCTGGGCGGGTTGATCTGCGTGGTGTTTACGGCGGCGAATATCTATCTCTGTCTGCAATCGGGGCTGACTTTTTCGTCATCGATCCCGGCGGCGGTGATTTCGATGGCGGTGCTGCGGCCGTTTCGCGATTCGGGGATTCTGGAAAACAACATCGTCCAGACGATTGCGTCGTCGGCGGGGACGCTGTCGTGCATGGTGTTTATCCTGCCGACGTTTCTGATGATCGGGCACTGGAGCGTGCTGCCGTTCTGGCCGTCGTTCTGGATCTGCGCCTCGGGCGGGGTGCTGGGCGTGGTCTATTCGGTGCCGCTGCGACGCAGTCTGGTGACCGGGTCGGACTTGCCCTATCCCGAGGGGGTGGCCGCGGCCGAAGTGCTGCGCGCTGGCGAGGCGACGCGCGGCAACGGCGGCAATGTCGCCGAGGCGCGGCTGGGCCTGCGCGCAGTGGTCACCGGATCGATCGCGTCGGCGATCATGGCGCTGCTGGTCGGTACGCGGTTGCTGGCGGCCGAAGTCGCCGGCTATGCAAGGGTCGGCGCGGCGGCGACGGGGATGACGATCAACATGCAACTGGCGTTGTTTGGCGCCGGGCATCTGATCGGGCTGGCGGCGGGGATGGCCATGCTGACGGGGCTGGTGCTGGCCTGGGGCTTTGCCGTGCCGTTGATGACGATATTGCACCCCGCGCCGGGCCCGGCAGTCGATCTGGCGATGGACCTGTGGCGGCACAAAGTGCGGTTTGTGTTTGCCGCCGCGCTGGCCGTTACCGCCTTGTGGACGCTGATCCGTCTGGCCCGGCCGGTGGTGGGGGGGATCACTTCGGCCGTGGCCGCACAGGCGCGGCGCCGGGCGGGCGAAGTGCTCGACCGCACCGAACAGGACCTGTCGTTCGGCTGGATCGGCGCGCTGGTGGTGCTGTTGCTGATCCCGGTCGGCATCCTGCTGCATGGCTTTATCGCCGGTACGCCGCTGGCGCCGCTCGAATTGCCGCTGATGATCGCGGGCATCGTGTTTGTCGCGCTGACCGGGTTCATGGTCGCGGCAGTGTGCGGATACATGGCGGGCCTGATCGGATCATCGAACAGCCCGGTGTCCAGCCTGGCGATCATTGGCGTGGTCTGTTCGGCGGGGCTGTTGTCGGTCTTTGTCGAGCCGCATCTGGGGATCGAGGCAAGGCCGGCTCTGCTGGCGCTGGCATTGCTGGTGGCGGGCTTCGTGCTGGGCGTGGCGACGATTGCCAACGACAACTTGCAGGATCTGAAAACCGGCGAACTGGTCGGCGCGACACCGTGGCGGCAACAAGTCGCGCTGATCATCGGGGTGATCGCGGGCGCGCTGGTGATCCCGCCGATCATGGTCCTGCTGGGGCATGCTTATGGCTATGCCGGGGTGGCCGGCGCCGGGCCAAAGGCGCTGGCCGCGCCGCAAGCGCTGCTGATTGCTTCGCTCGCCACCCAATTCATCGACCATACGCTCGACTGGTCGCTGCTGGGCACTGGGGCGCTATTGGGCGTCGGGTTCATTGCGTTCGACGAATTGCTCGAACGACGGTGGAGTTTGCGCCTGCCGCCGCTGGCGATCGCGTTCGGCGGTTATATCCCGCCCGGCACGATCAGCATCGTTATCATCGGTGCGGTGGCCGGGCATCTTTATGAACGGTACGCCGACAAGCGCGCCGCCAGTCCCGGCCAGGCCGCGCTGGTCCGCCGTCTGGGGGTTATCCTGGCGTCGGGGCTGATCGTCGGCGAAAGCCTGGTCAATGTGGTGCTGGCCGCAGTGACTGCAGCGGCCAAGACCGGATTTTTGCACGTGCCCGACAGCGACTGGCCGCTGGCATTGGTCGGCAGCGCCTTTGCGCCGTGGAGCATGGCGCTGGCGGTGGTGGTGATCTTTGGGGTGGTATTGGCGTTGTATCGCTGGGCGGCGCGGATGGGACTGCGGGCCTGAGCCCTATTTGACCCATGGCTGTGCCACGTCGGTTTCGAGCAACATCCGCACATAGCGCGTATAGGGAATGCCATTGGCCTTTGCCTTGGCTTTGAGCGCTGCCAGCAACGATGCCGGCAGGCGCATGTTCAGCGCAGCCGACTTTGGCTCAATTTCAAAGCGCATGGGTTTGAAGCCTGAAAGGTCGTATTGCGACAGATCGGCGTTGGCGACGAACTGTTCGGCGTCCTCATCGCTATGCAGCGATGGCATCGGTTCAGCCTTGGCCTTCATAATAACCGACCTCTTTCTGGTGCATATAGCGCGCGCTGGCGGGGCGGATTTTGGTCTGACCGTCAATCTGCCGTAACATGAAAACCAAAAAGACGTAGCGCCCTGCAGCCGTCTTTCCGATGGCCCGCATGCGCGGTTCGCCCGGAAAGGGATCGGTCATCACCGATGGCCTGTTCAACAACACTTGCTCTATTTCGTCACGTGCTACGCCATGAATTCCACATTTGCCCAATTGCCGGTATCCCAATCGAAGCCGGCAATCTTCATGGTGCCTGTCTATATGATTGTGTATACAAATCCACGGCAAGATTCGTGGCTCGATGGACAGGCCGGCATGCAGCACCGCTATCGCGGTCGCGCTGCCGATCCGGCCAACAGGCCGCCGTCGACGGTGATTTCGCTGCCGGTCATGTATGCCGCCTCGTCCGAGGCAAGCAGCACGGCGATGGCGGCGACTTCGTCCGCGTCGCCAAACCGGCGCAGCGGGGCGTCGGCGACGACCGCCGCCATGCGGTCTGCGCGGTCGGGGCCGTTACCCAGCATCGCGTCCCACATCGGGGTCAGAATCGCGCCCGGCGCGATGGCGTTGCAGCGGATGGCCCACCCTTGTTCGGCGCAGTAGAGCGCGACGGTGCGCGTGTGGTTGCGCACCGCAGCCTTTGACGCGGCATAGGCAGCGGCGGCGGGGATGCCGACCTGGCCCGATCGGGATGCCATGTTGATGATCGCACCTTTGCCCTTGCCCTTCATCGCGGCGATCGCCCAGCGACAGCCCAGGAAGGTGCCGTCGAGATTGACCGCCATGACCCGGCGCCAGTCGGCCAGATCGGCATGTTCCGGATCTTGCAGGCGGTCGCCGCCGTCGAACCCGGTGATCCCGGCGTTGTTGACCAGCACGTCGCAGCGCGGCACCGCCAGCGACAGCCGTTGCCAGTCGGATTCCAGCCCAACATCGAGTGGTTCGAACCGGCAACCGATCGCTTTCGCCGTGGCTGCGCCACTGTCGGGATCGCGGTCGGTGGCGATTACGTGGGCGCCTTCGGCATGAAAGTGCCCGGCAATGGCGCGACCGATTCCGCGCGCGGCGCCGGTGATGACGCAGATCTTGTCCTGCAAACGGGGCATGGGATGTGTCTTTTCAAAATGGCATGCAACAGGTGCACGAAAAGTGGCTTCGCGCGAAAACCGGATCAGCGGGCCTGTTGACGCATGACACAAACTCCCTCGGTTTTGGTATACCCGTTTGTCGGGCCGACGCCAAGTGCCGCAACCCCAAATGGTCACTTGCCTGCCGTGGCGGGTGTGTTAATCGATTGATGAAACTGACAGGGGATGCGGTGGCATCGCCTGCGACAGCAAAGATCGCCTACCACAGGAGAGAGTGCGATGGACCTGACCTTCACGCCCGAGGAAGAGGCGTTTCGCGATGAAGTGCGCACGTTCCTCGCGGAAAAACTGCCGTCGCGGCTGTCGGACAAGATCCGCAAGGGCCAGCATCTGACCAAGGCCGAGCAGGAAGAATGGCACGCGATTCTGAATGCGCGCGGCTGGCTGGCCAACCATTGGCCGGTCGAATGGGGCGGCACCGGCTGGACGGTGATGCAGCGGTTCATTTTCGAGACCGAAACCGCGCTCGTCCATGCCCCGCGCGTGCTGCCGTTCGGGCTGTCGATGATCGGTCCGGTGTTGTTGAAATACGGATCGGAAGAGCAGAAGCGCCACTGGCTGCCGCGCATTCTAGACGGCAGCGACTGGTGGTGCCAGGGCTATTCCGAACCCGGCGCGGGGTCTGACCTTGCCAGCCTGAAAACCAGCGCGGTGCGCGATGGCGATCACTATGTCGTCAACGGGCAGAAGACCTGGACCACGATGGCCCAGTTCGCCAACATGATGTTCTGCCTGGTGCGCACCAGCAACGAAGGCAAGCGTCAGGAAGGCATCAGCTTTCTGTTGATCGACATGACGACACCGGGGATCGAGGTGCGCCCGATCAAGCTGTTGTCGGGCGATCACGAAGTGAACGAGGTGTTCTTTACCGACGTGCGCGTGCCCGTCGGCAATCTGGTGGGTGAGGAAAACCGGGGCTGGACTTATGCCAAGTACCTGTTGACCTATGAACGCACCAACATTGCCGGGGTCGGGGCATCGATGGCGGCGTTTGGCGAATTGCAGGAAATTGCGCGGACACAGCGCCGCAATGGCAAGCCGCTGGCCGAGGACCCGCAATTTGCCGCCCGGCTGGCGCGGCTTGAAATCGACCTTGAAAACATGAAGACCACCAATCTGCGCGTGCTGGTTGCGGCGGGCGCGGGCGCGGCGCCGGTGGCGGAAAGTTCGATGCTGAAAATTCGCGGGACCGAAATCCGGCAAGCGATCGACGACCTGATGCGGCGCGCTGCCGGCACGCATGCGCGGCCGTGGATTCCGGAATCGTTCGAAGGGGGCTGGAACGGCGAACCGGTCGGTCCCGAATGGGCGGGCCCGGTTTCCACCCAATATTTCAACGATCGCAAGCTGTCGATTTTCGGCGGGTCCAACGAGGTCCAGCGCGAAATCATCACCAAGGCCATTCTGGAGCTCTGACGCATATGGATTTTTCACTGGGTGAAGATCGCCGGATGCTGGCGGATTCGTTGCAGCGCTTTCTGGCCGACAAGGCGCCGTTTGCGGTGCGCAAGACCGCTGCGTTCGAAGGTGCCGGCTGGTCGCGCACGATCTGGGGCGAATTGGCCGAACTGGGCGCGATCGGCGCGCTGTTTGACGAAAGCGTCGGCGGGTTCGGCGGATCGCCCTTCGATGTGGCGGTGGTGTTCGGCGAGATCGGCCGCGCGCTGCTGACCGGGCCGTGGCTGGCGGCGTTGCAGGCCGGGCACGTGCTGGCGGCGGCGGGGCGGACCGACGATCTGGCCGCGCTGATCGATGGATCGCGCGTCATTGGCTATGCCGAGGATGAGGCGGATAGCTGGTTCGATCCGGCGGCGATCACGACCCGCGCGACGGCCTCCGGCGACGGCTGGGTGCTGGACGGCGCCAAGACAGTGGTGGCGTTTGCCGGCAGCGTCGATCGCCTGGTGGTGGTGGCACGCGCCGAGGCGGGGCTGTCGACGTTTCTGGTCGAACGCGATGCGCCGGGGCTGACCATTCGCGACTATCTGCTGGTCGACGGCGGTTCGGCGGGCGATGTCACGTTTGCCGCAACGCCGGCAATTCTGGTCGGCGAGGCGGGCGGGGCCGGTCCGGTGATTGAAGAGAGCCGCGCGCTCGGCCTGATCGCGCTGACGTGGGAGGGCGTCGCGGTGATGGATGCCTTGCGCGACCAGACGCTCGATTATCTGCGCACCAGAAAGCAGTTCGGCATTCCGATCGGCAAGTTTCAGGCGTTGCAGCACCGCATGGCCACGGTCGCGCTGGAAATCGAACAGGCGCGCAGCGCGGCGATCAATGCCGCCGACCGCTTTGCCGGAACCCGTGTCGAGCGCGAACGCGCGGCCAGCGCGGCCAAGGCGACGATCGGCAAGGCCGGATCGCTGATCGCCGAAGAAGCGATCCAGATGCACGGCGGCATCGGCATGACCTGGGAACTGGCGCTGTCGCACTATGCCAAGCGGCTGGTGATGATCGGCCACGAACTGGGCGACGAAGACTATCACCTGGCCCGCTATATCGAATTGGGCCACGAACTGGCGGACGCGGAGGTTTGATCGCCGGATACGGTTGCAGGGTGGAGACAAAGGCGAAATGACCTGCACCGGGGCAGAGGCCTTTGTCGCGACGCTGGCCGCCTGTGGAGTCGATACCTGCTTTGCCAACCCCGGCACGTCGGAAATGCAACTGGTGGCGGCGATCGACCGGGAACCGGGGATCCGCGCGGTGCTTGGCTTGTTCGAGGGCGTCGTGACCGGCGCGGCGGACGGTTATGCGCGGATGGCGGACAAGCCGGCGGTGACCCTGCTGCACCTTGGCCCCGGCCTCGCCAATGGCCTGGCCAACTTGCACAACGCGCGCCGTGCGGCATCGCCGGTGATCAACATGGTCGGCGACCATGCGACCTATCACCTGCATTTCAATGCGCCGTTGACGTCCGACGCGGCGGGCGTGGCGCGGCCGATGTCGGATTGGGTGCGGGTCGCGCAAAGCCCGCGCGATCTGGCGCAGGCGGGGGCAGAGGCGTTCGTTGCGGCGATGGATTGGCCGGGTCGGGTGGCGACGGTGATCGTGCCGGCCGACCATGCGTGGAATGGTGGCGCCGCGCCGGCGGCGCCGCGTCCGGTGCCCCCGCCGGCGCGTGCGCCCAATGCCGCGATTGCGGCGGCGGCCGAAGCCTTGCGCGCCAGCGACGGCCCGGTGGCATTGCTGCTGGGCGGGCGGGCGCTGCGCGCGGAGGCCCTGGCCGTGGCCGGGCGGATTGCCGCCGCGACCGGCGCCAAGCTGATCTGCGAGACATTCACCGCGCGGCTGCAGCGCGGGGCGGGACGGGTGAGCATCGACCGGCTGCCCTATTTCGGCGAAGAGGCGGCGGCGTTCCTGGCGCCGTTTCGCACGATCGTGTTTTGCGGCACCGAGCCGCCGGTGGCGTTCTTTGCCTATCCCGGCAAACCGAGCGAATTGTCGCCGCCCGGTGTGCAACTGGTGCGGCTGGCCTTGTTGCGGGAAGATGCGCTGGCCGCGTTGACCGCGCTGGCCGATGATCTGGATGCGCCGGCCGAACCGGCCGGGTTGCAGGATCGTGTCGTGCCGGCAGCCGGAGAACGTCTGGATGCCGATGCGATCGGCGCGGTCCTGGCCGAACTGATGCCGGCAGGCGCGATCGTGTCGGATGAAGGGCTGACCGCCAGCGCCGCGCTGTTCGAAGCGACCAAAGGGGCGCCGCCGCATGACTGGTTGATGGTGACCGGCGGCGCGATCGGGCAGGGGCTGCCGCTGGCGACCGGGGCGGCGGTTGCCTGTCCGACGCGTCAGGTCGTCGCGTTGCAGGCCGATGGTTCGGGCATGTACACCTGCCAGGCGCTGTGGACGATGGCGCGCGAGCGGCTGAACGTCGTGACCGTGATTTTCAACAATGCGTCCTATGCCATTCTGAACATTGAATTGTCGCGCGTCGGCGTGCAAAATCCGGGTCCCAAGGCGCTGTCGATGCTCAGCCTCGATCGTCCCCGGCTCGATTGGTGCGCGCTGGCCGCCGGGATGGGGGTTCCGGCGGAACGGATTGACAGCGTCGCGGGATTTCGGGCCGCGTTCGAACGGGCGCTGGCGGCAAGCGGCCCGGCCCTGATCGAGGCAATGCTTTAGGACCCGGATGACCGGGCCCATGAATGGGAGAGGCGATGTGACACTGGACGAAGCGACAGCGGCGCTGTGTGCCCGGGGCGCACCGTTCGAGATGGAACCGGTCCACGCGCATGGACGCAAGTTTCGGGCGTGGAAAAACGCGCCGGCGAACTTGCGTGTGCTGGCGCAGATCGGCCGCAGCCACGGCGCGCGCGAATTTCTGGTCTATGAGGATGAACGCGTCACGTTCGACGGCTGGTTTCGAGCGGTGGCGGCGCTGGCATGGCATTTGCGCGATCTGGGCGTCGGGCCGGGTGACCGGGTGGCGCTGGCGATGCGCAACGTGCCCGAATGGCCGGTGGCGTTCTTTGCGGTGACGACGCTGGGCGCGATCTGCGTCCCGCTGAACGCGTGGTGGACCGGGGGTGAACTGGCCTATGGGTTGAACACGGCCGGCTGTCGCGTGCTGATCGCCGATGATGAACGGCTCGACCGGGTGCTGCCGCTGCGGGGCGAGATCATGGCACTCAGCCATGTGCTGGGCGCGCGTTTGAACGACTTGCGGCCGGGGGTCGTGGCGCTGGAAAGCGTGATCGGCACGCCGAATGCTTATGCCACGCTGCCGGATCGCGATTTGCCTGACGCCGATCTGGCGCCCGATGACGACGCGACGATCTTTTACACATCTGGCACCACGGGCCATCCCAAGGGCGCGCTCGGCACGCATCGCAATCTGGTCACCAATATCTTTTCCAGCGCCTTTGTCGCCGCATCGGCGCTGTTGCGCGCGGGTGAAACGCCTGTGGCGCCCACGCCACGCACCGCGCTCGTGTCGATCCCGCTGTTCCATGTCACGGCGTGCAGCGCGATGTTGATGGGATCGGTCTATGCCGGCAACAAGCTGGTCATGATGCGCAAGTGGGATGCGGGCCGGGCGCTGGGGTTGATCGAGCGTGAACGGGTCAACCTGGCCGGCGGGGTGCCGACGATCGCGTGGCAATTGCTCGAACATCCCGACCGCGACAGGTACGATCTGTCGTCGCTCGATGCGGTGTCGTACGGCGGCGCGCCTTCGGCCCCCGATCTGGTGCGCAAGATCAGCGCGGTGTTCGGTGCACGGCCCGGCAATGGCTGGGGCATGACCGAAACGATGGCCACGGTGACCAATATCATCGGCGACGATTACCTTGCGCGCCCCGACAGTTGCGGGCCTGCGGTGGCGGTGGCCGATCTGCGCGTGGTCTGCCCAGATCGTCTGGTCGACATGCCGGTGGGCGAAGTCGGCGAACTGTGGGCGCAAGGTCCGATGGTCGTGAAAGGGTACTGGAACAATCCCGAGGCCACCGAAAAAACCTTCATCGACGGGTGGGTGCGCACCGGCGATCTCGCCCGGATCGATGCCGACGGCTATTGCTATATCGTCGACCGGGCCAAGGACATCGTCATTCGCGGTGGCGAAAACATCTATTCGGGAAGTGGAAAACGCGCTGTACGACCATCCGGCGGTGATGGACGCGGCGGTGGTCGGCATTCCCCACCATACGCTTGGCGAAGAACCGGCGGCCGTGGTCCACCTTTCACCCGGCCACGACGTCAGCGAAGCGGATTTGCGCGCATGGGTCGCGGAACGGCTGGCTGCGTTCAAAGTGCCGGTCGCGATCCGCTTTCACCCCGAGACGCTGCCGCGCAACGCCAATGGCAAAATTCTCAAGCGTGAGCTCAAAGCCCTTTTCCACACGTCCATATAACATAAATTTGCTTTTATTTCAGTGTTATTGTATTTTTTGCAATCGGTCGGGCTTAACCTGCATTTGCCACGAATCGCGGCGCAGGTCAGAGGGGACGGGCCTTTCAGGCATCCTCTCCCAAACTTTCCGGGCCGGCGTTTTCGCCGGCCCTTTTTTGTGCGGCGCGCTGGCGCGCGAGCGGTGGCCGGCATTGCCAAAACGCGCTCGGGGTCTCACAGACCGGTCAAATGATGGACGGAACGAGGACGCCGATGGAACAGCCACGCTATTCGCTTGAAGGTCGCATTGCCCTGATCACCGGGGCAAGCTCTGGGATCGGGGCGCATCTGGCGCGGGTGTTTGCCGGCGCCGGGGCCAAAGTGGTGCTGGGCGCGCGGCGGGTCGACCGGATTGCCGCATTGGCGGGCGAGATCGGCGCGGCGGCGTTGCCGGTGGCGATGGATGTTACCGATGAGGCGTCGGTCGTGGCCGCCTTCGACGCGGCAGAGGCGCATTTCGGCACGCCTGACACGGTGCTGGCCAATGCCGGGATCGCCGAGGCGGGCCGTTCGATCGATCTGTCGGCGGATCAGGTGCGGCGAGTCATCGATACCAATTTTACTGCCGTCTATCTGACCGCGCGCGAGGCGGCGCGGCGGATGATTGCCGCCGGGTCGAAGCAGTCGGGACGTGGGCGGATTGTGCTGACGGGGTCGATCACCGCCGAACTGGCCGGTGAGGGTGATTCGGCCTATGCCGCGAGCAAGGCGGCGGTGGTGCATCTGGGGCGTCAGTTTGCGCGCGAATGGGCGCGATCGGGGATCAACGTCAACACCGTGCAGCCGGGCTATATCCTGACCGAGATCGATGCCGACTGGTTCGCGACCGAGGGCGGCAGGGCCCAGATCAATCGCTGGCCGCGCCGTCGCCTGACCCCGGTCGAGGCGCTGGAGGACCCGATGTTGTTCTTTGCCTCTGACGCATCGGCCTATGTAACCGGCACCCACATCACGATTGATGACGGCCAGTCGTTGTAAGCGCGGACAGCGTTGACGGGGTCATCACCTGCGGCAGCTTTTGCGCGTCGCCGTCGGTCGGGTACCACAGATAGAGCGGAACTCCGGCGGCACCGGCGCCGGTCAGAAAGCGCGTGATCGCCGGATCGCGCCGGGTCCAGTCGCCGACCAGCACGACCACGCCGGCCTTGCGAAAGGCTTCGGCGGTCCGGGTGGTCTCGATCGCGACGTTTTCGTTGACTTTGCAGCTCAGGCACCAGTCGGCGGTGAAATAGGCGAACACCGGTTTGTGCGCGGCGCGCGCGGCATCGAGTGCAGCCTGGCTGAACGGCCGGGCGCCGATCAGGCTGGCATCGTCATGGCCTTCGGCGCTGGCCAGGCGCGGCGCGCCCACGGCGGCGACGACGGCCAGTGCCACCAGGCCGGGCACGACCCAGCCGGCGACAGCGCGGCCGGCGTGTTGCCCGCGCCCGGCAAAGGCCAGCAGCACCAGTCCACCGGCAGCCACGGCAACCGCGGCGGCGGCAAAGGTGGTGCCGCCCAGACGCCAGGCGAGCCAGCCGAGCGCGACCACGGTCAGCGCCATCGGCACTGCCATGGCGCGGCGAAACCACACCATCCAGGCGCCCGGGCGCGGCAGCAGGCGGCGCAGCGGCGGGATGAAACCGATCGCGAGGAACGGCAGGGCGAGACCCAACCCGAGTGCGCCAAACACGGCCAGCGCCGCCACGGTGGGCAGCACCAGCGCGGCGCCCATTGCGGCGGCCATGAACGGCCCGGTGCACGGCGTGGCGACAAAGGCGGCCAGCAGCCCGGTGCCGAAGGCACCCCACAAACCGCGTTTGCCGGGCACGCCGCCCGACATTGTCAGGCCGGGCAATTCATACAGCCCGGCGAAATTGGCGGTGATCGCAATCGCCAGCAGCAACAGCACCGCAACCACGCCGGGGTCCTGCAACTGGAACGCCCAGCCGACTTCGCCGCCCGCTGCCCGCAACGCCAGCATCACCGCGCCGAGCGCGAGGCAGGCGAGCATCACGCCGGCGGTATAGGCCAGCGCTTCGAGATGGGCATGGTGGCTGTTGCCGCGCGCGAGTGCCAGCGCCTTGAGGCTGAGGATCGGAAAGACGCAGGGCATCACGTTGAGCACAAGACCGCCGGCCAGCGCGCCGAGGATGGCAAAGGCAAGCAATTCCCACGTGAACGCGGCCGGCTTTGCCGCGCCCGCGATCGGTGTGCCGGAGGCGGGAACGGACCCGACCTGGGCGGCGAAAGTGATGCCGCCCAGATCCCGGCCCGCCGCGTCATGGCCCAGCGACAGAACGCCGGACAGGCCGGTCGGGGCCGCGCCGGACGCGGTTTTTGACCGCGCCAGATCGATGATCAGGGTATCGCCGTTGCGGCTGAACGCTTGCGGTGCGGCGTAGTCGATCACGCCGTCGGCGGCGAGGAACAGGTGCGGATCGGTAATCGCGGTGCCGGCGGGAAACGGGATGGCGAGACGATAGCCGGTTGCCGTCGTCGAAAAATGCGCCGGTTGATCGAGCGGCGCGGGCAGGGCCGCGCGCCAGTCGGCGAAACGCGGATCGGCGGTTGAAACCGCGCCGGGTTTGGCGACCGCAACGATGGTGGTCAGCACGGCATCTTCGGGCACGCAGATCGTGGCGCTGCATGCCAGCCATTGTGCCTTTGCACTGATCGGCAAAGTGCTGCCCGCTTTGGCATCGCGGGGCAGGGTGAACGGGATCAGGATCGCGAAATCATGCGCATAGACATGGTTCATCAGCCCGGCGACGAGCAGCGTTTGCGGCACCGGGAATTGCATCGCGCCCGCGCTTGCCCCTTTGGGCAGAGTCCAGTCGAGCGTCGGCGCCAGCCCGGCATCGCCGGGGTTTGACCAATAACCGTGCCAATCCTTCGCCGGCTGCATCACCAGCGCGAGAGTGATCGTCTCGCCCGGCTGCGCGGCGCGTTCGGCCACCAGCGCGGCATGAATATGGCTGGGGCCGTCAGAGGGCAGGCTGTCCGCAAATGCCGGGGTCAGGCCCGCCAGCGCCAGCAGCAGCACGATCATGGCAAGAAGCCGGGCGGGGGCGGATCGGGACAAAGGCATGCGGATGGGGGATCTCTGGCGGCGGGCTGTTGGTGCAGCCCCCCTTGCACCGCGCATCGCAGAGGGCCATCAGCGGCACAGATAAGTACCCGTTGGCGCCGAGTCCAGCGATAGCCCTTCAGGAGCACCACGACCCATGACCTTTGCCCGCAAGGCCATGCTGTTTGTCGCCTGCATCGCGTTGCCGATGGCCCAGCCCGCACTGGCGCGTGGCCACGATGCACCGCCGCCCGCGCCGGTGGCGCCGGTGCCCGCCACCGATGCGCCAAAGCTGATGATCGCGATTGCCATCGACCAGTTTTCTGCCGATCTGTTCGCGCAATACCGGTCGCATTTCACCGGCGGCCTGGCCCGGCTGGCCGGTGGTGCGGTGTTTCCCGCCGGCTATCAATCGCATGCCGCGACCGAGACGTGCCCCGGCCATTCGACCATCCTGACCGGCATGCGTCCGGCGCACACCGGGGTCATCGCCAACACCTGGTATGACCAGTCGATCGCGCGCGCCAGCAAGGCGGTCTATTGCGCCGAAGACGAGACCGGAACCGCGCCGGTACCGGGCGATTACGTCGCCTCGGTCGGCCACTTGCTGGTCCCGACGCTGGGCGAGCGAGTCAAGGCGGTCTGGCCGACCAGCCGCAATGTTGCGGTGGCGGGCAAGGATCGCGCTGCACTGATGATGGGCGGCCACCGCATCGACGAAGTCTATTGGTGGAAGGGCAAGGGGTTCGTGACTCTGGAGGGCGCGACCCCCGGCAAAGTGGCGCTGGAACAGAACGTGGCGATTGCCACGGTGCTGGCGGCGGGTGACGCCGGCTATGCCTTGCCCGGCGATTGCGCCGCGCACGACCGCCCCATTGCCGCAGGGTCGGTTACCGTCGGCACCGGACGCTTTGCGCTGGCGCCGGGTGACGGCAATGCCTTTCGCGCCTCGCCCCGGATAGATCGCGCGGTGCTCGATCTGGCGACGCGCGTGGTCGATGCCGACCGGCTGGGGCGTGGCCCGACACCCGATGTGCTGGCGATCAGTCTGTCGGCGACCGACTATATCGGCCATGGCTATGGCACCCAGGGTGCGGAAATGTGCATCCAGCTTCACCAGCTCGATGCTGCTTTGGGTGATTTCTTTGCCGCGCTCGATGCGCGCGGGATCGATTATGCGGTGGTGCTGACCGCTGACCATGGCGGGTTCGACGCGCCGGAACGGCTGCGCCAGCAGGCGCTGCCGCAGGCCGAGCGCGCCGATCCGGCGCTGCTGCCCGGCGCGCTGGGCCGGCGCGTGGGGGAAAAGCTGGGGCTCGATCCCAGGGGCCTGTTCCTTGCGGACGGGCCGGCGGGCGACGTCTGGGTGCGGCAGGGGCTGAGCGCGGAGCAAAAGGCGGCCGTCGTTGCGGCGGCGCGCGCGGATCTGTTGGCGCAGCCGCAAGTCGCGGCGGTGTTGACCGCTGCAGAGCTTGCCGCCACGCCGATGCCGGGTGGATCGCCCGAGACCTGGAGCCTGATCCAGCGTGCGCGCGCGTCGTTCTATGCGCCACGGTCGGGTGATTTCGTCGTGCTGTTGAAACGCGGCGTGATGGCGCTGACATCGCCGGGGCCGGGTTATGTTGCCACCCATGGCAGCCCGTGGGACTATGACCGGCGCGTGCCGATCCTGTTCTGGCGCAAGGGCATGACCGCTTTTGAACAGCCAAGCCCGGTAGAAACGGTGGACATTGCCCCGACACTGGCGGCATGGATGGGCCTGAAACTGCCGCCGGGCACGTTTGACGGGCGTTGTCTCGATCTTGATTCAGGCCCCGGCACGACTTGTGGAGCGCAACCTTGAGCGAAGACCTGTCCAGCGATGTGATCATCCTTGGCGGTGGCCTTGTCGGTATGACGCTGGCCATCGGGCTTGCGCGCGAAGGCATTGCCAGCGTGGTGGTCGATGCGTCCGATCCGGCGACGCAGACCGCGCAAGGGTTCGACGGCCGCGCCTCGGCGATTTCGACCGCCAGTTGGAACCTGTACACCCATCTCGGCATGGCCGACGAGCTGGCGGCGCGCGGATGCCCGATCGCGGCGATCGCGGTGAGCGACGGCATGAAGCCGGGGCGGATCGATTTTCGCCCCGAAGGCGATGAAGGTTCGCTGGGACGGATGTTTGCCAACCGGGATTTGCGGCTGGTGATGTATGGGGTCGCGGCGCGCGAGGATCTGATTGCGTTCCTGCCCAACGCGCAAGTCATCGCGCGCGAACGCGGCGCGCACGGAGTGACGGCGACGCTTGCCGATGGCCGGGTGTTGCGCGGGCGCCTGCTGGTTGCTGCCGAGGGGCGCAAATCGCCGACCCGCGACGGGGCCGGGTTTACCCCCGCGCGCTGGAGTTATCGCCACCGCGCGATCATTGCCGGGCTGACGCATGAACGGCCGCACGACAATGTCGCGTGGGAAATCTTTTATCCGGCGGGGCCATTTGCGCTGTTGCCGTTGCGCGACGATGCCGAAGGGCGCCACCGCAGCGCGCTGGTGTGGACGGTGGCGGAACGCGATGCGGCGGGCGTGCTGGCCTTGCCCGAGCCGGCGTTCGTCGGTGAAGTCGCGCGGCGCATGGGCGATATTTTCGGGGAAATTGCGCTGGCGACGCCGCGTTCGTCCTATCCGCTCGATTTCCATCACACCGCCAAAGTCGCCGAACATCGGCTGGTCCTGGTGGGCGATGCCGCGCACGGCATGCACCCGATCGCCGGACAGGGACTGAATCTGGGCCTTCGCGACGTCGCGGCGCTGGTCGAAGTGCTGGGCGAGGGTATGCGGCTGGGCCTCGATCCGGGCGATGCGCAATTGCTCAAGCGCTATGAACGCTGGCGCGCGCTCGACGGGTTCATGGTGTCGGGTGCAACCGATGTCCTGACCCGGCTGTTCGGTATCCCCGGACGTCTGCCCTCGGCCGTGCGTCGGCTGGGCATGGCCGGGGTTCAGCGCAGCCCCACGCTCAAACGGTTTTTCATGGACGAAGCGCGGGGAATGAGCGGAAAGCTGCCTGCACTGTTGCAGGCGTAATCAGCGCGCTGCGACCGGTTTTGCCGGGGTTTGGGTTACAGGTGCCGGCGCCACCGTCGGGATCGACAGCGCCGCACTTTCCAACTGGTCGAGCGCATGCTGCGTGGCGACCCAGTCGCGGGCGTGGGCCAGCCAGTCGGTGGCGGCATCCTTGCCCGGCATGCGGGAGACTTCGGCAATGGCCAGATCAACGCGTTCACCGGCCAGCGCGGCGCGGGCGCGGGCGATCCGGCTTTCGGGTGCGGGCGAGGGGGTGTCGTCGTGGCGGATGACGAACATGCTGCCGATTTCGCGCGACAGCCAGTCCCATTGGCCTTCGTTGGCGGGGCCACCGGTCAGGCGTGGTTCAAGCGCGGTGAATTCTTCGGTCAAACCGCCGATCGTCACCGGTTTGAGCGCGGCGGCGATCACCTGATCCACGGCCGCCGGCTGGCTGTCGCCAAACCGCATCCGCAGCGCGGGTTCGAGATAGCCGAGCGGTTGTCCGCGTTCGATCGCGCGGCGCGCGGCGAAGGCGACCAGCAAGGCCTCTGCCCGTGTTGCCTGACCCGAGGCAGCGGTTGCCTGCTGGTTGAGTTCCGCCAATTGCTGTTGCAGTGCAGTCAGCCGCACGGTCGCATCGGTCAACGCGGCATTGGTGGCGATCAGATTGCTTTGCGCGACAATCGCCGCAGTTGTCGCGCTGGGGCTGGCAGTCGGTGCCGCAGCGGGATCGCCGGTGATTGTCGGCAGGATCGTGCGCAGCCAACCGTTGTGCCAGCCCAACCAGGCACCGCCGGCCAGCATCGCCAGCACCAGCCCTGCCAGAACCACGCCAAGGCCGCGTCCACCCGACCGGCGGGCCGGGCGCGAATCGACCAATGGACTCAAAGTCATTTCCGGCATCCGTGATTTTTCGCTTTGTACGTGGCCCCGAGGTCACACTATTTGACACATTTGTTTGGCCAAGGAAAGCACCGCGTCATCCTGGGCGCTTTGTGCGATTCCAATGTCTTGCCAATCGCTGCCGGCTGCGGCCGCGATTCGCGCGCCCAGACAGGCCAGCGCAATGGCCTGGCGCGGCAGATCATGCGCGGTGCATTGCCCGGAAAAATGGCGCGCGGCTTCGGCCGAGTGAAGCAGTGCGAGCACGGGCCCGCGTCGGATCAGGTCGATCGTGGCGCGGGGCAACGGTTGCGGATTCGCAGCATAGACGACCACATCGTCGACCGTCACGCCCTCGGGCGGGACCAGCGGCACATGGGCCTCGCCCGCCAGGCGCAGATAATGCCCCGGCGGCAATGTCGCCACCACGGGTTGCAAACCGCCGCTGCCGGTGCCGGCCACAGTGAACCCGGCATCGGTCGCGGCGCGCGCGCTGGTCGTGCCGACGGCATGGACCGGGATTGCGCGCAACGCGGCAAGACCGGTGCCGCCATGCGCGAACACCGCCGCGCTGCCGATCAGCAGCCCGTCCCACCGCGCTGCGTCAGGCAACGACCATGGTCGCGGAGCGTAGGCGAACAGCGGCGCGGCGACCGGCTCAAGGCCCAGCGCGCGCGCGGCGGCGCAAGTTGCGCTGTTGCCGGGTTCCGGACGCAGCACCAGCACCGGGCGCATGGCGTTGCGTCAGCCTGCGCCGTTGAAATGGGCACGGATCGCCGGGGGAGCGGTGGCCAGCAACTGGTCGGCCAGCGCGATCGCTGCTTCGGGATTGTCGAGCGGCACGCGCATTTCGCCGTCGACGCGCTGGGTGCCGTCGGGGCTGAACAGTGTCGCGGTCAGGTGCAGTGACAGGTTTTCATGCCGGGTCAGCACCGCGATCGGGCTGTGGCACGTGCCGCCAAGGCCGGTCAGCAGCGCCCGTTCGGCACGGATCGCGGCATGGCTGGGGCCGTGGTCGATCGCCGCGAACAGCGCGTGAAGATCGGCGCGCGCGGTCAGGCATTCGATGCCGATCGCACCTTGTGCCGGCGCGGGCAGCCAGACCGCCGGATCGAGCGGGGTGCCGACGCTTGCGTGGTCCAGCCGTTCGAGGCCGGCCGCGGCAAGCAGCGTGACGTCGGCTTCTCCTTTTTCAAGCCGGCCGAGCCGCGTGGCGACATTGCCGCGAAACGACACGACCGTCACATCGGGCCGCACATGCAGCATCTGGGCGGCGCGGCGCGGGGCGCTGGTGCCGACCCGCGCGCCTGCCGGAATGGCGGCGATCGCGGTGGCGCCGATCAGCACATCGCGCACGTCGGCACGCGGCAGCACCGCCACGATCGACAGTTCGGCCGGACGCAGCGTTTCGACATCTTTCATCGAATGGACTGCCGCATCGATGGTGCCGTCCGCCAACCACAGGTCGAGTTCCTTGGTCCACAGCGCCTTGCCGCCGATTTCGGCCAGCGGCCGGTCGAGGACGCGGTCGCCGCTGGCGATCACCGGGACCAGTTCCACCGCACTGTCGGGCCAGCCGTGCGCGGCGCACAGCCGGGCGCGGGTTTCCTCGGCCTGGGCCAGTGCGAGCGGCGATTGGCGGGTGCCGAGCCGCACCGGGCGAGACGGCAAAGGTGTGGCCCGAAGGGCATCGTGCGGGCGGGGCGTCTGTGGCTCGGTCATGCGCCGCTTGCCGTACCCGCGATTCTCTCTAAGGGGAAGCTCCCCATGGCATTGATCCTCGGCATCGAATCTTCGTGCGACGAAACCGCAGTTGCGGTGGTCGATGATCGCGGCTCGACGTTTGCGGCGCGCGTCCTGGCCCAGCACATCGCGTCGCAGGATGCCGCGCACCGGCCCTATGGCGGTGTCGTCCCCGAAATCGCTGCGCGCGCGCATGTCGAAGTGCTGGCGCCGATGGTCGCCGCGACACTGGCGGATGCCGGGATCACGCTCGATCACGTCGATGCGATTGCCGCGACCGCAGGGCCCGGATTGATCGGCGGGGTTATGGTCGGCCTGGTCACCGGCAAGGCGCTGGCGATGGCGGCGGGCAAGCCGCTGATCGCGGTCAACCATCTTGAAGGCCATGCGCTGTCGCCACGGCTCGCCGATCCGGCGCTGGCCTATCCCTATCTGCTGTTGCTGGTGTCGGGCGGGCATTGCCAGATTGTGGAAGTGCGCGGGTTGGGGCAATATCGCCGGCTGGCCACGACGATCGACGATGCGCTGGGCGAAGCGTTTGACAAGACGGCCAAGATTTTGGGCCTTGGCTATCCCGGCGGCCCGGCGGTGGAGCGACTGGCGCGCGAAGGCGACCCGCGCGCCGTGCCTTTGCCGCGCCCTTTGCTGGGCAGTGCAGAACCGCACTTTTCGTTTGCCGGGCTGAAAAGCGCGGTGCTGCGCGCGCACGAGACCGGGCGATATGACGATGCGGACATTGCCGCGTCGTTTCAGCAGGCCGCGATCGACTGTCTGGTCGACCGCATGCGCGCGGCGCTGAAGGTTTGCGTGCCGGTCACCGCGCTGGTGATTGCGGGCGGCGTTGCGGCCAACTGGGCCTTGCGTTCGGCGCTCGAAACACTGGCGGAATGGGCCGGCTTGCCGCTGGTGGCGCCGCCGCCGCGCCTGTGTACCGACAACGCGGCGATGATCGGTTGGGCCGGGGCGGAACGTTTTGCGGCCGGACTGGTCGATCCGCTCGATTTCGTGGCGCGTCCGCGCTGGCCGCTCGATGCGGATGCGGCGCCGGTGCGCGGGGCGGGGGTAAAGGCATGATCGGGGTGATCGGTGCGGGGGCCTGGGGCACGGCGCTGGCGCAAATGCTGGCAGGCAATGGGCGTGCGGTGGTGCTGTGGGCCCGCGAAGACGATCTTGCGCGCGCCATCAACGATACCCGCACCAACCCGGTCTATCTGCCCGGCGTGACGCTGCACCCGACAATTCGCGCCACCAGTGCGCCGGGCGATCTGGCCGGGCTGGAGGTCGTGCTGCTGGTTACGCCGGCGCAGGCCATGGGCGCAGTGCTGGCGCAGATGCCGGGGTTGACCGGCGATCTGGTGCTTTGCGCCAAAGGGATCGAGGCGGGCAGCGGCCGGTTGATGGTCGATGTGGCGCGCGAACGGATGCCGCAAGCCGGTCTCGCCGTGCTGTCCGGTCCGACCTTTGCCCACGAAGTCGCCGCCGGGCTGCCGACTGCGGTCACGCTGGCCTGTACCGGGGGGGCGGCGCAGTGGCGGCGGCTGGCGCCGGTCATCGCCCGGCCAACGTTCCGCCCGTATTTTTCAGGCGATGTGATCGGCGCCGAAATCGGCGGGGCGGTCAAGAACGTGCTGGCGGTGGCCTGCGGCGTGGTCGAAGGGTTGGGGCTGGGGCAGAACGCGCGGGCGGCGCTGATCAGCCGGGGCTTTGCCGAAATGGTGCGCTTTGGCCTGGCCTTTGGGGCAGAGGCGGAAACCTTGACCGGGCTGTCGGGATTGGGCGATCTGGTGCTGACCTGCAATTCGACGGCCAGCCGCAATTTCGCGCTGGGCAAGGCGCTGGGCGAAGGGGCGGCGGCGTCCGACCTGCTTGCCGATCGCCATACCGTCGCCGAAGGCGCGTTCACCGCGCCGGTGCTGGCGGAACTGGCGCGCGCGCGGGGCATTGCGATGCCGATTGCCGATGCGGTGGCTGCGCTGGTATCGGGGGCGATTCGGGCGCGGGCGATGGCCGATGCCCTGCTGGCGCGGCCGTTGCGTCCGGAAATGGATGCGCGGATCGACGCCCGGTTCAAAGGGGAAACGACGCTTGGCTAAGGCAATTGCCAGCCCTGATGACATAGTCGTGCCGCCGGGCGCGGGGGACGGTGCGCCCTTTGGTCCGGCCGACGATGGCGATATCGCGGCGCTGGCCAAAGGCGGCCGTACCAATTTTTTTGGTTTTCTGATCCGGCTGGTGGCCCGCGTGCCGTTCATGTTCATCGCCAGTTGGCTGTATGGAGCCAGTGCGCTGGGGCGGTTTGCATCGGCGCTGGTGATGGTCGAATTCGCCGGGCAGATGGCGACACTCGGGCAAAAGCGCGGGTTGGCGCAGCGCCTTGCGGAAAGTGCCTGGCCCAACGGCGAAGTTGCCGATGCCGACAGGGCGGCCCATGCCGTGGCCGATGCGCTGCTGGTAACCACGCTGCTCGCCGGCGCGATGTCGTTGCTGATCTGGCAGTTTCCCGAATCGATGTACCCGCGCGGCAATTTCAGCCTGGCCGAGCGGCTGCTGGTGCTGGCGGTCTGGACGATGGCGGTGGGCGATATCGCGCTCGCCGCGCTGGCGTTCCGGTTTGACGTTGCCACCACCGTGCGCGCACGGGCGGTGGTGGAGCCATGGACGCTGTCGATCACGGCCGGCCTTGCCTATTTCGTTTATCCCGAGGGCGGGCTGGCGCTGGCCTATCTGGCGTCGGTCACGGCGGCGACGGTGGTGGCGCTGGTCGCGCTGGTGCGCGCCTATGGCTTGCCGCGCCGCTGGCGCCCGCGTCCGATCGCGCTGTTGCGACTGGCGCTGCGCAACACCCCGCTGGCGGGTGCCGACGCGGTCGAATGGGGCACGCGCAAGATCGACATGTTCATCCTGCGCTTTTTCATCGGTGAAGCGCCGTTCGGGATTTATTACATCGCGCAGCAATATGCGTCGCTGCCGCAAAAGCTGAAAACCAGCTTTGAGCCGGTGCTGGGGCCGGTGATCGCGCGCAATGTGCGCAGCGGCAACATGCCGGCCATCGCCGCGCAAGTGTGTCAGGTCGGGTTCTGGATCACCGCCGCGCAGGCCGGCATTGCGCTGGCGCTGGGCATTCCGGGCGCGGCGCTGATGGGGCTGAGCGGGGCGGCATTTGTTCAGGGCACAGGCGCGCTGATCTTTCTGCTGGCGGCCGAAGTGGTGGCGGCGACGGCGGTGGTCAGCGAGGCCGCGCTGATTTATGTCGCGCGGCTGCGCAATTTGTGGATCAGCCTCGGTACGATCGTGATGCAGGCCGTGCTGACGCTGGGCTTCATTCTGGCCGGCGAGCGTGCGGGCGTGCCGCCGCTGACGCAGGCGGCGCTGGCGGCGCTGGCCATGGCCTTGTCGCTGGGGACGGCCTCTGTGCTCAAGGCGCGGCTGCTGTCGCGGATCGTCGGCGAACCGATCAACAACTGGCGCCTTGGGTTGTTGTGGGCGGCGGTGCCGGCGGGTCTGGTCGGGGCACTGGCGCATTTCTTGCCGCTATGGGCCGAACTGGTGTTTGGCGTGCCGTCGATTTTGGGCATTTATTGCCTGATGATCTGGCGCTTCGGGTTTGGGCCGGAAGACCGCGTGCTGTTCCGCAAACATCCGGCATAAGGGGAAGACTGCATGATCGCGTGGATCGAAGCCAATGCTGTGCTGGCCACAGGCGCGGCGCTGGTGCTGCTGGGTCTGCTGTGGCTGTTGCTGGCGCGGCGCAAACGGCCCGCGCCCAAACGCGAATACCGCGATGTCCTGTCGGAAGGGGCCGGCCCGGCCCAGCGCAACACCGCACTGATCGACGCGCCGCCGGCCGCCGCGCTGGTGCCGCCGGTCGTGGTTGACGCACCGGTCGTGACCGATGGCGACGACCTGACCCGGATCAAGGGCCTGGGGCCAAAGCTCAGCCGGTTGCTGGCCGAACTCGGCGTGACGCGCTATGCGCAGATTGCGGCCTGGACCGAGGCGGACATTGCCGCGATCGACGCGAAACTGGGCGCCTTTGCCGGGCGACCGACGCGCGATGCCTGGGTCGAACAGGCGCGTTTGCTGGTGAGTGGCGATGCCGCTGCTTACGAGGAAAAATTCGGCAAACTGTAGCAGCCATGATTGCTGCTCTGCGCCCCGCCCCTTCAGGGGAGGGGCTCAATCCACGTTGGTGTTATTTTCGGTTGTGGCAGCGGCGGACAACCTCGCGGGCGGGGTCGCCGCTGCTGACTTTGATCAGGCCGCCGCCGGGCAGTGTGCCCGTGAACGGACCGGCGAAAACGTCGGTGTCGTTGTCGGCGCCGTCCATGCTGCCCTGCCAGACGTAGCCGCGCTGTCCGGGCAATGCGGTGGCGTCGACCGGCACGCGCACAATGCGTTTGGGTCCCTCGATCGCAAACAGCGCGCCCGCGCCCAGTTCGGCGGCAATCGGCCGGGTGATCACCAGTCGCCCATTCTGGCAGGCGAGAGTCAGCAGCGGCGCGGCCCCGTCAATGCCAAAGCGCGCGGTATCGGCCTGTTTGCTCCACGACGCTTTGCCGTCGGCATTGGCAGGCAACGGATCGGCCTCGGGCAGGGCAACCCGGTGTGCGTCTTGCGGGCCGTCATCGCCGACCGGCTGCGGCGCCGGGCGCGAACAGGCGGCCAGCAGGATCGATGCGGCGATGGGGACCCAGCGAATGTTTTCCACGGCGGCCGCTATAGGCAAGGATCGCCGTGCGTATCAAGTGTCTGTCATTGGCCCCATTTGCGCTGGGACTTGCCATAGCGGGTCTTGCGCGTGCCGGGCTTGCCCTCGTTGCTGCGGCCGACGATCGGTGCCTTGTGGTCGCCGGGGGGCAGGCCGAGTTCGGTGGCTTCCAGTCGGCGGATTTCGTCGCGCAGGCGGCCGGCTTCTTCGAATTCCAGGTCGCCGGCGGCGGCGCGCATGCGCTTTTCCAGATCCTCGATATAGCCGCGCAAGTTGTGTCCGACCAGATTGTTGCGGCCGTCGTCCTCGATATCGATGATCACGCCGTCGCGGCTGGCGGTGTCGGCGATGATGTCGGCGATGCCGCGCTTGATCGATGCCGGCGTGATGTTGTGTTCGACGTTATAGGCCTGCTGCTTGGCGCGGCGGCGGTCGGTTTCGGCAATCGCGCGTTCCATCGATCCGGTCATGCGGTCGGCATAGAGAATGACCCGGCCGTCGATGTTGCGCGCGGCGCGGCCGATCGTCTGGATCAGGCTGGTTTCCGAACGCAGGAACCCTTCCTTGTCGGCATCGAGAATGCACACCAGCCCGCATTCGGGAATGTCGAGCCCTTCGCGCAGCAGATTGATGCCGACCAGCACGTCATAGACGCCCAGCCGCAGATCGCGGATCAGTTCGATGCGTTCCAGCGTTTCGACATCCGAATGCATATAGCGGACGCGCAGGCCCGCCTCGTGCATGAATTCGGTCAGGTCTTCGGCCATGCGCTTGGTCAGCGTGGTGACCAGCGTGCGATAGCCGACGGCGGCGACCTGGCGGCATTCGTTGATGCAGTCCTGCACCTGGTCCTCGACCGGCCGGATCAGCACCGGCGGGTCGATCAACCCGGTCGGGCGGATCACCTGTTCGGCAAACACGCCGCCGGCCTGTTCCATTTCCCAGTTGCTGGGCGTTGCCGACACCGCGACGGTCTGCGGGCGCATCGCGTCCCATTCGTTGAACCGCAACGGGCGGTTGTCGATGCAACTGGGCAGGCGAAAGCCATATTCGGCCAGAGTCAGCTTGCGCCGATGGTCGCCGCGCGCCATCGCGCCCACCTGCGGCACGGTCTGGTGACTTTCATCGAGGAACAGCAGCGCGTTTTCCGGCAGGTACTCGAACAGCGTCGGCGGAGGTTCGCCCGGCATGCGGCCGGTCAGGAACCGGCTGTAGTTTTCGATGCCGGCGCATGACCCGGTGGCGGCGATCATTTCGAGGTCGAAATTGGTGCGTTGTTCAAGCCGTTGCGCTTCGAGCAGTTTGCCTTCCTCGTTCAGTTCCTTCAGCCGTTCGGACAGTTCGAACCGGATCGCGTCGGCCGCCTGTTTCATCGTCGGGCCGGGGGTGACATAGTGCGAATTGGCATAGACCCGCACTTTGTCGAGCCGCGCACCGGCCTTGCCGGTCAGCGGGTCGAACTCGGCGATTTCCTCGACATCGTCGCCGAAAAAGCTGACGCGCCAGGCGGTGTCTTCATAGTGCGACGGGAAAATCTCGATCGAATCGCCGCGCACGCGGAACGTGCCGCGTGCAAAGGCGTGGTCGTTGCGCTTGTACTGCAGCGCCACCAGCTTGCGGATAATCTCTCGACTGTCGACCGTATCGCCCTTTCTAAGGTCGAAAATCATCGCCGAATAGGTCTCGACCGAGCCGATGCCATAGATGCACGAGACCGAGGCGACGATGATCACGTCATCGCGTTCGAGCAGTGACCGCGTCGCCGAATGGCGCATACGGTCAATCGCCTCGTTCACCGAGCTTTCTTTTTCGATGTAGGTATCGGACCGCGGGACATAGGCTTCGGGCTGATAATAGTCGTAGTACGAGACGAAATATTCGACCGCGTTGTCGGGAAAAAAGCTTTTGAATTCGCCGTATAGCTGGGCGGCGAGAATCTTGTTCGGCGCCAGGATCAGCGCCGGGCGTTGCAGTTCCTCGATCACTTTGGCCATCGTGAAAGTCTTGCCCGACCCGGTCACGCCCAGCAGCACCTGGGTCCGATCACCCTCGCGCGCGGCGGCGACCAGATCGGCAATCGCGGTTGGCTGATCGCCCGCCGGCTGATATTCCGACACGACACGAAACGGCCGTCCGCCTTCGGCCTTTTCCGGCCGCTGCGGTTTGTGCGGTACGAATGTGCCGGACGTGTCGGGCTCGGCAAGGCCCCTGCGGATGACGAGTTCGGCCATGGTGTTCTGCGATTCCGGGGGTGGGATTGACGTTCGCTGCAAATATGGGCGTTCTTGTCCCGTTCCGCAATCGGGGGCAGGCTCGTTTGCTGGCAATGTGCCGGGGTGGTATCCGGACCGGGCGAGCAGGGGGGATACGCCGATGAAACATGCCACCGTCGCGGCTTTGGCCGGCCTGTCGGACTTGCTTGGCCGGATCAGGCTGAAGGACGGTCTCAGGGAGCCGAAGCCGGGTATCTTCTATCGGAAATCGCAGGCGTTCCTGCATTTTCACGAGGACCCGGCCGGGATGTTTGCCGATCTTCGCGTGGGTGCCGATTTTGAGCGATTTCCGGTGAACGGCGGACCCGATTGGGATGCGCTGCTGTCGGCAATCGACCGTGCCCTGACACGCTGATGACGCGGCGCGCTATTTCGCGAAGACATAGTCGGCGGAACAGGCCACCGGCTGGAGCAATCCGGCGGTGGGGCAGGGGCCGGTCAGCACCCCGCCACGCGTGTTCATGCGATAGACCGGTGTTGCACCGCGCAACATGCCAGGGCCAGCAACTGAAGGTCGAAATCGCAAATTATTGACCTGAGAGGCCAATTCTGACATCAATTTGAAACAAACTGAATTGTCTGGCGTTCATATTGGGTTGATCCCACAACGGGCAGCATATGACGATGTCCCAGCTTGTTCCTATCTCTTTGCCACGAGTCGCGTGGCTTGATCGCGGTGGTATCGGTCCGGCGCGGGCGCGTCTGGCCGATTGGCGCCGGGAGGTGGCGCGACGCGGAGCGCTGGCGTTTCAGCCGCGTCCGAGCGAGGCGCGCGGGCCGGCGTGGACACGGTTGCTGGGCGAATTGAAGACGCCTTATGAAGTGTGGAGTGCGGGGCGGGGACCGGTGGTGCCGTCGCCGCCGCAGGATGCGTCGCATCCGGTCATGCTGTTGCCGGGGTTTGGCACGCACCCGGCACGCATGGGGGCATTGCGGCACGCGCTGGAAGCCGTCGGGCACCGCGTCTGTGATTGGGGGCTTGGTTTCAATTTCGGGCCGAGTACCGATCGGTTCGACCGGTTGTGCGAACGCGTGGTGACGATGGCGCGGCGCGAGGGGCAGCCGCTGGTGCTGGTGGGCTGGAGCCTGGGCGGGCTGTTCGCGCGCGAGATTGCGCATCGCCATCCCGAAGCGGTGGCGATGGTGATCACCATGGGGTCGCCGTTTTCGGGCGATCGCCGCGCGAACAACGCCTGGCGCGCCTATCAACTGATCGCCGGGCATCCGGTCGATGCGCCGCCGGTTGGCGACCGCTGTTTCGGCGCCAAGCCACCGGTGCCGACGATCGCGCTGTGGAGCGCGCGCGACGGGATCGTCTCTCCGCGCAGTTCATGCGGGCGACCGGGCGAACGCGATCGGGCGGTGGCATTGCGCTGTACCCACCTCGGTTTTGCCGGGCACCCCGATGTCGCGCGCACGCTGGTGGCGCAGATCGCCACCTTGGGTGGTGTCTGACGCTGTTGGCGGCTTTGCCATCCCCGGCAATCAAATAGCTGATTTGTAAACAGATCCATTCGTGCTGAGCCTGTCTGAGCACGCGCGACGTCATTGTTTTGGGCGCGATTGCGAGCACGTTGGGCAGCCTGGGCGCGCGTGCTTCGACAGGCCCGGCACGGACGGATCTGATTGATTCCGCGAAGCAAAAGTGACGAGCCGAAAAGGATCAGGCCGGTGGCGCGTGCCTGCCGTGGCAAAAGGTTTAAAAGGGCGTTGCCGTCGCCGCGTCGTGCTGGAAAGGTCGGGCAGGTAATTGGTCATGCGCAAGAGGAACCGCCCTGAAAGTCCTGGCAATGCAGCAATCCGGCTTGTCCGCCGATGGGACCTGTGCGAGCAACACGGTCTGGACAGGATAAGCCTATGAACCGTTCTTCGCCGCCGTGCTTTGACGAGATGCGCGAACCCGATGGCACGGTACGGCCGGCCTATCACGGCTATAGCCAGTGGCTGGATGCCCAGCCGCCCGGCCTGTTGAAGCGCAAGGGGGTCGAGGCAGAAGCGTTTTTCCGCCGCACCGGCATCACGTTCAATGTCTATGGCGCGGCCGATGCCGAAGAGCGGCTGATCCCGTTCGATCCGGTGCCGCGGATCATCACCGCCACCCAGTGGCGCAAACTGTCGCGCGGGATCGACCAGCGGGTGCGCGCGCTGAACGCGTTTCTGCACGATCTGTATCACCGCCAGGAAATCGTCCGCGCCGGTCGCTTTCCCGAGCGGCTGTTGTGCACCAACGCCGCCTATCTGGCGCAAATGGCCGGTTTTACGCCACCGGGCGGGGTCTATACCCACATTGTCGGGATCGATCTGGTCCGCACCGGCGAAGACGATTTCATGGTGCTGGAAGACAACGCCCGCACGCCGTCCGGGGTCTCTTATATGCTGGAGAACCGGGAGACGATGATGGCCATGTTTCCCGAGCTGTTCACGCGGGTGCGGGTGCGCGAAGTGTCGGATTATCCCCGGCGGCTGGCGCGCAGCCTGGCCGCCTGTGCCCCGGCGGCGTTTGCCGGCGACAAACCGGTGGTCGCGGTGCTGACGCCGGGGATCTACAATTCGGCCTATTTCGAACACGCCTTTCTGGCCGACCAGATGGGTGCCGAACTGGTCGAAGGCAGCGATCTGAAAGTCGAAGGCGGGCGGGTGGCGATGCGCACCACGCAGGGCTGGCAGCCGGTCGATGTGATCTATCGCCGGGTCGATGACGATTACCTCGACCCGCTGGCGTTCAACCCGTCGAGCGTGCTGGGTGTTGCGGGGATCATGGACGTTTATCGCGCCGGCGGGATCACCATTGCCAATGCGCCGGGCACGGGGATTGCCGACGACAAGGCGATTTACAGCTTCATGCCGGAAATCGTCGAATTCTATACCGGCGAAAAGGCGATCCTGCCCAATGTGCCGACCTGGCGCTGTTCAGAGGCTGACGCGCTGGCCTATGTGCTCGACAACCTGGCCGATCTGGTGGTCAAGGAAGTACACGGGTCGGGCGGCTATGGCATGTTGATCGGGCCGACGTCGTCGAAGAAGGAAATTGCCGCGTTTTCGGCCAAGCTGCGGGCGCGGCCCGACAATTATATCGCGCAGCCGACGCTGTCGTTGTCGACCGTACCGATCTTTACGCGTGCGGGACTCGCGCCGCGCCATGTCGATCTGCGCCCGTTCGTGCTGGTCAGCCCGCAGGGGATCGACATCACGCCGGGCGGTCTCACGCGCGTGGCGCTGAAAAAGGGTTCGCTGGTGGTCAATTCTTCGCAGGGCGGCGGGACCAAGGACAGTTGGGTGCTGGACGACTGATGGTGAACGGACACAGGCACACGGCATGCTAGGCAGATCGGCAAACGGAACCTTCTGGCTGTTCCGCTATCTGGAGCGGGCCGAGAACACGGCGCGCTTGATCGAGGCGGGGTTTCGCATGGCGCTGACCCGCGATATCGGTGCGGCGAGCGAGGAATGGCGCAGCGTTCTGATCACGCTGGGGCTGCATCAGGCCTATGCCGCGCGGCATGGCGATGATGTCAGCGGCAGCCAGGTCTTCAACTTTGTCCTGCGCGATCGCGACAATCCGGCGAGCGTGATGGCGATGGTCGAGACGGCGCGCACCAACGCGCGCATGGTGCGCACCGGGATCACCCGCGAAGTGTGGGAAGCCGTCAATGAAAGCTGGATGAAGCTGGGCGAGATCTTTGCCCGGCCGGTGACCGAGACGCGGTTGCGCGATGTGCTCGATGCCGTGCGGCGCCAGGCGACCCAGGTGCGCGGCGCGATGGAAGGCACGATGCTGCGCAATGAAAACTATTATTTCGCCAACATCGGCACCTTTGTCGAACGCGCCGACAACACCGCGCGCATTCTCGACGTGAAATACTATGTGCTGCTGCCCAGCCTGGCGGCGGTGGGATCGAGCCTGGACAATGTGCAGTGGGAAAACGTGCTGCGCTCGGTCGCCGGCGAGCGTGCCTATCGCTGGCTCAATGCCGGGCAGATGGACCCGCGCGGGATCGCGTCGTTCCTGATCCTGGATGAACGGTTCCCGCGCAGTCTGGCATTCTGTTATGCACAACTGGCGTCGAACCTGATGCTGCTGGCACGCGAATACGGGTTCGAGACCGAAGCACATGCCATCCAGCGATCGGGCGACGAACGCCTGTCGTCGCTGACCATCGAAGCGATCTTTGAGCAGGGCCTGCACCAGTTCATCGGCGAATTTCTTGCCTGCAACTACCGGCTCGCGCAGCAGATACAGCGCGACTACCGCTTCGTGGAATAACAGCCATGCGCCTCGCGATCGACCACGCCACCACGTACCGCTTTGCCGGCCCGATCCGGCAGGGATTGCAACGCCTGCGTCTGACGCCGGTGGCATCGCGGGTGCAGAGCGTGATCGCCTGGGACATCGATTGCCACGGCGCCACGGTCCAGGTTGGTTATGATGATGAATATGCCAACCGCGTCACGCTGGTCGCACTGACACCGGGCGGCCATGAAGTGACGATCCGCGCGCACGGGATTATCGAAACTCGCGACGAAGCGGGCGTGGTCGGCCGCCACAGCGGATATCTGCCGTTGTGGCATTTCGTTCGCGACACGCCGCTGACCAGGCGGGGGGCGGGGATTGCCGCACTGATCGCGGGGCTGGATGGTTCGGCGGGAACCGATCGTCTGGCCACGCTGCACGTCTTGACCGAACGCGTGCGCGCGGCGGTGGTCTATGCCCAGGGCCATACCGATGTTGCCACCACGGCAGAGGCGGCGCTGACTGCGGGACGCGGCGTGTGCCAGGATCAGGCGCATGTGTTCATTGCCGCGGCGCGGGCGCTGGGCATTCCGGCGCGCTATGTCAGCGGCTATCTGCTGATTGACGGGCGCGAGGATCAGGACGCGGGGCATGGCTGGGCCGAAGGGTTTGTCGACGGGTTGGGCTGGATCGCCTTTGATATCGCCAACGCAATCTGCCCGGATGACCGCTATGTCCGCCTGGCAACCGGCCGCGATTACGAGGATGCCGCCCCGGTCAAGAGCATGACCTATTCGCTGCCGGGCGAAAGCGGGGCAGAGCCGCAGGGCGACACGCTGTCGATCACGCTGAGCGTGCGCCCGCTGACGGCCGCATGAATCTGCCATGATGCCAGTGTTACGAATCGTGCGAGTCCGCTAGAGGACTGTCCTGGGCGCTGACTGAATCGCCGAATGGGACATTTTGATGACATATTGCGTGGGTATGATGCTTGATGCCGGGTTGGTGTTGATGAGCGACACCAGAACCAATTCCGGCGTCGACAACATCTCCACGTTTCGCAAGATGTTCAGTTGGCAAGTGCCGGGCGAACGCATCATCACGCTGATGACATCGGGAAATCTGGCGACCACCCAGTCGGTGATCAGCCAGTTGGAAGAACGCAACAAGGTCCCCGGCGATCGCCATCCGTCGATCCTCGGCGCGCCGACGATGTTTCAGGTCGCCAGCGAAGTGGGGCGGCAGTTGCGCAGCGTGATCGAAGGGCCGGGCGAATTCCCGGACCCCGACGAGGGCCCGCAGGCCGAAGGCGCGAAATTCACCGCGTCGATGATCCTCGCCGGTCAGATCAAAGGGATGGAACCGCGCCTGTTCCGAATCTATCCCGAAGGCAATTTCATCGAGGCCAGTTTCGACACGCCGTTCTTTCAGATTGGCGAGACCAAATATGGCCGGCCGATCCTGCTGCGCGGTTATGACCGGGGCATGCGGCTGGAGGATGCGGTCAAGTTGTTGATGGTGTCGTTCGATTCGACGCTCGCGGCCAATTTGTCCGTTGGCCTGCCGCTTGACCTGATGGTCGTCGAACGGGATTGCTTTACGCCGCTGCACCAGCGGCGGATCGGGGCCGACGATGCCTATTTCCGCTCGATCTCGCGCGGGTGGAGCGAAGCGCTGCGCCGGGCGTTCCAGTCGCTGCCGGCCTATGAACTGGGCCTTGCGGACGAAGTGCTGCCCGCCCCATGACAGCCCTACGCAGTGCTGCTAAGGGTGTGAATGCAGGATAAGTACTTAGCCAAATTGGTTAAGGAACTCTCTCTATCGGCAAGACGTCGTCCGTCGTCCGAGGGGGTTCGGCAGGCCAGTGCGCGTTGACTGGCGGCAGGAATTCATTGCCGTTGCAAACGTCTCCGTTCCGGAGGTGAATTCTCCTTACGAAAATGTGACTCGCGGACCTTCGCGCGTGGTGGGTTGGGTTCGTAATGAAACTAACCCCATTGGCGTTCTGCGATCAATCGGTGGTTCATGGTTCGCATGATCGACCGTGTCACCCTCCACATCCTTGATGGCGACTCAGCGCGCCGCGCCCAGCTCGCCCGGCTGGCCTTTGCGGCCGGCCATCACGCCGAGATCTATGCCAACACGGACGAACTGCTCGCGCATGCGCCGTCCGGTGGGCTGGTGCTCGCGCATGATGAACCACCCGGCGAGGCGGTGCCGATGCTGATCGCGGCGATGATGCGCGTGGGCCAGTGGTTGCCGGTGATCGCGATCGCCGAAGTGCCGGAAACCGGACCGGTGGTCCGCGCGATCAAGGCGGGCGCGCTCGATTACCTCGGCGTCCCGCAGCAGATCGCCTCGCTCAACGATGCGATCGCCCGCGCTGCGCGCGAGGCGGAGGCCTATCGCGCGCAGCGCGCCCGCGCCGCCGAAGCCCGCCAACGCATTGCCCGCCTGTCCTTGCGCGAACGCGAAGTGCTCGACCGCCTGGCCGAAGGGTGCAGCAACAAGGCGATCGCCCGCGACCTCGAAATCAGCCCGCGCACCGTCGAAATCCACCGCATGAAAATGATGGGCAAACTCGGCGCCCGCCACGCCGCCGAGGCGGTGCGCCTGCGCATCGAAGCGACCGGGCTGGACGCGGCGTAGAGCATCGCGCACAAAGCGATGCGACAACAAAAATCCGGACCGGTCAGTGGCAGACCGGGTGCGGCGCGCCCACTTCCAGATGGAAATGGTCGTGGTGCGCGGTGTTGTAATCAGGGGTCAGCACCACGGCAAAGCGGCGGCAGGCGCTGGTGCGGATCTGGCGCAGAAAATTGCGCACTGCCGGGGTGCCATCCGACCAATCGCCTTTGACGCTGATCCGCCGGCCATCGGCGAGGACGAAGGCGGCGATATCGACGGCGTTGGCGGTGGCATGCCCGCTGCGATGGTCGGTGCCGGCGACGTTGCGGCAGTTATAGCTGCCAAAGGTGTCGATCCGCGCCAGCGGGCTTCCCAGCGTCAGGCGCGCGGCGTGATCGACGCCAAAGCGGGCCCAGCCTTCAAGCGTGGTGGCGAGCGAGCAGGTCACCGGGCCGAGATTGGCGAGTTGCAGATGGGCGTCGTCACTGCGCAGCCATGCCAGCCGCACCGCGCCCACCGTCGAACAGCCTGTGCCGAAATACTTGTCCGGCAGCGGCGTGAAATTGGCCTGCGACAAGCCGAGCCTGGTCAGGCATTGCCGCTCGCTTTGTGCGGGCGCGAATTGGGCTGTCACGGTCGATTGCGGCGCGGCGTAGTGTGTCGGGGCGCCGACGCAGCCAGCCACGCCGAGCATCGCCATCATCGCAAGCGAAAGGCGCGAACCGGTGTGACGGCGCGGAGTCGGAGCATTGCTGGCCATGGCTTGTTCTTGGCGCAACTATGGTCAACAAATCCTTTCCGAGTGCCTTTGATCGGTACGAATCCTGTGCAAAGACGGCTCGGTTGGTCGCAAAATAGGCCGCTGCCGGAATATGACGGGGGCAAGGTCGTAACGGGGCGGGCTGTCCCGGTATTGCACGAAATCCGCATTCGGCCGCGAACCGTCGGAAAGGGCCTTGTCTGGCCCGACAATGTGGGGTTTATCCTGGCGCATCAGGAATTTTGCCGGGGGGCAATAATGTCCGACCTTGTCGTGGATTTTCGCCAGCCAAGTCCGGATCTGGCCGAATATGTCTCATTCTTTTACCAGGCCCGCCAAAGCGAGGCGCGGTTCAACGCGGTCGATCGCGCCGACTTTGCGCAGTTTCGCTTCATCCTGCAAGGCCTTGGCGGGCAGTGCGAATTTGTCGACGGAACGGTTCAGGCAATGCCCGACTGCTATATTCTGGGCCCGACGACGGGCTGCACGCGCATGAGCGGCGGCGGCCCGATCGATGTGGTCGGCGCCGGACTGATGCCCGCCGGCTGGGCCGCGTTGGTGCCGATGGATGCATCGGCGGCCGCCAACCGGTTGTTCAACGCGGTTGACCTGCTGGGCTTGGCGGTGCCGGATGCGCGGGCCGCACTGGCGGGGGAGCCGGACTTTGACAAACGCGTGGCCATTTTCGAGACCCTGCTGAAAGGCCTGATGGCCCAGACAAGTCGGGACTTTCATGGCTTTGTCCATCAGGTCAACGCGTGGTTGGAGAGCAGTGTCGCCCCGCAATTGCCCGACTTGCTGAAACTGACCGGTCTGTCGCTGAGCCAGGTCGAGCGGCGCTGCAAACGCTATTTCGGATCGCCGCCCAAACAACTCGCACGCAAGTTTCGCGCGCTGCGCACCGCGATCGCGATGACGCACAAGGACGCCAATCTCGACGAAATCCTGCTGGAAGGCTTTTACGACCAGTCGCACCTGATCCGCGAAATGAAGCAGTTTACCGGTATGACCCCCGCCGCATTCGCCGAACAGCCGACGGTGTTGAACCAGCAACTCGCCAAGCGGATTGAGCTCGAACGCAAGAACCCGATGGCGCAAAGGCCGTTGATTACGTGACTGGGGTGCGTGTCCCTGCTCTCAATGCCCGACGGCGAAGCGCACAGGCAAGGGCGTCAGCGGTGACGGCAATAGCAGACTGACGAAGACTTGTCCGGCGAGAATGGCGTCCGCGCCATAGAGAGCCGTCGCAAGATCAAAGGGTATCGTGTGCGAGAAACGCGAAGGCCGTCAAAATACCGCCATGGCTGGATAGAATCGCTCGGTGCTATCTTTCCGCCAATGTCCGAAAAACGCCTGCCGCCGCCACGAGAAACTCCGATATGAGGCCGAGTGATCCTGCGAAAAGTCGGAAAGATCGCCTGGTATGTGGTGGATTCGAAGTTCAATTAATTACACCTCGTCACCCCGGACTTGATCCGGGGTCCATCTCTCCCCAAAAACCGCTGTTCTTTTGGCGCAATGGATGCTGAATCAAGTTCAGCATGACGAGGTCACATTGGACGAACTTTGAATACGACACATGAGTAAGGCAGCGCACAGTGCATATGAGCCGAAAGGATTGCATTATCCAGGCGACCAGATGAACAAGCGCAAATTACGGAGCGATTTTACGCGACATAGCGCACGACACCACCGTCGACGCGCAGCGCAGCGCCGCTTGTCGCTGACGCCTGTTCGGAACACACGTAGACCACCATATTGGCCACTTCGCCGGTGGTCGCGAAGCGGTTGATCAGGCTGGTCGGGCGCATTGACTGCAGGAACTGCGCTTCTGCTTCTTCCTCTGTGATGCCTTTGGATTCGGCAATGCCCTTCATCCAGCCGAGCAGGGATTCAGAGCGCGTCGGTCCCGGCAGGACGGCGTTGACGGTGACGCCGGTGCCCGCGACTGTTTCGGCAAGGCCGCGCGAGATTGCCAGTTGCGCTGTCTTGGTCATGCCATAGTCGATCATTTCCTTGGGAATGTTCACGGCGGATTCGCTGCTGATGAACACGACGCGTCCCCAGCCGCGCTCGACCATGCGCGGCAGATGATGGCGCGCCATGCGCACGCCGCTCATCACGTTGATCTGAAAGAGGTCCAGCCAGTCCTGATCGGTAATGTCGGCGAACGGTTTGGGCTGTGCGGTGCCGAGATTGTTGACCAGGATATCCGCGTCCGGTGCGGCGGAAATGAGCGCCGCAGCACCTTCCGGGGTCGCAACATCCGCCGCGACACCGGTTATATCGGCACCCGGAAACAGGGAACGCATCGCTGCGACCGCGCTGGCGACTCTGGTTTCGCCACGTCCATTGACGACAACGCTTGCATTGGCGCGCGCCAGGCCTTCTGCGATGGCCCGGCCGATGCCTGCCGTTGATCCGGTTACCACCGCTTTGCGGCGTTTGAGATCGATGATCATTGAACGGTATGTCCTTGGGATGTCGAGATGTTGTCCATTGAGACGATGACATTCCAGAACCCATCCGGAAATTCAACTTTGGATATCAATGACCGGTGTCCTCTGACAGCAGCGGCGACGTGAAAGTCGATTTTGCGGGCGCGCTCCACCACGACAGCGTGTGGTGATCGTGGGCGGTCGTCCATACGCCTGCCGGGGTGTAGCGCAGGGCGCCGCTGCCGGCGGGTTTTCCGACGCGGGCCAGGATCGCCAGGGTCCGGGGATCGATCACGACAAAGACCTGGTCGTCGGTGGTGCGCAACCAGACTTTGCCGCCGCCGGCGTCGATGTCGCCCCATTTCAGGTTTGCGCCGACTTTGACGCGGCCAGTGACTTCGCCGGTGTCGGCATCGACGCGAGCGACCGTGCCGTCGCCTTGTTCCTGCACCCAGACCGCGCCCTCACCGGCGACCAGAAAGCCCGGTTCCTTGCCGAGCGGGGTTGTCTTGACCACGGTGTTGGTGGCCGGGTCGATGCGCTGGATCGACTGTTGTGTGGCGCTGACGGCCCACAGCGCGCCCAATCCGAACGCCAGATAGACGCCGCCCGGATTGGCGGGGATGGATGCAATCACGCGGTTGGTGGCGGGGTCGACGCGCGCGATCGTGCCTTTCGCGTCGCTGGCGACCCAGATCGATCCGGCGCCGGCAACGACGTTGAGTTCGCCGGCAGGATTGCCGATGCCGGTGGCCACGGTGGCAATCTTTTTCGCCGTGCGCGTGTCGATCCGGTTGAGCGTGCGATCGATGCAGTCGGCGACCCACAGGTCATGGTCCAGTATCGCCATGCCGCCACAGGGCCGGGTCATCGCAACGGCCGCTTTTTTGCCGTGGCGCGACCAGCGTTCCACCCGTCCCTTGTTGGTCGCCCATACGGTTGTGCCATCGACTGCCAGAAAATCGGCAAAGCCGGGCACGGTGATGACCTGTTCCTGTTGCGCCTGTGCGGTGATCGGAATTGCGGCGCAAGTGCCGGCTGCGACCACGGCGATGATCCGGATGTGTTGCAGGATTTTTTTCACGTAGTCCCCCCGGTGGCTTTGTCTGTGATGCGCACGACCCGATGCGCTGCGACCTTTTGGCGAGGGTGCGGCATGATCGCGGTTGGTGTTAGGCGCTTGCGCCACGCTGGGCATACGGCAGTTGACGTATCGGCGCTTGCACTGTTTACCTGTATGCTCTTGCGCCAGCACGGGTTCAACGCGGGGGCAGTTTGTGGCCGAAACGGGCAAAGACATAAAGCAGGTTCTGTTGAACTTTGCGCCGCCGGCCACGCTGGCGGTGATCTTGCTGTTCTGGTCGCTTGTCCCGGCGTCGTTGGCCGACAACCCCAGGACCATTCTGATCGCAGTCTGCGTGACGATGGCGTTTATCCAGGGGCTCGAATGGGTCAGGGAACGGCACGCCGGCTGGCGCTGGAACTGGCGCGAATTGTTTACCGACGTGTTCTATGTGGTGCTGGGCTTTACCGCGATCGACTGGCTTTCGGACCATCTGGCCGAAGATCCGTTGAAGGCGATCAAGCAGACGCTGCATATCAGCACGCCATGGGCGATGCATTTGCCGTTTGTGGTGCAGGTAGGGCTGGTCATATTCCTGATCGAGTTCGGCCAGTACTGGATGCACCGGTTGATGCACAACAACCTGGTGTTCTGGCTGACGCATGCGCCGCATCATCACATCACGCAGTTGAACGCGCTGAAAGGCGCGGTGGGCAATCCGATCGAACTGTTCCTGATCAGCCTGAGTGTGGTTTCGCTGCTGGATCTGCCCTTGGCTGCGGTGTTCTGCGCCGGCAACCTGGGCGCGGCGATTTCCTCGTTTGCCCATGCCAACGTGCGCAGCGACCCACCCCGCTGGTATGCTTTCTTTTTCACCACGATCCGGCACCACAGTCTGCATCATTCGGTGCCTTATGAAGACACCCGCTGCAACTATGCCAATTCGCTGATCCTGATCGATCGCGTGTTCGGCACGTTCCGCGATGGCGAGGCGGAGGTGGTCGGTCAGGATGCGCGCAAGCGCCTGTCGATCGTTGAACAGTTCGCGTTTCCGTTTGTGCCGGTGATCGACGCGATCAAGGCACGGCAGCGCCGGTCGGCGACGACCTGACGCGCGGCGGGCGGCTCCATAAGGTTTTGCCCAGTGCGATGCCCGGCCGTTCGATCCAGCGATGGATCACTGCCGAGGCAATGAGCGTCAGTGCAACCGTGCCCACCGCCAGCACGCCAACGCTGGGCCAATAGCCAAGTCTGGCGCGCGCGCAGGCCCAGACGATCGCCTGAATCAGCGGAAAATGGATGAGATAGGTGGTGTACGACCGCTGCCCCAGCCAGATGGCGATGCGGCTGTCGAGCAGCGCATGCAGCACACGGTCGACCACTTGCGACACCCGGTCGGCCGGGGCCTGCATCAGCATATAGGCGACCATCGCCAGCCAGATGCCCAGAAACAGCGCATCGCGATAGACCAGCACGATGCAACCGAGCGCCCATACCACCGGCACCACCGGATAATGCCGGATGGCCGGCAGGCCGGGCAGGACGATGCGCGTTGCGATCCCGATCGCAAACAGCGGCGCGGCGCCGAACAGCACGCTGGGATGGCCCCACGGCGCGCCATATGTGCCGAGCCGTCCGGTCCAGTACAGCGCATAAGCCGGCAGAAAGAGCAGGGTCAGCGCCAGCGCCCGGCGCGGCCGGATGGCGGCGGCGACCACGAACGGTGCCACCAGATAGAACTGCCATTCAAGCGACAGGCTCCACGCCGGCCCGAGGAAGGCGACGTTGGCGTTGTCGAGGACCTGGTCCGGTATCAGCCCCTGAAACATTGTCAGATGCGCCAGCACATGCGCGATCGGGTGTGATGCCTGGCTGGCGAACTGGCGGCTGAATTCGCCGATCGGGGGCGACAATGCCCCCCACGGCTGGGCGATCACGGCGTCGGTGTACAGCGCCGTGGTTGCCATGCCGACCAGCAAACAGACCAGATAGACCGGATAGAGGCGCAAGAACCGCCGCCCGATATAGGCGGGATATGGCTCGGCGCGCGACAGGATCAGGTGGGTGATGACGAAGCCGGAAATGACGATAAAGGCAAACACCGACTGGTTGCCGGCGGCAATGACCGGGCCCGCGCCGACAAAGCGCCAGACCGCCAGTCCCTGAAAGATGTGCGAGGCAACCACGGTCCAGGCGAGCCATGCCCGCAAGCCCTCGATGCCCCGATAGGTGGTGTTCACCCCATGCTCCTGTTGTCGGGGGCCGGGTCTACGCGCATTTTCTCGCCAACAGGTTACCGGTCACGGGGCCGCATTTCACTGCGCGTCGAGAATTTTGTCGGCCTTGCGGTCAATCTGGCCATGACAACCTCCCCTCGATGCGCCGCGATCACGGCGCGAGCGAACTGCCTGGTTAACCTTACGCGCAAACCCGGTCGGGCAACAGGGCTGAAAACGACATGATGATCAGCAGTTGACACCCGTCACCACGCCACTATGCACGGCGCCGGGCCACGCGGTCCCAACGCCGCGCGTGCTCTCTGCAAGGAGAGACTACATGACTGATGCACGTCCCGCCGGCAAACCGGCGCGTCCATTCTTTTCGTCCGGACCCTGCGCCAAGCCGCCCGGATATTCCCCCGACAAACTCGCCACAGCCTCGCTCGGTCGTTCGCACCGTGCCAAGATCGGCAAGCAGCGCCTTGCGCTGGCGATCGATCTGATGCGCGAAGTGCTGGAGCTGCCCGATACCCACCGCATCGGCATTGTCCCGGGGTCGGATACCGGCGCGTTCGAAATGGCGATGTGGACGATGCTGGGCGCCCGGCCGGTGACCACGCTGGCCTGGGAAAGCTTTGGCGAAGGCTGGGTGACCGACGCGGTCAAGCAATTGCGGCTGGAACCCACGGTGGTCCGCGCCGACTATGGGCAACTGCCCGATCTCGACAAAGTGGACTGGTCGAACGACGTGCTGTTCACCTGGAACGGCACCACGTCCGGCGTGCGGGTGCCCGATGGCGAATGGATTCCCGACGATCGCGAAGGGCTGTCGTTCGCCGACGCGACCAGTGCGGTGTTTGCCTATGACATTCCGTGGGACAAGATCGATGTCGCGACATTCTCGTGGCAGAAAGTGCTGGGCGGCGAGGGCGGCCATGGTGTGATCATCCTCGGACCCCGCGCGGTCGAGCGGTTGGAAACGTACACCCCGGCATGGCCTTTGCCCAAAGTGTTCCGGCTGGTGTCCAAGGGCAAGCTGACCGAGGGCGTGTTCAAAGGCGAGACGATCAACACCCCGTCGATGCTGGCGGTCGAAGACGCGATCTTTGCGCTGGAATGGGGCAAGTCGGTCGGTGGCCTGGCGGGTCTGAAGGCGCGCAGCACGGCCAATGCCCATGCGCTCGACAAGATTGTCGCAGAGCGCGACTGGCTGGGGCATCTGGCGGTCGACAGCGGCATCCGGTCGCGCACGTCGGTCTGTCTGACCGTCAAGGGTGCCGATGCCGATTTCATCAAGGCGTTTGCCGGGCTGCTCGAAAAGGAAGGCGCGGCTTATGACATCGCCGGATATCGCGATGCGCCGGCCGGTTTGCGCATCTGGTGCGGCGCGACCGTGGATACTGCCGATATTGTCGCATTGGGGCCTTGGCTTGACTGGGCCTGGGCGCAACTGACCGCCGCTGCGCAAGCCGCCTGACAGCTTCTTTTCCTCCCCGATACGGGGAGGGGGACCGCGCGCAGCGTGGTGGAGGGGCGGTTCGGCCGGGTGCGGCTTCGGATAAGTTTGCGCCTGGGGCCTGGCCCCTCCACCGCCCTTTGGGCGGTCCCCCTCCCCGGGGCGGGGAAGATCAAATTCCATTTGAAGGTTTTCTTTATGACCAAGCCCAAAGTGCTCATTTCCGACAAGATGGATGCCAATGCCGCACGGATTTTCGCGGACATGGGATGCGACGTCGATGTCATTACCGGCAAGACGCCCGAAGAGCTGATCGCGATCATCGGCCAGTATGAGGGCCTTGCCATCCGGTCTTCGACCAAAGTGACCAAGGCGATCCTGGATGCTGCGACCAATCTGAAAGTGATCGGGCGCGCCGGGATCGGGGTCGACAATGTCGATATCCCCTATGCATCGGCCAAAGGCGTGGTGGTGATGAACACGCCGTTCGGCAATTCGATCACCACCGCTGAACACGCCATCGCGCTGATCTTTGCACTGGCGCGCCAGTTGCCCGAAGCGGATGCCTCGACCCAGGCCGGCAAGTGGGAAAAGAACCGTTTCATGGGTGTCGAAGTGACCGGCAAGACGCTCGGTCTGATCGGCGCGGGCAATATCGGCTCGATCGTCGCCAGCCGCGCGTTGGGACTGCGCATGAAAGTGGTCGCCTATGACCCGTTCCTGACGCCCGAACGCGCGATCGAGATCGGGGTGGAAAAGGCCGATCTCGACACGCTGTTGGCCAAGGCCGATTTCATCACGCTGCACACTCCGCTGACGTCGGAAACGCGCAATATTCTCAGCCGCGAAAACCTGGCCAAGACCAAGAAGGGCGTGCGCATCGTCAATTGTGCGCGCGGCGGTCTGATCGATGAAGCGGCGCTGAAGGACTTGCTCGATTCCGGCCATATCGCCGGTGCCGCGCTCGACGTGTTCGACAGCGAACCGGCAAAGGACAGCCCGCTGTTCGGCACGCCCAATTTCATCTGTACCCCGCACCTGGGCGCGTCGACCAACGAGGCGCAAGTCAATGTCGCGCTGCAAGTGGCCGAACAGATGGCCGACTATCTGATCACCGGCGGCGTGACCAACGCGCTTAACGTGCCCTCGCTTTCGGCCGAGGAAGCGCCCAAGCTGCGGCCCTATATGGCGCTTGCCGAAAAGCTGGGCGCGCTGGTCGGGCAACTGGTCGGCGATGAAGTCAAGAAGATCGCGATCGAGGTTGAGGGTGCGGCGGCACAGCTCAACCAGAAACCGGTCACTGCCGCCGTGCTGGCAGGGCTGATGAAGCAGTATTCGCAGACCGTGAACATGGTCAATGCGCCGTTCCTGGCCAAAGAGCGCGGGCTCGACGTGCGCGAAGTGCGCCATGATCGCGAAGGCGAATACCGCACGCTGGTGCGCGTCACGGTCGACACCGACGCGGGGCAGCGTTCGGTTGCCGGCACGTTGTTCGGCAACGGCCAGCCGCGTCTTGTCGAGATTTTTGGCATCGCGGTCGAGGCCGATCTGGATGGCGACATGCTCTATATCGTCAATTCCGATGCGCCGGGCTTTATCGGTTCGATCGGTACGCTGCTGGGCGCAGAGGCGATCAACATCGGCACGTTCCACCTTGGCCGCCGGCAAGCGGGCGGCGAAGCAGTGCTGCTGCTGTCGGTCGACAGCCCGGTGAGCGATGAAGTGCTGGCCAAGGCGCGCCACCTGAACGGCGTGCGGCTGGTCAAAGGGCTGAAGTTCGCCTGACGCTTTTTTGCTGGCCGGTGATTCTGGGAGGAGGTGACGATGGCGCTCAATTCACAAGTCGAGGCGTTGCTGGCTCAATTGGCGCAAATACCGCCGTTCGATCCGCAGACCGGCAAAGCAGAGGACTTGCGCGCCAACAGCCGGCCGATGCCGGGGTCGCCACCGGCCGTCGCCGAAGTGCGAGACATCGCCATCGACCTGTCCGGGCGCTCGCTGCCGTGCCGGTTCTATCGGCCGGAAAGCGCGGGCGAAAATCCGCCGCTGGTGGTCTATTACCATGGCGGCGGCTGGGTGGTCGGGACGATCGAAACCCACGACGCGACATGCCGCGCGCTGGCGAATGCGAGCGGCGCGGCGGTCTTGTCGGTCGGCTATCGGCTGGCACCGGAAACGCCGTTTCCGGGCCCGCTGGATGATTGCCATGATGCGCTGGTCTGGGCGCGCGATCACGCGGAAACGCTGGGTATCGACGGCACCAGACTGGCGGTCGCGGGCGACAGCGCGGGCGGCAATCTGGCAGCGGCGGTGACGATCCGCTTGCGCGATGCGGGCCAGCCGGCATTGCGCCATCAGTTGTTGATCTATCCGGTGACCGATACCGATTTCACCCGGGCGTCTTATGCCGAAAACGGGGGCGGCAACTATTTCCTGTCGACCGCGATGATGGAATGGTTCTGGAAACAGTATCTCGGCACCCTGAGCGATCACCACGTCGAAGGGGCAACGGTGCTGCGGACTGCCGATCTGTCCAATCTGCCGCCGGCGACTGTGGTGATGGCCCAATACGATCCGCTGCGCGACGAAGGCGTGGCGTTTGCAGAGGCTCTGCAGGCGGCGGGCAACGCAGTGCACGCGGTGGTTGTGCCGGGCATGATCCACGGCTTTTTTTCGATGTTTCAAATGGTGCCCGACGCTCTGCCCACCATTGAAGATGCCGGTGCGCGGCTGAAGGCGGCTTTTGCCTGACTTTGCCGGGTGTGCCGTCAATTGCAAAAAACCGGTTCCCACTTTTTGGCGTGATGCTCTAAAGGCGCTGGCCATGAACACCACCGCCACCAGCAACGCCCAGCCCGATCTGCTGCCCGAAGGGTTGGAGGACCGATTGCCGCGTGAGGCTGCGACCACGACGCGCGTGATGCGCGCGATCCACGGGGTGATGCATGGCCATGGCTATGATCGTGTGCTGCCGCCGATGATCGAATTCGACGAGACGCTGGCCGCGCGGATGGCGGGGATACGGTCGCGGCGGATGTTCCGGTTTGTCGATCCGCAAAGTTTGCGAATGCTGATGCTGCGCGGCGATCACACCCCGCAGATCGGGCGGATCGCCGCATCGCGGCTGGCCGCGGCGCCGCGGCCCTTGCGGTTATGCTATACCGGGCAAGTCCTGCTGATCCGGGGCGACGGGCTCGATCCGGCGCGCGAAAAGCTGCAATGCGGGGCGGAATTGATAGGCGCCGACAATGTCGCGGCGGCAAGCGAGATCGTGGCGACGGCGATCGAGGCATTGCAGGCAGCGGGCGCGACCGGGGTGAGTGTTGATTTCACGTTGCCGGATCTGGTCGACCTGTTGTCGGACGCCGCTTTGCCATTGCCGGCAGACGCGATCGAGGGTGTGCGGCGCGAACTGGATACCAAGGATGCGGGCGGACTGGTCGATGCCGGTGGTGCGGCCTATGTCCCGCTGCTGTACGCCACCGGCGATTTTGACAGCGCGATCGAGCGGCTGGCGGCGATTGACGTGGGTGGTGCGCTGACGGGCCGGATTGCGGCCTTGCGCGAGATCGCCGCGCGCCTGGGCGGCGCGGCGCGGTTGACGCTTGATCCCAGCGAGCGGCACGGGTTCGAATACCAGTCGTGGTTTGGCTTTACCCTCTATGCGCAGGGCGTGCGCGGGGCGCTGGGGCGGGGCGGCACCTATCGCATCGCCGGGCCGAACGGCGGCGAAGCGGCGACCGGGTTTTCGCTGTTTCCCGACGGATTGATCGACTTGCTGGCGCGTGCCGAACCGGCGGAGGACCGGGTGTTTCTGCCACTGGGACATGATCTCGATTTGGCTGCGCGGCTGCGCGCGATCGGCTGGCGCACCGTTGCGGCCTTGTCGGAAGCGGATAGCGCCATGGCCTTGGGTTGCAGCCATGTGCTCGGTTCCGGTGGGCCCGAGCCGATCTGAATTCAGACCTCTGCCAGGCGCCGCGTCGGCATGATGCGGCTGGCGAGGATGCGGTCGATCCATTGGTCGACGCATGCCGTTCCGAAATAGGCCGGATCACCCATGCGACGGTTGCTGGCGACATGCCCTGACAGGCCGGCGCCGGGCAAGGCGATGACATCGACCGTGCTGCCGGCGCGCCGCAATGCTGCTGCGAGCGTTTCGGTTTGCCGCGAGCCGTCGGCGCCGGCGACATGGAGTAGCAACCAGTTGGCGACATTCGGTGCAGCGGCCTGCAAGGCGGGCGACAGCTTGCGCTGGCGATCGCGATTGGTGCCGAACGCCTGGGTATAGAGCGGCCTGAGCAGGAACGGGGCATCGTGACACTGTTGCGGCACGTCATAGGCGGCACCATCGATGCCGATGATCCCGGCAATCGCGTTGAATGTCAGGCCCGCATCGCGCAACCAATGGGGATCGGTGCCGACCAGACCGGCAAGCTGCGCGCCGGCGCCATGACCCATCAACACGATGCGGTCGGGATCGATGCCCAGTCGGTCGGCATCGGCCACCAGCGCGGCGAGGGCATGGGCCAGATCGGCGGCCTGATCCTCCACCCGAGCGTCCGGCACCAGCCGATAGCCGATCGTGGCGAAGGCCAGCCCGCGCGCAGTGAAATGGGCGATCTTGGCGCGGCCGGTGGCATTGTCGGTGGTGCCAAGGCTCCAGCCGCCGCCATGGATGAACACGATCAGCGGGGCCGGGCGACGCGCCGCCTGCGGCGTGTTGCGGGCGGGCCAGAAATCGATCGATTGCGCGGGGTCGGGACCATAGGAGAGGCGGTCTTTTGGCGCGGACACCGTGTTGCCGGCGCACACCTCCAGCCAGTTGCCGAGCGCAAGGCCGATGGTCACGAACAGGCTGACAAGCGGGTTTCGCAAGGCAAGCATTCCTTCGGCCCCGCCACGGGCAGGCAAAGCCATCGGATTTTGCCGCAAGCCCGAGGCAAAGGAAAGCGCGATCCGGTCAGAGCCCGAGTGCATCGTTGCCCGGATTGCGGGCGGAACCGGCGCCGCAGGCCTTGACTTGGGGCTTGATCTCCCCGTAGTGCCCGCGCGCATTCGGAAGCTGTGGGCTTTGCAGTTTTCTCGTTCCATCCGTAACGCCGAGTCCTGTCGAAGGGCGTTTTGCGGATCACCCGGCAGGGGACAAAGTGTATCCATGGCAAATGTTACCGTAATCGGCGCCCAGTGGGGCGATGAAGGCAAGGGCAAGATCGTCGATTGGCTGGCCAGCCGCGCCGACGCGGTCGTGCGGTTTCAGGGTGGGCACAATGCCGGCCACACGCTGGTGGTGGGCGAACAGGTCTACAAGCTGAGCCTGCTGCCGTCGGGCATCGTGACCGGCACACTGTCGATCATCGGCAACGGGGTGGTGCTCGATCCCTGGGCGCTGAAGGCCGAAGTCGAAAAGCTGACGGCGCAAGGGGTTGTCATCAATCCGGAAAACTTTGCGATTGCCGACAATTGTCCGCTGATTCTGCCGTTGCACCGCGATCTCGACGGGTTGCGCGAGACGGCGGCGGGGTCGGGCAAGATTGGCACGACCGGGCGCGGGATTGGCCCAGCCTATGAGGACAAAGTCGGCCGTCGGGCGATCCGGGTGTGCGATCTGGCGCATCTCGATGCGCTCGATTCGCAACTGGATCGGCTTTGCGCGCACCATGACGCGCTGCGCGCCGGGTTTGGCCAGCCGCCGGTGGATCGCGACGCGCTGCTGGCCGAACTGCGCGAGATTGCGCCGTTTGTGCTGCAATTTGCGCAAGTCGTCTGGAAGCGGTTGCAGACCGTGCGCAAGGCGGGGGCACGGGTGTTGTTCGAAGGCGCGCAGGGCGTTCTGCTCGATGTCGATCACGGGACTTATCCGTTCGTGACCTCGTCAAACACCGTCTCGGGCACGGCGTCCGCGGGATCGGGCCTGGGGCCTGCGGCGACCGGGTTCGTGTTGGGCATCGTCAAGGCCTATACCACCCGGGTCGGGTCTGGTCCGTTCCCGACAGAACTGACCGATGCGACCGGGCAGAAGCTGGGTGAGCGGGGCCATGAATTCGGTACGGTAACCGGGCGCAAGCGGCGCTGCGGCTGGTTCGATGCGGTGCTGGTGCGTCAGTCCTGCGCCATTTCCGGCGTGACCGGGATTGCATTGACCAAACTCGACGTGCTGGACGGTTTTGACAGAGTGCGGATCTGCACCGGCTATCGCTTGCGCGGAAAAGTTCTCGACTATCTGCCCAGCCACGCCGCCGACCAGGCCGAGGTGGAACCGATTTACGAGGACATGGACGGCTGGCACGGCACGACCGCCGGTGCGCGATCGTGGGCGGATCTGCCGGCACAGGCGATCAAATATATTCAGCGGGTACAGGAATTGATCGAGACGCCGGTGGCGCTCGTGTCGACTTCGCCGGAGCGCGAGGACACGATTCTCGTGCGTGATCCTTTTCTCGATTGATATGCCACGCACCGGACACCGTGTCACAATCCTGGCCGGGCTTGCGCTGGTGTTCGGTCTGCCGGTGACCGATGCGGCGGCCGGGCAGGCGACGGGGCGCGACGTCGACCGCGTGCTGATCGAAAAGGCGGCGCGGCGGATCACGCTGTTTGCTGCCGACGGCATGGCGGTGCGCGTCTATCGCGGGATACAGCTCGGGTGGGAGCCGGCCGGAGCAAAGCATTTTGTCGGCGATGGCCGCACACCCGAAGGCCATTACCGGATCGACAGCGGGCTCGCCGACAGCGCCTATCATCTCGCGCTGCACGTGTCCTATCCGGGCCCGGACGATCTGGCGTATGCCCGCATACATGGCCGCGATCCGGGCGGTGCCATTTTCATCCATGGCCAGCCGAACGCGATGACCGATCGACCCGCCGGCGACTGGACTGCCGGATGTGTTGCCGTGAGCAACACGGAAATCGAGGAAATCTGGTCTCTGGTGGGGGACGATACGCCCGTCGACATCGTGCCTTGATCCAAATTCGAGTTATCCGGAGTTGACCTGACCGCGCTTTGTTCCACTCTTGTTCGCGTTCCGGGCGAAAGGATTTGATGGAATATGGGACAGGCGGCACCGCAGTTCGAATACGGCACTGGCGACCCCACCCTGGGGCAGGGCGCTGGTTCAGGGCATGGATTTGGTTCGAATGGTCGTTTGGGCCTGGCCGTTTCGATCTATGCCGATCGCGGCTATCTGCGCGCGGAAATGGCCGAAGACGCCGCTGCGGCAGGCCTGCGTGTGGCACAGACGACCGATCTGGCCCGTTTGCTTGAGCCGGGTGAGCAGCCGGCGTTGCCCGACCTCGTGCTGGTGGATTGCCCGGTCATTGACGGGGCCGAGCTGGCTGCACTGTCGCGGCTGGACCAGCGGGCCTCGCAACTCGGGTCACATCTGGTGGTTTCGACCTCCATGGGGTCGCTCGACGAGGTGTTCGGTTGCCTCGATCAGGCAGACGTGCAAATCCTGGTGACGCCCAGTCGCGCGGATCGGGTCATCGCGCTTGGCCGGGTTCTGGCGCGGACTGGCAACCGGGTCCGCGAATTGTCGGAAGAGGACCGGCTCAGCCTGCTGCGATTGACGGACCAGGTCAGCCAGATCGCTCACAAGCTTGAGCAGTTGTCCTCGCATGGCGCGGGCGAGACGCCCGGGGTGTTTCGCTTTGACAGCCAGGCGGGTTATGCCGGCAAGGGCGATACCAAGCTCGATCCGCAGTTCGATGGTGGTAGCGACCGCCTTGTCAGGGCGTCACGTCCGCCGTTGCCCGATCCACGACTGGTGCGCAAGATCATCCGCCAACGGCAGTTGCGGGCACGCTTTTTCGAGGGGGACCTGTTTGCCGATCCGGCGTGGGACATGCTGCTCGATCTGACCGCCGCGCGGGTCGAGCATGTCAGGGTGTCGGTTACTTCGTTGTGCATTGCCTCTGGCGTGCCGCCAACGACGGCGCTGCGCTGGATTGGCCAGATGACCGATGCCGGCCTGTTGCAGCGGGTGGACGACGAGACCGACCGGCGTCGAGCATTCATTACGCTGACCGACAAGGCGGCGGATGCGATGGCGCGGTATTTTGCCGAACTGGGCACCAGCGCAAGCAGTCTGGTCTGATCGATTGCCTGTTTGGCCGACCGATCCGGCTGCATTGCTGTGTGCCGCCGGATCATGTCGCCTCGGCCGAACTGCCAAGATCAGCGATGGGCTGATGAGGCAAAGGCTTGTCACGGATCAGGGCGGTCAGGTCGTGCCAACCGTTGTTCGCGGCGCAGGCATCGAGGCTGTGTTGCAACGCGCGATATCTGGCCAGAATGGTTACGCCGAGTTCGGTCACGCTCGCGCCGCCGCTTGCCCTGCCGGGCACGGTATCGACAACGCGGCCGCTCCAGCAGCGGTTCATGACGTCAACCAGTTGCCAGGCCCGGCGATAACTCATTCCCATATCCCGCGCCGCGCCAGAGATCGAACCGGTCTGCATGATGTGTTCGAGCAATTCGGCTTTGCCAGGCCCGATGGCAATCGCATCGTCGCACAGCACTTGCAGCTTTAACTTGATTTTCGGCATTGCTGCACGCTCCGCACCGGGTCAATGAGAGTGTTGACCCTTGCCCGGACCGGCGCAGCGATCAAGTCCGCTCTGAGCCACCAACTGGCGATCATTCCGCCGCGATCGACAGTGCCGAGACCATTCGTTCCGCCAGAAGTCGGCCTGAAACCCAAGCGCACTCGATCCGTGGGCCAATCAGCCAGTCGCCGCAGGCACCAATCCTCAGCCCGGGATTCCAGAGACAGCCAAGCCCGGTCCCTGCCGACAGGCCGTATCGCCAACGGTGAATCGACTGGGCAATCGGCTCTGGCATGGGAGCCCCCAGTTCAGCGGCAAGCGCAGCGAGCAAGTGCGGCGCGATCGTTTGCGGCTGGTCTTCAAGGTGGTTGATCGACCATTGCGGCGCCGCCTGCACCACCCAGCTTTCGGGTCCCGATCGGCCCGGTTTGGCGTTTTCTCGCGAAGCCCATACGATAATGCCGCTGTCCTGGACGATGCCTCCGGCGTGGGCAAGGCGATCGGCAAAGGCGAACATGCCCGTCCAGCAGGGCTGTGATCGCGCGAAAAGCGCGGCTTGCGCCAGTTCGAAATCATGCAGGGTCAGAATAGGGGCAGTCTGTTCTGCCGGAAGAGCGAGCACGACGCCGTCGTAGAGAGCCTGATCGTGACCCTCGCAGATCAATTGCCATTGCCGGCCGCGCCGCTTCAGGCCCTTTACCAGCGCGGAGAACGTAACGGCGTGTCGCGCCGTCAAATGACGCAAGATCGCATTCATCGCGGGCACGCCGACGTAGGCATCGTGGTTTGCGGCAGGCCATCGCGCCACGACCGCTTTTGCCTGCCAGTCGCGAACCTCTTCGGCAAAAGCGTCGTCGCGCACAGTGAAATACTGGGCGCCAAAATCGAACACTGCCGTGCCCGCCGGTGTCTCGATCCGTCGGCTGGACAATCTGCCGCCTGGGCCGCGGCCTTTGTCAAAAAGACTTACTTCGATGCCGGCGCGGCGAAGCGTTTCGGCGCAGGACAGCCCAGCCAGGCCTGCGCCGACGATTGCAACGTGGTGCACGCCGGGCAGACCTTATCCGCGGCCCATCAGGGAAAGCACTTCCTTGCGGCTGCTGGCATCGTTGAGAAAGCAACCCAACATCCGGCTGGTAATCATCCCCACGCCCGGTGTGCGCACCCCGCGGCCCGTCATACAGCCGTGTTGTGCCTCAATGACCACGGCGACACCTTGCGGCTGAAGATTGTTCCAGATGCATTGCGCCACTTCGCTCGTCAGACGTTCCTGGATCTGCAACCGGCGGGCATAACCCTGCAGGACACGCGCCAGCTTGGAAATGCCGACCACCCGGTTGCGCGGAAGATAGGCAATCGATGCGACCCCGGTAATCGGCGCAAGGTGATGTTCGCAATGCGACTGAAATGGAATGTCTTTCAGCAACACGACTTCGTCGTATCCGGCAACTTCGCTGAAAGTCCGGCGCAAATGAATGCCGGGATCTTCGTCATAGCCGGCACAGTATTCACGCCATGCTCGTCCGACCCGGGCCGGGGTGTCGATCAATCCTTCACGGTCGGGGTCGTCCCCGGCCCAGCGCAGCAGCGTACGGATAGCCTCCTGGACATGGGGTGGTACATCTGACTTTGTCCGGGCGATGCCGGACGGAGACAATGGCTCGTCACCGTCGATCGCATCGCAATCGGTGTTGATGCGTTCGACATCAAGCGCCACATAGTTCATCGCAAAGCGTCCCTTTTCAACCGGCCCCTGGGCAGCGGTTTGCGCCCGTGTCGGAACTCCGGTAACGAAGACGCTGTGTCTCGGCCGGTGATGCGCTAAAGATCGACTGCGGCTGTCGCTGCGGCAACATGATCCAAAGGGCAGTTGTGACACGCGCGACAAAGGCGTTGAGAGGTGACATGGCAATCGGTACAATGATCGAGAATAGTCTCGTGGCAGCAGTGGTAAGCAATCCGCGTCTGGCCGATAATCCTATCATCGCCTGTAATCAGGCTTTTGTGGAGTTGACCGGGTATAACCCTGACGAGATTATCGGACGCAACTGCCGGTTTCTGCGCGGGGCCGGAACCGAGGCAGAACTTAGCGAGCAATTGCGTGTGGGGATCGCCGCCCGGGTGCCGGTGATGGTCGAGATTCTGAATTACAAAAAGGATGGCACGCCGTTTCGCAACGCGGTGATGGTCGCCCCGATTTTTGATGCAGAAGGTGAACTCGAGTATTTTCTGGGGTCGCAGGTGGAGCTTTCCGCCAGGGCTGACGAAAGCCGCAAGGGCCGGGCGGTCGTTGCGCGCGAGAAGGTCGACGCCTTGCCAAAGCGACAGCGGGAGATCCTTGAATGCATTGCTGCCGGAAAGCTCAACAAGCAAATTGCCTGGGAACTGAAGCTGAGCGAGCGAACGGTCAAGCTGCACAGGGCCGCCGTGCTCAAGGCACTGGGTGTGCGCACCAGTGCCGATGCCATCCGCATGGCGATCGAGGCGGGATTGTGATCCGCACGACCGGTTTTGCGCATCGTCGCTTGCTCTTGGCGTAACGGTTCAGCTTATGTATAGGCGCTGACTGTGTGCGGGCGTGGCGGAACAGGTAGACGCAGCGGACTTGGGTTCAACAATCACTTGGGTGCGTGCGGGGAAACCTGCACAGCAGAACTGCTCAAATTCGGGGAAACCTTTGACATGGCAATCCCGAGCCAAGCCCCTGGCGGGTCCCGCCAGGGGAAGGTGTAGAGACTAGACGGGCAGCACCTAAACCCCACCCGTGGGGCACGGTGAAGGGATAGTCCAGACCACGAACACCGGTTGCGCGTTGCCGCGACCGCTGGCGGCGAAAGCCGAAGCTGGTAAGAAAATCCGTTGGGCTTTGCCCGTGCCGGTTCAAGTCCGGCCGCCCGCACCACGCGACGTTTGACGATTGTGGACCGGCACGATCGCGGCTGTTTATTGCGATCAAATTGCGGCGTTATGGATTGATCGCCACCGCCCACGCATGCGCGTTAAGTCCGTACGTCACTGCGTCGGTGCAGGTTTGCATGTCACCGGGGGATACCAGGACGGCACCGGTGGGCATGCTTGCAGGAACTGTGGCACTGCCACCTTGGGTGCCGGCAACGGCTGTGCCGGCATCACCCGCAACGGTTCGGCTGCGCAGGCTGTGAGTGGCAATATACTCAGAAGCGGCAGACCGCGCCGCCGCCAGTTGGGCTTGATAGGCATTGTCAGCCTCCTTCGCTTTGGCCGCATAGGCGACCTGTTCGTGTTGCAGCGCTGCCTGTGCGATCACTGCTGCATCGGCTTGAGCCTGCCTGAACTGTGCCGCCTGCGTGCGCACCGCATGGGCGTTGGCCACCGCGCGACTGTCGAAATGCCATGCAAGCAGGGATACAACCGCAAGCGCGCCATAGGACCAGGACGAACGCAGTGCCGGCCACAGCCCTTGCAGCAGCGCCAGCAATGCAGTCACAGCGCGTGCCCGATCCAGATTGCGGCCAACACAATCGCCGCGATCAGGGCATCGCCGATGCGGTTGGCGACAAGCGCCTTCAAATCGGAAACGGCAATCGATGCCTGCGCTTCGACGGCATTCGCGTCAGTTTCAGCGGTGGTGGTCAGGTTGGTCATGGTCGTGAAGCCTTTTTGTGGTTGGGTCTTGGGACGATCGCCCATCACGCTTGCAGGGTTGGCAACACCTCAATTGTGCCCGTAACAGGTCTGCGTCACACCGCTGGAAACGTAGGGCACGACAATGGGCGATGCGCCGGTGGGCGTGCCGGGGTAACCGGCGGCGACGGTGAAGGTGAAAGTGTTGCCCGACACACCGGTCACCGTGTGCAGGCCGGCCAGGTAATTCGTGCCGGTGCTGACACTGGTGTTGTTGACACTGACCAGAGCCCCCACGGCGATCGCGGCGGGCATGTTGGCATTCGACAGCGTGACGGTGACCTGGCCGGTCGACGCGTTGTAGCTGATGCCGTTTTGCGCCTGCGTGTTGCTTTTCGTTCCCGCGACGTAGGGGACGATCGAATAGGCGTCCTGCTGGTTGACATAGGGGTCGGACGGCGAAAGCATGTTGACGTTGTTGGCAAGCGTGAGCGGGCCGGACGAGGGGCCTTCCTCCAACTGTTCCCAGCAATAGAAGGCGCCGGTCGGATCGACATAGTTGCTGGTGATCGCCAGCGCGCCGTTCTGGTTGTAGGCCAGTTCCACCAGCGCGGAGGTTGAGCGGTGGGTCAGCCCGGTCGACAGGTCGTTGACGAAAACATTGTGGTCGATGCTGCCGCAGAACTGCACCAGCGGAATGCCGTTGCTGGCATAGCCGCCGCCGGTCGAAATGTAGAAGAACGCGGTGTTGGCATCGCCGGCCGCCGATGGCGTCTGCAGCCAGGTGTTGTAGCTGATCTGCACGGTCGAGCAGACCCCCTGCGCGCCGATGGTGTAATAGGGGCTGACCATCGCGCCGCTGACGTTTCCGGGCGCCTGGTTGAGCGTCCAGGTCGAGCCCGACCCTGAGACGATGTATGTCGGCGACGGGATCGACAGGCCGGAACCGGTCGCCGCGGTCACATATTGCCCCACCGCCAAAGTGCCGGTCAGGCCCGAAACGGTCAGCGTGGTCCCGCTGATCGTGCCGGTGAAGGTGGCGCCGGCAAGCGAGCCGTTGGGCTCGGTAAACTCGCCATGGTTTCCTCCGGCCGTGCCGGTCGGATAGTTGCCGCTGCCCGAATAGGTCCAGTCGCCATAATTGGTCGGGCTGGTGAATGTCAGCGTGCTGGCGCCGGTCGCCGTCATGGTGAAAGTCGATGGCCACGCGGGCGACGGCCACCCGGCGGCGCCATTGCCAGAAAGCGCGATCAGCCAGTTGGACCCGACCGGGATACCATGCGGATTGAGCGTGGTGGCGGTTTCGGTCGTGCCGCCGGAATTGACGATCGAGGTGAATTGCAACCCGACCGGGCCGATGTTGTACGTCAGACCCTCGATATAGTTGTTGGTGAAGATCTGGCCGCCGCCCAGATTGAGATCATCCGGGTTCGAAAACCGGCTTGTCATGTGCAGGAACGCGTTGTCCTGCACCCACATCGTGCCGGTGCCGCCGAAGTTGATGACGATCGATTCGACCGGCGCGACGCCAACTGTCGCATTCTGGACAAAGCCGGTCAGCGACCCGGAATTGTAGCTGGTGGCGTTGAAGCTGGCGCTGCACAGCGCGGTTTCCAGCGCATCGGCATGGCTGTCGCCGCCGCAGCCATAGACGGTGTTGTTGTAGAACCCGAGCGTGTTGTGGATGGTCCCGCTCAGGCCATTGATGATCATGGCCGCGCTGCTGGGCGAGTTGGGGCCGCCCTGGTTGGTGCCGTTGCCGACCGCGCCCCAGATGTTGCACTTTGGCCCGTTCACGAACAGCGAATTGCGGAAAATGATCGAGGCGGTGGCCGCGCTGTTTTGTGCGGCGGCCGTCCCGACCGTGCCCACGACCAGATACACCGGTACGCAGCCATAGCCGGTGCTGCTGTTCCAGGCGAAGTTGTAGCCGTCGAAGATGATCTGTTGCGTGGATTTCGCGACAGCCTTGCAATAGATGCCCGGCCCGTCGTTGGGGAACGGAAACGGATTGGCCGTGCCGCCCGCCGCCGCAGCCCCGGACGCACCCGTCGCGATGTTCGACAGATAGAAGTTGCAGTTGGCACCGGGGCCGTCCGGATTGACCAGCGGGTCGCTGGCGATCTGCGCCGGATCCTTCAGCCAGGGCTGGCCCGACAGATTGGCCAGCGTGGGCTTCTGCCAGCGCGGCATACCCACCGCGTAATCGACCGCTGCGACGTTCCAAGGGGGCCGCACCGGATAGACAGTCGGTTGCAGGCTGCTGGCGGCGGTCCACGACACGAACGAGGATGCGCCGGCCGGGTAGGATGTGCCGGCAGACCCCTGTGTGGCATAGCCCCTGAAGAAGTCGGGATGCTGGGTTGAACCGCCATTATAGCAGCCATCGCCGTTGACGGCCGCGTTGGTGCAGGGCGTGCCGCCCCAGACGATCGGCCGAGCGTGGGCCGATGCCGGCAGGAACAGCGCGGCGAGCAGGATGATGAAATAGCGCATCAGCAGCCGGCCCCCAAAAGCAGCCCGAAACACCCCTTGCGCGCGGCGCCGGTGGGGATGAACAGGACGGTGATCGCGTTGTCATTGCGGCTCGCCGCGACAGTCGGCGTGGCGCCCAGCGTGGCGGTGCCGCTGGTGAGCGTCTGGGCCGACAGGAACAGTTCCGGGCGGCTGTTGCCCCCGTTGATCGACCCGAACGCGGCAAAGCCACCGGTATAGGCGCCCAGGCTGTCGGCGGCGCCGCCATTGCCGACCGCGACCAGGCCCAGCGCCCATTCGGACGAATAGGACAGCGCGGGCGTGGTGGCGAAACTGGTTGCGGTGCCGCTGGTCATCGTACCCGCAACCGCTGTCCCGGCCTTGTCGACACCCGAAACCCCGGACAGCACCCACGCGGTCAGCACCCATACGTTCGACGTGCTGCTTGACGTCGCGGTAAAGCTGCCGGTGCCGCTGGCCAGCGCGGCGGTTGTCGACGGGCAGACGGCGACGAACGGGGTGGCGTTGTTGCTCGATGCCTTGGCCACGGTGGTATACGCCGTGCAATTGCCGCCGTTGTCGGTGACCGTGATCGTGCCGTTGTTGCCGGTCCCAAAGGCGCCGACGACGAGCACATAGGACCCGGCGGGCACGTTGGCAGTGGCCGTTGCGGTGCAGGTGGTTGCCGACGTGCCACAGGGCGAGCCGGCGACTTGTGTCGCGGTGACAGCATGGGCCGGCGCCGACAAGCAGCCCAACGCCAGCGCCAAAAGAGTGATCGCCCGGCGCATCATCAGAACTGCGAATAGGTCAGCGAACCGGCATAGTTCGCTGCGGTCGAGAACACCGCACACAGAGCGTTTCCTGCGGGCACGACATAGACCGGGCCCAATCCGACACCGGCCGAAAGACCGCTGTTGGCGGTAAAGGCCATCGTGTTGCCCGAGGCGCCGTCGAGATAGGTGGTGCCCGTGCCGCACGCCGTGCCGGTGCCATAAACCAGCGAAAAGCTGGCTGCCGTGGCAGCGATGACATGCATGTGGGTGACATAGATCGATTTGCCCGACGCCAGGGCCACCAGTTGAACCGTGCCGGCGGCCGTCGCGGTGATCGGCACCGTCGATGCGCCCTGCACGATGTTGACCGCGCCGCTGCTGTTGGCGGCGGTGGTGACCGCGCCGCTGGCGATGACGGCAAAGCCGCCCGCCTGGGGCTGAACCGTCACGGGGTAGGCGCCCGGAGTGCCTGCCGCCGTCGTGCCTTCCACACCGCCGACATTCACGCCATGCGTTGTCTGCGCATTCAGCGGCGCGGTGATCGCGCCGGCAATCGTCGCCGTGTTGGTATCGTAGATGTTGAGCGGATTGACGTTCGTCCCCAACGGGTTGCCGCTTTTGTCGATGACGAAAATGCCATCGGCGGTCTTGACCTGATTGCCCTCGATATAAGTCGGGGCAGCGGTTTGAGCGAGCGCCGGGGCGGCCAGACAGATTGGGAGCGCCGACAGCGCCGAAATCAGATGGGTGGATTTCATGTCGATGTCTCCGGGGCGAAAGCGCCGCAATGGCGCCGGAATATTCATGGGTTCGGCGTGGCTTCGCCGGCATCGTTGCGATGCGACGTCGGCTCGGTCGAATTGGTGCCCCAGATCAGGCCGCCAATCGCGCCAACCACCAGCGGGACATAGATCTGCAAGGCGTTCATGAACGCAGCCCAGGCATCAACCTTGACGATGCCGAGGATGATCGTCGCCGCCGCGGTAACCGGCAGGCCGATCAGCAGCACCAGGGCTATGGCAAAGCCGATCAGCCGCCCGATCGCGACGGTCCGGTTGTCTGCGCCGGTCAGCGCCTGATTCAGCCAGCCCATGCCAGCGCCTCCTTTTCGATGCGATCGACCCGCGCCAGCCATCCTGCGCCAAAGACGGAAAAGGTCGGCAGCGCGCGGTAATGGTCCCGCCGCGCATCGTTGAAACGCGCGATCAATTTGGCGAGACCGATCTTGCTGGTGTAAGTTTGCACAGCGGCGAAGGTGGTCGGGCCGGGTTGTCCATCGCCGGGCGCTCCAACGATCGCTTGCAGCATCCGGATCGCAGTGCCGGGGCCAGCGTTGACGGCAAAATCGAACACAGCCAGAGCCAGTCCGATCGGCAGGTTTTCTCCCGCGATCTTGTCCCAGAACCAACCTTTGTAGAGCGGTGCGACTTTCGCGGGAGTAAGCGCCTTCATAATGCCATCCGTCGCGGGATGCCCGCTCCATGAATGCCAGGTTCGCGCGGTCACGCCGAGATTTGTCGCACCGCCCGGATCGCGGGCATCATCGACGAAACCACCCTCTTCGCGCAGGACGATGGTCAGCGCATCGGTGAATGTCGGCATGGTTCGCCTCAATGCTGGGATGGGGAATGGATCGCGCTCAACCCGGTCGCGAACATCGTCGCCAAAATGCCGAGCAGAGTCGCAGCGGCGGTAAACAGCCATTTGAACAGCCGTTCCGCACCCGATCGCTGGGCGTTTTCGAGCCGAAGCCTGGTGATCTCTTCGGTCAGTTTTTCGAAACCCTGCTGCATCTCGAAGCGAAGGGCTTCGATGCTGTCACCCAGGGAATCCTCGACACGACCGATATCACGTCGTGCCGCGTCGGCGCGCTCAAGGGCCTGGGCGATCCGCGCGCCATGCTCCGGTGGGCAATCGGTCATGGTGATGCTACTGCGCCATGCGCACGGTCACGCTACCGGCGGTGAGTGTGATCGACAGGAAATAGGTCGCGGTGGCGTCGGTTTCGGTGAGTATCGGCTCGTTGAAGATCGCGCCCGTCACGGCCGAAAACTGAAAGGATGCGGCGACACCGCCGCCTTGGGTAACGCCGATTTTGGTGGTGCCCGCATCGTTGGAGCGCAGCAGTTGCGCCGTGCCGGAGGCGGCAACCGTGGCGTTGAGCGTCAACCAGATTTGTCGCGACAACTGGGGCGTGAAAGGCCCGATCATATGCGTCGCCGTGTCGCTGATTGTCGTGGTCAGCGGCGTGGAGGTCGCGGCTACAAATGGTGAAGAAATCGATGCCAGCGAAGCGTTGCCAAGTGCCTGGTTGGCAGATGTGGCGGCCCCGCCCAGCGAGCCAAGGTTGACTGTACCGACTGTGTTTGTGCTTTCGGCAAGCGTCGTCACCGTCATTTCGGCGAATGTGCCGTCGCCCATGTCGACCAGGCGCTTCTCGACAACATTGCCTGTCAGGCCGGGCAGGAGGTCAGAGGTGGTGATATCGGCCATGCGTCACTCCTTGCACCCGATCCGGTGGGGATCGGGGCGGTTGCCGGCGGGATTGTGGGTTGTGCTGTCGCAGCGCGTAGCGCGCTGATCGTCCTGAATTACGCCGGATTGACCTGGCTTTGGATCGCATCTGCGACCGTGTTGTCGATCGTCGGCCGGTCGGACACGTCGGTCTGATTGAGCCGCAGCAGTGTCTCGGCGTGGTCCTTGATTGCGGGCAGGGCTTGATCGGGCAGACCGGAACCGCTGATGAATTCATGCCGGGCCAGCGAATCAAGCACCGCCGACCGCGAGCCCTGCCCCAGGTCCGGCGCCTGACCTGCGGCAATGCTGGCCTGGCTGGCGGCAAGTTGCGACAGGTCCGCCGGATGGATAGTTCCGATCAGCGGCGCCAGATTGATCTGCGCGAATTGGTCGGGAGCCTGGCGTTGCATAAGCTCAAGACGGAGCACGTCCGGGTTGTCCGGCATCGGAACAGTCGCGGCCTGTGCCGCCCCGCGCAGCGCATTGTCCACTCGCGCAAGCGTCGAAGGCGTCATTTGCGCTGCAAGATTTGCCGGCAGATCGGCAGCCTGCGCAACGTTGCCCGGCGCCGCTGCAACGAGCGAAACCACCGATCGGCCTGCCGCAAGGTCACCGGCCGACTGCCGGGCCTGGTCTGCCGCCATGCGTCGTCGCGCCAGATTGGCGGCCAATGTCTGCTCATCGGCGGACATATCCTGACGCTGGGCAATCCGGTCCAGTATTGTCTGCGTGTCCCAGTTGCGCGGAGTATCTGTCGCACCGACCAGCATCCCGGCCCCACCGGCGTCGCGCAACAGCGCGCCCGCGTCCGCAGCACCGCCCGAAGGCGCGGTTGCCGCCATCGTCACGATGGGTCTCGCACTGCCGATGACATGCGCCGGGGTAACGAGATCACCAGGCGCAACGGCTGCAAGCCCTAGGCCGCCATAAGTCGTGCGGCTGCCATCCGGGTGCAGGATCTGCACCGACGCATTGTCCGGCGTGCCATCCAGTGCCATCACCATGCCACCGGCGATCGGATGGACCGCCGCGCCTGTCGGGGCGGCTATCGCCACCGTGTCAGGCGCTGCGTCGGCAGGTGGCGCGCCGGCGACGTCGGGTGCCGCGTTGCCCCCGGCGGCTTGCGAAAAGATCGCTCCCATACGCTGGTTCCGGGTGGCCCGATCGAGGCGCGCCACGGCTTGCTGGTAATCAGCCGGTGTCAGCGCACCGCCCCACCCACCGACGATATGCTCGGCAAATTCGGGTTCGCCTGCGGCGATTGCCTGTCCGACGGCATTGGCCACCGCGCCACCGATCGCGGCGCGTGCGGCGGACGCGCGATCGTCATCACTGACGTCCCGACCCGCTTGCCCCAGCGCAAGCGCGTGCACCGCGCCGAGCCCCTGGACAAACCGCGTCGGGTCCTGCCAGGCAGACGCTGCGGACTGCTGGGCGGCTCGTATTGTCCGGTCGGCGAGGGCCTGTCGTTCAACCCCCATTTGTTGCACGGTATGGGCGGCGATCCGGTTTGTGGCATCCTCGATCGCCGGGCCAAGCTGCTGGTTGTAGGCGGCGATCATGCCCGGGGTGCCCAAGGTAGCCTGTCCGTCGGTCCTGATCCGGTCCAGTTCGTTCAGCGCTTGCGGCTGCGCGGCGACGGCTGCGCCGCCTTGCAGATTGCCGTGAGTGTCGACCAGATCGGCCACCGCTGCCTGGTCCTGGACGGCGCGCGCGCGTCCGGCGGTATCCTCGCTCATCGCCTGGATCGCCGACCGCAGGTCACCCAACTGGTCAAGATCCGTGCCGCCCGCCACCAGCACGCGCCCGATCGTGTTGGCAAGGGTGGGCCCGTCGGGCGCGTTGAACCGCGCCTTGTAAGCCTGAACCGGCATGAAAGTCGGTGTGAACGCGGGCGCGCGCATCATAGCCCCATCCCCGCCTTGAACGGCGCATACTGGCTTGCACCGCCCAGTGCCGAGCCATAGCCGCCACCCGATCCGCTGCCGAAGATGCCTGTGCCCAGATTGAACAGACCCCCGGCGAGCGCAGCGCCGCCCCGGCTATTCGCAGCCGCAGCCTGGCCAAGGTCGTTGGCAACCGCAATATCCGAACCGACCAGGTTCTGGTTGCCCTGGCTGTAAATGCGGGCAAGGTCCTGCTGACCGAGGATCTGCGTGTCGTTCAGCGCATTCGCCGCAGTGCCATAGCCGGTGGCATCGCCGCTGGCTGCCGCCATCATGTTCTGGCGTCCGCTGACTTGCGCCATCTGCTGGTATTGCTGCAGCGCGGCCTGGCGCATGTTCTGCTGGCCGATCTGTGCCGCATTGCTTTCAGCCGCGGCGTTGGCATCGGCGGCTTCAGCCTGGGCTCTGGCCTGGCCCATCGCCGAGACCGTGCCGATCCCGGTGCCGATGGCGCCAAGACCCGTTGCGACAAGGGGAATGACGGGCGCACACATCACTTGATCTCCCGGATGAAACGCCGAAACGCGACCGAGCGCGTGACGATACGTTCCTGTTCCACGGTAAATCCCCAGCGTTCGAGCAGGCGGATCGCCTGCCGATTGTCCGAGGAAACGAAATTGCAAAGGCATCTGCCATGGCGATGCATGGCGGCCAGGATCGCCGGCCCCTGCGCAATCAGCAGGCGGGCGTGCCGCATCACCTGATCGCTGCCCAGAAACCAGGGTATGGCGCATCCGCTAGCAACGGAATCGACGACGACGCCGAACATCGCATGCGGCTCGTCGCCGATCAGCGCGGTCCACGTGCGCGCGCTGGCGGCCAACCCATGGCGCAACGCCTGTTCGGCGCTTCGCCCCATCGCCTCGCATTCGAGACGATCAATCGGGCGCAGCCGCTCTGCCAGAACGGGCACATGGTCTGCCGAGCCGGCGACCAGCCGGACCGACGCGGCGCTGCCGCCGGTCATCCCCCAATCACCGGATCGACCGCCACGCCCAGCAGTGTGAACGGCATAGGCGCGGTCTGGTTGATCCAGATGGTGCATTCGTCACGCACCTTGTTGTCCATCGACACCAGATAGGTGCCATTGAACAGGGCATTGGGCCGGTCGGTCACGCGCGGCTGCACCGGAAACAGATCCTGGCAACCGATGCCTGCATTGATCGGCCCGGTATCGCCCAGCGTCAGCACTGCCATCGCCGGGTTCTGGATCTTGCCGATGTTCGATCCCGTGCCCGGCACGTTGATCCGCAGCGGCAGCGTCTCGATATCGACCTGATAAGGCAGACCGAACGACACCACCGATGCAGTGCCGATCGCGGCCGGCAGCGTGACGGTGCCGTTGGTCACGGTCAGGCCGGTCACCGGTACGCCGTCGACCAGTCCCGCCACGTTGGTGCAGCCTTCCAGATGCCACAGCCCGGCAAAACTCGATTGCGGCGTGGTGAAACATGCCGAGACCGCGCAGTCGAGGAAACAGCATTCGTTCAGCGTGTCCCACAGTTGCGAGACCATGCGTTCCACAAAGCAACTCGTCTGACCCGCGATGGTTCGTTCGACAATCAGATAGACCCTGTCTTCACCGTCTTCGGTGATCGAACAGACTGACAGGACATTCCCGTCGGTCTCGCACAACGTCCAACCCCAGACATTCTGCTCTTGCTCCCAGGTAAAGCACAGCAGCATGCCGTCATCGCGCACGGCCCAGATCAGCGAACGCGGTTCCTGGCTGTAACACCACGAGACGATCGTGTGCCCCAGAAAGAAATGCGGCGAAAAGATCGTGATATCGTTCGCGCGCAGCCCGTTTATGGTGAAATCATAGCCAAGACTGCGGATCGATGATCCGATCGACGGCACATAGAACACGACATTGTCGACCACCAGCGGGGGCAGCCGCGACGATCCCCTGCCGACTTCGCGCTGGATAACGGGCGGGCTGGCGCCATCGAGCGGCGCACCGTTGCCGTCGCCATCGATCTTGAACACGCTGTCGCTGGTCAGTGCCAGTAGCGCCGTGGTCGACGTCAATTGGTTCACCGAATTGACCCGCCCGGCCATGATCGCAAAACTCATCGCGTCGTCGGCGCGCAACGGTGTCGAGTAATCCATGTTCTCGATCAGCGCCGATTTCGACGCCCAGATGCCGTGGGGGACATTGTTTGAACGGGCCCAGATCGAACGTTGCTGAAACAAGGTCACGGTCGAGGGGTAATTGCCCGCGCTTGCAAAGGGATTGTTGGCGATCGGGGGAGCCTGATCATAGGCGGGGCCAATATTGTCGTCGATGAACGTCGTGCTTTTCGTCGTTCCGATATAGCCATAGAATTGGGTGTTGTCGGCCTTGTAGACATTGTACCGGGTCGCGCCGGTTGCCGCCGCCCAGCTCAGCGTGTTGTAATTGCGCTTCAGCGTCAGATCGTTGTAGGCGCTTGCAGTCGGTGACCCGATGCTTTCCTCGGTGGTGTCGTCATTCACCGCCGTCACGCAATAGGTCGCGGTTTCCGGAAAGAAATTCAGGCCATTGTCGGCTGAATCCGTGTCCGCGACAGTCGCCAGCACGGTGCAAGTGGGCGGCGGCGTAATCGTAGGCACGAAATCGACCGTCTCGAATGACCAACTCGCATTGCCGGCGCGGATCAGCTTGGTCGGCGGATAATCGAGATGCGCCAGATAGAGCGTATCGGTGGTCTGTTCGTAATCGATATCGGCCAGATCGACGCCGTTATAGGGCGATCCGGCCTTGAAAACCCGCGAAGCTCCCATTGGATCAATTCTCCAGGCTGGTGCCACCAAGCCCGCCGCCATAGGCCAAGGGCGGTGATGCCGGGCCAGAGGCTGGGGGTGGAACGGTCGGCGGCGGAACAATGATCGGTGGCACAGAGTTCGCTGTGCCGCCGGTGCAGCCCGAAAATGCCGGGCACCCGGTGGTGTTGGCGTTGATCGTGATGGTGTTGGCGTCGATCACCGCAACGACCGCCCAGGTACGGTAATTGAGCACACTGCCCATTCCGCCTTCGACCCCGTCGATGTAGATCAGATCTCCGACCGAATAGCCGTGGTAAGCGATGGTCAGTTCCGCGTCGGCGGCGTTGGTGATCGCGGTGATCGGCTGTCCGCCTTCCAGGATTCGCCCGCCCAGCGCGCAGGGCGCCATGTAGCCCTGGCCCATTTCAAGCGCGTAAGTCTGCGTCATCGAGAACTGGAACGGGATCAGTCTGGTCGGCTCGGCCGAATTGAGCACTTGCCCGACCAGCCGCGTGCCGGGCCGTTTGGTCATTCCGCCGTATTTCATCACAATCACGTTGCGCGCCTTGCGCAGCGCGGATTGCCATGCGTCGACGTCAAAGCGACCGTACAGTTGCGGGCCGAGTTCGCCCTTGGCGAAATTGACCTGGGGAATCCGCTCTGTCACAAGTCGCTCCCGATGCCCGAGCGGGCGAAGGCCGTCTCGCTGACATAGCTTGCCGGCCGCCTGACGCGCTGGTCGCAGTCGTCGGCAATCGCCCGCGCGCGGGCCAGTTCGGCCGCTGCGCCCAGTTCACGGGCAAGCCCGGTGTCCTTGCGGATCGGTATGGCGACCCGCGCCGCCAGTTCCAGCGCAAAGGCCCGCTGCAACAGTGGCGGCATGATTGTCGGGTCGGTCATCGTCGCGACAAAGACCAGCGTCGCATTCCACACGTTGGAATAGATCCGGCCGCTTTCAACCAGAAATGCCAGCGGTATCGCGTCCTGTACCGGAAACGGGAATGGACCGCCGTGCGGCAAAAACGACGCGTCCTGCTGCATCGCGCGGATCGCCAGGGCGCGCGCGCAATTGCCCGGCACGCCATAGGCATGTGTCCATTCCGCCGGCCGATCGTTGGTCGTTTCGGTCAGCGCGACGCGCGTGACCATCCAGCTCCAGTCGGACCACAACGAAACCTCGGCCAGCAAGGGCAGCGCAAAGCGGTTGACTTCGCGCGCTTCGATCGAGTTGTCCGTCACATCGATGATCGGGCCGGCGGCTAATTCCGCGAGGGCCATGTTGCAGATATCGTCAAGCGTCGACATGGCGAAATATCCTCCTTGGAGCCGCTGAACTCGGGCGCGTTGGATCCGACGGGAATGGAGGCGGAGCGCCGGATCGTTCGACGCCCCGCATCCCTGTCACCCCGTGATCATTTGCCCGGTGTCGCTTGCTTGCGTGGTTCGGCCGCGGGCGCTGTCAGGGTTTTCAGAGGAATCCATGCCAGCCCGGGCGGTGCATCGCTGGTGAACTCTTCACCCGCTTCGATCAGCCGGCCTTCGTTGTTCAGATAGATTGGCGCGCGCGCGCGATAGCCGGGCATCAGACGCCGCCGCAGTTGATGTTGCTCTGCCGGCTGGCGACAATCGAAGCATTGATCGCGCCTGCGGTCGCGGTGCCGTTCACGTTGTAATACAATTGCAGATATCGGCTGTTCGCCTCTTGCACGCGTTTGGGAACGGTGAAGAGATACCCGGCCACCAGCGACGCGGCGGGAATGACGGCGCCGCTGTCGACCGTGGTCCAGTTGATACCGTCGGGTGAGGTCTGCACCGAGATTTGCAGCGAAGTAAGACCCGCAAAGGTCTGGGCCACCGAAACGGCAAGGTCGACCGGTTCACCATCGCCGATGTCACGGACGAGCGGAAGCGTTGCAGCAAACGGCGTGCCGGTCACGCCGAGATCGATGGCGTTGGTCGACGGCGCCGAAACGGTCAGCACCTGCTGGTTGCTGAAAACGAGCGTAGTGTCGATGATCATGAAGAAATGTCCTTTTTTCCGGACGGCCGGGACCGCCGACGCGGTCACCGGCAGAGCTGGAACGATAATGGTTCGCGTCGCGGCGTTTACAGAACCAGCGTTTCGGTCGACAGCAGCGCGTCGGTTTCACGGATCGGCATCCCACGCCAGGTCATCACTTCTTCACCCTGGATTTCCATCGGCGCCAGACGAACGAAGTTGTCGACACCCGAACGGCCGTTGGTGCCTTCGGCATCCAGCGCTTCGAGCAGGGTGCGGTTCATATAAATCACGGTGCGGCCCGGGCTGATCTGCCCTTCGGACTCCAAACGATACGAACGGCGCCCCTGTAACCGGTAATAGGCATGGCGCATCAATGGGTTGAGCGCGATCGAGCCGGCCACGACGCTGGGCACATCGATATTGGCGATGCGCGCGTTGTAGCGCCAGTCCTTGACGCACAGCCCGACGTGCTGGGTGAACTTTTCTTCCTTGACGTAGAACGGGTTGCCGTTGGGATCGAGCACGCGTTGGCGCCCCATGTCTTCGCGCTGGATGCCACCCGGGATGTTGTCGGGCACGATTGCCGAGGTCTGCATGTCGCCATGCGTGACGAACCAGATCGACGTGTTGTTGGATCCGGTCGCGCCGCCGTTGATGACGTTGGGATTGAGATGCGAATTGAACCGCGGTCCAAGCCCATGGAATTGCTTGCCGTTGACCTTGACGTCGGAATACCAGATCGCGCTTTCGATGGTCTGGGCGATGGCTTCCAGAAAGCCCTGGCCTTCGACCAGCCGCAATTTCGCGGATTCAGCCGGTTTGAGGTTGAGCAGGCGCTCATCGACACTCGACAGGCCTTCGACAAAGCCGGTGGTGTCCTTCACCTCGGTGTAATTGCCTTTCGACTGGGCAATGCCCTGATACAACGCGCCCCATGAAACCGACGGCAGGCCGGTGCGGATCGACGAACGATGTTCGGTCCCGCTGTTGCACGAGATGACGTTGGCGTCTTTCATGAACGGCGTCAGTTGAGTCAGCGCCTCGACCACATCGCCGATGCCGTCGCTGCTGGACTTCAGGACGTCGATCAGATTCCAGTATGAACTGCCAAGAATGGCCATTTGGTGGTCTCCTCAAGGAAATCCCGCGTATCCTGCGGGCACGGATGATGCCGGCGGCGGAGTACGGAGCGCGATGCGGCCGGCATCATGCGCTCCGCGTGGCGTCGGTGCGGGTTTGGCACCAACGCGTAAGGTCAGCGGCCGTCGTTGGGATAGAGACGTTCCCAGACGGGCCGATTGCGGTTGCTCGCGGTGGTCGGGCGGACGAAACCGCCGTCTTCGCCGACCAGTTCGCCAAGCCGGCGGAACGCGCGGATCATGTCGGGGTGGTTGCCAAATCCGCTGTTGTTGAGCGCCTCGCGAAACGGATGGCCTTGTGCATAGCCCAGCGCATCGAGCCCCTTGGCGGCAAAGTGCTCGGTTTCCCCCCGCCGCGCTCCGCCAATTTCGGGGTCGGCAACAAATGCGTCGTACCAGGTCTTTTTCTGGACAGCGGCGGCATCCTCGATCTGGCGCACCAGGCTTTCCTGGGTCCGGGCCATGATGTCGCGCGCCACCGGCAACAGCTTGTTGGCGGCTTCATTGCTCAGGCCGATTTCGCGCAAGACCGGATCGGCGTTCTGAACCAGCGAGGGGTCCACCGTAAAGCCCTCGAGCATCAGGTCATACCGTTCCGGGGTCAGGTTTGCCGGCGCAGGCGGCGCGCTTTGTGCGGCGGCCTCTGTAACGGGCTGGTCTGACGGGTTCGAGGCCGGCGGCTGGCCTCGCGCGGTTGCAGCGGTTTCAGCCGGTAGCGGGGAGTTCGTCGTAGCGGGCGTTGTCGCTGGAACGTCTTGCGTCACGGTGGCTTTCCTTGCAATTGAGCGCCTCGGCCAGGCCGAGGCTGAACGTCGCAATCCCGTCGGGATCAACACTGCGCACGGCTTCGCTTTGCCCGGCATGCACCATCATCAGCAGGTCAAAGCCAAGCGGCCGGCGCCCTTCGAGATGGCCAAGGTCGCGGCCCGGGGCTGTGCCGGCGGTTACTGTCTGCCCCAGGATTCCCGCGCTTTGGATCGCAGCGAACAGAAATCGGCGAAATTCCGGCCGGGTCAGCAGAAATTCCGCATCTTTTGCGTCAAATGACATCGCGAAAATCCAGCAATGGGGGTCACTCTCGCGCCGGATCAGGCCGGCGGCAGCATGCGCGCCAGCAGGCTGTCGCCGTTGCCCGGATCGGTCGCGGCCAGCAGGCGCGCAGCATCCGCGCCCGCCTTCATGGCCGGCATGGCGGCCAGCGCCTGGGCGGTCGCCGTTTGTGCGGCGCGGGCCTTGCGCAAGGCCGCGACCTCGCGCGCAGGTCGGATCAGCCGGGCAGGGGCCCCGGCGCGATACCCGTATTCATCGACCGCTTCGTCGAAGTTGATCATGTCGAGCGCATCCGGGTGCACCGCGGCCAGGTTGCCGACAAAGCCGACCACCCGCTCGATCTGCCCCAGTCCGACCATGCGCTGCATCTGCTGCAGGATCGAAACGAACTCGACGTGGATCTGTTTTTCGGACAACGCTGCCGGCACCGGCGGCAGAAGTCCGCCCCGCTGCAGAATGCCAAACGCCCGCTCGATTGCCACTTGCAGCTTTTCGTTGGCGACCCGCTCGATCACCGGCCCCAGCTGGGTCAGCTTCTCCTCGTTGCGCGAGGCGATTTCCTCGACCGTGCGCGGCTGTATGCCGGCCATGTCGGTGATCGCGTTGAACAAGTCGGCATAGGCCAGCGAATCGATCTGCGCCCGGCACTTGTCCATTTCCTCGCCAATCGCCGCAACTGCCTGGTACGGCATCTGATAAGGAATGAAGATCTGGTCGCGGTCGACACCGGCGGCGACCACGACCCGCCCCGGTTCACCGGTCAGGCGCACATTGGGCGGCGCAATCTTTTCCGGCTTGACCATCTGGTCGATCGCTTCGTTGCGCCGCTTGGCCTGCATCTGCAATTCGCGCAGGGCCGGCAACGCCTCCATGCCCGGTGAAACGCCATAGGTGTCGCCACCGACAACATCCCAGCGTGGCGCCCAGAACGGCTGCTCGTGATAGCCCGACAGCCGCAATAGGCTGTCCGAGCGGTCGGACGGGTCCCAATAGATCGACTGCCACGGCTTTGCGCCAAACTGCAAGGGATTGAAATCGGGATCGGGCTCGATCGCGTGATAGATCTCGATCGCGGCTTCGTACTGGCTGCGGTCATACAGCGAACGGATCACCGGCGAACAGGCGTCGCCAAACGTTTCGACCGCCTGCTTCACGCTCATCGGGCAGACGCGGTACAGCGTGTCCGGCATCAGCGCGTCGGACAGCCCGATCCAGTATTCGCCAAAGGTCAGCGCATGACACACCGCGCCGGCGGTCGGGTGTTCGACCATCACGCAGCCCTCGGTGCCGAACAGACCCATTTCGCCGTAGCCCGATTTCGAAGCCGAATAGAAATTGGTCGACGCGAAAAAGGCATACAGCCGCCGTTCGACGTCCGACAGCCAGACGCGCACTCCGTTTGCTTCCATCAGCGCTTCGTCAGGCAGGTTCAGCGTGAACCATGGCCGCGATGCGCTCGACAGCCCGCTGGTCATGCCGTTGGTCAGGGTACGGAACGCTTCGATCCCGTGCGGGTCGAACAATGTCCGGTTCCACATGCGGCGGCGCCCGCCGTTCTGATCCTTGCTGCCGCGCAGGAACCGCGACCGCGCCGGCTGGGCAAATCGCGCGATCTGTTCGGCCTCGGCCTCGTAATCGGTTCGCACGTTTTTCATCAAGGCCAGCCGCGTTTCGCAGTGGCTGCGAAGGGTTTCGCTCCCGCTCATCCGCGCCTCGCCCTCAGCCCAGCGTCGGATTGGCAACGGACGGAGTCCCGAGCACGCCCTGCGGCCCGGTGACCATGCCCGCGAGCACGGTGCGCTGCCACGCTTCGGGATCGGCGGAGCCCGGATTGGCGCCCTGGTCGGGCAATTGGGTCGGTTGGCGAACCGGGACGGTCGGTATCGTCGGGGTGCTGCACATGTTCGCCTCCTGTGGTTGGTGGACATCGCTTAACCCGGCCATGATCCGGTTTGGATCGCGCCAGCCGGAATTGGTCAATCGAGCTCGGTATACCGATCGTCATCGCGCATCGCGGCAACCCGGTCGGGGTCGAGCCAGTTGGGAACCGTGCGCGGCAACACCACCTCGGCAAACGTGCAGGCGAGCGCATCGGCCCAGTCGGGGCTGGGCAATCCGCGCCGCTTCATGTCGACCTTGCGTTCCAGCCGTACCCGCGTGTCGTCGGCGGCAAAGCCATATGTCGGCCCGGCCAGATCGTCGTGCAGGCGCGGAACGTCGGGAATTGCCCCGCGCCGCAACCAGGCGCGCATACGAGTCCAGATTTCGGCCCGCTTGTTGGCAGTGTGCACGGCCACGCCCGGTTCCAGTTCGGCATCGCGGCCTTCGCCGCCGAACCACACTTCGATCACCGGCACATCACCAACCAGTTGGCGCAACCGGTCGACAATCGCCGCGCCGATATTGCCGGCATCGACCATGATCGCATCGGGCTGCCATTTCTGCGTGGCCAGCGCGATGTCGCCGGCCAGTTGCATGGCGTCGGTGCCGCGCCAGGCTTGCCACGGCCGCGATCGGGCATCGTGGCCGCAGCGGATCGCCAGCACGCTTTCATCATCGCCATAACGCGCGCAATCGACGCCAAAGATCACCGGCTCGGCGCCCGCCAGCACGGGGATGTCACGCACTTGCGCCGCTTCGATTTCGCGCTGGCCAATGAATTGCATCGCGCTGGCCGACGGGAACTGGCCGCGCACCCGCACGCGGACGATGTCGGAATCCTCTCCGAACGTGCGCACCAATTCCTCGAGATAGGCCTTGTTGGTGCCTTCGACTGCGCGTGCATCGATCTGCGCCGTCCGCCATAGCGCGCGGTGTCGGGCAAAGCATTCGCGAAACGCGCCGGTCGCATGGGTCGGATTGCCGAACGCCAGCCAGATGATTTCGGTATCGGCATCGGTCAGCGCGCCCAACGCCACTTCCCAGACTTTGTCGGCAATGCCCGAGGCTTCGTCGAATACCAGCACGATACGCTTGCCCTGGTTGTGCAACCCGGCAAAGGCCTCGGTGTTGCTTTCGCTCCACGTGACCAGGTCGCAGCGCCACGATTTCTCATGCCCCGCCATTGTCGAAATCATCGCCGTTGCACTCTGCCGGAACCATGCCGATGTCAGCGCCATCCGCGCCCATTTGGCCAGCTCGGGGGCGGTCTTGGTGCGCAACTGCGCCTCGGTGTTGGCAGTCACGATGACGCGCGTGTCGGGGCACGTGTCCAGCGCCCACTTGACCAGCATCGCGATCAGCGCCGATTTGCCGATGCCGTGCCCCGACGCGCGTGCAATCCGCAATGGCTGACACCGCCGCGCAGGGTCAGACAGATGATCGCGGATGTCCTCCATCACCTGCCTTTGCCAGCCACGGGGACCTGCCATTTCGGCCAGATCACCTTCGCCCCAGCCGAAGGCATACAGCGCATAGCCCAATGGATCGGCGGTAAACGCGCCGACGTCCCCGGCGAGGATCAATGCGGGGTCGGGCGCTTCATCCATCGGCATCGCCTGATTGTGCATCTGTTGCCCCCATGGCGTTGTCCGGGTGCTGGCGATGCACCCGCTGGCGGGCGCGCTGGATCGCGGCGACGGGGTCTTCGGCACTCGAAAATTCCACATCCTGGCGTGGCTTGCCCCAGGCGCGGTCGAGCACCGCGTTGGCCGCACTGACCCGTGCGGTCGCCGGGGCCTCGGCATTTGCCATGATTGCGACAAGAGTGCTCAACGCCTGCGCGGTATGCATCCGCGCCACTGCCGCATCGCCCCGACCCTGGCTTGGCGGGGACGGAGTTGGTGCTGCGGCTGCGGACTTGCGCTGGCGAGGCTTGGCGACACGGGCACGGTCGGCCGTCGGCGCTTTGGCGGGGTCAACGCGCGGCATAAGGCTTGCGATCGCCCGGCAGTCCCATGGCGCTGGCAGAGCGGGCACCGCGCCGCACCAGCGGCCGGTCCGCATGCATCGACGGATGGCGCGCGGTCTGCTTGCCGGTGGCAACGATTTCGACCAGGCGAAACCGCTGAAACCGGCTGACCCGGATCAGGCCACGGCTTTCCAGCTTGCGCACCAGTTTCGGCCCCATCGATGTCGAATTGAACCCGGTTGCCACTTCCAGATCGATGTTGACCGGGCACGGTTGCCCATGTTCGGCAGCGTGATTGATCAATTGATAGGCAATCCGTTCTGCCGGCGCGAGCTGATCGGCCTGAACATTCGGCGGCATGGGCAACAGCATAGGATTGCCGTCGGAATCGTCTTCCCAGAATGCGTCGAGACAGGCGCTGGCCGTTTGCATCGGTGTTCAATCTCCCAACGGTGTCGATAGCGCGGCATTGACCGGGCCTGTGCAAAAGGCGGTGGGGCGTCCGGACGACGCGCCCACCGCCAGAGGTTGCGAGCGCCGCCGGGGAAAGCGGTCGATCGCCATGCAATCCGGGTCAGTAACCGAATCACCGGCAAGGACAGGACAGTGCCCCGTCGCCACGGTCGCCAGTTGGGGGAGGGGGCGACTCGGTGGTGTGGACTGCATGCAGGGCTACTAACAAAAAATCTTATAAACAGATATAACAGTCGATCCGAAAATGGATATAATTCGCTTTTCGGATGATATCTAATCTGATATCGAGTTGAAACTCAATTCAGCAGGGGACGCTCCATGCGTGCTTTCGATGCCATGCTCGTGCGCCGGACGATGAAGGCGCGCTCGATCAGCCAGGCGCGACTGGCCGACGCGCTGGGCTTTACCAGCCAGTCTGCGGTTTCTGCGCTGCTGGCCGGCAAGCGTCGCGTGACGGTCGACGAGGCTGCGGCAATCTATGCCATGCTCGGCCTTGATGGCGCAGAACAGGCTGCGTCCGCAGCGATTCCACCGGCCGAGCCTGCCTCGGCCCGGCTGCGCGTCGGCGGTGCGGACGATGTGCTGCCCGACTATGGTGTCGTCCCGGTGATCGGCATCGCCGGTGCCGGCCGCTGGCGCGAAGCGGTTGAAGTTCCGTTGGGCCATATGCCGGTTCCTGGCCGCCTGTCCGGGCGCGGGATGTTCGGTATCGAAGTCAGCGGCGATTCGATGGACCTGCTGATCGACGATGGCGGATTGATCTTGGTCGATGCCGGGCAAAAGGAACTGACGCCGGGCGGCGTCTATCTGATCGCCAACAGCCGGGGTGAAGCCACAGTCAAGCGCTATCGCCGCGATCCCGCACGGTTCGAGCCGTGTTCCAGCAATCCGGCGCATCATCCGTTTCTGATCAGCGATGATGACTTTTCGGTATTGGGCAAAGTCGTCTGGAAAAGCGCCCCGGTGATCTGAGTGCATTCGGCCAAGGGTCAGGCATACCGGGTGCGATTGTATTGATCTGAATATCGGATAATTGGTGCCCGTTGCCGCTGCAGGAAGGACCTGCGCCCCCATGTCGCCTTTATCGCCCCTGCCAAGCAACCGATGGCACCAGAGCCCAGCCGCGCAGGATCTGCTTGCGGACCTTGGCACGCGCGATGTGCGCCTGACTCTGGTGCGCGGCTGCCCCGGGTCGGATCGCCTCGAATGGCACCCTGACAGCGATCACGGTGCGGCGACGTTCGCTGCGCTGGACTGGTTGCGTCAACAGGCGCTCGGGCCGGCCTTTGCCATGGCCCGCGATGATTGCGCACGCGCCGCCGCACTTGCGTCAGCGCAGCGCGCATCAACGGTCACGGCAGCGGTCGCGATTCGGTTCGGTGATCCGGGCCGATGGCTCGGCTTTGGTCCGGTTGAGGCCACACGCCGGTTTAGGGCCAACTCGGCCTGAAGCGGTGCAAGCAATTCGACACGGGGCAGGGCTCAGGCGCGGCGCAGTTCGGCTGGCTGCGCGGCCAGCAGTGCGGCAACGGCTTCGACCGGGGTGGGCCGTCCGGTCAGATAGCCCTGGAATTCGTGGCAACCGGCGGCGATCAACAGCTCTTTTTGCGCCTCGGTTTCGACCCCTTCGGCGATTACGCCAAGGTGAAAGCTGCGGGCCAGTTTGACGATTGCGCCCACCAGCGTTTCGGCTTCGGCACTCTGTCCAAGGTCGGCGACAAAGCTCCGGTCGATCTTGATTTTGTCGACGCGGAACCGGTGCAACAGCCGCAGCGACGAATACCCGGTGCCGAAATCGTCCAGCACAATGGCAAAGCCCAATCGCTTCAACGCGTTGAAGTTCTCGGTGGTGGCCGGGCTATCGGTCAGCAGCGCGGTTTCGGTAAGCTCGATGTCGTACTGCACCGGATCGATCCCGACTGCTGCGGCGATCTGGATCAACCGCGTGGCAAAGCCCGGTGTTCGCATCTGTATCGCCGAAACGTTGATCGCCACGCGCACCCCGCGCCAGTCGCGGGTTTGCGCAAACACCCGGCGCAACACGAATTCACCGATTCCCAGGATCAACCCGCATTCCTCGGCCAGCGGAATGAATTTGGCCGGCGAAACAGCACCGAGTTCGGGATCATCCCAGCGCAACAACGCTTCGTAGGCGCGGATGGTCCCCACCGCATCGACTTGCGGTTGATAGACCATGTGAAATGCACCCTGATCGAGCGCGGTCCGCAATTTGGCTTCCAGCACGCGGCGCGTCTGAAACGCTGCCTCCATTTCGTGCTCGTAAAAGGTGATGCAGCCCCTTCCGCGCGCCTTCGCACGGTACAGCGCAAGATCGGCCTGACGCAGCGCCAGCGAAGGTTCGCGCACGGTATCGTCGATAATCGCGACCCCGATCGAGCAGCCAACGTCCAGCCGGCCAAATTCACTGTCGACCGGGGTCAGCAAGATACCGAGACAGCGCTGGGCCAGCGTGGCAATCGCCTCGCGGTCGGCGGCCGGCGCCACAAGCACGAATTCGTCGCCGCCAAGCCGGGCGGTGAACGCGCCCGGCTCGACTCGGGCCAGCGTGCGCAAACGGTCGGAAATCACTTTCAACAATTCATCGCCGGCCTGGTGTCCCAGCGTGTCGTTGACTTCCTTGAATCGGTCGAGATCGATGCACAGGATGCCAAGCAACGGCCGTCGCTGGGAAAACGTCGTCAGCAGCGTGCGGAGGTGGTCAAACAGCATTGCCCGATTGGGCAAGAGAGTCAGCGTATCGTGATAGGCCAGGTGCCGCGCGCGCATTTCGCTGGCGAGAAGCTTATCGACGACGACCCCGCTGCGCCGCACGATGGTCCAGCCGACCAGCGCCAGCAACACAATCGCGCCGCCCAGCGGTGCCATCATGCTGTGCAGCAGGACGGAACCCGGTTGCCGCGGCGCCCAGCTCAACGCGGCAACAATCGTTCCGTCCGGCGCGCGCAGCGGCAGGATGGCCCGGTCCCGCACCGCGTCGGCTGTTGGCACCAGCTTCAGGTCGTCAAGCAGATAACGTGCGGCAAAGCTGCGAAGCATGCCCCTGTCGATGGGTATCGCATTGACAGAGACCGTCGCGCGCGGCCCCTTGGGTTGCACCATGCCAAGATCGGGCTGGATCAGGCTTGCCATCACGACATAGATTTTGCCGTCGACTTTGGCGATCCCGTTGGCCTGGATCGGGCGGGTGATCGGCCCTTTGCCCTGCGCATGCGGGCGGATCGGACCGCGCCGCGCCTCGGCGGCACGAATCGGGTCCAGCAACTCGCGCACGATTGCTCGGAACGGCTCGAAACTGGTGGCTGGGGGGTGGCTGCCACGCACATAGGCATATGTGACCTGTCCGTCGCCGTCGACGAAAAAACTGTGCGTAAAGCCGTCGAAAGTATAAAGCTGATGGCCGAAATCGAGATCGGCAAAAGTCAGATCCAGCTTGCGGTCGATTTTGGCAACCGCCGTGTCCCAATCCACTTGCGGCACGATGACTTCATTCAATTGATGCAAATTCTGGGCAAAACCGCTCTCGACCATGCGCTGTTCGCGCGCAATTGCGGTGCCATCAAACCGGTTTACGAGAAAGACGACCAGCACCACCAGAAGCACGAGTGCCCCCAGCGTCATCGCGGCAATCGGCACCAGCAACTGCCGTTTGCGCGATCTCTCGACGGTGATGGCCCTGGCGCCCAACGTTTCCCTGTGTCCTTCCGGCAGTGTCCATCGCGACAATTCTGCGAGCCGCTATAAGCAGCGCGAGCTAAAGCTTTGCTAAGATTGCACGAGATTGTTTGTGCATTCGCCACGCCCGGTGTCGAACTGGCAATTCTGCCGGGTCTGGTGTAACGCTCGCGGCCCGATGGCCCAAAAACCCGAACCCATTCATCAGCCAGGAACCTTTACCCGTGCGTCCAGCGATCCCTGGTCGGCCGCTCAACGCCGGGCAGGGTTGGTCGCGGTCGCCCTGATTGCCCTGCTGGGCCTGTGGACTCTGCGCGTGTTTCTGCCAGCAATCGGCTGGGGAGTCATTCTGGCGATTTCACTGTGGCCCTGGCGCGAACGCGCGGTGGCGCTGTGGCCCGGCGGAGCGGACTTCACCTGGCCCGCGCTCTTCACGCTGACCGTCGCATTGTTCTTCGTCCTGCCATTGTTGATGGTCGCACATGCGGTCGCACTCGATGGCAGGTTTGCCTTGCAATGGTATATCGATGTGCGTGCCAATGGCTTGCCCATGCCTGCGGTCGTCGAGCATTTGCCGGCCGGCGCAGCGATTGCGTCGTGGTGGCAGGCAAATCTGGCCCGGCCCGGAGCATTGGGCAATCTGCATCTGCCAGGCGGACCGGAGCGATCGCCGTTCGGTACCGGCCAGCATTTGCTCGGTCTCGTGCTGCACCATCTGGTGATGGCGGTGTTCCTTCTGTTGATCCTGTTCTTCCTGCTGCGCGATGGCGAACGCGTCGCGAAAACCCTGCGGGTTGGCTGCGAGCGTGCGTTTGGCGCGGCCGGGGTCAATGTCGCGATGCAGGCGTTGCGCGCGGTGCGCGGCTCGGTCAACGGACTGGTGGTGGTCGGCTTTGGCGAAGGGCTGTTGCTGGGACTGGTTTACGCCCTGTGCGGGGCGCCGCACGCCGCGTTGCTTGGCCTGCTGACCGGCCTGCTCTCGGCGGTCCCGCTTGGCGCAGTGCTCGCTGCTGCCGTTGCCACGCTCGCACTCGCTGCCGCCGGCAACATGCTTGCCGCCGGGATCGTTGCGGTCGTTTCGGCCATCGTGATTTTTGTCGCGGACCATTTCGTCCGCCCGGTGATGATCGGCGATGCGACACGGCTGCCGTTCCTGCTGGTTCTGCTTGGCATTCTCGGCGGGATCGAGGCCTGGGGCCTGATCGGATTGGTGGTCGGCCCGGCGCTGGTGGCGGTGTTGATGCTGCTGTGGCGCGAATGGGTCGGCTCGCAACAAGGGCCGCTCAACCCGCCGGCGGCATGACTGTCGGATTAGCCGCAGTCGCGCTGGTCTTCGCCGGTCATGTTCAATTTCAGCCCATGCGAATCACCCAGCAGGACGCCTCGCAGCAGCGTGGCGATGTCAGTGCTGCCGATGGCATCGGCGCGCTGTGCCGCCGTCGCAATCACCAGCGGCCTCGCCAACGCAGGCTTGCCGATCTGCCACGCCTGCAAGGTTCCAGCGGAAAGCTCCGCCTGGACCGCCGATTCCGGCAGAATGGTCAGCACATTCTCCTGCTGCACGATCGCGATTGTCGCGGCGAGCGAATCAAATTCGAACATCACGCCGAGTTTGGTCCCATTCATCGCCGCGTGGTCATCGACCATCCGGCGCAGGCCGTGCTGTGGCGTCGGCAGGATCAGCGGCTGACCGGCAAGCGCGGCGATGGGCTGCACAGATCCCGCGGGAAATGGCGCGAAGCGGGCGCCGGCGATAATCGAGAGCGGTTCGTGCCCGACCACTTCCGCACGAATCCCACCTGCGGGCGGCTGGTGGTATAAAATCGCCGCATCGATGCGCCCGGTCTGCAACCATTCCAGCAATGTCCCGCTGAATGCCTCGGCAATCCGCAGCGTCAAGCCCGGATAGTCGCTGCGCACGCACTGGAACAGCGGCAAAGTCAGGAGTCTGCCGATTGTGGGAGACAGGCCGATTGTCGCTTCGCCCGATATCCGCGTGCCGAATGTACGGATGTGCCGGCTGACCCGGTCTGCCTCATCAAGCATCTGGCGCGCCTCCGTCAGCAGCGCCCGGCCGGCCGATGTCAGCAGAACGCCACGCCCGGTCCGGATGAACAATGCCGTGCCAAGCTCGGCCTCCAGCGCCTGCATCTGGCGGCTAAGGGCCGGCTGGGCGACGTGGAGCACGCCACTCGCGCGCGAGACGCTGCCGCTTTGCGCGATCTGGCAAAAATAGTGGAGCTGACGCAAGTCCATGCCATGTCATAGCTTGAACCGGATTTCACCTCCAGCCATACCTGAACGGCATAACCGGTAGGCCCATTCTGATCTGGACGACGCATGTTTGCGGGGCGAGACGGGCGGAAAGTTCAGGAGCAAAACAGCATGGTGCAGGCGCAGGAAAGCTTTCCAGAGATCAGAGACGCGGTCCGGCGCCTGTGCAGCGATTTCCCGGGGGACTATTGGCAAGCGCTCGATCGCGAGCGGCGCTATCCGACCGAGTTTGTGACCGCACTGACGCAAGCGGGGTTCCTGTCGGTCCTTATCCCCGAAGCGTTCGGGGGCTCTGGTCTTGGCCTGTCCGCAGCCACGGCTATTCTGGAAGAAATCCACCGGTCGGGGTGCAACGGCGGCGCTTGCCATGCCCAGATGTACACGATGGGTACGGTCCTCAAACACGGTTCGGACGCGCAGAAGCGCACTTATCTCCCCAAGATCGCCTCGGGCGAATTGCGCCTGCAAGCATTTGGCGTGACCGAACCGACGGCGGGAACCGATACCACCCGCATCCGCACATTTGCCCGGCGAATCGGCGACACATATATCGTCAACGGCCAGAAAATCTGGATCAGCCGGGCCGAACATTCCGACCTGATGGTCCTGCTTTGCCGCACCACACCGCGTGAGGAATGCGCCAAGCCGTCCGACGGCATGAGCGTGTTGCTGGTCGACATGCGCCAGGCCGTCGGCAACGGGCTGACCATCCGGCCGATCCGGACCATGCTCAACCATGCCACGACCGAGCTGTTTTTCGATGAACTCGAAGTGCCTGCGGCCAATCTGATCGGCGAAGAGGGCAAGGGATTTCGCTACATCCTGTCAGGCATGAATGCAGAACGGATCCTGATTGCTGCCGAATGTATCGGCGACGGCCGCTTTTTCATTGATCGGGCGACCGCCTATGCCAAGGACCGCAGCGTGTTCGGTCGTGCGATCGGGCAGAATCAGGGTGTCCAGTTCCCGATTGCGCGCGCCTATGTGCAGATTTCTGCGGCGGCCGGGATGGTCGACAAGGCGGCGCAGATGTTTGACGAGGGGCTCGATGGCGGCACCGAAGCCAACATGGCCAAGATGCTGGCATCCGAAGCGAGCTGGTATGCGGCGGACATGTGTGTCCAGACGCATGGCGGCTTCGGCTTTGCCGAGGAGTACGACATCGAGCGCAAGTTTCGCGAGACCCGGCTTTACCAGGTCGCTCCGATCTCGACGAACCTGATTCTCAGCCATGTCGCGACACATGCACTGGGCCTGCCCAAAAGCTTCTGATGGCGGCGCCCGACGCCAATGAGCGATCGGTTCGAGCCGCGTGTTCAGTCGAGGACCTATCACATTCGAAGGCGACCCCGGCTTGAGGATTGACGATGCGTAGTTTCCACCCCTGCCAAAAGCATCGCTTGTCAGATCAAAGCGATGTGTTGCCGAGGTGGGACGTCTGTCAACCGGCCACGATGTCAAAGGAAACGAGATTGTTTTCCCGGTTTGCCAATCTCGATCAACGAAGCGGTAGGCAAGTCCTTGTCGCATCGACACTGCGTCTCGGCACATCCTGCGCGAAAAGGGACAAGGCGAATTCGCAATAACGTTCCACTTGTCTGCATAGGCGGATCAGCCGGCGGTCTCGACGCCTACGTCCGGCTGTTGCGGCATTTTCCCGCCGATCTTGGCGTGGCACTGGTGATCGTCAACCATTTGCGGATTGTCGCAACCCGGCTCCACGAAATCCTTCCACGATCGACATCGATGCCGGTCGAGTTGATTACCGACGGGTTGGACATCGTGCCCGATCGACTGTTCATCATTCCATCACAGTGCGATTTGCACGTTTGCGACGGCGAATTTCGCCTAAAGCCGATATCAAAGCCGCGCGGCTGGCCGGACGTCATTACAGTTTTTCTCGAATCGCTGGCGCAGAACTGGCATGGCAAGATTATCGCCGTGATTGTGTCCGGCTACGACGGCGATGGCGCCGACGCATTGTGTCGCATCCGCGAAGTCGGGGGCACCACCATCGCCCAGATGCCTGCCACCGCCAAACAGCCAGAGATGCCGGATAGTGCGATCGAATCCGGCTGCATCGACTATGTGCTCGCGCCCGAAGCGATTGGCGCAAAAATCCGCGAGCTTGTCCGGCCCGATGTCGCAGCGGCCCACAATCGCGCGGGGTGACAAGTCGCCGTTTCTCTGTCAGCCTGTCATGGCAGGCAAGGGAACGGCAAGATGAGGACAGCAGCAAACGTCCTGTGGTTCATCCTCAATGGCTTCTGGATGGGATTGGGCTGGTGGTTGTTCGGTTTTCTGGCCGCAGTGACCATCGTCGGACTGCCCTGGGCCAGGGCCTGCTTCGTCATCGGCCAGATGGCGTTTCTGCCATTCGGCAGGGAAGCGATCAACCGCCGCGATCTGACCGGGTACGGCGATCTCGGGACCGGCACTCTGGGTGCGTTGGGCAATATTGTCTGGTTCGTGTTTGCGGGCTTCTGGCTCGCGCTGGCCCACATCCTTTGGGGCATTGCGAACTGCCTGACCATCATCGGCATCCCGTTCGGCCTGCAGCATTTCAAGCTGGCCGGATTGGCGCTGTTCCCCGTGGGCAAAACGGTCGTCCGGACCGAAGTGGCGCAAGCGGTTCGAAATGACAGAGCCCATGGGACATTGGCCTCGTATCGCAACCGCTGACGCCTATCACGTCCCGCCGTTCGCACTTGTCATCGGGTTTGCCTGGGCAGAGATCAGCCGGGCCGTTCCGCCCTGGGCAAAAATGCGCAGACGCGTCCAGGGCGCGCGCGGGAACAGTGCGGTGGTCATGGTCGTTTCGCCGCGATCGAGGAAGGCCTCGACACTGGAATGGTCGATCGCGAATGCCATGCGCAGCACACGCCCAGTGTCGGCACGCGGCGCCTTGTCGACCGAGGCGAAGTTCGGCGCGAAATCAACCAGCCCGGCAGATCTGCGGTCGCTGATGAAGGACTTCGTCCGGGGATCATAGCTGAACCGGTACACATCGCCCAGGGTGTTCGACAATTCGATCCCCACGCTCGTCCGTCCGGTGGGCAGGGCAAAGGCCAGGTCAAGGCGCGCTTGCGAAACCGACGCCGCGGGTAGGGGAACATCGGCCGCGCCAAGCAACCGGCGCGCGCCCATTCTGACCGATGATCCCGCCAATTCGCGCAGTTCCCGCACCGGCACCGATCGCAGCGCATAGCCGCCACCCGCCACGCGGTGGAGCGACAATTCGCGCGGAAGCGTCATCGCGCTGCGCCAGGTCCCGGTCGGCGTTTTTTCGCCATAGTCCCAATTGTTCATCCAGCCGATCAGGATGGTCCGGCCGTCGCTTTGCGGCACGTCCGACCACGTCACGCCGGCGTAATTGTCGCGGCCCCAGTCGATCCAGCGCGGGCCTGACGTCTTGATCGATCGGGCAAAGGCGCGGTCGAGCGTGAACGTCCGGCCGTTGAAATCACCCACGAAATATTGCGTCGCCGACCCGCCGTTGGGCCCACCCGGATTGACGCTCTGGATCAGCACCCATTTTGTCAGCCGGGTTCCGGCCACGCGCATCGGCAGCAGGTCCGGGCATTCCCAGACCCCGCCATGCGCGCCCAGCCCGGCACCAAACCGGCTTAGCCGGTGCCATTGGCGCAAGTTCGGCGAGGCAAAGAATTCGGCATGGTCCCCCACTGCAAGCGCCATGATCCACGACCGGGTCGGCGCGTACCAAGACACTTTGGGATCGCGGAAATCGTTCTGACCGGCATCGGGGCGCAGCACCGGATTGCCGGCATGCTTTGTCCAGGACTCGCCGCCATCAAGGCTATAGGCCAGCCCTTCGCTCTGCGGTGGCTGGCCGGCCTTGTGTGCAGCTTCGTCATGGTATGTGAACACGGCTACCAGCGGCGGCCTGGCGTCGGGTGAAAATCCGCTGGTGTTGTGCCAATCGACCACCGCGCTGCCGCTAAAGATCATGCCGTGCGCATCGGGGGCAAGCGCAACCGGTCGGTCCTGCCAATGCACCAGATCGCGGCTGACCGCATGGCCCCAGTGCATCGGTCCCCACACCGTGCCGCCGGGGTTGTATTGATAGAACAAGTGATAGAGGCCCTGATAGAACACCAGCCCGTTGGGATCGTTCATCCAGTGCGCCGGCGGGGTAAAGTGATAGGCCGGACGCAGCGGTTCGTTGGCGGCACGCGGTTGCGTCGTGGCCATGGGCTCTTTCGTGGCGGGAGTCTCGGCCCAGACAGTTTGCGCGGCCACGACAGCGATCAGGCTCAGCAACGGGCGGATACGCATGGTCATGCCCGGTGCCCGATCGATTGTTCCATGTCCTCCAGCGCGATGCCCTTGGTTTCGGGAAAAAACTTGAACACCACAAAGAACTGCACGACCATGGCTCCGGCAAAGACGACGAACGGCAATCCCTTTGAATGGGCGGCAATGACCGGGAATGCGCTGGCGATCAGCGCGTCCATGAACCAGTGCGTCGAACAGCCCAGACCCTGTCCGCGCGCGCGCACTTCGGTCGGAAACACTTCGGCGATATAGACCCAGATCACTGCGCCCTGTGAAAATGCGAACGACGCGATAAAGCCGATCAGCATCGGCAGCAGCAGCGCCTGGTACGAAGCGGTCAGTTCGATGAAAGCGACCCCGCTCAGGCTGGCGACCAGCCCGACCGACCCGATCAACAGCAGGGTCTTGCGGCCGACCCGGTCGATCACACTCAGCGCCAACAGGGTAAACACCAGATTGGTCGCGCCGATGATTACCGACTGCAGGTCGGACGACACTTTGCCAAATCCGGCGGCGGCGAAAATGTCGTTGAGGTAATAGAGAATGGCGTTGATGCCGGACAACTGGTTGAACAGCGCCACGAGGATGGCCAGCGTGATCGGCCGGGCGTGCCTGGCCCATGACAGGCGTACCTTTTGTCCGGCGGCGGCGGTGGCATGCTGTCGGGCGTAGCCGGCCAGTTCCTGGGCGATATCGGTGTTGCCCATCTGGCCCAGCACCGCGCGTGCCTCGTCAATCCGGCCTTTGACCGCCAGCCAGCGCGGGCTGTTGGGAATGGCATAGAGCATTGCCGCCAGCGCGACCGAGGGCACAGTGGTGACGCCGAATTTCCAGCGCCATTCCTGCGGGCCGAGATCAAGCAGCCCTATGATATAGTTGCTGAAATAGGCGACCAGGATACCGACAACGATGTTGAGCTGAAACACGCCGACCAGCTTCCCGCGCACCTGTGCCGGGGCGATCTCGGCCAGATAAGTGGGTGCCAAGACCGACGATGCCCCCACCGCCAGACCCGCCAGCACGCGCGCCGTTATCAACACGTCAAGGTTGGGCGCGAAAAAGCATCCCAGACCCGACAGCACATACATGATGGCAATCGCGCGCAGGCAGTTGCGCGCACCAAACGCATCGCCCGGCACACCGGCGGTAAGGGCGCCGATCAGTGTCCCCCACAGCGCGCTCGACACGGTCAGGCCCAGAATGGTGGGGCTAAGCTGGAACGTCTGCGCCAGCCCATGGGTCGTGCCGGCAATGACGGCGGTGTCAAAGCCGAACAGCAGTCCCGACAGACCGCCGACAAATACGCCGCGCTTGAGGCTGGAATTCATCGCCCACTCCTGATCGTGTTTTGGCAACGCACCGGTGTCGATCTCCATTCGCGATCCGGAACGGCCCAACCGCTGGCGCGCCGGCAGAACAGCAGGAACTGAGCGGAGCAGGGCTACGCCTGCTCCGCCCGAGGGCCGGCATGCTAGAACTTGTACTGCAGTGACGCCGTTATCGTCCGGCCGAGGCCGACCGCCGTCGACAACACATTGCTGCCCGGCGTAAAGCCATTGTCCGCACTGCGGAAACCAAGCGTGTTCAAGACGTTGGTCACGTTGACCCCCAATTCAAGATTGTTGGCCGGGCGAACGGTTGCAAAGGCGTTGATGAACGTCGTGGCCGTCAACTTGACCGCGTTGATATAGCCGGCCGACGTCGCCGTCGGTTCATAAACGTTATAGTTCCACGTTCCGTCCTGACCGTCGATCGAAAAACCCACCCGCGCCAGGCCGAAATCATAGCTGGGCGAGATCACGTACTGGATCTTTGGCGACCGCGGCGATTGAAACCCGGCCAGGCTCAACGGCGCGTCGCCACCATCGGCGGCATAGATCGAATGCGTATAGGTCGCGATTGCCTGAATGGTGAAGTGCTGAATATGATACCCGGCATCCAGTTCCAGGCCATAGCTGTGGAACACCGCGTCGGTGAACGGGTTTGAACCGGCCGGAGCGGTCAGGTTGTAGTTGTGTTCGTCCAGTTGTGCACGGAACAGCGTCGCCGACAGGTCGTATTGGCCACCGGCAAGCCGACCCCGGCTTTTCAGCCCCAATTCCTGCTGCGTGACAAAGTTGATGGCATCGCCGTTGCCGACCGAATTCAACGAGCCATCGGCGTTGAAACGGTTGGCATTCACCGTCTGGCGATCGGCGTTGAACCGCCCGCCCCGGCTGACGCGGGCATAGACCGATGTGTTGTCGGCCAGGCTGTACAGCGCGCCGAACGACCACGAGCTATAGCTCTTGGTATAGTTCACGATATTGCCGTTGACGCAGCTTGCCGCTGCCGACGAGCAGGACAACGTGGGCGCACTGCCCGGCGCGGCACCCGGTGCATAGGCGGTCGTGGTTGGCCCGGCATAGCCGGTCGACACGTCCGACGAGAGGTGTGCGGTGCCCAGTGCGTCGCTGACCGTATAAGTCGGTCCCGCCATCGATCCGTCGTTCCAGCCATCGGCGCGGACGCTGTTCCAACGGAAGCTGCCGTCAAGATCGAGGTGGCCAAAGTTGAAACCGACATCGACGTAAGGGGCGTCATCGGTGAAATTGAACGCATAATTGGCGGCGTTGCCCCAATTGTTGTTGAACCCGGCTTGCCCGTTGGCGGTCAGTTGCGCACCGGCAGCCGTAAACAGGTCAAGCATCGCGCCATTGGCCGCCGCGTCAGAGAATGTCTGGTTGACGTGCCAGTCCATCGCGATGGTCTGACGCATGTGGAACCAGCCGGCGAACGCGGTGATCTTCAGGCCGTCGGTGTCGAACTTTGCCGACGCGCGCAAGTCGTTCACCAGGCTGCCGACATCGCGCATGTTGGTGTTGATGTTGGGATTGCCGTTGTAATAGGCGCCGGTATAGGCCTGTCCCTGGTTCGGGCCATCGGCGTATTTGATCGACGCCACCGTCTGTCCGTTGACGGTCGACCCGATCAGGCTGGCCGTTGGCAACGCGTTGTAGAACTGCGTGTTGAAGACACCGCTGGCGTCGGTGTAGCGAAAGCTGTCGTCGACCGTCAGGTTCTTGCTGAATTCATAATGCAATTGGCCGCCAAAGCTGGTTTCCTTGGGGTGGATGCCCTGCATTGTCGCGTTGGTGATCTGGCCCTGGTTGTTCAGCACCTGGTACTGTTGGTTGTAAATCGACTGGTTGGTCTGATTGCGCGCGTCAAAGCCGGGATATTGCGAAAAACCGTGCAAGGTGGTGACCGTCAGGCCGCTGGCAATGCTGCCCGTCGTGGTCACGTTGGCGAGCACGGGGTTTTCGGTATAGGTTGGTTCCTGATCGTCCATCCGCTTGAAGGAAAAGCGGATAAAGCCGTTGCCACCGTCAAATTCCTTGGTGACGTTGCCCTTGATCTGATACCCCTTTGACGCAAGATAGCCGAAGTGGCGCGGATCATAGCCGTCTTTGACAAAGCCGCCGATGTTGAAGCGCAAGCTGTCGTTGATGTGCCCGCCATAGTCGAAATCGAGCCGCGACTGGCTGAAATTGACACCCTCTTCCAGCCGCACCAGACCGCCGTCCTTGTCGCCGGTCTTGCTGATATAGTTGATGACCGCGCTCGGGCCCTGCGAGGCGAACGTCGAATCGCGGCCGCCGACTTGCGATTCAACGCGCGCGTTGGCCAGATCGTTGCGGATCCAATAGTCGGCATTGCCGAACTGCATATCGCCGAACAGCACGATCGGCAGGCCGTCTTCCTGCAACTGGACATATTCGGCGCCACCGACATACGACGGCACGCCGCGCGCGGCGATGTTGAGATTGCCGCCCGGGCTGTCGCTGACGCCCTGCACCAGCACGCCGGGGATCAGGCGATAGAGCGAGGCTTCGCCGCGCGGCGCGTAGTCCTCGATTGCCTGGTTGGAAATGCTGGTCACCGCGACCGAGCTCTTGAGCTGGGTCTTGTCACCCTTTGACGCGGTCACCACGATCTGGTTGAGTCCGGTCATGTCGTCCGCTTGCGGGGCGGCTGCGGTGGTTTGTGCGGGGGCATCGGCCATCGCCGGCACCGCACCGGCACAGATCGCGACGATCGCCGCCGACAGCGCCGACAGACTCGACGAGTGTTGGAATTGCTTTTTCATTTCCCCTCCCTTTTCGCCGTTTGGCGATTGCGTAGTGCTGGACCGATGGCGCCGCTTCCCGCGCCGACGCCTTTGCAAATACCGTCATTGTCGACGTTGTCAATTTGAATTGTCGACGTTGACAATGGCATCGCCGTGGCCGACGATTTCACTTACGAAGCCGCCTTTGGTGCGGTAATCCCGGGATTGAGAGGGTGCAGATCGGCAACGCACCTGGACATTGAGGGGCGTGAATTGCGGACCATCAAGGATGTTGCGGCGATGGCCGGCGTGTCGGACAAGACGGTGTCGCGGGTCGTCAATGGAGAGCCGAACATCAGCGTGAAGACCCGGACCCGGGTCGAAGATGCGATCAAGGCGCTCAATTATATCCCCAACCAGGCCGCCCGAATGGTGCGCAACCGGCGATCGGGGCTGATCGGTCTGATCACCGACGTGGTGACGACCACGCCTTATTCGGTCGAGATCATCAGGGGCATTCAGGACCGGGTTTCCGATGCCAGGCAGAACCTGCTGATCGCCAACACCTCCGGCGCGGCGGAGCAAGAGCAAAAGGTGTGGCGCACGTTTCAGGAACACCGCATCGACGGCGTCCTGTTGGCGACGATGTATCATCATGAAATCGCGTTCGATCCGGCCGAGCGGTCGCTGCCCACAGTGCTGGCGAACTGCACCGCGCGCGGCCACCCCGATGTCACCGCGTTCGTTCCGGACGATTACCAGGGCGGTGCCACCGCAGCCCGCCACGCGATCGATTGCGGCCATACGAAAATCGGATTCCTCACGCTGAACCCGTCGATCCTCGCGGCAAAGCTGCGGCGGCAGGCGTTCGAGGATGTGATGTCCGCGCATGGCGTGCCGATTCGCGCGGACTGGATCAGGCCGGCCTATCTGGGCGACGTGGGGCATGAGACAATCTGCGCCTATGACGTGGCGCGAGCCTTGCTCGATGTGCCGACCGGCGAGCGACCGACCGCCTTGCTGGCCGGTGACGACGAAATCGCGATGCAATGCATCTTTGCCGCGCTCTCGCTCGGCCTTCGTGTCCCGGAGGATATCGCGATCATCGGGTTCGACGATTTCCGCGTGATTTCGGCCACGGTCGTCCCGCCGCTGACGACCGTCGCGTTGCCCTATTACGAAATCGGTTTCAGAGCCGCCGACCGGTTGCTGGCCATGCTTGCGGGGCAGGCGGTTGCGACGGGCGTGGAAAGGCTACGCTGTCCGCTGATCAAGCGGGACTCGTGCTGAGCAGGCTATAGCGTGCGGCCCATCGGGCAGAATTCCAGACCTTCCAGGATACCCGCGCCGGTCACCTGCAAACCCGTCCGACCTTGCGCGAACACGCAGGCCGAATAAACGCGGCGACCGCCATCGACAAAGACCTCAACCAGCGACCCATCGAAGTAAATCTCCAGATCGACCCGCCGCGCGTCCGGCATCGCCGTTGCCGTGGCGTGCGCGAACAGTTCGGACAGACACAGGGCAGAGGCATGGCGCTGAAATCGGATCAGTCGGGCCGGAAAATCGATCGCGATGGTAATCAGCGCGCCGGCATCATCCGCAATCGCCAGATCACCCCGCGCAAAGCCTCGGTCGGCGACCAACACCCTCACCGCGAACGCGTCGCCCGGCATATCAAAGCGATGATTGTCAATCTGATCCATAGGTATCGCGGTCGCCGCGCCGCGCGCTTGCGCCAGGGCTGCGATCGGCCGTTGCCCCAGACGCCATGTCCCGTTGTCATCGAACAGGAACAGCGCGCGGGGCAGGGACATCGCGCCGCGCCAGGGATCGGTGGGATAGTGCAACCCGCTCTGGTGGTTCGACTGCCAGCCAATCCAGACAGGGTCGGGTTGCGTCGCGGGCAGATCGGACCACGTCACCGCCGCATAAAAATCGGGCCCCAGATCCACCAACGCCCCTTCGCGATCGCCGCGCGCGGGGTCGATCGAAAATACCGCGCCGTCAAAGTCGCCGACAAAATACTGCGCGCCCGATCCCGATCCGACCAGCCCGGCGTCGACGTCCACTTTGAGCACCCAGCGGGACCTATGCGCTTCGCCTTCGACAGCGACGACGAACAGATCGGGGCATTCCCATTTTCCAGCGGTCGAACCATGGCCGGTGAACGTACTGGCCAGCGTCCAGTCACGCAGATCCTGCGATCGATAGATCTGCACGACATGCATGGTGGCCAGCGCAACCACCATGATCCAGGCGCCGCTCGGTTCGTGATAGAACACTTTGGGGTCGCGAAAATCGGCCGCATCCAGATCGATGATCGGATTGCCCGCATAGTGCGTAAAGCTGCGCCCGCGATCATGGCTGAACGCCAGGTGCTGCGACTGGATCAGGCGCACCGGGTCGAACGCGGTGAAAAAGGCCAACAGGGGCGGGCTGGTGCCATCGCCAAGGCCGGACCGGTTGTGCCAGTCGACCACCACGCTGCCGGAAAAAATCATCTGATCGGTGTGCGGGATGGCGACCGGCAATTCGCGCCAATGCAGCAGATCATGGCTGACCGCGTGCCCCCACGACATGTTGCCCCAGTCCTTGCCTTGCGGGTTGTACTGAAAGAACAGGTGATACTCGCCCTCGAAGTAGACGAGGCCGTTGGGGTCGTTCATCCAGTTCCGGTGCGGCGTGAAATGATAGATCGGTCTGAAACGCGCAACGCTGTTGTCGGGGTCTGAGGATTTCAAGGGAGCTTCCAGCGATTGTCAATTGGCAATGTGTTATCTTGGCAGGGCCATGCCGGTCTGGTCGAACACGTGGGCTTTTCCGACATCGAACTCCAATCCGACCTTTTGCCCTGTTACGACACCGTCGGTTTGCGCAGACAGCCGCACCGGCACCAGATCACGCGCGCCCGGCACTTCGAGAAAGGCGAAAGTGTCCGCGCCCAACCGTTCGAGCATGACGATGGTGCCCCTCAGCGATGCGCCCTCGACCGGACTGACCGTGCAGTGTTCGGGGCGGATGCCCAGTGTCAGGTCTGTGCCGGCCGGCACCGCGGCACAATGCGCGGGCAGGCGTACAGTCTCAGTATCACCGGTCCCGATCGCCAGACCCTGCGCGGTCACTCTGGCATCGAAAAGACCCATCGTCGGCGTGCCGATAAAGCTGGCCACGAACAGGTTGGCAGGGGCGTCGTACAATTCCATCGGTGTGCCGATCTGGCGGACAACGCCGTCTTCCAGCACGACGATACGATCGGCCAGAGTCATCGCCTCGACCTGGTCGTGCGTCACATAGATGACGGTGTTCATCAGGCGCTGATGCAACCGGGCGATCTCCATCCGCATCTGCCCGCGCAACGTGGCATCCAGATTGGACAGCGGCTCGTCAAACAGGAACACATTGGGATTGCGCACGATCGCCCGACCGATCGCCACGCGCTGGCGTTGCCCGCCCGACAACTGGCTGGGCTTGTGGTGGCGCAATTGCGTCAGTTGCAGCACGCCCAGCGCGGAGTCGACCCGCGCCGCCCGTTCCGTCGCCGGTATTTTCGCCAGTTTCAGCGCAAAGCCGACGTTCTGTTCGACCGTCATATGCGGATAAAGTGCATAGGACTGGAACACCATACCCACGCGCCGCCGCGCCGGGTCCCAGTCGTTGACCACGACATCGTCAAACCGCAATTCGCCCGCGCTGATCGCTTCGAGCCCGGCAATCATCCGCAGCAAGGTCGATTTGCCACAGCCGGATGGCCCGACAAGCACCACGAACTCGCCGGGGGCAACCCGCAGGCTGACCCCCTTGATGATCTCCGCCGCGCCATAGCTCTTGCGGACATTCCTCAGTTCGACCGATGCCGGCATGGTTCAGCCCTTGACCCCGCTGCCGACGACGCTGCGCACGAACCAGCGCTGCAACACGATGAACGCGATCAGCACCGGCACGGTGATCAGCGAGGCATAGGCCATGACTTCGCCCCAGGCGGTTTTGCGCGCGCCAAAGAACTGCTCCATGCCGATCATCAGTGGCCGCGCCGCTTCGCCGGGCACGGTAATCAACGGCCAGAGGTACTGATTCCACATCGTCAACGACTGCAGGATCGCAACCGTCGCAAACACCGGCAGCGAGGACGGCACAATGACATGCCGGTACACCTGCAACGGGGTGGCGCCATCGATATAGGCAGCTTCGTCAAAATCCTTGGGAATGTCGCGAAAAAATTGATAGAACAGAAAGATAGAGAATGCATTGGCGACAAACGGCACGATCTGGACGTACAAGGTATCCAGCCACGATCGCGTCATTGTCAGACCATCCGCCCCCAGCGCGACTCCCGGCAGTTTTGCCACCAGTATCATCAATGGCACGCTGATCGCCTCGAACGGGACAACCAGCGCGATGACCAGCAGCGTCAGCGCGGTCTGTTTGCCACGCCATTCCAGTCGCGCCAGCGCAAACGCGGCCAGACTGTTGACGACCATCCCCATCAGGACGGTGACACCCGTGATCAGCAGCGAATTGGCCAGATAATGTCCGATATTCCCGCGCGCAAAGGCATGGAGATAGTTCTCGCCGGTCAGTGCCCCCACCGGCAGGACCGCGCGGATCGAGGCAAAATCCGCAAATATCCCATCGTTGGTCTTGAGCGAAGAGGACAGCATAAACAGAAACGGCAGCAGGAACACCACGCCGAACACCGCCATCAGCGCATAAAGCGCCAGCCGCAGCGGGATCGATTTGTATGCGGCCGGCGTCATCCCGCGACCCTCGCGCGGCTGCGCATCAGCCATTGCTGCAACACGATCAGCCCGGTGATCAGCGCGAAATAGACCACCGAGATGGTTGCGCCATAGGCTATGTCCCCTTCGCGTACGCCATGTCGCACCGCTTCGAACATCACCGTTGCGGTGGCGCCGCGCGGCCCGCCACCGGTCATCACGTCTACCTGGGTAAACAGGCCCAGCGCGGCAATGGTGGTTACGATCAGCACGAACACGATCGTCTGGCGCAGGCCCGGCAGCGTGATGTGAACGAACCGCTGCCACACGCTCGCTCCGTCGATGCGCGCCGCATCGTAAAGCTCCTGCGAAATGCCCTGCAATCCGGCGAGCAGGATCAGCATCTGGAAACCCGCCCCTTGCCACGCCGACATGATGGCGATCGCCGGCATCGCAGTGGCCGGATTGCCCAGCCAGTCGACCGGCCTCACCACGCCAAAGCTGATCGCGCCCAGCGTCTGGTTCAACAGGCCGAGATCGCGGTCGAACAGAAACGCCCACACCACCGAGACAATCACCATCGACATGACCACCGGCGAAAAATAGATTGCGCGAAACACCGTCTCCCCCCTGATCCCGGCATTGACCAGCAAGGCCAGCCCCAGCGCCAGCGCGCATTGCAACGGCACGACCATCATCGCGAACGCAAAGGTATTGCCCAGTGCCCGCAGAAATGGCGGGTCCTTGGCCAGAATCGTAACGCGGCGCGCGCCGATTCGGAAATCACCCAACGGGCGATAACCGCGCCAGGCGGGATCGCTCCGCGTGACCGCGCGGACCCGCACATAGGCCGTATCGCGATCCCGTTCGGGCGATTGCACCAGCGCGCCGACCGACAGCAGTCGCTGATAGTTGCGCAGCCCGACAAAGGCGCCGGGCTGCGGCGACACCAGCCGCTGGTCGGTGAACGTCAGGACCAGCGCCATCAGGAATGGCAGAACCAGAAACACGGCAAGCCCGATCAGCGCGGGCGCGCCAAACACCAGCGGGGTGATGCGCCGGTCCCTGTTCATTTGGCGGCATAGCCATGGTTGTCGGCGATCGTGCGGTCGATATCGTCGGTGCCGTCGTCAAGCGCGTCATGGACATCCTTGCCGTCCATGATGTCGCGCAGTGCGGTCGTGAACGCGTTCGCCACTGTCGAAAAGCCGGGGGTAGCCGGGCGTGGCCGTGCGAAACGGCGCATCAGGTCAAAGAACACACGGCTTTTGCCACGCGGCCCAAAGTCACGCGACATCGCGGCGGCCGCCTCGGTGACGGGAACATTGCCGGTGGCATCGCTCATCGCCGCAATCTGCGCGTCCTGTAACATAAAGGCAATGAACGCCCCGGCACCGTCCGGGTGCGCGCACGTCCTGCTGATCGCCCATTGCCACGACCCGCCGCCGATCACCACGCCATGGCCAAAATCGGGCGGCGGCAGGACCAGCAGATCGTTGCCGACATGGCGCTGAAATTCCGGCGCCGACCAGTTGCCGTTATAGGCAATCGCCGCACGCCCCTTGATAAAGGCATTGTCGTCGGGCTCGCTGCGGTCGACCAGCCCCTTGGCGAAAAGCATCTGAAACCACGTTCCGAACCGCAGTGCCGCCGCGCCGTTAAGCACGCCTTCGGCGGTGGCCCCGGTGCGGCGATCGATCAGATCCCCGCCAAAGCTTTGCAGTATCGGGCTGAAAGCATAAGTCCACCAACTGGCCTTGTCGTCGCGGGTGGAAAGGTCGAGCGGGTAACGATACTGGCCGCCGGCCTTCAACCGTTCGAGCAAAGTCTGAAATTCCGCGCCGCTCCACGGGCGGTCGAGCGTGGGAATGCGTGTCTGCATCCGGGCCAGGATCGAGCGGCGGGTGAACAGCGCCAGCGCCGCATCGAACTGGCCCACGGCATAGACTTTGCCGGCGTAGCGGCCGACCGCGGCCGGGCTGACGGCGGCGATCAACGGGGCAGGGACCTCTCCGTCAAGCGGGCGCAAATGTCCGGCCCAGGCATAGCTTGCCACCATCGGGTTATCGACCGCGACGACGCAGGGCATCCGTCCGGCCAGCGATGCGGCGACGATCGACTGGTCATAGCCGCCTTGCGGCAGCGACTGCGCGACAACGCGCCACCGGGTCTGCACCGCGTTGAACCGGTCGATCAGCGCCGAAGTTGCCGCTTCCTCATCCAGACCGGCCAGATTCTTCCACAGGATCAGGTCGATCCTGCCATCTTGCCGGGGCGCGGGCCCACAGCCACAGAGCAGGCCGCAAAGGGCAAAGGTCGCAAGCCGCTGCAAAATACCTGTGGACAGCACCCCCTGCGCCTCCGTGTCGGCCCCCCGACGACCTACTGCACCGGCAGGCCACGTCAATCGGAAATGACGACGTCGACAGTTGCTCGCGGCTTATTGCAGGCGATAGTGGAAATCGTAAGCGGTGGCTTTGGCATCGCGCGCGTGGATCAGGATTTCACCGGTTGCGCCGCGATAGGCACCGGTGCCGCCGGTCACCGCCAGCAGTGTGTCGGGGCCGTCATTGACCGGGCCATCGACCATGATCTGGCCCGTGGCGAGCAACAGCGTCCAGTGGCATTCCATCGTTTTGCCAACGACCAGACGCACGCAATAGCCCTGGTCGCTGCCAATCTTGCGCGTGTTGCCGGCATCATAAATCGGGTTGTTGAACGTCAGGACATCGCCGACATTGTCGGCCGCCGATCCGCCATGCACACTGATGGTGTCGGTTTCGGCCCGTTCGACCACGTCGAGCCTGGTGACATGCGCCGGTGCGGCAAAGGCCGGGACGGCGAGGATGAGCGCAACGGCGCCCAGTGCAACAGTCGTGTTACGCATCCTGATTGCTCCCTGTCGTTTCAGAGTTTCGCCGGCGGACGCCGCAGCCACGCGTCGCCGGCGGGCGCATCGCTGCGATCATAGGGCCTGCCGACCGCCATATAGACCAGCCCGGTGACGATCACCGCGCCAAAGGTCAGCGCCATGCCGTAACTGGTATACCACGGGATATCGCCATCGGCGGGTCGCAGCATGATCCCGATCGAACCGATGCCCCAGACGATTCCGGCCAGATTGACCGGCCAGCCCCAGCCACCCAGCAGGAAACGGCCATGCGGCTGCCAGCCGCGCCAGCGCGCGAACGTCGATCCGATCACCACCATCTGGAACCCGGCGTAAATGCCCACCACCGCAAAGCTGACAATCGTCGCGACGGCGTCGGCAAAGAACATCCCCAACACCAGGATCACCGCCGCGATCAATCCCGACACGACCAGCGCGTTCATCGGCACATGATGCGTCTTCGACACTTTGCCGAGCCAGCCGCTACCCACCACCATTTCATCGCGGGCATAGGCATAGACCAGCCGGCTGGCCGCCGCCTGCATGCTGAGCGCACACGACAGGAACGAGACGAGCACCACCAGCACCACTGCCTTGGCACCGATCGGGCCGAACGCGGCGTTCAGCGCATCTTCGATCGGGTTGGCGCTGCGTCCGCTGATCACTGCCATCACATCGGGCAGCGACAGGATCAGCGCCAGCGCCACGAAAATCGACGCTGACATGCCGACATAGATGGTCGATTTCATCGCCCTGGGAATCGCGACGCCGGGGTTGGGGGTCTCCTCGGCAACGTCGCCGCAGGCTTCGAAACCATAACAGGTGAACAGCCCGACGATGGCCGCACCCATGAACGCCGGGGCGTAAGACCCGTCCTTGATCAGCCCATAGGTGTGAAAGATCACCCCGATCGGCTGATGGCGGTGGAACAGCAGCAGAAAGGCGCCGACCACGATTGCGCCAAGGATTTCACAGACAAAGCCGAACATCGCCACCCGCGCCAGCACGCGCGTGCCGGCAAGGTTGGTCAGGGTGGAAAACGCAACCAGCGCGATGGCAATCAATCCCGCCAACACCGGCGTTGTCTTGAACCCCAGCAACGGCCCGATGAAAGGCGCTGCCCCGGCCGAAACCGCCGCGATCGACGTGAACAGCGCCCAGCCATAGATCCAGCCGGCCATCCACGCCCATTTCTTGCCCACCAACCGGCGGCACCATGGATAGAGCCCACCCGAAATCGGAAATTGCGAGACGACTTCGCAAAACGTCAGGCAGACGATCATCTGCCCGATCGCAGCGATCAGATACCACCAGATCATCGGTGGCCCGCCGGCGACCATGCCGATGGCGAACACCGAATAGACCCCGACCACCGGCGACAGATAAGTAAAACCAAGCGCGAAGTTTTCCCAAAGCGACATCGACCGCTCAAACTGCGCCGAATAGCCCAATGCTTTCAGGTCGTCGTCATCGCTGCTGGTAATGTCGGTCATCGACACGGTTTCCCCCCGGAAAGAATCGCAGGTATAATGTGACGCCGCTGCCGGGCTACGCCTTTTAGCCGACGGCGGTACGCTTGGTCTTTTTGGGGTCGTCGAACGGCAACGGCTGCGCGGTCGCGGCGACGCTGCCCTGACCGCCGACCAGTGTCAGCGGCGTGCCGGCCACTGCAACATCGGGTTCAAGCCTGGCAATGCCGAGCGTCCGGCCAGTCAGTTTCGAGACCATGCCGAGCGTGACGACGCCCACGTCGCGACCGTCGACGAGCAATTTGTCACCAGATTCGGGCGCGATGCCAGAGGTCAGCTCGACGCCGTAGATCTTGAAGCGCTCCTTGCCTTTCAGGCGATAATGCGCATCGGCGCCGCGAAAGCCGGTCTTGCCGGGGCTGACCGTGAAATCGAGCCCCAGTTCCCACAGGCTGTCGCCGGTCGAGCCATCGGCGAACGGAAAATATTCCGACATGTCATAAGGATAAAACAGCAGGTAGCTTTCCACCCGCAGCAAGTCGAGCGCGGTGAACGAGGCAGGGCCAATACCGAACTCCTTGCCCTTTTCCAGGATCGTGTCCCAGATCAGCGGCGCATCGACAGACCGGCAGAATATTTCATAGCCGCGTTCGCCGGTATATCCGGTGCGCGAAATCAGCACCGGCGCGCCAAACAGCTTTGCCCCCATATGGCTGAAATACCTGAGGTCGCGGATGCCCGGTACGTGCTCGGCCAGGAAATCGACCGCGACCGGACCCTGCAACGACAAATCGTGCAAGTCATCGTCGAACAGCATTGCAACATTGCGACCGGTACTCGCCGCGACCAGGCTTTCATGCCCGGCGCCGCTGCCATGGACCACCATCCAACTGTCGGGGCCCATGCGATAGAGGATACAGTCGTCGATGAAATGGCCATCGTCGTTCAACATCGTGGCATAGGCCGACTTGCCCGGCGCGATCTTGCCGACGGTGCGCGTGGTGATCTGGTCGAGCACGCCGTTGGCGTGCGGGCCGACCAGATGCACTTTTTTCAGCCCCGACACGTCCATCAATCCGGCGCGGGTGCGGATCATGGTATGGTCATCCTGCACATCGTGCGCATAAGTCCATGCCGTACCCATGCCGTTCCAGTCTTCAAGGGCGGAACCGAGGGCGCGGTGGCGGCTGGAAAGCGCGGAATGACGCCAGGAATCGGGCATGAACAACCTCTCTTGCAGGGCGGCACTTTGGCCGCGAAATGGCTTCTGCTATGTACCAAAGACCTAACAACGGGGGCTTGGACTGTCGAGGCGGTATTTGCCTCATTGACAATTTTCTTTCTCCCTGAGAAAGTTTTGCCTCGTCCCAGCCCGGAGTCCGTCGATGCCTCGCGTCCCATGTCGTCACTGTTCCGGGCCCGTCAACGCATGACCAACCGACCGCGCTATGTCCCGCTCGCCCCCGACCCGTGCGCGCGGGCACATCTGCTGGTGGCGGATCATCACGGTATCGACGGGGCGGCGTTCGCACCCGGTCATGCGCTGGCCGATTTTCCCGAACGCTGGGACATTGTCGCCCATGCGCTGGTCTTGCCCGAACCGTTCGGTGGCCCCGGCGTGCAGCATTTCCGTTCGTCCAGCCACTTGCTTTCGTTGTTGCGCCATCGCCTCGCCGCCGAAACGATGGGCTTGCGCCTTTATGCCGTGGGCAGCGAACCGTTCGTCTGGGATGTCGCCCGCGTGGCGATCGATGCCGGCATGGGGCGCGAGGAATTTCACCTGTTTGCCACCGGCCGGCCGGTGCGCCGGGTCAGTTGCGTGCACTGTCGCACGATCAATCCGGGTGTGACCACCACGCTGATCGTGTGCGCCGGCTGCGGCGTCACGCTGGGCGTGCGCGACCATTTTTCCCGCATGCACAACGCCTGGATGGGGGTGCAATGCGACGCCGAAGCGCCCGGCGAGCTGCCGGCGATCGAGGATCTTTCGGCATGATGGACAACCAGACCCTGACGCTGGTGGTAGCGGGCGCCAGCCTGGTCGCGCCGGGGCTTCGCCGCGTGCATCTGGTGGCGGCAGATGGTTCGCGCCTGCCCCCGGCGGCGCCGGGCGCGCATATCACGCTGACCCTGCCTGGGCGCATACGCAATTCCTACACGCTGGTTTCGGCCGATCCGGAACGGGGCTATGAACTGATCGTGCGCCGTTCGGATCGTTCGCGCGGCGGTTCGCAACATATCCACGACCAGCTTGCTATCGGCGACGTGGTCGCGGCGACCTTGCCGCACAATCTGTTTGCCCTGCACAGCCAAGCCAAAAAGCACCTGCTGATCGGCGGCGGCATCGGCGTTACCCCGATGATCGCGTTTCTGGCCCGCCTGCGCGAAACGTCCGCCCGTTTCGAACTGCACCAGATCGCCGGCCAGACCGAAACCGAGACCTTCACCCGCTTGCTGGCGCCACGCGCCGGTGAGCGCATCCATGTACACGCCGGTCGCAGCACGTTTGACCTGACCGCCTTGCTGGCCGCGCAGCCGCTCGGCACGCATGTCTATACGTGTGGGCCGGCCGGGTTGATGGACGGGGTCGAAGCCGCCGCCGCCGCGCTCGGCTGGCCGGGATCACATGTTCATCGCGAGGATTTCGGCGCTGCCGGCGGCGAACCGTTCCTGCTGCGCCTCGCCTCCTCGGGGATCGACATTGCCGTCGCCGGTGACCAGACCATGCTCGAAGCGATCGAGGCTGCCGGCGTCGACACGCCATCGTTGTGCCGGGGTGGGGCATGCGGCGTATGCGTGCTGCCGGTGCGCGAAGGAACACCGGAACACCGCGACCACTATCTGAGCGAGGCGGAACGGTCGGCCGGCTGCCTCGTCATGCCTTGCGTTTCGCGCAGCCGCAGCGCCACACTCGTGCTCGATCTTTAAGGATTTGCCATGGCCACCCTGTTCAAGCCCGACGAAACGTTCCGCGACGATTACCGCTATGGCAACAGCGAAGCGGCGATCCTGCGCTTTCCGTTCCCCTTCGGCGAAGACAGCTACATGTACGGGGTCAACATGGAGCCGCACACCCGGCCCGGTTCGACCGGGGCATTCGCGGTCGCTTTCGATGTCGACGAACATTACGTCTCGGAATGTGCCGAACGGGCGCGGATGCTGGCGCTGGAGCCGGGGCGGTGTCTGGTCTTGCCACACATGCAAGAGGCAGAGTGGGACACGCTCGAACTGATCATGGAAAGCCTCGCCAACGATTACCCCGACCAGTTCATCCTGGAACGCGACGGGCTCGACTGGGCCTGGACCAATCGGCCGCTCGGGCTTCATCAGCGGTTCCGCTTTGGCGATGCCACGACTCTGCCGCACCCGCCGTTCGAATACATCGTGCGCCAGGCCCAGGGCGATTTCACTTTGCAGGATCAGCGCGATGGCACGCTGTATATCGATGGCGGCATCGCCACCACGCCCGCCGACTGGAGCCTGGCGTTCGATGTCGGCATGACCTTTCACGAATGGCACGGCCCCGTGCCGCTGGCGCACCAGGCCGGCGTGTTCGACCGCGCGCTGCAGTACCTGATGCGCGTTCGCTACGGCCATCCTGCGCGCCGGTTGAACTGGACGATGACGGTCAACCCCCGGCTCGACACTTCGCCGGAAAACTACCCGCTGTGGGGACCCGACCGGGCCAGCCTGAATGCCGAAAATATCGGGTCGCGGCTGTTTCTGCGGGTCGAATTGCAAAGCTTTTTCCGCCTGCCGCGCTCGAACGCGCTGCTGTTCGGTATTCGTACTTATCTCGCCAGCATCGATGACCTGACCCGCGTGCCGAAGTGGGGCCGGCGGTTGCATCGGGTGATCCGCGATCTTCACCCGGAAATCGCCGGCTACAAGGGCTTGACCCGTTATCAGGACTTGTTGATCGCGCATCTGGCGCGATACGATGACGGCAGCCCGACTTCACCGGGCATCGCGCCGGATCTCGCCGCGCTGCCTGCTTGAGGGCTTCTGGAGAACACGATGGCACGACGCGCACGCGCAACCGGACCCGACGATCTGGTCGAGGTGGATCTCGATCCTGCCCCGGCAGGCGATCAGTTTCCCACCGGTTCCGGCGCCCCGCGCAACGATCCGCGCGCGCTGGAAAAGGCGCTGGGCCTGCGCGTGCGCCAGTTGCGCCGTCAGCAGGATCTGTCGGTCGCCGATCTCAGCGCCGCGGCCGGGCTGTCGACCGGCATGCTGTCGAAAATCGAGAACGGGCAGATTTCGCCGTCGCTGACCTCCGTCCATTCGCTGGCCCAGGCGCTCAATGTGCCGATTTCGGCGCTGTTTGCGCTGGCCGAGGACCGCCAGGATTGCTCGTATGTTGCCGCCGGCCAAGGGGTGAAGATCGAACGGCGCGGCACCAAGGCCGGCCACATCTATCAATTGCTGGGTCACTTGCTCAGCGGCGATCTGGCGATCGAGCCCTATCTCATCACGCTGGCCGCCGATGCGGCGCCCTACACCAGTTTCTCGCATGCCGGGACCGAACTGATCTATATGCTCGAAGGCGAACTCAGTTATCGCCACGGTGACCGCAGCTATGATCTAAGGCCCGGGGACACGCTGTTGTTCGATAGCCAGGCCCAGCATGGGCCAGAGGCGATGGGTGAGGGGGTGATCCGTTATCTGTCGATCATCGTCTATCCGCGCTCGGCCCAGACCGGTGGCTGAAAATTCTTTTAGAGAAATTCTTTTTCTTCGCAGTTGACGAAAAATCCCCTGCCGGTTATCCGGATTGCTCGGGCGGGAGAACGTTATGGCCAAGCGAATTGCAGTTATTGGTGCCGGCGCGAGCGGACTTGCGGTGCTGCGTGCGTTCCAGAGCGCCAAGGCCAAGGGAATCGAAATTCCCGAGGTGGTGTGCTTTGAAAAGCAGGACGATTGGGGCGGCTTGTGGAAATACACCTGGCGCACCGGGCTCGATCAGTTTGGCGAACCGGTCCACGGATCGATGTACCGTTATCTATGGTCGAACGGCCCCAAGGAATGCCTCGAATTCGCCGATTATTCGTTCGAGGAACATTTTGGCCGGCCAATCCCGTCATACCCGCCGCGCGCGGTGCTGCATGACTATATCATGGGTCGCGTCGAAAAGTCCGGTGTGCGCCCGTTCGTGCGCTTCAACAGCCCGGTGCGCTGGGTGTCGTGGGATGATGCGACGCAATTGTTCACGGTGCGCGTCAAGGATCAGATCGCCGACAGGACCTATGAAGAAACCTTCGATCACGTCATTGTGTCGTCCGGGCATTTTTCAACGCCAAACGTGCCGCAATTCGCCGGGATCGAAACCTTCCCCGGCCGGGTGATGCACGCGCACGATTTCCGTTCGGCCGATGAATTCGCCGGCAAGGACGTGCTGATGGTCGGCAGTTCCTATTCGGCCGAAGACATCGGCACGCAATGCGTAAAATATGGCGCAAAATCAGTGACTTTCAGCTATCGCACACGGCCCTTGCCGTTCGACTGGCCCGAACAGTTCGAACAGCGTCCGTTGCTGACGAAAGTCGAAGGTACGACCGTCCACTTCATTGACGGCACGTCAAAAACGGTCGACGCCATCGTCCTGTGCACCGGCTATCTCCACCATTTTCCGTTCCTGTCCGACGATCTGCGGCTGGTTACTCACAACCGGCTCTATCCCGGCAACTTGTGGCAGGGCGTGGTGTGGCAGGACAACCCGAACCTGTTCTATGTCGGCATGCAGGACCAGTTTTTCACGTTCAACATGTTCGATGCGCAGGCGTGGTATGTGCGCGACGTGATCCTGGGCAAGATCGCTGTGCCCGATCCGGCAGCCCGCGCCGCCGCCATTGCCGATTGGCAGGGGCGTGAGGAAGCGGCCGAAAATCCTGCAATGCAGATCGATTTCCAGGCGTCGTATGTCGCCCAGTTGATCGCGGCGACCGATTATCCGTTCCTCGATACCGAGGCCGTGGCCGCGCTGTTCAAACAGTGGGAACATGACAAGGAACACGATATCATGGGATATCGCAATCAGTCCTATCGCTCGATCCTGACCGGTACGGTCAGCCCTCGCCACCACACCCGCTGGATGGACGCACTCGACGATTCGCTCGAAGCGTTTCTCGCGACCAGCGACGCGACCGTCTGATTGCCGATATGACGGTTGGAGCGACCTCGGGCGATGTGCTGATCGTCGTTCCCGGCGGCGGCGAGGCGCGGTTCGATCTTGCCGCGGGCGACCATGTGCGGATTGTCGATCCCGAGGGCCTGCAGCCGGGTGTGCTGGTGCTGCATCGGCCGGATGGCGACGATACACGCGCGCTGTTCGGCGATGCGGCCGGGGCGGAACATGAGTTTGTTGCCGAGGGGGCGCTGGCGGTCACGGTCCAGGCGCCGGGTGCGGCGATGGAGCCCGATGCGCAGGATGCCCCGACCGATCTGCATGTGCGGATCGCCCGCGCCGATCCGGCCAGTGACTTGCCCCCGCCGTTGGCCACACCCTTGCTCGACTTGCGCGTGCCCGCCGCAAGCGCACGCGCCTATCGTGTGCGGGCAGGCGACTATATCCAGATCATCGATGTTGCCGGGCGGCAATGTTCGGATTTCGTCGCATTCGACGCCGCAGCGCTCGACCAGGGCCATGAATGCGGCCTCGATGCCACCGTCACGCGCAGCCTGATGGGGCGCAGCTTTTCCAGCCCCGGTCTCCACGCACGCTATTTCGACTCCAACATGCACCCGCTGGTCGAGGTCGTCCGCGATACCGTCGGTCGCCATGACACGTTTCTGCTCGCTTGCACGGCCAAGTACTACGAGGATGAGGGCTATCCCGGCCATTCCAACTGCACCGAAAACTTCAACAACGCGCTGGCCCCCCATGGCATAGCGCCGCGTGCCGGCTGGCCGGCGATCAATTTCTTCTACAACACCATTCTTGCCCACGACGATACGATCACCATGGACGAGCCGTGGTCGCGGCCGGGCGACTATGTCCTGCTGCGCGCGCTGACCGATCTGGTCTGCGCATCGTCCGCCTGCCCGGACGATATCGACCCGGCCAATGGCTGGAACCCGACCGATATCCATGTCCGCCTTTATGACAGGAGTGCCGTGGCTGCGCCCGGCAATGCCCACCGCATGACCCCAGACGCCCCGCCGACGCTGACGCGACAGACCGGATTTCACCCGCGCACTGCCGCGCTGACTCGCCAGATGATCGATTATCGCGGGTTCTGGCTTCCCACCGCCTATAACAACCATGGCGCCATCGCCGAATACTGGGCGTGCCGTCAGCGCGCCGCGCTGATCGACCTGTCGCCCTTGCGCAAATTCGAAGTGACCGGGCCCGATGCCGAAAGCCTGATGGACCTTGCCGTCACGCGCGACATGACCAAGCTTGCGGCCGGGCAGATCGTCTATACCGCGATGTGCCACGAAACCGGCGGGATGATCGACGACGGCACGGTGTTCCGGCTGGGACCGACCAATTTCCGCTGGGTCTGCGGCGAAGACTGGTGCGGGGTCTGGTTGCGGCAACTGGCGGCCGACCGCGGGCTGAAGGCGTGGGTGCGATCATCGACCGACCAGTTGTCCAATGTCGCGTTGCAGGGCCCGCTGTCGCGCGATGTCCTTGCCCCGCTGGTCGCCACCCCGGCGCACCGACCGACCGTTGCCGAACTCGGCTGGTTCCGCTTTACCACCGGCCGCATCGGCGACTTGCCGGTGGTCGTCTCGCGCACCGGTTACAGCGGCGAACTCGGCTATGAAGTGTGGTGCCACCCGACCCGTGCGCCCGAATTGTGGGATGCGCTGATCGCGGCCGGCGCACCGCACGGCGTTTTGCCCGCCGGGCTCGATGCGCTCGACATGTTGCGGATAGAGGCGGGCCTGGTGTTTGCCGGCTACGAATTCTGCGACCAGACCGATCCGTTCGAGGCCGGCATCGGCTTTGCCGCGCCCAAGTCCAAACGCGCGCCCTTCATCGGCAGCGAAGCGCTGGCGCGGCGACGCGAACACCCGCAACGCGTGCTGGTCGGGTTGCATGTCGAAGGCGCCGACCATGTCGGCCACGGCGATCCGGTCTATGCCGGCCGGGTGCAAGTGGGGGTGATCACCAGCGCCACGCGGTCGCCCATTCTGGGGCAGACCATCGCCCTGGCGCGTGTCGATGTGGTGGTGTCGGCACTCGGCACGGCGCTGTCCATTGGCAGGCTTGACGGCCAGCAAAAGCGCATCGGCGCGCAAGTGGTGCGCTTTCCCCATTACGACCCCGACAAGACTCGTGTTCGATCCTGATATCCGCACCTGATCCCCCTACGAAGGACACATGATGGCAACCGTGGCGCCGCAAGCCCAGGATTCCGGTTCCGCCGCCGACAGCCCCGGCCTGCAACGCGGGATCAGTTGGACCGGCGCGTTCTGGATCGCCAGTGGCGTGCCCGCCCTCGTGCTGTTTTCGATCGGCACGATTGCCGCCTCGGTCGGCATGGCGTCGTGGCCGGTGTGGATGATTTCGATCCTGTTCGGCTTTGTTCAGGCGTTCAGCTATGCCGAGATTGCCGGGCTGTTTCCCAACAAGTCGGGCGGGGCGTCGGTCTATGGCGCGGTGGCCTGGGCACGATATTCAAAGCTGTTTGCGCCGGTGTCGGTGTGGTGCAACTGGCTGGCGTGGTCACCGGTGCTGACGATCGGGTCGGGACTGGCGGCCGGATTTTCGCTGTCGATCCTGTTTGGCGCCGACGCGGCGATCAACACCTGGCATTTGACATTGCTCGACCTGTCTTTCCTCAAGGACGGGCTGACGTTGCGGATCAACGCCACGGCGATCATCGGCGCGGCGTTTCTGCTGGTGGCGTTTGCGATCCAGCATCGCGGGATCAGTTCGACCGCGCGCACTCAGGTCGTGCTGGGCGTGATCGCGCTGCTGCCCTTGCTGCTGATCGGGCTGGTGCCGCTGATCACCGGCGATCTGCCGCGCCACAATCTCTGGCCGATCCTGCCGCTCGCGCATGATGCTGCCGGGCATGCGGTCAACGGCCACTGGAATGCGGCGGGCATTTCGATCTTTCTCGGCGGGCTGTTTGTCGCGGCCTGGTCGACGTACGGGTTCGAGACGGCGGTTTGCTATACCCGCGAATTCCGCGACCCCAGCAAGGACACGTTCAAGGCGATCCTGTTTTCCGGCCTGCTGTGCATCGTCGTGTTCACGCTCGTTCCGATCAGCTTTCAGGGCGTGCTCGGGCTGAACGGCATGCTGGCACCCGACATCGCCGACAACATGGGCGTGGCCAAGGCGATGGCCGGGATGATCAAGGCCGGGCCCGTGGTGGGCAACGTGATCGTGGTGATGATGATCCTGGCATTGTTGCTGGCGATTATCATGTCGATGGCCGGGTCGTCGCGCACGCTCTATCAGGCGTCGGCCGATGGCTGGCTGCCGAAATATCTCAGCCGGGTGAACCATGCCGGCGCGCCGACGGCGGCGATGTGGACCGACCTTGGTTTCAACCTGATCCTGCTGTCGATGTCCGATTATGTGTTCGTGCTCGGCGTGTCGAATGTCTGCTATATCCTGTTCAATTTCCTCAATCTCAATTCGGCGTGGATTCATCGGATGGATCGGCCGGGCTGGGAACGGCCCTATCGCGCGCCAAACCTGCTGCTGGGCGCGGGCACGGTGCTGTCCTTCGTCAATCTGGCACTGATGGGCGTGGGCGCCGACATGCTGGGCAAAGGCACGCTGTACACCGGCTTTATCTGCGTCGCGCTGATCCTGCCGGTGTTCGCATGGCGCCACTATGTGGTCGACAAGGGCCGGTTCCCCGCAGACATGGTCGATGACCTGCATTTGCGGCCGGAACCCGGTGTAAAGACCGGCGCCGGATATTGGCCCCATCTGACCGTCGTCGCCGGTATCGCTGTCATCGCAATCAGCCACTGGCTGGCCGTGCTGCCCTGATCCGTGGGTATATGCCGAACCTAGCCAGCGCTTTTAAAGCGCCTAGGGAGTGGCGATAGCCCGGACCCCGCGCTGTCAGAAACGTGGAACAAGGCCATTCCGTCAGGATTATGGTCTGTGTTCGCGTCGAAAACCGTCGGCTGATCACAGCCGATCGCGTTGGGGGGCGCTACCGCCTTTCGCGAAAAACGGAGAATATCCCCATGATCAAATCGAACCCCTTCGGCCCCCGTCTGGGCATGGCCGCATTGATGGCCGCCACGCTGTTTGCCGTCCCGGCCTATGCCGGCGAGGAAACCCGTGCCGTCGCCGCCATTGCCGAGGCCAGCGGCAAGATCGATGCCGGCGACAAGGCCGGCGCAGCCGATCAGGCGCCGGACTTGCAGCGCCAGGCGCGCCAGGCGCTGATGACGGCGCAGGATTTGCTGGCACACCACCAGAAGGAGCAGGCGCTCGCCGCCGCGACGCAGGCCAGCGCGCTGGCCGATCAGGCGCTGGTGGTTGCCACCAAACGCCAGGCCGTTGCCGATCAGGCGCGCCGCGACAACATGCGCGATGCCGAGGCGAGGGCGCAGCAGGCTGCCGCAGCGGCGAATGCACGTGCCGAAACCGCTGAACAGGCCAAATCCGAGGCCGATTCACGCGCCGCTGCCGCCGAACAGGCGACCGCCGCAGCCAATGCCCAGGCAGAGGCGTTGCGCAATGCACCGCCGGTTGCCCCCGCACCAACCACCACGACCGTCGCGCTTACCCAGCACGATACCGCCGAGGCAGCTCCGGCGACGGTGCATCACGTCGGTCACCATGTTGTGCATCATCCGCGCCAGATGGCCCACGCAAAGGTGGACCATGACAAGACCACCACGGCGGTCGTCACCACAACCAATCGCTAACGCGCGGACCTGGCCGCTTTGCCCGCGCCACCAGCCAAAGATCGAGACACATGATGCGCAGCCTTGTTCTCGCCTTGATCGCTCCCTTTGGTCTGGTCGGCGTCGTGCCGCCCGCCACTGCGCAAAGCGCTGACCAGCCGCAGCCCGTCGCCGTCCAGGTCCAGGCCAATCCTGCCGGGTCGGGCGGGCCTGCATTTATCCCGCCGCAGCCGGCTTCGGCCGATAGCCCGGTGCCGGCGGCCATGCCGGCCGACCCGTCGTATCATGGCGGGCCCTATACCGGCGCGCTGACCACGCCGCGGGATGCAGCAATGAACAAGACTTACCCGCCGTGCACCGCAACGCTGCACGATGCCTGCGTCAATCCGGACCAGGCCACCAGACGGCGGCATCACGCTGCAGCCCCCGATTGACCCGCATTCGTCAGCGCCAAACCGACAGGACATCCGATGCTCTTCACTATTGCTTTGATTCTGGTGGTTTTGTGGCTGCTGGGTTTTTCGGTTTTTCATATCGCCGGCAGCCTGATCCACCTGGTGCTGGTCATCGCCCTCATCATCTTTGTGGTTGGCCTCATCCGCAGGTGAGCCGGTTCAGCCAAGGAATGCTGTCTCGTGTATAAAAAGATCGTGGTTGCCTATGATGGCAGCGATGCCGGTGAAGCCGCGCTCCGGCAAGGGGCAGAGCTTGCGCGCTTGTGCAAGGCCGAACTGCACTTGCTAGGGGTTGTCGTGTCGTCGGGCGGATTGTTGCTCGATCCCGCGACCGTGCCGCTCGAATTGCTGGAAACCGAGCGCAGCGTGCTGCTGACGGCTATGACCGACACCGTGCACGACTTTCACCGGCGCGGCATCACCGCCGTGACGGCCATCCGCGACGGCGAAGTTTCGCGCGAAATCGAGGCCTATATTCACGAAGTAAAGGCCGATTGCGTCGTCGTCGGCCACAGTCACAAAGGGGTGATGGCGCGCTGGTTTGAAGGATCGGTCGGCACTCGCCTGCTCGATGCGCTGCCGTGCAGCCTGCTTGTGGCGGCCTCTCCGGTTTAGCGATTGTGCCGGCCAAACGGCCAGACAATGTTTTCCCCCGCGAACAATGCGGCCCAGATCAACACCGGTTGAAACAGCAGGCGCGGGCCGTGATAGGCCCAGCCCAACGTCACGCCGTCGATCGCGACATTGGCAAAGGCATGGTAGAAATTGGCCGGCCAGACGCACAGCGCATAGGCCGCCAGACCCCACCCGGCAGCCCACCGCACCGGCAGCATCAGCAAACCGGCAGCACCCAGCAATTCGGCAACACCGGTCGCCAGCACCACCGCATGCGGATACGGCACACCCGGCGGTACGATCTGTTCGAACCCATGCGGACGATGCAGATGCAACCACCCGGCCAGGCCGTAAAACACCACCAGCAACCAGCGTAATCCGGTCTGCACGCGCAGGGCCACCGGGGATAAGTCCTGTCGCATCGGGCAATGTCCCTGTGTTGCCCGGCAAGACGCCGGGGCGGACCATCCTACCCGGCCAAGACCACCCGCGCAAATCCTCCCCGAAACGGGGCAGGCTGATGCACGTGCGCGCCGCCGAACGCATGCCGCGCGAAACCAGCCGCAGCGTCGCCGATGTTGCGCTGGCCCCAGCTTATGCCGAAAGCGCCAGTTTCAGCCCTGCGTTCACGCGCCATTTTGGAAAGAATCCCCGGGCGTGCCGGGCTTAGGTAGCGTGTACAAGTCCGACGCCAAAGCCGACGAAGCTGCGGGCCATTGACGACCACTTATTGTTATTCGGCGTTTCGACCGCAATGCGCCCCAATGTCGGTCATAGAAGGCCACGGCGTCGTTCCCAGAAGCGGCCATTCAGGTCAAGCTAGGCATGAGCCGGGCGCTTATACCGCGAATGGGGTTTTGTGAAAGTTAGCTGCGGTTCAATCTCATTGCACCAACCGCCCATTGACGAAGAATTGGCAACGAACCGCGTTGCACTTCTGCGGCTATGACGCGGAAAAACACTAGGCACGAGGCTCACTTCGGGGTAAAATGCGGGGATGTGGCCACTTTTATTCGTTCAATGCGTCACCTCGAATTTGAGAAAGGTTCCTCGTGAAGGCTGGTTGCTTGGATTTCTATCCGCCAGCCTGTCAGCGGGAACGGATTTAACATATTGGGCAACGCGTTGGCCGATCAACTGGATGTATGCTGCCCCGTTCATGGTGCTGATTTTGACATGGACAGGTGCGATCTACGTCAGCGCCTGCAAGATCGCAGAACGGGAGTGCACTAACGAGGGCTATGTACGCTTTGTCTTAGCGACTCTTACCTTGACGAGCCCTGTAGGCGCTTCACTGCTCATCTTTTTTACGAATAAGGCAGCCTTTCTAAACGCTGGCCCTGTGCTCTTACTCTTGTTGATGGCACTGCTCGTGATCTTGGTTATTCCGCTGTTTACGGCTTGGCCTATGGCCGAAGCGATTACTCTAAAATCAATTTCACCGCTGCGGGTATGCCGTGCTACTCGGGGACACCGTGGATCGCTGATCTTCATTTCGTTTGCGTCCACTGGGATTGGCAATGGTAAGTTTATCCCTCCCATGTCGATGGCGCAAAGTTTCATTGAGGCGGTTCTGATTGGCGTCGCGCACATTTTCCCAAAACTCATAGCTATGGCGCTTATTGCGAGTATCACGGCCACCGCTTGGACCTTTGCCATGCGCAATGACCCCGGATTGGGGTAGCCGCAACAGGGGAGTTCCGGTGATGGCCAGTATACCCATTAGCCGTGCTGAGGGAATGGCAGCTATCTCAACAAGGCTACCCGAAACCAGCCATTGCGCAATCGGCCCAGTCGGCGACGTTCGGAACGCCTGCCAATGTCCGCTTTCGACAAGAACTAACGGTTTGATCCGTCTGGAATTTGCCACCCGCCGCCTGGCTCAGTTCGACCACGCGGGCCAGCATCGCGCCTTCGGTTCTCGCCAGCGCAGGCGCTCAAACTGGATGTCATCGACGCCCTGCGAAATCCGGTCGCATTCCAGAAAGCTGTCTTGGGACATGGTGTTGCCCCATCATGGCGCCAACCTGTGAAGGAGCGCTGCGGCCTGTTTCAGGCGGCGGGTTTGCACGTCCGGACGATGGCCGATGCCAGCGCGGCGGGCGAATAGGGCTTTTCCAGCATGATCGCGTCGGGGCGCAGCTTGCGGAGGCTGGCGATACTGCCGCTGACCAGGATGTGCGGGATATAGCTGGTCTGCATGATCGTATCGACGGCGTCGACGCCGCTGCCCGGGCTCAACTGCCGATCGACGATCAGCAGGTCGGGATGCCACTGGCGGGCGGCGGCGACGGTGTCGGCCTCGGACGTGGTGATCGCACAGACGTCATGCCCCATGTCGACCAGGATTTCGGCGAGCAGTTCGCCGATGATCACGTCGTCCTCTGCTACCAAAATGTTCAAGGTTTCCGGCCTGCCATGATCTCTTGCCCAGCGAATTGCAGGGGCAAGGATGTAGGCCGGGGAAGATCCCTGCCGAAGCCCCGGAAACTACGCAAGTCAGGGCTCAGTGCCCCACGGCTATGCCCCCCAGGTGTGCGGCATGGTGCAGCCGGCGATGGCGGGCGGGGACAGCGCAGATTTCGCGCGCGGCGAACGCGTGCTCAGCCGCCCATCTTCCGGTTGAGGAAGTTGTCGCTGATCGAACAGGCAGCCGGGCCCAGGATGACGACGAACAGCGTCGGCAGGATGAACAGGATCAGCGGCACGGTCATAATCGCGGGCAGGCGCGCGGCCTTTTCCTCGGCGCGCATCATGCGCTCGTTGCGGAATTCGGCCGACAGCACGCGCAGCGCCGACGCCAGCGGCGTGCCATAGCGCTCGGTCTGGATCATCGTCGTGGTGACGCCCTTCATCGCCTGCAGATCGACGCGATAGGCCAGATTTTCAAAGGCATGGCGGCGCTCGGTCAAAAACGACATTTCAATCGCGGCCAACGAAAATTCGTCGCACAATTCGGGATAGGCGCGGCCCAGTTCGCGCGCGACGCGGCCAAATGCGGCGTCGATGGTCAAACCCGCTTCGGCGCAGATCACCAGCAGGTCGAGCGCGTCGGGCAGGCCCCGGCGGATTTCCTTGGTGCGTTTGCTGACCAGATTGGCGACCCAGATGTCGGGCAGCTTGTAACCGAACCCCAGCATCAGGGCAAAGGCGCCGAATTTCTTGAAATCGGACCAGGCCGGGAAATAGTTCGCCCCGTAAATCAGCGCTGCGGCAAAACCGCCGATCACGATCGGGCCGATCATGCGGCCCAGGATGATCGCGACGCCCCATTCCTTTTTGCGGATGCCGGCCTGCGCCAGCTTGCGCTGCGCCACCGCCAACTGGCTGTCCTGCAGCACGCGCAGGCGCTGAAGAAAGTTGCGGATACGATCGGTGGTCTCGTTGCGCCGGACGATGCTGGCGCGCTTGCGGCTGGCGGCAACGACGATCCCGGCCTTCAATTCCTCGCGCCGCTCGTTCAGCGCCTTGACGCGCTTGGCCATCGGATCGCGCACGGTCACCGCGGCATAGATCGCCAGCAGCACCATCAGCGCGGCAAAACCGGCCAGGAGCGACCCGGCGAAGATGACATCGACGCCAAGCAGGGTGGGGTGGGCGGGGCCGGGGGTGGCGGAAAGTGCGCTCATGGTGATCGCCTCAGATCTCGAAATTGACCATGCGGGACATGATGAACCCCCCGAGCGACAGCCAGATAAACGCCCCGATGCCGGTGGCGATCAGCCGCTCGTCGACGAAGAACTGCCCCATGTATTTGGGATTGATCGAATAAATCAGCGCGAACACGATGAACGGCAACGAGCCGATGATATAGGCCGAGGCCTTTGATTCAGAGCTCATGGCCTTGATTTTCAGCTTCATCTGCGCCCGCTTGCGCAGCACGTCGGCAAGGCCGGCGAGCGTCTCCCCCAGATTGCCCCCGGTCTCGCGCTGGATCGCCAGGGTAATGCAAAAAAAGCTGAATTCGGGCAAATTGAGCCGTTCTGCGGCATCCTGCAGCGATTCCTCCATCGATCGCCCCAGCCTGATACGGTCGATCACCAGCTTGAACTCGTCGGCCACCGGGCCCGGCAATTCGCTGACCACCACCGACAACGTCTCGCTGATCGGCAGGCCCGACCGCAGACCGCGCACGAGCAGTTCCAGCGCGTCGGGGAAACGGGTGATAAAGGCATTGATCCGCCGGCCGATGTACCAGTTGACCACCATATGCGGCAGTCCGGCGCCGACACCCAGGCCAACCATCAGGCCCAGCATCAGCGAGCCGCTTTTCAACCACACCAGCAAGGCGATCCCGACGATCAGGCTCAGACTGACATATGTATATTGTTGAACGGTCCAGCCCTTGCCGGTGCGCACCAGCCGCAGCCGCAACACTTCCTTGCGCGTTTTTTCGCCACCGGCCCTGAAGCTGGTCGGTCTGCGTGCCGCCACCGCCTTGCGAAACTGCGCCTCGACTTTGTCGATGGCGTTGTCCGAATGGCGCAACCTGACCGCCTGCAGCCGGCGCGCACTTTCGCGATTCGGGTTGGGGCCGGTAAACATGATCAGCGCGACCCCGAGCATCAAAGTGATGCCAAAGACCAGAATCATGATGGGCATGGGCTGCATCGCGATGACCTGTGGTTGCGAACGAATACGGTGACTCTATGCTCTGACCCGGCGGGTGCCCGATCAGGCGGGAATGCCTGCCTTCGACTTGGGAGAAAGCAATTTCTTGATCGACCGACCGAGCAGAGAGGCAGAACCCCTTTCGCTTTCGGCGTCGTCATGGTTGGGCGCGGCTTTGCCACCTTTGGCGCCAGCCTTGGCGCCGCCTTTGGCACCTTTTCCGGCTCCGGCGGCATCAGGCTCGCCGTCAAGGGCGATGATCGCTTCGGCAACCGCGCGCAGCGACTGCACCGTCTTTGACGTGCGGTTGGCGCCGACAAAAGTCTGCCCCAGCTTGGCGGCATTGGCCGCCGCTTTGAAATCGTGGGGAATGACAAAACTCAGCTTGCGTTCGATCGAGGTTTCAAAATCGCTGCGGCTGATTTCACCGACACCCGGCGCAACCTTGTTGGCAATGACCAGCACTTTGGCATGGGGCGCGTTCGATTTCAGCCACGACAGGATCCGGATGCCGTCGCGCGCGCCGCCCAGCGTCAGTTCGGTGACCACGATCACCACTTGCATGTTGGCCAGCAGTTGCGGGAAATTGATCAGCATGTTGCGTGGCAGGTCGACCACTGTCGCTTCGAAAGCGTGGCGGAATTCCTCGACCAGTTGCACAAACGCGGTGCCATCGGTCAACAGCGGCGCGCTGATCGGCGCTTCGGCCGACAGGATTGCCAGATTGTCGTTGGCACGGATCATCGCGCGTTCGATGAACAGCCCGTCGATGCGGCTGGGATTGTCGATCGCATCGGTCAGCCCGCGGCCGGGTTCCAGATCGAGCGTCAGCGCCCCGGTGCCGAAATGGACATCGAGATCGAGCAACGCGGTCGGCACTTTGTGATCGGTGCTCAGCATCCAGGCAAGCGATGTCGCGACCATCGACGCACCGACCCCGCCGCGCGTGCCGACCACCGCCGTCGCGATGTGGCGCTTGGTTGCCGCACCGTCACCGCTGCGCGGGCTGGTAAAGATCGCCTGCGCCTGGACCAGCGTGTCGCGCAGATGCCCGATCGACAGCGGTTTGAGCAGATAGTCCTGAATGCCCGACGCGACCAGATCACGGTACAGCCGGACATCGTTGACCTGGCCGACCGCGATCACCACCGTGCCCGGTTCGCAGACCTCGGCCAGCGCGTTGATGTCGTTCAGCGGGTCGCCGCTTTCCGACAGATCGACTATCAGGATCGCCGGGCTGGCGGTGATCGCCAGCGACTGGATGGCGTTGCGCAAGCCACCCTTCATGACTTTTTCCGGCGGCCAGCCCATGTCGATGGCCACCGAACGCAAAGTGTCGAGCGTGACGTCGTCGCACACAAAGGCGGCGAACATGTCGCGGTTGCCGGATTTCCAAGGCGCGTTCATCGCGTGACTTCCTTCTGGCCTTACTGGGTATTCTGGGTCGACGTTTGCTTCAAGGGCTGCGCGCCGGTTGGCGGTTTGGCGCGATAGGCATCGATCGCCTTTGAGTTGGTCAACGCCACCGTGTTGCCATTGCCGTCCTGGCCATGGATCAGGTCTTCCTTGTTGGCGACCATGGCCGCCAGGTTGGCACTGGTTGCGCAGCCATAGTTGGTTGACGTGGCGTTCTTGTAATTGGCATCCGAATGGGCCGACCAGTCGGGGCAGCCCGGCACACTGGCCGTGGCACGCGATATCACCACCCGGGCAGAGCCGGCCGGGATCACGCCTTCGGTGACCGGGCTGACGTCATCGAGAATCAGGCCGAACTTTGCCGCCAGGGCTTCAACCGCGGCATGGGTGGCCCCGCTTTGCGCAGGATCGTCCAGAGAGATGTGATCGCCGTATTTCAACTCGACGGCCGCGAACCACTGGTTCAGCCGATGCTGCTGCACCGGGTCGATGCCGCCGGCGGGCTGGGTCGTGAAGTCAAAGGTGTAATTGGTGTGTTCGACCACGGGCTGGTGCACGTTGTCGAGCGAGGCGTTGGTCGGCATCCCGCCGCATCCGGCCAGCGCGAGGCCCAGCCCGAGCGCCAGGACACGCGCTGCGAGGCGAAAGGTGCGGCCCGAAACGGGATCAAGCTTGGGCGTCATGATGGTTTCCCCTTTCACTGGATGCTGAAGCCGGGCTGGGTGTCGGCGCTCGACTGTGCCGGCCCCTTGCGCGGCCGGTCGGAGGCGTCCGGCGGCGGCGCGGCGGCGCCGATCGGCGACGAGGGGGGCGCAGACGACTGGGTCGCAGCCTTTTCGGTCGGCTTGTGCGGCGTGTCGGGCTTGCCGGTGTCGGTTTCCAGATTGCCGAGCAGTTGCTTCACCGCATCCGCGCTCTTGAACCCGTCGGTGGGCAGCTTGATCTGGTTGGCGTCGACCGGGTTGACCAGATACGGCGTCACGATGATCACCAGTTCGGTCTCGCCCTTTTGATAGGCGGTGGAACGGAACAGCGACCCCAGCACGGGAATGTCGCCGGCCCCCGGCATCTTTGTGATGGTGTTCTGGCTGTTGTTGCTCAGCAAGCCTGCAATCATGAAGCTTTGGCCGGAGCCCAGCTCGACTGTGGTTTCCGCGCGCCGCACGGTCAGCGCCGGGATCGAAAAGCCGCTGATCGTCACGGCGCCCTGGGTCGACAATTCGGACACTTCCGGCCTTACGCGCAACGAAATGCGTCCGTTGGCAAGCACGGTCGGCGTATAGGACAGACTGACCCCGTAATTCTTGAATTCGACGGACACCGTGCCCAGGCCCGAACTCGTCGGAATGGGAAATTGCCCGCCCGCCAGGAATTCTGCGGTTTCGCCCGACAGCGCGGTCAGGTTCGGTTCGGCCAGCGTGGTGACAAGGCCGATCGTTTCGCCAAGGTTGAGCGCGGCCAGGATGTTGAGCCCAAACAGCTTGCCCTGCGCGGCCAGCGTGGTGCCGATACCCGCCGTCTGGACCGACGTGCCGGGCATTTGCACTGGCAGCCCCGTGATCGGGCTGATGGCATAGCCCGTGACAGAGCTGGTACCCACGCCCAGGGGCAGGCCTGGCGTATAGGTCGTGGCAAAGCCCGTTCCCTGACCGATGCCATACTGGAAACCGTTGTTGGCATCGATGGTGGACAGGTTGGAACTGATATTGCGCGTCAGCGTCCGGCTGACTTCAGCGATCTTGACACTCAGGTTGACTTGCAGCGGCGTGGCCGTTTTCAGCCGGCTGATCACGTTGGTCTTGTCGCCGACAAACGCCTTGACCAGACGTTCCGCCTCGGCAGCGTCCTCGGGCGCGGCGACCGTTCCGGTCAGCAACACGGTGTTGTTCATCGTCGCGGTTGCGACCCGCGCGTCCGGCATGGCGAGGTGCAGCATCTGGTCGATACTGTCGAGATTGGTGCCGACCCGGATGTTGGCCGACCACACCACTTCGCCGCGTGCATTGCTGGCATAGACCGTGGTTTCGCCGCCGGCCTTGCCAAAAATGTACAACTGGTTGCCCGATTTGACCTGGACGTCGGCAATCGTGTCGCTGGCGACAAAGACGTCCGACATCGTGGCGGGCAGGGTGACCAGTTCGCCACGGCCGATGCCGATCGCCAGGGATCGTGCCGGGGCACTGACACCGGGCGTGCCGGTCAACATGCCCGTCGCGACGCCGACGTGGCGGTGCGGCAGCGCAGCCTTGTGCGGCTTTGTAGGGTTGGGCATGGCTGCCCACAGCGGGGATGACAGACCCGGCAGCGCGGCAACGGCCACGGCACCGAGCGCCGAAGTAACCAAACGCAGTTTCATCGTCTTGCCTTTCGCGCCGGAAGGTGCGGGGGCGTTCAGCCCAAAGCGGCGCAGCGGTGGCCGGAGCTTTGACGCACGCATCTCAGAACACTCCCATCGGGCCGACCGGAACGATCGTCGGCATCGGCGCCACCGGGACTTCCACCGATTCCTTGCCACGGGTGACGCGCACGACCGGACCACGATGGATCACCACCGGCTGGCCACCGGGCGCGGCCGGGCCCATGCCGTGAACCGATTCCTGGGTCCCGTTGATTGCGCCCATCGAAGGCATCGTCTTGCGCTGGAACCGCGACACATCGCCGCCGGTGACAAAGCTGCTGCTCTTGTCGGTGGGCCTGGCCATCGCCGTCTTCAGCAGGCGGTCCTCTTCCTGCTTGCTGGCGCCGGCGGGAACCTTGACCTGGCCCGAAGCCACGACTTGTTCCAGTTCGGCCGAATTGTCGGCGATTGAACGCAGCGACAGGCTGATCGTGCCGACGGATTCGGACACGGCGAGCTCTTCGGCGATCTTCGGGCTGACTTCGACGGTTACCAGACTGAAACCCTTGACGCGGGTGTGGCCGTCGACGGTTTCCTGATCGGTCGACTGGTCGGTGGCAAGCACGCGCAAGTTCCTGAGAATGGTCTCGGTGGCGCGCAAGGGCTGGGATTCGCCTTCGCCCTTGACGGTCTGGGTCAGCAACAGGTCGACATGGTCGCCCGGAAAGACAAACCCGGCAACGCCGGTGCGGCTGCTGACCGGGATGGTGACCGCACGCATGCCGGGTCCGAGCGCTGCGGCCAGAAAGCCGCGATCCCCCGGCGCCACCAGCGATCCCGTCGTCACCGGCTGGCCGGCGGTGATCGGGTTCTTGACCACGGTGCCAAGCAGTTTGGCCATGTCGGTCTTGTCCTGCAGGAAATAGGCATCCTGCACGAGATCCTTGGGCCACGGCTGAAATGCGACGGCGTCGGCGGTGATGATCGTGCCGACCGGCAGCACCCGCTGCGACACGAGCACTTTGGGCCCGTCGAGCATCTTGGCGGCAACCGCCTGCGGTGCCGAAGATCCGGCCAGCAGGGCGCGAGCGGCAAGGCTCGTGACAAGCGCCACGAACAACGCTCCGATCAGCAAAAACAGCTTCTTCCTGTCCATGGCTTGTAGTTCCCGCCCTAATCCCGAACCGTGCTCTCAATCGCCCTAAATGGTTAAGATTGCGCTAGTAGCAGCACGGGGCATGCCCATTGTCCGATTGTTGAACATTTTACTTGGCACCCGTCGGCGTTGGCCGGATTGGTTGCAGCGGTGCCGCACCCGGACCATGGACCGAATAGGTGATGTGTGGCGCACCGCCGTTTGGACGGCCCCACGCCTTTGAATCGTGCCAGTGCGCGGCGTCGGCGCTGGCGATCGTCCACAGACCGGCCAGCGCGATTGCCACGCCATAGGGAATTTTCAGTCGCCCGGTCTGGCGGCGGGTCACGTGCCACAGCGCCAGTCCCACCGTCAGCACACCGCCGGCAATCGCCATGACGACGAGCAGGCGCAGAAACAGGATACCCGGCAGCCACAAAGCGAGCGCGGTCAGCAGTTTGACGTCGCCGCCGCCCATCGCCCTGATCGCAAACAGCCCGGCCAGCACGGCAAACGCGCCGATCGCCAGCGCGATCTGCAGCACCACGCCCGGCCATAACGACAACCCGGACGCCCACCAGAACAGCGGCGCACCGAGGGCAATCGCGGCGTTGAGCCAGTTGTCGATCTGGCGACGGCGGATATCGGTGAATGCGGCAATCAGCAGCGCGATTGCCAATGCGCCCACCAGTCCGTAAACGATCCATGTGTCCTGCATGTCCGGTTCTATGCGGGACAATCACTTACCAAACGGTAACCAACGTCGGCCGCAGATTTCAGGGATGACACAGGCATTGGCTGATATTCCCGATCCGCAGGCCACCGCGAATGGACCCGGCGCGCCCCGTCGCGGCATCCCCGACCATGCATCTGAATCGGTCTGGAAAACGCCGGACGGATTTGCGATCCGGCGCATCGATTGGGCAGGGCGGTACAGCGCCGCGCCTGGCACCGGACAGGGCCCGCGCGGATCGTTGCTGTTCGTTCCGGGGCGGGCCGATTATTACGAAAAATATGCCGAGACGCTCGATTTATGGCATCGCCAGGGGTGGCGCGTCACCGCACTCGATTGGCGCTGGCAGGCTGGGTCGGGGCGCTATTACGCGGATCCCCGGATCGGCGGCGTCGATGATTTTTCAACCTGGATCAATGATTTGGCGTCATTTTGGGGCCAATGGGCGACGACTGGGGCGGGCCCGCATGTGCTGGTGGGGCATTCGATGGGCGGACACCTGGCTTTGCGCGCGGTTGCCGATGGCGGGGTGCGTCCCGACGCGCTTGTGCTGAGCGCGCCGATGCTCGGCTTCGTCACCCCGATCCCCTCGTGGCTGCAAGGCGCGTTTGGCCGGTTGATGTGCCGGATTGGTGATCCTGCCAGGCCGGCGTGGTCCAGTGGAGAGCGCCCCGGCGACACCGCCCGAACCCGCCGATTGGCGTTAACGCATGACCCCGATCGCTATGCCGACGAACTGTGGTGGAGGGGGCAAAGACCAGCGCTCGATATGGGCCCGGCCAGTTGGGACTGGGTGCGAAGATCGAGTGAATCAATGCAACATCTGGCCATGCCGGGCTTGCTCGAATCGGTTTGCATGCCGGTTCAGATACTGGCGGCACGTCATGATATGCTTGTGTCGTGGCCGGCGATTCGCCGCGCTGCGGGGCGCCTGCCCAATGTCGAAATGGTCGATTTCGGTCGTGAAGCCGCGCACGAACTGCTGCGAGAGGCCGATCCCGTGCGCGACCGCGTGCTGTCCGCGATCGAAAATTTCCTTTCCCGCGTTGCTGCTGCAGAGACAATTTCCGCATGACCGACCTTGCCGTTGCCACGCCTGACGACCTTTCCGCGCCGTTCGACATCGCCATCATCGGCGCCGGGATGGCCGGGGCAAGCCTGGCCGCCGAATGCGGCGCGCATGCCCGCGTGCTGGTGGTAGAGGCGGAAGACACGCCGGGCTATCACACCACCGGACGTTCCGCGGCATTCTGGGAAGAAAGCTACGGCGGGCCCGGCGTGGTGCCGTTGACGGCTGCTTCGGGCGGGTTTCTCGACGCCCACGGGTTTCTCAGCCCGCGTGCCGGGCTGACCATCGGTCGGGCCGATGATCGCCTCCGCGTCGAAGGCTTTGTCGACCGCTATGCCGCGCTTGGCGTTGATGTGCGACTGATGGGGCGCGCGGAAATCGCGGCGCTGGTGCCCGGATTGCGCCCCGAATGGTGCCACGGCGCCTTTGAAGCCAAAGGTGCGGATATCGACGTGGCGGGGCTGCACCAGCTTTATCTCGCGCAAGCACGGCGCTCTGCCGGCGTGCTCAAGGTGCGGGCGCGGATCGCGCAGGCCTCGCGCGACGGTGCCGACTGGTTGCTGGAATGGGCTGGGGGCGCTGCGCGCGCAGGCGTTGTCGTCAATGCCGCCGGGGCCTGGGCCGATCCGGTTGCCGCGCTGTTCGGCGCGGCGCCGCTGGGGATCACGCCGTTGCGGCGCACGATTGTCCAGTTGCGCACCGACCCGCTGCCCCCGGCGGACATGCCGCTGACTTTCGGGATTGACGAGGACTTCTATTTCAAGCCGCAAAGCGGGCGCCTGCTGGTGTCACCGCACGACGAAACCCCCGACACCGCGCACGATGTCGCGCCCGAGGAACTGGACGTGGCGATCGCCGTCGACCGGTTCGAACACGCGCTCGACTGGCGCATTGCCGCACTCGAACGGCGCTGGGCGGGCTTGCGCAGCTTTTCCCCCGACCGTCTGCCGGTCTATGGCTATGACCCGTCGGTTACGGGCCTGTTCTGGTTTGCCGGGCAGGGCGGTTATGGCATCCAGACCGCACCGGCGGCGGCGCGGCTGGCGGCGCAATTGCTGCTAGGCCATCCGCGCGACGCGATGACCGAAGCACTCGATGCGGGCAGGTACGCGCCCGCGCGGTTCACGCGGCTTTAGCGGCGTCGCTGGCCAGCTTGTCGACCCGTTCGTTTTCGACATGGCCGTCGTGGCCCTTGACCCAGATCCATTCGACTTTGTGCGGGCGTGCCGCTGCGACCAGAGCGCGCCACAGATCCTCGTTCTTGACCGGTTTGTTGTCGGCGGTTTTCCAGCCCTTTTTGACCCAGCCGAACATCCATTTGGTCATGCCGTCGATAACATAGCGGCTGTCGGTGTGCAGCCGCACCGCGCACGGTTCGCGCAAGGCTTCCAGCGCGCGCAGCACGGCGGTCATTTCCATGCGGTTGTTGGTGGTCAATGCTTCCGACCCCGACAGTTCCTTTTCGGTGCCGCCGGCCCGCAACAGCACGCCCCAGCCGCCTTTGCCAGGGTTGCCCTTGCACGCGCCATCGGTAAACACTTCGACCGTCTTCACACAAATATCCCCGGATTCTCACGATAAAATTGCAGCCGTCGAGCCAACGGCAGCGGGTCCTTGCGCATGACCAGCGCGTCGGCCGGCGTGTTGAGCCAGTCATAGGCGCGGCTCATGACAAAGCGCATCGCCGCACCTTGTGCCAGCAGCGGCAGCGCGGCGCGTTCGTCGGCCGACAGCGGCCGCAGCGTCTGATACCCGTCGATCAGCGCGCGCGACAAGTCGGCGCGAAACCTGCCGTCGGCCATGTCCCAGCACCACGCCAGATGCGTGATCGCCACGTCATAGGCAAACATGTCGTTGCAGGCGAAATAGAAATCGATCAGCCCGGTGATCGCATCGCCCAGCACCAGCACGTTGTCGGGAAACAGATCGGCATGGATCACGCCCTGCGGCAGGTCGGTGGGCCAGGCGGCGGTGATGCGCGGCAAGTCTTTGGCAACCAGGGCTGCCAGCCACGGGTCGATCGACTCCAGCCCGGTCGGACCGCAGGCCTGCGCCAGACGCTGCCATTCGGCGATGCCCATGCCGTTGACGCGACTGGCGGGAAAGCGCGCCGCCGCCCGATGCAGCCGCGCCAGCTCCACCCCGACCGCGCGCGCCTGGGCGACCGTGGGTGTGCTGACCGAGACACCGGGCAGGAATTCGATCAGCGCGACCGCCTTTTCGCCGATCGTGCGATAGAGCGCGCCGTCGCGATCATGGATCGTACGCGGCACCGGACAGCCGTGCGCCGCCAGGTGATCGAGCAGCGACAGAAAATACGGCAACTCGTCCAGATCGATGCGGAACTCGTACATCGTCAGGATATAGCGCGTGCCTGAACCATCGCGGCCCGTCGTGTCGATCAGCCAGTTGCTGTTCGACACGCCCTCGGCAATGCCCTTGGCGGAAACCAGCGTGCCCACGTCATAGGACGCGATCAACGCGGCGATGTCCTCGGCGCCGAGGTGGGTATAGACAGCCATGACGAGCCCCGGATCTCAGTCGGCGAGCTGACGCGGCAGCTTGAACACCATGTGCTCTTCTGCGGTGGTCACGGTTTGTGACGTGATCGTGCGCCATTGCGCCAGTCGGTCGATCACTTCGCGCACGAGCACCTCGGGCGCAGAAGCGCCGGCCGTCACACCGATCGTGGCAACGTCGTCCAGCCATTCGGGCGCGATTTCGGCGGCACGCTGGATCAGGCGGGCGCGTGCGCCGCTGCGTTCGGCCACTTCGACCAGCCGCAGCGAATTCGAACTGTTGGGCGAGCCGATCACCAGCACCAGATCGCAATCGCCGGCAATCGCCTTGACCGCCTCCTGGCGGTTCGAGGTGGCATAACAGATGTCTTCCGCGCGGGGCCCGGCAATCGCGGGAAAGCGCGCACGCAGCGCCGCGACAATCGCGGCAGTGTCATCCACCGACAGTGTCGTCTGGGTCAGAAACGCGAGCGGACGTTCTGGCAGCAGCGGGATTCGCGCAACATCCTCGATCGTTTCAACCAGCGTGATCGAGCCTTCGGGCACCTGGCCCATCGTGCCGACGACTTCGGGATGGCCGCAATGGCCGATGAACAGGATATGGCGCCCGGCCTGGAAATGGCGCTCGGCCTGGCGATGCACTTTGCTGACGAGCGGGCATGTCGCATCGAGCCAGTCGAGTCCGCGCGTGGTTGCCTCGGCCGGCACCGTCTTGGCCACGCCATGCGCCGAAAACACCACCGGTGCGCCGTCGGGCACCTGGTCCAGTTCTTCGACAAACACCGCGCCTTTGGCTTTCAGCCCTTCCACGACAAAACGGTTGTGGACGATTTCGTGCCGTACATAGACCGGGGCACCGTAACGACCGATCGCCCGCTCGACGATTTCGATCGCGCGATCCACCCCCGCGCAAAAGCCGCGCGGCGCGGCGATCAGCACGCGCAATGGTTTTGTCGACGCAATCGCGTCCGGGGCCGGTGGAATGGTCATTGCCCAGGTCTTAGCAGCGCAATGGCCATCCCACAAACCCGGATCAGAGCCTGATCCGGCGGATTGCCCAATCCTTTCGGGCTGTTTAGAGAGGGGGCGATCGGTGCCTCGTGCGCCGGACCTGTCAAGACGACCAACCCCAAGGACCTTGCGCCGCGATGCCAGTCACTTTTTCCCGTACTGCCCGGATCGGCGTGTTTGCCTGCCTGCCGCTGCTGGTGCTCGCCGGTTGTTCGAAGAATCATGGCGAGCTGGTGGTCGATGACACCGTCGGGGTGACCGCGCTGCGCAGCCCGTGCCCGCTGATCGGCATTCCCGAGATGACCGGCGATATCACTTTGCTGGCGCCTGGACGGGTCGATTCCAACGCGATCGACGCGGTCGCGACCATGACCAACGTGCGCAAGACCTGCGACAACGGCCTGCATCTGCCAAAACTGACCGCGCGGGTCGAATTCGACGTGCTTGCCCGGCGCACCGATACGCATGGCGCGCGCCATATCGATTTTCCCTATTTTTCAGTGGTGGAACGCGGTGGCGGCACGATCGTGGCCAAGCATGTCGGCGTGGTCGGGGTCGATTTTGCCGATGGTCAGGAGCGCGCTTCGGCCCATGCCACAGCCAGCGCGGTGATCGATCGCGACGAAGCGACTCTGCCGCCGGCCATCCGTGCGCGCCTGATTCGCAAACGCAAGCCCGGCGACACCGACGCTGCGATTGATCCGCTGTCGCTGCCCGACGTCAAGGCCGCGCTGGCCAAGGCGACGTTTGAAGAACTGATCGGGTTTCAGTTGACCGAAAAGCAACTCGCCTACAACGCCACCCGATGATGGGCTGACCGGCGCAACCCCGCCGGTCCGGATCGAATCACCAGCCTCCGTGCCTGGCACGGAGGCTTTCCCTGTTTGCCGATATTCCGCTATTGCCTGATTGATGACCCAAACCATGACCGACACCAAACCTGTTTCGCGGCCGCTGTTTGCCGAATTTGCCGCCGTGATCGACGCCGCGCTCGATACGCTGGTGGCGGCCGGCACATTGCCGGCAGGGCTGTCGCGCGCCGGCGTCACCACAGAGCCGCCGCGCGATGCCGCGCATGGCGATCTGTCGACCAACGCGGCGATGGTGCTGGCAAAGCCGGCGGGCACCAATCCGCGCGCGCTGGCTGCCGCGCTGACCGCCGAACTGGTCCGCGACCCGCGCGTCGTCGCGACCGAGATTGCCGGACCTGGGTTCATCAATCTGCGGCTGACCCCTGCCGCGTGGCTGGGTGAACTGCGCCTGATTGCGCAGGCCGGCGCCGATTATGGACGCTCCGCCACAGGCGGGGGCAGCGTGGTCAACGTTGAATATGTCTCGGCCAATCCGACCGGACCGATGCACATGGGCCATTGCCGGGGCGCGGTCGTCGGCGATGCGCTGGCGACGCTGCTGGCCTTTGCCGGGCACAGGGTGATCCGCGAATATTATATCAACGATGCCGGTGGCCAGGTCGATGTGCTCGCCCGGTCGGTGCACTTGCGCTATCGCGAGGCGCTGGGCGAGGACGCCGGGGCTATCCCCGAAGGGCTCTATCCGGGCGATTACCTGATCCCGGTGGGTCAGGCCCTGGCTGCCGAATTCGGCGATCGTTATGCCGCCGCGCCCGAGGCGGATTGGCTTGCCCTGTTCCGTACCCGCGCGGTGGCGGCGATGATGGTGATGATCCGCGACGATCTCGCGCTGCTGGGCATCCATCACGACGTGTTCAGTTCCGAGGCGGAACTGCAGGCGGCGGGCAAGCCGGCCGCGGCCGAAGCGTGGCTGCGCGCCCACGACCTTGTCTATGACGGTCTGCTCGAAGCGCCCAAGGGCAAAATCGCCGACGATTGGGAACCGGTCGAAATGCCGTTGTTCCGCTCGACCCGGTTTGGCGACGACCAGGACCGGCCGATCCGCAAATCGGACGGCAATTGGACCTATTTCGGTGCGGATCTCGCCTATCATTTTCAAAAGGCGCAGAGCGCCGACGCGCTGGTGGATATCTGGGGTGCCGACCATGCCGGCACGGTCAAGCGGATCAGGGCGGCGGTGGCTGCGTTGACGGGGGCAGAGGGCAAGTCAAAACCGTTTGAAATCAAACTTGTACAGATGGTGCAACTGTTGCGCGACGGTCAGCCGGTCAAAATGTCAAAGCGTGCCGGGACGTTCGTGACGCTGGCCGATGTCGTGCGCGAGGTGGGCAAGGATGTCGTGCGTTTCACGATGCTGACGCGCAAACCCGACGCGCAGATGGACTTCGATTTCGCCAAAGTGGTCGAAGCGTCCAAGGACAATCCGGTGTTCTATGTGCAGTATTGCCATGCCCGGGTCTGTTCGACGCTGCGCAAGGCTGCGGCCGAGGGGATTGGTCCGGGCGATGGCGCGCTTGACCGGTTGGGTGACGAGGAACTGGCGCTGGTCCGGCTGGCGGCACAGTTCCCGCGCGTGATCGAGGGCGCGGCACAGGCGCGAGAGGCGCATCGGGTGGCGTTCTTTCTGTCCGATCTCGCCGGGGCGTTCCATGCCTATTGGAATGTCGGCAACGATCGGCCTGACAAGCGCTTCATCGTCGCCGACGATCCGGGCCTGACCGCTGCGCGGCTGTTTCTTGCCGCACAAGTTGGGCAGGTTATTAAGAATGGTCTTGCTATCCTGGGGGTGGCGGCGGCCGAGGAATTGTAATCCGGCGCGCATGGTGGAATGGGAACAGGGTCGATGCACGCAGACGAACACGGCGAAACCGCTTCCCCGCATTTCGGGAACGACTGGAGCGGCCATGATCATACCGGCCAAACGGTGTCGCTCGACCTCGGCGAAGAAGAACGGCTGCCCTGGCTGGAATCGGCCGACGATATCGAGGCCGAAGGGCGCAACGGCGGGCACCACCGCCTGATCGGGTTTGCGGTTGTCGCGCTGATTGTGTTGGCGCTGCTGGTCGACGGGATCTATTGGGTGACCCATCGCGGCGCCCCGACCAAACCCGCCGATGGCAGCCTGATCGTGGCAAGCAAGGACCCCTACAAAGTCGCGCCGAGCGATCCCGGCGGCAAGAAGTTTGCCGGCACCGGCGACACCAGCTTCAAGGTCAGCGAGGGGCAGCATCCCGACGCCAGCCTGGCCGGCAGCGCCGGGACCACCCCGCCGCCGGCTGCGCCGGCGCCATCGGCATCGCCGTCGGCCACGTCATCCGCTGCGCCGGTTGCCAAGCCCACGCCCGCAACACCGGCTCACCTCGCAGGTGGCGCGGTTGCGGTGCAAGTCGGTGCCTATTCGAACAATGCCCTGGCCGAAGCGGCATGGTCGCGGTTGAGCGCGGCGCACGACTTGCTCAAGGGTCTGGGCCACCGCGTGGTCGAGGGCAAAGCCGATATCGGCACGGTCTATCGCCTGCAGGCGCTGGCCGCCGACAACGGCGCGGCGAACAGCCTGTGCAGTCATCTCGAGGCGGACGGCGTGAAGTGCCAGGTCAAACGATAGGCCGGCCGCGTTTTCCCCGGCTGGTTGCGAACAGCGACTTGCCGGGACAGCGCCCGATGCTTCACAACCTGCCGCCATGCTCCCGGCAATTTTCGGCCTTTCCGGCCTCGTCCTGACCGCCGACGAACGCGCCTTTTTTCGCGATGCCGATCCGGCCGGCTATATTCTGTTTGCCCGCAATGTGGCGGATCGCGACCAGGTGCGCGCACTCACCGATGACTTGCGGGGCCTGCACGGTCGCGATCGCCTGTTGATCACCATCGATCAGGAAGGTGGCCGGGTGGCGCGGATGAAGCCGCCGATATGGGGCCCCTATCCGCCGCAGGGGGTGTTTGGCCGGCTGTATGACATTGCCCCGGCCAGCGCGATCGAGGCCGCGCGCGCCAATGCAGAGGCGCTGGGGCTCGATCTGGCCGAGGGCGGGATTACCGTCGACTGCCTGCCCATGCTCGACGTGCGGCAACCCGGCGCCAACGATGTGATCGGTGATCGGGCGTTCGGATCGGAACCCATGCGCGTCGCGGCGCTGGGCCGCGCGGTGCTCGACGGGCTGGCCCGCGCCGGGGTGACGGGCGTCGTCAAACATGTGCCCGGCCACGGCCGCGCGACCGCCGACAGCCATCTCGACCTGCCGACGGTCACCGCCAGCGCGGCCGAGCTTGAAATCGACCTCGCTCCGTTCCGCACGCTTGCCGACGCGAAAGTGGCGATGACCGCGCATGTCCGCTTTACCGCGTGGGACGACACCGCGCCGGCGACGCTGTCGGCGCGGGTGATTGCCGATGTGGTGCGCGGATCGATCGGATTTACCGGATTGCTGCTGTCCGACGACCTCGACATGGCGGCCCTGACCGGGACGATTCCCGAACGCGCGGCGCGGGCGGTCGCGGCCGGCTGCGACATTGCGCTCAATTGTTGGGCGCGGATGGACGATATGGTCGGGATCGCCGCCGCGCTGGCACCGATGGGCGAGGGGGCGGCGGCACGGTTGGCGCGCGCGCTGGCGGATACCGACATTGCTCCGGTCGGCGTCGCCGATCGCCGTGCGGCGCTGGTGGCGAAGCGCGATGCCCTGCTGGCGCTGGTGCGATGACCGACGACGACTGGCTGCCGATAGCATCTGCACCGGTCGGCGAGGACTCGCTTTATCTCGAACTTGACGGCTGGGAAGGACCACTCGATCTGCTGCTCGATCTGGCGCGGCGGCAAAAGGTCGATCTGCGACGCATTTCGATTCTCGATCTGGTCGACCAGTACCTGGGCTATATCAAGCGCGCCCGGACGATGCGGCTGGAACTGGCGGCCGATTATCTGGTGATGGCGGCGTGGCTGGCCTATCTCAAATCGCTGCTGTTGCTGCCGCGTGATCCCGAAATGCAGCCCAGCCCCGAAGAACTGGCGCTGCGCCTGCAATTGCGGCTGCAACGGTTGGGGGCGATGCGCGAGGCAGCGTCGCGGTTGATGGCGCGCGATCGGCTGGGGCGCGACGTGTTCGCACGCGGCGCGCCCGAAGGGATCAGCATTGATCGCAAGGCACGCTGGACCGCCAGCCTGTTCGACCTGATCCAGGCCTATGGCACGATCAGGACGCGCAACACGCCGGTCGTGCATCTCGTCCGCGAGCGCCCGGTGATCACGCTGGAGGCGGCGCTCGAACGTCTTTCGCGCCTGCTGGGCGTGGCGCGCGAATGGATCGACTTGCGCGCCTTGCTGCCGCGTGCGGAACCCGGTAGCGATCCCCGGCTGACCCGGTCGGCGCTGGCATCCAGTTTTGCCGCCGCGCTCGAACTGGCCAAGCAGGGCCGCGCCGAACTGGCGCAGGATGACGTGTTCGGCCCGCTGCGCCTGCGTTCGGCAAAGGCCGAAATGGCATGACCGTGCCCGATGACGATCTGGTCCGCGCGGTCGAGGCGACGCTGTTTGCCTCCGAGGCGCCGCTGCGCCCCGAAGACATCGCCCGCCATCTGGGCGGGGCGCCGGTGCATGCGGCGCTCGACACGCTTGCCGCGCATTATGGCGGGCGCGGGGTCCAACTGGTCGAACGCGGCGGCTACTGGCATTTTCAGACCGCGCCCGATCTCGCCCACGTGTTGCGGCGCGAACGCGAAGAACCGCGCCGGCTGTCGCGTGCGGCGATCGAGGCGCTGGCGATCATCGCTTATCACGAACCGGTCAGCCGCGCCGAGATCGAGGCGATTCGCGGCGTCCAGACCGCGCGCGGCACGCTCGACGTGCTGATGGAGGCGGGCTGGGTGCGTATCGCCGGACGCCGCGAAGTGCCGGGCCGGCCGACGATCTACGCGACCACCCCGGCTTTCCTCGCCCATTTCGGTCTAACCACGCGGCGCGACCTGCCCGGGATCGACGAATTGCGGGCGGCCGGGCTGCTTGATCCGGTGGATGAGGCCTATGCCGCGCTCACCGGCGTCGAAACGGACGAATAACGCTCCTCGTTCGACAAAGCGGACGATTTCTGCCCCCGTGCGTCTGGCGGTAGATGGCAAAAGCGCCTATCTAGGGCCGAAGAAGGAGATTTATGATGGGTGGTCTGTCCCTACCGCACCTGATCGTTCTGGCGCTGGTGGTGCTGATTCTGTTCGGTCGTGGCCGCATTTCCGACATGATGGGCGATTTTGGCAAAGGCATCAAAAGCTTCAAGGAAGGCATGTCCGAGGAAACCAACCGCCCGGTCACCCCTCCACCGTCACAACTGCCGCCACAGTCGCAACAGCCGGCGGTGCAGCCCGTACCCCAGCCTGTGCAGAACGAACAGGGCCCCACCGGCGCGGCCTGAGCGGCCATTTCCGATCCGGTTGAACCATGTTTGATATCGCCCCTTCCGAATTCCTGCTGATTGCGATCGTGGCCATCGTGGTCATCGGTCCCAAGGACCTGCCGATGGCGTTGCGCACCGCCGGGCGGTGGATCGCGAAAGTGCGTCGCGTGTCCAACCATTTCCGGTCGGGCGTCGAAACCATGATCCGCGAGGCGGAAATGGAAGAGATGGAGCGCAAGTGGCGCGAACAGAACGCCGCGATCATGGCCGCCACACCGGTGGTTGATCCCGCCGCGCTGCCCGCGGCAGAACATGGCCCGATCGATCCGCTGATTGCGGCACACGCGCCGACCGAGCCCGTTTTCCCGGTCGGCGCACACGCGCCGACCGATCCGCCAACGCCGCCGGCCGAACTGCCGGCTCCCGCGCCGCATGGCGACCATCCGGCATGATCAACGATATCGACCAGACCCAGGCGCCGCTGCTCGACCACTTGCTTGAATTGCGCACGCGGCTGTTGCGCGCGATCTATGCGCTGGCACTGGCGTTTGGCGTGTGCCTGTATTTTGCCAATCAGATCCTGGGCATCCTGATCATGCCGCTGGCGCGGGCGTTTCCGACCGGCACCGGCAGGCTGATCTATACCAAGCTCTACGGCGCGTTTTTCGTCGAGATCAAGGTGGCGTTGTTCGCCGCCTGCCTGGTCAGCTTTCCGATCATTGCCAACCAGTTGTGGGCGTTCATCGCGCCGGGGCTTTATGCCCGCGAGAAAAAGGCGTTCCTGCCGTTTCTGATCGCCACCCCGGTGCTGTTCGCCATGGGCGCAAGCCTGGCCTATTTCGTCGTCATGCCGACCGCGTTCCGCTGGTTCATCGGGTTTCAGGGCATGCATGGCGGGCTGCAACTCGAAGCGTTGCCCGGTGTCGAGGAATATCTTAACCTCGTGATGCAGTTCATTTTGGCGTTCGGCGGCAGCTTCCTGTTGCCGGTGCTGCTGATGCTGCTCAACCGCGCCGGCATCGTGACGCGCGACCAACTGGTCAAGGCGCGGCGCTATGTGATCGTCGGCATTGTCGCGCTGGCCGCGCTGATCACACCGCCCGATGTCGTGTCACAACTGATGCTGGCCGTACCGCTGCTGATCCTGTTCGAAGGCACGCTGGTGGTCATGCGCTTTGCCGAAGCGCGCGATGCGCGCGAACGGGAAGCGGCTGCAGAGGCATAATTCCAGGATATCAGCAAATCTTCTCACCTCCCCTTCAGGGGAGAGGCCGGGGGTGGGGGCTATCGCCGGGCGCCTTGGCTGCCGGAGAAGGCCCCAAAGGCGCCTCCGCATCCCAGGTCTTCCCGCCGCCGACCCAAGTCTGCCACACTTTGGTCTTGCGGATGGCATCGGGGCTGACGGTCATCGGGTCGGTGTCGACCAGGATGAAATCGGCGCGCAGGCCCGGCGCAATCCGGCCAAAGCGGGTTTCGGCAAAGCCGGCCCATGCCGCAGCGCTGGTATAGCCGGCGAGTGCGGTCAAGCGGTCGACGCGTTCCTGCGGCTGCCAGCCCCCTTCGGGGGCACCGGTCTGATCCTGACGGGTAAGTGCGGCGGCAATGCCGGTCCATGGGTCGGGGCGCTCTACCGGGGTATCCGATCCGAACGCCAGCACCGCGCCCTCGCGCTTCAGGCTGGCCCAGGCATAGGCGCCGCGCAGCCGATCGGGGCCCAGCCGCGCCTCGGCCATGGTCCGGTCCGATGTCTGATGAACCGGCTGCATCGACGCCACCAGCCCGCCGTTTGCGGCAATCCCGGCGACCAGCGGCCAGTCGGCGGGATCGACGATCTGGGCATGCTCGATGCGCCAGCGTCGGTCGCCGTGATAGGTATGGCCAAGGTCGGCGATCGTGGTCAGCAGCGTCGCATTGGCCTTGTCGCCGATCGCATGGACCGCGACCTGATACCCGTCCATCGCCGCCCGGCTCATCAGGTTGCCCAGTTGCGTCTCGGTCAACAACGGCGTGCCATGGCTGGTCGGCTGGTCGGTGTAAGCATCTTTCAACCACGCGCCCCGCGAACCGAGCGCGCCGTCGAGATAGAGCTTTACCCCGTTCATGCGCAGCCGGTCGGCATAAAGCCACGGACTGGGTCCGGTCCCGCCGATCGCCGCCATCGCCTCTGTGCCCAGCGCATAGGACATGATCCGGAGATAAAGCCTGTTGCCATCGCCGGCGCGGCGGAAGGCAAGCCAGTCGTTGAGGGATGTGCCCATATCGGCCACTGCGGTTACGCCGAGCCCGGCGAAATCGGCTTCGGCGGTCGCCAGCGCCAGGTCGACATCGCGTGGCGATGGCGCCGGTATCACCTTGGTCAACAGCGCAGTGGCGTGGTCGACCAGCACGCCCGCCGGGCGCCCATCGGCCAGGCGTTCGATCGCGCCGCCATCGGGAGCGGGCGTCGCGCCGGTGATCCCGGCGGCGGCAAGCGCCGCGCTGTTGGCCCAACCGGCGTGAAAATCGGCGCGATTGAGCCAGACCGGGCGGTCGTGCACGACACGGTCAAGTTCAGCGGCGGTCGGAAACCGGTCCAGGTGCCAGCGTTCCTGGTTCCACCCACTGCCGAGAATCCACGCCCGGTCGGGGTGCGCCCTGGCAAAGGCGCCGATTTTGGCCAGCGCATCGTCGAGCGATGTGGTGTCCGACAGGTCGAGCGTCAGCAGGGCAAAACCGGTTTCGATGACATGGGCGTGCGAATCGATCAGTCCGGGCAGCAGGACATGGCCTTTGCCGTCGATGCGGTACTGGTATCCCTTGCGCCCTTGTCGGGGCAACTTGTCGCCCGCGCGATAGACCGCCCGGATCACCCCCGTGTCGTCGAACATCAGCGCGACGAAGCTCTGCAACTGGCCATCGGCCCCGATCGTTTCGCCCTTGACGTTGTCGACCAAAGTTTCGGCCGGCGCGGCGGGCAGCGTCTCGGCCGATGCGGCGCTGGCAATCGTCAACGCCAGTGCGGCACCGAGCGCGCGGGTCAGGCTCAATGCTCGCGCCGCCTGGGCAGCCGGCGAATCAGCGCGCTGGTGTCCTGGCGCGCGCCGCCCAGCGCCTGAACATCGGCATAGAACTGGTCGACCAGCGCGGTCACCGGCACGCTGGCGCCGAGTCCGCGCGCCTCGTCAATGGCGAGGCCAAGATCCTTGCGCATCCAGTCGACGGCAAAGCCGAAATCGAATTCGTCGGCGGCCATCGTGTGGAAACGGTTGTCCATCTGCCACGACTGCGCCGCGCCGCCGCTGATCGCTTCGAACACTTTGTCGAGGTCGAGATGGGCGGTCTGCGCAAAGCGAATCGCTTCGGACAGCCCGGCCAGCGTTCCGGCGATGCACATCTGGTTGGCCATCTTGGCGGTCTGGCCGGCGCCGGACTTGCCGACATGAACCACGCGCTTGGCATAGGCGGCCAGGATCGGCCGTGCCGCCTCGATCGCGGCTTCGCTGCCGCCGCACATGATCGACAGGGTGCCGGCCTCGGCGCCCGATTGCCCGCCGGTGACCGGCGCGTCGACACACAGCAATTCCTTGTCGCGCCCTTCGACCGCAATCTGGCGCGCGATGCGCGCCGACACGGTGGTGTGATCGATGTACACCGCGCCGCGTCGCAGCGTGGCAAAGGCGCCATTGGGGCCCAGCACCACATCGGCCAGATCATCGTCGTTGCCGACGCAGGTGATCACCACATCGGCGCCGTCGGCCGCCTGGGCCGGGCTTGTCGCGATGCGGCCGGCAAGGCCGGGATGCGCTGCAGTCCACGCTTCGGCCCGCGCAGCGGTGCGGTTGTAGACGGTCAGCCGGTGGCCGGCCCGGCCAAGGTGACGGGCCATCTGCGATCCCATCACGCCAAGCCCGAGGAACGAAATGTTGAGCGGTGCGGTCATGATTTGGCTATCTAACCGGTTTATTCGCATGCGCCAGACCATCATTCATGATTTCCCAATCATACATAATGCAGTAGCGCGCAGCATGGCGATTTCCGAACGTTCCCCCGCGCTGCGTTATGCGGCCCCCTTGCTGTTCTGGCTCGCGCTGGTGCTCGCGGTGACAATGGCGCTGTTGCCGCATCCGCCGAGCCTGCCGGTCGACCAGTTCGGCGACAAGTTCGAACATATGCTGGCCTTTGGCACGCTGACCCTGCTCGCCGATCTGGCCTTTCCGGTCATACCCCGGTTGCGCATTGCCGAACGCCTGTCGTTTCTTGGCGCCCTGATCGAGGTTACCCAGTCGATCCCGGCGCTGCATCGCGATTGCGACATTCGCGACTGGATTGCCGATACCGTGGCGATCCTGGTCGTGACGGGGCTGATCGCATTGTGGCGGCGTCGTTAAGTCAGCGCAATCCATGCCAGTGCGGGACGCGCAAGGCCGTTCCCAACGCGCCCGGTTTCGACTAGGGGGCGATCCATGACCGCGACCGCTCTTTCCGCAACCGCCCCCGGCCTCACTCTCGATGACGTGCGCGCCGCCGCCGCGCGCATTGCCGGGCATGTCGTGCGTACCCCGACACTTTACAGCAAGACATTGAGCGCGATTACCGGGGCGGACATCTGGCTGAAATTCGAAAACCTGCAATTCACCGCCGCCTACAAGGAACGCGGCGCGCTCAACGCGCTGTTGCTGATGCCCGAGGACCAGCGGCGGCGCGGGGTGATCGCAGCGTCTGCCGGCAACCATGCGCAAGGCCTGTCGTACCATGGCACACGGCTGGGCGTACCGGTAACGATCGTCATGCCGCGCACCACGCCGACGGTAAAGATCACCCAGACCGAAAGCGTCGGCGGCAAAGTCGTGCTCGAAGGCGAAACCTTTGACGAGGCCAATGCCCACGCCCGCGTGATGGAACGGCAGTTGGGCCTGACGTTCGTGCCGCCTTTTGACCATCCGCATGTCGCGGCGGGGCAGGGGACGGTGGCGCTCGAAATGCTGGAGGACGTGCCCGAAATCGATATGCTGGCGGTGCCGATCGGCGGCGGCGGGCTGTTGAGCGGGATGGGCACGGCGGCGCGCGGGATCAAGCCGGACATCGGCCTGATCGGTGTGCAGGCATTGCTGTTCCCGTCGATGTTCAACCGGCTGAAGCATCAGGACCTGCCTTGCGGTGGCGACACCCTGGCCGAAGGCATCGCGGTCAAGGAACCGGGCGTGTTTACCTCGGCGGTGCTGGCCGGCCTGGTCGATGACATCGTGCTGGTCGATGAACCCCATCTTGAACAGGCGGTATCGCTGCTGTTGCAGATCGAAAAGACCGTGGTCGAGGGCGCGGGGGCGGCGGGGCTGGCGGCGGTCATGGCCAATCGCGACGTTTTTGCCGGGCGCAAAGTCGGGATCGTGCTGTGCGGCGGCAATATCGACACGCGCCTGCTCGCCAATGTGCTGTTGCGCGATCTGGCTCGCTCGGGTCGGCTCGGCCGCCTGCGCATCACTTTGCAGGACCGCCCCGGCGCGCTGTTCAAAGTGGTCGAGGAATTCAACCGCCACCAGGTCAACATCCTGGAAGTCTGGCACCAGCGCATCTTTACTTCGTTGCCGGCCAAGGGTCTGACCGCCGAAATCGAGTGCGAAGCGCGCGACCGCGAACAGATCGACCGCCTGGTCGAGGCACTGCGCGCGCGCGGGTACGAGGTCGAACAAGTCGAACTGGGCTGAACCTGTTAACGCCTGTCGCGGCCTGCTGTCCTGCTGCGGGACAGACCGCGCGCGGTCGCGGTCGCGCGCACAACAAAGCGTGCCTTTTGCCGAAATTCGTGGTTAACTCAGCTTTCACCGAACCGGCACCTGCGGCATTGTCTCTGGCGTCAGGATCGGGCAGGTCGCCCAGTCGCAGCAAAGGACATTGGACGTCTCGTGAGCGCCCCGGTTCGTTTTCCCCGCTTTTTCGTCACGAGCCCGATGCCGTGCCCCTATCTGCCGGGTCGCACCGAGCGCAAGGTGTTCACAGAGCTTAACGGCAACAATGCCGACGAGTTGAACGACGCGTTGAGCCGGATCGGCTTTCGCCGCAGCCAGACCGTGGCCTATCGTCCAAGCTGCCTGGGCTGTTCCGCCTGCGTCTCGGTGCGGGTGGTGGCGCGTGACTTTCTGGCGTCGGCCAGCCAGCGGCGGACCTTGCGGCAGAATGGCGACCTGATCGTTTCGGTGTGCAAGCCGTGGTCGACGGCCGAACAGTATGAATTGCTCCAGACCTATCTTGCCGTGCGCCACCCCGGCGGCGGCATGGCGGCGATGGATGAAATCGACTTTGCCGACATGGTGGAACATACCCCGGTTAAAAGCTATGTCGTTGAATATCGCGAGCCCAATGCCGATGGCACTCCCGGGCGGCTGGTCGGCGCATGCCTGACCGACCATCAGGGGGACGGGCTGTCGATGGTATACAGTTTCTACGATCCCCATCATCCTATACGGACCGGGCTTGGCACGTTCATCATTCTTGATCACATCCGGTATGCCGCACGGATCGGCCTGGCTTATGTCTATCTGGGCTATTGGGTCGAAGGATCGCCGTGCATGCAATACAAGGTGCGCTTTCGTCCGATGGAGCGGCTCGGGCCGAACGGCTGGGAACGGTTCGATCCCGCCGAACAGGCGGTTGCGATCGATCGCGTTGCGACCGGTGGCAAGGGCGAGGTGCTGGTGGCTGCTGCGCCGCATTGCTGAACTTTCCCTGATGCGTCCCGGCCTGGCGCTGGCCGGGCTGGTGCTGACGCCGGCCATTGCGCAGGCACAGGCCGGTTCCAATGCGCAGGCAACCGCGTCGCCCGCACCCGCCGCGAAAACCCCGCCTGCCAAAAAGGCGCAGCCGGTCGACCCGGCGCTGAGCGCGCTGATCCCCGACAGCGCGCTGACCGATCCGGTACATTGGGCGCTCGACACCGACGCTGCGCACCAGGCGGGCGATCCTGCCAACTTGCCCGAAGTCACCTGGCTGAACCAGCCCGGCGGCATGCCGCTGGACGACACGCTGCTGGATGGCAGGGCACTGGGGGCGATAGCCGGTCTGACCATCGCCTGGCCCGACAGTTTCGAATTGCCGCCGATCGAACTGCTCAGCCCCGATCCCGATCATGCTGTCGTCGCCACCGCCGCGCGCGATGCGGGAACGGCGCTGGATGTGGCGATGCCGCGCGGCGGTTGGCGGGGGGCGCTCGGGTCCGCCGGGGTGGTGCATCATGCGGCACCCGGGCTTGACCTGGTCTTTCCGCGCGGGGTGGTCTTTCCCGAACTCGACGCGCTTTCCGAACGGTTTGTGGCGCTGTCGTCGCTGCATGCGCTGGGGCGGGGCGATGACAACCTGGGGCAATTGTCGCGCCGTGCGCACGACGATGTCACGCTGCTGGTGCAGATCCTGCGGCTTTACGGCTATTACGACGCCGAAGTCAGCGAGAATCTGGTTGGAGTCCTGAGCGCCACCGACACCGCCGCACCCAAAGCCGCCGCCGCGCCCAAAAAAGGCCGCGGCCCGGCCGCGCCGCAGGCGACCGTACGGTTCGAGATCATCCCCGGCATCCGCTATCGTCTGGGCAAGATCGATCTGGGCGATGTCATGCAAAGCCCCGACCGGGCCACGCTGATCGCGGCGATGGCGCTCAAATCGGGCGATCCGGCCAACACCGAGGCGATCCTTGCGGCGCGCGGGCGACTGTACGATGAACTGGTCCACATCGGCCATGCCTTTGCCAAAGTCGGCGATCCGGCGCTCGATGTCGATCACGAGGCGTTGACCGCCGATCTGGCGCTGCCGGTGACCACCGGCGGCAAATATCTGTTCGGCACCGTCACCAGTTCGTTGCCCGGCTTTCTCAATGCGCGGCATTTGCAGCGCATGGCCCGGTTCCACCCGGGACAGTTGTACGACCAGAAACTGATTGACGATTTTCGGCGAGAGGTGCTGGCGACCGGGATCGTCGGCGGGGTGACGATCGCCCCGCGCCAGGTGGTCGCGCCCACCGCGGCCGCGCCCGGCGTGGCCGATCTCGATGTAAAGCTGACCAAGGGTCCCGAACACACGATCGGCGCGCAGATCGGCGTGTCCAGCGGCGAAGGGTTCGAAGTCGACGGCAGTTGGGAAGATCGCAACCTGTTTCCGCCCGAAGGCATGCTGCGGCTGCGCGCCATCCTCGGGACGCGCCAGCAACTGGGCGGGGTGACATTCCGGCGCGCCAATTTCCTGAAGCGTGATCAGGCGCTCAATGTCGATGTTTCCGCCCAGTATCAGGTCACCGACGCCTATGACGCCTATTTCCTCACCGCGCTGATCAGCCTCGACAAGCAGAGCACGCTGCTGTTTCAGAAGAAATGGGCCTATTCGGTCGGCGTGCAGGTGACTGCGACCAGGCAGCTTGTGCTCAACCTGCCGGCGAACACCCCGTTCACGCCCTACTATATCGCCTCACTGCCGCTGAAGCTGGCCTATGACGGCAGCAACAATCTGCTTGATCCGGTCCGGGGCGTGCGCATTGCGATTACCGTGACACCGGCGATGTCGATCCAGGATGGACCGCGAACACCTTACGTAACCACCCAGTTGGACGCGAGCAGCTATCAACCGCTGTCGGGTGGCCTGGTGCTGGCCGAACGGGTCCGGCTGGCCTCGATCGATGGCGCGTCGATCGGCAACCTTGCGCCGTCGCAGCATCTCTATGCCGGTGGCGGAGCCTCGATCCGGGGCTATGGCTATCAGGATGTCGGCCCACGCAATGCGCAAAACACCCCGATCGGCGGTCTGTCGCTGAGCGAATTTTCGCTTGAGGCGCGGATTCGCACCGGGCTGTTCGACGGGGCGTTCAGCGTGGTGCCGTTCGTCGATGCCGGCATGGTCGGGGAAACGTCCACCCCGACGATGCGCGATGCCAGGATCGGCGTTGGCATCGGGGTGCGGTACAAGACCAATTTCGGCCCGATCCGCTTTGATGTCGGCACCCCGGTCAACCCGGCGCCGGGCGACAGCCGGATCGGTCTTTACGTCTCGCTGGGGCAGGCGTTCTGATGGCCGAAGAGGTGAAACCAACGCCTGTCCGGCGCAGTCTGGTTGTCGCCGGGTTGCGGCTGTTGGGGCTGTTCCTGCTGGGCCTGATTGCCTTGGCCGCGTTCGGGCTGCTGGTGCTCGATTCGCCGCTTGGTCATCGCCTGGTGACCGATCGCATCGCCGCGATCAGATTGCAGAGCGGGCTGATGATCACGATCGGCCGGATCGACGGGTCGCTGTTCGGCAGGGCGCAATTGCACAATGTCGTGCTGGCCGATCCGGCCGGCCGGTTCATGACCGTGCCGCTGGTCAATCTCGACTGGCGGCCGATGCCGGCGCTGCGCCTGGTGGCGGGGCTGGGCGGCGGCCTCGATATCCGTGATCTGACGCTGCATCGCGGTCTGCTGTTGCGGGCACCCCGGCTCAACGCCGCCGATCCGAACGAGCCGATCCTGCCCGATTTCGACATCCGCCTCGACCGACTGGCGATCGACGGACTGGCCGTGGCGCCGGGGCTTGCGGGCGCCCGGCGCCGCATCGATCTGGTCGCCCGCGCCCAGGTTCACGACGGGCGTGTGGTGCTGTCATGCGATGGGCGGCTGGGCGGGCGGGACAAGCTGTCGCTCCATCTCGACAGCGAGCCTGACCGCGACCGCTTTGCGCTCGATCTCGATTATCGCGCGCCGCAAGGTGGACTGCTCGCCGGGCTGACCGGAATGCACCACACCGTACTGGCGCGGATCGGCGGGGCCGGGCGGTTTACCCAATGGCACGGGTGGTTCCTGGCCAATGCCGACGGGCAGCGTGTGGTTGGCGGCCAGGTCGACAACCACGCCGGCCATTACCGGCTGGCCGCGCTGGTCCGCCCCCGGACGGTCATCGGCGGGCTGGGCGCAGACCTTGCCGGCGAACGGCTGGGGCTGACTTTTGCAGGGACGTTTGCCGATGGGCGAATCGATGGCCGCTATCACGTTGCCAATGCGATGGCGCGGGTCGATGGCACCGGGGCGATCGACCTGGTGCAGAACCGCGCCGATGCGCTGGCACTGGGCGTGCAACTGGTGCGCCCCGAACTGCTGCCGGCGGCGTGGCGCGATGCGCTGCATCCCGGCACGGCGCGGCTGACCGCGCGACTCGACGGGGCGTTCACCGATCTCGCCATCAAGCACGATCTGACGGTGACCCGGCTGGCGACCGGCGCGGCGCGGTTCGACGGGCTGCACACGGCGGGCGTGGCCCGCTGGCACGACCGCCGGCTTGACGTGCCGCTGGCGGTGACGGTTGCGAAAGTCGACACCGACACGCCCTGGCTCGATCCGCGGCTGGCCGGCGCGCGGTTGACCGGGCCGCTGCGGATCGCTGGCGCCACGCTGTCGGGCGATGGCTGGCGCGTGACGGGGCGCGGGCTGTCGGGCAACCTCGTTCTGAAGGGCGACATGCGGCGCGGCGCTTACGCGCTGGCCGGGCGGATCGATGCGCGCGGCGTGGATCTGCCCCGGCTCGGCACGGTCGATGCGACGGCAAAAGGCGTGTTGACCGCCGGCCGCGGCCTGCCGTGGACGATCGCAGTCAACTACGCCGGAACTGCCGGCCACTTCGCCAATGCCAGCCTGGCCACTTTTGCCGGTGACCCTGCGCGCGTGTCGGGCAGCCTGCATTGGGGGGCAAATCGTCCGCTGCTGTTGCCCGACATCCACATTGCTTCGTCCAGTCTGACCCTGGCGGCGCAAGTCGCCTGGTCGCCGGGCGCGATGCTGGCGGCTTCTGCGCAAGGCCAGCACACCACATATGGCGCGTTCGACGCGCGCGCGTCCATCGATCACGGGGCGACCAGCGCCGAGGCGCATTTCGCCAACCCGTTGCCCGCTGCCGGGGTCACGGCGGTTGCGCTCAATCTGGCCAGCACGCCGGGCGGCTATCGCCTGACCGCCAGTGGCGCATCGCGACTGGGGCCGATTGCCGCGACGGTCGATTTTGCGGTGCCACCGGTGCCCAGCGCGGCTGATCCGGCGCGCATGATGCTGACCGATGTGCGCGTGTTCGATGTGCGCCTGACCGGGTCGCTGGCGTTCGATCCAGCCGGGCTCGATGGCGATCTGGCGCTTGCCGGCGCGGGGATCGACGGGGCGATCCATTTTGCCGGACGCCCTGGCGGGCCGGGTGTGGGCGGGCAGGCGGTCGGCGCCGCGCTCAACGCGCGTGCCGCGCATTTCGGCAGTGACCGGCCCATTACCATCGGTGTGGCCAAGGCGACGGCCAGTGCGCTGTTTTCCGGCGGCAACGCCACCATCAGCGGTGGGGTAAAGGCGCAGGGAGTGGCGATCGGCGGGCTGTTCATCGGCCGATTGATGGCCGATGCGACAATGACCAACGGGTCAGGGTCGGTGACGGTCTCGCTTGCCGGGCGACGCGGCACGCAACTTGCGCTGCAAGGAACGGCGGCGTTCACGCCGGACCGGGTGATCGCCAATATCGCCGGCGATTATGCCGGCAGCGTGATCACCATGCCGCGTCGGGCGATCGTGAACCGCGAAGGCGGAGGCTGGCGGCTGGAACCGAGCCAGATCAGTTTCGGCAGCGGGGCCGTGATTGCCAGCGGGCGGTTCGGCGCCGGGGCAGATGGCCGGGGTGCAACCGAACTGCATCTGGCGGTGTCGCGCATGCCGTTGTCGACGCTCGATATCGTCTATGCCGACCTGGGGCTGGGCGGCTTTGCTTCGGGTGTGATCGACTATCGCAACGATCACACCGGCGTCCCCGAGGGACATGCCGCGCTGTCGGTCATGGGGCTGACGCGGTCGGGGCTGGTGCTGACCTCGCGTCCGCTCGATCTGGCGCTGGTCGGACAGCTTGACGCGCGCGTATTGCAAGTGCGCGCGGTTGCGCGCGAAGGCAAACTGCCGCGCATGCGGCTGCAGGCCGTGGTTGCGGAGCTGCCGCGCGGCGGGACGATGCTTGACCGTCTGCGCGCCGGGGCGCTGCGTGGCCAGTTGCGCTATGCGGGCCCTGCCGACGCGCTGTGGCGGCTGGCCGCAATCGATGCCCTCGACCTGATCGGGCCGATCGGCATTGCCGCCGATGTCAGCGGTTCGCTCGACGCCCCGGTGTTGAGCGGTGCGGTTGCCAGCCATGCGCTGCGCGCGCAAAGCGCGCTCAGCGGGTCGGATATCCAGAACATCGAACTGGTCGGCAGCTTCAACGCGTCACACCTGTCGCTGGCGAAGTTTTCCGGCACCACCCCCAATGGCGGGCACGTCGCCGGCAGCGGCTCGATCGATTTCAGCGATGTTTCCACCGCACGGCCGAAAGTCGATTTGCGGATCGGCGCGACCAATGCCGAACTGGTCAACCGCCCCGATATGGCCGCGACGATCACCGGGCCGGTGCGGATCGTGTCCGACGGCCGTGCCGGCATCGTCGCCGGGCGCCTGCGCATCGATCGCGCGCGTTGGGTGCTCGGTCGCACCAGCGCGACGCAAAGTCTGCCGACGGTAAAAGTCACCGAACGCAACACGCCGACCGACGTCGCTCCGCCGCCGCCGCGCGGGGCGCCCTGGAAATTGCTGATCGATGCGGTCGGCACCAACCGCATCGATGTGCATGGGATGGGTCTGGAAAGCGAATGGCAGACCGACCTTCATATCCGCGGCGACAGCACCGACCCGCAGATTTTCGGCAGCGCCGATGTCGTCCGGGGCAGCTATGACTTTGCCGGCAAGCGGTTCGACCTGACACGCGGCCGCATCCGCTTCAACGGTGAAATGCCGATCGACCCGCAACTCGACATCGTCGCCACCGGCGATGCCAACGACATTTCGGCGACGATCAGCATCGGCGGATCGGCGCAGCGACCACAGATCACCTTTGCCTCGACGCCAACCCTGCCTGAAGATGAACTGTTGAGCAGAATCCTGTTCGGCAGCTCGATTTCGCAGATTTCCGCACCCGAAGCGGTGCAATTGGCCTCTGCGCTGGCGGCGTTGCGCGGCGGAGGCGGGCTCGATCCGATCAACAAGCTGCGTGGTGTGATCGGACTGGATCGCTTGCGCGTGCTCAGCGCCGATCCGACGATCGGGCGCGGCACGGCGCTGGCGGTGGGCAAGTATCTCGGGCGGAAATTCTATGTCGAACTGGTCAGCGACGGGCACGGTTATAATGCGACGTCGATCGAATTTCGCCTGACCCGTTGGTTGTCGCTGCTGGGGACGGTATCGACGTTGTACGATGAGTCGATCAGCCTCAAATTCACCAAGGATTATTGATCGGGGGCGGGGTGTGGCCTTGACACGAAAAATTACATTTCAAGCGACCACAAAGTCGTCAAGGTGTCATAGCTTGGGCCTTGAACTGATATGGTGATTGCAATCAACTCCGGCCGTCCTATTTGCGACCTGACGCAAAGCTATGCCCCCGTAGGCGGGGGTGGCATTGGTACGTATTTGCGCCAGAAGCGCGATTACGTACTGGGCAACGGCGATCATCGCCTGTTGCAGATCGTGCCTGGACCCGAAGACCGCGTGATCGAACGCGGCCGGCATATCTGGGTCGAGATCGGTGCAGAACAGGTTCGTGGCAGCCCCAATTACCGGTTCATTACGCGCACATCGGCCGTGCGCGACGTGCTGGAACAATACCAGCCACAGATCATCGAATCGCAATGCCCGTGGGTCCTGCCGTGGACCGCGATCAACTATCGCCGCGCGCATCCCGATACCGCCCTGGTGGCGGGCTATCACACCGATTTTCCCAACACCCATGTCTATCGCGTCGGCTCTGCCCTGTTCGGCGATTTTGTCGGGCGCGGGTTGCGACGGCTTTCGGCCGGCTATGCCGCGACCACATATCGCGAATTCGACCGGGTCTATACCCTGGGGCACGAAATGCGTTCGGTCCTGCTCGGGTATGGCGTCGGCCATGTCGACGTGCTGTCGCTCGGCGTCGATTCCGAAACCTTTCATCCCGGACACCGCGACCATGGCTTGCGCGCCGAACTCGGCCTGCCCGAACGGGGGCCGGTGCTGGTCTATGCCGGGCGGCTCGACAACGAAAAGCGTGCAGACCGCCTGATCGCGATGTTCCGCGAATTGCCGCCGGAACTTGGCGCGTCGATGATCCTGATCGGCGAGGGCAAGCTGCGCGATACGCTGGCCGAGGCGGCGCGCGGGTTGCCGGTCGTGCTGCCGGGCTATTGTAACGATCGGACAAGGCTCGCCCGCCTGCTCGCCTCATCCGATATTTATGTGTCGGCGATGGCCGATGAAACCTTTGGCCTGTCGGTGCTCGAAGCGCAGGCCTGCGGTCTGCCGGTCGTCGGCTTCGCCTCTGGCGCAATGGTGCAGCGCGTCCAGCCGGGGCTGGGCAAACTGGTCGCGCTGGATGATGTCGCGGCGATGGCGCGCGCGGTTGCGGCGGTGTGGCAGGAAGATCCCGCGATGATCGGCCGCCGCGCGCGGGCGCACGTCACGGCCAGCTTTTCATGGACCCAGACGTTTGAAATGCTGCTTGGCGATGTCTATCCGCGCGCGCAAGTCGCAGCATGGCGCCGCCTGCGCAAGGCCAGTTGGTTCCGGCGTGCGCCTGAACAACAAGTGCTGGCCAGCCGAAGGGCCGTCTGAACCGGCCGTCTGAACACAGTGACAGAGGGCGCGCTTGCGCCCTCTGTCACTGTGGCATCGGTCAGGCGTTGACGATGGTCTTCACTTCCATGAAATCCTTCAACCCGTGGCGGCCACCTTCACGGCCGTTGCCCGACTGCTTGTAGCCGCCGAACGCGCCGCCCTTGACGCCGCCCCACTGGTTGACCGCAACCAGACCCGCGCGCAGCTTGCCGACCACGCCTTTGGCCACCGCCGGATCGCCGGTGATCGTCGCCGACAGGCCATAGCTGGTGCGGTTGGCCAGTTCGATCGCGTCATCCATGTCGGTATACGTGGTGATCGTCGCGACCGGACCAAAGGTTTCCTCGTGGAAAATGGTCATGTCGGGGGTCACGTCGGAAAACACCGTCGGGCGAATGTAATAGCCGCGGTTGACGCTGTCGGGCAAGCCGGGGCCGCCTTGCAGCAAGCTGGCGCCTTCCTCGATCGATTTTTCGATCAGGCCCTGGATCTTGGTCCACTGCGCCTTGTTGACCACCGGGCCGATATGGCCGCCTTCTTCGGTCGGGCTGGCGACCTTGACCGCCGCAAAATAGTCGCGAACGAACGCTTCGGCTTCGGCCTTGCGCGCAACGGGTACGAGCAGGCGCGTCGGTGCGATACAGCTTTGTCCGGTGTTGGCGATCACGCCCGACAGCGTGCCCGGCAGATTGGCGGCAAAGTCGGCATCTTCAAGCACCAGATTGGGCGATTTGCCTCCCAGTTCCTGATGCACGCGCTTGACCGTGTCGGCGGCGTTCTTGGCGATCTGGATGCCCGCGCGAGTCGACCCCGTAAAGCTGACCATGTCGACATCGATATGCTTGGTCAGCGCCACGCCGACGCCCAGGCCATCGCCTTGCACCAGGTTGAACACGCCCGGCGGCACGCCGGCAGCATCCAGCACTTCGGCAAAGATCGCCGCATTCGACGGGCATTCTTCCGAAGGTTTCAGCACGACGGTGTTGCCGGCCAGGATGCACGGCGCAATCTTGGCGCAGATCTGGTTGAGCGGCCAGTTCCATGGCGTGATCGCGGCAACCACGCCGATCGGTTCATAGACGATGCGCGCGTCGGCGCCCGGTACCGGCTCGTCCCAATTAAATCCGTCGAGCGCTTCGAGCGAACCCTGCAGATAGCTGATGCCGGCGCCGGTCTGCGCGGTTCCGGCAAAGCTGATGGGGGCGCCCATTTCTTCACTGATGACAGCGGCAAAGTCGGGAATGCGCTTTTTGTATTCGGCGATGATCCGCGTCAGCAGGGCCTTGCGCTCTTCGACCGGAGTCTGGCTATAGCTGGCAAAGGCGCGCTTGGCGGCGGCCACCGCCTTGTTCACATCGGCATCGCTGCCCAGTGTGATCGCCGCACAGGCTTCCTCGGTCGCGGGGTTGATCACTTCGTAGCGCCGGCCGCCTTCGCTGGCGACCCACTGCCCGTCGATATAGTGTTTCAAGAGTTCGCGCATGTTGCCTCCGACGGCGGGAATCTGGCCGCGCCGTTCGCCGCCAATGTGGCGGACCACGCGCAAAATGCAAGGATAGGTAGCATGTTGCAACCAGATTGCGCCAGCGTCCATCTTGCTGCACAAAACGGCAATTCCTTTGTACTTGTCGTGGGCGGCGCTAACCATTTGTTCGCACCCCACCGCTATTCCCGACCAATGGGTCTTATTCCCTCCAGGCGCACCGATGCGGAGCGGCAGATCGCGACCGGGCTTCGCACCGGCTGGATCGCCCTTGCCACATTTCTGGGGCTGATTGCGCTTTCGGCGGCGCTGGTGGTGGCGCTGCAACATGCGATTACGCTGGCCGACGATCTGGCGCGCGACGATGAACGCCAGTTGGTAACCCGCTTCCTCGATCGCACGATGGAGGCCGATGTCAGCGCCCAGATGGGCCTGATCAACTGGGACGAAGCGATCAGCCATGTCGACGGCGCGGCCGGGTCCAACCGGGACATGGCGTGGATCGATCACGAATTCGGCAGTTATGCCTGGCTGACCTACAACACCGATCAGGCGTTCATGGTGCGGGCCAACGGCACGCTCTTGCGCGCTTGGCACATGGGGCGCCCGGTGGAGCAGAATGCATTCCAGCCGTTGCGGCGGTCGGTCAACGCACTGATTGCTGCCAGCAGGGCACCTGGCAAGACGCTGGGCACGGCGGCAGGACAGATACGCCTGGTCGATGGTTCGTCCTGGTCGGTCGACCGAACCGGCATGCCCCTGCCGCGCTGGGCGGGCGGGCTGGTGCGCGCCGGCGGACGTGTGGAAATCATCACCGTCGCTTCGGTCGTGCCCGACAAAGTGGCCGGGTTGTTCAACCATTCTCCGGCCTATTTTGTGACGTTGCGTCCGCTCGATCTGGCGGCAACCAGCCCGATGCGCCGCGACCTCGTGCTGCCCGATCTGTCGCTGACTCTGCGGCAAAGCCCATCGTCGCGTGACAACACGATAGCGGTGGTGGGCGTCGACGGCGTCCGGCTTGGCTGGCTGCGGTGGACGGCGAAAAGCCCGGGGCCTATCATTCTGCATCGCACCGCGCCCATGCTGTGGAGCTGGATATTGCTGTTTGTCGGCGTGCTGATCGGGGGCAGCGTGGTGTTGCGGCGGGTCTGGCGGATCACGCGCGAATTGCTCGCCAGCGAGGCGCAAGCGCGCCACAACGCGCTGCACGACGCGATGTCCGGCCTGCCCAACCGGGTGCACTACATGCAACGGCTGCGCCACGAACTGGCGGCATGCATCGCCGGGGAACTGCATGGTGACGTGTTTGTCGCCTATATCGATCTCGACGGCTTCAAAGTGGTCAACGACACGCTGGGGCATCATGTCGGTGACGAACTCGTGCGCCAGGTCGCGCTGCGTCTGCGCCAGATGCTGGCCAGCGGTGATTTCATCGCGCGGTTCGGCGGCGATGAGTTCGTCGTGCTGCGCCGGGCAGAGGGCGGCCGCGCGATGGCCGATCAACTGGGCACGCAAATCATGGCGCTGCTGAACAATCCGTTCGTGATTTCGGGCCACACGATCGATGTCACCTGTTCGTGCGGGATCAGTTGGGGACCGGCGCAAAGCGAGGACCCCGGCGAATTGCTGCGCCGTGCCGACATCGCGCTCTATCGCGCCAAGCAGCGCGGCCGGTCACGCTATCGCCGGTTTACCCCCGACATGGATGCGAGTGTAAAACTGCGGCTGGAACTTGAGATGGAGCTGCGCCGCGCGATCGCCCGCGACGAGCTATCGGTCGCCTATCAGCCAATCGTCGCGGTCGGCACGGGCGAGATTGTCGGTGTCGAGGCGCTGTTGCGCTGGCAGCACGCCGAACGCGGCGCGATCCGGCCCGACTTGTTCGTGCCGATCGCCGAACAAGGCGGCGTGATGATTTCACTGGGCAACTGGATGCTGCGCGCGGTGTTCAGCGAATGCCGCAATTGGCCGGCGTGCGACATATCGGTCAACCTGTCGCCGATCCAGATCATGGCTGGCGAATTCCTGGCGACAATCGCCGCGCTGGTGCGTGAAACCGGGATCGATCCATCGCGTGTGGTGCTGGAAATCACCGAAGGGGTCATGCTCGATCGTTCCGAGCACGTGCTCGGCGTGTTGCGAGAGCTGAACCGGATGGGCTTTCGCATTGCGCTGGATGATTTCGGCGTCGGCTATTCCAGCCTCAACTATCTGCGGTTGTTCCAGTTCGAACGGATCAAGATCGACCGGTCATTCGTGTCGAATATCGAAAGCGATGTCGACGCCAAAGCCATCTTGTGCGCGATCGCATCGCTTGGCCACAGCCTGCGGATGAAAGTGGTTGCCGAAGGGGTGGAAACCGAAACCCAGCGGCGACTGGTGCAGGCCGCGGGTTGCGAGATGGTGCAGGGTTATCTGTTCTGGAAACCGATGTCGGCCGACAAATTGCGGCCGCTGTTGGACAAGCCCCCCAAAGTCGGTCTGCTCAAAACGGCGTAACCATGTCAGCCGGCGTCGGCAATGACTGCATCGCTGCTGCTGGCGGTTTCGGTGCCGGCATAGATGAAGCCGAACGCGGGCGAGGGGCGCAGACCGAGCGAACCGGTCTGGGCATACCATACGCGCACTTGCGACCAGTCGCCGGCCTCTGACACATCGACCGCCATCACACCGCGTTCGACCATGCCGGGGTGCGACCAGTTCGCATGGTTGATCAGCACGTGGCGATCATCGATCACTTTGCTGACCACCGCGACGTGGCCCATCGGCATCGCATGGGTCGCGCGAAACGCCAAAACGGCACCCGCACGCGGCGTAGTGCCCCGGTTGTACACGCCTTCTGCATGGCCCCACCAGTCACGCGCATTGCCCGATAGCTGCACTGCGGAAACCTGCCGCGCATAAGCCACGCACTGGATGCGGGCCTGGGCTGTGACGGGAACCGTGACCGCGCCGGCAAGAGCGAGAAGACCGGCCGTGGCGCGAAAAAGAGAGGAAAACTGCATGACCCAGTGTCTAGGTATTTTCCGCAGATTCGCGAAGCCTGCAGCCGTTCGGTTCGCCGTGAACCTCCAACCGTTCATCCCGCATCAAGCTGCGCGACGAAAAATTTGTGCGCCGCAACGAAAGCAGCCGCCCACGAAAAAGGCGCCCGGACAGCGAGTCCGGGCGCCTGTTTGCACGAGCGGGTTCCGCACCAAACCGGTACGGTCCGGGGTTACGCGCTGTAGTACATGTCGAACTCGACCGCCGCCGGGGTGGTTTCCCAACGGTACACTTCGGGCCATTTCAGTTCGATATAGGCCTCGATCTGGTCCTGGGTGAAAACGCCGCCTTCAAGCAGATAGGCGTGGTCAGCGGCAAGCGAGTCCAGCGCTTCGCGCAATGACCCGCACACGGTCGGGACGAGCGACAGTTCTTCGGGTGGCAAGTCGTACAGGTTCTTGTCCATCGCTTCGCCGGGGTGGATCTTGTTCCTGATCCCGTCGAGCCCGGCCATCACCAGCGCCGCATACGCGAGATAGGGGTTGGCCATTGCGTCGGGGAAGCGGAATTCCACGCGCTTGGCCTTGGCACCGGCGCCATAGGGGATGCGGCAGGACGCCGAACGATTGCGCGCCGAATAGGCCAGCAGGACCGGCGCTTCATAGCCCGGCACCAGCCGCTTATAGCTGTTGGTGGTCGGGTTGGTGAACGCGTTCAGCGACTTGGCATGCTTGATCACGCCGCCGATGAAATACAGACACAGATCCGACAGGCCGGCATACCCGTTACCGGCGAACAGCGGCTTGCCTTCGTTCCAGATCGAAATGTGGGTGTGCATGCCCGACCCGTTGTCGGTCTTGATCGGCTTGGGCATGAACGTCGCCGTCTTGCCATAGGCCGCCGCGACCTGGTGCACGACATACTTGTAGATCTGCATGCGGTCGGCGGTCTGCACCAGCGTGCCGAATGTCAGGCCCAGTTCGTGCTGTGCCGCAGCAACTTCGTGGTGGTGCTTGTCGCAGGGCAAGCCGATGTCGAGCATGGTCTTGACCATTTCGCCACGGATATCGACCAGGCTGTCGACAGGCGCGACCGGGAAATAACCGCCCTTGATACCGGGACGGTGACCGAGGTTGCCGGACTCATACGCGCGGTTGGTGTTGGTGGGCAGTTCGATGTCGTCGATGCGAAAGCCGTTGCCGTCATAGCCATCGTAAAACTTCACATCGTCGAAAACAAAGAATTCGGCCTCGGGACCGACATAGACGGTGTCGCCGATGCCGGTTGCCTTCACATAGGCTTCGGCGCGCTTGGCGGTCGAACGCGGATCGCGCGAATAAAGCTCGCCGGTCGACGGTTCGACGACGTCGCAGTTGATGATCAGCATCGGCGAGGCGGAGAACGGATCGACAAACACCGAATCCAGATCGGGCTTGAGAATCATGTCCGATTCGTTGATCGCCTTCCACCCTTCGATCGACGAACCGTCGAACATCAGGCCGCTTTCAAGTTCATCTTCGCCAAGCACCGAGGCAACCATGGTCAGGTGCTGCCACTTGCCCTTCGGATCGGTGAACCGCAGGTCGACCCATTCGATCTCTTCGTCCTTGATCCGGGCGACAATGTCCTTAGCTGTTGCCATTGTTGGTCCTTTTGATTGCCCATTGGGGTGGGGCTGTCTGATAATGGTTTTGCGGGGTGTTATCCGTGCTCGCCGCTCCAGGTGGCCGGCCCCCGCCCTTGCCACGTGTGCGGACATTCCCGTCGCTGCCGTCCCCCTCAAGCCGGCAGCGGCAGGGGGATCAGATGGCGTCGTCGTCGCGTTCGCCGGTGCGGATACGCAGCGCGCTTTCGACGGGAATGACAAAGATCTTGCCGTCGCCGATGCGGCCGGTCTGCGCGGCCTGGGCAATCGCTTCGACCACCCGGTCGACCAGGGCGTCGGCCACGACAACCTCGAGTTTCACTTTGGGCAGGAAATCGACGACGTATTCGGCGCCACGATACAGTTCGGTGTGGCCTTTTTGCCGGCCAAAGCCTTTTGCCTCGGTCACGGTGATGCCCGATGCACCGACTTCGTGCAGGGCTTCCTTCACTTCATCCAGTTTGAAGGGTTTGATGATCGCTTCGATCTTCTTCACTCGATCTGACCCCCGAGAGCCGATCCGTTCGTGCCAGCGTGTTGCCGCTCGCGCAAAATGGACCTGACGGTTTTGCCTGTACCACGATTGTCACGCATCATTCGATCATGCAAGATTCGTGACATGCACAGGCACGGTTCGTAGGCCATCGAGGCCCATTGCGAAAGCGGCAAAATGCGCGAAGTTCAGCAATATTCGAATGCGCTGTCAGCATTCGACATCGCGCAAGTTGCGCCTGCTTGTCTGAAAAGTGCGTAATTTTTACGCAAGGCATGCCTAATATTTGGGCGCCTTTGGGGGTGCAGACCTCCCGCCCCCCAAAGCCCCCCGATCAAAGATAAGGCGGGTGATGCCGGCCCATCGGGCTGAGGGTAAAGACTTCGCAACCGTTTTCGGTGATGCCGATCGAATGTTCAAACTGCGCCGACAGCGACCGGTCGCGCGTAACCGCCGTCCAGCCGTCCTCAAGGATCTTGACCGCCGGTTTGCCCAGATTGATCATCGGTTCGATCGTGAAAATCATCCCGGGCTTGAGTTCCGGCCCGGTGCCGGCGCGCGCGGCGTGCACCACTTCGGGCGCGTCGTGGAACAGGCGGCCCACGCCATGCCCGCAAAATTCGCGCACCACGCCATAGCGCTGGCGTTCGGCATGGGCCTGGATCGCCGCACCGATATCGCCAAGCCGCGCACCTGGGCGCGCCGCCTCGACCCCGATCATCAGGCACTCATAAGTGACATCGACCAGCCGCCGCGCTTTCAACGGCACATCGCCGACCAGATACATCCGGCTGCTGTCGCCGTGCCAGCCGTCGAGCAGCGGGGTCACGTCGATGTTGACGATGTCGCCGTCGCGCAACGTGCGTTCAGACGGGATGCCGTGGCACACCACATGGTTGATCGAAATACAGCACGAATGGGTATAGCCGCGATAGCCCAGCGTCGCCGGGATCGCGCCCGCCGCCAGCCCCATGTCGCGGACCATCGCGTCGAGATCGGCGGTGACCGCGCCCGGCACCACCAGCGGTGCCAGCGCATCGAGGATTTCGGCAGCGAGCCGCCCGGCCTTGCGCATGCCGGCAAAGCCAGCCGGCCCGTGCAGCTTGATCGTGCCGTCGCGCGGCTGGATATCGGTCTCGTCGGCGATTACATATTCGGTCATGCCCATAATGTAGCAATCGCGGGTCGTTTTGGCGAGGGGGAGAGATTGTACATTGTGCCCTCATCGCGTTAGACCTGTAACCCATGAGCGAGCGCAATCCATTGATCCAGCCCGATCGCGGGCAAAAGGCGATTTCGATCCATCTGGTCGACAAGGCCGGGCTCGACACCGTGCTGCGCGCGCTGGGCGACGGCCAGCGCGCCGCGATTGCCGCGCAAAAATTCGAAGCCGCGCCCGGCGAAGTGGCAATCGTGCCCGATGGTTCGGGCTGGTATGCGCTGGGCGGGGTCGAACCGCGAGAGGCCCTTGGCACCTGGTGTCTGGCGCGCCTGGCCGAAACGCTGCCCGGCGGTGCCTATCGTGTGGCGGTGCATGCGGCGCAGGCCGGCATTCCCCGGCTGACGGCGGCACTGGTCGGGTGGGTCACCGCGCAATACCGTTTCGATCGCTACAAGACCGACGGCGGCGCCAGCGAACCCCGCGTGCTGCTGTCCGCTGACTTGCGTGCGATCGATCCGGCCCTGGCCGAAGCGGCGGCGATCGGACTGGTGCGCGACCTCGTCAACACCCCGGCCGAGGACATGGGGCCCGCCCAGCTCGAAGCCGAGGCACGCTCGCTCGCCAAGACGTTTGGCGCCGAAATTCATGTTGTCACCGGCGATGCGCTGGAACGCGACTACCCGATGGTCCATGCCGTGGGGCGCGCGGCATCGCGCCACCACGCGCCGCGCCTGATTGAACTTGAATGGGGCGATGCCAGGCACCCGCGTGTGGCGCTGGTCGGCAAAGGCGTGTGTTTCGACACCGGCGGGCTCGATCTCAAGCCGAGTTCGGGTATGGCGCTGATGAAAAAGGATATGGGCGGCGCGGCGCACGCACTGGCGCTGGCGCGACTGGTGATGGAACGCGCGCTGCCGGTGCGGTTGCACTTGCTGGTCCCGGCGGTCGAAAACGCGGTCGCCGGCAATGCCATGCGTCCGGGCGATATCCTGCGTTCGCGCGCCGGCCTGTCGATCGAAATCACCAACACCGACGCCGAAGGCCGGCTGGTGCTGGGCGATGCGCTGGACCGCGCGTGTGAAGCCGTGCCCGATCTGCTGATCGATTTTGCCACGCTGACCGGCGCGGCGCGGGTGGCGCTGGGGCCCGATCTGCCGGCGATGTTTGCCACACACGACACGACCGCCGCCGCGCTGGTCGCCGCCGGGCTTGCCTGCGATGATCCGGTGTGGCGCCTGCCGCTGCATGACGGCTATCGCGAATACCTCAAATCGGATGTTGCCGATCTGGTCAACAGCCACGCCAACGGCTTTGCCGGGGCGAGTGTCGCCGCGCTGTTCCTCGACCGGTTTGTCGGCGAAGGCGTCGACTGGGTGCATTACGATACCTTTGCCTGGCGCCCGGTGGCAAAGCCCGGCCGGCCGAAAGGGGGCGAGGCACTGGGCCTGCGCGCGGCCTGGGGCCTGCTGCAATCGCGTTACGGCGCGGCGAAGCCGAGCGCATGACTTGAACGACGTGGCCAATTCCCCTAGGCGCCCGGCTTTGCCGTTGCGGGACACCGGACCTTTGAGCCTCGATCTGTTGCCTTTTGAACCCACGCCGATCCTGACCGAACGCGATTTTGCTCTGGCGCGTCCATCGGAAGCGTTCGATCCGTTGCACCGCCCGGTGCGTGGCGATCTGGCGCATATCCGCTGCGCCGGGCGCATTTTTGTGCCGCATTATGCGGTGCCGATGCCGCATCGCGTCGTCGTCGGCACCGATCTGGTCCGCACATCGCGCGGCGATGGTGATACTTTGGCGACGCTGGCGGTCGGCACGGTGTTCAACGTGCTCGACATCGCCGGAAACTGGGCCTGGGGGCAAGTGGGCGAAGACGGTCTGGTCGGCTATGTCGTGCTTGGCGCATTGGTGGCGGCATGACGACCAGCGTGTTCATCGACGGCGCAGCGGGCACCACCGGGCTGGAAATCGCCGCGCGGCTGGGCGGGCGCAGCGAATTTTCGCTTATCACGCTGGCCGATGACCGGCGCAAGGACCCCCGTGCCCGTGCAGAGGCGCTCAACGATGCCGATGTGGTGATCCTGTGCCTGCCCGATGATGCCGCGCGCGAGGCGGTGGCGGCGATCACCAACGACCGCACCCGCGTCATCGATGCCTCGACCGCGCACCGCGTCGCCGATGGCTGGACGTATGGTTTCCATGAATTGATCGGGCGCGACGTGGTCGCTGCGGCCCGACGAATCGCCAATCCAGGCTGTTATCCGACCGGCTTCGTCGCCCTGCTGGCGCCGCTGGTGCGGGCTGGGCTGTTGCCGGTGGCATGGCCTTATACTTGCCATGCGGTTTCCGGCTATTCGGGCGGTGGCAAGGCGTTGATCGAACGGTTCGCCCGCGAACCTGGCATTGCCTGGCGCGGTTATGCGCTGGAATTCGGGCACAAACACGTTCCCGAAATGCAGGCCTATGCCCATCTGGCAATTGCGCCGCTGTTCGCGCCCGCCGTCGTCCCGGCCTACCGCGGCATGGTGGTCGAAGTCCCGCTGGCGCTGTCGATCATTCCCGGGGCGCCCGACCCCGCGCATCTGCGCGCTGCGCTGGCAGCGTTCTACGCCGGATCGCCGGTGGTCAGCGTGGCCGACCATGCGCCCGAAACGGGCGAGATACTGCTGCGCGAAGGCGCTCCGCCCTGGGACGGCCTGCGCCTGCACGTCATCGCCAGCGCCGACGGTAGCCAGGCACGACTGGTGGCCGAACTCGACAACCTGGGCAAAGGGGCCAGCGGCGCGGCGGTGCAAAGCCTCAACCTGATCAGCGGCTTGCCCGAAACCGCCGGCCTGGTCCTCTAGGGTCTTTCCGACTTAGATTGAGGCACCGTGACGGAGCCGATTTTGGCCCAGTGCAAGGAGAGAGGGCGCAGGAATATGTCAATATTTCAAGACCGATCGACGCCGCAATGGGCCAAAATCGGCCCGCCCCGAAGGGGTTGCCCTGAGAAGCCCCGCGGCAGCGTCGCAGCGCTTGC